>ERZ1106952.3-NODE-3-length-430927-cov-31.346398_pt1 | contig 430927 bp, 374 predicted proteins | sample MGYA00403677_ERZ1106952 | MGnify/ENA primary metagenome ERZ1106952 (study PRJEB35170, sample SAMEA104062415) | human gut metagenome | biome: human gut; feature: human-associated habitat; material: faeces | place: Denmark | collected 2012-05-14 ... | reverse complement strand
GTTGCGGCGCGCCCGTCTTTGCGCAAAGCGGCGTTTTTACATAATCCCGTAAATACCGCGTACTTTAAAAGTATGCGGATTATTCTTCACAGCGACATGAACGGATTTTACGCCTCCGCAGAGTGCGCAAGGCATCCGGAATGGAGAGAGCTTCCCGTCGTCGTATGCGGCGACAGGGAGAGCCGCCACGGCATCGTGCTGGCGAAAAACGAGCGCGCGAAAGCGTGCGGAATCAGAACGGGAGACGTTCTCTGGGAGGCGGAGAAAAAGTGCGCAAATCTGATCGAAGCGACTGCGGATTTTTCCTATTATCTGGAGCTTTCGCGCGCGATCCGCGCCCTTTACGCCGAATACACCGACCGCGTGGAATCGTTCGGGATAGACGAATGCTGGCTGGACGTCACCGAGAGCCTGTCTCTCTTTCGCCGCACCTTCGGGCTCGCCGCCCGGGCGGACGCATTTTCGGTCGGCAGCGCGATTGCGGACGATATCCGCGCCCGTGTCAGGGAGAAATTCGGGCTCACCGCGAGCGTGGGGGTGGCGGACAATAAAATCTTTGCAAAGCTGGCGTCCGACTATCGGAAGCCGGACGCAACCACCGTCTTTTCCCCGCGCGAATACGAGGGCGTCGTGTGGAATCTCCCCGTCGGCGACCTGCTCTATGTGGGGCGCGCGACGGAGGAAAAGCTCGCGGAATTAAATATATTTACGATCGGGCACCTCGCGCACGCGGATCGGGCGCGCCTGGTGAAAAAACTGGGGAAATGGGGCGCCTACCTGCATGATTTTGCAAACGGCAGGGACTTGTCTCCCGTCGCGTTCGAGCGCGACGCGGCGCCCTTTCGTTCGATCGGAAACAGCATCACCTACGCGTATGATCTGCGCAATTTTCAGGAGGCGCGCGCATTGCTTCTGCTCCTCTCCGATTCGGTCGCCATGCGGCTCAGAGAGAGCGGCGTCGGCGGCGCTTATACCGTAAAGGTGAACGCGACGGATGCCGCCCTGTTTTCCTACGGGAAGCAGGGGCGCCTGCCGCTCCCCGTGCTGACGGCGGGGGAAATCGCCGAAAAGGCGGCGGAACTGCTGCGGGAGCTGAATCCGCCTTATCCGCTGCGCGGGCTGGGCGTGACCGTGTCGGACTTCGCCGCGGGGAGCGTTCAGCTCGGGCTCCTGTCCGCGCGCTCGGCCGTGCGGGAGCGTGCGGAGCGCGCGGTGGACGAGGTGCGCAAAAAATACGGCAACCGATCGGTCTGCCGCGCGGCATATCTGACCGACCGCGAACTGATGCGCCTCGACATAAAGGAAGACCACGTGATTCACCCCGAAAATTTCATGAACGGCAAGGGGAAGCCCCGATAATGCGGCGAAGACTGCGTCCGCAGTGTCCGGTGCAGGGGTAAGAGGTTCGGGACAGGAACATTTTTCGCATTTCTTTTTCAATTTATATGGTTAATTGTTGACAAGACCAAGTGATTGTGTTAAAATAAATGACGTAATTGAGTAAATGTGGGGAAGGATAAATTTGCACTTTTCAGGTAAATAATATCCTGTAAATTCGTTCGGTCGGGTTTATCTTTCTTTCAAAACAGAAAAACAATCGCTCAATTATCATCAGCAGCATACAGGGTACTGTATCCGTTTCGGTCGGCATATATGCCGACACCGAGAGACGGACGCAGTCCATCTCTCGGGCAGATCTCCTTATTATTTGCCCGAAGAGAATTCGGGGTAATGGCCGCATTGATCGTGCGGAAATTATAAAATCAAGTTATAAGGAGATTTGTAACAATGAAGAAGAACAAGAAAGGCTTTACCATCGTAGAACTGGTCATCGTCATCGCCGTTATCGGTATCCTGGCCGCCGTTCTGATCCCGACGTTTACAAACGTTGTCGAGAACTCCCGTAAAACTGCAGTACAGGAAGAAGCGCGTAACGCTATCGTTGCATATATTGCAGAAAATGAAGGCGTAATTGACAGTGATATTGATGCTTCGGCTGATGATAATTGGACTTATTATACGAAAGAGAATGACGCTATTTATGTTTATAGTGATCAGACAAAATACAAAGGATATATTGTAGTATTTGATAAGAGCGGCAATTTTAAAGAAGTAATTGCAGCTACGACGTTGGATACAACAAGTGATACGGCTACATACAAGGACTATACTGCTAAATCTTTTACCTAACATCATCTGCATTCGCTATAACTGACGTCACGTCAGTTTCCGAGAGACGGGTGCAGACCTGTCTCTCGGGCAAAATTCCTTAAAAAGACACCCGCGGGATTTTTATTTCGGTAATCTCCGCCGTGGCGGAATTATAAATTTACTTTTTAAGGAGTTTTGCAAACATGAAGAAGAGCAAAAAAGGGTTTACCATTGTAGAACTGGTCATCGTCATCGCCGTTATCGGCATCCTGGCGGCAGTCCTGATTCCGACGTTTACAAGCGTAATCGACAATGCAAATCGTTCTGCGGCGCAGTCGAACATTAAAAATGCTTCTACTACGTTGCTTGCCGACCAGGCGGACGCTACATTGCCCGCAGGTGTTGTTATTGTGAGCGGTGACTATTATGCCGTTGTTGGTTCCGATCATCAGGTCGGTGAAGTTACGAAAGGGGATTACATTACTAAGAAAACAGAGGCTTCTTACGTAAAAGCTGGCAGTATATTTGTTACTGGTGTGACCTATTATTCAGATAATACTGGATCAACGAAGGTTGATTCTCCTCAAGCAACAAATATTGCTTCTTATTTTGTAGAAGTAATCGGGACGAAGGATTCTGTTAATTATACAGTATATAACAATAATGATCTTTCGAATGATGTAATTGTTTATGTTCCGGCTGGAGAAAACGCGTAAACTCTGCGGAAACTACCGATAAAAATTACAGACAATTTATTTTTCAGGGGGAAACCTGTTTGGGTTTCCCCCGAAAAATAGAATTTACAATATCAGAATAATCTTTCTGTATCATGCTTTTATAAGAAAGATTTTCAGAAAAAACAGGCGAAACCTCATGTTCGCCGCATTTTGGTTTGAAAAAAATTTGCGGCGCGCTGACAGCCGGGGAATCGGCGTTCGGCGCCGCGTCGGGATATGCGAAAAATCCTTTCTGTTTCGCACATACTAAAGCTAAAGAGGGCGGAATCAAAGTTTCATGACAAATCGAAAAAAAGGCTTTACTTTGGTTGAATTGGTAATCACGCTCACGCTGACCGCTTTGGTCAGCGGTATGATCGTGTCCTTTTGCGTGCTCATCAACGACCGTGTAAAGAAAAATTCCAGAATGACCACGCAGCTGGAAGAATTGACCTTTTTGCGTACGTTTATCGAGCGCTGGATGGCTGAATACGACCGGGAGGACGTCCGCTTTGAGGCCCCTTCCGGCGAGGACTCCTCCGGCGTTTTTTTATACGCGTGCGCGCGCGGTGAGGGTGAGTCTGTATCCGCCCCGTCGGCAGAGGATCAGACGGGAGCTACGATTGCTTATCTCTGTCTGGCGGATCAAAGGGTTGTTTCCAGGAAGTTCGAGAAAGGGATAGGAGCATTTACGGAGGTTTCTTCCGCCGCTGCGACCGTGGTCAGTCAGATCGAGGTGGAGCTTTTTAACAACGAAACGGATATTTATCTTTTTTCGGTCCGTTACGGAGGGATCGAGAGCTTTAAATTTCTGGTGAACCGCCGCACGGTGCCCGGCTCGTAAGGGCGCGGCTCAGCATACGGCGGCGTTTGCTCGCCGATGGTTACGGGCGCCCGCCCCGCAAGCAGGGCTTTCAGAAGGAGAAAAGGTTATGGCAGGATTCAGTTTCGGCGGCGCAAAGGCGCCCAAGGTTATCATCGGTGTGGACACCGTCAGTCAATGCGTCAAGGTAATGCGCATTCCCGCCGGGGGAACGAAAGAAGCGACGGTGGAATACTTACCCTATCAGTCCCGCCCGATGGACCGCGAATTTTTTGCGAATTTCGAGCGGTTGATTTCCGATCATCTTTCGGCGTATCCCTCCACGCAGTCCACGGCCGTGTATGCGGTTCTGCCGGACAGCGCGGTCGCGTGCGACGTCATCACCGTGCCTTCCGTCAAAAAGAGCCGCATGCAGAACGCCCTGAACGTGGAGATCGAAAATCAGTATAAAAATCATTTGGATCTGTCCATCCGTTCATATATTGCCGCGGCGAACAAGCAGTACACGCTGTACCGCCTCACCATGGTGCGGAAGGAGCTGCTGTCATCCTTCTATAAGTCGCTCGCGGCGTGCAAGCTGTTTGCAAAGGAGACCACTTACGCGGCGAACGCCGCGGTGGACGCCGTTCTTGCGCTCCGCCCGAAGAACAGAATGCACAGCTTTATCTTTGTGGATATCCGCGAAAAATCCACGCTGTTTGCATTCGTGAACAAGGGGCGCACGATTGGGTTCCACACCTTCCCGTTCGGCTATTCCGCCGTTCTGGAAGCGACCAAAGTGGTGCACGAGGGGACGCTCTATCATCACGACGTAGCCGAGCTCGCCGTCTTAAACGCGCGCGAAAAGGCGCGCGCCAAGCAGATGACGCAGATGTTTGATCCGGATGCCGTCTCGCTGGATGAAGTAGCGGATATGGCGGAAGCGCTTCCGCCCGCCCCGCCTGAGTTTGCGGAGGAATTTTCCGCGGAACAGCCCGACGGCTTGGCGGAAGCCGCGGCGGCTGACGGAGAGGAGAACGTGCCGTCTTCGTCCGGCGAAGCGGTCGAAGACGAGGCGCCGCCTGCTTCGGCGGCGCTGGAGAGCGAATCGGCGGCAAACGTGTCCGTTCCGGTCAAAGAGCCCCCGCGGCCGAAGATCTTTTCGCGCAAGATGCCGAAGCGCCTGCCCAAATTCATGCAGCGCCCCGTGCCGGAGACGCAGGAAGAGATGGCGGTTGAAAACTTTCGCATTTTTCTCAAATACATTCTGCTCTACAAGCAGTTTCAGGAATTTGACGAATACTATCAGACGCCCGAATACGCGCTTGTCAATATGCCGGAGGAGTTCGGCTATATCATAGAGCGGATCAACGAATCGCAGGAAGAATCGGGCATCGAGCTCCGTTACTTTGAGCCGCAGCACGAGGGGAATCCGAACGTCACGCTGAATCTCGACCTCTTCGGCGGGCTGTTCCTCAAAAACTTTAACAAAAATCAGAATTTCTAATGGGTATGGATCGGAAAAAAGGAGTTTCTCTCGTCGAAGTCGTCGTCGCGATGGCGATCATCGTCATCATATCCGTTTCGGCGCTGAGCGTGGCGCTTTCCACCTCGCGCATCACGGACAAAGCGTCGCTCCGCTTCCAGGCGGTCAATCAGATCGAAGACATCGTCACGCTGGCGGAAGCCGCGGAGTCAAAGGCTGATTTTGTGGAAAAATTAAAGAAGTACAGCAATTCTGTTTCCGGCGAATCCGGCGATCAGAACACCGACGTTTATACGATTGCATTTGACCGGAAAGATTACAATATCACCGTCGAAATATCGGAGAGCGAGCGCAGCGTCAAGATAACGGCGGCCAGTTCCTCTGCGGGGCTGGAAGAATCCCGCTCTTTCCCCGTCGCTTGGGGGGCTGCATCATGAAGCGCGTATGGCGGAGCCGCAGGGGAAACACCCTGCCGCTGGCGATCGGCACGATGCTGGTGGTCTTTGCGCTGTGCGGGCTGTTGCTTTCGCTGGCGCTGTATGCCAATCGGCTGTCTTTGGTCAATAAACAGTATTTCGATCAGCGCTTGGAACTCGATTCCATCGCGCAGGAGTGCCGCATTCTCTTGGAGCGGGGCAAAGACTTTGAAGAGTGGGACGTTGCTGAAAAATATTCCGCATTTTCGGTTGAACTGAACGATGAAACAGGGGATACCGCAACTGTGGGATATGACGGCGGTGCTCGTGTTTACAACAGCGGTACGTATCGGTTGACCGTTACGAAAAAAGGGGGCACAAATGTCCTGCTTACCGTTGAATTTTTTGTGGGAGATGGGCAGACGGTCACGGTAAACCGCTGGGTATACGGCGGTTTGTCTGGTGAATGAGAAGAGAGAGGAGTGCGGATGGGAGCGTTTGAACGGACGGTCGCCTATGTGATGAGCGGCGTCATCGGCTTATGTGTGGGGAGTTTTCTCAACGTGGTGATCTATCGTCTGCCGCGGGGAATGAACCTCTCTTATCCGCCTTCCCATTGTACGACCTGCAATTATCGGCTGCGCTGGTACGATAACATTCCCGTGCTTTCCTGGCTGATGCTGAAGGGAAAATGCAGGAACTGCGGCGCGCCCATTTCCTTCCGCTATACGGCGGTAGAGATTATCAACACGCTGTTATGGATCCTGTGCGCGTTCATGTTTTGGCAGCAGGACTGGCGCTTTGCCGTCGTCGCGATGATCGCCTGCTCGGTATTTGTCTGCGTGTACTATATCGACCTCGAGCACAAACTGATCTTCGATCGGTTTCACGTCATACTGCTCCTGCTAGGGGCTGCCGCCTGCCTGACGGACGACGGCGTTTCGCCCCTCAGCCGCCTGATCGGCGCAGTGGGCGGCGGCGCGGTGTTCCTGCTCTTTTTCTACGGGAGCATCTGGATCCTGAAACGGGAGGGGCTGGGCGGCGGAGACGTCAAGCTCGTCGCCGCGGCGGGGTTCTTTCTGGGCTGGGAGAAGCTCTTTCTTGCGGTGCTGATCGCTTCCGTGCTGGGAAGCGTGGTGCTTTTGATCGTCAACAGGAAAAATCGGGAAGGGAGAGAGACGGAATATCCTTTCGGGCCCTTTCTCGTCGCGGGCATGCTGACGGCGCTGCTGTTCGGCAGTCAGCTGATCAACTGGTATTTGGGATTATTGGGAGGATAGAATTTGCAGAAATACAAATATGTGGCGGTGAACCTGCAAAAGAAGAAGTTTACGGGTTACTTCATCGCCGAAAACGAGAGCCATCTGGCGCGGCAGCTCGCGGAGCAGAATCTCTATCTCATCTCCGCCAAACCGGTATCGGACGGTACGGTCAACTCCTTTTTTACGGTATCCGGCAGGCTGAAGCCGGGGGAACTGACCACCTTTTCGCGCCAGTTCGCCATCATGGTCAATTCGGGCGTTTCCATCCTGAACACGCTCTCCATCCTGAAATCGCAGTCTTTTTCGGGGTATTTCCGCCGCGTTCTCGAGGTCGTGTACGAGGACGTCAAGACGGGCGTCATGCTCTCCGAAGCGATGAAGAAACACAAGCGCGTCTTTCCGGAATTCTTCCGGTCCATGGTCTACGTCGGCGAGGTTTCGGGCGCGCTGGACAAAGTGCTGACCTCCCTTGCGGATTACTACGAGACGGATACGGCGATCAAGCGCAAGAGCAAGGGCGCCATGATCTATCCGCTCCTGCTGTTGCTGATGTTGGTCGGCATCGTGGTGCTGATGATGGTCTTCGTCATTCCTACCTTCCGCAACGCGCTCGACGATCTGGATATCGAGATGCCTGCGCTTACGATGGCGATCTATAATATCAGCGACTTTTTCCTGCAATACTGGAAGGAGCTCATCATCGCGGTCGCGGCGGTCGCCGGCATCGTCTGGCTGCTGTCCATGACGCAGAAGGGAAAGTATTTCTTCGACATGATGCGCATGAAGACGCCTTTTATCGGCAAGGTGAACGAAAACCTCGTGACGGCCCGTTTTGCCCGCGGGTTCGGGCTTCTCCTGAGCAGCGGGCTGGACGTGCTCGACGCGATGGAGGTCATCTGCGTCGTGCTGGGGAACCGCTATGTGGAAAAAAAATTCCGCGCCGCGATTGAGGACGTGCGCCAGGGAATGAGCCTGACGATGGCGTTCGAGACGCACCGCCTGTTCCCGGATATCCTCATCCAGATGGTTTCGGTCGGGGAGAAGACGGGCACGGTGGACGAGGTTCTGCTGCGCTCCTGCTCCTTCTTCGACGCGCAGGTGGAAACGGCGCTGAGCGCCCTGACTACGGTGCTGCAGCCCATCATGCTCATCATCATGGGCGTGGTGGTCGCGGTGATGTTTATCGCCGTCTATTCGCCCATCCTCTCCATTATGACGGGGCTGGACGGAACGGGCACGGATATTCCGGACGTGGCTTCCGCCGTCGTCTCGGCGTTCCGGTCTTTGGGGAAGTGAGGAGGGACTATGAATTTAAATTACGAAATACTGCAATACTTTGTCTATAAAAAAGTCATCAAGCGCCGTCAGCGGGACGAAATCCTGAAGGAATGCGCCCGCCTCCATATGCCCGCGGAGACCTACATGCTCGTCAAGGGATATTGCACGGAAGCCACCGCGCTTCCCGCGCTGGGCGAATTTTACGGGCTTCCCTACGTGGAAATGGACATGCTCGAGGTGGACCGCGAGCTGATGGACCGTTTTTCCTTCTCGTTCATGAAGAAAAACAAGTTCATCCCCGTCTCCGTCAACAAGCAGGGGGTGCTGCTCCTTGCGATCGGCCGCCCGCTCAACTTCAACGCGCGTTCGATGATCGCCACTTCCTTTTCGGGAGAGCTGGATTTTGTGCTGGTTCCGCCCACGCAGATCGACGTCTATATCGACTCTATCGTGGCGGTGCTCTCCACCTCCAAGGCGCTGGACGATCTGCAGCAGGCAAAGGACAACGAGGTGTTCGCGGAGGCGATGAGCAACTCTCAGCTCAACCTCGTCATGCGGGAGGACGACGTCATCAACAACCCCTCCGTGCGGCTGGTGGATTCCATCATCAAGGAGGCGATTCCCTTCCGTTCTTCGGATATTCACATCGAGCCCTTTGAAAAGGAAGTCAAGGTGCGCTACCGCATCGACGGCGATTTGCAGGACCGCGCGCAGTTTCCCATCGAGAGCTATCCCGCAATCTGCGCCCGCATCAAGATCATGGCGGGCATCAACATCGCGGAGCGGCGCATCCCGCAGGACGGCCGCATCAACATGGTGATCAACGGAAAGGAATACGACTTCCGCGTCTCCACGCTCCCGACGGTCTACGGGGAAAAGTTCGTGATCCGTATTCTGGATAAGACGACGTTCAATTTCACGCGTTCCGAGCTGGGCTTTACGGCGGCGGAGAACGCCGTGGTCGACAAGGTTCTGAACACTCCGCACGGGATCGTGCTGCTGACCGGCCCCACCGGCTGCGGCAAGACGACGACGCTGTATTCCTTCCTGAAGGAAATCAATCACCCGAAGGTCAACGTCGTCACCGTCGAGGATCCCGTCGAATACACGCTGCACGGCGTCAATCAGACGCAGGTCAACGTCAAGGCGAACATGACCTTCGCAACCGCGCTCCGCAGTATTCTGCGGCAGGACCCGGATATCATCATGATCGGCGAGATCCGCGACGAAGAGACCGCGCAGATCGCCATCCGCGCGGCAATCACCGGGCACCTGGTATTTTCCACTTTGCACACCAACGACGCGCCGGGCGCGGTGATCCGCCTGGAAGATATGGGCATTACCGATTATCTCGTGGCGGACGCGGTGGTCGGCGTGATCGCGCAGCGGCTGGTCAAGCGGCTTTGCCCTGCCTGCAAAAAGCGCGCCAAGACGAACGCCCGCGAGATGGAGATGATGGGCATTACCGAGCCCGTCACCATCTGCCGCCCGCAGGGCTGCCAGTTCTGCAACCACACGGGGTACAAGGGGCGGATTGCGGTCCACGAGATCATGTATCTCAACGAGGAACTCAAAAACGCGATCGCGGACAAGGTCTCTCTGGATAAGCTGCGCGAGCTGGCGAAGGAAAACGGCATGGTGCCGCTGTTCGATGCCTGCAAGCAGTACGTCTTGAAGGGCGTCACCAGCATTCAGGAGCTGATGGGGCTCAAAATGGAGCAGTAATAGAAAAAAGAGCGGGGTGCCCGCTCTTTTTCGCTGTTCCGGCGGAGTGCCGGTATTATCTGCCGTAAACCTTTCTATAAATATTTAATATGGCGAAACGATTGACAAAACCTTTCCGCCTATATTAAAATGACCTTGAATCCGACAGATTCGGGGAAAAGGAGAAACTATGAAGCAGACTGTTTTTCAGGGCGCGGCAACCGCGCTGATCACGCCGTTTACGGCGGACGGAACCATCGATTATCATCGCTTCGGGCTCTTGGTCGACTGGCAGATCGAATCGGGGATCGACGCGCTCGTCGTCTGCGGGACGACGGGGGAGGCCTCCACGTTTACGGACGACGAACACCGCGACGCGATCGCCTTCGTCGTGGAGCGGGCAAACGGAAGAGTCCCCGTCATCGCGGGGACGGGCAGCAACGACACGCAGTACGCCATCGAGCTGACAAAGCACGCGTGCTCGGTGGGGGCGGACGCCTGCCTCGTCGTGACGCCCTATTACAATAAGACGACGCAGAAGGGGCTGATCGGAATGTTCTCCGCCATTGCGGACGCGAGCGAAAAGCCGATTATCCTCTACAACGTGCCCTCGCGCACGGGCATGAACATCGAGCCGGAGACCTACGCCGCGCTCGCCGGGCACGGCAATATCGCGGGAATCAAGGAAGCGAACGGAAATATCTCCAAGATCGTCTCCACGATGGCGCTGGCGGGGGATCGGCTGGATCTCTATTCGGGGAACGACGACCAGATCGTCCCCGTCTTAGCGGCGGGCGGGAAGGGCGTCATCTCCGTCCTCTCCAACGTCCTGCCGGGCGAGACGAGCCTCATTTGCAAAAAGTTCTTCGGGGGAGACGTCAAGGGCAGCATGGAGCTGCAGAAAAAATATCTGCCCCTCATTAACGCGCTCTTTTCGGAAGTCAACCCCATTCCCGCCAAGGCGGCGATGGCAAAGCTGGGCTATACCGAGAACGTGCTGCGCCCGCCGCTCTGCGCGATGGAAGAGACGCATGCGGAAAAGCTGTATGCGGAAATGCGCGCGCTGGGGCTGATTTAGGAGGAAGTTATGAAGATCGTCGTCAGCGGCGCCGGCGGCAGAATGGGGCGCATTTTGACGGAAAAAATAAGGGAAACGGAGCATATTCTCGTCGGTGCGGTGGATAGGTTCGCTCCGCCGGAGGGCGGCGTGAACGCTTTTGCCGCACTGCGGGAAAAAGCGGATGTCGTCATCGATTTTTCCAACCACGAGGGGACTGCCGAACTGACGGAATATGCCGTCAGGACGGGTACGCCCGTCGTAATCGCCACCACGGGGCACACCGAGGAAGAAAAAAGGATGATTGCCGCCGCGGCGGAAAAAATTCCCGTCTTTTATTCGGGCAATTTTTCGCTGGGGATCGCGGTGCTGTCCGACCTCGTCCGCCGCGCAGCGGAAGTCTTTCCGCAGGCGGATATCGAGATCGTGGAGACGCACCACAACCGCAAGCTGGATGCGCCGAGCGGCACCGCTCTGATGCTCGCCGAGGCGGTCGGGAAAGCGCGCCCGGGCGCAGCCGTTCACTGCGGGCGCAGCGGGCAGGGAAAGCGCACTCCCGGCGAGATCGGCATTCAGTCCGTCCGCATGGGAAACATCGCCGGCATTCACGAGGTGATGATCTCCACGGACAGCGAGACGATCACGCTGAAACACGAAGCGCACGACCGCGGCGTGTTTGCAGACGGTGCGATCCGCGCGGCGGAGTTTCTCGCCGGGCGCTCTGCCGGACGTTACGATATGAAGGATCTGTTGAAGGAATGAAACTGAAATTTACGAAAATGCACGGGATCGGCAACGATTACATCTATTTTAACTGCCTCGGAGGGGAGCTGAGCGATCCTTCCGCCGTGGCGGTCGCCCTATCGCCCCGTCGCTTTTCGGTGGGGGCGGACGGCATCGTCATGATCTGCCCGTCCGCCGTCGCGGATGCGAAGATGCGCATGTTCAACGCGGACGGCAGCGAGGGAAAGATGTGCGGGAACGCCATCCGCTGCGTGGGCAAATACCTCTACGACAACGGCATCGTCCGGCGGGAGCAGATCGCGATCGAGACGCTTTCGGGCGTCAAGTCGCTCGTCCTTTCGGCGGAAGGCGGAACGGTCCGCTCGGTCACGGTGGATATGGGGATCGCCTCCGTCCGCCCCGCCGACGTCCCCGTTTTAAGCGAAAAGCCGATGATCGGCGCGGAAGTGCAGGCAGACGGGGGGACCGTCCGCATGACGGCCGTCTCCGTCGGCAACCCGCACGCCGTCCTGTTTCTGCCCGAAATAAGATCTTTGGATCTGGAAAAGATCGGCCCCGGATACGAGCGCCATCCGCTCTTTCCGGACCGCGTCAACACCGAGTTCGCCCGCGTGGTATCCCGCGATCTGATCGAGATGCGCGTATGGGAGCGCGGAAGCGGGGAGACTTACGCCTGCGGCACGGGCGCCTGCGCGACGGCGGTCGCCGCGGTTCTCAACGGCTATGCGGACTACGAAACGCCCGTCTGCGTCCGCCTGACCGGCGGCGATCTGACGATCGAAGTCAAGCGGGATCTGCGCGTGTTTATGACGGGCACCGCAACCAAAGTATACGACGGAGAATTGGATTATGAAGATTAAAATCAACGAACATTTTTTGAACGTAAAAGAGAGCTATCTGTTTTCGGAGATCGGCAGGCGCGTGCGCGAATACGCGGCGGCGCATCCCGATAAAAAGATCATCCGCCTCGGCATCGGCGACGTGACGCTCCCGCTCACGCCGACCGTGATCGCCGCCATGCGGAAGGCGACGGATGAGATGGGCGTACAGTCCACCTTCCGCGGCTATGCGCCCGAGTACGGCTACGATTTCGTGCGGGACGCGGTGAAAAACCACTACGAGGCGTTCGGCGTCTCGCTCTCCCGCGACGAAATTTTTGTCAGCGACGGCGCCAAGAGCGACGTGGGCAACATCGTCGACATTCTCGGCGACAACCCCGTGCTGATTCCCGATCCCGTCTATCCCGTCTATATGGACAGCAATATCATGGCGGGGCACGCGATCGAACTTCTGGAAGCGAACGAATCCAACGGATTTCTGCCCCTTCCGCCTGCCGAAGAAAAGGCGTACGTCGTCTATCTCTGCTCGCCCAACAATCCGACGGGCGCGGTATATAACAGGGAACAGCTGAGAATATGGGTGGATTACGCGAACCGCACGGGTTCTCTGATCATCTTCGATTCCGCATACGAAGCGTATATTCACGGCGATTATCCCCATTCCGTCTACGAGATCGAGGGTGCGAAGACGTGCGTCATCGAAATCTGCTCGCTTTCCAAGACGGCGGGCTTTACGGGCACGCGCTGCGCGTGGACGGTCGTCCCCGCCGACCTGAAAGCGGGGGATGTTTCTCTCAATAAGCTGTGGGCGCGCCGCCAGGCCACCAAGTTCAACGGCGTTCCCTACGTGGTGCAGCGGGCGGCGGAAGCGGCGCTTTCTCCCGCCGGGCAGGAGGAATGCCGCGGGCTGGTATCCTATTATATGGAAAACGCCCGCATCATCTCCGCGCTTCTGGAGAAAAAGGGAATCTGGTATTCGGGGGGGCTTTCCTCGCCCTATATCTGGCTCAGATGTCCGGGCGGCATGGGATCGTGGGAATTTTTCGACTACCTGCTCGCCAACGCGCAGGTGGTGGGGACGCCCGGCGCGGGCTTCGGCAAGGCGGGGGAAGGGTATTTCCGCCTGACGTCGTTCGGAGACCGCGCAGCGACCGAAGAGGCCGTCCGCCGGCTGAACGATCTTCTGTAGGGTGAGAACGATGCTGCACGATAATCTTTCGGTAAACGAGCGGGGGGAACTGACGTTTGCGGGCGTTTCCGCCGTAGATATGGCGAAGAAATACGGCACGCCGCTCTATCTGCTGGACGAGGAGCGGATCCGCTCCCGCTGCAGGCTCTATAAAAGCGCGATGGAGCGCTATTTCGGAGAGGGCTCTTACCCGCTGATGGCGAGCAAGGCGCTCTGCTTCAAGGGGATTTACGCCATTGCCGCGGAGGAAAAGATCGGGATCGATCTGGTTTCCCCGGGAGAGCTTTACACGGCGCTCAAGGCGGGATTTCCGCTCGAAAAAGCGTATTTTCACGGCAATAACAAGACGGATGCCGATATCCTGTTCGCGATCGAGAGCGGCGTCGGCCATTTTGTGGCGGATAACGCGGAAGAGCTGGCGGCGGTCGACCGCATCGCGCGCGAAAAGGGAAAAGCGCAGCCCGTTTTGCTCCGCATCACCCCGGGCATCGACCCGCATACGCACAAGGCGATCTCCACGGGCAAGGTGGATTCCAAGTTCGGCTCGCCCATCGAGACGGGGCAGGCGGACAATATCGTCTCCTATGCGCTCTCTCTGCCCAACGTGAAACTGGAAGGGTTTCACTGCCACATCGGTTCGCAGATCTTCGACGTCAAGCCCTTCTGCGACGCGGCGGATATCATGATCGGCTTTATCGCCCGCGTGCGGGAGCGGTTCGGCTTCGTCTGCAGGATTCTGAACCTCGGCGGCGGGTTCGGCGTCCGCTATACCGATCAGGATCCCGCGATCGACTACGAGGGGAATATCCGCCTGATTTCCGAACATATCGACCGCCGCTGTGCGGAACAATACGTCGATAAACCGGTCATTCTGATGGAGCCGGGCAGAAGTCTGGTCGCCGACGCCGGCCTCACCCTTTATCAGGTGGGGAGCGTAAAGCGCATCCCCGGGTTTAAGAATTACGTTTCCATCGACGGGGGAATGACGGATAATCCGCGCTACGCCCTGTATCAGTCTCCCTATACGGCGCTGATCGCGAACAAGGCCGCGCAGAAAGCGGATCTGTTCTGCACGATCGCCGGCCGCTGCTGCGAGAGCGGAGATCTGATTCAGGAGAACGTGATGCTGCAGACGCCCGAGCGCGGAGACTATCTCGCGGTGCTGGTCACCGGGGCGTATAACTATTCCATGGCGTCCAACTACAACCGCATTCCGCGCCCGCCCGTCGTTCTCCTGTCCGGCGGCAGGGACCGGCTCGCCGTCCGCCGCGAAACCTATGAGGACCTCGTGCGGCTGGATGTATAAAATTGCGAATTTTTTGTAAATATAGTTGACATTCTTCTTTATTTTCTATATAATGGGAAAAAGGTAAGAAACATGAACGATATTTTAACCGCAAACAACGCATATTACTTTTACTTTGCAGAGGGTTATTTTTATAACGCTCAATTTTGATATGCGCTGTAATCGGGGTAAATAACATTGTAATTTTAAGGAACCGCCGATACAGGCGGTTCTTTTTTTAATCGACAGGAGGGTATCATGATTGTCATCGTAAAGAAAAACAGCGACGAAAAACAACTCAACAATCTCATTTCGTGGATCAAGGGGCTGGGCTTGGAGATCTATCTCAGCGAGGGCGCCAATTCCACCGTGCTGGGGCTGATCGGCGATACCTCCAAAGTGGATATCGACCTGCTGCATTCCCTGGATATCGTGGAGACGGTCAAGCGCATACAGGAGCCCTATAAAAACGTCAATCGCAAATTCCATCCGGAAGACACCATCGTAGAGGTGGGAGGTCATAAATTCGGCGGAAAGCACTTCCAGATCATCGCGGGGCCCTGTTCGGTGGAGAGCGAGGCGCAGATCGTCGCGGTCGCGCAGGCGTGCAAGGCAGCGGGAGCAAACTTTCTGCGCGGCGGCGCGTTCAAGCCGAGAACCTCTCCCTACGCCTTTCAGGGGCTCAGAGACAAGGGGCTGGATCTCCTCTTAAAGGCGAAAGCGGAGACGGGCATGCCCATCGTGACGGAGATCATGAGCGTCCGCCACATCGATTTGTTCGGGGACGTGGATATCGTCCAGATCGGCGCGCGCAACATGCAGAATTTCGAGCTGTTAAAGGAAGTCGGGCGCATGGGGAAACCCGTTCTCTTAAAGCGCGGGCTCGCGAACACCATCGAGGAGTGGCTCATGAGCGCGGAATACCTGATGGCGGAGGGGCTGCACGAGATCATCCTTTGCGAGCGCGGCATCCGCACGTTTGAGCCCTATACGAGAAATACCCTCGATTTGTCCGCCGTCCCCATCGTCAAGGAGCGGACGCATCTTCCCATCATCTGCGATCCCAGCCATGCTTCGGGGCTCTCCCGCCTGGTGGAGCCCATGTCGCTCGCGTCCATCGGCGCGGGGGCGGACGGGCTGATGATCGAGGTGCACAACGACCCGCCGCACGCCCTTTCGGACGGCGCGCAGTCCCTCCGCCCGGAGCAGTTTGCCGCGATCGTCCCCAAAATCAAAGTCATGCTTCCGCTGGTCGGCAAAGTGATGGAGTAAACATGGTCGTCGGCATCGTCGGCATGGGGCTGATGGGGGGATCGTTCGGCCGCCTGCTGTTAAAAAACACGAAATACACCGTCTACGGCGCGGACCGGTCGGAAGAATCGCTTTCCAAGGCGCTTTTGGTAAACGCCATGCACGCGCCGCTGAACGAAGAGAACGCGCGGGAGGTCGACCTCCTGATCGTCTCCGTCTATCCGCGCGGCTTTTTTGCGGCGGCAAAGCCCTGGCTTCCCCTTTTGAAGGAGGGGGCGGCGGTGCTGGATTTCTGCGGCGTAAAGCGCAAAGTGACGGAGGAGATGCGCGCTTTGGCGGAGCAGTTCCCGCAGCTCTCTTTCATCGGCGGACATCCCATGGCGGGGCGGGAGTTCTGGGGAATCGAGCATGCGGTTCCCTCGCTGTTCGAGCGCGCCAGCATGATATTGGTTCCCGTCTCCGTCTCTCTGGAAAAAATCTCCCATTTGAAGGGATTGTTTTTATCTCTGGGATTTTCGCGCGTCGTGGTGACGACGGCGGAGAAGCACGACGCGATGATCGCGCTGACTTCTCAGCTCGCGCACGTGTTGTCCGGCGCCTATGTGCAGAGCCCCGCTGCGCGCGGATACGTCGGATATTCGGCGGGCAGTTTTCGGGATATGACGCGCGTCGCCAAGCTGAATCCCGAGATGTGGACGGAACTGATGACGGAAAATGCGGACTTTCTGACAGGAGAACTGAACGGGCTGATCGAACGGCTTTCGCTGTATCGGGACGCGCTTTCCGCCCGCGACGAAGAAGCGCTGCGTCAGCTTCTCGCGGACGGGGCGAAGGAAAAGGAACGGCTGGATAAGTTGAGCAGGGAGAAATCATGAAGAGCATTACGGTAAACGCCTCCGGCCGCTATGAGATTCGGCTGGGAGCCGGTATATTGCCGTCATTGGGTACGGTGGCGAAACGCTGCGTTTCGGGCAGACGCGCCATGATCGTGACGGATGAAAATGTGGCGCCGCTCTATTGCGGCGCGGCGGAGCGCTCGCTGAAAGCGGCGGGGTTTTCGGTGGATTCCATCGTGATTCCGCCGGGGGAGGAAAGCAAGTCCTTTCCCGTCTATCAGGCTGTCTGCGAGCGCCTCGCGGCGGAGCGCTATTCGCGCAGCGATTTCCTGGTCGCGCTGGGCGGGGGTGTCGTGGGGGATCTCGCGGGCTTTGCCGCGGCGACGTACCTCAGGGGAATTGCCCTGATTCAGGTTCCGACCACACTGCTTGCCATGCTGGATTCTTCGGTCGGCGGAAAGACGGGAATCGACCTTTCCTGCGGGAAAAATCTGGTGGGCGCGTTCTGGCAGCCCGCCGCGGTGATCGCGGATACCGATCTCCTTTCCACGCTTCCGGCGCGCGAACTGACCGGCGGGAGAGGCGAGGCGGTCAAATATGCGCTGCTCGACCGGGAGATTTACCGTTACTTTTCCGCGCACGGCTTTGACGAGACCTTTTACGCAATGTGCATCGCCTATAAGCGCGACATCGTGGAGGCGGACGAGCGGGAGAGCGGCTGCCGGAAATTTCTGAATCTCGGGCATACGGTCGGCCATGCGGTCGAATTGCTCTCCGGCTTTACGGAATCGCACGGCGCCTGTGTGGCAAAGGGCTTGTCTTTTGCCGCCGATCTGAGCGAAAAACTGGGGATTTTAGAGAGCGGGAGAGAGGAGATCCGATCGCTTCTTTCCTCCTTCGACCTGTCTGTGCCCTATCTGAAACGCGATCTGATCGCGGCGATCGCGCACGATAAAAAAGCGGACGGAGAAGCGGTCGAATTCGTCCTTTTGCGGGAGATCGGAGCGCCCGTCCTCGTCAAGAAGCGCCTGGACGAATGGGAGAAACTGCTGTGATGCGCGCCGCCGTCTCTCCGTCCGCGCTGAACGGAACGGTCGCTGCGATCCCCGCCAAATCCTACGCGCACCGCGTCTTGCTGGCTGCTGCGCGCGCCGAGCGGGAATGTACGGTATCCGGCATCTACCGCTCCGCGGACGTGTCCGCCACGATCGCCTGTCTCAGCGCGCTTGGCGCGGAAATTTCGACCGAAGCGGGCGTCGCCCGTGTCAGGCCCATCGCCAATCCTCCCGCGCGCGCTTTGCTGCCCGTCGGGGAGAGCGGCTCTACTTATCGCTTTTTGCTGCCGTATGTCGCCGCTATGGGCGTCCCGGCGGAATTTTCGGGAACGGAGCGCCTGTTCGCCCGCCCGACGGAACCGCTTATCCACGTGCTGAACGCACATGGCGCCGTGACGGACGGAAAAACGCTTTCCGGCCGCATCGAACCGGGGGAATACGCGATACGCGGCGATATCAGCTCGCAGTATCTGACGGGGCTGCTGCTTGCGCTTCCGACTTTAAAAGGGGACAGCAGAATTGTCGTTTCAGGCGAAAAAGTTTCCGGGAGCTATCTCGATGTCACGCTGGATGTTTTGCGCGATTTTCATATTGAAATTACTGAAGAAAATAATAATTATTATGTCAGAGGTAATCAGTGTTTTTTTGCGCATGACTGCCGTATCGAAGGGGATTGGTCGAACGCCGCTTTCTTTTTGGCGGCAGGGGCGATCGGAGGAGACGTGACCGTGGAGTCGCTGAAACCCGCTTCCGTTCAGGGAGATAAAAAGATCCTCTCTTTGCTTGCCGAAATGGGGGCGGAGACGGAGTGCGGCGCTTCGTCTGCTTCCGCGCGGCAGAATAAACTGAGGGGGATTTCCGCGGATGTCGGAGAGATCCCCGATCTCGTTCCCATCCTTTCGGTCGTCGCGGCGTTTGCGGAGGGAAAAAGCGTCTTTACGGGCGTGTCCCGCCTGCGCTACAAAGAGAGCGACAGGCTCGCCGCCGTGGCGGACATGCTCGCGCGCGCAGGCATTCATGCGGAGGCGGGAGAAGACGTGCTGACCGTCTGCGGGGGCGTTCCCCGGGGCGGAGCCTTTGTCAGTTATAACGATCACCGCATGGTGATGTCCGCCGCCGTACTGGCGGCGTACGCCAAGGGAAAGTCTTCGATCGCGGGGGCTTCCGCCGTGGCGAAGTCCTATCCCCGTTTCTTTGAAGATTTTATCGCCTTGGGAGGAAAAGCCGATGTCACGATGGAAGGGTAACGCACTGACGATGGAATTGTACGGAGAGTCGCACGCGCCCGCCGTAGGGGTTAAGCTGTCCGGTTTTCCGGCGTTAAAGCTGGATACGGCGCGGCTGCAGGCCTTTCTCGAGCGGCGCCGCGCGAAGGACAGCCGGATCTCCACACCGCGGGGCGAACCGGACCGCCCCGTCTTTCTCAAGGGGCTTTCGGAGGGCGTACTGTCGGGCGAAGCCGTGGCGGAGATCGCGAATACCAACGTCAAAAGCGGCGATTATGCGGAGCTGTACGGCAAGCCGCGCCCCTCTCACGCGGATTACGTCTCCTATGTGAAGTACGGGACGCTCGATTTTTCGGGAGGCGGCGCGTTCTCCGGCAGGCTGACGGCGCCGTTCTGCGTCGCGGGCGGCATTGCGAAGCAGGCGCTCGCGGCGCAGGGAATCTCCGTGCTCGCCTACGTGCAGGCGGCGGGCGGCGTTGAGGGGAAAAGCTACCGCGACTCCTCGGTTTCGCCCGAAGAGATAAGGTGTTCCGGGGAGGAGCTCTTTCCCTCCCTGTCCCGCGGCGGGGAAATGCGCGCCGCAATCGAATCTGCGCGCGCGGCGGGCGACTCGGTCGGCGGCGTGGTGGAATGCCTCGCGTTCGGCGTTCCCGCGGGGCTGGGCGGTCCGTACGGCGAGGGGCTGGAAGGGGCGATCGCCGGGCTCGTCTTTGCGATCCCCGCAGTCAAGGGCGTGGAATTCGGCGACGGCTTTTCGCTCTGTCCGATGCGCGGCAGCGCGGCGAACGACCCGCTGCGGATCAGGGGCGGCGCCGTCGTGACGAAGACAAACCGCAGCGGCGGCATCAACGGAGGAATTTCCAACGGCATGCCCGTAGCGTTGCGCGTCGGTTTCCGCCCGACGCCGTCCATTTCTCTCCCGCAGGAGACGGTGGATCTCGTAAAGCGGGAAAATACGACCGTTCAGATCAGGGGCAGGCATGACGCGTGCATCGTTCCCCGCGCGGTTCCCGTGGTGGAGAGCGCGGTGGCGCTGGCGCTTTGGGATATCATTTTAGGAGGAAACAATGGGTAAATTGGAAGATTACAGAAGGGAAATCGACGCGATCGACGACAAAATCGCCGCCCTGTACGCCGCCCGCATGGCGGTCTGCCGGAAGATCGGCGAGGAAAAGGCGAAGGACTGCGCTTCCGTCGCCGTTCCCGGCAGGGAAAAGCAGATCGTCAACCGCGTGACCGCAGACATGCCGGAAGAGATCAAGATCTACGCAAAACAGGTCTTTACGGCGCTGTTCGATACGAGCAAGGCCTATCAGAGCGCGCTTGTCCCGCGTACGTCCGCGGTCGTCCGCACCCTCGAGAAGGCGCTGAAAGAAGAGCGGGCGTTTCCCGTTTCCGCTTCGGTCGCCTGTCAGGGCGTGGAGGGCGCATACAGCGGGATCGCCGCGGAAAAGATCTTTCCCATTTCGTCGATCACCTATTTTAAGAATTTTGAGGGCGTATTCAACGCGGTGGAAAAGGGGTTGTGCGAATACGGCGTTCTGCCCATCGAGAACTCCACCGCGGGATCCGTGCTCGCCGTGTACGACCTGATGAAAAAGCACAATTTTTACATTGTCCGCAGCGCGAAAATCCCCGTGCGGCACTGTCTGGTCGGAAAAAAGGGCGCCCGGCCGGAGGAAATCAAAACGGTTTACTCCCACGAGCAGGCGGTCAACCAGTGCAAGGGCTTTCTCCGCGCCATGAACTGGGAGCCGGAACTGTGCTCGAATACCGCCGTCGCGGCGAAAAAGGTGGCGGAAGGAGATTCCCGCTCGGCCGCGGCGATCTGTTCGCCCGAGTGCGCGGCGCTGTACGGGCTTTCCGTGCTGAAGAGCGAGATCCAGGACAGCAGGAACAATCACACCCGCTTTCTCTGCATCGGCAGGGAACCCGCCGTATTCGAGGGTTCGGACAAGATCAGCATAGAAGTCAATCTCTCTCATACGCCGGGCAGTCTCAACCACGTCCTGAACCGCTTTGCGACGCTGGGGCTCAACCTCACCAAACTGGAATCCCGCCCGCTCGCCGATTCGGATTTCGAGTTCAATTTCTACTTTGATTTCGTCGGCGACGTCCGCAAGCGCGAAGTGCTGAATCTTTTGGCGGACCTCGAGGACGGTTCCAATCAGTTTGTATTTCTCGGCAGTTACAAGGAGCTGGCGTGAAGTTCTGTCTGATCGGAGAAAAACTGGGGCACAGCTTTTCCGTCCCCATTCATCGGTTTTACGGAGCGGAATACGAACTGCGGGAAATCGCGCGCGATTCGCTCGGGGATTTCGTGAAGAACTGCCCATTTGACGGCTTTAACGTGACCATTCCCTATAAGACGGAGATCATGCGCTATCTCGATGAAGTCGATCCCCGCGCCGCAAAGATCGGCTCGGTCAATACGGTGGTATATCGGGGCGGGAAATCGGTGGGCTACAATACGGATATCGACGGCATGGCGGAGATGCTCGCCTTTCAGGGCATCCCGCTCGGCAATAAGCATGTGATGATCCTGGGAAGCGGAGGAACGGGGAGAACCGCGGCGGCGCTCGCGGCGGAAGCCGGGGCGAAGTCTGTCACCGTCGTCTCCCGGAAGGGAAAAGTCAATTACGCTAATTATGCGGAGAAGAAGGAGACGCAGATCGTCATCAACACCGCGCCGGTCGGCATGTATCCGGACAACGGCGGAAAACTGATTTCCCTTGATTTTCCCGCGCTGGAAGGCGTGGCGGATGTGATTTACAATCCCCTGAAAACCCGTCTGATCCTCGAAGCGGAGGCGCGCGGCGTTCCCGCGGCGGGCGGGCTCAGGATGCTCGTCGCGCAGGCGTTTTTTTCGGAAGCGCTTTGGCGGGGCGTCTCGCTCGACCGCGCCCTGCTGGACGGCGCCTACCGCGCGCTGCGGCGGGAAATGACCAACGTGGTGCTGATCGGCATGCCCGGCGCGGGAAAGAGCGCAATCGCCCGTCGGCTTTCCGCCTGCCCGGTGGAGACGGACGCCCTCGTGGAGGCGCGCGCGGGGAAAACCATTCCCGCGCTGTTTGAAGAGGCGGGGGAACGGGCGTTCCGGGATCTGGAGAGCGCGGCGGTCCGCGAGGCCGCCGCCCTGCACGGGCGGGTGATCTCCACCGGCGGCGGCGCGGTTCTGCGGCAGCAGAACGTGGAGGTGCTCAGGCAGAACGGCGTTCTGATCTGGGTCAAGCGGCCGCTGTGCATGCTGGCGGTAAAAAACCGCCCGCTTTCCGGAAAACAGGGCGTGGAAAATCTTTACCGCGCGCGCAGAAAAAAATACGCCGCCGCGGCGGATTTTGCGGTCAATAACGGAGGGACGTTCGCGCGGACGCTCCGGAAAATCGAGGAGAAACTCAATGAATATTTTGGTGATTAACGGGCCGAATCTCAATATGCTCGGGATCCGCGAACCCGCAGTTTACGGCGAACGGACGTATGCCGACCTCGTGTCGTTCATCGGGGAATGCGCGGCCGCGATCGGCGTGTCCGTTTCCGTCGAGCAATACAACGGAGAGGGGGAGATCGTGACAGCCATACAGCGCGCATACGGGCGGTATGACGGTATCGTCATCAACGCCGGCGGCTATACGCATACCAGCGTGGCGATTCTGGACGCGTTAAAAGCCGTCGCACTGCCCGTCGCAGAGGTGCATCTCTCGGATATCGGCGCGCGGGAATCCTTCCGGCAATTCAGCTACATTTCCCTGATTGCTGAAAAAAAATACTGCGGCTATGGGTTTGACGGCTATAAATTTGCGCTTGAATATTTGAAAAACAGAGAAAAAACGCTTGACAAATGAATCTTTAACTGATAAAATGAATAAAAATTTATTAAACCGTTGAGGCAGAAGAGTAGCGCGTTCGGCAGCGTCAAGAGAGTCCCGGGGTGGTGGAACGGGATCGCCGCGTGCGTGTGAATGGGCTGCCGAGGGCGGGGGCGAAAGATAACGAGTAGTCCCCGACGCATGCCGGCGTTAACGGCAGGGGCATGCTGGTGCCCCGGTAATGAAGGCGGCTTTTGCCGTGAATTTGGGTGGCAACACGGATCGATTTTTCGTCCCAAGGAGAAGATCGGTCCGTGTTAATTTTTAAACAGGAGGCAGAAAACATGGCACAGACAATCCCTTACAAGACCTATTTGAATGAAGAAGAGATGCCGAGAACCTGGTACAATCTCAAGGCGGTCATGAAGGCGAAGCACGCGCCCTTCCTGAATCCGAAGACGCTGCAGCCCTGCACGCGGGAGGAACTCTGCAAGGTATTCTGCGAAGAATGCGTGGATCAGGAACTGAACGATCGGGACGAGCGCATCGAGATCCCCGCCGGAATCGCGGAATTTTACAGAATGTTCCGTCCGTCGCCCCTGGTGCGCGCCTACTTTCTGGAGCGTATGCTGGATACGCCCGCGGAGATCTACTATAAATTCGAGGGAAACAACACGTCCGGCTCGCACAAGCTGAATTCCGCCGCGGCGCAGGCTTATTACGCCAAACGGCAGGGGCTCGTTTCCATTACCACGGAGACGGGCGCGGGGCAGTGGGGTACCGCGCTCGCGATGGCGGCGGCGTTTTACGGGCTGAAGCTGGATGTGTTCATGGTGAAGGTCTCGTACGAACAGAAGCCGTACCGCAGGGAGGTGATGCGCACATACGGCGCAAACGTCGTCGCGTCGCCGTCGGTTACCACGGCCGCGGGCAGGAAAATCCTCGAAAAGTTTCCCGATACGGGCGGTTCGCTCGGCTGCGCGATCTCGGAGGCAGTGGAAAAAGCGCTCTCTGCCGATCGCTGCCGATACGTTCTGGGGAGCGTGCTCGATCACGTCGTGCTTCATCAGTCCGTCATCGGGCTGGAGACGAAAACCGCGCTCGACCGCTACGGCATTACGCCTGATCTCGTCATCGGCTGCATGGGCGGAGGCTCCAACTTCGGCGGGCTGATCGCTCCCTTTATGGGGGACAAGCTGAAGGGGAAAAACGACACGCATTTTATCGGCGTGGAGCCCGCGAGCTGCCCGTCGCTGACGCGCGGAAAATTCGCGTACGATTTCTGCGACAGCGCCCGCACGACGCCTCTGGCGAAGATGTATACGCTCGGCTGTGAATTCATGCCTGCGCCCGGTCACGCGGGCGGGCTGCGGTATCACGGCATGAGCCCCATCCTTTCGCAGCTGTATCACGACGGCATGCTGGAAGCGCGCGCCGTCGGGCAGAAGGCGGTTTTCGACGCGGCGGTCGCCTTCGCGCGGTGCGAGGGGATTCTGCCCGCGCCCGAATCCGCGCATGCGATCAAGGTCGCCATGGATGAGGCCGCTGCCTGCAGGGAAAGCGGGAAAAAGAAAAGAATCCTCTTCGGCCTCACCGGAACGGGATATTTCGACCTCAGCGCCTATGCGGCATATAACGACGGCGCCCTTTCCGACGAATCGTTTACGGAAGAGGCGCTGGAGCGCGGCTTCGCCTCGATACCAAACGTAAATCTCTGAAAAAGTATGAGAATAATCTGTTTGATTCTGTCAGGCAGAACGGAGGTGAAACGCCGTAAACGCGGCTCGTTTTTCGCTTTGCACCGCCTTTGCAGAGCGCGCGGGCATGTTTGCGGCGCATGAAAAAACTCCCGCATCCGCGGGAGTTTTTTCATGGCGCTTCGTCATAACAGCCCGAAAAGACTTTATGTAACGGAAACACCCGTCACTTTTCGGCATGCTATAAAACTTGTGGCAAATTCATTGCGCCTGTCTTTTTCCGGAAGTGTGTCCCCGGTTTTAAGAATGGGGGTGAGATGAACTTTTTTATCAGATTCTGCACTCGTCGGTATCGCCCTTGACGACAGAAAAAAGCCCCGCACGATGTGCGGGGCTTTGCAATGCCGTTCAATCAATACATGCCGCCCATTCCGCCCTGCGGCATCTGGGGCGCCTCGGGTTTGGGAATATCCGCCACGATGCTCTCGGTCGTGAGGAAGACCGAGGCGACGGAAGCCGCGTTTTCAAGCGCAGAGCGGGTAACCTTCGTCGGGTCGATGATGCCGCTCGCCACCATGTCGGTGTATTCGTTGGTCAGCGCGTTGAAGCCGAAGTTCTTGTCGTTTGCTTTCAGAACTTCGTTGAGGATGACGGCGCCGTCCAGTCCCGCGTTCTTCGCGATCTGTCTGAGCGGCTCCTCGATTGCGCGGAGAATGATATTCGCGCCCGTCTTTTCGTCGCCGTCCAGCGTCTCCACGAGGTTCTTGATTGCGGGGATCGCCGCGATCAGCGCGATGCCGCCGCCGGGGACGATTCCTTCCTGTACCGCCGCTCTGGTCGCGTTCAGCGCGTCCTCGATGCGGAGTTTCTTTTCCTTCATCTCTACTTCGGTCGCCGCGCCGACGTTGATGACGGCTACGCCGCCCGCGAGCTTCGCCAGGCGCTCCTGCAGTTTTTCCTTGTCGTAATCGGACGTGGTCTCTGCGATCTGCGCCTTAATGGATTGCTTTCTCGCTTCGATCGCCTTGGGATCGCCTGCGCCGTTGATGATGGTCGTATTGTCTTTATCCACTTTGACGGTGCCCGCTCTGCCGAGCATATCCATCGTGAAGTCCTTGAATTCGTAGCCCATGTCGGAGGAGATCACCGTGCCTCCGGTCAGGATCGCGATGTCCTCGAGCATTGCCTTTCTGCGGTCGCCGAAGCCGGGCGCCTTGACCGCCACGCAGTTGAACACGCCCTTTAACTTATTGACGACGAGCGCCGCGAGCGCGTCTCCCTCCACGTCTTCCGCGATGATGAGAAGGCGCATGCCCTGCTGCGCGATCGGCTCGATGACGGGGAGAATCTCCTGAATGGAAGAGATCTTCTTATCGGTGATGAGAATGACGGGGGAATCCAGAACAGCCTGCATCTTGTCCGTATCCGTCACCATATAGGCGGAAGCGTATCCGCGGTCAAACTGCATGCCTTCCACCGTGGTGAGCTCGGTCTTCATGGTCTTGCTCTCCTCGATGGTGATTACGCCGTCTTTGCCCACTTTTTCCATCGCGTCCGAAACCAGCGCGCCCACCGTTTCGTCTCCGGCGGAGATAGAGGCGACCTGCGCGATCGCGTTCTTGTTCTCGACGGGCTTGGAATTCTTTTTCAGTTCTTCAACTGCGACGTCCACAGCCTTCTTGATGCCGTTCTTCACGATGATGGGATTCGCCCCCGCGGCGACGTTTTTGAGTCCCTCGCGGATCATCGCCTGCGCGAGCACGACAGCCGTCGTGGTGCCGTCGCCCGCCACGTCGTTCGTCTTCGTGGAGACTTCCTTCACGAGCTGTGCGCCCATGTTCTCAAACGGATCTTCGAGCTCGATTTCCTTCGCGATGGTGACGCCGTCGTTGGTAATGAGGGGAGCGCCGTATTTCTTCTCCAGAACGACGTTTCTTCCCTTGGGCCCGAGCGTGATCTTAACCGTGTCCGCAAGGACGTTGACGCCCGTCTCCAGGGCTTTTCTCGCATCCTCGCCGTATTTCAACTGTTTTGCCATAATACTGTTACCTCCTTATTCGACTACCGCCAGAATATCGCTCTGACGGATAATGGTAAATTCTTTGCCGTCTACTTTGAATTCGCTTCCCGCGTACTTGGAGTAGAGGACGGTTTCGCCTACTTTGACCTGCATCACGACTTCTTTTCCGTCGATCACGCCCCCCGGCCCCACGGCGACCACTTTCGCAGTCTGCTGCTTTTCCTGCGCGGAAGAGGGGAGAATAAATCCCGATTTCGTGGTTTCCTGCGCTTCGCAGGCTTCCACCACAACCTTGTCGAACAAAGGTCTGATATTCATAACTTCGTTTGCCTCCTTGCAATTGATTCGTTATAGTGTTAGCACTCTTATCTTTTAAGTGCTAAATATTATTATAGTCAATAAAATAAAATTGTCAATCGATTTGAGGGAAAAATGTTTGAAAATTTTGTCAAATAAAAATTTAAATTGTTTGCAAAAAATCGCGGGGTATGGTATGATAAGAAAAACAAAAGAGAGGGCGTATCATGGATAAATGGGATAAACGGTTCATGGAGCTTGCGGAGACGGTGGCGGGCTGGTCCAGCTGCTATCAGGAAAACCGCCACATCGGCGCGGTGATCGTCAAGGATAAGCGCATTATGACGACGGGATACAACGGCGCGCCCGCAGGCGTTTCCACCTGTGCGGAACGCAGGTCCTGCCTGCGGCGGGAACAGAATATTCCCTCCGGCACGTGTCAGGAAATCTGCTACGCGGTCCATGCCGAGCAGAATGCCATCATCCAGGCGGCAAAGCTGGGCGTCAGCGTAGACGGGGGAACGCTTTACTGCACCCATCAGCCCTGCGTGATCTGCGCGCGCATGATCATCAACGCGGGGATCCGCCGCGTCGTCTACCGCCACGGCTATCCGGATGCGTTCTCCCTGCAGCTCTTTTCGGAAGCCGGTTTGACCATCGAAAAATATACCGAACCGGAAACCGACGCATAAAGAGCGAATTTGCTCTGCGATCAGCCGGCCGCTGTCATGGCTTATTTTAAAAAGCGTTTTATTGTATGTTGGCGTTTCGGCGGATCGGAAGCTCTATATTTATAAATAGTATTATCAATAAATATGTTATTGTGTTCCGTGCCGTCAAAGGGCCGTTCATTGCGAAGCCGCTGCAAAGATAATCCTTTGCCTGCCCGCTTATGCTGCTCCGTCGGAACCGTTATTGTTTTCTCAAGATCGGAGTCCCACTGACGCAAATTCCGATCTCAAATCATCCTGAAAGATATCGGAAAGGGAATCTGAACATTTTTGCCTAATCGAGCCGCATGTTTTCAATGAAACAGATTCTTTCTGTTTGATTCATTCTGTTTCTCTTATCGTTCATCTCCTGTCGCCAAACAGCCTCGCTGTCCGTTTGCGGGAGTTATAACAAAATCCCATCCGCCTGTTTGGATGGGATTTTTCTGCTTACGTTGGGAGAGCGGCGAGGGGATGCGCGGACTTTTTTCACCCGTTTGCAGGGAAAACGTCAGTCCTTTGTCCCTTCCGGCGGCATAGTAACGACCATTTCTTCGATGCAGTGATCCTTGACGGACATGACGGAGATTTTGAACAGGTCGGTGGTGATTTCCGCCGTCGTGCCGTCGTCCGGGACGGCGCCGAGCAGAGAACAGGCATAACCGCCCAGCGTCTCGTTTTCTTCCTTCGCCTCTTCGGGGAATTTGATTTTGAGCGCCTTTTCCACTTCGTCCAGCGGCGTTCTGCCGGTCATTTTCCATTCCCGATCGGAGAGCGGGAGAATTTCGTATTCGGAAACTTCGCCCTTGTCGGTCAGATCTCCCACCAGCAGCTCGATCAGATCGTGTATGGTCACGATGCCGCTCATGCCGCCGTATTCGTCGACGACGATCGCAAAATACTCCCGCGTGGACTTCATGCGGTAAAACAGCTTATCCGCCGGCATGCTTTCCGCCGCGAATACGGCGGGCTCCACCGCGCGTTCCAAAACGTTTTCCCGCGACTGATCTTCCAGACGAAAGTAAATTTTCGTATTCAGAATGCCGATCACGTCGTCCGCGTCCTTGCCGCACACAGGGTAGTAGGTATGATAATTCTCGTTGAGGGTATTTCTCCATTCCTCTTCGGAATCCGTCGTGAATAATATGGCGGTGTCCTTGCGGTGCGTGCAGACTTCGCCGACCGAGGTGTCGTTGAATTCAAATACGTTCTGAATCAGCTCGTTTTCCTTCGCATTGATCGCGCCGTGTTCGCTGCTCGATTCGACCATGAGCATGATCTCTTCCTCGGTGGCGGGGGACTCTTCTTCGTCCGGCCGGATCCCGAACAGGCGGAGCACGCCGTTTGTGGAGACGGTCAGCAGCCATACGAGGGGGGCAAAAAACACGGAGACAAATTTGAGAAGCCCGGAAAGCCCGAGCGCCATCTTTTCCGCGCGGCGCATGGCGATCCGCTTGGGGATCAGTTCGCCGAATACGATGCTGAAGTAAGAGAGAATCAGCGTAATGACGATGACGCAGATGGTGTTGAGCGTTCCCCGCGGGATGCCGATCCCCGCGGCGATGAGCGCGTCCGTAAGGGGCGCCGCGAAGTTATCCGCGGCGAAAGCGCTCCCGAGCAGGCCCGCGAGCGTGATTGCCACCTGGATGGTGGAGAGAAACTTCGCCGGGCGGGAGGTCAGCTTGATCAGCCGTCCGGCGCGCTTATCGCCCGCCTCCGCCAATTTTTCGAGCTTGTTTTCGTTGGTCGAAATGACCGCGATTTCCGCGCTGGCGAAAACCGCGTTCAGAAAGATCAGTATTACCTGTAAAATAATCGCCGTAATCATAATTTCATTTAAAACGACAAAAAGACATAGCCATCGTCGAATGGCTACGCCTTTTATCCTGTCTCAGCGGTTCCGCCGCTTGTCTTCTATGGGTGAGGCTATAGAGCCGTCGCCGTCCACCAGAAACAAATTCTCCTTATCTTTTTGATTTATATTAACATATATCCGCCCGGTTGTCAAGGGTTTTTCAGGCGTACAGGGAAGGGCGCCGACGGCGCGCCCTTCCCGGACAATGAAACGTAGATTAAAAGCCGTTAAGTAGCGGTATGCTTATTTGCAGCCGCAGCCCATGTTGAAGAACCCGCCGCCGCCGTTCTTGCAGAAGCAGCAGATGAGCGCGAGGGCGATCGGCAACGCATAGCAGCTGTTCAAAATCCCGTTCAGGCAGCCGCTCTTGCAGACGCAGAGCACGAGCAGGATGATCAAGATCCAAAGACAGCTGTTATTCTGGTCAAAACAAAATCCATTCATAGTAGTACCTCCGGTTTTTCTTTTAACTTTCGCCGATATGTAGAAAATTTATTTGGCGAAGTATCTCATACTTCATTGTAAGCCGTTTCTTCCGAAAATGTTACAGCGCCCTCGAAACAGTTGTAAAAAAGGGAAATTTGTGTTAGAATGAAAATGCGGATACCCTATCGGGATCCGACTTTGCAACTGAATGGGTTTTGTTTTTTTACAACAGATATTCCATCCGGAAATTTGATTGGAGGCAAAAAATGGAACAGACACAGCAAAACCGCGGCGGGGAAAAGAAGTCCTTTTTCACCGCGCGCAACATCACCTGGTTCGCAATTTTACTGGCGCTGGTCATTGTGCTTCAGTGCTTTGCGGGCTCGATCGTCATCGGGACGACCAGCTTCAGCCTGGTTCTGATCCCCATTGTCCTGGGGGGAATCCTGCTGGGGCCGATCGCGGGCGGCGTGCTCGGGTTCGCATTCGGGCTGATCACGCTGATCTACGGCGTCGTCGGAATGGATCCTCTCTTTACGACGCCGCTGTTTTACGCCAGTCCCTTTATGACGGCGCTGATTTGCCTGGGAAAGGGCACGGCCGCCGGCGTGGGGGCGGCGTGGATCTATCGCCTGATCGCGCGCAAAAATCGCCATGCGGCGGTGTTTGCGGCGGCAGCCGCCGCGCCGATTCTCAATACGGGATTGTTTATTCTGGGGGCGCTCTGCATCAGCGACGTGATCGCCGAGCTGTTTGCCGGCGGCGCTTCCGTCCTTTATTTTCTCGTCATCGGCTGTGCGGGCGTGAATTTCCTCGTGGAATTCGCAGTCAATATGATACTTTCTCCCGCGCTCTGGGCGGTCATCCGCGCGCTGGAGCGACGCAGTGAATAAGGAGCAATGATATGCTGTTGGCAATCGACATCGGCAATACGAACATCAAATACGGCGTTTTCGACGGGGATGCGCTGAAAGCCAGTTTCCGCGTCTCGTCCCGCGTCACCAAGACGGCGGACGAATACGGCGCCGTCCTGCTCAACCTGCTGAGCAGCAAGAAGATCGGGGCGGAAGAGATCGGGGGAATCATCGTTTCCTCCGTCATTCCCTCTCTGAACTATACGATCGTCCACATGTGCGAGTATTTCTTCGGAAAAACGCCCATGATGATCGGCCCGGGCGTAAAAACCGGGCTCAATATCCGCGCGGAGAACCCGAAGGAAGTGGGGGCGGATATCATCGTCAACAGCGTCGCGGCGTTCCGCAAGTACGGGGGACCGGTTGTGCTCATCGATTTCGGGACGGCTACGACGTTCGACGTCATCACCGCAAAGGAAGAACTGGTCGGCTGTATCATCGCCCCGGGCATCAAGACCGCGCTGGAAAGCCTCGTGCAGGGCACGGCGCAGCTTCCCATGATCGAACTTTCCGTTCCGAAAAGCGTCCTGGGCAAAAATTCGGAATCTTCCATGCAGGCGGGCATCATCTTCGGCTTTGCCGGGCTGGTGGAAAATATCGTGGCGAAAATCAAGCAGGAGCTCGGCGTCTCCGCGCTCACCGTGGTCGCCACCGGCGGCATGGGGGAAATCATCGCGAAAGAAGTTTCGTGCATCACGCATATTGACAGAACTTTGACCTTGGAAGGCTTGAAGATCATATACAATTTAAACAAATGACCGGAGGAAAGTTCACAGTGAAAAAAGTCGGAGTTGCAATCTTGGGGCTGGGCGTCGTCGGCGGCGGCACCTATCGGATTTTGACGGAGAACCGCGCGTTTTACCGGGACACGCAGGGGCTGGACGTCAGCGTGGAGTGCGTTCTGGAGCGTAATCCTGCGCGGGCGGAAGCGCTGGGCGTGCCCGCGCAGGATGTCGCCGGGAGCATCGAGGAAGTCGTCTCCAATCCGAATGTCGATATTGTCGTCGAGGTGATCGGCGGGGTGGAACCCGCGCGCACCTTCGTCCTGAAAGCGCTCCGGAGCGGGAAATCCGTCGTGACTTCCAACAAGGAGCTCGTCTGCAAACACTGGTACGAACTGGAAGAGGCGGCGAAAAATATGAACGTCGGTCTCTATTTTGAGGCGAGCTGCGTGGGCGGCGTGCCCATCATCCGCACGCTGCTGGACGGCACGCAGGCAAACCGCATTTCCTCTATCATGGGAATCATCAACGGCACGACCAATTACATCCTGACCAGGATGGCGGAGGACGGGAGAAGTTACCCGGAGGTTCTGGCGGAGGCGCAGGCGCTCGGTTACGCCGAATCCGACCCCACGGCGGACGTGGAGGGATTCGACGCGGCGTATAAGCTCTCCATTCTGTCTTCTCTGGCTTTCAATACGAAAATCCCCCTGGAAAACGTCAGCCGCACGGGGATCACCGGCGTGACGAAGGAAGATATCTATTACGGAAAGAAGCTGGGCTATACGCTCAAGCTCCTCGGCGTCGGGAAGAGAACGGAGAAGGGCATCGAGGTGCGCGTGCATCCCACGCTGGTCAGCGACAGAAATCCGCTTGCATCCGTTTCGGATGCCTTCAACGCCGTCAAGATCGTCGGCGATTCGGTGGGCGATATCATGCTTTACGGCAGAGGCGCGGGAGCGCTTCCGACGGGCAGCGCCATCGTGAGCGACGTATTATACGCGGCCAAGCATCCGGAGATATCTTACTCTTCGTTCAAAAACACCAGGGAAGCGGACAAAAATACAAAATTCACCGCGGATTTTTCCAGCAAATACTGTATCCGCATGCGCGTAAAAGACCGGAACGGCGTGCTGGCGAAAGTTTCCGGCATCATGGGCAAGAACGATATCGGCATGCACCTCGTCGAACAGATCGGCTCTGCGGACGGAGCGGCCGTTCTGGTGCTCATCACGCACGAAACGCACGAATCCCATATCGCGAAAGTGCTTGAGAAATTCCGGGAACTGGAAGAAGTCCTGAGCATCGACAGCGTGCTGAAGGTGGAAGAATAAAACGGAACGGGCAATCAAACTGCCCGTTCGCTCGGCCGCAAAACAATTCAGGGACGGGGGAACCCCGTCTTTTTTTTAACGTTTTTTTAACGATTTTTGATTTAAATTGATTGACTCAAACAGATTATTAAACTTAATATTGGATATTTGCTTGCAAGCCGCCGGTCAAATCGGCGGCTTTATTTTCGGCGAGCCGCGTTTTTCGTTCGTTCCCGCTCAGCGGACGATCCTGTCGTTTTGTTTGCGGTAGCGCGATGCGGGAATCCCCATGTAACGCGCAAACAGGCGGCTGGCATAGCAGGGATCGCCGATCCCCATCGTCTCGGCCGCTTTTGCAAGTGTGATCCGCTGGGTTTGCATGATTTCCGCCATGACGTTTACCTTCATGCGGTTGACGTAATCGATGATGCTGACGTGCATCGCCGCGCGGAACACGCGGGAAAGATGACCTTCGCTGATCGAAAGGGCTGCGGCGATTTCGGGGATCCGTACGGCGCCGTAAAGGTGTGAGCCGATGTACTCGCGCGCCTTCCGCACATAGCGGCAGTCCCGGGCAAGCGCGCCCTCGTCTTTTTCTCTCTGATAGCGCTCCGATATCTCGTACAGAAGCTGCAGCGCCAAAACCGACGCGCCTATATCGGCGGGATTTTCCGCCCGTTTTGCGAGTATGCGGTAAAACAGCTTCAGCTCCGCCTCGGAAGGGCGGAACTGCGCGGGCAGCGCGAGGATGCCTCTCTCTTCGCCGCCTTCCCGCATGCGGATGCCGACGGTCGAATGCGCGTGCCTTCCCGCGCTCTTCATGCTGAAATCCCCGCTGAAATCGTTGATCATAAACGTTTGCGTGGGGATTTTGACCTTACGGGAGCCCTCCGTCTTTTCGACGTCGCCCTCCTCGATGTAGGTCACCTCCAGGGAGCGGATGCCTTTCGGAAAATGCAGATCGTATCGCCCGGTCGCAAAGGAATGTGCGTGCGTAATCTCCGGCAGACCGGTCAGACGGAATAAAATTTCTTCCATAGCGTTGCCTCCGCGGCACATTATATCAGAATCGTCCATATTTGTCAAGATTGTATATTGCGCGCGCCGCGCCGCGCGGCTATAATAAGAACGCGGGGAGAGCCCCCGGAAAAGGAGGAACAACATGGACGTATTGATTTTCGGCGGTCAGAGCAACATGCAGGGACAGACGGAGAGCCTTCCCCCCGGGAAGCCGGTCGCGGGCGCTTTTGAATACCGGCACAGGGAGGGGATACTGGTCCCGCTCGCCCATCCCGTGGGGGAGGATTTCGGCGATCTGCTGCTGGGCGCGCACGAAGGGCACGGATCTCTGCTTCCAGCGTTCTGCCGCGCTTACAGGGAAGTCTGCAAAGAGACGGTCGTTGCGATTCACGCGGCGAAAGGGGCGACGACTCTGGCGGACTGGTCGCCGTCCGGAAAACGGTACGCGTTCGCCTGCGAGAAGATCCGCGCGGGCCTCCGAGCCGCCGCGGAGCGGGAGAAGATCCGTAAGGTCTTCTATATCTGGCTGCAGGGCGAATCGGACGCGCTCGCCGGCACCGGGGAAACGGCATATCTAAGTATGCTTGCGGCGTATAAAAACGCCCTTTTGCGCGATCTCCCCATCGATCGGTTCGCAATCATCCGCGTGGGATATTTCACGGCGGAACCCGCGCGCGATCTCGCCGTGATGCTCGCGCAGGAACGCGCGGCGAACGAAGACGCCGATTTTCTGATGCTGACGCGCGTCTGCGCCGAATTATCCCGCGACGCCGCCTTTTTAAATCCCCTGGCCGCAGGGCATTATAACAACGCGGGGATGGAAGAGATCGGCTCGGCGGCCGGCAGGGCGCTCGGGGAATTTGCGCGGCAGTGAATCTGTTTCTCATAAAAGCGGGCGAAAGCCTGCTTTTTTTACGGGAACGGGCGCATTCCCCGCTTTTTCCGTATCGGCCGTCCGGCAGGGCGGGCGGCTTTTTATCTTAGAATTTTCCTATTTGTGAAAAATCTCGTATTTACACAGCGCTTCACGTGTGATAGAGTAAAATCAAGAGAAAGATGCCGCTTTTGGCTTTTTTCGGGGGAATCGCTCGAAAATCGTAAGCAATCCGGCATTTGGAAACGCAAGACAGAAGGAGGAAGGATATGAAAAAAATAGTTGCGCTGCTGTGCGCGTTGTTCCTTTCGGTGAGCTGCTTTTCCGCCTGCAACGGCTGCGCGCCGAATCCGCCGGAGGGCGGGGTCGAAGGCGTTGTCGATCCGTCCGCGCCCAAGGAAACGCTCCCGGACTATCTGGAGCAGGACGAAAAGGAGTTCAATATCGGCATGTGGGTGGGCATTCCCGAACAGCGCTCGATCCTGGACGAATACGACCGCGTGACCGGAACGGAAGCCTGGACGCAGGAGGCGTTCGAGGAGCAGTACCGCTGGATCGCGGAGGCCGGTTTTACCATTGCGTCTTCGCCGACCGGCATTTCCTCTCCCGCGCACATTCTCCGCTCTCTGGACGCGGCGGAAAAGGCGGGGATCAAACGGCTCGTGTGGGACGAACGCGTGAATACCGTACTGCTGAATACGATGATCTCCGACAAAGAGGCGATCCAGCAGGCGCGCCGCATCATGGCGGAGTATTCCGATCACCCTGCGTTTTGCGGCAACATGATCACGGACGAACCGCAGATGCGCGAATACGATGCGCTCGGCGTGGGGGCAAGAAGGTATAAAGAGGCTTTCCCCGACAAGATGTACTATCTCAATCTGTTCCCCGTCGTCGCGACGTCCGAACAGCTGGGCACGGATTCGTACGATACGTACCTCTCCGCGTACGTGGAAAAGGTCTCGTCCGACTATCTCTGCTACGATCACTATCCGCTCCTGCCCGCGCAGGGCGGAGGCAGCCGGTTCGTGGACGACTTCCTCTATAATATGGAGCTCGCGCAGAAACACATGGAAGAGAGCAAGGGGGAGGTCTGGACCTTCCTGCAGTCCATGGGGTATTCCATCAAGAAAGACCCCGACTGTGTGGAGGATTTCCGCGCGCAGGTCGCGGCTTCGCTCGCGTACGGGCTGAAGGGGATTCAGTGGTTCTGCTATTATTCGCCCGGCTACGGCGGCAACGAGGGCTTTACGCCCGCCATCATCACGCTGGACGGGAAGAAGACGGCGAAATACGACATGGTGAAGGAAGTCAACAACGAGATTCTCGCCTTTGACGACGTCTATCTGAACTTCGAGTGGCAGCGCGCGATGACCTTCGTCGGCAGCGAAAACGCCTCCGGCAAGAACGCGGCGTTCAACTATCTGACCACCGTGAACGAGCACGAACGCATCGCGGACATGAAGAACACGCAGGATCTCGTCGCGGGCGTCTTTCAGGATGCGGACGGCAGAGACGGCTTCCTGTTCGCGAATTACGACGCGCCCACTTCGTCTGCGGTCAACGCGCTGCGCGTCGCCTTCGACAACTGCACGCAGGCGGTCTGTTACATAAACGGGGAGAAAAGAGAAGTCGCCGTAAACAACGGCGTCGTCAACCTGGAACTGAACGCGGGGGATTACGCGTTTATCATACCCCTGAATCTTTAAAAGGAGGAAAGCAACATGAAAAAACTGGCGGCGGTATTTACGGCGCTGCTGATGCTCGTCGCGGGCGCGGCGGTATCGGCGGGCTGCGGCGACACGAGGGAGACTTTCGACGGGGTCGTCGTAGTCAACAACGGAGACGCCATCTACCATGAGGACGCGATGAAAGAGGGCGCGGAGGAGCCCGTTCACCTGAAGATCGGCTTCACCGAGGCGGGATTCGGCAGGGAATGGATCGTCGAGCTGTCCAAGGCGTTCGTCCGCGAAAACAAGGACGTCTACATCGAGCTGGAGGGCGATCCCGTGCTGGCGAGCTCTCTCTTTACCAAGCTGGACACGGGCAAGAACCTGGCGGATATCTTCATTCCCCTGAACAGCGCCTGGGAAACCTATGCCTATAAGGGGAAGATCGAGCCGCTGGACGATCTGTACGCCCAAAAGCCGGACGGTGCGTCGGGAGAAACGGTCGCGGACCTGATGGACGACGTCTACCGGGAATATTGCAGCCTTACCACCAAGGACGGCACGCACTATTATGCGTTCCCCTGGAACGCGACGGTGACGGGCATCGTGTACAACAAGGGAATGTTCCGGCAATACGGCTGGGAGATTCCGGAGACGACGGCGGAGCTGAAGACCCTCTGCGACACGATTCTGGAAGATACCGGCGGGGCGGTCAAGCCCTTCGCGTATCCCGGCAAGATCGGCGGCTACTTCGACTACATCGGCTCCACCTGGTGGATGCAGGCGGTGGGGCTGGAAAGCTACAAGAGTTTCTGGGCGTTCGGCGGGCCCGAAGTCTATGATCCGGCACAGGCGCCCGCTTCGGGCAAGCGCATCGCCCTGGACGAGTTCTCCAAGTTTTTCAAACTGGAGACCGGTTACGCCGTGAGCGGCTCCATGGGGAAGGATCACACCACCTCTCAGATGGACTTCATGCGCGGGCAGGCGGCGATGATCGTCAACGCGAACTGGATGGAGAGCGAGATGAAGACCAACACGCCCGAGGGCTTTGAAATGGGGCTGATGCCCGTTCCCTTCATCGAAAACGCCTATGCGGAAAACGGAACGCCCGTGCAGTATAACTACGTTACGCCGCCCGACTACATGATCATTCCCGCGGAAGCGGCGCAGAAAGAACTCGCAAAGGAATTTTTGCTGTTCTCCTGCCGCAAAGAGATGCTGCAGCAATATACCGAGATCACCGGAAGCCCCCGTCCCTTCGCATACGACATGCCGTCCGAGGAAAAACTGACGGACTTTGCGAAGGACGTATTGAGAATCCGCGAGGAATCCGTCGGGTACTTCGATTTCAGCCGCGAAAACGTCTATATGGGCGGCTATGCGAAGAAATATCTGAACGGAGGCGATCCCTACTCCATGCTGGTGCGCGGCGAGACCACGGGCATCCGCTTCTGCAATCAGGAGTTTGCCGAGGCGGATAAAGAATGGTCCACCTGGCTGACCTCCAGCAATTAGGAGGCGGCATGAAAACGGAAATCGCTGCCGCGCAGGATAACGCGGTCAGGCGGGAAAAACGGAAGGCTTCCGTCCGGCGCGGGCTGTTCATCGCATCCTTTATCGGGATTCCCATTCTGCACTTTCTCGTGTTTTTCGTCTATACGAACGCGGATACCATCCTGCTCTCCTTTCAGACGTTCGACAATATGACCGGCGGGTACAAATGGGTGGGGTTCCGCAATTACAGCGAGTTTTTTCACCAGTTCGTCACGCCGAATACGGTGCTGCCGAAGGCGATACGGAATTCAATTTACTTCTTTTTGCTGAATGATTTTGTCATTCTGCCGCTGTCGTTCTTCGCCGCGTTTTTTCTCTACAAGAAAATGCCGCTGGGAAACGTGTTCCGCGTGCTGTTCTTTATCCCTTCCATCATTTCGGTCGTGGTGCTGACCATGCTGTTCTCGTTCATGTTCGACAGCTCTATCGGCGTCATAGACAGTTTGCTGAGGGCGATCGGTCTGGAGCGCGTTATCCCCGATCTCGGGTGGTTCGGCGATAAGCGGACGGCAATGCCCCTGCTGCTGTTGTACTGCGTGTGGGCGGGCATCGGCTACAATGTCGTACTGCTCTCGGGCGCGATGAGCCGCGTCCCTTCGGAAATCGTGGAGTCCGGCCGGCTGGACGGGCTGACCATGTTCCGCGAAATGCGGTCGATCACGCTGCCGCTGACGGGCTCTACGATCTCGACGCTCCTCATGATGGGCGTCACGGTGATCTTCACGCTGTTCATGCAGCCGCAGCTGATCACGAACGGCGGCCCGAACGGGGAGACGTATACGATCGCGCTCTATATCGTCAACGCGATCAGGAGCGACGGCAACCTGACCATGGGCGCGACGGTGGGAATCCTCTGCGCGCTGGTGGGAACGCCCATCGTACTCGTCGTCAGAAAAGTGCTGGAAAAAGTTTTTCCGGTTTATGAATATTAAAGGAGGAATCAAGATGACTAAGACAGGCAAGAAAACAGGGAGGGCGATTTTCGCCGCCGCGCTCGCGGTGTGCGTGTCTCTTTCCGCATTCGCGGGCTACCCCGCGCAGAAGGCCGGAGCGGCGACCAAACGCACCGCCGTCGCGGAAACGCTGCTTCTGTCCAGCGGGCGCATCAATCCCGCGGACTGGGAAACGGTGGGCAACGCGGAGGCTTTCGCGGTGACCAACAACGGCAGCATCTTTGAGTTCGCCGCCGCTCCCTTCCCGGGGAACCGCATCATGGCGTACGATCCGATCGCGGCGGGCAAGGGCTTTTCCATGTACTTCGACGTGATCAAGACGGATGCCGCCGCGGCGAAGCTGAACCTCTCCGGCATGACGGAGGGGGTCGACTACGGCGCGAAGAGCAATGTGTTCATGAGCGCGCTGGGGCTGGATCCCGGCGCGGGAACGGACTGGACGGCGGCAGATTTCGACAGGACGATCTACACGCCGGACGGAAGCGCGGTCTCCGAAGTCTCCAACGTCACGCTGGAGGCGGGGTACCGCTACGTGTTCACCATGCGCCCGAACGCCGAGGATCCGACGCGGGGAGACTTCCTCTTCGGGAAAGCGAAGATCTCCGAGCTGAACGGGGCGGAAGTTCAGGAGCAGTCGCTCATCAAAAAGCTGCTGCACATCGACAACGCCAAGGAGCATTACGCCCATCTCTACGCGGAGACGACCGGGGGAGCCGTGGCGATCGACAACTTCCTCGTCAAGGACAGCGACGGCGCCGTCAAGTGCGATCTGGATTTTTCGGACGCTTCCAAAATCTCCGGTTCCGCTACGCCCGTGGAGGGCGGCATTTACTGCTCGGGCGGCGGGACGAAATACGATACGTATCTCACGCTCGACAGCCCTGCGGCGGGCGACCGTCTGGTCACTTATCTCCCCATCGAAAAGGACGATAAGAGCGAAGACGCCGTTCGTATGAGCATGTCCGTCCGGCTGGACGGCGCGGCGGGAAAAGCCGGCGTCCTCTTCGGCATGGAAGACGGCAGCGCGGCGGTCGGCGCGGAAAACACCTCGTTCCTCTATTTTGAACGCGGCGAGACCACCGACAGGGTGAACGTGCAGGTAGGCTCCAAGGCGGGCACGGCGCAGGATCTGGGCGTCGCCCTCACGGACTTTACCCGCCTGGACGTCGCCGTCAAATCGAACGGCACGCTGACCGTTTCGGTCGGCGGGGAAGTGAAAGCGACGTTTACCGGCTGCGCGTTCGAGGGATATATCGGACTCATGACGGACGGCACGGCGGGCGCGCAGCTCTCCTTCCTGCCGGAGCTTAAAATCGACACCTACGTCTATGTCGAGGGCGCGGGAAAAAATCTGGAAAACAATTTCGACAGCGGCTGGCTGAACGAGAACAATTATATCAAGGACGGCCACCCCGCGACGACGCTGGGCGCGGCGGGGAACGATATCGTGCTGCAAGACGGCATTCTCCTGTTCGACGCCACGAGCGACGGCACGCACTTTGCCTTCCATGAGACCTATGCGGATTTCATTCTGCAGTTCGACTGGATCAATTACCCGTGGGAAGACCGTCCCACCAAAGAGGACGGGAGCGTCTATAACAAGCCGAAACCCGCGGAGGGCAGGGGCGTGGAGCTATACAGCCCCCTCGGCATCAGCTTCGGCAAGACCGCTCCGTCGGGCGGCTGGACGGAAAATTATCTCATCAGATTGTTTGACGACCTGAATATCGTGCAGGAGATCAAGACGGGCAATATCGTCACCATGGGTTCCGGCTTTGCCAACGCCGAGCAGGCGGCGGATATTCAGCCGGGCAAGATCGACTTTTACGAAAACACCGTAAACATCAAGCTGGTCGTCCGCAACAACGAGGCGCAGGTCTGGGGCGCGGTGCACAACGACCCCGCGGAAACGCCCGAGCATAAGCTGCTCGCGACCTTTGCGGTGGAAAATTACATGGGCTACGTCTCCATCTCCACGACGGAGGCCGGCTATTTCGGCATCGACAACCTGCGCATGACCAACATCGACGGCTGGACGGACGAACAGGTCTCTGCGTATGAAAATTATAAGGAGATCGCCGCCGAAGAAAAGCCCGATCCCGTACAGCTCGAGACGCCCGTTCTTACGCTGAACGATAAGACCGTGACCTGGAACGAGGTGGAGCATGCGGCGGGATATGAAGTGTACGTCAACGGCGAAAAACAGGGCGAGACCATCCACGTATGCACCTTTACGTTCGAGGAAACGGAAGCGGGCACGTATCGGATCACCGTCAAAGCGCTGGGTGACGGCGACCTCTATCTGGACAGCGCGGAGAGCGCGGCGCAGGAGATCGTCATTACAGAGCAGGGGGGGAACAAGCCCGATCCGACCCCCGATCCCGGCGAAGGCGGCTGCGACTGCGGCGGGCAGATCTCCGCGGTGCTGGCGCCGGCGGCAGTCGCGCTGCTGGGCGCGGCGGCGTTCCTTCTGAGAAAGAAGCGCGGTTAAACAGCCCGCGGACGGAAACATTTGGCAAACAGTCGTCCCGGCGGAGGAGACTCCGCCGGGAAAGAATTATGGAGAAAGGATTTGGATATGGAGAAAAAGCTGCTGCATGAAAAGGTCTGGATGTGGATTGTGTTCGCGATTTTTGTTCTTTATTCGCTCACGCTCATCTTTCCCTTCGTTTGGTGTTTCTACAATTCGTTCAAAGCCAACGACGAGTTCTTTCTGGACGTATGGAGCCTCCCGAAGGAGTGGCTTTTTTCCAATTGGGTTGACTCATTTACGCTTTCCGTCAACGGGGTGAATATCCTCGGCATGTACGGCAACAGTATCTTTATGACGGTGGCCTGCACGGGCATCAGCATCATGATGTCGGCGATGACCTCCTACATCATCGCCAAGTACAGGTTCAGAGGAAGCATGTTCTTCTACTCCGCCGCGTTCGTTCTGATGATGATTCCCTCCATGGGGTCCATGTCCGCGATGTACAAAATGTACAACGATCTGGGGCTATACGATACCTACCTCGGCATCATCATCGGTTCGTTCGGCGGGTTCGGCACGGGTTTCGTTCTGCTGTACGGGTTCTTCAAGAACCTGGACTGGAGCTATGCGGAAGCTGCGTCCGTGGACGGCGCGGGGCACTATACCATCTTTTTCCGCATCATGTTCCCCATGGCGCTGCCCGGCATCGTGGCGGTGGCGATCCTCTCCGCGATCGGCGTGTGGAACGATTATTTTACCGTCTATATGTACGCGCCCAGCAAAACTACGATCGCAGTCGGTTTGCAGGGACTGGTCGATCAGATGAAGTATCGCGCGAATTATCCGCTTTTGTTTGCGGTGATGCTGATATCTCTCATCCCCATTCTCACTGTGTTCGGCATATTTCAAAAGACTATCATGGAAAATACGACGGTCGGAGGGCTGAAGGGCTGATATGAAACTGGAACAAATTATCGAAAAAAAACTGGGGAAATTCCCCGTCGGGGCATGGGTGCCCTACTATAAAGAGCAGTTTTCTCCCGCGTGGCTGGAGAAAATCAAGGCGTGCGGGATCAATTTCATCCCCACGATGACGCCGTCGCCCGCGGAACTGGATGCCGTCGCCGCGGCGGGGCTGAAGAGCCTGGTGAACGACGACCGCGTGACGTACGCCTCCGTCAAAGATATGACCAAGATCAAGGACTGGCTGGCGGAATACCGCGACCGGGAAGACGTTTTCGGCCTGTTCGTATGGGATGAGCCTTCGCCTCTGATGATGAAAATCTGCGGCGCAATCAACGGGGAAGTGCAGCGCGTCGCGCCCAATCTGTTCGGCTATATCAACCTGCATCCCACGTATTCCGACCGGGAGACCCAGCGGGACGGGCTGACTTACGAGGAATACCTCGAGCATTTCGTGCGCTGCGCGTCGCCCAAGGTGATCAGCTTCGATCACTACCCCTTTCTGGAAAACAAGATCACGGAAGACTATTTCTATAACCTGCAGGCAATCCGCGACTGCTGCAACCGGCACGGGCTGGAGTTCTGGTCGTTCATTCAGACCTGCCGCTTTCTCGAAAACGTCACGCCGACGCCCGAGCAGGTCTTTTGGCAGGCGTTCACCAATCTCGCATACGGCGCCAAGGGACTGCTGTACTTTACCTACGCCACGGTCACGCACGACCCCGCCACCGGGTTCGGCCCCGCCATGGCGGATACGGACGGAACCCTTACGCCGCGCTATTACGCCGCGCAGCGGGTGAACCGCTACCTGGAAGAGGTCGGGAATACGCTCCTTTCGCTCCGCCACTGCGGCGTGAAATTCTACGGGTATCGCTGCAAGGATACGGCGGGCGCGTTCGCCGGGCTGAAAGACGTCGCGGGCGGCGCCGCGCTCGTCGGGTGCTTCGAACGGGAGAACGAGCGGTATCTTCTGCCGGTCAATCTCAGCGAAAAAGAGAGCGCAGATCTGCGGCTTTCCTTTGAAGACGGAAGGGCGCTGTCCCTTTCGCTCGGCGCGGGAGAGGGCAGGCTGATAAAGGTGTGACGATGAGACAGAAAAACATCAGGATTCTTTCCGTCCGTCCGCGCGCCGCGCGGCTGACGTTTTTCCGGTGCGGAGAAGAGGGCAGAGACACCTCTTTTTCGACTTTGCTGGGCGGGGAAGCGCTCGCGCTTTCTCTTCGGATCGCGGGCGGAACGGGGGCTTTCCAGAGCTATATCGAAGTGCGTTTTCAGGAGGGCGGCGGCTTTACCTTTAAACCGGAGGACGCCCTTCCCGGCGCGCCGGTCTTTTCCTCCCGCCTCGGCATCGCCGTGACGGACGGAGACGACCGGCGCGATTACGCCGCAGTTGCCGCCGCGCAGAAAGCGCGCGGGCTTCTGACGCGCGTGGAACGGGCGGAGCGGGAACCCGAGCCTTCGCTTGAAGGGGCGCTGGCGCTGGACGCGCGCACCTGTCCTACCTTTCTCGCGTTGCCCGGCAACGCCCGGCTCTTTGAGGTCGGGTTCCGCGGCTATCCGATCGAGGAAAAACAGCACATGGAGCTGTACGACTACGTGATTCCGCGCTTCAACTGGGACAGGCTCTCGTTCGGTGCGGCAGACCGCGTCGTCTACCGCTATCTGATGGGGCGGGGCATGGGGTGCAAAACGCGGCTGAAGCGTTCGCTTTCCGGGGGCTTTCTGCCCGTGCTGGAAGCGGAGCTGGAAGACGGGGGAATCCGCTACCGCGCCGCATATTTTGCGGACGCGCTCTTTGTCCGCCCCGCGGAAAATCCGGGCACGCACTATCTGGAAGCGGATTATCACTCCGCGGCGCACGCGCTGACGGAGGAGCAGATGTGCGTCCTGAAAGAGATTCCCCCGGCTGCGGAGGCGGACAAACCCGTTCTCCGCATGCGCGTGGAGATGCAGAACCGCTCTCCCGTATCCAAATACGCCTTTCTGCGCCTGCCGCACGTCAATACGCCCGTCATGGCGGAGGCGGACCGCCTGCCGCAGCGCTACGACGGAGAACGGGGCTTCGGCTGGTTTGAGGATAAAATCTACATGACCGCCGCGAGCGGCGGCGCTCCGGTGGAAAATCTGGAAAACGCATGGCTTCTCGCGCCCGGGGAGACGCGCGCGGTCAATATTGTTCTCTTTTTCGAGCCGGTCTCCGCATCGCTCGCCGGCAGGTCTTTTGCAGACTTCGGGGAGCGCCGCCGGATCGCGGAGGAAGACTGGAAGGGGATTCTCGGCAGTGTAAAATACTGGGAACTGCCCGAGCGGGCGGTCGACGAGGCGGTCAAAGCGGGCGCGCTGCAGCTGCTTTCCTCCTGTTTCGGCGAACGCGGCGGGTCGGTCGTTGCGCCCTGCCTGGGCGTCTACAGCCCGATCGCCACGGAGGGCGTCGGCTTAGTCGCGATGCTCTCTTCCTTCGGCTATGCGGAGACGGCGAAAAAGTGCGTTTCCTATTTTTTCGCGAAACAGCGGCTTGACGGCTTCATTCAGAATATGGTAAACTATATGGCGGAAACGGGCGGCGCGCTCTATCTTGCCGGGCGCATTTTTGCGGACACGCGCGACGCCGCCTGGCTGGAATCGCTCCGCCCCGGCATCCGCGCGGCGGTCGGTTGCCTGCAGGCGTGGATCGCGCGCAACGGGGAGGAACGCGCCGGCGGAAAGGGCATGATCGACGGTCAGGTCGCCGATCCGGAAGATCCCTTCCGTTCGTATTCGCTCAATGCGCTCGCCTGGGCGGGGCTCGTCTCCGCGGGGCGCCTGCTGGGAGAATGCGGGGACCCCGCGCGGGAAACGGCGGAGCGGCTTGCCGCCGGGCTGAGAGAAAGCATTGCCGACGCATACGAGGAGAGCAAAATCAGGGGCGTGCTCGTTCCGCTGGAAAACGGCGAATGGGCGCCGCTCACCGCGCCCTGGGCGGAAGGCCGCACGGGCTGCTGCCTGCATCTCGACGGAGAAATCGCCGTCACGCACGCCGCCGCCGTCTCGAAGGATTCCCTTCTCGGCAGCGCGATCCTGGGCGTATTCGGCCTCCTGCCTGCGGCGGGAGAGGATATCCGGGAGCTCGTCTCGGTACAGGCCGATCTGTTTGAAGAGCAGCTTTCCGAATTCAGCCAGCCTTATTACAACGTCGTTCCCTATCTCAATCTGTTTCGGGGAGAGCGGAACGCCTTTCTCAGGGAGTATTACGCCTCCTTTGCCGCTTTGGCGGATCGGGAGACGAAGTCGTTTTGGGAGCACTACTTTTTGGCTACGCCGCATAAGACGTCCGAACAGGGCGCGTTTCTTCTGCGCACGCGCATGATGCTCTATTACGAGCGGGAAGGAGAACTCGTCTTTCTCGCCGGGATTCCGCGCGCGTGGCTCGGGGAGGGAAAACGGATTCACCTGCGGGACGCCGTCTGTGCGTTCGGCTCGTTCACGCTGACCGTGACCGCGGAGGCGGACCGAATCGCCGCCGATCTTACCTGCCGCTGGCGGGAGGGCGAAGTTTTCTGCCGCTGGCGCCTGCCCGGGCAGGAAGAGCGGACCGCCGCCTATCGGAGCGGTTCGCATCGGCTGGAGTGGCGGAGAGAGCGGCCATGAAATACGTCCGTCTCAAACTGACCGAACTGCCGCGGATCATGTATTCCCATTCCTGCATTCTGAAGAACATGGATCCCAGCCACCGCAATAACCCTTATTTTGAACTGACGCTCTTCGAGGAGGGAAAATACCGGCTGGATATGCCCGGCTTTTCCTATCTGGGCGGCGGAGAAGAATACATTTTTTCCCCGGCGGATGTGCCCTACAGCATCCGCAATCTGGGGGAACGGGTGCGGCAGAGCTGCGTGGCTTTTTTCTTCGGCGGCGAGGCGCAGATCGTGGAAGAGAGCGAAGTCGTGTTCGAAAAATACAACAACGTCGTGTTGGTGCGCAACGAGAGCATCTATGTGCCGATCGCCGGGAAATTCCGATTGAACGATCATTCCGCGGTGCTTCTGCGCAGAATCATCGAGGAGAACCGCCAGGGGCTCCGCTATACAAACGTGAAATGCGCGGGCTTGATCGTGGAACTGCTCATCTCGCTCGCTTCCGCCGCGGCGGAAAAACTGGTGGCGGAGCGCGGGGGAGAAAGCGTGCCCAGCAACCGCTATTACTGCGACCGCATCGACGCCTACCTGCGGGATCACTATGCGGAGGACGTCAACATGAACGCGGTCGCCGAGTTTGTCGGCCTGCATCCCAATTATGTCAGCGCCATCTATAAAAAAGAGACGGGAGTGACCGTCATAAACGCGCTGCGCAGCATCCGGATGGAGCGCGCCAAGCGCCTCCTGCTCATGCGGCGGTATCAGATCAAGGAGATCGCCCGCATGGTCGGCTATGAAGACGAAAATTATTTTTCGGGCGTCTTCCGGAAAACGGAGGGCGTTTCGCCCAGCGAATACGTCAGCTCTCTGCTGAAAAAGGAATGAATCATGACAAAAAAGGGGATCTCCGTTCTGCTCTATACCGCGCTGCCTGCCGCCGTGCTTCTGATCGGGCTTTTCGGAAAAGACCGCTGGTATATCGTCGCGACCTCGGTGCTCGCCGTCGTCTATATGCTTCTTTTAAACGACGGAATCCGCGCGGCGTATCTTCTCTGCGCGCTGTTCGGGCTGTCTTACGGGGCGGTGAGCTTTGCGACGCAGCTGTATGCGGGCGCGGTATTCCACGTATTCGTGCTGGCGCCCAGCGGGATCTACCGCTTTCTGAAGGGCGGGAAAGGAGATGAGAGCGCTGTCCGTTCGCTGACGCCAAAACTTTGGTGCGCGGCGATATCCGCCACGGCGGCGCTGGCGGTCGCGCTGTTTTTTCTGTTGCGCGCGGTCGGCGGCAGTCAGCCGCTTCTCGATGCGCTCACCATCGCCATCAGCGTGGCGACGGCGGTCCTGCTGGGGGGCAATTTTCGGGAAATGTGGTGGTTCAACCTGGCGTCTTCTCTGTTGTATGTGGCGATGTGGTCGGTGGAATTCGCGCTCCGCGGGACCGGGCTGGCGATGATCGCTTTGCAGAGCATCGTCTCGGCGATCAATATCAGAGGGATCGTCTTGTGGAGAAAACGGGCGCCGAAAGAGTGAAAGTCCGTAAAATCGCTGCCGGCGGGAAAAAATCCGCTTGAAATACGCCGAAATCTGAGAATGCGCTTGACTTTTGACCCTTTTTTTGGTTATATTATAACTATAACATGATAAAACGGGGATCAAAATATGGCGATCAAAAGAATCCGGGAATCGGAAGAAATGTACTTGGAAACGATTTTGCTGCTCCGCGGAAAGAAAGCGGAGGTTCACTCCATCGACGTGGCGGAGGAGCTCGGCTATGTGAAGTCCAGCGTGTCGCGCGGGGTCAACCTGCTGAAAGCGCGGGGCTATATCGAGATCGCGCCTTCCGGTGCCATTACCTTTACAAAAGCCGGCAAAGAGAAAGCGGAGGGGATTTACGAGCGGCACAGAGTGCTCACGCAGGCGCTGCTGAAACTGGGAGCGGACCGCGAGACGGCGGAAAACGACGCCTGCCGCATCGAGCACGTCATTTCGGATCGTTTGTTTGCGTTATTCAAAGAATTTATCGGCGAATAAGCCTTTGCAAAAAAGGGGAACTGCGAAAGAGCGCGGTTTCTTTTTTTAAAATATTTTTTATTGGTATCAAAAAGAGTTGACAAAAATAATATAACCCTGTTATAATAACATCGTTATCATATAAGGAAGGAAGTATGCGGAAGAAAGACGAACTCGCCGTCGATATCATTTTGGAATGCGCTAAAGAGGAATTTATGGAAAAGGGTTTTGAGGGCGCGTCCATGCGCGCGATCGCAGAGCGCGCGGGGTATACGACGGGGATGCTGTACGGCAGATTTGCGGACAAAAGTCAGCTGTTTCGCGAATTGGTCTCCGCCGCCGCGGATCGCCTGTTCGGGTACTTCTCGGGGGTGGAGGACGCGTTTGCGGCGTTTCCCGCCGATCGGCAATATCGGGAAATGCACTCGTACGTGGGCGAAAAAGTGGACGTGATGATGGATATCATTTACGACAACTTCGACGCCTTTAAGCTCATCGTCTGCAAGAGCGCGGGGAGCGGATACGAGTACTATATTGATCAGATGATCGAAATTGAAACGAAAAACACCATGCGCTTTATCCGCGCGCTGAACGAGGCGGGCATTCCCATCAATGAAGTCCGCGCGGATTTAAGCCACATGCTTTCAAGCGCGATGTTCAACGGCATCTTTGAAGTCGTCGCGCACGACCTGCCGCGGGAAGAGGCGAAGCATTACGTCGTTCAGGTGGAGGAATTTTTCAACGCCGGCTGGGATAAACTGCTGGGGCTCTGACGCGCCGTACGCCCGGTGACGGGCAATTTTTTTCCCTATGAGTTCGCCATTGCGAACTATGTTTTCCGGGAGGTATTATGATGAAAAGAGCAAGAGGAGGTTGCTTGTATGCAAAAACGAAATAATCTGAAAGAGCTTCTACGCTTTGCGGGGCGGCACCGGTTTCTGACCTATTCGTCCTGGGCGCTGTCGGTGCTCAGCGCCGCGCTTGCGCTCGTGCCGTTCGTCTGCATCTTCTTTATCATCCGCGAGGCGATAGAAGTCGCTCCGAATTTCTCGGAAGCGAAAAATATCGTGTTCAACGGGTGGATGGCGGTCGCGTTTTCGCTTGCGTCCATCGCGGTTTACGTGGGCGCGTTGATGTGTTCGCATCTCTCTGCGTTCCGGATTGCCGGCAATATGCGCAAGGCGGCGTTAAAGCATATCTCGGAACTGCCGCTCGGCTTTATCGGCGAGGCGGGGAGCGGAAAAATCCGCCGCATCATAAACGATTCCAGCGCCGCGACGGAGACGTATCTCGCGCACCAGCTGCCGGATATGGCGGGGGCGATCGCCACGCCCGTCGGCATGATCGTCATGCTGTTTCTGTTCGACTGGCGGTTCGGGCTGATCTGTCTGATTCCGGTGGTGCTCGGGTTCGCTGCGATGTTCAGGATGACGGGGCCGAAAATGGCTGCGGATATGAAGCAATACAACGACGCGCTCGAAGATATGAACAATCAGGCGGTGGAATACGTGCGGGGCATTCCTGTGGTCAAGACGTTCGGACAGACGGTGCGTTCGTTCAAACGCTTTCAGGGCTCGATCGACAATTATTACGATTATTGCGTCGCATACTGCAAGAAATGCCGCGCGCCGATGATTTTCTATACGATGTTCGTCAACAGTGCGTTCGCCTTTCTCATCGCGCTCGCGCTCATTCTCGCCGGCGGGCAGGCCGTCGCGGAGAGCACGCTGCTGAATTTCATCTTCTACGTCATCTTTACGCCCGTTCTGACCACGGCGCTCACAAAGGTGATGTATATGAGCGAAAACGGCATGGTGGTCGCGGATGCGTTGGAGCGCGTTCACTCCGTTCTCGACTTAAAGCCGCTGCCGGAGCCGCTGTCTCCCGCGTCGCCGCGCGATAACGCAATTTCGTTTGAAAACGTGTTTTTTCGCTATGAAAACGCCGTTTCGGACGCGCTGAGCGGCGTGACGTTTCGCGTTGCCCCCGGGCAGAAGGTCGCGTTTGTCGGCCCCTCTGGCGGGGGAAAGACGACGGTGGCGGGGCTGCTTTCCCGTTTCTGGGACGTCAGGAGCGGCGCGGTCCGAGTGGGCGGCGTCGACGTACGGTCGATTCCGAAAGAGGAACTCATGGAAAACATCGCGTACGTATTTCAGGACAGCAAACTCCTGAAAACCTCCGTGTTTGAAAACGTGCGGCTGTCCCGTCCGGACGCGAGCGAAGCGGAGGTGCTGGAAGCCCTCCGCCGGGCGCAGTGCGAGGACATCGTGGCAAAGCTGCCGGAGGGCATTCACACGGTCATCGGGGCGAAGGGCGTTTATCTGTCGGGCGGCGAGCAGCAGCGGATCGCAATCGCGCGGGTGATGCTGAAAGACGCGCCCATCGTCGTGCTGGACGAAGCGACCGCGTTCGCGGATCCCGAAAACGAAGTGCTCGTGCAAAAGGCGTTTGCGGAATTGGGGCGGGATAAGACGGTCGTCATGATCGCGCACCGCCTCACTGCCGTGAAGAACGCGGATATGATCTTCGTGCTCAAAGACGGAAGAATCGAGGAGAGCGGCCCGCACGATGCGCTGCTCGAACATAAAAAACTGTATGCAAAAATGTGGAAGGACTATCTGACCTCCGTCAGCTGGAAGGTGACGGAGGCCCGTCGTCCCGCCGGGCAGAAAGGAGGCAACGCATGATCGAACGCATTATGAAAAAGTTTGCGCTTTCGCGGGAGGGCGCGCAGGGATTTGTCCGCGCGGTGATCGCCTGCGTCGCGGAGGGGGTCGCGCTCATGGTACCCGTCACGCTCCTCTATTATCTCGTCGGCGACCTGATGAACGGAGCGGTGCCGACCGCGCACGTTTTCCTGTACGGATTCGGGATCGCGGCGGCGCTGGCGCTCATCGCGCTCGCGTCGTTGTGGAAGTACAATGCCACGTATTTCACTACCTACCGTGAATCGGGCGTCAAGCGGATCAGGCTTGCAGAAAAGCTGCGCAAGCTGCCCCTGTCTTTTTTCGGAAAGAAGGATCTCGCCGACCTCACGAACACCATCATGGGGGATGTGCAGGTGACGGAGCAGATGATGTCCCATTACGTTCCGCAGTTTTACGGTTCGGTCATTTCCGCCTGCCTGGTAGCCGTCGGGATGTTCGTCTTCGACTGGAGAATGGCGCTCGCCGCGCTCTGGGTGTTTCCGGTCTCGCTGGTCATCGTGGCGTTTTCCAAAAAGGCGCAGAACTGCTTTACGCGCAGACAGAACGAGGCGACCGTCGCCGTTCTGGACGGCATTCAGGAAGACCTCGAGACGGTGCGCGACTTAAAGAGCAACAACGCGGAGAAGAAATACCTGGAGGGGCTGAACCGGAAGATCGACAGAATGGAGGTCAGGCAGATCAAGAGCGAGCTCGGCGCGGCGATGTTCGTCGTCCCCGCGCAGATGATCTTAAAGCTGGGCATCGCCTCCGTCGCGCTCACGGGGAGCGTTCTTCTCATGAAAAACGCCTTGGATCTGCTCACTTTCTTTCTATTCCTGCTCGTGGTGTCCCGCGTGTATGAGCCGCTCTCGGGCGCCATGCAGAATCTCGCGGCGATGAACAGCCTGCAGATCAACATCGACAGGATGAATGAGATCGAGGGATATGCGGAGCAGTCGGGCGAAAAGAGCTTCGCGCCCGCGGGCTACGACATCTGCTTTGAAGACGTCGGCTTCGCATACGATGCGGGAGAGAACGTTCTGGACGGCGTGTCGTTCACCGCAAAGCAGGGGGAAGTCACCGCCCTGATCGGCGAAAGCGGCGGCGGGAAATCCACCGCGGCAAAACTCGCGGCGCGCTTTTGGGATGCCGACCGGGGAAAGATCACCGTGGGCGGCGTGGATGTGAAGGCGGTCGATCCGGAAGAGCTGCTGAAAGCGTACGCCATCGTCTTTCAGGACGTGACGCTGTTCAACAATACGGTAAAGGAAAACATTCGCATCGGCAGGCAGGGCGCCTCCGACGAAGAGGTCTTACAGGCGGCGCGTGCGGCGCAGTGCGACGGATTCGTTGATAAGCTGCCGAACGGGTACGACACCGTGATCGGAGAGAACGGCTCGATGCTGTCCGGCGGCGAGCGGCAGCGCATCTCCATCGCGCGCGCGATTCTGAAAGACGCGCCCATCGTGATCATGGACGAGGCGACCGCTTCGCTGGATGCGGAAAATGAAACGGAGGTGCAGTCGGCGCTGTCCGCGCTCGTCAGAGAGAAAACGGTTCTGATCATCGCGCATCGCATGCGGACGGTGGAGGGAGCGGAAAAGATCGTCGTCTTACAGGGCGGAAGCGTCGCGGAGCAGGGCACGCCCGCAGAACTGAAGGAAAGAGGGGGCATTTATGCGAAGATGCTCGCTTTGCAGAGCGGGGAACATTGAAAAAAACGGGCGGAGAGATCCGCCCGTTTTTGCCTGCGCGGCGGATCTGCGGGAGAAAAATTCACAAAACCTGCGGTTAAATGATTTGACATTCTTCCCGTCTCCTGCTATAATACCAACGGACGGAAAGAGGCGTTCTGCGGGCAGGGGAAAACCGAAACGTCCGACTTTCATTTCAATGCGCGTCGCCGCGCGTTTCTTTTTTCGGATGTAGTTCGCATAGGAGAACGACGGAAAAGATTTTTTTTGAATATCGGTTCGCATAAGAGAACGGAAAAGCGGAAAGGAAAGAGCATGAAGCAGGAAAAGGAAATCGAAACGGTATCGCTGATGATCGGGCTGTACTGCCAAAAAAAGCACGGCACCAAAAAGGGAGAGCTGTGTCCCGAATGCCGGCAGCTTTTAGATTACGTAAAGTTCCGGCGTATGAAGTGCCCGTGGGGTGACAAAAAGCCCTTCTGCGCGAACTGCAGCATTCATTGTTATAAACCGGATATGCGCGAAAAAATCGCGCGGGTAATGCGCTTTTCGGGCCCTAAGATGGTTTTTTACCATCCGGTGATCGCATTCAGTCATCTCGCGGAGACGAAGCGGCAGAAGAGAAAACTGAAAAAAGCAGAAGAAAAAAAGGCGTAAGAATATGCTGGACAAAGAATTATTCAAATTGATCGGCAGCAACCGGAAGTATGTCGCGTACACCGTACTCCTGATGGTGCTCGGTATGTTAGCAAACATCGGCATAACGGCGAGCGTGTGCTGGGCGGTTGCGCTCCTCATCGGGGATGCGTCGTCCGCAGCCTTTCTTTATCCCGCGCTCACGGCGGCGGCCGCCGTCGCCGTCCGCTACGCCGCTTCCCGCTGCACGGGAAACCTGAAAGACCTTTTGGGGCGAAAGGTGAAAAGGGAGCTGCGCGAGCGCACCTACGATAAAATTCTGAAGCTCGGCGTGCGTAGTACGGACGGGATGAGCATGGCGGGACTCACGCAGGTTTCCATGGAGGGGATCGAGCAGCTCGACCTGTACTATTCGGCGTATCTGCCGCAGTTCTTCTTCTCCATGATCGCGCCGCTGCTCCTGTTCGCCGTCTGCGTTTGGATTGACTGGCGCACGTCTCTGGTGCTCCTGGCATGCGTGCCGCTGATCCCCGTCTCCATCGTAGCGGTTTCAAAGTACGCGAAAAAGATCTTTGCAAAGTATTGGGGAAAGTACACCTCGATGGGGGACGCCTTTCTGGACAGCGTGCAGGGGCTGAAGGAACTCAAAATTTTCCGCGCGGATGCCGCGCGCCACGTCAGAATGAACGCGAGCGCGGAGGAATTCCGCAAGATTACCATGAAGGTGCTCGTCATGCAGCTCGCCAGCACGACCATCATGGATCTGGTCGCGTTCGGCGGCGCGGGCGCCGGGGTCGCGCTCTCCGTCGTCGGGCTGATGAATCATACGCTGGCCCCCGCGGAAGCGCTCTTTCTCATCCTCGTCGCGGTGGAGTTTTTCCTCCCGCTGCGATCCCTCGGCTCGGCGTTTCACGTCGCCATGAACGGCGCGAGCGCGGGGAAGAAGATCATCTCCCTGCTGAATGAGGAGGAACCCGTCTGGGGAGAAAAGGCGATCGCCGGAAGGGAAATGGAGCTGAAAGACGTCACCTTTTCATACGACGGACGGCGCGACGTTTTAAAGGGCGTGAATATGTTTTTTCCCGCAAAGGGAATGACTGCGATCGTCGGCGAAAGCGGCTGCGGGAAGTCCACCGTCGTCAATCTCCTGATCGGCGCGCGGCGGCCGGGGAGCGGCTCCGTCACGGTGGGAGGGGAGCGCATCGAGCGCATTTCGCGGGAATCTTTCTACGCGCACGTCGCCTCCGTCTCCTACAATACTTATCTTTTCAACGACACGGTGCGCGCCAATTTCGAGCTTGCAAAGCGCGGCGTCGCGGAGGAAGCGATTTGGGCGGCATTGAAAAAAGTCAACCTCGCGTCCTTTGTCGAGGAAAACGGGGGGCTGGACAAGGTGATCACGGAGGACGCGAACAACGTCTCAGGCGGGCAGAAACAGCGGCTCGCCCTGGCAGTCAATCTCGTCGCGGACAAAGATATCTATCTCTTCGACGAGGCGACGAGCAACATCGACATCGAGAGCGAGGCGGTCATCATGGAGAACATCAGGGAGATGAGCCGCGACAAGTCGGTCGTCGTCATTTCGCACCGGCTGGCGAACGTCGTCCCCGCAGACAATATATATTTTATGGAGGACGGAGCAGTCAGGGAACAGGGCTCCCACGCCGCGCTCATGGCGGCGGGCGGCGGTTACGCCGCGCTCTTCACGGCGCAGAAACGGCTGGAAGAGGGATATAAGGAGCTTGTCGGAACGCCCGCGGAGGTGAGAGCATGAAGAAGCGCGGACTTCGCAGGAGCGGCGGGAAGATCATGGAGAGCCTGATCGTCCTGCTCGGCAGCCTCTCTTACGTCATGGTGCTCGCCGTCGTCAACGGCTCGGTCGGCTTTATCGCGGCGATGGGCGTCACGGTGTTCGGCGCGCTGGGCGTCGCCAAGGCGCTGGGAGAGGCGGTTTCGCTCTCCTACGGCTGGATCATCGCTCTGGCGGTCGGCTGCGGCGTCGTGCGCGGCGGGCTCCGATATCTGGAACAGTACAGCAACCACTATATCGCCTTCAAACTGCTGGCGGTCCTGCGCGACAAGATTTTCGGCGCTCTCCGCGTGCTCTGCCCGGCAAAGCTGGAAAGCAAGCAGAAGGGCGGCATCATCGCGATGATCACTTCGGACATCGAGACGCTGGAAGTGTTTTACGCGCATACCATATCGCCCGTCTGTATCGCGGTTCTGGTCTCCCTCGCGGTAATTCTGTTCGTCGGTTTCGTCTCTTCCTGGTATCTGGCGCTCACGGCGCTCATCGGTTACGCCGTCATCGGCATAGCGGTTCCCCTCGTTTCGGCGGGGCGGCTGAAAGAAGCGGGCGTCAATTACCGCAGGGAATTCGCCTCGTTCAATTCTTATTTTCTGGACAGCGTCAAGGGGATCCGCGATATCGTACTCAACAATGCCGGGCCTGAGCGAAGAAAGGAGGTGGACCGCCGTTCGGATGTCCTCCTGAAAGAGACGAAAAAGATGAAACACGGCATTACGCGGGCGGGCGCGGCGACCGAGCTTGCGGTCACGCTGTTTATTGCGCTCGCGCTCGTCGTTGGCATCCTCCTGGTGAAAGCGGAGATGCTCTCCCTCGGCTGGATGATCGTCGGCGTCACGGCGGTGTTCGGGAGCTTCGGTCCCGTCTTGGCGGTCTCGGCATTGCCCGGCAACCTCACGCAGACGTTTGCCAGCGGCGACCGTGTGCTGAATTTACTGGAAGAGAAACCCGCCGTTTCCGAAATCTCGAACGGAACGGATATTTCGTACGAACGCCTGGATGTCGAAAATCTCTCGTTTGCCTATGAGGCGAACGCTCCCGTGCTGAAAGAAGTTTGCATGCACGCGAAGAAGGGCGAAATTATCGGCATTGTCGGCGAGAGCGGCTGCGGCAAATCCACATTCCTGAAACTGCTGCTGAGGTTCTGGGAAAAAGACGGCGGGACGATCGCCTACAACGGATCCGACGTGGACGGGATCAACTCGGCGAGTCTGCTGAATAACGTCACGATGGTATCCCAAAGCACATATCTCTTCGACGAGAGCATCGAAGAGAATCTGAGAATCGCCCGGCCGGACGCAACGCGGGAAGAACTCGAAAGCGCATGCAGGATGGCGTCGGTGCACGACTTCATCCTGTCGCTGCCGGAGGGGTACGGGACGCGCGTCGGCGCGATGGGCGATAACCTCTCCGCGGGCGAAAAACAGCGCATCGGGCTTGCGCGCGCGTTTCTGAGAGGGAGCGAGCTCATCCTTTTGGACGAGCCGACCAGCAATGTGGACTCCATCAATGAGGGCATGATCTTAAAGTCTCTCGCGGAGCACGGAAAGAGCGTCATCCTCGTATCGCACAGGGAATCGACGATGGCGATTGCAGATCGGATTTACAGAGTGAAAGACGGCGTAATGACGGAGGAAAGATAAATGGAAGAAAAGAACAATGCCGCAACAGAACGGAACGCGGCGCAGGAACTCATCGAAAACGCAGCGGTCGATACGGCGGAGCCGGCCGTCAGGGAGGCGCGCGCGGACACCCCGGAAAACGACGGTAAGATTTTCCGCAGATATAAGATCAAAGATATCGTATTTTTGGCGATCATGTCGGCGTGCATGCTCGTGACGGGGGCGATCATGCCCCTCGTCGGGCAGATCCCGCTCTTCGGCATCATTCAGCTCTGCCTGGGGCTGCAGTTCTCGATTTTTCCCGTGATCGGCATGATGAAGGTGAGAAAGCCCGGCGCGCTGGTATTTATGTCCCTGTGCTGCGGCGTGGTGCTCGTGTTTATGAATCCCATCATGTTCGTTTGCAGTTTGCTCTGCGCTTTGATCGCTGAGGGACTGGTGCTCGCGCTCTTCCGCGGATATCGGAAAAACGGAGCGTGCCTGTTTGCGGGAACCGTTTATTTCCCCCTCACGCTTCCCTTTCTGTATGTATATTACCGTTTTTTGTATTCCTGGACGGGGGAGGAAGGACAGGCCGTCAACGCGTTTGTCGGCGCGGAGCCGGGCGTCGCGATCGGCATGTCCGCCGCGGTGCTTGCGGTCTGTTTCGCCGGCGCTCTGCTCGGCGTCGTCATTTCCCGCGAACTGCGGAAATCCGGTGTCATGAAGAAATGAGTTTTTTTCGTTGGAAGGTTCAGTTATATCCGCTCGTCGCGATTTTGTCGGGCGTGCTGATCATCGTATTCGGGCTGATTGCGGCGAAAGATCTCCTCGCATGTTCCCTCTTTCTGGCAGGGGCATATCTTTGGCTCGCCCTGTTCGGGTGCTGGAGGGAGTGCCTTCGCGTGCTTCCCGCGTTTGTCGTCGCGGCGGGTATCTTTTTCGGAATTTTTTATGCGGCGACGGGCACGGCGGATTCGGGCTGGTCGATGGCAAACCGCTTCGGCGCGGTGTTTCTCGCCGTCGTCCCGGGCATGAGCTGTTCTCCCGTGCGGATGACGCGCAGTCTGTCGCAAATCCGTACGCCGCGCTCCGTTACGCTGGGCATGCTCATCGCGATGTCTTTCGTCCCCATGCTGAAAGGAGAGATCCGCCGCGTGCGCGAAGCGATGAAAACCCGGGGCGCGGGCAGCCTGCTGAATCCAAAAATTCTGTACCGCGCTTTCATGGTGCCGTTCGTGATGCGGCTGGTGAATATCTCCGACACGCTTGCGCTCTCGGTGGAGACGCGGGGATTCGCGCTCGGCAAGGCGCCTTATACCATTTATAAAAGGGAAAGCCTCGCGCTGTCCGACATCCTGTTCGCGGCGGGGCTCTTGGCGGGAGCCGTTCTGGTGGTGGCGTTATGAAGGCGATCGAACTGAAGGGCGTCAGCTTTTCTTACGACGGAAGGAAAAAGATCTTCGATAACGTCAGTTTCTCTGTGGATTACGGCGGGGTGACGCTCGTCTCCGGGCATTCGGGAGAGGGAAAATCCACGCTCATGTATATCGTGAGCGGTATAATTCCCAACGTCAATTACGGCGAACTGACGGGCGAGGTACTTGTCGGCGGCGAGGAGATCCTCGGCAGAAAAATGGGATATATCTGCCGCAAAGTGGGCGTCGTTCTGCAAAACGCGGACGAGCAGATCGTGCAGAAGATCGTGGAGGATGAAGTCGCGTTCGGCTGTGAAAATCTCGCTTTTCCGCCCGAGAAGATAGAGCGGCAGATCGAAACCGTCTGCCGTCTGATGAACCTCGGCCGTTCCCGGCAGTGCCGTACGCTGTCCGGCGGACAGAAACAGCGCCTCATCACGGCCTCCACGCTCGCGATGGGGCAGAAGATTCTCATTTTGGACGAGCCGCTTGCCAACCTCGACAAGGACGGTGCGGCGATGCTGATGAGAACCCTGCGTTCGCTTGCGGAAGCGGGGTACGCGGTCGTCGTCATCGAGCACCGCCTCGACATGGTGCTGCCCTACGTCGATACGGTATGGCATGTCGGCGGCGGGCGGATCGATGCGGTCGGGAACCGGCAGACATATCTCGCGGAGCAGACGGCGAAGATCGAGGATATCTGCCCGGTCTTTGCGGGGACGGAAAGTCTGTTCTCTCTGAATAAAGTCGCCTTTTCGGTCAAAGACAGGGAGATTTTGAAGGGCGTCACCTGCGAGATCCCCAGGGGAGGCAGAACGGTTTTGCTGGGAGAAAACGGATGCGGAAAGACTACGCTCATGCGCCTGATCGCGCGCCTTTGCCGCCCCACGGGCGGGACGATCGCGCAGTATATCGATGAAAAACTGTCGCAGAAGCCGAAAGGGAGCAAGGCGTGGTACCGAAAGGTGGGAGTGGTTTATCAGAATCCGGACTATCAGCTCTTTATGCCCACGGTAGAGCGGGAAATCAAATTCGGCGCACCGTCGCCCGCATATGCGGAGCGGATTGCGGAGCTGTTTCAGGTCAGGCACCTGTGGCAGCGCCATCCGCAGTCGCTTTCCGAGGGGCAGAAGCGGCGCGTCTCCATCGCGGCGGCGGTGGCCTGCGCGCCGGAGGTGCTTCTGCTGGACGAACCGACGGTGGGGCAGGATTACGACGGTCTGTGTGCGATGACGGATATTCTCAACCGCCTTCATGCGGAGACCGGCAACACGATGATCACGGTCACGCACGACGTCAGATGCGCGGAAGCGCTCTGCGACAGGGCGTTTCTCATTCAGGACGGCGTGATCAAAAGGCAGGGCGGCAAGGAACTCGTGAGGGAGTATTTTTCGCGCTGAGTTCCTGTTTTGCCTCGCATTTCGTCCGTCAGCAGGAAATTCCTGAAAATACAAAAAATCCGATCGCTCCGGGCATTTCCGGGGCGTTTTTTTCATCAGCCGCTTTTTCGATTTGAAAATTTTTTTCTTTTTTCTGAAAAAATTTAAAAAATGGTATTGACAAAGCCGTTTTCCCGTGTTATAATAATTATACTTTCATGCGACACGAGTCGCATTCCGAATGATTCATTTGGGATAACGGGCACACCTTGCGCAAACCGAATAGAGGAGCAGAGCTCGTTATCTTTTTTTGATTAAATTTGCGACACGAATCGCCAAAGGAAAAAGCGTGCGGCGCAAAGCCGTAAATATATCGCGTAAACAGGAGGAAAACAATGAAAAAAGCAATTATCATGGCGTTGACGTTGACGCTGGCATGCAGCCTCTGTCTCGGTCTCGGGGCGGCGTTCGCGCAAGAGCAGCCGCTAAGTTCGCCTGCGAACTTAGTAAAAGAGCTCGCCGATGGCGAGCTCCTCCCCGGTTATCAGGTAGACGGCAAAACAAATCTGCCGTTTCCGGACGATTGGAGCATCAAGGCGGGCAAGGTCGGCGGCGCCGTGACGTTCGTCAATAACGACGGCACGGTGAGAACGGCTGCAAGCGGGATCTTTTTCGCTTCCGAAATGCCGCTGACCGCGGCGCTTACGTCCGAGGTGACCGAATATACGGTCTCCGCGAAGGTCACGCCGAAGGAGAGAGGCGACTGGGGCGGCGTCGGCATTTTGATCGGCTGGCATAACGAGGCGCCCGTCGTCTTATTTCTGACCGAAAATCCCTCTATGAGCTTTGCAATCGACGGGAACGAATGGGCCAAGGCGTTTGAGCCCATGGACGGCGTCGCGCTGCCCGCGTTCGCGCTGGATACCGAATATGACATGAAAGTGGCGATGAAGGACGGGATCGCTTCCGTTTATCTGAACGGAACGCTGATCAACAATATCGACTTGTCCGCGTATGAAATTACGCCCGCGGTCGGCCCCGCGATGAAAAATTACAGGGGAGAATACACGGATTTCGCGCTGGAAGCCGTCGTCCCCATGAAGGAGCCCGCGGCGTATGCGGATTACGACAACATCGTCGCGGATACCGTCGGGCTGCTGGATACGTACGGCGTGAGCGCGGAATTCAAAACGCAGCAGCCGTTTCCGTCCGACTGGGGGATGAAGGTATCCGTGGTGGAAGGCGCTTACATGCGCGTGGACAATAACATGAATCCCTACATAAACGCTTCGTTTTGTGCGTCTTACCTGCCCACGATGAAAGATGTCTCTTCCGTGACGGATTATTACGTGGAAGCGACGGTCACCCCGGCCGAGAGAAATAACTGGGGCGGCGCGGGGATCGTGGTCGGCAGAGGCGCGGAAGACGGCGCGCCCGTCGTGATCTGGATGTCCGAGGTCGGCGGCGTTTATGTCGCGTATTCTTTTGAAGAGTTCCGAATCCCGGTAGTGGATCCGGCGGTGGACGAACCGATGACGTTTGAAACCGGCACGCCCATCCGCTTCGGCGCGGTGGTGACGGGCGGTCAGGTCGCGGTCTACATCGACGGCGCGCTCGTGGGCACTGCCGATATTTCCGCGGCGCAATCCCTTCCCGCCGTGGGCACGGCATTCAAGAACTGGAATGCGGAAATCACGGAGATCGCCTTCCGGACGGATACGGAAGGTCTGGAAAATGCGAAATACACCATATACGGCATTTCGGGCGCGGTGGAAATCTCCGATCAGGAATATATGTACGGCGAAAAAGTGACCCTGAATCCGGCGGAGCGAAAGGGGTATCAGTTTATGGGGTGGCACCTTCTGCCCGATCTGAGCGATCAGGTAGTGGCCGAAATTCCCGCCGGGGTAGGAGGAGATATCAATCTCTACTGCGAATTTGCGACGGCGGTTTACAGCATCAAATACTATGACGGGGATACCGAGATGACGGATCCGACGTTCACGGCAAACTACGACTTCAAGTCCTATATTCCGCTTCCCACGCCCGCCAAGGAAGGGTATACCTTCGAGGGCTGGTACGAATCGGCCGATTTTTCAGGCGAAAAGGTAGAGGCGATCGAAATGGGCACGACGGGAGACAAGGTCTTCTATGCGAAATTCGTCAGAGAAGGCGGCGGCTCCGGCGATGAAACCGACGGCTGCGGCAGCGCGCTCGGCATCTCTTCCGCGCTTCTGTGCGCGGCGGCTGCGGGCGCAGGGCTGATGCTCCTCAGGAAAAAGCGCGGCGCGCGCTGACGGAGGCGGTATGAAAAAAAGACTGATCGCCTTTATTATGTGCCTGATGTTAGCTTTCGGTGGATTTGCGGCTGCGGGGTGTGAGAATACGCCTTCCGCTTCGCTCGATCCCATCGACGCGACGGTGGAACTCTGGAGCGCGCCCGAGGCGTTCGGGCGCAATCAAAATTACAAGGTGGAGATTTCCGGCGACGGCGAGACCTGGACGGAGACCGCCGTCTACAACGTCAAAAACGGGCATCAGCTGGGGGATAAGCTGATCAACCTGGGCGGCGGCGTTTATTTCGGAGAGCCGTATACGGCGTCCCTCGTCACGTTCGACTTCGAGGGAACGGTGGGAATCCGCGTCACCTATTCCAAGGACCTTGCGGAAAACGGCTACGTCATCAGCCCCGCTTCTTACGCGGTAAAGAGCGTGCAGGAGGGGAATACCGTCACGTTTACGCTGACGCAGGACGCGGAGAGTCCCCGCAAAGTGGTGTTCCGCCCCGACGGCGAATGGGAGGCGGAGTGCCTTCAGATCATGACGAACATCCCGGAAAAGGAATACAAGGTGGATGAGACCGCCGAAAACGTGTACGTCATCGAGGAGGGAGACGAGATCCCTCTCACCCTGCCGGAGGGAAAAACGGTCTATTATTTCAAGAAAGGCATCCACACGCTTCCGGGCGGCTACTGGGCGGAGCTCGATCTCGGCAAGACCGAAACGGTCACCTCCTTCGACCTCATGACCCCGTCCGTCAATCAGAGCACGCTGCCCGGCGGGCTCTGCTTCGAGCTGCTGGCGAAACAGGAAGACGGCGCATGGGAGAGCGTCTACCGCTCGGTGGGAGAGGATGCGGAGAACAACGTCAATCTGACCGGCGTGAAGGTGAATGCCGAGGCGCGCTATTTCCGCATCGTCCTGCACGGCAACTTCAACTGGCAGCCGGTGGGAAATTATCGGTTTATCCATAAAGCGTATATGAGCGAACTGCGGCTCTTCAACGAAAGCGGAGAAAACGTCGCGCTGGGCAGGGCCGTGGCGGGAGCGGGCAAAGACTTCGCCGTAATCACGGACGGTGCAGAGGGGGACGTCTACGGTCACGCGTATGCGGGCGAGACCTTCAGCGTAATGGACGGATATACCTATTATCTGGAAAAAGGAAGCGTCCTCAACGGCGCGTTCCTGGGGAACGGGCGCGAAAACGTCACGATCTCCGGGCGGGGGATCCTTGACAGCAGCATTCTGGAATCCGACCACGATCTCTCGGAGGGCAGAAACGGCGCCATTCACTTTGAATCTCTCAAGAACGTAGTCGTCGAGGGGATCACCATGATGCACGCCCCCATGTGGATGTGCGTCATCAATTACAGCGAAAACGTGCTGGTGGACGGGGTCAACCTGTTCGGCTACTGCACGAACGCGGACGGCATCCATTTCTCCGCCTCCAAGAATGCGGTCGCGACCGGCTGCTTTATCCGCACGACGGACGATTTGTTCGTCGCCTACCACTACGGGGACGCGGACGGGCTCACCTTCCGCAACAGCGTGCTTTGGAGCGACGGGGGAAGAGCGCTTCTCCTGGGGCTCGCGAACACGGGAGACATCAAAAACGTCACAATGGAAAACTGCGACGTCATCACCTTCCAGAACGTGTGGAATCTGGAAGAAGCGGGCGGATGCGCGCAGATCATCGCCACGGGCGGCAGGACGATTTCGAACGTCGTCATCCGCGACGTCCGCATCGACGAGGTCCGTTTCCCCGTCATCGCGCAGTTTCTGCAGATCCGCTCGGGGAACGACGCTTACGGCGCCGGCTTTGTTTCGGGCGTTCGGCTGGAGAACGTCTCGTACGCCTCCGAGTGTAAGCCGAAGTCGCTGATCTCGGTGATGTCGCCGGGCGGCGCGGTTTCAGGCATCACGTTCAAGCGCGTCACCGTCGGGGGAACCGAGGTGACGGCGGACAACATAGGGGATTTTTTCAGCAAGGATCCCGAAATCGAGATCATCTACGAATAAGGAGTGAAAGATGAAAAGACTGATTACCATTGTTATGGCGCTGATATTGGCGCTCTCGCTCGCTTCGTTTGCGGCCTGCGGCCCCGAAGAGGAGGGGCCGGACGGCGAAGTGAAAATCACCTTTATGCACATGTGGCCGGAGCACGAAGCGGTCATGAATCAGCTGCTCGATCAGTTTGAAGCGGAAAACGAGGGGATCACGGTAGAGGCCTCCATCACCCCCTACGATCAGATCGAACAGGTGCTGCAGGCGGCGCAGATCAGCGGCACGCTTCCCAACGTGTATACGTTCTATACGCACTACATGACGCCGATGGTGTCTTCCACGGATGGCGTCATGGCGGGATCTCTGAACGAGCTGCACGACGAGATCATCGGCGATTTTATCCAGGAGAGCTCCTGGGAACTGGGAAAGATCAACGGAACCTATTATTCCGCGCCCTTCCGCGCGACGGGCGAGCTGATCTTCTACAACAAGACGCTGTTCGGCGAAAAGGGATGGAATAAGCCCGAGACCTTCGAGGCGTTTGAAGCGCTCTTGGACGCCGTCAGCGCGGACGGTACGTATACGCCCCTCGCCGCGGGCGGAAAAGAACATCAGATCACCTATCTCATCAACGCGATGAGCCTCTTCTGCAGCGTGATGGACGGTTCGGTGGACGAACCCGGCTATGCGGTCGGCCGTCTGGAACCGGACGAATCGGACAACACCTCCGTCCTGATCTATGAAAAAGTGCACGACTGGTACGCCGCGGATTACTTCGGCAAGGGGGCGATCGCCGTTTCCAAGCAGGGGGCGATCAAGGAATTCACTTCCCGCCGCGCGGCGATGGTCTTTGCCAACGTCAACAACCTGGGCGATATCGCCACGCTGATGCCGAACGACGAGATCGGCGTGTTCGCCATTCCCGCTCCCTCCGCCATCGCGGAAGACGTCAAGTACGTGTACGGCGGTTACGACGGCCTGTCCTATAACCCCGGCGCGTCCGAGGCGAAGAAAGAGGCGTCCTTAAAACTCATCAAATTCCTCGTCAGCGCGGAGGTGCAGCAGATCCTCGCGGACCGCACGCAGTCCATCGTCGTCAACAAGAACGCGGAGTATCACAGCGAAATGTACAAGGCGTTTGCGGAGGAATACCGCTACGTGGGCGCGTATGCGACCGGAACGGATTACGTGACGGGGCAGAACGCGGCGGGCAACGTCTCCATCATGTCCACCTATATTTCGGGTACCTCGGGGCAGAGCGCCGCGCAGATTATCAGGCTGATCAACGACAACGTCTGGAAAGACATGCAGGATCCGCTCCTCAACAACCCCGTAAAGGATTGGTATCCCCGTCAGAATCCGAGAAAAGATTTCGACAAGAGCTGGCTTAACTGACCGAGAGAACGCCGCCGCGCGCCGTCGTGCGCGCGGAAGGGCGGGGAGAAACTATGCTTGCGATAAAATCCGTACAAAAAAAGGCGAATCTGGTCGGCTGGCTGCTGATGATACCGACCGCGATCAGCATTCTGCTCTTCATCGTCTATCCCGTGGTCTTTTCCATCGTGCTGTCTTTTACGAACTGGAAGTTCGTGTTCGTCAATGTGGAATTTACGGGGTTTGAAAATTATAAATGGCTGTTCAGCGAACAGGGTTCGCAGTTCTGGACTTCCACGTGGATCAGCATCAAATTTACCTTCATATCGACTGCGATCCAGACCTTTTTAGGCTTTCTGCTGGCGTACGTCCTCTACAACATGGGGCGCCGCCTGCAGGGCGTTTACAAAGTGCTCCTCTACGTTCCCGTCCTGCTGCCCGCGCCCGTGGTCAGCGTCATGTGGACGTTTATCTTCGAGCCCAACGTCGGGCTGATGGATACCATCCTGTCCGTCTTCGGCGTGACGGATTTCCCGCTGTGGCTGACCAACGAAAATATTTCGCTCTGGACGGTCATCGCCGTCAATACCTGGCGGTACATCGGCGTCACGATGATCATTTACTTCATCGCGATGAACGCCATCCCGAAGGACGTGATCGAGGGCGCCGTCATCGACGGCGCGGGGAAGTGGCGCATCCTGTGGCGGTTTATTCTGCCGCTGACGTGGAGCTCGACCTCCACCAACCTGCTTCTCTCCGTCATGGGCGGGCTGAAATCCTTTGACCTCTTCTATCTCTTTACGAACGGAACGGGGGATTACGGGCTGTACGTCGTGGGGCTGTACATCTGGCGTACGGCTTATAAGTTCAAAACCTTCTGCCGCGCGGTCACCATGTCGCTGGTGCTTTCCGTCATTATCGCGGTCATTTCGCTGGGGATGAACAGCCTTTTAAACAAGCAGGAGGACCGCATCAATGACTAAAGCAAATATGAGTTCTGCGGCGTTCCGCAGAAAGCGCACGCGCGCGGAAGTAAAAAGGATCGTCTCCAACGTCGTTCTGTTCGTCGTCATGGCGGTCGTCACCGTGCTGGTCTTGTATCCCATGCTGTTCGTGCTCTTTACTTCCTTCAAGACGTATGCGGAGTTTTTGGACGACCCCTTCGGCTTTTCCTTTGCGCACCCCGAAAATTACGCAAGGGCCTGGATAGACGGGCATTTTTCCACCTACTTTCTCAATTCCGTCCTGGTGACGGCGCTGACCGTCCTGTCCAAAGTGTTCATGAGCGGCATCGTCGCCTACTGCGTGGGCGTTTTGCAGTTCAGGGGATACAAGATATTTATGGCGGTCATTCTCTCCACCATGTTTTTCACGGGGGAGATCACGGGGATCCCGACCTTTCTGATGATGCGTTCCCTCAATACGCTGGATACGCTTTGGGCGCTGATTCTGCCCGGCGTGCTCTCGCCGGCGGGGCTGGGCGCGCTGCTCGGCGTGGGCTATGCGAAAAAGATCCCGAAGGAGCTGCACGAGGCGGCGCTGCTGGACGGCGCGGGGCTATTCTCCATCTTCTGGCACATTGATTTCAAACTGATGATCCCCATGCTGACGCTGGTCGCGATCCAGACGTTCACCGGCTCGTGGTCGGATTTTTACTGGCCGCTCATCACCATCACCACGAACGACGCGGCGCGCACGCTTCCGCTCGGGCTCATCAACTTCCAGTCCCAGAACAACTCCGAATACGGGGTTCTTTCCGCGGGGCTGGTGATCCTCACAATCCCCATCGTCGCGTTGTACGCGGGGCTTTCAAAGTATTTTATCGAGGGCGTAGCGGCGGGCGCCGTCAAAGGTTAAAGGAGAATAACATGTACATCACCGAACAGGAATTACGAAATAAAATTCTCGGCTGCTGGTTCGGCAAGAACGTCGGCGGCACGCTGGGCGCTCCGTACGAATGGCGGCGCCAGATCAACAATGTGACCTTTTATCAGGATTCGGTCAACGGCGAACCGCTGCCGAACGACGATCTGGATATTCAGCTTCTCTGGCTGATCGCCATGGAGCAGCAGGGAATCGGCCTGTCCGCCGAGACGCTGGCGCACTACTGGGAGGTATTCGTCACGCCGCACTGGGCGGAATACGGCATCGCCAAGGCGAATATGAAACTCGGGCTGATACCGCCCCTCTCGGGCTCCTATCACAATTTATACAAAGACAGCTGCGGCAGCTATATCCGCAGCGAGATCTGGGCGTGCGTCGCGCCCGGAACCCCCGCGCTCTCCGCGGAACTCATGCTGCGCGACTCGCAGATCGACCACGGCGGGCGGACGGAGGGTACCTACGCGGCGGTCTTTATCGCCGCGCTGGAAAGCGCCGCGTTCGTCGAAAGCGATATCCGTAAGCTCATCGAGACCGGGCTCACATACATCCCCGCGGAATGCGATATCGCAAAGGTGATCCGCATGGTGATGGGCGCCTACGAGGCGGGCAAGACCTATATCGAGGCGCGCGACATGATTCTGGAAGCCTACCGCGGCGAGCCGTTCACGTACTTTGAAAACGGCGAGATGGTCAAGCTGGTCTCCGACCGCGACCGCGCGCTGGGCTTTGACAAGGGCAGAAAGGGGTACGACGTGGTGGACAACGTCGGCCTGATCGCGGTCGGACTTCTTTACGGGGAGGGCGACTTTGCAAATTCCATGCTGTGCGCCATCAACTGTGGGGAAGATACCGACTGCACCGCCGCAACCATCGGGTCTATTTTCGGCATCATCATGGGGTACGATAACATTCCCGAAAAATGGAAAGCGCCCATCGGCACGGGGATCAGAACGGTGTGCCTCAATCACGGAGAGATCGAGGGGAAGGTCCCCGCGGATATCCACGACCTGACGGAGCGCACGTTCAGGCTGTACCGCCGCTTTGAACTGCAATATCCCGTCAATCTGCATCTCGGCGCGGAAACCGGGGGGATGCCTCCCGCGCTCGCCTGCAATCCCTATGTATTCGACGCGCTCTATCGGTTTGCGGACTGCGCGTATCATTCGTTCACCTTCTTCGACGTCGCCGTGCGCTATGACGACGGCGCGGAGTGGAAAGAAGGGGGAAATGCGGTCACGCTCTTCTTCGTCAACCGCTACGCGACCTGCGAACACGTCGAGATCGCGTGGCAGAAAAAGGAGGGGATCACCGTAGATCAGCCCGTGGCGGCCGTCTTTTTGCCGCAGGATAAATACGGGGATCACATTCAGAGCGCGGTCTTTCACCTCACCGCGGAAAATCCGGCTGCCGTCGAACTGCTGACGGTGACGGTCCGCATGACTGGCCGCGTCTGTTCCGCGGCGTTCACCGTTCCGTTTGTCCGCGGCTGCGGGCAGAAGGCGGTCAGCGTGGAGGCGCGCGAGACATGCTGACGGCGGAGAGAACGCGCCTCGTACAGCGGGGTTACGACATGACGGCAGACCGCCGTTACGCCGCCCTCTTCACCACCGGAAACGGCTATATCGGCGTGCGCGGCAGCTATGAAGAGGATACCGAGCTCTGCACGCAGGGCGCGTATATCAGGGGATTCATCGACAAGACCATAGAGATCTGCACGCCCTATTATCCCAATCCCTTCGTCAAGAAAAAATACTATGACGACGACGGACTGAAGGCCTGGCAGGACACCGAATGCGGCGTCAATTTTGCAGATATTCTGACCGTGTTCGTCGAGATCGGCGGCGCGCGGTTCGACCTTTTGGAGGGGAATCTGGTCTCCTTTGAGCGGTCGCTCGAATATGCGACGGGCGTGCTTACCAGGAAAGTCGTGTGGGAGGACGGAAAGGGAAACCGTACTGAACTTGTCTTCGAGCGGTTTTCCTCCTTTGCAGACGATCACGTGTACTGCCAGCGCGTCACGGTGCGTCCGCTCAATCACAGCCTTCCCGTCGCCATCGGGAGCGGCGTGGAGCTCCGGACCAAGACCATGGGGCAGATCGTCACGAAAACGCTTTCCCGCGCGGTTTCGGGCGATACCGTTTCCGCGCGCATTCTCTCGGGGGAGAAATACGGGTTTACGGCAGAGGTCGTCGCCCGTTCCCGCGTAACGGCGGGAGGAAAGGCTGTAAACGGAAAACCGGAGGACGGAAAGATTCCCCTGATCCGCTTTGAAACGCCCGGCGGGAACGGAGAAGTCGTGCTGGAAAAAATCGTTCACGTCGTCACCTCGCGGGACGAGGACGGCGCCTGCGCCGCGCAAATCGACGGCGCCACGTACGAAGGGGAATATGCCCGCCACATCGCGGCGTATGCGCCGCTGTTTGAAGTCGCGAACGTGGAGATCGAAGGGAAAGACGAGCTGGACGGCGCGCTCCGTTTCGCTTCCTACCATTCCCTTATCTCCGTCTGCCGCAACGACAGCGTGCACGGCGTCGCGGCGAAGGGATTGACGGGCGAACACTACCACCAGTTTGTCTGGTGGGACAGCGAAGTCTATCAGATGCCCTTCTTTTTATACACCAATCCCTCCGCGGCGAAAAATACGCTTCTTTACCGCTATCGCACGCTTTCCGCGGCGAAGAAGATTGCGGCGGAAAAGGGGCTTGCGGGCGCGCGCTTCGCGTTCTGTTCGAGCGTGACGGGGGAAGAATGCGTCTGGAGCTTCTGCGTCCAGCCGTTTTTGCAGGATCACATCGTGTCCGACGTGATGCTGGCGGTATTCCGCTATCTGGACGCGACGGACGACGGGGACTTCCTTCGCCGTTACGGGCTGGAACTGCTGAGCGAGTGCGCGCTTTACTGGCTGTCCCGCGTGACGAAGACGGAGCGCGGCTATGAGATTCTGCACGTCACGGGGACGGACGAGCACCACGCGGAAGTGGACAACGACGCCTATACCAATTACTGCGTTTCGTATGCGCTGAGGCGTTTTTCCGCGCTTGCGGCGGGCGGAAAGGCGGAGCGCTTCGGCTTTACAAAGGAAAGAGAGCAAGAGCTCGCCGCGGTGGCGGAGGGCATCTTCCTTCCCGTCGGGGAATACGGTTATATTCCGCAGTTCGACGGCTATTTTTCCCTCGCCGACCGCATGGATCAAAGCGAAAATCTCTCCGGACTGCAGATGCGCTATTCGGGCTCCTATGCGGACAGCCAGATCATCAAGCAGCCGGACGTCATGCTGCTATACAGCTATGTGGACGTCGGCATGGACCGTTCCCGCTATCAGGAAAATTTCGATTACTACGAGAAGATGTGTGAAATGAGCTCTTCGCTCTCTTACGCCCCGCACGCGGTCTGCGCCGCGCATCTGGGGCGGACGCGTTCCTTTCTGGAATATCTGGAAAAGACGGTCACCATCGATCTCGCCAATCTCCACGGCGGCGTAGAAGAGGGCGTTCATTCGGGCTGTGAGGCGGGAGGATATCTCGCCGTGCTGTACGGCGCGTTCGGCGCGCGGTTCTCCGCAGCGGAAGTTTCCTTCGATCCGCGCTACCTTCCGGGCATAAAGAGCGTCAGACAGCGCTTTTATTATAAAAACGCCTTGATTTTATCGGAAATTCGTGGTAAACTATTTACGATACAGAAATTGAAGGGGGACGCGGTTTCGGTCGGCTATGGCGGAAAAACGTATCTGCTGACGGATTCGCTCACATTTGAACTGACTTGAAAGAGACGATGAAGATTACCAGAGAGATGGTCGCTGCGCGCGCGGGAGTCTGCAAACAGACGGTTTCCTGCTATTTCAGCGGCAAACGGAAGGTGTCGCCCGCGGCGGCGGAGCGCATCGAGCGCGCGATCAAGGAATTGAATTACGTTCCCAATATGCTCGCGCGCAGCCTGGTGATGAAGGAGACGCGCACGCTCGCCGTCATCTGCAACGACATTGCGAATCCCAATTACAGCGAGATCATCGGCGGCATCGAGCGCGCCGCGCAGAGGGAGGGATATACCGTCGCGGTCTACAACGCGAAGAACTTTTCGCAGCGGATCGTCACGGACATCATTTCCCGCCGCATGGACGGCGTGATCGTCCTCACGTTCAAAAAGACCATCGGGGAGGAGAATTTCCGCTACCTTGCGGAAAACGGCGTCCGGCTGGTCATCACCCATTCTGCGGGCGAGCATGCCGAGCGCTATATGCAGCTGGAGCCCGATTTTTCCACGGGAATCGACTGCGCCGTCCGCCGCCTGGCGGAACTGGGGCATCAGAAGGTCGCCATGCTGAGCTGTTTTCCGCCCGGCATCACGATAGATGAGCGGAATAAATTTTTTCTCGAGAGCTGCGCGCGGCACTTCGGCGGCAGAGCGGAGCTTCTGACGGGCGAAACGCCGATGGAGGCGAGTCTCCGCACGGGAGAGATCCTAGCGCACCGTTTTCTGGAAAGCGGGAGCGGGGCGACCGCCGTGTTCACCACCAACGATCTGATGGCGGTCGGCGCGCTGCGCGTATTCGTCCGCAGCGGGCGGGAGATTGCGGTCGTCGGCATCGACAATACGGTCTTTGCGGAATACGTCGTTCCGTCTCTGTCCTCGATCGGATACGACAAGGAGGCGTACGGCAGGCAGCTGATCCGGATGTTTTTGGAAGAAAAGAACGGGAAAGCGCCCCGCCTCGAGACGGTGCCCACCTTTTTTATCGAGCGGGAAAGCATTTTTCCGCTCAAGGACGGGGAGCAAACGGAGAACGCGCCTTAAAAGGGCGCGTTTTTTCGTCCGGCACCTTGACAAAAATTACCGGAAAGTGGTATAATTATTGTGCAATCGTCAATACAGACGGTATGTTTTATCAGGAGGAAATCATGAAATTATTGGAAGGAAAGACAGCGATCATTACGGGCGGCAATTCGGGCGTCGGAGAAGCGACGGCCCTGCTGTTTGCGAGAGAAGGGGCGAACGTCGTCATCAGCGCGCGCAGAAAGGACGCATTGGATGCCGTCGCGAAGAAGATCGAAGCGGAGGGCGGTTCCGTGCTTGCGGTATCCGCGGATATCTCCGTCGACGCGGACTGCCGCCGGCTGGTGAAGGAGGCGGTTAAGGCGTTCGGGCAGGTGGACGTGCTTGTCAACAACGCCGGCGTTCTGGATACGGGGCTTGCAACCGTCGACCATTTTGACGACGAAGAGATCCGCAAGGTCGTCTCCATCAATCAGATCGGCACCATGCAGTGCATCCGCGCGGCGATGACCGAACTGAAGGCGGGCGCCTCCATCGTCAACGTCGCATCCGTCGCGGGCGTCAACGGAGGAGGCGGCGCGGCTTACGTCTCTTCCAAGGCTGCGATCATCGGCATAACAAAGCACACGGCGCTTTTGCTGGCGGGCGAATCCATCCGCTGCAACGCGGTCTGTCCGGGAAATATCGTCACGCCCATGACGATGAATATGGATCAGTCCAAGATCGACAAGCGCATGATCGGCGCGATGAGCAAGCACAACGACCTGACCATCCGCCCCTGCATGCCGGAGGACGTGGCGAATATCATCGCTTTCCTCGCCTCGGACGCTTCCAAAGCGCTGACGGGGCAGATCATTGTGAGCGATTTCGGCGCGTCTTTGTAAAAACGGTTTGTTTTAATCGCAATTTAAATGAAAGAAAATGCGCCCGCGGCAGATATGCCGCGGGCGCCCTTCCGCTTCGTCCGGACAGCGAAGCCTCCCGTTTTTATAAATAGGTCTTCAGCTTTTCTTCATACCCTTCTTCCAGGGTCAGGAGCCGATCGGCAAAGTCCAGGACGTCCTCGTTCAGCACGCTTCCGCTCTCGTTTTTCAGCTGCGTCAGCTCGACGATGCCCATAACCGTCCCCTGAACCATCATATCCGCCATGTGGCTCTTGGACTTGTCCGCCAGCGTGTTCATCTTGATGGAGCTCCAGATCATCGCCTTTTTCAGGGGATTGATGTCTTTCGGCTCCATGTCGTGCTCCTTCATGTAGCGTGAGATTTCCCCGATGATCTTTTCGTACCCCTCGTACTGATCGAGAAGCTCCTGTTTAAAATCCAGATCGACCACCTCGGGCGTGAGGTTGGAGAGAGATTGCAGCGCGATGTGCGCGTTTTTATAGATGTTGACGAGCGCCTCCTCGTTTACTTTTTTATCCTGCATAAAGGCCTCCTTTTCGGGTAGTATGGGGAGGGACTCCAAAAATATGCAAATTACGCAAAAGATTCGCAAAAACAAGGGGAAAATCGTTTGACTTTCTTCCGAAAATAAGGTAAAATACACCATGAGCCGCTCGAAAGTGGTTTTTTAAGTGTGTTTCAGCACCACCCTAAGTTTCGGCGAGACTGGAAAGAGGAGGTAAAAGGTAACAATGTATGCAATCGTAGAAAACGGTTCCAAGCAGTACAAGGCGGAAGTCGGCTCTGTCATCAAGTTTGAAAAGCTGAGCGCGAACGTGGGCGACAAGGTGGAATTCGGCGTCCTTCTGGTTGCGGACGAAGCCGGCGTAAAGGTGGCGAAGGATGCGGAAGCGTTCAAAGCCGTCGGCGAGGTCGTCGAGCAGGGAAAGGGCAGGAAGATCACCGTCTACAAGTACAAGGCGAAGAAGAACGTGAGAAAAAAGCAGGGCCACAGGCAGCCCTTCACCGCGGTCAGGATTACGGAGATCGCCGCGAAATAAGTTAGGAGGAAGAACCGAATGATTTTCATTAAGTTATTTGCGCACCACAAGGGCGGCGGCAGCACGAAGAACGGCAGAGACAGCGAGTCGAAGCGTTTGGGGCCCAAGCGGGCGGACGGTCAGTTCGTAGTGGCAGGCAATATTCTCGTACGTCAGAGAGGAACGAAGATGCACCCCGGCAACAACGTGGGCATCGGCAGCGACGACACGCTGTTTGCCCTGGTAGACGGCGTCGTCCGTTTCGAGAGAGTCGGAAGAGACAAAAAGCAGGTCAGTGTCTACGCGAAAGAAAACTGATTTTAATGAGAAAAAGGCTTTGCAATCTGCGGGCCTTTTTATTTTTAAAATAATCAATCGGAATAGAGTATACATACCGGTAATTCGCATGTATGTCTTTTAATGGTGAGCATCTGGTTTGCGGTGTCGCTGGTCGGCAGCTGGCTGTTATTCCGGAGGAAGAAGGTTTAAAACCGATTTTCGCACAAAAAAGAGATGTCAGGAAAGCCCCGCTCGCAGCTTTGTCCCGGGCGGGGCTTTCCGATATAAAGAAACTTTAAAAACCTTTTTCATAGCGTTTGTGTTTCCCGAAAAATTGTGCTATAATACGAAGAGGAAATTTGTCCGCGGGGTTTTGCCGCGCGGCGGTTTTGCGCGGAGAAAGGAGCTTTCTTTTTTCGCTTATGACCACGGAAAATAAATGGAGGATTGAATATGCAGTATTCCAGCGAAGTAAAAGAAATGTATTGCGTCGCCAAGGGGCCGAATCACGGTCCCGCGCCCATTCCCGAAGAGGCGAAGTGGGTTCAGGCGAAAGAAGTTACGGATATTTCCGGGCTCACGCACGGCGTGGGCTGGTGCGCTCCGCAGCAGGGCGCCTGCAAACTGACGCTGAACGTCAAGAACGGCGTGATCGAGGAGGCGCTCGTCGAGACCATAGGTTGCTCGGGTATGACGCATTCCGCGGCGATGGCGGCGGAAATTCTCCCCGGGAAGACCATTTTGGAAGCACTCAACACCGACCTCGTATGCGATGCGATCAACACCGCGATGCGCGAGCTGTTTCTGCAGATCGTCTACGGAAGAACGCAGTCCGCGTTCTCCGAGGAAGGGCTCCCCGTGGGCGCGGGGCTGGAAGATCTCGGAAAAGGGCTTCGCTCCCAGGTCGGAACTATGTATTCGACCAAGGTCAAGGGGCCGCGTTATCTCGAGATGGCGGAAGGCTACGTGACCAAGATCGCACTCGACGAGGAAGATCAGATCATCGGTTATTCCTTCGTGCATCTGGGCAAGATGATGGATTTCATCAAAAAGGGCATGACGCCCGACGAAGCGTATCAGAAGGCTTCCGGGCAGTATGGCAGATTTGACAATGCGGCGAAATATCTCGATCCGCGCAAAGACTGATCGGAGGAGAAAAACATGAGCGTTACGTTTGAAAGTTACGAGAGAAGAATCGATAAAATCAACCAATATCTCGCGGAATACGGAATCAAGAGCCTGGAAGAGGCGAAGGCAATCTGCGACGAAAAAGGCGTCAATGTGGACGCGATCGTGCGCGGCATTCAGCCGATCGCCTTTGAAAACGCGGTTTGGGCTTACACCGTCGGCGCGGCGATCGCCATCAAAAAGGGCTGCATCAAGGCGGCGGACGCCGCGGAAGCGATCGGAATCGGCCTGCAGTCTTTCTGTATTCCCGGTTCTGTCGCCGATCAGAGAAACGTCGGAATCGGCCACGGCAACCTGGCGGCCATGCTGCTCCGCGAAGAGACCAAGTGCTTCTGCTTCCTCGCCGGGCACGAGTCCTTTGCCGCGGCAGAAGGCGCGATCGGGATCGCCCGCACGGCGAACAAGGTCAGAAAAACGCCTTTGAAGGTCATCCTGAACGGACTGGGCAAAGACGCGGCATTCATCATCAGCCGCATCAACGGGTTCACTTATGTTCAGACGAAATATGACTACTATACGGGCGAGCTCAAAATCGTCAAAGAGACCGCGTACAGCGACGGCGACCGCGCAAAAGTGCGCTGCTACGGGGCAGACGACGTCAACGAGGGCGTTGCCATAATGCGTTATGAGGATGTGGACGTCTCCATCACCGGAAACTCCACCAATCCCACGCGCTTCCAGCACCCGGTTGCCGGGCAGTATAAAAAGTGGTCGAACGAAAACGGCAAAAAATACTTCTCGGTCGCTTCGGGCGGCGGCACGGGCAGAACGCTCCATCCGGACAATATGGCTGCGGGACCCGCGAGCTACGGCATGACGGACACAATGGGAAGAATGCATTCGGACGCGCAGTTCGCCGGTTCTTCCTCCGTTCCCGCACACGTGGAAATGATGGGGCTGATCGGCATGGGCAACAATCCGATGGTCGGCGCTTCCGTCGCGGTTGCGGTCGCGGTGGAAGAGGCAATGGCGAAATAAAACGCAGCGAGAGAGAACCGGGGCTTGCAAAAAGCTCCGGTTTTTTAATTAAGATCGCAAGACGCAACCTCAGAAAGGCTTTCGGGGGCTTTTTCAGCGGTTGGGAACAATGCCTTCCGTAATGGCTTCGTAAGTCGTATCGAGTGCGGCGATCAGTGCGATCAGAAAATCGGCGGACATATTGACTCTTCCGTTTTCCAATTTACTGATGTACTGCTGCGAGGTATCGAGGCGTTTTGCCAATTCCGACTGAGTCATTTGTTTTTCCGTTCTGATTGTTTTCAAATTATGTCCAAGCGTATTCATTAAGCTTAGTTTACATAGTTTTATGCTTAATTTGTCATAATACATACTCGAATATGTAAAAAATATTTTTAAACTGTTTATTCAGATTTAATTTTTATCTTTTAATCAAAAAAATACGCGCTGTATATATTATAATGATCGGAAAAAAGCGCCGATTAAATTCGGAAAGTCTCTTGACAGGTTTTGTATCGATGATATAATAAAGAAGAGAAACAAAGAGAAAACGATTGAAATGAAAACAGGCAAAAGACCTTATAAAGCGTTTTCATTTAAGGGCAAATTATAAGCGCCGGGCAAAGGCATATCGATTTAAGAAGACGGGGAGGACGATGATGGAACTTACCATTACGAATATTCCGGCTATTTCAGCCATTTATTACGCTTTGCTGCAATGCGGTTATGAGTTTTACACCATCGAGCGGGACGCGGCGACGGTAGAAGCGCTGCGCGGTTTTCTCCTGCACGAGGGGATCGGATGCGATTTTTTTGCAGGAACAAAGCAGGCATCTTGCGAAGTTTACCCGTATTGGCCGAGGGCGGCTCTTTTGGAAACCGCTGTGTTTTTTATCCGTTCGCAGGGTGATTCTTTTGATCTGAACGCTTATAAGGACGTCGTTATGTCGGCAAAGAATATTTCGGATGAAGAGAGGAACGAATCTTTTTGGAATTGGATCCCCGATTTTCCGATGTGCTTAAAACAGGTCATGCAAAAGAAACATTTCCGCCGTTATTTCGACTGGGAAAATGATTGGATCGATCAGCAGAATGAAAAATACAGGGAGAAACGGAAAAACATCTATGAACTTCTGCGCCGTTGCGAAGAGAAATTCGGGCTGCCGGTTCAGAAAATACAAATCGTTCTCAACCCGATCAAATGCGTGTATTCCGCAGACTATCACCTGAAAGAAGATCGTTTTATTTATTGTTCGGGTGCGCTGAGTGAAAAAGCGATCGTGCACGAGTTGCTTCACCGGATCGTCCATCCGCTGGTGGAGCGCAGGAAAAATGATATTCTGCGACTCAACCTGGTCAGCCCTGAGATAGAGAGTTCTTATTATCTCAATCACGGGGAAGCGGGGAAACTGAACGGCTTTGAAGAGCATTTCGTGCGCGTGCTTTCCGAGGCAATCGTCAGCGGTCATATTCCGGAAAGTCTGGAAGCGTTTTTCGATCAGGAACTGAAAAAATAATCCGTGTAACGGTTGTTTCACGGATTTTACGGGCGTCAGATCTCCGCGGTCTGGCGTTTTTTATTTACATAACACGTTTACCGAAACTGTCTGCGATAGGCAAGCGGAGTGATCTGCTTGTTTTTTTTGAAGGCGTTGGTGAGATAGCCGGCGGAAGGGAATCCGGCATTTTCGGCAATGACCGCGACGGAACGTTCTGTATGGCGGAGCTCGCGTGCGGCGTATTCAATGCGCAATTTGACGAGATATTCGCGGTAGCCGATGCCGACGTATTTCTTGAAGGTGTGCGAGAGGTGATATTTGTTGACGTGGAAGCGTTCGGCCAAAGATTCCAAAGAGAGCTCTTCGCGGAAATTTTCGTCGAGATATCGCAAGAGCGCGGAAAGATAGGCAGGAACGGGCGCCCCGCAGTTGGGTTCGGCGGCGCAGGCGGAAAGGTCGCAGACAAGTGCGCAGAGCAGCTTGCAGAGCTCAAAATCCCGGGCACCGTCCGTGCGCTGCGCCGCAGCTGCGATTGCGGAAAGCTGTTCTCCCAGCGTGGCAGGGGCGGCGCCGCAAAGTCCGTTTTTCTCTGACTGGCGGCGGTAAAACCCGCTCGCGCTGCCTCCTCCGAAGCGCACCGCGCGGAACCGAAACGGATTTGCGCTGAAAAAGACATGTTCGGTTCTGCAGTCCAGCCAGAAGTAGTCTCCCTCCGCGACGTGCATTGACGTGCCTGCGGGGGAGGCGATTTCGGTATCGCCCGCAAGGACAAGTCCCGCGAGATATCCTTCCGCAGCCGGCTGGCAGACCTTTTTCCGTGAGGGGATTTCCTGCACGGCCGTTTCATAAAGATAAATTAATGACTCCCGCGCAAAGGGTGACGGAGAAAACAACGCGTGTTCGCCGTTCATGTTCGCGCCAATTCGTTCCAACATGCTTACAGTATAGAACATTTGTCGGAAAATGTCAAGAAATCGCAATAAAAAATAATATTCGCGCAAAAAACAGCATTGACAACGCACTTTTTATCTGTTAAAATGTAAGCGAAAATGAAATCGGGGCGATCCGATGTTTTTTTGAATTAAAAAGAACTCGTGTTCTAAATTGTTTTTAGTCTCAAAACGATGCAGGGCGCGGACGGCAGGGTGGACAAAATGGAGCAGAATGTGCAAAGAGCAAAGCGGGCGGAGGTTGCCAGAATGGCGGGCGTATCCGAAACGACGGTTTCCTTCGTTTTTTCTAAAAAAAGATACGTTTCTCCGAAACTGGTGGAGCGCGTTCAGCGGGCGGCCCAGCTTCTGGATTATCAGCCGGATGCCATCGCCGCTTCCATGAAGATGGGGCTGACCAACACGGTAGCGGTCCTGACCAACGATCTCGCAAACCCTTTGCAGATGAAAATTATCCGCAGCATAGAGGAATCGGCGATGGAAGCGGGCTTCTTCGTCAATATCTGCGGCGGCAGTAAAAATTTAGACCGTTACGTGACCAATCTCATTTCGCGGCGGATCGACGGCGTGTTTCTCGCGGGCGATCCCTATGCGATTACGGGCGAGTATATGAATCGGCTGCTGAGTAAGAATATCAGTGTCATTCTCGGCACGGTGAACGGGATCTCCGATCCGCGGCTGTGCGGAATCGGCGTGGATTTCGGCGCGGGCATGGAAACCATCGTGCAATTTCTCGGATCGTTGGGGCACCGCAGGATCGCTTATCTCAGCGCCTTTGACGACCGGGAACTGGGCGATCACCGCCTGTTCGCTTTCCGCCGTTATATGAAAGGGCTGTTGGGGCAGCCGGATCCCGTGATCAAGATGGGGGTGCCCCCGTATGAGAGCACGGTGGGCTCGGGGTTTTCACTGACAAAGGAACTGCTGAAAGAAACGCGGGATTTCACGGCGCTTGTCTGCACAAACGATATGATGGCGTTCGGCGCGATCAGCGCGCTGAAAGAGGCCGGGCTGTCCGTCCCCGAAGACGTCTCGGTAGTGGGGATCGACGATTCGATTTTTGCCAAGGATTATTTTCCGCCGCTCACTACGTTGAGTCACGAGACCGAGCAGTTCGGGCGGCGTGTATTTGAGATTCTCTACGACAACATACGGGATAAAACGGTCGTGAGAAGAGAGCTGATCACGCCGAAACTGATCGTAAGGAACTCCACTGCGCCGCTGTGCGCAAAAAAATAGAACGGAATCTGAAATGGAGGAAGAGCACGTGCTCTTCGCCTGCGAAATTAAAAAATTTCGCAGGCGAAACGAATGATATAATTCGGAGGTTAAAAGATGAAAAAGACTGTCTTGAAAATCGTATCACTTTTACTTTGCCTGATGATCGGGCTGGTTGCGTTTGCCTGTCAGCCCACTCCGCCCGACGACGGAAACCTGGATGAAATCGACTTGAATGTGGATCCCCAGATTGAGGCGGAACTCAGAATCGCGGTCAAGAACGACAAGGCGGAGATAGACGCGATGCAGAAGGTCATGGATGCCTTTCAGGAACTGTACCCCAACGTGACCTACGATCTGGTTCCCATCACAGATTACGAGGCAACCATCATGGGCGACGTGGCATCCGGTCTCGTGTACGACGTAATGTGGGCGGCGGATGCCTACGTCACGCTGTTTGCGGACGAAGATCTGCTCATGAATCTCGATACCTTCATCGAGAAGTCCGGGTTTGACAAAACGCTGTACTACGATTCCCTCATCCGGCTGGGGCAGTATAAGCACAGCGGATCGCAGTATTTTCTGCCGCGCGATTACTCCAAGATCGTAGTTTATCTCAATAAAAAGATCTTCAACCAGTACGGCGTCGCGCTTCCCGAAAACGACTGGACCTGGGAGGATTACAAAGAGACCTGCCGGGCATTGTATGACGGCGGCTGCAACTATCAGACCAATGCGCAGTATGTAATGGAGGCGGAATTCGACTGGAGAATCCAGATGTACGGCATTACCTCTTCTTTCGGCGGCGCATTCATCGGGGAAGACGGTTCGCCCGTTTTGGACGACAATTTCCAAAAGGGACTGACCGAGATGCAGGATCTCATCAAAAACGGCTACGCGAAGTTCAGCAAGACCGAACAGAGCAACTTCACGAGCGGCAGAGTGGCGATGCGCTGGCAGGTGCGCCCCGCGGGCGTATCCTATTCCGCTACATTGGGAGACGACCTCGCGGTAGTGGCGTTCCCGACCATCGAGTCGGACGTCGCGGGCGCCGTTCCCAGCTGCGGAACGGGCACGACGGGCTATGGCATCGGCAAGAACTCCGAGAACAAGGCACTCGCATGGAAGTTTATCGAGTACATGATGAGCGCGGACGGGCAGGAGATGCTCTCGCAGTCCGGGCTGATCGTTCCTTCTCTGAAGAGCATCGCGGAAGCGGAAAACGCTTCCTGGAGAAATGCGATCGAGGGACTGGACGACGACGCGTGCGACGCGTTCATCTATGAGGGAACGACGGACGTCATCCCCGACTACTACGATACGCTCAGCTCCGTCTATATGTCCGGTTACGACTCCGCGGTCGTCAACATGCTGCACAGCATCTTTTCGGATACGAGCAAGAGCGTCCGCGGCGCGGTAAACACGTGCAAACTGGAAATCAATACGTTTATTAGTCAACAGGGCTGAATTTATGAAAAAACGCAACGGGGAAGCCGCAGGCGCGGCGTCCGGACAACCGACGCGCATGGCGCGCTTCGGCAAATATATGGGGAAGCACTGGCACGGATATGTCTTTATCGCGCCGGTGATGCTGGGGATCCTGTTTTTCACGCTGGTTCCCATGCTGCAATCGCTGTATTACAGCTTCTTCCGCTATTACAACGTGGTAAAACCGCCCTCCGGGTTCGGATTGTTCAACTTCAGGCGGATGATGCTGGATCCGGATTTTTGGCAGGCATTGAAGGTGACGGGAATCTATACGGTGATTTCCATTCCCGTCATGATGGTGCTGTCCTTCCTTTTGGCACTGCTTTTAAACCGCAATTTCAAGGGGATCGGCGTGTTCCGCGTGCTGATTTATCTGCCGGTCGTCATTCCGGTAACGGTCTCCGGTATCATCTGGAGGAATTTTACCGAGGTGGACTTCGGACTTGCGAACGCATTTCTGGAGGCGCTGGGACTGCCGCGTTTTACTTTTTTCGACGCGGCGGATACCTCGATGTTTTCCCTCATCTTCTTCAATCTTTGGGGGCTGGGCGGCGGCATGATCCTGTGGCTGTCGGCGTTGAAAAACGTCCCGCCCGCACTCTACGAGGCGGCGGAGATCGACGGCGCGGGAAGGGGAAGGCGCCTGATCAGCATCACCATTCCCATGTGCACGCCGATGATTTTCTACAACCTCATCATGAATATCATCGGATCTCTGCAGACGTTCGGCAGCGTGTATACCCTGACGGGCGGGAGCACGGGCGAAGAAAATTCCCTGCTCTTTTATCTGATGAAAGTGTATAACGACGCATTTAATTTTCAGGGTAAGACCATGGGATACGCCTGTGCGGAGAGCTGGGTGCTCTTCCTCATCATCGCGGCGCTCACCGCGGTGGTGTTCAAGACGAGCAAATGGGTGTTTTACGGGGAGGAGAGCTGATGCGGGGGAGCGGTATCAAAAAAACAAGAAGAAACGGGAAACGCATCCTCGGCACGGCGGTCACGGTTGCGGCGCTGGTCGTACTGAGCCTCATATTTATGCTTCCCTTCCTGTACATGTTTTTCATGAGCTTTATGACCAATCTCGAATCGGTGGGAAATCCGGTCACCGTCTTTCTGCCGCAGGGAGAATGGCAGTTCGTCAATTACGTCAACGCCCTGGACGAGGATTTTCTCACCTACCTGGGAAATACGCTGCTGATCATCGCGGTGAACCTCGTCACCGTTCCGCTGGCGGCAAGTTTTTGCGCGTTCGGCTTCTGCCGCTGTCAGTTCAAGGGGAAGGAGTTCTGCTTTGCCGTCGTCTTATCCACGATGATGCTGCCCGCAATGGCGGTGCAGATCCCGCTGTACGTTCTGTATGTGCGGATGCAGTGGATAAATACGCCGCTGCCCTTTATCGTCCCCGCGATTTTCGGCGGCGGGGCGATGAACATCTTTTTGGCGCGGCAGTATATGCGGTCCATTCCCGCTTCGCTGGACGAAGCGGCGACCATAGACGGCGCCAGCCGTTTCCGCGTGTTCTTCAATATCTATCTGCCCTTATCCGTTCCTATCCTTATCTTCATCATGATCGGCGTATTCAACGGAACGTGGAACGATTTTATGGGGCCGCTGATGTATCTGAGAAAGCCGGAAACGTATACGCTCGCACTGGGTGTATTCATGAAATACGCGGGGAGACTGAGCGAAGATTCTTTCCCCAACGTGCAGATGGCGACGGGCGTTTTGATGATTATCCCGTCCGCAGTGATTTTTTTCATCTTTCAAAAGCAGCTGATCGACGGCGTTGCGATCGGCGGGGTCAAGGGTTAACGCCTTAATTCAGAAAAAACGCTCTTTTAAGGGAGCGAATGGAGGTAAAATAGATGAGTAAAAGGCAAAAAATCGGAATGCTTTTAATCGCTTTGGTTCTGAGCATGGCAATGGCGCTCGGCTCCGCGTTCGCCGCGGACGACGACGTCATCACGACGAAGTCCCTCGTTTCGACGGGGAGCATGGGAGCGGGTGAAATCGAATGGGCGGAAGCCGGCGCGCCGGATGCGTGGCCGGGCGCCGTCGAGGAGATCAGGATTGACGGACAGGAGGACGGCGGCGACGTGATCCTGAGAACGGAGCTGGCGGCGGACAACGTCTCCCTGGTCACGGGGCAGTACGGCTTTGCGCGGCAGAGCACCAACGCCGCTATCTGCGCTTATTCCATGTCCGGACTCACCATGAAGTTTTACGCGCAGAGCGCGGGCTTTATGATGATGTTCACGCAGAATTCCGGCTGGTACGCCGCTTCCACCTATCATTGGGAGCTTTGGTTTCAAGGCGGTTCCGTGACGCTGAGAAAGTGCACCACGGGCGGCGACAACATGGTGAATGCGGGGAATGCTGCTTCCACGCTGGTGACCGATTACGATTACTTCAAGGATCCGGCTACGATCGGCTATAAGAACGTGGGAGACAACGCGCAGACCTTTGTCGGGACGGAGAACGTCCTCGAGATCAAGTCCGTCGGCGGTCACGCCTGCCTGTTCCTGAACGGAACGCAGCTCTTCGATCTGACGGAAACCGGCGTGGTTTCGGACGTATTCAACAACTTTAATTCGGACGGCGGTTTCCTGTGCTTCTACGGCACGAACGCTTCCGCGCAGGCGATCAAGATCACGGATATCTACAATGTGCAGAGCAGCTGGACGGAGGGCGTGCCCGACACGTATACGCTCCTCAGCGGCGGTGCGGAATATAAGGCGGACGAAAGCTCCAACGTCGGGATCCGCAGCACGGCGCCCGACTACGCGTATGCGGTGAAATACGGCGTAAAACAGTATGTGCAGGATATCTCGCTCACGTTCTACTATGCGGGCGGCGAACTCGCTAAGGGCGACGTTCTGAACGTAAAACTGTTGGATTCCGCGGAGAACGGAACGGCGTATATCAACTTTGCCTTTGCCAAGAAGACGGTGAATTCCGCAACACTCACGGTCACGGCGTTTGACGGGGCGGAAAAGACCTTGGGCTCTGCCGAAGTGAAGCTGTACTACAACGGCAGCGCGCTCAATACGATTGCTTTGAAGGAGACCGTGCCTTTCGTCCTGAGCGTGAACGGCGCGGTGGCGGATATCGATCTCACGCCACTCTCCGCGATGAAGAGCGCGTTTACCGACGGGCAGAGTTCCGTCGTCTATGCGGTGGAAGAGAGCGCCGCCGGAACGCTGACGCCGCTCAGCTATACGAGCGCGCCGGTTGCGGAATACGAAGCGGCGGACGGCTTTGCCGTGGAAGGCGACGGCGTGGTGATCAAGTCGGACGGCAATTACATGATGTTCTACAACGAAGAAGACTCCGCCTACTCCGTCAGCTATACGGCGAATAAGCTGATCGCAAACAGCTTTGAGCTCTCTTATCGCTTCGGCAAATACGGAGAAAAGACGGAACCCTTCACCGTCGGCGCGATGAGCGGAGACGCCGGACTGACGTTCACGTTCGCTTACGTCGACGACGCGAGCGCGAAGCTTTCCGTGGCGATCGCGGGCGGAAAAACGCTCGCGGAAGAGACGGTCGATTTCAAATGGAGCTATTCGGACGGAGACAAGAAACTCGGCTTCGTCAAGAGCGGCGTCAGCGGATATCTCGTGTTCGTAAACGGCGATATCGCGATCCAGATGAATGCGGACGCTCAGGTTTCGGAATTAGACGCCGCAGTGGAAAAGATGGAAGGCGGCATGGCGGATATTTCCTTCTCGGTCGGCGGAGACGCGCTCACTGCGTTCGCCCTTCTCGATTACGAGTATTACGTTCCCACCACCCTGGCTGCGGGATGGGGAGAGGGCGCGCTTCCCGGAACGCGTTTCGGCTACGCCGCCGGCAGCAATACGGTCATTGCGTTCAGCAACGCGTGGTCCTATCAGAAGGGGACGGGCGTCCTTGTGGACGGCTTCTCCATGCAGTTCAAGACCTATGCGAAAGCGGGGTATGCTTCCCCGACGTGGGCGATCAGCACGGTTTCCGCCTGGTATTCCAACAACAGCGCGATCCAGTTCATGATCGGGAAAAACGGCGACGACAAGGCGACCTTCAGCCTGCAGTATACCAACAAAGTGGATGGGGATTACGAAACCATCGGAGTCGGCAAAGAGAATGAAGGCATCACGAGCTTCAGCGTTCCCTGGAACTGGAACAACGGCGAGTACAACGAAATTTCCCTGAACCTGACGGACGGCTTATGGCGCTGGACGGTCAACGGAACGATCCTGACGCCCGCAGAAGAGCAGGTTGATTACTCAGATTATTATAATGATCTCTGGGCGCTCTACACTTCTTCGGACAAGACGGGCGTAGTGCAGATCTACGGCGGTGCGAATGCGGTCTACGACATCGCGTCCATAGCGGAATATGTCCCCAACGCGGATCCTGTGGTCAATCAGCCGGATGATTTTTCCGACTGCAAGATCGGAGACAAGCTGGCGCTGGATCTCACAACGGTTTTCTCGGATGCGAACGGAGACGAACTCTCCTTTGTTTTTGAAGAGTCCGATCATTATCAGGGCAAGATTGAGGGCAGTCAGTGGTCTTTTGACTGCACGGAAGCGGGCACATATACCGTCAAAATTTACTGCTACGACGGCAACGGCGGCGAAGCGGTCTGTGAATTCAACGTGACGGTAACGGCTGAAAGCGGCGGCGGATCGGGCTGCGACTGCAATTCATCCGTCGCAGCGGGAAGCGCGCTCGCGCTGCTGCTGATCGGACTGGCGGTTCTGCCGCTGATCAGGAGAAGGCTACGCGGCTGACCGTGCGAAGCCCGGCAAAAAGAGGGAGAATGAAAATGAAACGTTTTTTGGCATGTTTGCTGACGCTGCTGTTCGCGCTTTGCTCGTTCGGATGCGGAGGATGGGAAAACCCTCCTCCCGATGACGGCGATTCCCCGGAAGAATCTCTGCCCGTCAAAGGCTATGAAGACATGAATATCGAGCATAACGAGGCTTACGTGAATACGCCCTTTTACAACGACAAAAACGACAGCGTGGCATACGTTTCCAACGCTATGTGGAAGATGTTCGGTCTGGTCAACGACGGGCAGGATCTCGTGCTAAAATTCGGCAACGAGGCGACCTGGTTCGAGTGGCTGGCCGAAAAAGTGATGTGGAGCGGGGACGACGGCTATATCTCCCAGTTAAAGAGCAAGATGCTCGATTATCCACAGGTGGACTGCGGCTTTCTTTGGTCCTGGACGACCACGCCGTACTGGACGGTTTCGGGAACCAACAGCCTGCATTACGACGGGACGTTCCGCTATATCGCCGCAGTTTACGATATCATCAAGTGGGAGAACAGCACGGACTTTCTGGAACAGATAGATACCTCTTCCTACGGCTCCGATCTGAAACTGGACGCCTCCAAGGGCAAGACGGTTTACGAAAAGACGGCTGCGGCCATGGATTATATTCTGAACCGCCTGAACGGCAAAAACGGGGAGATCCTCATCACGGCGGATTCCGTGCTCATGGCGGACGGAAAGACTAAATTTTTCGACGAATGGAACAATACCGGCCGCTTCGGTTCGGGGAGTTCCAACTATTGGGATAACCTGTGTTTCGGCAATTACGACGCCTATGAAAACGCCCTTTTCTATCAGGCGCTGAACGCGATGAGCGGAATCGAGCGCATGCGCGGGAACGACGAGAAAGCGGCGGAATACGATTCGCTCGCCGAGACCGTTAAAAGGCGCTACGACGAGCTGTATTGGGATGAAACTGCGGGGCGGTATATCAACACGATCGACGCAGACGGCGTCCGCCGCGATTACGGCCTTACTTTCCAGAACTTCGAAGCGCTGAAATACGGATTGGGCGACACGGACAAGGCGAAACGCATTTTCGAATGGGTGGACGGCGTGCGGACGGTCGAGGGAGATACCTCGACGGGCTCGGATATCATGAGCTATACCGCTATCCTGAATACCTATTACGAAAAGACGAACAGCGCGAAGCGCGCGCCCGAGGGCTTAAAACTCGCCGCCCGTTCCAACACGGTGGCGTTTGAGAGCAAATCGGAAAACGGCAAGTCGTGGTGGCACAATCCGGGCGGAATCGACGAGTTCTCGAACGCCTCCTACAACACGCACCTGGAAAACGGGGGATATATCTTCTATACGGCATATTACGAGCTGATGGCAAGACTCGTTTATCAGGGCGCGGACGCCTCTGTCAAACGCATGCAGGAGATCGCGGAGGTATATGAGTATAACCTTCTGAACAGCGACGTCGGCGGCTGGATGGAGGGGCTGGTCGGGGAGTTCCCCGAAAGCGGGTTGGTGCCGGTGTTCTATTTCTACGGCCTGATGGGGCTGGATGCGGATGCAGACGGTCTGCGGTTGTTCCCCTCTTTCGGAACGGCTTACGAGACGCTGGGCGTGTCTTCTCTCCGTTACGGAGGGATCACGTATGCAGTGGAGGCAAAGAAGGACGGTTCCGCAACCATAAAGGCAAGCGGAAAGATCGATCTTGCGCTGACTTACCGCCCCGCCGCGGGAAAATCCTTCAAGGCGACGGCGAAAGACGCGCGCGGTCAGACTTTGCGCACGCTGGAGGCTTCCGTCGACGAAAACGGCGAAGTCGTCTTCGATCTGACCGGACTGGACGGCGCTTATCGCGTCAATATTCAGACGGTCGAGTGAGGTGTTTATGAAAATATGGAACCGACTTTTCGCGGCAGCGCTCGCATGCGCGATGGTAATGGGCGGCACGGCGTGTCAGGATCCGGTCAAACAGCCCGTACGGGAGCGATTGGAATTACAGGGATACGAAGCGCTGGGAAAAGATGAAGCCGCCTTCGTGAACACGCCCTTTTATTCGGACCGGGACGACGAGGTGACTTACGCATTTAACGCGCTGTGGGATACCTTCGGGGTGGCGAGCGGCGGCGCGGTAGCGAAGTACGGCGCGAATTCCTCCTGGCTGTATTGGGACGCCGCGAAATGGATGTGGAGCGCGGATTCCGCGCGGGAGGGCGTAAAAAACGTCGTCAAAAACTATCCGCAGCGCGCGGACGGCTTCCTTTGGTCCTGGGGAGACAGCGAGACCTGGGGAGGAGCGGGTTACAACAATACCGATCCTACCTATCGCGCCGTCTATCACTACGATCAGATGTTCAATTTTATCAACGCAGTGCACGAGATCTGCCTGTGGGAAGGCAACACAAGTTTCTTGTCCGAAAAGGATACCACGACTGCGCAGCTTCACTTCGAGGTAGAGGGGATAACCTACGATTACGAAGACGTCTCCAACGGCAAAACCGTGCTGGAAAAGACGGAAGCCGCCATGGAGTTTATTTTAAAGGAGCTTCAGGGAGAAAGCGGACTCGTAATTTTGGGCGGAGAAAACACGGGGGAATTCAATTCCGCGAGCTCCAACTACTGGGACAATCTCTCCTTCGGATATAAGGATCCTTACGAGGGCATGTTGTTTTTGGGCGCGCTGCAGAGCATGGCGGATCTCTATCGCATGACAGGAGATTCTGCAAAGCAGGGGGAATACGAGACTCTGCTGAATACCGCGCGCGCGGCGTACGATGAGGCGTACTGGAGTGAGGATAAGGGCCGCTATGTCTCTGATATCACGGCTTCCGGCAAAGTGCTGGATTACGGCCTGACGTTCTTAAATACCGAGGCGCTTTATTACGGCGCCGGAGATCAGGCAAAGGCGGACGCTATTTTCTCCTGGATCAACGGCGAACGCATTGTGGAGGGCGACACCGCTGCCGGCGCGGAGATACTGGACGCGTGGGTGATTGCGCCCATGTCCAACACCGTCCCCATCGAGTCTTTAAAAGAGATGGACGAGGAGAGCCGCCGCAACGTAACGTGGTGGCACGCGCCGAGTGCGATCAACGTGTTTACCAACGCGAAATTTAAATTGCACTGCGAAAACGGCGGGGCGATCTTCTACACGACGTATTTCGAGCTGATGTCCCGCCTCCGCTACGGCAAGACGGACGAAGCGATGCAGCGCATGATCGCCATTGCAAGGGAATACGGCAAAGACGGCTTGCTGCGCGATCCCGTCAATTCCTACGGTTCGGCATGGATCCTGGGCGTGATCGGGGAGTTCCCTGAGAGCGGTCTGGTTCCCGGCGTGTTCGTCAAGGGTTTCATGGGCGTGAACGCTTCGGCCGACGGGTTGGTTATCAGTCCCAATATGCCGGAAGAATACGAAAAACTGGGCGCAAAAGGCGTTTATTACGCTGGCAAGCACTTTGATATCGAGATCAACCGAGGCGATTCAATAACGCTCAGCGCGACAAATGACGGTTCAGCCGATTTTACGCTGATCTTCTCGGACTTTGCAGGGAAGGACTCTTATGTCGCGGAGATCGGCGGCAAAAACGTTTCCGCAATCCGGCTGGAAGACGGCCGTTTTTCAGTCGAACTGTCTGTCAGCGGGCGAGAGACAATCACCATCCGCTGACAGAAGAACGGGCAGCGCGTGATGCTTTTATAAAAACAGGCCGGCGGGTAAATTCGCCGGCCTGTTTTTTACGATAAAAATTCATGTAAGTTCGAAAAGGTGCAATCAGGGAAAAAAGCGCGACTTGGCCGCCCTTATATACGGTCACGTTCCGTCGATTCGGCTGGGAGAAAGGAACCTGCAGAGAAACGGTGAAGCAAACCAAGCTGCTAGGTGATTTTGCCGGAACAGAAAACAGAGAAGCGTTGCAACTTGTCTGTTTCAGGCTCCTGAAACAGACAAAGCAGACTGTTTATGAGATTTATTCCCCAAAGTCAGACATATAAAAAACAATATAATATTTTGTTTACAATATATTGTGTTTTTTGTGGAGAAACAATAACTTAAAACAAATTTTGACAATATATTACTTGACTAATATTTTTTATTAAAGCTATCACCTTTTTCAACATTGCATTTATGACATAAAGTTTGTAGATTGTCATAGGTGCTTTTCCCTCCTTTGGCAATAGGAATAATATGGTCAATCTCCAAATCTGCATATCTATCGGAAACGCCACACTTACGACATCTAAATCCATCGCGTTCATATATTGAAAATCTCATTTTATTGGAAACTTTCCCGCGTTCAACCTTACAAAGTGAATTCCATATTTCACGATCGTTATAAAAAGTGCCGTTTTTATTATTAAGTCTATTGATAAGCGTGAATATAGTATTGTCATAAAAAACAGCAGTTTTCTCATCGTATATTCGTCCGTTAATAGTAGAGCAATATAATGTAACAGTTAAATTAAAGTGCGTCGTAGGTTTTTGCAAAAGATTTTTCTTAAACTTTGTTTTTTCTTTAACAATCAATTTTTCTAAATTCAAATTTTTAATAGGCGTTTGAAATTTTCCAAAATCAGATATAGTATTGACCTCACTTAAATAATTTGAATATGTCTGTTGATTTTCAGTTACTTTTTCAATTTGTTCAATTACTTTTTTACTGATGTATTGTAATTGATAAATTAAATAATCTTGACAAGAGATTGTGCTATAAATTTTATCATTATCGTATGTATGACATTGGTCAAACCTTATGTCTGGATGAAATTTATATCTATTGTTAATTTCTTTTAATTGCTTTAAACATAAACTGTTTTGTAGGATAAATTTATCATATTCGCGTTGATAAAATTGATAGAAATAACAAAATAAAAATACAATTAAAGCAATAATAATTATTATTATAAATGTAATCATTTAATATTTGTCCTTTATGTACAATTAAACAATTATTTAATAAATTATAACAAAAAAAACATCAATTATCAAGTGTATAGCGAAAAAACACAGCCGATAAAGACATAAAAAATAACCTGAATCGAGAAATTCGTTTCAGGTTATTTTTGGCGGAGAGAAAGGGATTTGTAAGGAGCGCAAAGCGCGACGGAATAGCGTAGCAAAGCGAAGCGTCACGCGGTCGGTGCCCGCATTCCGGAGCATAACGCAGGCGCGGCAAAATTGACGAAAAAGAAAAAGAGAAGCAATTCGGCTTCTCTTTTCTATTTCGGCTCTGAGCAAGCGCCGTAGTTTGGCGGAGAGAAAGGGATTTGAACCCTTGTTACCCGAAAGGGTAAACGGGATTTCGAGTCACGCGCATTCGACCGCTCTGCCATCTCTCCGTGCCTATCTATTAAACCAAATTCGTGCGTTTTTGTCAAGTATTAGCGGGTTGTTTTCAAAAAAATTCTTTTATTCGATCAGATTCTGCAGCTTTGTGGAGCGCGCATATTCGGTGGGGGTGAGGTTCGTCGCATCCTTAAAGCATTTGCAGAAGTAGTGGATGCTGCCGAAGTTCAGAAGTTCCGCAATCTCCGTTGCGGTCTTTTCTTCGGAAAGCAGTTTTTTCGCCTCTTCTATTTTCAGGTGATTGTAATATTTTTTGATCGTCACCCCCTTTCGTTCGCGGAAAATTCTCTGCAAATACGCTTTGGAGAAATAGAGTTTTGCGGCGACGTCGTCCAGGGCCAGCGGAGTATAGAGCGCGTTTTTGAGGATGGACGAAATATCCGATACAACCTGCCTTTCGGGGATCCCTTCGGCCGTGTTTTCAAAGCGGCCTGTTCGGTCTGCGTTTCTGCGGAACAGGGCGATCAGCAGAATTTCGATCAGATTTTTGATCATCTGTTCTCCTCCGAAAATCGCATTTTCGGATTTCGTCATATTCATCAGATAAATATCGTTCAGCCTGTCCGAAAACGTGCGGCTCCCTTCGAGAACGATTTGTTCCAAAAGCCTGCGCTCGTATTCGTCCAGCGTGAATACTTTTTCGCGGAAAAACTGCATGCTTTTTCCTTTGCAGGAAAAGGAAAGGATGATTGAGTTTGCGAACCGGTTGCGGGTGAGAATGTTGTGAAACTCGTTGGGCTTGTGAAAGATCATCTGTCCCTGTTTCAGCAGAATTTTCCGTTCGCCCGCTACGATTTCGGCTGCGCCGCCGTCAATATAGACGAGTTCCCAGAAATCATGCGCTTCGCCCGGTCCGACAAAGTTCTTCGCGTATTTAAAGTAGTGAATGGTGTAGAGAGCCCGCACCGAAAAACGGCATTTCAGCCGATTGGCTTCGTATTGCATACTTCGATTATAGCAGAGAACGTGGGATTTGTCTATTATAATTAAAAAAATACTTTCACGAACGTATCTTTTTTTATACATTCTGTTTTGTTTTTTGCAAAGCGGGAACAATTTTTGCGTGGTATAATGAGATCGGAAACAATTAGGAGGGTATTTATGAAATTCAAGCCTGCAATCGATAAAAATTTTCGCCCGCTGAGCCTTGAACTCGCGGCGTTTCGCCGCCGCGCGAAGGGCGGAACGCTGACGATCGTCATCGAGGATGCGGACGGATATAATTTTACTTACCGTCTGCCTGTTACGGGGGACGTGAAGGAAGACTATCCGATCGCCGAGCGCATCGTCAAGAGCCTTCTGTGGATCGTGGGGGGAAACCGCGTCTATGTCGCGGGAAACGGGGAAATTTGCCGCCGTTTAAAGGCCGTTTACAGTGCGGCCGGCGCACGCGCGTTCGACGCGGCGTTTATGGAACGGGTATATGAAAAGCCCTTTGAAGTAGTCGACGGAGACGCGTTCGGTCTGCCTGCGGAAAACCGGCGTTCGGTCGCGGTGGGCAATGCGCTGAACGGCTGCCGGATCGGGTTCGACGCCGGCGGGAGCGACCGCAAAGTCTCCGCCGCGATGGACGGAGAAGTTCTTTACAGCGAGGAGGTGGAGTGGCTCCCCAAAATTTCCGAAGACTGGCGCTATCAGTACGATGGAATCTTGACGGCGATGAAGACCGCCGCTTCCAAACTGCCGCGCGTGGACGCGATCGGCGTATCCAGCGCGGGAATTTACCGCAACAACAAGATCATGGTCGCGAGCCTGTTCAATAAGATCCCGCGGGAGGATTTCGACCGTCACGTGAAAAACATGTATCTGGACATCGCCGCAGAGATCGGCGCGCCCGTCGTCGTGGCAAACGACGGAGACGTGACCGCGCTCGCCGGGAGCCTGGACAGCGAGACGGGAGAGCTGTTGGGGATCGCGATGGGCACCTCGGAGGCGGCTGGGTACGTGGACGGGGAAAAGAACCTGAACGGGTGGCTGAGCGAGCTGGCGTTTGTTCCCGTAGACTGCAATCCGGGCGCAATGGAAGACGAGTGGAGCGGAGATATCGGCTGCGGTGTCAAGTATTTTTCGCAGGACGGCGTGATCAAGCTCGCCGAAATGGCCGGGTATCGCTTTGAAGCGGATCTCACGCCCGCGCAGAAGCTGAAAGTCGTGCAGAAGATGATGGCGGACGGCGATCCGCTTGCCGGGCAGATCTATCACGATATCGGGGTTTACCTCGGTTATGCGCTGCCCTATTACGCGGAGTTTTACGCGATCAAAGAGGTTCTGCTGCTCGGCCGCGTGACGTCCGGAAAAGGCGGGGAATACGCCCTTTCCGTCGCCCGTGAGATATTGAAAGAGGAATTCGGTTCGGATATCGTTCTGAAGATGCCCGACGAAAAGCAGCGCCGCCTCGGCCAGTCCATTGCCGCGGCAATGCTGCCCGAAGTAAAATAAGGAGAAAAAAGATGAAACTGAACAACAATAACGCAGTGCTGTTTATTCCGGACGGAGCGGAGGAGCGCGCGGCGCTCGAACGCACCACTCACATGGCGATCAGCGCCCATCAGGACGATATCGAGCTGATGGCGTATTATCCCATCTCGACGTGTTTTGGAAAGAAAGACGAATGGTTCTGCGGCGTCGTCACGACGGACGGCGCCGGCAGCCCACGCAACGGTCTGTACGCCGACTATACGGATGAAGATATGAAAGAGATTCGCATCGTCGAACAGAAGAAGGCCGCTTATGTCGGAGAGTACGGCAGTCAGTTCCTGCTGGGGTATCCCTCCAAACAGGCGAAAGACCCCGATGACGAGGCGATCATAGAGGAATATGTGCGGATCTTGCGCGCGGCGCAGCCGAAATATCTCTACACGCACAACCTCGCCGACAAACACGATACCCACCTGGGGGTCGCCGCGAAGGTAGTGGCGGCGGTCCGCCGCCTGAATCGCTCCGAACGCCCCGAAAAATTTTACGGCTGCGAGGTCTGGCGGGATCTGGACTGGATGCCGGATGAAGAAAAGGTCTATTTCGACGTCAGCGGACATCCGAATATCGCGATGAGTCTCGTCGGCGTGTTCGACAGCCAGATTCTGGGCGGCAAGCGCTACGATCTCGCCGCGGAAGGGCGGCGGATCGCAAACGCGACTTATTCGGCGAGCCACGCCTGCGACGTTTCCACCGGGATGAGCTACGCAATGGATCTCACGCCGCTGGCGGAAGACGATACGCTCTCCGTAGAGGCTTACGTGACGGGGTATATCCGCCGGTTTATGGATTCCGTATCCGAAAAAATCAGGCATTTTTACAAAAAGTGAGGACAGTACGATGAACTATCGGGATACTTTGATGTGGAAAGAACTCAACGAATACGGCGCGGTTTTTCAGAATGCGGAGAAAAACGGCGCGCAATGGAGCGAAGTGGCCGCGGAGATGAAACGGCGCGGGATCTCTCATTTGATCGGCGCGGCGCGCGGTACGAGCGATCACGCCCTCGTTTTTTTGAAATATCTGACGGAAATTTTCACGCCTTATACAGTCGGGTTCGCCGCTTGCAGCACGCTGACCAAATACGGCGGCGCCGCGGATTACGGAAAAGCGCTTGTCATCGGGGTCAGCCAGAGCGGAAAGGCCGCGGACGTGCTCGCCGTCGTAAAAAAGGCGAAAGAAGACGGGGCGCTGACCGTTACCTTGACGAACGACGCGGAAAGCCCGCTCGCCAAAGCTGCGGATTATCATTTCTGCCTGCATGCGGGCGAGGAGAAGAGCGTCGCCGCGACCAAGACCTTTACTGCGCAGTGTTATCTGCTGCTGCAGTTCGTGGCTGCGCTGTCCGACAGCCCTGTTCCCGCGCAGGCGCTCGCGGCGATTCCCTCGGTGATTGAAAATAACCGCGCGGAGATCGAGTCCGCATCCGACCGCCTTTCGGACGCTTTGAAGGACGTCAGAGAGGGCATTCTGCTGGCGCGCGGGATCTCTTACGCGCTCGCGCTGGAGGGAACGCTGAAATTGCAGGAGACCTCCTATGTGCGCATGAAGGGATATGCGGACAGCGACTTCCTGCACGGTCCGATGGCGATGGTGGAGCCCGGGCTGAAAGTGATCGCCTTAGCGCCCGCGATCGGCTTTGTGGACGCCGATCGGGAAAACGAGCGCCGCGAGGAACTGGCAGACCTCTTTTCCCGGCTGAAAAACCAGGGCGCCTCTTTGGATATCATCTCTACATCCAAGGAATTTCTGCCGTTCGGGAATGTCTGTGCGCTGGAGGGCGGCGTAAACGAAGTGGAAACCTATTTCGTCCTTGCGCTCCTGATTCAGATGACCGCGTGCAAGACCTCCTGCAAAAAGGGCGGTAATCCGGACGCGCCGCGCGCGCTGCGCAAGGTCACAGTCACAAAATAATCGGAAAAAGGCCGCTTCGGCGGCTTTTTTTGATTGGAATCGCTGGACAAATTCATCAAAAACGGATATGATTACAGTATGGAAAAAGTAGCGAAGTTTGAATTGGTATCGCAGAAACAGTTTACGGAAGGCTATCTCGATTGCTTTCCCTCCGCAAAAGAAGGCGATGCGCTCGCAGCCTACCGCGCGCTCAGGCTTCCCCGCCGCGCGACCGCGGGCAGCGCCGGGTACGATTTTTTTACCACGGCAGACGTCCTTCTTCGCCCGGGGGAGACGGCGAAGATTCCCACCGGAATCCGCGCCCGCATTGCGGACGGATGGTTTTTGGCGATTTTTCCGCGAAGCGGGCTGGGCTTTAAATACCGTCTTCAGCTCAACAATACGGTCGGCGTCGTCGACTCGGACTATTACCGGTCGGACAACGAGGGGCATATTTTCGTCAAGATCACCAACGATTCCAAGGAAGGCAAAATCCTGGAGCTTCCCGCGGGGAGCGGGTTCGCGCAGGGAATCTTTCTGCCGTTCGGAATCACGGAAGACGACGAGGCGGAAGGCGTCAGAAACGGCGGTTTCGGCAGTACGGGGAAATAAAGGATGCATTTTCGCAAATAAACGTCCGAAAAATGCAGAAAATCAATCTTAGGGTATACGTGATACTGCATTTTTCGCCTCGGTGCGCGGTAAAAATTTACTTTTGCACTTTGTCCCTTTCAAAGGTTTGACAATCGGCGCGAAATTGAATATAATAAGAAAAAAGACGCCTATAGTAAGGGGAGTAGCAGGAGCGGTAAACTGCTCGTTATATTCGTCATCCCAACGAAAGTTCGGATATAACAGTCGAAAGATTTGCAAGACCTTATGCCCGGAGCATAGGGTCTTTTTAATTTGTGCAAGGAGGTTTCGGTATGTACCGAAAGCAAAGCGAAGAAGTGTTACAGCTTCTTCAGTCGGACGCCCGTCTGGGGCTCACCGACGAACAGGTTCTTTCTCAGCGTGAAAAGTTCGGCTTAAACGAGCTGGAAGAGAAAAAGCGGGAGCCCTGGATCGTCAAGTTCTTAAAACAGTTTGCAGACGTTTTGATCATCATTCTCCTCGTCGCGGCGGTGATATCCCTCATTGTCGACCCGAGCGAATGGGTGGACAGTCTCGTCATCTTCATCGTCGTGATGCTGAACGCGGTCTTGGGCGTCGTGCAGGAGAGCAAGGCGGAAAAGTCGCTCGACGCGCTGAAAAAGATGTCTTCGCCTACCTGCAAGGTCATCCGGAACGGGAAGACGGACGTCATTCCCTCTGCCGAACTGGTGGTCGGGGATGTCATTCTGGTGGAAGCGGGGGACTTTATTCCCGCAGACGCGCGCCTGATCGACGCGGTAAACCTCCAGGTCGACGAATCCGCCCTGACGGGAGAGTCGCTCCCGGTCAACAAGCATACCGAAATGCTGGAAGGGGAGACAACCGCCTTGGGCGACCGTAAAAACATGCTGTTTTCTTCCACGTTCGTCACGGGCGGGCGCGGAAAAGCGGTCGTCACGGACGTAGGCATGAATACCGAGATCGGCAAGATCGCGGGCATGCTCAGCGCGCAGAAGAAGACGACAACCCCATTGCAGGACCGCCTCGCGCAGGTCGGCAAGGTAATCGGGATCGTATCCATTTTGATCTGCGTCGTCGTGTTTGCGCTGGATTATTTCTTCCTGAAAGCGGATCTTTTGGAGAGCTTCAAGCTCGCCGTCGCATTGGCGGTGGCGGCGATCCCGGAGGGGCTGGCGACCGTCGTCACCATCGTTCTGGCGATCGGCGTTCAGAAAATGGTCAAGGAAAACGCCATTGTCAAGAAACTCCCCGCCGTCGAGACGCTCGGTTCCACCTCCATCGTCTGTTCGGATAAGACGGGCACGCTGACGCAGAACAAGATGACCGTCTTGGAAGTGTTTGACAAAGAGCTGAAACTTCTCTCCGATCTGAATGAGGAAAACCATCGCCTGTTATCTTATTTTGCCCTCTGCTGCGATGCGAAAATAGAGGAAAAGGACGGGGAGGAAAAGCGGATCGGGGATCCGACCGAGACGGCGCTCGTCGAACTGAACAACCGTTACGGCATACCGGTGGACGGCGTGGAGCGCGTCGGCGAAATTCCCTTTGATTCGGAAAGAAAGCTGATGACGGTCGTCGTCAGAGAGGGGAACCGCTACGTCTCCATCACCAAAGGGGCGCCCGACATCCTTTTGAAGAGAGTGAAAGATCCCGCGGAACTTACCGGCGTGAACGACGCGATCGTCAGCATGTCCGAGCGCGCGCTGCGCGTGCTGGCGCTGGGGATCAAGGTGTTCGATCAGATGCCGGCGGCAGACGATTCGCTCGAGCAGGATCTTACCTTTCTCGGTCTGGCGGGCATGATCGACCCGCCCCGCCCGGAGGTCATCGAAGCGATCCGCACGGCGCGCGCCGCGGGCATCCGCACGGTCATGATCACGGGGGACAACATTATCACCGCCTCGGCGATCGCCCAACAGCTCGGTATTCTGGAAGAGGGGCAGCGGGCGGTATCTTCGGATGAACTGGAAGCCATGAGCGACGAGGAACTGAAAGAACATATCGCCGAATTTTCGGTCTACGCGCGCGTCGCGCCCAAGGATAAGGTCCGCATCGTGGAAGCATGGCAGTCGCACGGCAAGATCGTCGCGATGACAGGGGACGGCGTCAACGATTCTCCCGCTCTGAAAAAGGCGGATATCGGTTGCGCGATGGGGATTACCGGTACGGATGTCTCCAAGGAGGCCGCCGACATGATCCTGACGGACGACAATTTCGCCACGATCATCAAGGCGGTCAAACAGGGGCGCGGGATCTACGCGAATATCAGAAAATGCGTCAAATATCTTCTGTCGAGCAACATCGGCGAAGTGCTGACCATTCTGCTCGCAGAGCTCGTCACCGCAATCGGGCTCTTTACGCTTCAGGTTCCCCTGGCGGGAATCCACCTGCTTTGGATCAACCTGGTGACCGATTCTCTGCCCGCCTTCGGGCTGGGCATGGAGCCGCCCGAAGAAGGCGTCATGCTGGAAAAACCGCGCCCCAAAGAGGAAGGATTTTTCGCGCACAGGCTGGGGCTTCATATCGCCCTCGAGGGGATCGTCGTCGGCCTTCTGACGCTGACCTCTTACATCATCGGCGAAACGGTGATCGGCGATCATGCGGTCGGGCAGACGATGGCGTTCATGACGCTCGCGGCGACGCAGCTGTTCCACTCCTATAACGTGAAGAGCGACCGCACGATCTTTCAGCGGGGAACGCTCCGCAACCGTTTCCTGAACATCGCTTTTCTCGTCGGGTTCGCGATGCAGCTTATCGTCATCTACGTGCCGGGAATCAATACGGTCTTCAATACCGTGGCGCTTTCTGCCGCTCAGCTCGCGATCAGCGTCGGCCTGGCGTTCGGCATGGTGGTGGTAATGGAGATCTACAAGTTGTTTGCAAACGTCGTTTTCGGCAGAAAAGCCAAATCGGCGCAGTGACCGGAGCCGGGCGGAAAATCTGCCCGGCTTTTTTGCTGATTGAATTGACAGAGGCGCCTCCGATTTGTTACAATATGCGAGGATGAATTTTACGGGAGGAAGAACCTATGAGGGCAGTGGGATTTGACAACGAGAAATATCTGAAGTTGCAGTCGGAAAAGATTCTGGAGCGCATCCGCCAGTTCGGCGGCAAGCTCTATCTGGAATTCGGCGGCAAACTCATCGATGATTTCCATGCGTCCCGCGTCCTTCCCGGTTTTCAGCCGGACAGCAAGATCCGCATGCTCATGCAGCTGAAAGAACAGGCGGAGATCGTGCTCGTAATCAACGCGGAGGATATCGAGAACAACAAATTCCGCAGCGATATCGGCATATCTTACGATATGGACGTACTGCGCCTCATCGATTTTTTCCGCGGCCGCGGGCTTTACGTGGGGAGCGTCGTCCTGACGCGCTACGCCAGCCAGCCCGCCGCAAAGGCCTTCCGCAAAAAGCTGGAGCTGCTCGGCGTAAAATGCTACCGCCACTATACGATCGCCGGCTATCCCTCCGATATCACCACCATCGTCAGCGACGAGGGTTACGGGAAAAACGAATACATCGAGACGGAGCGCTCCCTGGTGGTCGTTACCGCGCCCGGACCGGGCAGCGGAAAAATGGCGACCTGCCTGTCTCAGCTCTACCACGAGCATAAGCGCGGAATCCGCGCGGGGTATGCAAAATACGAGACCTTTCCCGTATGGAACCTGCCCCTCCGCCATCCGGTCAATATCGCCTACGAGGCGGCGACAGCGGATTTGAACGACGTCAACATGATCGACCCCTTTCATCTGGAGCAATACGGCGTAACCACGGTCAATTACAACCGCGACGTGGAAATTTTTCCCGTGCTCGACACGATGTTCAAGACGATTTTAGGCTATTCTCCCTACCATTCTCCCACGGATATGGGGGTAAACATGGCGGGATACTGCATCGTAGACGACGAGGTCTGCCGCAGGGCCGCAGAGCAGGAGGTGATCCGCCGTTATTATAACGCGCAGTGCGGCGCCGCGGTGGGAACGGTCTCCAAAGAAGAAGTCGGGAAGATCGAGCTCCTCTTAAAACAGCTGAATCTCGATCCGCAGAGCCGTCCCGTCGTCCTGCCCGCGCTCAGAAAAGCGGAGCAGACGGGGGAGCCCGCCGTCGCCATACAGCTGAACGACGGCAGGATCGTCACGGGTAAAACGGGGGAATTTCTCGGCGCGAGCGCTTCCGCGCTCCTGAACGCTTTAAAGACGCTCGCCGGGATCGACGACAAAGAACAGCTGATTGCGCCGCTGTTTATCGAACCCGTGCAGGCGCTGAAGGTAAACTTTATGGGGAGCCTGAATCCGCGGCTGCATACGGATGAGACGCTGATGGCGCTCTCCATCTGCGCCGTCACCAACGAGAACGCGCGCCGCGCGCTCGACAAGCTGTCCGAACTGAACGGCTGCGAGTTCCATTCCAGCGTCATCCTCTCCGCAATTGACGAAAAGACGTTGAAAAAGCTGGGCATGCATCTCACGTTCGAACCGCGGCATCAGACGAAGAAGCTGTATTACAAATAAATTTTTGTCGAACATTGCGCCTCACGTGGGCGCTTTTTCGTTACAGGGAAAAAATTCGCCTGTTTTTACGCCCAAAGTGAGAACAAAAGCTGGGTTTTCTGCATTTTTTCGGAAAAAGAAAGATAAATTTATGAGATAAATATTGACAAAATACAAAAATAGCGGTACAATATTATCAAAAAAGACTATAAGGAGGAGTTTATGGAAACTTATTTGTTGATTTTTACGTGCCTGATGGGTGCCGTTTTGCTTGTCGCGATCGGTAATTTGATCCTTGAGATCGTAAAAGCAAAGAAAAATACGGCTTCCGCTCCGGAAAAAGAGGTCCCGAAAGCGGAAGAGCCTGCCTGCGCCTGCGAGGCGTGCGCACCCGCAGAGGAACCCGCGCCCGTGCCCGAGCCGCAGCCCGCCGCATCGGTTGCCGCGGCGGAAGAAGAGGCTGCCGCCACCGTCACTGTGGACGATAACACGGTGGTTTTTTCCAAGGTCGAAACGGCCGGGTATGCCGATCAGCTCCAGGAGCTTCCCGAAGAGCAGAAGGATTACTATAAGCAGCTGAAAGAGCATATTTCTGCGTTCGGCGAGATCAAGGAAGTCGTCGCGAACAAGTACGAGACCGTTTACTATAAGGGCAGAAATCTGTTGATTCGCATTCAGATCAGAAAATCGCAGCTCCTCCTGAAATTCGAGCTTCCCAACGAACAGCTGAACGATTATGCGCGCATCAGCAACGACAAGTATATCAAAGAAAAGCTCTTTGAAATCCGGGTTTCCGACGAACCTGCGCTCAATACCGCGCTGAAGGTAACTGATATCGCGCGCGAGCGCATCGACGCGGAGATCGAAAAGAAAAAAGAAGAGCGCCGCGCGAAGAGAAGAGCCGCGGCAGCAGCGAAAAATTAAACAGAAAACCCCGCCCGAAAGCGGGGTTTTTTATTGCTCTTCGCGGTCGGAAAATTCGTTTTCCAAGAGGTCGATATCCACAGGGTTGACGTGCACCATGCAATGTTTGATGCGTTCATCGAGATTTTCCACTGCGTCGTGCGCTTCCTGCGCGATGCGGTGCGCGGTGATCAGGGGGAGGTTCTGATAGCAGCCGATCTCGATATCCACGTAGATGCGGTTGCCGAAGACGCGCGTCTTGATGTCGTCCACGCGCAGCACGCCCTTGACGGAGAGCAGCGTCCTTCTGATTTTGTCATTGAAATTCCTGTCGCAGGATTTATCCACCATTTTTCCGATCGCCTCGCGGAAGATATTGACGGCGGCGCGCGCAATGAGCAGACAGATGACGAGGGAGGCGATGATGTCGAGAATGGGATAGCCGCACATCCCGCCGATGATTCCGACGAGGACGCCGAGGGAGGAAAATACGTCTACGCGGTGGTCCCAGGCGCTCGCCTTCAACGATACGGAGTCGATGGACTTCGCTTTTTTGATGGTGTACCAGTAGAGGGTTTCCTTCACCGCTATGGTGACGGCGACTGCCGCGATCGCCAGCGCATTCGGCTTTTCCGTCTGCATGTACGATCCGTCGATCAGTTTTTCTACCCCCGTATATCCGATCGCGAGCCCCGTCCCGAACAGCAGAACGGAGAGCAGAATGGAGACGACGCATTCCAGCCGTTCGTGGCCGTAGGGATGATCGTCGTCGATGGGTTTTGAGGAAATCGTCACGCCGATGATGACGATGACGGTGCAGATGACGTCGGAAGTGGAATTGACCGCGTCCGAGATCAGCGCGCTGGAATGGCCGAAGATCCCCGCCAGCAGTTTGAGCGCCATCAGCGAAAAATTTGCGATCATCGTCACGACGGAGACTCTCATGATTATTTTTTTCGTGTCGAGTACGGACATAAAACTGTTTTTTCTCCCTGATAATTCCTATTATCATACACGAAATCAAAACAGTTGTCAAATCTTTTCGGATATGATACAATCATTTTATGAAAGCATTGATCCAACGCGTGACGCATGCGGAATTATCGGTAAACGGCGCGCTCGTCTCCTCCGTAAAAAGGGGCTATCTCGTCTTTTTGGGCGTTCAGAAAGGCGATACGCGGGAACAGGCGGAATATCTCGCGGCAAAGACGGCGAAACTCCGCATTTTTGAAGACGAAAACGGCAAGATCAACCGCTCGGTTTTGGAGGTCGGCGGAGAAGCGCTCGCCGTTTCTCAGTTCACATTGCTGGCGAACGCCTCGCACGGCAACCGGCCGGATTTTCTGGAAGCGGAAGTTCCCGCTTTGGCGGAGCCGCTCTACGACTGTTACTGCGAGTCGCTCCGCGCATGCGGCGTTCCCGTGAAAAAGGGCATTTTCGGCGCGGATATGAAAATCGAGCTCTTAAACGACGGTCCTTTTACGATTCTGCTGGAAAAATAGGGGAATATGAAAAAGCGCGGCTAACCGGCAATTCCCATAAAAATCAGAGAGCGAAGAATGATCAGATTCTTCGCTCTTTGTAATGTTCTAGCAATTCTATAAATGATATTTCAGTTTTTGTTCCCTGAACGAATAATCATCAATACGGAACATACGAATGAAACGGCTGAGCAAATAAACAAGAGGGTTATACATATCCCGACATAAACGCCTGCCGCTATGTGCCTGTAAATAAGTTGCGCGCAAATAAAAGCCAACAGCTTAAAAGGAAAGTCAATGAAGCAAAACGGACTTAAAACCTTATTTCGCTTTAACGACAGCGTTTCGCTTGAACACGCAACAAAAAACAAAGGTAAAAAAACAAGCGTTACATCCCAATTCAACAGAACATCCTTCTTTACTAAATAGAAAGTACTAAACAAGATTGCCGCATAATAAAGAATATTCCAAATAACAGATCTTTTCGCCCGGCGTAAAGCCGAGTCTCCATCTTTGTTCAAAATACGCCCCTCTAAATTTAATTTTTATTTAAAATTTTCATAACCTTACTTGCGAGTTTGGGTAAAATCTCATCCTGCATTTTATCGTATTCGAATTCGCCGTTAAACGCTTCGCAATCTTCTCCGTTGTTATGTGCATATAACGCTTTTTCAAATAATGTATATAATGACGGCGGAAGCAATTTTTTAAAACGTTTTTTCAGTTGTTCTACGTCCCAATTTGAATTCTCTGCAAAATCCCAAAATTGGTCGAATCCACCATTGCAAATCTCATTATAAAAGGACATAACTTGATAAGCGCCAAACAAAGCGTCGTCGTTAGAAATCTCAAATTCATCACAGTTAGCCCACCAGTCAACAAATTTGTCGTAATCGGCAGAGAATGCGTCGTTTAACTTATTTTCCCTTGGCGGCAATTGTTTTTGTTCTTGCAAAACTCTTTTTTGAAACCCTGACGGAAAAACAAGTTTAACTTTTGTTTTTCTGAAAACGGTCTGTTTTTCTTCCAACTTTATGTCGTATACGGCGCAAATCCTTTTAAGCATATTGAGAGACTTGCAACTGTATTGAGTTTCATTTTTTAATATCAGGTATTTTTTGTTAATATCAAACTTCTTGATATGATTCATAGAAGCAAACAAAATAGAAGATACAACTGCGGGTAGTTCGATTCTTTGAAATATAAAATTGCAAAATTCTCCGTTTAATTCACTCGGAACAGACACCAAGACAGACAATAATCGGGTTATGTCCTGTTTTTCCCGTTCGGTTACATTGCCCGAAAATTTGTTTTCGTTATAGATGCTGAATGCACAGCTTAAAAAAGCATCGAAATAATTCTGTTTTTGTAATTCCATAGTCCTATCCATAAATTCAGAAGAAGGGGCCAAAAGAGTGAAACATTTTTCTCCGCCAGATTACCGTTTATCTTTTCAATTATAAAACAAACAGCGTAAAAAGTAAAATACAGGTCTTATCGCTCGCAGATGTTAGCGGGGCTGATGTTGATATGTTATGGCAAAATTCCCTGTGGGAATTCCGGTAATCCGCCGCGCTTTTTTGCGTCGAACCGCCGGTCACAGCCTGATCTCGACTTCGTACGTTTCATCGATCGGCAAAACGGGCAAGCCGTGCGCCTGAAATCCCTCTTCATATTTTCGGTTTTCCGCCAGGAGCGCTTCGGGCGTGCACTGAGAGTCGTCTCCGCGCGTTTCGACCGCATTTGCAAATTGTCTGATCGCGGCGAAGTTCCCGCGGATGTAGCGCTCGGTCATGACCAGGCAGAAAAAGCGGATCTGCTTCAGATAGCGCTCTTCAAAGGAATCCATCCAGTCGAAGGGGATATAACAGCCCTCGACCGTCAGATTCTGACCGTTTTCAACGGCAGTCTTGATGATTTCCCGCACGATGGGCCAGAGATATGCCGTGAGTTCGTCGTCGTCCTCCGGCGTCAGCGCGGTGCAGCCGCTCCGGATCAGCCCCATTTTCAGATGATCGATGGAAAGGTAGGGGAAATGATAGCGCTCCAGCAGTGCCTGCGCCGCTTTGGTTTTTCCGGTATGGGAAGCGCCCGTGATAATGACGATCATGCGACGGCGATCTCCTTGTCCAGTAATTGATAATTTTCGAGATTGGTTGTCAGTTTCAGGTTATCTCCGCTCTGTGTGACGATCGCGTAACTGCAGTCTAGGGAATCCAGCAGGCGTACCGACCACGCTTCGCCGCGCACCAGACACGCGGTAGAAAGCGCGTCCGCGAGCGCGCCGTCGTCCGTAAACACGCTGACGCTCAGCGTACTCTGTTCTGCGGGGTTCCCCGTCGCGGGGTCGATCGCATGGCAGTATCGCACGCCGTCTATTTCATAGCAGTTCTGATAGTCCCCGCTGGTGGAAACGGATTTGTTTTCGATGGGCAAAGAGAGAAAATCGCTCTCTTTCCTCGGGTGTTGTATTCCGAGATTCCAGGGCGTTCCGTCCGCTCCGTTCAGCAGAAGAACGCTGCTTGTCCCGAAATTGAGATACCCTTCCGTGACGCCGTATTCGGAGAGAATCGCGCGTATTCCGTCCGCAGCATATCCTTTCGCGATACCGCTTAAATCCAGCTGCTGCACGTACTCCGTGCCGTCCACGGTGACGGCGGGGGCGTTTTTCGTGAGAAAATACTTTCCCGCCTCTTCGGTCAGCGAAACGGCGGAGAAGTCGGAGAGCGAGCGGAAGGCTTCCACATACCGCTCGTCCGGCAGCGGATAATAGGAATCCGCCGGCGTACGGTCGTAAGGGCGCGTCGGCTGAAAGTCCTTTTTCTGAACGCGCGGGGAAAATCCCCAGAGGTCTACGAGAAGATACACCGCCGGGTTAAATGCGCCGTCCGTCAGCGCGTACGCTTCCCGCGCCTTTTCAATGATCTCCGCGGCTGTGCGGGAAATCTCTGTGCTTCCGCCCGCGGGCAGTTCGTTGAACCGCGCGATATCCGAATTTTCCCGCTCGACGGAGGCCGCGTCTTCCACTTCGGTCAGAAACGCGTCGATCCGCCCGATCATTTCGCCGTACGTATCCTGCGGGTGAACGACGATCAGCCGGACGGACGTTCCGAAGCGGAAAAAGGTTTCAGAGCGGTAATCCGTCGTGCCGTAGCAGCCGGCAAACAAAACGGGAATACAGAGAAAAAAGGCGGTTAAAACCGCTGATTTTGCTTTCATAGCTTCATTATAGCGGAAGAATGCGGAAAAGTCAACCGGCTTAATTCCGGAAAATGCGCGGTTACCCGTTGACAAACCCCCGCGCTCCGTGTTATTCTTTTATCATGACGGCGGCGATTCGCCCTGTTCGGAAGATATATGCAGGAAGACGAGTTGAGAAAAATCAACAATTTCATACTGTACATTGCAAAGGGGCATTCGCAGGCGCTGGAGGCCCTCTATGAAAACATCGGCGGCAGAATGCTGGCGGTGGCTTTTTCCATACTCCGGAACAGGCAGATGGCGGAGGACGCCGTGCAGGACAGTTTTCTGAAGATAGCGAAGAACGCCTCCCGTTTTGAACGGAATACCAACGGCGTCGCCTGGGTGATGCGGATCGTGCGAAACACCGCGCTCGACTATCTGAAGCGGGAGCGGAAAATTTCGACGGTGAACGTCGATGAGTGCTATGACCTGGGCCGTGACGACCCCATGCTCGAGCGATCGGAAAACGCCGTTCTGCTGGAACGCGCGCTGGCGCGGCTTCCGGAACAGGAGAGAAAGGTGATTTATTACCGCTATTATCTCGATTTTACGGTGCGGGATATCGCCAAAGAAACGGGGATTCCGAAATCGACGGTCATGCGGCTGATTCGGACAGCGGAAGAAAATTTGAAAAAAATGCTCTCGGACAGGGACAAAGACACCGTGTAAACAGTTAATATAGCGAAGAAAAAATGGATCGGAAAGACGAACGCTTATCAGAAATATTCGGCGCGTATTTTGAAGAGGATAAACCCTCTCCGGAAGTTCTGCAAAAAGCCGGATCATATTTGAAGGAAAAAGGGGGAAAGCGCTCCCGGTGGAAGCCCGCATTGCGGATTGCTTCCGTTTTCGCGTGCATCGTCCTGTTTTTCACGGCGGTCTTCGTCCTGTTGCCCGCGCAGCTGGCAGAGTGGCGCCGGGGGACGGCGGGAGAGCCCGCCGTGTCCGAATCGTATTATTCGGACAGCTCGCTGAAATTCAGAGCGGTGAACCGCACCGAAGCGGTTGAGACGGCGGAATTCGGCTTTGTACAGGAGGACGGCGATACGACCGTCGTCTCCGAAAAATACTATGTATTTTTCGATAAAGAGTCGGAGCAGCCGATGTTCGTCATGGCACAGGTCGGCGTGCTGCGCGGCGGCAGAAGGGAAGATCTGTCTGTCATCGTAGAACTGACGGAAGCGCATTACGACCGCCTTGCGGATTTTTACACCCTGGAAAATTCCTCTTCGGTCGGCGGCGTAAACGTGCTCTATGAGACGGAATTAAAGCAGACGGACGGAGAATACGTTTCCAAAGCCTATTTCATGCAGGAAAACAAGCGGTTTTTCCTCGAGGTCATGTCGGGGATCGAAGAGAGCCTGGAACATTATCTGAACGAATTTATCTGATCGCGGGACAAATCCGCCGGTTCTGTCGTTAAGACTGTGTAGGAGGGAATGAGGACTATGAAAAAATGGATGATGGCCGTAACGGTCGTCGTATCAATCGCCGTATTTTTCGGTTGCGGTACTTACGATGCCTATCCGCCGAGTGGCGAGGATGATATCGGCGGTTTTCCCGCAGTGTCGGACGGCGCCGCTTACGAGGAGAATTACCGTTACGACTCTGTGGAGGAGCAGGGCTTTGTCCTGCGTGAAAATGCGCCCTCCGCGGCGTTTTCGCTCGACCGCAATACCGCGGCGTATTCTTATGTCCGGCGGCAGATCAACGATGGCATGATGATCGCGCCCGATTCCGTGCGCATAGAGGAGATGATCAATTATTTCGATTACGCGAGTTATCCCCTTCCCGCAGAGGGGGAGGAAGTCGCCCTCAACGCGCGGGTTGCCGCGTGCCCCTGGAACGCAGATCATAAACTGCTCTCCGTGGGGCTTAGAACGGAAGATATTTCCCTCGGAGACGTGCCGAATAATCTCGTATTTCTCATCGACGTGTCCGGATCTATGGCGGGAAGCGACCGCATCGGGCTGGTGAAGGAAACCTTCCGCCTGCTGGTCAGCCATCTGAAAGAGACGGATCGGGTCTCCGTCGTCACGTATGCGAACAATGTCAACGTCTTGTTCCGGGGATATTCCGGAGCGGACGGCGTAAAGATCATGTCTGTGATCGACGACTTGCAGGCGAGCGGCAGCACGGCAGGGGGAGAAGGCTTGGAGCGCGCCTACGCCGTGGCGGAAGAGTGTTACATCGAGGGCGGGAACAACCGCGTGATCATCGCGTCGGACGGAGACTTCAACGTCGGTGTCAATTCAAAAGGGGAGGTCAGCGAACTGATCGCCGAAAAGGCGAACGGCGAACGGGAGATCTTCCTGAGCGTATTCGGCTACGGGATGTACAACACGCGGGACGATCTGCTGGAAACGCTTGCGCGCAACGGAAACGGCAATTATGCCTACATCGACAGCCTTTTGGAGGCTGAAAAAGCGGTTGTGAAGGACATCGACGGAACGCTGAACGTCGTCATGAAAAATGCGAAGGCAAACGTCACGTTTACGGAAGCCGTCCAAAGCTACCGTTTGATCGGTTACGATACGAAAATCCTTTCCGTGGAAGAATGGGAGGATGAGAAGACGGATACCGGCGAGATCGGATCCGGGCTCACCGTGACGGCTTTGTTTGAATTCATCCCGTCAAACCCCGCTGCGGAAGAGGGAGTGCTGGCTGAGGCGGCGGTCCGTTATCAGCGCCCTGCGGACGGCGCGAACCGCGAGGTTTCCGTTCAGGTGTCGGTCGGCGAATCGGCGGAAGGGGATGCCGCGGCGGATCTTTCCTTCGTCACCTGCGTGGCGGAATTCGGTTTGATTCTGCGCCAGTCTGCCTATCGGGGAGAGGCGTCCCTGATCGGAGTGCTCGGCCGTTTGGCCGCGCTGGAGGAGAGCGGATATCTGGAAACGGATGAATTCAAGGCGGAGTTTTACGGACTCGTCAAGAGGTACCAAAGCAATAATCAGTCGTAAAGAGCAATGAATCAAATTTGCCGCATCCGAAAATGCGGCAAATTTTTTTTGATAATATGCTGCGAATCGTTGACATTTCAGTCGAAAGGTGATAAACTGTTAGCGTAAAAAAGAGGGTAGTGCGTTTTTACGCGCAATTTTTGCAAAGAAGGCTCCGTTTCGGGAGTTTCTTTTCAGGGCATCGGTTCGCTAATGCGAACCGAAAGGCGCGTGGAAATAATCTGAAAACCCGCTTCAATGACCGGACGGTTCAAAAAGGAGAATGAATATGCCGTTGATTATGGCGCCTACGGGCAGAGAACTGAAAATTTTGAAAGTGGCGGTGGATGAAAAGACGAAGAGACATCTCGAAAATCTCGGGATCCTTGCGGGAGCCAGCGTCACCGCCGTTTCGCAGAACAACGGAAACGTCATCATAATCGTAAAGAACGGGCGGCTCGCTCTGAACAAAGAAGTCGCAATGAAAATATTAGTAGCATAAGGAGAAGATATGGAAAAATATCTGAACGAGTTTGTCCCCGGCGAAACGGGGAAGGTGCTCTCCGTGAAAGCGGAGGGGAAGCTCCGCAGGCGGCTGTTCGATATGGGCGTAACGCCCAACGTCGAAATCACGCTGCGCAAGATCGCGCCGATGGGGGATCCCATCGAAGTCACGATCCGCGGTTATGAGCTTTCCGTGCGGAAATCGGAAGCGGAGACGGTCTTGATGGAGGTGCAGAAATGAAATTTGCGCTTGCCGGGAACCCGAACTGCGGAAAGACGACGCTTTTCAATCAGCTGACGGGCAGCACGGCGCACGTCGGCAACTGGCCCGGCGTCACCGTCGATAAGCGGGAGGGCAGCTATAAGAAACTGCCCGAAAAGGTGCAGATCGTCGATCTGCCGGGAATTTATTCCCTTTCGCCGTATACGCCGGAAGAGGTCGTATCCCGCAACTTTATTTTGGATGAAAAGCCGGATGCGATCATCAACATCGTCGACGCGACGAATCTGGAGCGGAATCTGTATCTTACCACGCAGATTCTGGAGATCGACGTCCCCGTCGTGATCGCGCTCAACATGATTGACGTCATGGAGAAAAACGGCGATCAGATCGTCATTTCCGATCTGGAAAAGACGCTGAACGTCCCCGTCGTGCCCATCAGCGCGCTGAAAGGCAAGGGGACGAAGGAACTGATGGAGCGCGCTTACGAAGCGGCGAAGAAACCCAGAAAGGGCTTTTCCGTGCTCGCCGAATCGCCGATCGCCGATGTTGTCGGACGGGTGGCCGAAAAGATGCGGGAAGGGGAAATCGACAGTCCTGTCTTTCACGCCGTAAAGCTCATCGAAAAAGACGAGCTCGAACTTAAGATGCACGCCGAAGTCCTCTCCTTTTCGGAGGCGCTGCTGAAAGACGCGCCCAAAGACGCGTTCGACGGCGACTACGAAGCCGTCGTGGCGGACGCGCGCTATACATACATCGGCAAGCATTTTTCCAATACGGTTCGTCGCGCGACCAAAGCGGACAAAACGACGCGCTCGGATAAGATCGACAAGGTGCTGACGCACCGGATATGGTCCATTCCCATCTTCCTGCTGATCATGCTTTGCGTGTTTCACTTCACGTTCAGTTCAGACTTCCTTCTTTTAAACGGAGTCTGGGGCGTCAACGCGGCGGGAACCGAGACGAGCGCGCGCTTCTTCTGCGTGACGGACGGCGCTTATTTTGAGGCGGAAGAGGAAGGGGAAACCCTGGTGCTGTTCGACCGGGACGGCAACGAACTCGCGACGTATGAAGACGGCGATTTCATAGCGCCCGTGGCAGGCGCGGACGGCAAAGCCTACGTCGAGGGAGAAGACGGGCTGGAAGAATATGAGTTTGCCGAGGCGGGCGTTCCGTCGCTGGGCGTGTTCTTGCAGAGCTGGCTTGGCGTGCTGACGGACGACGTCATCATCGGGAATATCCAGTCTGCGATGGAAGAAGGGAACGTTTCAGACTGGGCGGTCGGCCTGATCTGCGACGGACTTCTGTCCGGTATCTCTTCGATCCTGTCCTTCCTTCCTCAGATACTGCTGTTATTTTTGTTCCTCTCGATCCTGGAAGACAGCGGATACATGGCGCGCGTCGCGTTTATCATGGACCGCGCGTTCCGTAAATTCGGGCTTTCGGGCAAGGCGTTCATGCCGCTTATCATGTGCTTCGGCTGCGGCGTGCCCGGCGTCATGGCGACAAAGACGCTGGAAAACGAGAAAGAGCGCCGCATGACCATGATGGTCGCGCCGTTCTTCTCCTGCGGGGCGAAGCTGCCCATCTGGCTGGCGTTCGGCGGCATCCTGTTCGCCGGACAGTTCGGGGATCTCGTGGTGTTTTCCCTGTATCTCATCGGGATCGTCGTGGCGATCCTGGCGGCGATTTTGCTGAAAGCGACGGTCATGAAGGGGGATACGCCTCCCTTCATCATGGAACTGCCCGCATATCATCTGCCGCAGTTCAAAAATCTGATGATCCATCTTTGGGATAAGCTGAAGCACTTCCTCGTGCGGGCGGCTACCATTATCGCGGGTTCCATCGTGGTCATCTGGTTCCTGTCCAACTTCGATTTCGCGTTCTGGAACGGCATGGTGGATATCGAGAACAGCATTCTCGGGCGGATCGGCAACGTACTCAAATATATCTTCTACCCGGTCGGCTTCGGCATGGGGGAGGACGGCTGGAAGTTCGTGGTCGCTTCCTTTACCGGACTGATCGCGAAGGAAGAAGTCATCTCGACGATGGAAGTGCTCGCCGGCGGCGCCGGGTTTGAAGCGATGGTTTCTGCAATGGGCGCGCCCGAAGCGTATTCCTTCATGGTGTTCAATCTTCTGTCCATTCCCTGTATGGCGATGGTCGGCGCAGTCGCGGGCGAGATGTCCAATCGGAAACATACCTGGATTGCGATCGGGTTCTGGCTTGCAACCGCCTATATCGTATCGGCAATCACCTATTGGTTCGGCGTTCTCTGCGAACTGAGCTGGATCGCAGGCGTCGCCGTAGGCGTGATCATCGTCGCCGTCGTCGTGACGCTCTGCGTGCTGAAAGCGAAGGGCATCATCGGCAAAAAAACGGCGAAGGGCGCGGAGGCTGTCTGATGGGACCGGTTGAAATCATTGCGATCGTATTGGCTGTGCTCTGCGTAGGCGCCGCCATAGCGGTCCCCATCGTGCGGAAGAAAAAAGGCAAATCGGGCTGCGGCTGCGATTGCTCCGCTTGTTCACACGGCTGTTCGGCGTGCAGGGCCGAAGGCAAACAAAAAGATAACGATTGAAAAAAGAGGGCGGTTTCGCCCTCTTTTTTCCTGTCCGAAAAAAGAGGGCGGTTTCGCCCTCTTTTTTCCTGTCCGAAAACCCTTGACAGAAGGCGGGGAAAGCGGCTATAATAAATGAGAAAATACATCGAAAGGCGATAATTTATGGAAAAAATACTGTATCTCAGATCGGATAAAACGGTTTTGCGCAGAGACGATAAGATCGTCAAGATCTTTTCCGGCAGCTATTCCAAGGCGGACGTGCTGAACGAAGCGCTCAATCAGGCGCGCGCGGAGGAGACCAATCTCAACGTCCCCACCGTATATGAGGTCACGAAGGCGGACGGAAAGTGGGCGATCGTCTCCCAGTACATCGAGGGGAAGACGCTGCGCGCCATGATGGAGGAAAATCCCGAAAAACGGGAGGAATATCTCGATTATTTTATCGGTCTGCAGATGGCCATTCACGCGGAGAAATGCCCGCTGCTGATCCGCATGCGGGATAAACTGCGCCGCAAGATCGCCGATGCGGAGGATATCGAGGCGACCACGCGGTACGATCTGATCGACCGGCTGGAGCGCATGCCCACGCATTACAAAGTCTGCCACGGCGATTTCAATCCCTCCAACGTGATCATAACGGCGGAGGGAAAGCCCTACATCGTCGATTGGGTTTATGCGACGCAGGGATGCGCTTCCGCGGACGTGGCGTATTCCTATCTGCTGTTCTGCCAGTCGGACGGCGACGCATTCGCGGAGCGCTATCTCGACAGGTATGCGGAAAAGAGCGGCACGGATAAGAGCTATATCAAGAGGTGGATTCCCATCGTCGCCTGCGCGAATCTGACGCAGAACAGGGCGATCGACCGCAAAATGTTCGCGGCATGGGCGCACGTAAACGAATAACGCACGGAAGAGAAGGAGAAGAAAATGATCAAAGTTTCGGTTTGTATCGGCAGTGCCTGTCATCTGAAGGGGGCGCGCGCCGTCGTGAACGCGTTTCAGGAAATCGTGAAGGAAAAGGAGATCGTCGACCAGGTCGACATGAACGGCACCTTCTGCCTCGGCAAATGCTGCGGGGAGGGCGTCAGCGTCATGGTGAACGACGCGTGTTATTCGGTCAAGCCGGAAAATGCCCGCTCGTTCTTTGAAGAGACGGTGATCGGGCTTCTTTCGGGCGGTACGCAATGAACTATCTGGAATTCAAGCCCGCGCGCTGCAAGGACTGCTATAAATGCCTGCGGAACTGTCCGGTCAAGGCGATCGAGGTCGTGGGTCATCAGGCGCGCATCATCGAGAGCCGCTGTATTTTATGCGGAAAATGTACGACCGTCTGCCCGCAGAACGCCAAGTACGTTCATTCCGAAGCAGACGACGTACTGGCTCTGCTCGCTTCGGAAAATACCGTGATCGCTTCCGTGGCGCCCTCGTTTGTGTCCAGTTTTTCCGTTTATGACTTCGGGGAAATGCGGCGCGCGCTGAAAGAACTCGGCTTTTCGGATGCGGAGGAGACCGCGGTCGGCGCCCTGACCGTCACGGCGGAATATAAAAAACTGCTGGAAGAAAAGAAGTTCGACAACTTCATCACTTCCTGCTGTCCTGCGGTCAACCGTATGATCCAGCTCTATTATCCTGCGGCTCTGCAATATCTCGCGCCCGTGGATTCTCCCATGATCGCGCATGCGAAAATCCTGAAACAGGCGCATCCCGAGGCAAAAATCGTCTTTATCGGGCCGTGTATCGCCAAAAAGCGGGAGGGAAAAGAGAGTGGCTGGATCGACGGCGTTTTGACGTTTGAGGATTTAAAGCTCCTTTTGGAAGAGAGAAAGATCAGCTTCCGCCCCGGCGACATCGAGAAGCCGACGGGCGAAGCCAACCGCGCGAAATATTATCCCATCAGCCGCGGCATCATCAAGTCCTTCGACGGCTTTGTGGAGGGGTACGAATACGTCGCCGTGGACGGCGTGGAAAAGTGCCGGGAAGTGCTCGAAAACATCGGGCATCTTTCGGGGCTGTTTCTGGAGCTCAACTCGTGCGAGTATGCGTGCGTCAACGGCCCTTGCAGCCTGATCTCGTCGGGCAGCGCGGTGCGCGCCAACGCCGATATCCGCAAATATACCAACCGCGAATTTACCGCGGGAACGGCGGTGCCCGTACACGGGGACGTGCCGATTGCGCGGGAGCACAAGCGCGTCTATACCAGCGAATATGTCCCGTCGGAACGGGAGATCGCGGAAGTGCTCGCCAGAACCGGAAAATTCGCGCCGGAAGACGAACTGAACTGCGGCGCGTGCGGTTACAATACCTGCCGTGAAAAGGCGTGGGCGGTTCTGAACGGATACGCCGCGACGGAGATGTGCGTCCCTTATATGCGGGAGCGGGCGGAGTCCATGTCCTACGAGGTGATCCAGAACAGCCCGAACGGAATCGTTCTGGTGGATAACGATCTGAAGATTGCGGAAATCAACCGCCGCGCGCTCGAGCTCCTGGGGCTGACGGGGAACGTCAGGGGAGAACTGATCTTCGATTACTTCGATCCCACCGATTTCGTCCTCGTGCAGTCGGAGGAGAAAAACATCCACCGCAAGAAAATGCACATCGAAAAGACGGATGCCTGGGTGGAATATTCGGTGATCCTGCTGAAAAAGCAGAAAATGCTCTTTGCCGTGATGAAGGATATCACCGCGGAAGCACATTTCGACGAGCAGTTAAAGCGGGTCAAAATGGATACGCTTTCCACGACGGACGAAGTGATCAAAAAGCAGATGCGCGTGGCGCAGGAGATCGCGTCATTGCTCGGCGAGACCACTGCGGAGACCAAAGTCGCGCTTCTGAAGCTGAAGGAGACCCTGACGGAAGAATCCAGGGGAGATTGACATGGGGCTTTGTCTGGAAAGCGGCTATACGTCGCTGAACAAAAAAAACGAAGAGCTCTGCGGCGACAAGGTGGAGACCATCGTCAACGGGAATTATACCACGCTGGTTCTGGCGGACGGATTGGGCAGCGGCGTCAAGGCGAATATCCTTTCCACGCTGACCTCCAAGATCCTCTGCACCATGGTCGCGAACGGGATCGGCATAGAGGCTTGCGTGGAGACGATTCTGCAGTCTCTTCCCGTCTGCAAAGTGCGCGGCGTGGCATACGCCACATTTTCCGTCATTCACATGAACAGGGAGGGGAAGGGCTACCTCTTTGAATTTGATAATCCCCAGGCGATCCTGATGCGGGACTGCAAGTGCCGCGATCTCGGGCGCACGGAGATGAATATCCTCGGCAAGATCGTCTATCGGTCGGATCTCGACCTGAAAGAGGGCGACGTACTCGTCGTGATGAGCGACGGCGTGATCCACGCCGGCATCGGCATGACGCTGAATTTCGGCTGGCAGCGGCCGGAGGTTATGGAATTTCTGGACCGCGTCGCGGAGCCGGATATGACCGCGCCGTGCATCGCCTGCCTGCTTGCGGGCGCGTGCAACGATCTCTATATGGATCAGCCGGGGGACGATACGACGGTCGCCGCCGTCCGCATCCGGGAGGAATGCCGCGTCAGCATCATGGTGGGGCCGCCCGTCGACCAGTTGCAGGATAATTTTTACATCGCGCGGTTTCTGGAAGGGGACGGCAAAAAGATCGTCTGCGGGGGAACCAGCTCGCAGATCGTCGCGCGCTATCTCGGGAAAAAGGTGGTCGCATCCTTCGATTACCCGGATGAAGACGTCCCGCCGATCGGCTACATCGAGGGGATCGATCTTACGACGGAGGGCGTTCTGACGCTGCGGAAGCTGCTGCAGTACTCCGAACGCTATCTTTCGCCGCGCGATCTGTCTCCCAAATATTACCGCCAAAAGGACGGCGCGTCCCTGTTGGCGGATTATCTGTTCGTCAAGGCGACCTCCGTCACCTTTTTCGTCGGGCAGTCCATCAATAAGGCGCATCAGGGGCTTCCGATCGACACCACGATGAAGCTGAAGCTGGTGGAAACGCTTTCGGAAAACTTGAGAAAAATGGGGAAAATAGTGGAAGTAAATTACGATTAAAAGGACGTTAATATGAGAAAATTCGATACCAAAGTACAACATCTCAAATACAAGGTGCTGCGGGAAGTCGCCCGTCAGGCGTTCAACGGAACGCTTTTGGAAAACATGATGGATATTCCCAAGGTCATCGTGCCGGGGAAAGAGCCCACCATGCGCTGCTGCGTCTATAAGGAGCGGGCGATTCTGTCCGAGCGCGTCAAGCTGGCAATGGGCGGCGATAAATCCAATCCCAACGTCATCGAGGTGATCGATATCGCCTGCGACGAGTGCCCCGTCGGCGGATATGAAGTGACGGACGCCTGCCGCGGCTGTATCGCGCACCGCTGCGAGGATGTCTGCAAGCGCGGGGCGATTACCTTCGATCACAATCAGAAAGCGCATATCGACAAGACGAAATGCGTGGAATGCGGCATGTGCGCGAAGGTCTGTCCCTATATGGCGATCGTCAACCGCAAACGCCCGTGCGTGATGTCCTGTAAAGTAAAGGCGATCTCCATGGACGAACAGAAGGCCGCAAAGATCGACAACAGCAAATGTATCTCCTGCGGGGCGTGCGTCTATCAGTGCCCGTTCGGCGCGATCATGGATAAATCTTACATTCTGAACGTCATCGATATGCTTCAGAAAGCTCAGAAACAGGGGACGCGCGTCTATGCCGTCGTCGCGCCTTCCGTCTCCAGCCAGTTTACCTATGCCAAGCTGGGGCAGGTCATCACGGGCATCAAGCAGCTGGGCTTTTACGCCGTCGTCGAAGCGGCGCTCGGCGCGGATATGGTCGCATACGAAGAATGCAAGGAGCTGTATGATAAAAAATTCCTGACGAGCTCCTGCTGTCCGGCGTTCGTCAGCTTCATCGAAAAGAATTTCCCGCAGCTCAAGGATAAAATATCCCACAATCTTTCGCCCGCCGCGACGATATCGAAGTATATCAAGGAGCATCACGAGAACGTAAAGGTAGTCTTTATCGGGCCGTGCACGGCGAAGAAGATGGAATATCAGAAGGAATCCGTCCGTCCGTATATCGACAGCGTAATTACCTTTGAAGAATTGCAGGCGCTGTTCGACGGGAAGGAGATCGACATCACGTCCCTCCCCGAAACCGCTTTGGACAATGCCTCTTACTATGGCAGGATCTTCGCGCGCTGCGGCGGTCTCGGCGAGGCAGTGGCGGAAGGGCTCAAAGAGCGCGGGCTGACCGATTTCGAGTGCAAATCCGTCTCCTGCGACGGCATCGAGGAGTGCCGGATCGCCCTGCTGAAAGCCTCCAAGGGCGTGCTGGATGCGAACTTTATCGAGGGCATGGCATGCGTCGGCGGCTGCATCGGCGGCGCCGGCTGCCTGACACACGGCGAAAAGAGCAAGGCGGAAGTGGACAAGTACGGCAAAGAGGCGATGGAAAAAACCATTCAGGACGCCATCAGCCTGGTCAGTATCCGGAAGGAATGAATTTTCTCGTTAATAACCGCAAATTGACGTTGCAGAGGCGGATCGTATTCGATCCGCCTTCGTCGTTCCGGCGGAAGTTTTGAATTTTGAAACACGGCATGCCGGCGCCGTGCTCTTCTTCAAGAGAAGCGCTTTTTCTGAAAATATATTATAAACACTTATTCTTCAGCCGTCCTGTATGATTTCTGTCGCTCCTCGCCGCAGTGCCTCACCGATAGGGGCGACACAGGCATCTTCCCGGCCGGTATCCGGAATCCCCGGGCGAAACGGAAGCCCGCCGCCCCGCGCTTTTTGCGCTTTTCACTTGCGGCGGGGATATTTTTACGCAAAATTATCGCAAAAAAAATCGAAAAAAGGTATTGACAAGGCAATCTCACTATGATATAATAAACGCGTAAATACCTAGGTACACGCCAAGTCGAATACCCAGGTACGCGAAATCTGAAGTGGGGCTACGACATTGGGACAGGCATTTTGCATTCGGTACGGGGGAAAAGAAGTATGTTGAGCAGAAAAGAGATCGCTCTGCGCGCGGGAGTTTCCAAGACGACTGTAACGCGTGTTCTCGCAGGGGATGAGACGGTTCTGCCCGAAAACCGCAAAAAGATCATGCAGGTCGTGGAGGACAGCGGTTATACGAGGAATGTGCTTGCTTCAAACCTCGCCAAAAACAAACGCAGCACCGCCGTTGCCATGCTCGTGCCGGATATGACGAATTACTACTACATGCAGATGTTCAACGAGATGGTATCCTGCGCGCGCAAATACGGCTATACGATTTCCATATACAGCATCAGTACCGATACGCTCGACGAGGTGGTCAACGAAGTCGTCTGCAACCGCGTCTGCGGCATCGTGAATTTGGGGTTGGATTCCATTTCGGAGGACAGCCTGAAAAAGGTGCGCGCGGCGGGCATCAAGATCATTTATCCCGGCTGGCCAGAGGATGAGTTTTATCAATTTAACACCGATTACGAAGATGGCATGGCTGAGGCGATGGCGGCCTTGAAAGAGGGCGGCGCAAAACGGGTTTGTTTTATCTTCGGTACAAAGCGGCGTCTGTTGCAGGACGGACGGCTGAAAGCGTTTTTAAAGTATGGCGAAGCGTTCGGTTTCAGCGTTTCGGAGGAAGATATTTTTTTCGGGGAATATACCGACTGTCCCGCGCTCGACGAAGGGTACCGCACGGCGAAAAAACTGTTTCAGGACGGCATCCGTTACGACGCGATTTTCTGTCTGAATGATATGATGGCGTACGGGGCGATCTGCGGAATCCGCGACTGCGGCTTTAAAGTCCCCAGAGACGTTTCCGTGATCGGGTTCGACAATACGCTGCTGGACCGATACCTCACCCCGACCCTTTCGAGCATCGGTTCTTCTCTGCGCGACGAGGCGGAGGGCTATATCCAATATATCGTAGGCGCGTCTGACCGCTCCCGCATGGAAACGCGCGCCGTGTTTTATCCGCGCGGGAGTATCCGCAGGAAAACGAAATTGAAATAAAAAAAGGACGCCTCGAATCAGGCGTACCCATATCGTTCCCGAACCGGGCCCGGTTTCTTTTTTGGGGTGTCCCCAAAAAAGAAACCGCCGTTAATAGCATTTTAAATTGATCGCGGAGGCAGTATGAAGAGAAAACTATGTATATTTGCGGCTTTGTTTGTCGCGCTGTTCCTTCTCGTTCCGTTCGTACCCGTTTCTGCCGAAACGGGCGGCGGCATCGAACTCTTTACCGACAAAGACAGGACGCAGGCGGCGGGCAATACTCTCACCGTCCGCATCGGCGAAGCCCGCACCGATCTGTATTACCTCGTCGGCGGCTCTGCGGAAGCGGCGTTGACCGCCGTCGCGGAGGATGAAAGTATCGTACAGGTAATCGTTTTGTCGGGCAGGATCGGCTTTGTGGCGACCGCCGGGCAAAACCGGGCGGGTACGACGGATGTCGTAATTTCCGCGGAAAGCGGCGCTTCCGTCACGCTCTCGGTCACGACCGATTACGCGCTCCCCGGCACCGTCGGGCTGACGACGGACGGCGAAAAACCGGGCGCAATCAACCGTACGGAGATAGGGGCTGCGTTGACCGTGGAATACGGAATTCCCTTCCCGGTCTATGTGACGGGGCTGGACAGCCGCGGCAATTCCGGCACGGTCGACCCCGAAATGCAGTACGTCTGGACGTTTGACGACAATACCTGCGGCGCGGCGTTTGTCCCGGCAGAGGGGGAAGCGGAGGCAGCGGACGTATGGGGAACGCTCACGGTGACGGGCGTCGGATCGGCTTCCGCCAGCGTCGCGATGTACCGGGGCGGCGAACCCGTCGGCACGCCGAAAACGTTTGTCCTCACGGCAGTATACCAGCAGATGGCTGCGGACGTCAATATCAGGGCGAACGACATCTTCATTACGGGGATGCGCTATACCGCAGGCAGCGATAAAATTACGCTTGTCTATCAGGAAAACGGAAAGAACCTCTCCGAAGAAGTGCTCCTCTCCGACGTGAAAATGGATTACACGGTTTCCAATCAGCAGTATCTCGACCCGACCGACGTGGTGTGGTCTTCTACCGATGCTTCCGTGGTAAAGGTGGAAAACGGTGCGGTCGTATTCGGGGAGAACATCACGGGGGCAAAACAGGTCACGATCACGGTCACGAATAAGGATAAAACGGTGATGGATTCCTTCCTCGTCGTCGTCAGCGGCGCTTCCGCTCCGGAGGAAGGGAAGGGCTGCGGCTCTTCGGTTGCGGGTTCCGCCGGCGGCACGATCGCCGCGGCAGCCCTTCTGTGGGCGGCGGTCGCCGTCATGCGCAGGGCTAAGCGGGGCTGAATCTGCGCGCTTGGTCCGGCCGGCAAACTGCGAAAACAAAAAAAGCATCAATAACGCCGTGTGCGTTCAATTTAATGGAGGTAAAAACAATGAAAAGATGGATAGCTGCGCTCTGTGCCTTAGCGTTGCTTGTGACGGGGATATTCAGCTTGCCCGCCTGCTCGGTCGGGATGAATCTGAAAAATCCTAACGACTATGTCCCCGGCGACGTCGACCCCGAAATCAGCGCGACGCTTCGCGTGGCGATGCTCAATACCACGCAGGAGGAGGAACTGATGGACGAACTCGCCGCAGGGTTCAACGTCATCTATCCGAACGTGGATTTTGAGTTCACAAAGCTGACTACATACGAATCCGGGATCGCGCAGACGATTGCGACGGGCACCAACCTCGACGTCATTTGGGTTCCGGACGCATACGTTACCAGCCTTGCCGATCAGGGCTTGCTGTATAATCTGGAAAAGTATATGGAAAAGTCCGAAAAGGACGGCCTGTTCGATCCCGACGATTACCAGCCCGCAATGATGCAGCTCGGGCAGTATAAGCACGGTTCCGATCCCGAAAACACGGCGCAGTATTTTCTGCCCCGCGATTACAGTAAGATTGTCACCTACATCAATACTGCGCTGGTAGAGAAGTACGCCCCGGAGTTCGATGTGCAGTATTATGTGGAGCACATGGACGAATGGACGTGGGACGTCATGCTCGATTTGTGCGGGCAGCTGCAAAAGGGGATGGCGAACGAACAGACGAAGCCCCGCATCGTCGAAGCGATGTGGCGCTGGCTGATTCTCTTTTACGGACTTGTCCGCGCGGAGGACGGCGTTTATCTCGACGCGTCCGGCAGCGCCGTGCTCGACGAGGGCTTCCAGAATGCGCTCAATCTCGTGCGCGACCTCATCGACAAAGGATATACCACGTTCGACACCAACCTGACCGAACTGAATCGCTTCCACTCGGCGCAGTCTGTGATCGCCTTCCAGTCCCGCCCGTATCTGGCTACGGCGGTCGTTCTGGAGGATGACCTCGAAATCCTTCCGTTCCCGGCGATCGGAGACGACCCGAAGGTCGGCACGGGAACCACTGGCTACGGCATCTGCACCTCGTCGGAGAATCCCGACCTCGCATGGGAGTTTATCCGCTACATGATGAGTGCAAACGGGCAGACCGTTCTGTCCGAAACGGGAAAAGCCGTCCCGTCCATGATCTCTTTGCAGACGGGCGAAAACCCCGGCTGGAAGCAGTTTTATTCGCAGTACAACTATAATCATGATGCCTTCGTGTTTGCGCCCGAGCGCGACGTCGTAATGGACTATTACGACATGCTCACGTCTGCCGCTGCCAAAACGCACGACGACGCGCTGCGCGCCCTGTTTGAAGCGTATTGGAAGAGCGAAGGCTCCGCTTCTCTGATCGACGTGATTGACCGCTACAAGACGGCTACCAGATAGTGCTTTCACGGAGGTTCTATGGAGAATATACAAAGCAAGCAAAACGCGGGAGCGGTAAAAATCAGCCCTTCCGGGCATCCGAAAGGGAACGGGAAAAACGCCTTCGTCCGGTTCTTCAAAAAGAACGGCGCCGGGTTCGTATTCGCCCTTCCGGTAACGCTCGGCCTGTTGTTTTTCACCGCTTATCCGCTGCTCGCATCCCTCTATTACAGCTTTTTTAAGACGTATACGGTCATCCGTCCGCCCGAGGGCTTCTCGCTGACGTTTAACTTCGCCAAGATGTTTTCGGATCAGGAATGGATCAAGGCAATCGCAAACACGGGCATTTATACGCTGATCAGCGTTCCGATGTTCATGGTGCTCTCCTTTGCGCTGGCACTTGCTTTGAATTCCCGCATTAAGGGAATCGGCATCTACCGCATGCTGATCTATATGCCGTGCGTAATGTCGGCGGTCGTTTCGGGCATCGCGTGGCGTTCGCTCATCGACGTCGACTACGGCTGGTTCAACCGCGTGCTGAGACTGCTCAACCTGGAGCCGTATCCCTTTCTGAGCGAGGCGGCTACCTCGATGCCGACGCTCATCATCGTGGGGCTGTGGAGTTTGGGCGGCCCGATGGTGCTGTGGCTTTCGCAGCTGAAAAATATTTCCGCCGATCTGTACGAAGCAGCCGATCTCGACGGCGCAAACAGCTTCCGCAAGCTGATTACGATCACCATACCAATGTGTTCGCCGATGATCTTCTATAACCTGATCATGAACATCATTGCGACGCTGCAGACTTTCGCGGCGGTGACAACGCTGACGGGCGGCACGGCTGGGGTGGAAAATTCGCTGCTGTTCTATGTGACCAAGATTTATTCTTCTTACGAGACGTGCATCACGACCGGAAGCATGGGGTATACCTGCGCCATGGCGTGGTTCCTGTTCGTTGTCATTGCGATTTTGACGGGCGTTATTTTCAAAACGTCAAAATGGGTGTTCTACGGAGGTGATTGAGTGGATTTACAGGTTAAACAGATGAGAAAGCGCTTCAAAGCCAGGAAAATCGCTTTGCACGCGATTGCGCATTTCTTTTTGATCGTCCTTGCGCTGCTCTTTCTCATCCCGATCTTTTACATGGTTGTGACCAGCTTTATGGGCGAAGTCGAATCCGGGCAGGGGAACTTTTTTCCCACCGAATGGCATTTTGAAAACTATGTGACCGCGCTGGACAAAAAGTTTTTGATCTTTTTCAAGAACTCGCTCATCGTCGTCGGGTGCAACGTTATCTTTATCCCGCTGGCGGCGACCTTTACTGCGTTTGCGTTTGTCCGCTGCAAATTCGTGGGGCAGAACGTCCTGTTCGCCATCATCCTCTCGACGATGATGATTCCCGGCATCGTCTGCCAGATTCCCATGTTCGTCATCTACGTGCGCATCGGCTGGTACAACACGCTCACCCCGCTCATCGTCCCCGCCATCCTGGGCGGCGGCGCGGGCAACATCTTTTTGGCGCGGCAGTATATGCGCACGATCTCCGCTTCGCTCGACGAGGCCGCCACGATTGACGGCGCAAACCGCTTCGACGTGTTCTTCCGCATCTATTTCCCCCTGTGCAAACCCATCATCATTTATATGATGATCACGACGTTCACGGGCGTCTGGAACGACATTACGACGCCGCTGCTGTATCTGAACAACGAATCGCAGTACACGCTCGCGCTCGGCATCTACAATCTGTTCAAGGGCGCGCCCGTGCCGGGGAAGTTCCCGAACGTTCGTATGGCGACGGGTATGTACATGCTGATTCCCTGCGCGATTGTCTTTTTCGTCTTCCAGCGCCAGCTGATTGACGGCGTGCAGATGGGGGCGGTGAAGGGCTGAAAAAGCTTCTTTGCGGCTCGGGGCAACTGAAAACGATTACGTTATTTTAATTTCAAATTATACGGGCTTTTTCCCCCGTTAATTAAAAATCTTTTGGAGGTATAAGGAAAATGGTGGCTAAAAAGAAGAGTATCTTCATTTTGGCATGTATGTTCATGGCGAGCATTCTTCTCGCCGTGGCATTCGCTTGGGGTGCGCCGTTTGCTCCCGCTTCTGCGGCGGGGCGGACGACGTATACGCTCCCCGGAACGTTCGACGTCTATTCGCCCGATTGGCCGAACGAGATCGACAATCTGGCGGAAAGCAATCAGCTGATTCTGCATTCCACGGTCAATGCGGACGGCAACGCGTTCAGCGTACCCGCCGGTGCAAACGCGGGCTTTGTTCAGAACAACGCGCTGGGCACGGCAGGCTGGGGGCTGAACGACCTCACGATCAAGTTCTATCTGAACGCTTCGCCGAACGGCGGCGGGCAGATCCGCCTGTACTTTGTAAACAACGTGGGCTGGTATAACGGCAGTACGGCGGGCATGGCGCTTTGGCTGTGGGGGATTGATTCCGCTGCCGGCACCGCCAATATCGCGATTCAGGTCAAGACGGAAGCGGGCGAAGCGATTGCATCCATCGCCGACGCCGCAGCCGTTCCCATCAACTTTGACTACAATTATTTCACCGATCCGGCGAAGGACGCAACGGACAAAGCGGGGCAGAGTGCCGCTCCCGCGGAAGGTACGCTGAATACCTGGCGTTTCTATTTTGATGAAGACGGCATGCTGATGCTTGAAGCCACGGCGGCGGGGAAGGACGGTGCGGAAGCCCGCACGAAGACCGTCGACCTCTCAACCGAAGCGGAGGGGAGATATGCCGGCGTAGATAGTCCGCAGGATCGCCTTTACGATTTCAGCAATCTGCAGGCGGGCGAAACGACCAACATGGTCGTGTGGTTTGCCGACGGTCTGTCGGGCGCAATGCGTATTACTGAGGTTACGTCTGCTTCCGAGGAAACCGCTCAGAATGTGCTTCCCCGCGGCTATGTGAACGCAACCGAAGAGCCGATTTTCGGCGGATATCACAAGCTCGGATTCGCCAAATTCGGCGGCAACGCTGTCAACAACTACACCTATGCGGCGACTTATAATACGGATATTTCCTTTACGGGCATCACGTCCGACGTCATGGTCAACGGTGCGTCGCTGAAGAAGGGAGATGTCTATACGATGACCTATACGCTCGAAAACGGAGCGGTGGTCAGGTTTGATTTTGAAAAGCCCGGCGACGGCGCTGAGACTACCGCTTTGCTGAGCGGCACGGCAACGAACGGGCAGAATACGAAAGTTCTGTTTGAAGACGCTTCTGTTCCTTTCACATGGGAAGGGATCAGCGGCAACGGCAACCTTGTGCATACTTATAACAATATTAAATTCCAAAAAGTTATCGATACGTACGTGCTTACGGTAAACGGGGAAAGCCCTGTCTACGACGCTGCGGAGCTGATTTCCGTAATCGGAAACGGCGATTATCAATGTAAGCTGACGTTCGGCGTAAACGGAACTGCGGATAGTGATATCGTCATCAAACCGCTCGTCCTTGAACCGATCGAGGAAATCGATACGCCGGCAGGTTACGTGTTTACCAAGGATGAGAACAAGGGAATCAAGAGCCTTGAAGGCGTTCCCATGTTCTATACCACCGCCGATGAAATGTTTGAAGTCGGCATTCCCGGAAGCGCTTGGGCAAACAGCTTTACGGTAGGAGTCTCTTTCGATAAGTTAGCTGAAAATACCGACGCCTTCCGCGTCATTATGACAAGCACGAGCGATACCGCCAAGAAAATTATCATTGAGCTTTCCAAAACGGAAAGCAACAGAGCAAACGTAAATTTCCTGATCTCCGATAACGGAGTGGAAACGACGATTCAGAGCGCAGAGAAAGTCAACTTTGCATGGGGTATCGTCGCTGCAAACGAAATTTCCTTTTTGCGTATGGATGCGGGCACCGCAAGGCTGTATTTCAACCGCGGAACTGTCATTGACTTTAAGACGGATGAAACGCTGAACAGCTTTATTGATACCAATTTCGATCAGGGCGGTACGTTTACCCTGCAGAGCTTGGGCGATGCGAAATCCGCTGTCGTAGCGCGCGGCGTTTCCGAGCTCGTCTACATGAGCGACCCCGCGGCGGGCTGGAAGCCGGGCGCGCGCAATGAAAATGCCGAATTCGTATACGGAGCGGACGGTTCCGTCGGCATCGTGCATACCACTTCCACGTCGCAGATGTACAGTTCGGAAATCGCCATCGGCAGCTTTACGGCGACTTTCAAGACGCACAACTGGGCTACGGGCAGCATGACCTTCGGCCTGCAGAGCGGCTCGCAGAACACCGAGTGGTTCACTTTGGCAGATTACAGCGGCTTGATCTTCATGCTCAACAAACACATCGTCGACGGGGTAGCGCAGGAAGGGAAGGCGCTCATCGACTTCACGTGGCATCAGCCCGAATCGGGTGCTTCAAAGAAAGATCTGCTGGATAACGTCGTGGTCGATTGGCAGGACGACGTCTACTACACCTTCTCCATCCGCAAGACAGAGTCTGACTGGACGGTGTATCTGAACGATACGCTCCTTTCTTCCGTCGATTATATGGAATCGTTTGACCAGGCCGCGTTCAATGCGGATATGGAAGCCGCGTTCGCTCAGTTCACCAGCGGCAGCAGAACGGGCAACGGTTATTTTGTAAACTATACGGACGAGACGAATTCCGGCTTTGTGTCGTTTTTCAAGACGCTCACGACGGGCACCGTCAGCATCGACGGCAACAGCACCGTAAAGGTCGGCGAAACCGTAAAACTTACGGCTACGGTCAGCCCCTCGATGGCAACGCAGACGGGAACCTGGAGTTCGTCCGACACCTCTGTCGCAACGGTCGATGAGAACGGCGTTGTTACGGGCGTGAAAGAGGGCAGCGTGACGATCACGTTTACCACAGACGACGGTTCGTCCTCTTCCTACGACATTACCGTTTCCAGCGCTTCTACCCCCGGAGGCGACACCCCGGGCGGAGATCCTCCGGGTGGCGATGACGATAATAACCCGGGTTGCGGCTGCGGGTCCTCTCTTACGGGGTCCCTTGGGCTCGCTTGCGTGATTGCTTTCCTTGCGGCGGGCGCGTTGATCGCGGTTGCGAAAAAGCGCAGCAACTGATCGGAGACAGTTTCCGCGCCCGAAGTTTCTCGGGCGCGGAATTTTTTAAAAAATAAATTCATCCAAAGGAGTAATACATGAAAAAGAAATGGCTTTCGTTCCTGCTGGCGCTGTTCCTGCTCTGTGCGCCGGGCTGCGTGGGGGAACCCGCCGTGGAGCCGCCCGAAAACACCGGCCCCGCCATTACGCAGGACGGGATCGTCGAAAAACAGTCGTCTCAGGAATTGCAATTCGTAACTTCAAACGCCCGCCTGAACAGTTTTATGAACGACTTTTTCGAGCGGCATGTAGGTGCGAACGGCAAAAAAGTCGTCGAGCTCGATGTAGGGCAGGGCGTCACTGCTTGGAAGGAGTGGGAAGCCATGTCGCTCATGTGGTTCGACAGCACCGAGACGGGCGGGCTGAACCGTGAAAGTCTCCCGAACGGCTATTCCAAGATCCTCTCCGATCTGCGCGGAATTCCCATCGACCGCTACGGGTATATCTGGTCTACCCTGACGGAGGACGACACGCCGGACAGCAACAACTCTTACACCAATTTCGACCAGGGCTGGCCGTTCCCCAGTTTCGAGCACTGCGGCGCCGTTTCGCACGGCTTCGGAAACAACTTCAATTCGGCGGACACCGCCTCGCAGACCGCGTGGCGCGTGGATAACGGTTCCGGCCGCGCTGCGAGCGGCAGCCTGCTCGTTTCCGCCAAAACGGGTGCGACCGAACTGAGCGTTTCGCTCGTCAATATCGCAGGGGGTTACGCGTTCTTCGCGCCCTTTATGGAGACCGAACTGAAGTACAGCGGCAACAGCGGAAAGGTGCTCGACGATTTGTATATCGAGTGGAAAACGGCGGACGGCAACGCTTATTCCGTCAGTTATTCGGAAGCGGGCACGCAGGAAAAGGACGTCAACGAAAACGGGCACTATTACTTCAACATGTCCGAGGTGGAAGGCTGGGGCAGAACGAACGACGTCTGCAAGACGGGCGGCAGGGACGCGGATAAGGACATTACCGAAGTTTCCCTCGTGTTCCGCGCGAAGAGCGGCGCCGTTCTCGACGGCGTGGAGATCCGCGTCGACTTTCTGCGGTCCGATTACGACGACCGCTGCCTGCAGAACAACGCGATCTTCATCAACTCCCTCGCGGAATATTACCGCTATACCGGCAGCGACGAAGTGCTCGCCGAACTCATCGGCAAAGCGCGCCGCGCCTATCAGTTCTATCTCACCTATTGCAACGGGACGAACGGACTGATCGATCAGGAGAATTTCGTCGGGCATGACGGCCTTCCCATTTCCGGGCACGGCATTTCCACGGGATACTTCGATATCCTCGCCCTGCCGTCCACCGATTTCTACTTCAACGTCTATTTTTATAAGGCGACGCAGGCGATGGAGTACCTTGAACGCATGGCGGACGCCGCAAAGCTGCAAAAAGAAACCGTATCGGTCGGCACGCCCGATCTGAAATCCTCCGTAACGTATGCGGAAACGGCGCAGACGCTTTCCGCCCGCCTCGGGCTCATTTCCGAGAAGGCGACGGAGGCGTTCTGGAACGAAGAAAAGGGGCGCTTTATCGAGGGCACCATCGACTGGGACGCTTCGGGGCATCTGAACGACAATTCCGCGCTGAGCGAACTGGGCAACATCGTCAAAAACGATGAGATCGATTACGGATTCCTCGCCTTCAATCTGGAAGCGGTCGCCTGCGGCATGGCTTCCGACGAACAGGCAAAGGCGATCATGGATTGGTGTACGGGCGTGCGCAACGTGGAAGGAGATACTGCCACGTCCGACGCGACGCTTGCCAAGAACACCATCTATTACTTTGAATGCGTTCCGCGCATCAGCACGAAGAGCAATTCCAACCAATATGCGTACGGGGGATGGGCGAGCAGTCTGATCGATTTCGGCAGACAGGTGCAGGACGGCGGTTCTGCCATGTGGGTAACCTATTACGACCTTGTTTCCCGGCAGCGCGTTTACGGCACGGACAATGCTTACGAGCGCATTTTCGAGATCGTCGATTGGTACGAGGATGTTACCAAAAAATATCTGAAAGAATATCCGGACGACGACAATCCCACGCAGTTTTACCGCAGCTATTACACCCGCAGCATTTCGCTGCAGGGCGGCGGGCAGTCCGGCGGGCTGGGCCTTGACTGCGAGTTTTTGGAAAACGCGATCGTTTACGCGGCGTTCCCCCAGATTACGCTCGGGCTCAACTCTACGCAGTATAAGACGCTCGACCTGGCACCTTCGCTCCCGTCTTCGCTGCTGTACTACAAGATGGAAAACCTCGCGTTCCACGGCGTGAAGTACGACGTGACCGCGGGCAGCGATTTCGTGCGGATGAGCAACGTGCGCGACAACGCCGTCGGCACCCTCCAGGGCAAACACGACGGGCTGTCCGTCTGCATCCGTCTGCCCGAACCCGACGGCAATTACAGCGTTCTGGTCGACGGGGCGGCTACCGACGATTACACCGTCGTAAACGGCGAGATCGTGCTCACTCTGCCGTTCGGTAATTTCTATGTCAAAGTACAGTAGGAGGCACAACATGAATAAGATTGGAAAATGGATCTTTTCCGTTCTGCTCGCGGCAATGTTTTTCGCGCTGTCCGCGTGCGGAGACGGGAAAACGCCCCCTATTATAGGCGGAGATGATTATACGCCCATCACCGACTTTTCGGACGGGCTCATCGACAAGGTCAGCCAGAGCACGCTCTATTTCAATTCCTCCAACGCGGAGTGGAACGCCTTTTTGAACGACTACTTTTCGCGCCACGTTGGCTATCCTACGAGTAACAAAGTCGTCAATCTCGACGTCGGCGACGGCGGCACCGCTTGGAAGGAGTGGGAAACAAAGTCCCTTATGTGGCACAACAGCACGCAGGGGCTGAACAGCGACCGCTACCAACTCGTGCGCGAATGGCTGAACCAGACTCCGGTCGATCGCTTCGGCTATGTCTGGAGCAGCCGCGACGATTCCGGAACCAGCTATTCGACCAGTTCCTACACCTCGTTCGACCAGGGCTGGCCCTTCCCGAGTATGGAGAGCATGGGAGGACGAGGCTACGGCTGGGGATCGAACCTGAACGATGCGCCGAATGTTTCCGGCTGGGCGACGCGCTGCACGGGGTTTGAAACGAACGGACAGTATTCCGTCCAGAACGGCGGCTACCGCCTCACGCCCGACGACGACAGCCGCGACGAACTGCGCTTTACGCTTACGGGCATACAGAAGGGCTATACGTATTACGCTCCGTTCGTGGAAACGCGCTTCCGCATTCTCGAAAACGAGAGCGACGTGATGGGGGACCTGTTCCTGGAATGGACGACTTCCGACGGGGCTACGCACTCTGTTTCATACGCGGAGGCGGGGACGCAAATAAAAGATTTCAATGACGGCAGTTTCAAAAGCAGCGTGCGGCTGTACTTCTGGATGGCGCCCGTCGAAGGCTGGGGCAGCTCGGACAACGTGTACGGAGACACTGCGCCTGCAGTCACGTCCATGAGCCTCGTTTTCAAACCTGCCGAGGGCAAACAGCTCAGCGGCATCGGCTTTTACATCGACTATTTCCGCACGGATTTCGACACCCGCTGTGCGCAGAACAATGCGATCTTTCTCGACAGCATCGCGGAGTATTACCGCTATACGGGCGACGACGCCTATCTCGCGCAGATGCTGGAGACCTGCCGCCGCGCGTTCCAGTTCTATCTGACCTACTGCAACGGCGCAGACGGGCTGATCGATCAGGATAACTTTGTCGGGCACGACGGCGTCCCGCTCGCGGGACACGGCATTTCGGCGGGGTATTTCGACATCGTTTCTCTGCCTTCGGTAGATTTTTACTTCAACGTCTATTACTATAAGGCAGTCGAAGCCATGCTCTATCTGGAGCGGATGGCAAAGGCCGCGGGAATCGCGCAGAGCACAGCCGCAGCCGTATCCGCCCCCGATTTTTCGGGCGAAGAGACGTATGCACAGACAGAGCAGAGCCTTGCCGCGCTTCTGGAAAAGACGCGCTCCGCGATTCAGAGCACGTTTTGGAGCGAAGAAAAGGGGAGATTCGTCGAGGGCTATAACGATTGGTCGGGCGCATTGAAGCGGTATACCTCCGGTACGGACGAGGCGGAAACGAAGATCGCAGAACTGGCGGCGCGCGGAGAGGAATTCGACCTCGGTTTTCTCGCGTTCAACCTGGAAGCGGTGGCGGCGGGCGTCGCGTCTGACGAGCAGGCGAAAGCCATCCTGAGCTGGGCGGACGGCTCTCGCATCATAGAAGGCGACGATTCTACGGGGAAGGATCTGTATATCTTCGATTGCGCACCCCGGTTCAATACCGTCAACAACGATTACTGGTACTATTGCGGCGTCGCGACCGACGAGAACTACCCCTTTACCCAGCAGGTACAAAACGGAGGGAGCTGTCTGTGGATTTCCTATTATGACCTGATGGCGCGCTTCAAAACGCTGGGGATGGACAGCTATTCGGAGCGGCTGGGAGAGATCATCGCGTGGTATTCGGACGTATCCGACGCCTATGCCTCGGCGGTTGAAAACGGATATACGGACAAAGCGAAGGAGTTTTACCGCTCCTATTATTACGATCTCTCCAAATGCAGTTCCAATGCGTACGATGTGTTTAACAAGACGTACAATCCTCAGGGGCTCGTTCTGCAGGGACAGGTGAACGGAAAGGATTCGGCGGGCGGACTGGGGCTGGACGCGGAGTTCTTGGAGAACGCCGTCGTGTATACGGCGATCCCGGACGCAATTTTAGGGCTGTCTTCGGAGAATTACCGCACGCTGAATGTCTCCCCGTCTCTTCCCGCAGGATTCGATTGGTTCAAGCTGGAAAATCTAACCTTCTGCTATCGCAAATACGATTGCTGCGTGGGCAGCGATTTCGTGCGGATTTCCAACGTTTCAAAGCTGCAAAACCGCGACGACGACGTATGGATTACGGTGCACTTTTTAAAACCGGAAAAGGCGTTCCGCGTATATGTCGACGGGCAGATCACCGAGTATGTCGACGAGGGAACGACTGTTTCGGTCACGGTGCCGTTCAAGAGCACGTTCGTCAAGATCGGCTGACGGTTCGATACCGTTTGCGGCAAAGAATTTATGGAAAAAACGCGCCGCAGGCGTGGCGGGAATCAATCCGGAAAGAGGAAAACAAAAAACGGCTTCCGCCGTTTTTTTGTTTTACTTATGCTCTTTTGATTTTTCCGCTTCGTCTTCCGCATAGCGTTCGATATGCTCCTCCAACCGGTGAGAAGACCGGAAGGCGAACAGAAACTTCGCCTTTTCCTTCTTCGCTTCCAGCTGTGACCGAATGCTCTCTTTCAGCTTTTCGTATTTGATGACGATCTGCCTGTCCTCGGCGAATTTTTTGATCTTCGCCGTCAGCTGGACGGAATGGCAGAAATCGACGATGAGCACCCCGAAAAAGACGCCGACAAAAAAGATAAAATAGTAATTGTCCAAAAGCCAGTATGCGGTCTTCATCAGCAAAGGGTTCAGGAAGAAGTAGAACAGCGCCCCGGCGGCCGTCCACAGAAAGGAGAAGAGGGGGCAGATAATGCCCTTGAAGTTTCCCCAGCGGTCCGAGTAGTCCCATAGGCGGATCTTCATGCCGCGGATAAAGATCAGCCCCGCGATCAGTTCGATCAGCGTCATGGCGATGCCGATCAGCAGGATGACGAAAATATCGTAGACAGCCTGGCTGCCCCAGAAGTCAAAGGAGAACAGCGCGCGGTAATCGACGGAGCAGATCAGAAAGAGAAGGGAAACGCCGAAGCCGTAGATGGGCAGATACGGGCCGGTCAAAAAGCCTGGATTAATCCATTTCTTTGCGGAAAAAAATCTGCGGAACAAAAGCTCCAGCACCCAGCCCAGCAGCGAGCCCAGCATAAATAAAAATGCGAGTATGGAAAAGACCTTCGTCGCCTCCAGGGGAATCTCCGTGCCGAACGATGCGAGAACTTTCATGGTTCCCTCCTTGAGAAAGTCGGCTGTAAGCCGTAAATAAATTTTACACGCATTGGAAAAATTAGTCAAACGATTCGCTAAATAATCCTTTCTGTGGTATAATAAAAGCAAAGGAGGCGCTATGGAAATCGATCAAATATTAAAATGCGTGGATCACACGCTGTTGAAACAGACCGCAGTCTTTGCGGATGTCAAAAAATTGCTGGATGAGGCGGAGCGCTTTCATACCGCTTCCGCCTGCATATCGCCTACGATGCTCGCGCGCGCAAAAGCATACAAAGGGAATGCCGTCCGGCTGTGTACGGTGATCGGTTTTCCGAACGGCTGTCAGTCGTCAAAGGTAAAATCCTTTGAGATCGAACGCGCGATCGAAGACGGCGCGGACGAACTGGATACGGTGATCGATCTCGGCGCTTTAAAAGAGGGCAACGATCGGAAGATTCTCGCCGATTTAAGAGAATGGAAGGGAATCTGCAAAGACAGGATCCTGAAAGTCATCGTGGAAGCCTGTCTTCTGACCGAAGAGGAAAAAATCAGGATGTGTGAAATCGTCACGGAGAGCGGCGCGGATTATATCAAGACCTCCACGGGGTTCTCTTCGGGCGGCGCCACGCGCGCAGACGTCGCCCTGTTTGCCGCACATGTGGGGAAAAACGTCCGGATCAAAGCCGCAGGCGGAATCGCGACGCTCGAAGACGCGGAGGCGTTCCTCGCTTTGGGCGCGTCCCGGCTGGGCACCAGCAAAATCATATCGCTTTTGAGGAGGAACTGAGATGAATCATACTTCGCTGCATATCGGCGCGGAGCGGGAAAAGATCGCGGACACGGTGCTGATGCCGGGCGATCCGATGCGTTCGCGTTTTATTGCGGAACACTATCTGGAACATGCGGAGCTGGTCAGCAACGTCCGCGGCATTCAGGGCTATACGGGCACGTACCGCGGGAAGCGCGTGACGGTGATGGCGTCCGGCATGGGGATGCCTTCCATGGGAATCTATTCGTATGAACTGTATCACTTCTACGGCGTCGATGCGATCATCCGCATCGGCTCGGCTGGCGCCTTGGCGGACGGACTGCGCCTGCGCGATCTCGTGATCGGAATGGGCGCCTGTACGGACGGAAATTACGCGGAGCAGTTTCGCTTGCGGGGCGCGTTTGCGCCCATCGCGGATTACGGTCTCGTCCGCCGCGCGCAGGAGCTGTGTGCGGAAAAGAAGATTCCGCACCGCGTCGGCAATCTCCTGTCCAGCGATATCTTTTACGACGACGGGGAAAATCTCGCAAAGTGGCGGGATCTCGGCGTGCTGGCGGTGGAGATGGAGGCGGCGGCGCTCTATATCAACGCCGCCCGCGCAGGGAAAAAGGCGCTCGCGCTCTGCACGGTCAGCGACGAGATTTTTACGGGGAAAAAGTGCACCGCAGAGGAGCGGGAACGCTCCTTTACGGATATGATGGAAGTCGCATTGGAGATGGCATGAAGCGGGTATTTTTGGTTGTATTGGACAGCTTCGGCGTGGGCGCTCTGCCGGACGCCGCGGCTTACGGGGACGAAGGGAGCGACACGCTTTTGGCATGCGCGAAGACCGGCCTTCTGCACGTGCCCAATCTCGAAAAGATGGGGCTGTTTCAGATTGACGGCGTGAGCCCTGCTTCTTCCGTCAATCCGTTTGCCGCTTACGGGCGCATGGCGGAAGCGAGCAAGGGGAAGGATACGACGACGGGGCATTGGGAGCTCGCCGGCGTTCGGCTGGACCGCGCTTTTCCCGTGTTTCCGAACGGCTTTCCGCCGGAAGTGATCGGGGCGTTCGAGCGAAAAACGGGGCGCGGGGCGATCTGCAACCGCCCGTATTCGGGGACGGAAGTCATCCGGGATTACGGCGAAGAACACCGCAGAACGGGGGCTTATATCGTCTATACTTCTGCGGATTCGGTATTTCAGATCGCTGCGCATGAGGAAGTTATCCCTTTGGAAGAGTTGTACCGCGCGTGCGAAACCGCCAGGGAAATTCTGACGGGAGAATACGCGGTCGGCCGCGTGATCGCGCGCCCGTTTGCCGGAGAGTTTCCCTTTAAGCGCACGGAGAACCGCCGCGATTTTTCCCTGAAACCGCCGCGCACGCTGTTAAACATCCTGAAAGAAGCGGGAAAGGACGTGATCTCTGTCGGCAAGATCAACGATATTTTCGCAGGGGAAGGCATCACCCGCGCGGTGACGGCGCACAAAAACGAGGAGGGCATGGCTGCCCTCGCTGCTTGCGCAAAGGAAGATTTCGACGGGCTCTGTTTTGTAAATCTCGTCGACTTCGATATGCTATACGGGCATCGGAACGACGCGCCGGGCTACGCGCGCGCGCTCAACGCGTTCGATGCGTTCCTGCCCTCCCTGTTCTCCCGCATGCGGCGGGGGGATCTTCTGATTGTCACGGCGGATCACGGGTGCGATCCCTCCACGCCCTCTACCGACCATTCGCGGGAGTACGTTCCCGTACTGGTATACGGCGACGGCGTAAAAGCGGTAAACCTGGGCACGCGCGGGACGTTTTCGGACGTCGCCGCGACCGTGGCGGATTATCTGGAAGTGCCGTATTCGCTGTGCGGCGCGAGTTTTTTGGAGGAAATCCGGGATGACGGATGAAGAACTGTACGAACTGGCATGCTCTGCGCGCGAGCGCGCGTACGCGCCTTATTCCGGGTTTTCGGTCGGAGCGGCGCTGCTTGCGAAATCCGGAAAGGTTTATCTCGGCTGCAATATCGAAAATCGGGCGTTTTCGCCCTCCAACTGCGCCGAACGCACCGCTTTTTTCAAGGCGGTAAGCGAGGGCGAGCGGTCGTTCGTCAAACTGGCGGTCGCCGGCGGAAAGGCGGGGGAAAGCCCGGTATTCTGCCCACCCTGCGGCGTGTGCCGGCAGGTGATCGCCGAATTCTGCGCGGGGGATTTTCCGATCGTCCTGTGCGAGGGGGCGGCGGTTCGCACATATCTGCTGCGCGATCTCCTTCCGCACGCATTTTGAGGTGAAAATATGAGGATGTACGATATCATTCAGAAAAAGAGGGACGGCTTTGCGCTCGGCGAGGAGGAGATCCGCTTTTTTATCGACGGATATACGCGGGGCGAAATTCCCGATTACCAGGCCGCCGCGCTTCTGATGGCGGTTTACCTTAAGGGTATGACGCTGAAAGAGACCGCAGATCTGACGCGCGCGGTTTCGCGTTCGGGCGATACCGTCGATCTGAGCGGGATCGAGGGGATCAAGGCGGATAAACATTCTACGGGCGGCGTAGGGGATAAGACGACGCTGATTGTGGCGCCGCTCGCGGCGGCGTGCGGCGTAAAGATCGCCAAAATGAGCGGGAGAGGACTGGGGCACACCGGCGGCACGGTGGATAAACTGGAGTCCATTCCCGGCTTTCGCACCGATCTGTCCCGCGCGGAATTTATCGCGGCGGTCAACCGGGCGGGCATCGCCGTCGTCGGCCAGTCGGGCGATCTCGCGCCCGCCGATAAAAAGCTGTACGCTCTGCGCGACGTGACGGCGACCGTCGACAGCCCGGCGCTGATCGCCGCCAGCATCATGGGCAAGAAACTGGCGGCAGGGGCGGACATCATCGTCCTGGATGTAAAGACGGGAAGCGGCGCGTTCATGAAGACGCCGGAGGAGGCGGAATCGCTCGCCTCCCTCATGGTCGGCATCGGAAACAGCGCGGGGAAAAAGACCGCCGCGGTCATCTCGGATATGTCCGTTCCGCTGGGCTGCGCGATCGGAAACGCCCTGGAGGTCAAGGAAGCCGTCCGGACGTTGAAAGGGGAAGGCCCCGCCGATCTGACCGAATTGTGCGTTCTGCTTGCCGCGACGATCCTTTCGCTCGCGACGGAGAAGCCCGCCGCGCAGTGCCGGGAGGAAGTTTCGCTTGCGCTCTCGTCCGGCAGGGCGTTCGCCGTTCTGCGGGAAATGGTTCTCGCGCAGGGCGGAGACGCGGCTTGTCTGGACGATTTTTCCCTGCTCCCTGCAGCGGCATACCGGCGGGAGGTGCTTTCGCAGCGGGAAGGGTATCTGACGGAGATGAATGCGGAGGCCTACGGCAAGGCGAGCGTCCTGTTGGGCGCGGGGCGCAGCCGCAAGGAGGATGTCATTGATCACGCCGCGGGGATCGAGGTGATGAAAAAGACGGGAGATTTTGTCCGGCAGGGCGAAACGCTCGCAGTGCTGCACGCCTCGGATACAGCTTTGTTCGGCGCGGCGGAGCGGGAAATTCTCTCCGCGCTCTCGTACGCGTCAGAAAAGCCCGCCAAAAAACCGCTGGTTTATAAAATGATCTGAAAAGCGATTGACAAATCAAAAATATCTGTTATAATAAAACATTATAATAAAACTCGTTTCAATAACGAAAATTACGGTGCGCTGTGTTGGATGCAAAGATTACCACCTTGCTTGCGGTGGTGGAAAAACAGAGTTTTACAAAGGCGGCGGAGGCGCTCGGGCTCACCCAGCCGGCGGTCAGTCAGCATATCCGCCAGCTGGAAGAGGATTTGGGAATCAAGCTGTTTAACCGCGCGGACCGATCCCTCGGCCTGACAAAAGAGGGAGAGATCGCCGTCAAATATGCCCGCAGGATCGTCCAGCTCTATCAGAATCTCAAGCTGGCGATCAAGGACAGCAAGAAGAACATCAAGCACCTCACTGTCGGCGTCTCGCATACTTCGGAGAGCAATATGGTCTCGGAGGTCTTTGCAAAATACGCCAAGGAGCACGAGGGAGTCAACATCCGCATCATTTCGGACGATATCAATAATCTTTATACCCGTCTGAAGACCTATCAGATTGACCTTATCGTGGCGGAGGGGCGGATTCTCGACTATAATTTTAACAGCATCCTGCTGGATACCGACTATCTGGTGCTTGCGGTCAGCAACGAAAACCCCCTTTCCCGCCGGAGCGTGATCACGCTGGAAGAACTGAAAAAGGAAAAACTGATTTTGCGGCTTCCGAATTCGGGAACGCGCTCGCTCTTCGAGGCGCATCTGGAGAGCAACAACGAGGATCTGGATGCTTTCAACGTGACGATCGAAGTGGACAATATCGCCACGATCAAAGATCTGGTCATCCACGATTTCGGCGTATCCATTCTGCCGAAAAGCGCGTGCCTGAACGAGATCAGAAAGAAAAAGCTCACGGTTATCCCCATCGAAAATCTCTCCATGACGCGGGAAATCAACATCGTCTATCATAAGGATTTCGAGCACATGGATATTCTGCGGGGAATAACTTCGATTTATCAGAAATTATCCGCCAGCAGGAATTAAAACTTGACAAATCGGCAAAAACATATTATACTGAAAGAAAAAACAGTTTGAGAAACGGAGTCGTAATGAAAGAGGCGAAAGATCCTCTCTTTTGATTACGGCTTTTTTATTTGGAGGGAATATGTACGACGTTACGGTGATCGGCGCGGGAGTGATCGGCGGGCTGACGGCGCGGGCGCTGACGCGCTATCGGCTGAAAGTCTGCATTCTGGAACGTGAGAGCGACGTGGCGATGGGCGCGTCCGGTGCAAACAGCGGGATCGCGCACGCGGGATTTGACGCCGATACGGGCACGCTCAAGGCAAAATATAATCTGCTGGGCGCCGGCATGATGCCGCGCGTCTGCGAGGAGCTCGGCGTAAAATACCGGCGCAACGGTTCACTCGTCGCGGCATATACGGAGGAAGAGGAGGAAACGCTTCGCATTCTCCTTGCCCGCGGGGCGGCGAACGGCGTGCAGGGGCTTTCCATTTTGAGCCGGGAAGAGCTGTTTGCAGCCGAGCCGAATATCAGCGAGGCGGCGCGCGGCGCGCTGTATGCAGAGACAGGCGGCATCGTCTGCCCGTACGGGCTGACAATCGCCGCGGTCGGCAACGCGATGGACAACGGGGCGGACCTGTTTTACGATTCGGAAGTGACGGCCATTCGGAGCACGGCGGACGGATTTCTCGTCCGCAGCAAAACCGGGGAGATTGAAACGCGTTTTATCGTGAATGCCGCGGGGCTGTTTGCCGATCGGATCGCGGGTATGATCGGCGACGCTTCTTTTCAGGTGCACGCGCGGAAGGGAGAATATATTTTACTTGACAAATCCAGTGGTTATTATGTCAGACATACTCTGTTCGGATGTCCCACGAAACGCGGAAAAGGCATTCTGATTTCGCCGACCGTGGACGGCAATCTCATCGTCGGTCCGACCGCGGAGGAAATTGACTCCAAAGAGGACAAAGCGACGACCGCGAACGGCCTGTCCGACCTCATCCGCCGCGCGGGGCAAATGGTGAAGGATCTTCCGCTGCAGAATACGATTACCTCCTTTGCGGGAGTCCGCGCCTTTTCAGACCGGCATGATTTCGTGATCGGCGCTTCCGGGGTGAACGCCCGCATGATCCATGTCGCGGGGATTGAATCGCCCGGGCTTACTTCCGCGCCCGCAATCGCGGAAGAGGTCGTGCGGCTGATATCCCTGCAGACAGAGCTGAAACCGAACGAAGATTTTTCGCCCTACCGGAGAGCTGATTCTTATTTTCAATCGCTCGGTGCGGCGGAGAAAAACAGGCTCATCGCCGAAAACGGCGATTTCGGAAAGGTAATCTGCCGCTGTGAGGGCATCACGCGCGGGGAGATTGTCGATGCCGTGCTGAGAAATCCGCCGGCAAACACGACGGACGGCGTCAAACGGCGGACGCGTGCCGGGATGGGGCGCTGTCAGGGCGGGTTCTGTCAGCCCTCTGTTGCGGAAATTATCGCGGAATGCCGCGGCATTCCGCTTACAGACGTCACAAAGTGCGGGAAACATTCTTATTTGCTGGAGGGAAGAACGAAATGAAAGCAGATATCGTCGTAATAGGCGGAGGGCCTGCGGGGCTCGCCGCGGCGATCGCCGCGTACGACCGCGGGGCGAAGGACGTTCTGATCCTCGAGCGGGACAGCGCGCTCGGCGGCGTGCTCAATCAGTGTATACACAACGGATTCGGGCTGACGCGGTTCCGGGCGAATCTGACGGGCCCGGAATACGCCGCGCGTTTTATCGAAGGCGTGAAGGAACGGGATATCCGCGTGATGACCGATACGATGGTTCTTTCGCTTTCACGGGATAAGACGGTGACCGCCATGAACCGCGAACTGGGCGTTTTCCGCGTGGAAGCCAAGGCGTGTATTCTGGCGATGGGGTGCAGGGAACGGAGCCGCGGGGCGCTGAACATCGCGGGGACCCGCCCCGCCGGGCTTTATTCCGCGGGGACGGCGCAGAAGTACGTCAACCTGATGGGCTATCTTCCGGGAAAGGAGGTCGTTATACTCGGCTCGGGGGATATCGGGCTCATCATGGCACGCCGCATGACGCTGGAAGGAGCGCACGTCTCCGCCGTCCTGGAGATCATGCCCTATTCGAGCGGATTGAAGCGGAATATCGTGCAGTGTCTGGATGATTTCGGCATACCCCTTTATCTGAGCCGCACCATAGTGGAAATTCACGGCAGAGAGCGCGTGACGGGCGTCACGTACGCTGAAGTAGACGAAGCGAAACGCCCGATCGCGGGCACAGAGCGCTATCTTCCCTGCGACACCGTTCTGTTTTCCGTCGGGCTTATCCCCGAGAACGAACTGACTTCGGGGGCGGGGATAACGCTTTCTCCGCGGACGAAGGGCGCCGTCGTCGACCAGTCCCGCGAGACGGAAGTTCCGGGGATCTTCGCCTGCGGCAACGTCCTGCAGGTGCACGACCTGGTGGATTTCGTCTCAGAAGAAGCGGAGATTGCGGGCGCTTCCGCCGCGCGCTGCGTAACGGAAGGAGCGGGAGAAAAGCGCTTTTGCGGCGTTCTGCCCGGCCGGGGCATCGGTTACGTTCTGCCGCAGAAGCTGAATTTATGCGAAAAAGAGGAGGTTAAGCTCTTCTTTCGGGTTGCAAAACCGCAGAAAAATGTTATAATAAAAGTGACTTGCGGCGAACAAACGCTGGCGGAACGGAAAAAAAGGATCGTCGCGCCCGGCGAGATGGAGCGCGTAACCCTCTCTCCCGAGGCGCTTTCCCTTGCCGGCGGAAAGGATATTGCCGTGGAGGTTTGCGATGGTTAAGCAGTTTACCTGTATCGAATGTCCCGTCGGCTGTCTGCTGACGGTGGAGGGAGAGGGAAAGAAAATTATTTCCGTAACGGGGAACTCCTGTCCGCGGGGAAAAGCATACGCTGAGAGCGAGTTTACCGCTCCCGTACGGACGGTCACTTCCACCGTCCGCGCGAAAAACGGCGGGATGATTCCCGTCAGGACGAGCGGCGGCGTTCCGAAAGAAGATGTGCTCTCTCTGATGAAAGCGATTTCGGCCTGTCATCCCGATCTTCCGGTGAATGCGGGGGATGTGCTGATCAAAGATCTCGTCCCGGGCGTTGATCTCGTCGCGGTGAAAGGAATGGAACTATGAAATTTGAATTGGAAACGCCGCTGATCGCGGCCGTCCGTACGGAGCGGGAGTTCCTGCGCGCGTTGAAGAGTCCGGTGGAATTGATTTTTCTGCTCTCCGCCAATCTCAATCAGATCTCCGGCTGTGCGGAACGCGCGCACGCCGCGGGGAAAAAGCTGTTTTTCCACATCGACTTCGTAGAGGGATTGGGTAAGGACCGCTGCGGGCTCGCGTTTCTGAAGGAAAACGGCGGAGACGGCGTAATCACGACCAAAACGCATCTCGTACTGCTCGCGAAGGAACTGGGGCTGTTTACCGTGCAGCGCTTTTTTCTCATCGACTCCCGCTCCGTCGCGACGGCGCTCGACACGGCCGGGCAGTCGTTTCCCGATCTGATTGAACTGATGCCCGGCGTCATTGCGTCCGAATTGGAGACTTTCCGCAAAAAGGGCAGAGACAACGTCATCGCCGGCGGACTGATCAGGGATAAGCAGGCCGTCATGGCGGCGCTGAAAGCGGGTGCGGTCGCCGTTTCCACGTCCAGGGAGGAACTCTGGTATCTATGAGTTTTTTTGAAACGGTCTATGAAATCGTAAAACAAATTCCCCGCGGAAAGGTGATGAGCTACGGGCAGATCGCCCGCGCGGCGGGCTTTCCCAGAAAGGCGCGCGAAGTCGGCTGGGCGCTCCATGTCAATCCGGATCCGGAGCACATTCCCTGTCACCGCGTGGTGAACCGGGAGGGCAGGGTTTCTCCCGCCTTTGTATTCGGGGGAGAAAATATGCAGGTCGCGCTTTTAAAAAGCGAGGGCGTGGAATTTGATGAAAACGGGCTGGTGAAGCGCTCTTTTTTCGTATGATAAAAGCGGGGGGATCCCCGCTTTTCGTTCAGTAATTTTCTCTTCCGAGAAGATAATCGGCGCTGACGTCGAAAATATCGCACAGCATATTCAGCTGTTCGTAACTGCATTCGTAAATTCCCTTTTCAAAGCGCTGATACACTGGCTGCGCAACGCCGAGTTTGAGTGCCACTTCTTTCTGCGTCATTTTGTTCATCAGTCTGCACTCCTTCAGCCGCCTGCCCAGTTGTTCTTTCATGTCATTTCCTCCTTTTGACCAAGTGGTTTTATGTCGAACAATATAATTTTAAGACAAATAATGTAGAATTTTGTCGATTATGCTTAGAGTGTATGTTTAAATGGGGCGCAATCCGGTCGCTTTCCTCTATTATTCCCGGAAACTACATAAAATATACGATAATATAATTATTTTTTTGAAATACAGAAAATGTTATAACAGGAGAACGGGCAAAAATTTTTGTCTGTTTCGTCTAATTTTCGCTTTTTCGGGAGAAAATGAAAAAAAAGATTGATTTCTTCGGCGATTTATTGTACAATGTTATTCGGGCGGCAGGCGGAGAGGTCTGTCCCGAAGAGGTGCCTTTTGAGATTCAGAAACGCATTTAAAATGCTGTTTGCCAATTTCGGCAACGCCTATAAGATATTGTTATACCGGCTGATCGTGCTCGCGGTGTTCGTGCTCATCGGCCTCGCATGCCTTTACAACAATTTCAACTCCATTTTGCAGGAGAGCCGCGCACTGGAGCTGATTACTTCCGGCTGGGACGTGCTCAAGAGCGTATTCACCACGTTGGAGCCGGAGGCAATGGCGGAAGCGCGCGCCGCCTTTGCGGAGAACATTGCCGCCACGCAGGCGTATTTTGCCCAAAATATGAGCAAGGTCTACGTTCTGCTCTCCGTGACGGTGGTGCTCTATCTCGCCTGCTCGTTTTTCATGGGGCTCTCGAATTACGCGGTCGGGGAGCTGACGAACGATCATATGTCCAGCATGTCCCATCCCAGCTTCGTCGTGAGTCTGTTCAAGAATTTGGGAAAAGCCTGTCAGTTTTCGCTGTTGGACGTATTGTTTTCTTTCCTGTTTTTCCTGGCGGGATTCGGCGTCAGCCTGCTGATCTTTTTATTCGCTTTTGAGGACGTTCCGCTTTTGGCTGTGTCTCTCTCGGTGCTGGTATTTATTCTGGTGCTCTCGCTGAAGCTGTCCTTCTTATCCGGCTTTATGCCGGCGATGATCGCCGACGGCCTGCCGGTCGGAAAGGCGCTGAAAAAATCCTTTGAAATCCCCGAAAAGCAGTTCGGGAGGCTTTATTCCGGTTATCTCGTTTACTGCCTCGTCGTGCTGTATCTGAACCTTTCCTTCACCATATTCACGTTTTTCGTGGGGCTGATCCTGACGTTGCCGCTGACCTTCTTTTTCCTGGTCAACATGCAGTTCGTCAATTATTACACGCTGGAAAAAAAGAAATATTACGTGACGTTTGATGAAAAGGTTATCCCAAAAGAGTTGCGGGAAGACGAAAGCATATTGAAAGATATGGATCTGTAAGGGTAGCCGCAAGGCTGCTCTTTTTTTGTGAGCAAGGAGGAATCATGAAGACTGATATTCTGATTATAGGGGCGGGGCCCGCCGGCATTTTCGCCGCATACGAGTTGCTGAACAGGGGATACAAAGGGAAAATCCTCATCGCCGAAAAGGGCGTCGCCATCGAAAACCGCGCATGCCCGAAGGCGAAGACGGGGCATTGCGTCAGCTGTAAGAACTGCCACATCACAACCGGTTTTTCGGGCGCGGGCGCTTTTTCGGACGGGAAACTTTCCCTCTCTCCCGAAGTCGGCGGCGAGCTCCCCGAGCTCGTCGGCGCGGCGCCGGTGAAAGAGACCATCGAGTATACCGACGGGATCTACCTTTCGTTCGGCGCGGATCCGAAGGTGGAGGGCGTCTCGATGACGGAGAAGGTAAAGGATATCCGCAAAAAGGCCATTCAGGCGAACTTAAAGCTGGTAGACTGCCCCATCCGCCACCTCGGCACGGAAAAGGCGCAGGAGATCTATTATAAAATCGAGCAGAATCTCCTTTCGCGCGGCGTGGAAATCTTATTTTCCGCCGACTGTACAGATCTCATCGTCGAAAACGGCGTTTGTTCGGGCGCATACGTCGTCCGTAAGGGGCGAGAGGAAGCGATTTCGGCGGAGCGGGTCATCGTGGCGACCGGCAGGCGGGGCGCGGACTGGCTGGAACGGATGTGTGAAAAACACGGCGTCGCGCATGCGCCGGGCACTGTGGATATCGGCGTGCGCGTGGAAGTGCGCAACGAGGTGATGGAGGAAGTCAACAACATCCTCTACGAATCCAAGCTGATCGGCTATCCGAAGCCGTTTAAAGACAAGGTGCGCACGTTCTGCCAGAACCCCGGCGGCTTCGTCAGCCAGGAAAATTATGACGACGCGCTCGCCGTCGTGAACGGTCATTCTTACAAAGATAAAAAGTCTAACAATACGAATCTCGCGATTTTGTGTTCGCACCACTTTACGGCGCCCTTTCATCAGCCGATCTCTTACGCCAAGAAGGTGGGAGAGCTGACGAATATGCTGGGCGGCGGTCATATCCTCGTACAGCGCTACGGCGATATTCTGGACGGAAAACGGAGCTGGCAGGAGGAGCTGGACCGCTCCAACGTCAGGCCGACGCTGGCGGATGCGGTCGCAGGCGACATCACGGCGGCGATGCCCTACCGCGCGATGACTTCCATTTTGAATTTCATCGCGGAAGTAGATACGGTAGTGCCGGGATTCGCGAGCGCGGAAACGCTGCTCTATTCGCCCGAGCTGAAATTCTACAGCAACAAAATCGGGATGGACAGCGCGTTCCGCACCTCCGTGCGCAATCTGCACTGTCTGGGCGATTCCACCGGATGGACGCACGGTTTGATGATGGCGTCTGTCATGGGCGTGCTGATGGCGCGTACGATCGTCTGAGCCGCACCGCACATTTTAAAAGTAAAAACACCTCGAACGAGGTGTTTTCTTCTGTCCATAAAAATACCCCGCGGTCCATCCGCGGGGTTTGCGCTTATACGCTTTCGATTTTGATGAGGTTGGTATTTCCCGGTTTTCCATTCGGGGAACCGGCGGTAATCACGATCTTGTCGCCTTTTTTTGCGAGCTTGGTAGCTTTCGCCGCCGCGATCGCGTGATAGAAGAGCACGTCGGTGGACTGGAATTCTTCCGCGATGACGGGAATAACGCCCCAGGAAAGAGAGAGCTTTCTCCAAACGCGCTCGTCCGTCGTCATTCCCAGAATATTGATGGGGGAACGGAAGCGGGACACCATGCGCGCGGTACAGCCGCTGCGGGTGCAAATGACCATCAGTTCCGCGCCGACGTCGATCGCCACCGAGCAGGTAGCGTGCGAGATCGCGTCCAGCGTGCTCCTGATCTTGAATTCCGAGTTGCGGAAGCGCTTCGCATAATCGATCTTCGTCTCGGTCGCCTCGGCGATGCGGCTCATGGTCTTTACGGTGAGCACGGGGTATTTTCCCATCGCCGTTTCGCCGGAAAGCATGATGGCGCTCGTGCCGTCGTACACGGCGTTGGCCACATCCGAGATCTCCGCTCTCGTGGGGCGGGGATTGACGATCATGGATTCCAGCATTTCAGTCGCTGTGATCACGCGCTTGCCGAGCATGCGGCATTTTTGGATCAGCATCTTTTGGATGGCGGGGAGCTCTTCAAAGGGGATCTCCACGCCCATGTCGCCGCGCGCCACCATGATGCCGTCGCTCGCTTCGATGATGTCTTCGATGTTATCCACGCCCGAGCGGTTCTCGATCTTTGCGATGAGGTCGATGTTTCCGCCTCCGTGCCCGGCGAGAAAAGAGCGGACGTCCTCCAGATTCTGACGGTTGGAGACAAAGGAACAGGCGACGAAATCCACGTCGTGTTCAATGCCGAACAGCAGATCCTCTTTATCCTGTTCGCTGAGATAGACCTGATTCAGCACTTTGTTGGGGAAACTCATGCTCTTGCGGTTGCTGAGCTCTCCGCCGGCGAGTACGGTGCAGACCGCGTCCGTCTCCGTGAGTTCCGTTACCTCGAAAATGAGAAGTCCGTTGCTGAGGAGAATTTTATCTCCGACGGCCAGTTCGCGGATCATAGGCTTGTATGAGACGGATACGCGGTGTTCGTCGCCCTCGATCTCTTCGGAGGTGAAGGAGAACGTATCGCCGTCTTTCAGCATTACGCTTCCGTTGCGGAAGGTCTTGATGCGGTATTCCGGGCCCTTGGTATCCAGCATGATGGAGATGGGCAGATTGAGCTTTTCGCGCACGCGCTTGATGGTCGCGATTTTTTCGGCGTGTTCTTCGTGCGTACCGTGGGAAAAATTGAGGCGCGCCACATTCATGCCGGCGAGAGCCATCTGCGTGAGCACTTCTTCGGATTCGCTGGCAGGGCCGATCGTGCAGATAATTTTCGTCTTTTTCATCGTATTCTCCAAATTTCGAATTTCAGTCCGTTTTTATTTTAGAATGTTTCGGTAAAAAAAGCAAGCAAAATGCCGCGGCAATCTTTTTCAGGAACAGAGCCGGTGTAAAATTTCCGAATAATTATGAATATTTTTGAATATCTATATTTGCAATTAGGCGAAATATCCCCCTGCATTATGCTTTTTATCGAATTTTGTTGACAAATTGTCGAATTTATGATATTATTACAAAAATTTTTGGAGGAGGCGCTATGAATCAATATTCGGAAATTACAGAGACCATCAAGAGACTTGCCAAGCGGTGCGAGAGAAACGATAAATTCGATCAGGCGCTTTACGAAAAATACGACGTAAAGAGGGGACTCCGCGATCAGAACGGCGCGGGGGTCGTCGCGGGGCTGACGGATATTTCCATCGTCAACGGAAAACGATGGGAGGACGATCATTGGGTCTCCATTCCCGGCGAACTCTACTACCGTGGCGTAGACGTCAGAGATCTGGTGAAAAATTACGCGGGCGATCACCGCGGATTTGAAGAGGCGGCGTATCTTTTGCTGTTCAACAAACTGCCCGGCCGCGCGGAGCTGGATGAATTCTGCGATACTCTCGCGGAGTACCGCACCCTTCCCACCAATTTTGTGCGAGACGTCATTCTGAAGGCGCCGAACGGCGATATCATGAACTCCCTCTCGCGCAGCGTGCTTACGTTATATTCGTACGATACCAACGCGTCGGATATGAGCATAGAAAATATTTTGCGGCAGTGCATCCAGATGATCGCCGTCTTTCCCTTGCTCGCGGTCTACGCCTATCAGGCGCATACGCATTATAACGAGGGAAACAGCCTGATCATCCATCCGCCGAAAAAGGCGTTTTCCACCGCGGAAAACGTCCTTCACATGCTTCGGCCGGACGGGAATTTCACCGAGCTGGAGGCGCGCGTTCTGGATATCGCCTTTATCCTGCATGCAGAACACGGCGGCGGAAACAATTCCACCTTTACCACGCGCGTCGTGACGTCTTCCGGCACGGATACGTATTCCGCCGTGACGGCGGCGCTCTGTTCGCTGAAGGGGGCGAAGCACGGCGGCGCAAATCAAAAGGTGATCGAGATGTTCGGCGACATCAAGGCGCATGTTTCCGACTGGTCGGACGAGCGCGCGCTCACGGACTATATCGACGCGCTGCTGGACGGAAGAGCGGGGGATCGCAGCGGGCTTATTTACGGCGTCGGGCACGCGGTCTATTCGGTTTCCGATCCGCGCGCGGAGATCTTCAAGGGTTTTGTCTGCAAATTATCCGTCGAAAAGGGGTTTGAAGAGGAGTTTGCGCTCTACGAACGCGTGGAAAAGATCGCCCTGGATCTCATCGCGAAAAAGCGGAAAATTTACAAAGGCGTCTGTGTAAACGTGGATTTTTACAGCGGCCTGGCATATAAGATGCTCAATCTGCCATCCGAACTGTATACGCCCATCTTTGCCGTATCCCGCATCGCCGGGTGGAGCGCGCACCGCATCGAGGAACTGCTCAATTCCAGCAGAATCATCCGGCCCGCTTACGTCAGCGTTTCTCACCCCGTCGGGTACGTAAAAATAGATGAAAGATGAAAAAAACGCTTGACAATTCCGCTTCCGTATATTATACTATAAATAAGAATCATTATCATTTACGGAGGTAAAATATGGAACTGAAAGGCACTAAGACGGAAAAAAACCTGATGGCGGCTTTTGCGGGGGAATCGCAGGCGAGAAACAAATACACCTATTTTGCGAGCGTAGCCAAAAAAGAGGGATATGAACAGATCGCCGAGATCTTCACGAAAACTGCGGACAATGAAAAAGAACATGCAAAGCTGTGGTTCAAAGCGCTCGGCGAACTCGGCAAGACTGCGGAAAATCTCGCTGCGGCCGCTGCGGGCGAGAATTACGAGTGGACGGATATGTATAAGCAGTTTGCGGAAGAAGCGGACGAAGAGGGCTTCCACGAGCTGGCGGAGCAGTTCCGCGGCGTGGCGCTCATCGAGCGCTCGCACGAAGAGCGCTACCGCAAGCTCCTGAACAACGTCGAAATGCAGAGCGTTTTCGCGAAGTCGGAGGAGAAAATGTGGGAATGCCGCAACTGCGGGCACCTCGTCATGGGGAAAAACGCCCCGGTCGTCTGCCCGGTATGCAAACATCCGCAGAGCTACTTCGAGGTCCGCAAAGAAAATTATTAAATGGATGAAACAGGACGAACGGTTTTCACGCCGTTCGTTTTTTTATGAAAAAAACTTGACATCGCCGCATATTTTATATATACTATATGATATATATTATAAAATATATTAAGGAGCAGTCATGCCGCCGAAGACGAGAATACCCCGCGAACGGGTGGAGGAAGCCGCGTTCGAAATAGCGAGAGAAAAGGGAATGTCCGCAATTACCGCAACGGGCGTTGCGGAGCGGCTGCGCTGTTCAACGCAGCCCGTATATTGGTGGTTCGGCACGATGGATTCGCTGAAAGCAGCGGTAAGACGCCGTGCCGGAGAGCGGTACAAATCTTTTCTTTTTCAGCCGGTTGAAAATGTGCCGCGCTGCAAAGCGGCGGGAATCAACTATATCCGCTTTGCGAAAGAAGAGAGGGAGCTCTTCAGAATATTGTTTATGTCCGAGACCAAAGCGGTTCCGATATTGGAATCGACGTTGGACGAGAACAAAGAAGAATTGCTCGGCATCATCCGTATGCAGACGGGGCTGGACGACATACGTGCGAATCGGCTGTATACAGCCATGTGGATCTTCACCCACGGAATCGCGGTCATGCTCGCAACCGGCGCCGCGGCATTTTCGGAAAGGGAGATCGGGGAAATGCTGACCGACGCCTACCGCGGATTTTTATGCCGCTTCCGCGGACGGGAAGAAATAAGCTGAATTTGAGAAAAGTGTTTGACAGGGAGGTTTATGGAAAAGGAAAGTCTGAAGATCGAGGGACTGAAAAAATCTTACGGCGCGATTCCGGCGGTGAACGACATCTCGTTTTCGGTCGATAAGGGGTCTCTCTTTTCTTTTTTGGGCGTCAACGGCGCGGGAAAGAGCACGACCATCAATATCGTCTGTTCTATCCTGCAGAAAGACGCTGGCAAAGTGTGGATTGAGGGAATGGATCTGGATCGGGAAGCGGCGAAGATCAAGCCTTGCGTGGGCATTGTCTTTCAGAATTCCGTTTTGGACGCGCTTTTAACGGTAAAAGATAATTTGACCACCCGCGCCGGTTTTTACGGTCTTTCCGGGCGGGAATGGAAACGGCGGTACGCCGAACTGGTCTCGCTGCTGGAGCTGGAAGAACTCGTCAGCCGCCCGTTCGGCAAGCTGTCCGGCGGACAGAAGCGCCGCGTGGATATCGCGCGCGGTCTGATCAACCGCCCGCAGCTTCTGATTCTGGACGAACCGACAACCGGGCTGGATCCGCAGACGCGCAGGCATGTCTGGGAGATCGTCGGCAAACTGCGGCGGGAAACGGGGATGACCGTCTTTCTGACCACCCATTATATGGAGGAGGCGGACGGTTCTGACCGCGTCGTGATCATCGACGAGGGGAAAATCGCCGCAAACGATACGCCGCTGCGTCTGAAAAAACGCTATTCGTCCGATTATCTTACGTTTTACCCAGAAAACCCGCGGGAAACAGCCGCAATACTGCAGTCTAGGGGGTACCGCTGCGAGCAGAGCGAGGTCTCCTGCCGCGTGACGCTCGCCGGCGCGGATGAGGCGCGCGCGTTCCTTGCCGCCTATCCGGAAGAAACGCGGGATTTTGAATTTGTCAAGGGCACGATGGACGACGTTTTTCTCGCGGCGACGGGAAAACGCCTGGAGGTGACGGCATGAACACGCTTTGGCTCATTACCCTGCGCAACATTAAAATATATCTGAAAGACAAAGCAAACATCTTTTTTTCGCTGTTGTCTCCCGTAATCATTCTCGTCTTATACCTGCTGTTTATCGGAAAGCTCCAGACGGACGGTCTGACCCAGGCGCTCGCCGAAATGGGCGTCACGGGCGCGGAAGCGGAGGTGAAAGGATTTTGCGACAGCTGGATGATCACGGGCGTCATGGCGTGTGCCTGCATTACGGTCGCGCTGTGCGCAAGCGGCGTTGCGGTCACCGACCGTTCCCGCGGCATTCTGGCGGACGTCATGGCTTCGCCCCTTCCCGGGTGGAAGTTTACCGCCGGATACATCCTCGCCGTGGCGCTGATCGCCTCTGCGGTCAGTCTTGTCGTGCTGGCGATCTGTTTTGTCTATCTGGCGGCGCTGGGCAGCTGGTATCTCTCCGTGTCCGATGTATTCGGCTGCGTGGGAGTCACGTTGCTGTCCGTTCTGTCGTCGACTGCCGTCGTTTCGCTCATCGTGTCGTTTGTGCGGACGGAGGGCGCGTTCTCGGGCGTCAATATCATTATCGGTACGGTCGTCGGCTTTCTGATCGGCGCGTATATGCCCATCAGCACGTTCCCGAAAGCGGTTCAGACCGTTACGCTGTTTATTCCCGGCTCATATTCCGCCGGGCTGTTCCGCCAGTTCTTCATGGGCGGAGCGCTCGAACGGCTGAGTGGAGCCGTGCCCGCCGCGTTCGTCGAAGAATTGGCAAAACAATATTCGATGACGTACGATTTTTTCGGCATGGAAATCACGGGGGCGGGGATGGCATGGATTCTCGCGGGATCCGTTCTTCTCTTCGCGGGCGCGAACTTGGCTGTCATGGCGGTGAAAAAGAGGAAAAAATACGAATAAAATTTTGGAATTTTATTTCAAATATACTAAAAAACTATATTTATTAAAATATTTTTACAATTTAACATGATTTTTTGCTTAAAACGTTTTTTCTTTTTGGAAAAATTTGGTATTATATTCATGAAAGAAAAAATAAAAAAGAGGGTCAAGTTGAGAGTAAAAATATATTCTGTTTACATTGTGTTCGAAGACGATTCCGGCAACTACGCCGAATTTAACTGCGGCGATTTCATCGAGTCGGAACAGGCGATCGAACGTTGGAAAAATCTGTATCGGCAGTGCGAGGATGTTCCCTATCATTTTTCGGAAATCAGATATTACGAAGTGGAGGCGGCGCCGACGGAAGACTGCGAGTGTATCGTCATCAATCAAAATCATTATCCCGTGAAGCGGGGATATTACGACGTCGTAGAAATCAAAAATAAAAACTGAAACGGCCGGGAAGTTTCTTCCCGGCTTTTTCTCTGCCTGCAAACTTGACATTTCTGTCCTGCCGGAATATACTGTTAAGGAGAAAACAGGAGCCGGTGTTTATTACGATGCGGGAACAGACTTTGTTTGAACGGGAAGACAGTCAACCTCTGGCTGCGCGGCTGCGGCCGCAGTCGCTGGATACGTTTTACGGGCAGGAGCACCTGCTCGGCGAGGGGAAAATACTGCGCAGACTGATCGAGGGAGATCAGATCGGCTCTATGATTTTCTGGGGACCTCCCGGCGTAGGGAAGACGACGCTGGCGCGCATCATCGCAAACCGTACGCGCGCCGATTTTATCGATTTTTCCGCGGTAACGAGCGGAATCAAGGAGATCAGGCAGGTCATGGAACAGGCGGATAAAAGCCGCCTGTTCGGCGGGAAAACCATCCTGTTCGTGGATGAGATTCACCGCTTCAATAAAGCCCAGCAGGATGCTTTTCTGCCGTTCGTGGAAAAGGGCAGCATTATTCTCATCGGCGCCACGACGGAAAACCCCTCGTTTGAGGTAAACGGCGCGCTGCTGTCCCGCTGCAAAGTGTTCGTCCTGCACGCGCTGAAAAAGGAAGACCTTTGCCGTCTGATCCGTCACGCGCTGGAAGACGAACGCGGATTCGGGCGCAGGAAGATCGAAATTTCGGATGAGCTCGTGGAAGGGATCGCGGAATTTGCCAACGGAGACGCGCGCAGCGCGCTTTCCACCCTCGAAATGGCGGTATTAAACGGAGATATCGTCGGCGACAAAACGGTGATCACGGCGGAAAATTTCGAACAGTGCACGTCGAAAAAATCCCTCCTTTACGATAAAACGGGGGAAGAGCATTACAATCTCATTTCGGCGCTCCATAAATCCATGCGCAATTCCGATCCGGACGCCGCGGTTTACTGGCTTGCCCGCATGCTGGAAGCGGGGGAGGATCCTCTCTACATCGCGCGCCGCGTGACGCGCTTCGCGAGCGAGGATGTCGGGCTCGCCGATCCGCGCGCACTGGAAATTTCCGTCGCCGCCTATCAGGCGTGCCATCTGATCGGCATGCCGGAGTGCACCGTACATCTGACGCAGGCGGTCGTCTATCTTTCGCTGGCGCCGAAATCCAACGCGCTCTACGTCGCTTACGGTAGGGCAAAAAAGGACGCGCTGACGATGATCGCCGAGCCCGTCCCCTTGGCGATCCGCAACGCACCCACTCGACTGATGAAGGATTTGGATTACGGGAAAGGCTACCAGTACGCGCACGACGTAAAGGAAAAGCTGACCGACATGCAGTGCCTGCCCGATTCCCTTTTGGGGAGAGAATATTACGCGCCTACGGAAGAGGGGGCGGAAGGAAAGTTCAAAGCGCGCCTGAACGAGATCAAAAACTGGAAAAAAGAGCGCGCCGAAAAAAAGAAACATTGATATGAAACTGGGATACCGACACACGATCAGAGCCTGCTTTATCGGGTATATCATACAGGCAATCGTCAACAATTTCGTACCGCTGCTGTTTGTCACCTTTCAGTCGCAGTATCACATTCCGCTTTCGCAGATCACCGTTTTAATTACGGTGAATTTCGTCGTACAGCTGAGCGTCGATCTGCTGTCCGTCTTTTTGATCGACCGGATGGGATATCGCGCCAGCGCGTTTGTCGCTCACGCGTTTATTATCGTCGGCATGGCGGCGCTGATTTTTCTGCCCGAACTGTTCCTAAATGCCTTTGTCGGACTGCTGATTTCCGTTGTGATCTACGCGGTCGGCGGGGGCTTTTTGGAGGTGCTTCTCAGCCCGCTCGTCGAAGCCTGCCCGACGGAACACAAATCGCAGACGATGGCGGTTCTCCATTCTTTCTACTGCTGGGGGAGCGTGGGCGTAATCTGTCTTTCGACGCTGTTTTTCGCGCTGTTCGGTACGCAGAGCTGGAAAATCCTGACGGCAGTCTGGATCGTGCTGCCGCTGTTTAACTTCTTTTATTTTATCAAAGTGCCGATCGCGTCCGCGGAAGAAGGGGAAAAAGGCGTTTCACTGCCGCAGCTTTTCCGCAACAAAATGTTCTGGCTTTTTCTGCTGATTATGTTCTGCGCCGGAGCCGGCGAGCTTTCAATCAGTCAGTGGGCTTCCGTCTTTGCGGAAAAGGGGCTCGGCGTTTCCAAGACGGTAGGCGACCTCGCCGGACCCGCGCTGTTCGCCCTGCTGATGGGCAGCGCGCGGTTGATTTACGGGAAGCTGGGAAAAAACGTCAACCTGAACGCCGTGATGATGGCGAGCTCGCTGCTCTGCGTTGTCTCATATCTGCTGATTTCGCTGTCCGCTTCTCCCGTCCTGGGGCTCATCGGCGTCGGGCTGAGCGGCCTTTCGGTGGGGATGCTTTGGCCGGGAATTTTCAGCATCGGTTCTTCTTCCATCCGCGGCGGCGGAACCGCCATGTTCGCGCTCTTTGCGGTGGCGGGGGATCTGGGGTGCACCGTCGGTCCGACCGTCGCGGGGATGGTCGCGAGCGCCTGCGGAGAGCAGCTGAGATTCGGCGTGCTGGCGGCGATCGTTTTTCCCGTCATTCTGGTCGTCGGCATGGCGATGATTCTTGTGTCGGAAAAAAAGAAAAAGGCGGTCAGACTGCCGGAAGCGGATTAAAGAGAGGCGCTATAAAAAAACTGCGGAAAATGTGCAGATGAGCAGATAAGCGCCCCCTTTCTCCGCGGGGATCGCAGAAAAAATCCATAAAATTAAAAAAATAGCCTTCAAACAGTTTTCAAACGGAAAAAAATGTGATATAATAATTTTCGCTTGACGGATGAAGGTATAGCTCAGCTGGTCAGAGCGCTTGCTTGACATGCAAGAGGTCGTAGGTTCAAATCCTACTATCTTCACCATTGCGGCTGACGGACCAGTCGGCAAAGCCCGCAGAATCTTGAAGATCCTGCGGGCTTTTTGTTTGTTCCGACGGGAAATTAAAAGACATTATTGCGACCTTGCGCGGGCATTTTTATGCTTTTAAGAGCGTGATGATAAACGCCGTTTTTCCTTGCCGGCTGGAAAATGTCAGCGTTCCGTTCATGGATTCGACGATGTTTTTGCAGAGATACAACCCCAACCCGCCCGTATCCGGTTTGTTTTCAGAGACGTAGGGTTTGAATACGTCGATGTCCTGCGCAATGCCCTTGCCGTTGTCGGTGATGAAAAGGTGGACTTTGTTTCTGTCGGCGCGCGCCTCCAATGTGATTTCGGTGCATGCGGCATGTTCGACCGCGTTCAAAATGATGTTGGACGCCGCGTTTTCCAAGCCCTGTTGTTTTGCGAATACACGAAGGGGCTCCGTCACGAGATTTTTCAGAATGATTCCGCACGCTTCGCAGTCGGCGGAACAATATTTATAGATGACGGAACAAACCGCTTCGAGATCGAGTGTCCGCGAGGGCTCCGCGATGTAGTTAAACCTGGAATATGCCGCGATATCGGTAAGATTGTTCAGCACTCTGTTCGTATTCTGTTTTATAATGTTGATCGTCTTGCGCTGTTCTGCGTCCTGTTCGCGCGCAATCAGCGTATCGAGCAGAGCGGCGGAGGCCGAAAGCGGTTTTTTCATATCGTGCGAGACGAACTGAAGAAGATTGTCCCGCTCGGCGACGACGGACCGGATGTCTTTTACCTGCCGTTCAACCTCGAGATTGAGGTTTGCCGTCAGATAGGCGTTGGACTTTTCGGTTTCCGAAAAAATCCTGAAAACGGTGACGAAAACGGCCACGATGACGGCGGCATACAGCCAGAATGACGGATCTGTGCAGACGGGATAAACGGGCGTCAGAAACAGCGAAACCGCCGCGATGGCGGCGATCAGAGCGGCGCAAATCGTCTTTAACAACTGCTGTTCTGTCCGTTGGCGCGCCGCGATCCCGATCAGTACGAACAGGGAAACGATGCTTACCGCTTTGACTGTAGTCAAAGCGACTTTCAGCGCGGCGACCGCGCTGAAAGAGACGTATGGCAGACAAAACGCGAGGATTGCGCCCATTCCTGCCGGCACGGCGAAAATGGTTTTCAGCGATACGGTTTTCCTGCTTTTCCCGACCGAATAGATCGCTGCGCCGAGCAGCAGGAAAATGGCGGCGCGGCTCGCGGAGATCCAAAAGAGAGGGGCGGCTGATGATGTGGCGAAGCAATACCTGGCGAGAAATACGGTAAGCGTGCCGGCAACCATAATCAGCTCGGGAAAAAAGTTCGTAGTGCGTCTGAGCGCAGAGAGAACGGTCAGCACGGCAAAAACCATTGCGGACAGGACGCACCCGCCCATCAGAACGAGCCGGGTGACCTGGCCGGTCGAGAGGATCGCCTCTTCGGATCCGAGCAGGGCGGAATCCCTGGCGCCGGAATAAAAGCCGCCGTTTGACTGGTAGTGGATGCAGAGGACGCGCGCCGAAGCCCAGTCGTCGGAGATTGCCTCCCGCCTAGTGTAAAAACTGAGGTTGACCACGGTTCTTCCCGTCTCGGCTGAAAAATTTTCGGTCAGTTTGTCGTAACTGGTGGTAAAATCGATAAAGTTATAATCTTCGATCTCCCCGTGGCTGGCGATGAGCTGCGAGTTCATGTAAATATTGCAGGCCGAAAAGATCTGCGGGAGAGAGATCGTGAAATGCCAGTAATCGCCTGCTTTATACCGCTCCAGCCGCTGAACCTGTTCCGAAAAATCCTCCGCTGACGGATCCAGGTTCATCACGACGAAAAACAGCGTGCCCTTTTCTGCAAATTCAAAATCTTCCCTCAGGTCGACAATCTGATTGTCCGCCGGGATTTCCGTGGGCTGTATGAAGCGGCCGGGAACGTAGTTGACTTTTGTCAGGGCGCCGAGGTCGGTCAGTTCGCTCAGGCGCACGGCGGTGACGTCCTTTCCCAGAACCGAAGTAATTTTTTTCTGCGTGAGTTCTCCCGTTTCCTCGTTTCGCTCGAAAAACACCTGTTCGATTTTTCCCTGCGTTTCGGGGATCGGCTGTATCTGCTTCACAAAAAGAGAGAACGCGGCGACAAACAGGGCAGAGGCAAGCAGGCAAAGCAATGCCGCCAGAATCTGTCTTTTTCCCGTCTTCATGCCTGATCGCCTCCCCGGAACGTATAACCCTTTCCGAATTCCGTGAGGATGAGCGCGCCGCACTCGTCCGAGATCTGGAGCATTTTTTTGCGGAGGTTATGCAGATGGATGCGGATGGTCTGAGTATTCAGATGCGGCATTCTCCACACCTTCTCATAAATGGCGTTTGCAGAGAAATAGACGCCTGCATTCTGCATCAGAAACATCAGTATGTTGAATTCACTCGAAGTAAGCTCCAGCTGGCGGCTTTGATAGGAGGCGGTGCGGGTGCTCATGTCGAGCAACATGCCGTGCCGGCACAGGCGCGCTTCTTTCGGCGGCAGAAGGCGCAGCGCCATGCGCGCTTCGATGACCCGCGGGGACGCCGGTTTTACGATGTAATCCGCCGCGCCGCAGTCAATTCCCTTTAAAATATTTTCATCCGATCCGAGATCGGAAAGTATGACGACGGGCGTGTCTGCGCCGATCTCTTCAAACAGGGAGAGGCCGCTTCCGTCCGGCAAAATCAGATCCAGTAAAATGATGTCGAAAGCGTTGTTTTTCACCGCTTCGGAAGCGGCTTCCAGGGTGCTGGCCGCGTGCACCTCGTTCGCGACGGAAAAATAGTCCCGGAGCTCTCTGCTAAGCGGTTCTGAATCTTCTACGATTAAAATGGTTTTGTGTTCTACAGTTTTCACGAATAGAGCACTCCTTTTTCGTCGTTACACCTTTATTATATCATTTTTGCTCGGATCAGGCAATTCAGGGAGGTCGGAAAGCGTTAAGAATTGTTAAGAATTCGCTTTTGGCCGATCCCCTTGCACGTAAAAAAAGGCGGATTTGACAGAAATCCGTCGAATCCGCTCCCGAAAGCCTCGCGGGAGGCAAGTAAAAAAGGAAGGGCAGAAGCTCCTTCCTTAAAGATCCGTTATATCATTTTGCGCCGTATATCAAAACTCCTTCCCGCTCGATCTGCGCTTTCAGCGGATCGCCCGTCTTATCGGTCATGTGCAGGACTGAAATATTGAGCAGAGTGGGCAGTTCCCTGATTTCGTAGTCGAAGAGATATTTTTTGTCTTTTTCGATTCCGTATACGGCGATCTGATAGTCGCTTTTCGGAGAGCAGTTTTCGTGCGTTCTCGCTCCGTAGAGAATGATTTTTTCGGCTTTGTATTTCGCCCCGAGTTTAGCGATTCCCTTGATGATAATGTCGTTCATGATCCGTTTGATCCTCTGTATATCCTATCAACTGTATATCATACATAATACATGAATTAACGAAATTGATCAAGCAAATTCCCCGCTTTTTCCGCAAAAAATCCGCATTCCGCTTTACAGATCGTTCCGTTCGTGGTAAACTGAAACAGGAGGGAACTATGAGAGGAGAAGTGTATCGGTTTGTCGCCGTCGATTTTATTTACGACGAAAACGTCGCGGGGAATTTATACTGGTATCTCTGCCCGGAAGAGCAGATCTTCGTCGGAGACGAAGTGGAAGCCCCCATCGGCCGCCACAACAGGTTGCAGAGGGGGATTGTGCGCAGAATAATGTTTGCAGAGCGCTTTTATGCCCCCTATCCGCTGGATAAAATCAAGCGCGTGGCGGGAAAAACAAGTGCGGCAGATTAAATAAAATCTTTCACCTCAATGACGTCTGCAATCTCCTCCTGCGAGGTGACGGAAAGGATAAAATCCTTCATTTTCAGCGTCGCGGTCGGCGCGTCTGCGGGGGCTCCGTCGTAGAAGAGTTTTTCGCCTTCGATCCTGATTTTTTTCAGGTCGGTGAGCAAGGTTCCGGCGCGGTACTTTACAAAGCTCTCCGCCTTTGTCCAGAGCGTGAAAAAGGATTCCGCGTCGGTAGCCGAGTTGCCGAAATATACGTTTGCCACCTTTGAAAAGTTTTTGTCCCGCAGTTTTTCGACGTCCAGCCCCACCGGCGAATTGCCGACCGCAAGCGCGACGACGTCTTTGCTGTGAGAAAGATTGAAATGAATTGCCGAGCCCTCCAGGTACAGTTTGCCGCAGGGGCTTTTTTTCAGGTCTTTTTCAGAGGCGGCGATGCCGTAGTAGCGGTTCAGCACGTAAAACAGAAAATCGTGCGAGCGCGATTCTTCGCCGTAAAAATAATAGATATGGTTCATAATTCTATTGTACGATTGTTTTTGCGAAAAGTCAATCTAAATACAAAAAATTCGTATAATAAAGCCGCAAACCGGGCATATTCCGCGCAGGAGGTAAAATTATGAATCCATTTCAAGAAAAACCCAAAAAGATCGAAAAGACCTATGAAAGCTGGAAGGGACTTTCGCCCGCCAGCTATGACAAGCACGAGACGGATCCCTATACGAAGGTACGTATCATTCTGATGAACGGAACGGAATTTGAAGCGGAAAAATTTTCCCACTGTTTTTCCCGCAACTGCTCGAACAACGATATCCGCCGCGATCTCGCTCTGCTGAGGAGAACGGAACAGCAGCAGCAAAAAAAGCTGAACGCTTTAAAGCCGATCGACGAGAATTTTTTGGAGACGACAATCACTTACGAACAGCTTGCGGTCGATCTCACTGCGATCCTGGCAAAGAGGGAAAAGGACGCGAATGTGAAAAATCAGCTCGACTTCGCGCTTTTGGAGGATTTTGACCATCTCTATCGCTTCAGCGATATGCTGGAGCAGGATTACGGCGAAATGTTCGACGTTCTCGTCGGGCACTATACCGAGATTATGCCCGGCCGCCCCACGATCGCGGAGCACCGCCATCCCTTTGACGACGTGAAGCGGTACGTCAACTACCACAAGGCGGATCCGGTCACAAAACTGAACGTCGGCATCATCACGGCGGCGGAACAGCAGACGATGAATTTCTATATGAACGTCGGGGCGTTCTATCCGACGGATGCGGGCAGAAAGATGTACAGCGAGATCGCAATGATCGAGGAACAGCACGTAACGGGCTACGGCAGCCTGATGGATACCGAATGCACGTGGCTGGAAAATCTGCTGATGCACGAATACACCGAATGCTATCTCTATTACTCCTGCTGGCAGGACGAAACCGATCAGAAGGTCAAGCGTATCTGGGAAAAGCACTTTGAAGACGAGGTGGCGCATCTGCATTATGCGAAGGAACTCCTTTTAAAGTACGAGGGGAAAGAATGGCAGCAGGTCATCCCGACAGGAGAATTTCCCGAACTGCTCTCGTTCCACGAAAACAAGGAATATATCAGAAACGTCCTGAAAAGCGTCCGCATGACGGCGTTCCGCGAGGGCTTCGAACACGTCAACGACGTTCCCGACAATCACGAATTTTTCCAGTATCAGAAGATCGTGAACGCAAACCTCAACGAAGTGCCCAGCCATAAGATGATGAAGGATTATATCAGGAAAAACGGGGAAGATATGCGCTTTGAAATCAAGCCGCACCCCGAAAAGATCCTGCGCATCCGCACGGAGGATAATTACGAGCTCGCCCGCAAAAAGGGCGTATAAAGCCGGTTGAACAAAAAATGAATAAAGAAAAGGCTGCTTTCAAAGCGGCCTTTTCTTTTTGAAATACGGAAAAGATCCGGACATTCCGGGTTTAAAATTATGAATTTGCAGCGAAGTTTTATCTCTTTCTATTTCTGTTCCAAATGTAACATGCTCCGAACGGGATCAGCAGAACCAGGGCGAAGATGAGTAACGCAATCAGCTGTTCCGCGAAAGTCAGGCCGTGTGTCAGAACAAATGCGGCCGCCGGTATAAACAATAAGAAATACGTGACGCATAATAACAGTCCGACATATCTTTGATCGGAAGCGGCGCTTTCCGGATAGCGGGTCAACAAATGATTCCGCATCGCCAGATAATAGCTGACCGCCCCGATTTCGATCAATATGGCGAGTACCGTTAGGAGATAAGATATTATTTCCGCGTCCTTTCCGTAATCTTGCATTCTGACGCGTATAAGGCGCCCTGCGGCCAAAAGGATCATGGCAATCGATTGAAGCGCTGTCGTAATGATAAAGAGATTTTTGAATTTGGAATTTGCCTCCCGCATCGCCGCCTGCCTGACAGCGGATTGATTTGTTTCGCCTGTATGCAGCAAATCGTCCACCGATAAACTGAGCGCGTCCGCCAGCTGCAAGAGTAAGGAGGTATCCGGCAGACTTCTTCCCGTTTCCCATTTGGAAACGACTTTATCCGATACGTTTAATTTTTCTGCCAGCTGCTGCTGGGTGAGCCCGAGTTCTTTTCTTCTTGCGGATATGATATCTTTCACGATGATACACCTCTCTTTGGTTTTTGCTTTATTATAGCAATTCTTTTATGCTTACGCAAACGGGCGGCGGTTTCATTGACGCTACGAATTGTAGATTTGCTATCGATCATGAAGAATCCGGAGGCGGCGGACGCATTTTTCTGTAAATCAACCGGATTTGCGCATGAAAAGGCAGCCACTAAACAGCGGCTGCCCGGAACGTTCATTTGATATTATATTTTGTTCGGGTTAAAATTCGTAAGTCGCCTCCATGGCGTGAATGAGGGAGATCATCATTTCGCTGTACGGGGTGGGGATATCGTACGATTTTCCCTTTTCCACGATAAAGCCGTTGATGTGGTCGACTTCGGTCTTGATTTTTCTCCTGCGATCCTGACACATGGAAGTACATCCGCCGTGGTCGTTGACTACGGTGTCCATGATCGTATTTAAAATCTCTTCCTCGTCGAAGCGATACCCGTCCGCAGCTGCGACGCCGATCGCTTCGTGAACCAGCATTTTCGCGGCGTTCCAGGCGGATTCGTCTTTCATAAAACAAATCGGAGCGTTCATCAGGGATGTGATGGTGTTGACGGACAGATTGATAAATAATTTCGCCCAGATCATTCTGTTGATGTCGTCGCTCGTCTCCGTCTCGATTCCGCAGCCGTTAAACAGTTCCGCGATCTTCTGCGCCGCGGCTTCATTGCCCGTCAGGCTTCCGACATAAGTGGTGCCGCTGCTGCCGTGGTGCACTTTTCCGCCGCCCAGATTGATGCTGTTGTGTTTCGTCGTTCCGACGACGATCTGCCCGTCCGGCAGGAATTTCGAGAGAACTTTATCGTTTCCGGCGCCGTTTTGCAGGGTCAGAACGAGGCTGTGTTCGTCGATCAGCTCTTTCGTCTGCATCAGCGCCTGCTCGGTCTGCGTATTTTTCACAAAGACGATCAGAACGTCCTGAACGGGTAGCTTACAGCCGATCGGAACGGCCTTGACGCCGGGATAGCAGACGTCTTCGTCCGCTTCTTCTACCGTGACGCCCGTCCGGTTGATCGCCTCGATTTGCGGGGGATATACGTCGATCAGCGTTACCTCGTGATGCGTAGAAAGATAGGCGCCGAAGAGGCACCCCATGGCGCCTGCGCCGATGATCGCGATTTTCATTCGATTTTCTCCTTGCGTTGCGCGGCAGCGCATTTTTGTCATCGCGGCCGCTGTTTTTCCGTACAATATTATTGTATTCGTTTTTGTTGCGTTTGTCAATTTAATGCGGGTGTAAAATGTATAAAATGAAATTTATACATTTTTGCTCATATTGGATACAAACGCTTGTGTTTTTTGATAAATGATGATATAATATCAAAAACTAGATAATAAAATAACGTTTATTACAATAAAGGCAGGTGGCAATGGAATATCAGATTATTACAGACGGCGCTGCAGATATCACGAAAGAAGAAGGTGCAAAGAGGGGAATCGTAGTGGTTCCGTTCTATGTGTACAGCACGCAGGATGTCAACCGGAAGTTTGCGGACGCCGACGAATTGTATGAAGAAATGCTGAAAAATCCCAAAGAGGTTTTCAAAACGGCTTGTCCTTCTCCCGAAGAATACTACCGGAAGTTCCGGGCGGCAGTGGATGAGGGGAAAGGCGTATTCTGCGTGACGATTTCGCAGAAGTTCAGCGGCTCTTACAGCAGCGCGGTTTTAGCCGCAAATATGATCGCGGAAGAGACGCCGGATGCGAAGGTGCGCGTTATTGACTCACAGATGAATTCCGCGCTTCAGGGGCTGTTCGTCGATGAAATCGAAAAAATGGCGCAGGCCGGGCTCTCCTTTCAGGAAATTTCCAGGCGTGCCGACGCCTTGATCCCGCAGGGAAAAATCATGTTTACCGTGGGGAATCTCGATTACCTGCGCGCCGGCGGCAGGATCGGCGCTTTAAAATATGTGATTACCAAGACGCTGTCCGTCCGCCCCCTGATCACCATGCAGGACGGGGATATCAAGTCCGGCGGGCTGGGCATCGGCATTCACGGCGCAATGAAAAAGGTCGTCGGAAACGTGGCGGACTACTTTTCCCGAACAGATTTCCGCATGGAGGACTATTCCTTTGTGGTGGGATACGGCGCTGACCGTACATTGGGCGAAAAAATAAGGGAATTGTTTTACAAGGCCTTTCCGGATTGGAAGAGAGAGCTGCCCATGAAGCAGATCACCGAGGTTTCTGCCGTGCATACGGGGCCGAGCACCGTCGGATTCGGGTTCCTGAAAAAAACGGAAGTATAGCGCCGCACGGAAGAAAAAGAACAAATTGTCATTATAAAATTTATGAAAATAAGAAGGAGCTTCCGGTGAGAAGCTCCTTATCGTTTCCCGGTTCGTTTTTACAGGTAATACAGGATATCTCCGTAAGAGGGGAAAGGCCAGTATTCTTTCGCCGTAATCAGTTCCGCGCCGTCTACCTCTTCTCTGAGGCGCTCCATGGCGGGGATTACTTCGTCGCAATAGGCGGCCGCGCATTCCAGGCCGCACTGTTTTTCCGCGTGTTCCACCGCTTCTTCCAGGCGGTCCGCCTCCTTGCCGATCGCGGTAAAGCGCGCGGAGAGGAGGGAAAGCGTCCCTGTGTCCGCCGCCACGCCCAGTTCTTTCAGCTGATTGGCCGTCTTGGCGAGGTCGCCCATATAGCGGTTGATCGCCGGGAGAATCGCTTTCCGCACCATGTCGAGCGCGGTCAGCGCCTCGATATGCAGGACTTTGGCGTAATTTTCCAGGCTGATTTCCTTTCTCGAGGACAGCTCCGTTTCGGTGAAAATACCGTGTTTGGCAAACAGCGCTACATTTTTGCGGTCGGTGAGATGGGGCAGCGCGTCCACAGTCGTTTTGAGGTTCATCAGACCGCGGCGTTCCGCTTCCGCCACCCATTCATCCGAGTAGTTGTTGCCGTTGAAAATAATGCGCTTGTGTTCTTTGAGCGTATCTTTGACGATTTCCTTTACGCCTGCCGAGAGATCGTCGCACGCCTCCAGCCGGTCGGCAAAGATGCTCAGTTCTTCGGCGACGATGGTGTTCAGCACGGTATTGATATCCGCAATGGACTGCGAAGAGCCCGGCATGCGGAATTCAAACTTATTGCCGGTAAAGGCAAAGGGAGAGGTGCGGTTCCGGTCGGTGCTGTCCTGCGGAAGGCGGGGCAGCACGTGAACACCGATTTCGACGACGCATTTCGCGCGCTTGGAGTAATTTCTGTCCTCTTCGATCGCGTTGAGAATGCCCGTCAGCTCGTCGCCCAAAAACATGGAGACGATCGCAGGGGGGGCTTCGTTCGCGCCCAGTCTGTGATCGTTTCCGGGGCTTGCCACCGTGATGCGGAGGAGATCCTGATATTCGTCAACCGCCTTGATGACGGCGGACAGGAAGAGCAGAAACTGCGCGTTATCGTACGGCGTATCGCCCGGCTCGAGCAGGTTGACGCCCGTATCCGTCGAAAGCGACCAGTTGTTGTGTTTGCCGCTTCCGTTTACGCCTTCAAAGGGCTTTTCGTGCAGGAGACATTTCAACCCGTGTTTGATGGCGACGTTTTTCATCGTCTCCATCGTCAGCTGATTGTGGTCGGTGGCGATATTGGTGCTGGAAAAAATCGGCGCAAGCTCATGCTGGCAGGGCGCGACTTCGTTGTGCTTCGTCTTGGCGAGTACGCCGAGTTTCCAGAGCTCTTCATCCAGCTCCTTCATATAGTCTACGACGCGCTTTTTGATCGCGCCGAAATAGTGATCTTCCAGTTCCTGCCCCTTGGGCGCGCGCGCGCCGAACAGCGTTCTTCCCGTAAAAACGAGATCCGGGCGTTTTGCAAAATCCGCGAGATCTATCAAAAAGTACTCCTGTTCGGGGCCGACGGTAGAAATGACCTTCTGCACGTCGTTTTTGCCAAACAGCTTTAAAATGCGCAGTGCCTCGGCGCTGACCGCTTCCATGCTGCGCAAAAGGGGCGTTTTCTTATCCAGCGCTTCCCCGTTGTAGCTGCAGAAAGCAGTGGGGATGCAGAGGATATCGTCCTTGATAAAGGCGAACGAAGTGGGATCCCACGCGGTATAGCCGCGCGCTTCAAAGGTGGAGCGGAGACCGCCGGAGGGAAAGCTGGAGGCGTCCGGCTCGCCCTTGATCAGCTCTTTGCCGCTGAATTCCATAATGACTCCGCCGTCAGAAGTGGGGGAAATGAAAGAATCATGTTTTTCCGCGGTAATGCCCGTAAGCGGCTGGAACCAGTGCGTAAAATGCGTTACGCCGTGTTCGATTGCCCAGTCCTTCATGGCGTTGGCGACGGCGTTGGCGACTTCGATGTCCAGCGCCTTGTTTTCCGCAATGCACTTTTTCAAGAGGTTGTAGATATCTTTCGGAAGGCGCTGTTTCATAACGCGGTCGTTAAAGACCTGGCTGCCGAAGATCGCGGGAAGTTCTTTCATGTGATTTCTCCTTTCTCGTAAATATTAAAAAGACGCCGCGAAACGACCGCGGCGCCCTTGCCTTGAAACATGGACTATTATAGCAGGAGTTTTCGGATTTGTCAATGAAACGGAAAAGAAAAAAATATTTTCCCGATAAAATTTTTTTTCTTTATCTTATTGACAGATAAATGTAAAATGTAGTAAGATAAAAAACAGAAGACAAGGGGGTTTTCTCAAAAGGCGGCGTCGTTTGAGAGGGCTCCTTTTCTCATTAAAAGCATTGTCTGACAGGGGGTATGATATGAAGTATTCGATATCGGAAGTGGTTGAATTTATCGCGGAAAACGACGTAAAATTCGTGCGTCTGGTATTCTGCGACGTATTCGGCAGAATCAAGAACGTCACGGTGATGGCGGACTGCATTGAGGAGGTGTGCCGGAACGGAAAGGCATTCACGCCGACCGGGATCGACGGATTCGGGACGGAAGACCTGCTTTTGTTTCCCGATCTGGATACGCTCAACGTACTGCCGTGGCGTCCGCAGCAGGGGCGCGTGATCCGCTTTATCTGTTCGGTGAAAAAGAGGGACGGTTCTTTCTTTTACGGTGACGGAAGAAGCATTCTGGCGCAGGTGTTGCAGGACGCAGAGCGGGAAGGTTATCGGTTAAAAGCGGGGACGGAATCCGAATTTTATCTGTTCTGTACGGATGAAAACGGGGATCCGACCTATCGTCCGCACGATAACGGCGGATATCTGGATATGGCGCCGCTGGACAAAGGGGAAAATATCCGCCGTGAAATCTGCTATAATCTGGAGGCGATGGAGATCCGTCCGACCGCTTCCCATCATGAGCGGGGGCGGGGACAGCATGAGATCGTTTTTGAAGAAGGCGACCCGCTGGAAGCGTGCGACAATTTCCTCTTTTTCAAATCCGCAGTCAAAGTGATCGGCGGGAAGAACGGGCTTTACGCGTCTTTTATGCCCAAACCGTTGCTGAACGAACAGGGCAACGGCATGAATATTACGCTGGATCTCTGGAAAGAGGGAGAAAATCTCTTCGGGGAATCGGTCGCAGCGGTTACGGATACGTTCCGCGCTTTTTCCGCCGGGGTGCTGGCGGAATTGGAGGGAATCACCGCGTTTTTGAATTCCACCGTCAACTCTTACGAGCGGCTGGGGCAGTTTGACGCGCCGGAGCGGATCGGGCTGTCCGTCGATTTGTCCGACTGCGCCGCCCGCATCGTGCAGGGTTCAGGCGGCGTAAAACTGGAGCTGAGATCGGCGGACGCCCTTTTGAATCCGTATTTTGCGCTTGCGCTGTTGATTCGGGCTGGGCTGAAGGGAATACGTGAGAACCGGTCTGCTCCCGATGAGAACGCTAAATTGCCCTCCACACTGTCCGACGCGGTGCGGGCTGCGCGGGAGAGCTCGTTCGTCAAAGAGGTGCTTCCCGAAGCGCTGATTTGCACTTATCTCAATTTGCAGGAACAGGTGATCGCGGAAGCGATCAGAAACGTGGGCGATTATCGGGAAAAGCTGTTCCGCCTGGCATAGGATGGAAAGCGTTTTGCTGGCGGCGGCGGGAGAACGGGGCGCCGCTGCGGTCAGAGAAATTCTCCTTCAGTACGGGATGAGCGATATCGCGGTGGTAACGAGCGGAACGGAAGCGCGCCGCCGCATGGTCGACCGCCCGTTCGATCTGCTGATCGTCAGCGCTCCGCTTGCGGACGAGTACGGCGACTGTCTCGCTGCGGACGTCGCGGAAGGGAACGACACGCAGTGCATTCTCTTAGTGCGGGAAAATGCGGAAGAACTGTCTTATCAGTTGGAGCGGAGCGGCGTTTTTGTCCTGGAAAAACCCTTTCACCGCGCGGTTTTTCTGAACGTGTTGAAGATGGCGAACGCCTCCTATCACAAGATCAGGCGGCTATATCAGGAAAAAAATCGGTTAAACGAAAAACTGAATGGCATGAAGATCGTCAACCGCGCAAAATGCTTGCTGATCGGGCAGCTTTATTACACGGAGGAAGAAGCGCACCGATATATAGAAAAAATCGCGATGGACGAGCGCAGGAGCAAGGTCTCCGTCGCGCTGGAGATCATCGAAAAATATCGTTAGGAGAGAACAGATGACAAAGTATATTTTTGTGACGGGCGGCGTCGTTTCCGGCTTGGGAAAGGGCATCACTGCGGCGAGCCTCGGGAGATTGCTGAAAGCGCGCGGGCTGAAAGTCGCTGCGCAGAAACTGGATCCTTACATCAATATCGATCCGGGGACGATCAGCCCCTATGAACACGGCGAAGTATTTGTGACCGAAGACGGGGCGGAGACGGATCTCGATCTCGGGCATTACGAGCGTTTTATCGACGAAAATCTCAATCAGTTTTCCAATCTGACCACGGGAAAAGTATATTGGAATGTCTTAAATAAAGAGCGGAGCGGCGATTATCTGGGTAAGACCGTACAGGTGATTCCGCATGTGACGAACGAAATCAAGACGTTTATTTACAATGTCGGAAAGAAAACCGAGGCCGACGTGGTGATAACGGAAATCGGCGGGACGATCGGCGATATCGAGAGCCAGCCCTTTCTGGAGGCGATCCGTCAGGTGGCTTGGGAAGTCGGGCGGGAAAACTGCCTTTATATGCACGTCACGCTCGTTCCCTATATCTCGGGATCCTGCGAATTCAAAACGAAACCGACGCAGCATTCCGTAAAGGAAATGCAGGGCCTGGGGATTCATCCGGATATCATCATTGCGCGCGTCGACGCGCGCATGCCGCGGGACGTCAAAAATAAAATCGCATATTTCTGTAACGTCAGGGAAGATTGCGTCATCGACAACGTTACGGTCTCTTCTCTCTACGAAGCACCTTTGATGCTGGAAGAGGAAAATCTTTCCGCCATTGTCTGCAGGGAGCTGAAGATCGATGCGAAAGAGGCGGATATGTCCGATTGGGAGGAAATGGTTGCGCGCATCCACAGCCGCAGGCGGGAAGTGCGGATCGGAATCGTCGGGAAATACGTCCGTCTGCACGACGCCTATCTGTCCGTCGCGGAATCTCTGATGCACGCGGGCTTTGAAAACGACGCTGTGGTCAAAATCGCTTGGATTGACAGCGAAGAAATCACGGAGGAGTCTGTTGCCGGATTGCTCGGCGGGCTGGACGGAATCCTCGTGCCGGGGGGATTCGGGGTGCGCGGAATCGAGGGTAAAATCCGCGCGGCGAAGTTCGCCCGGGAAAACGATATTCCCTATCTCGGCATCTGTCTGGGGATGCAGATTGCCGTGATCGAGTTCGCCCGGAACGTGCTCGGAAAGGAAAATGCGAATTCCAAGGAGTTTGACGAAACCAGCCCGGACTGCGTGATCGACCTGATGCCCGATCAATTCGGCGTGCAGATGGGCGGGACCATGCGGCTCGGCGCTTATCCCTGTTCCATCCGCCCCGGCACCGTGCTGGAGCGCGCTTACGGGGAGCCGCAGATCTGGGAGCGCCATCGCCATCGGTTTGAATTCAACAACGCATACCGCGCGGAGTTCGAGCAGGGCGGGATGATCTTTTCCGGGCTCTCGCCGGACGGGCGCTTGGTCGAGGCGGTAGAGATTCCGGAGAACAGGTTTTTTGTGGGAGTTCAGTATCATCCGGAATTCAAGTCGCGCCCGAATCGCGCGCATCCGCTCTTTCGGGAATTCGTAAAAGAGGCGCTGAACAAAAAACAATAGAAATCATATCGATTTTAAATATTTTTATGTTTGACATAATCAATAAAAAAGATTCCGATAAAGCCGGAATCTTTTTTATTTGCCAATTGCGGGGCGGATTTTGCAGAGGGAAAAAGAACAACGCAAAAAGGGCGAGGATTTTTCCTCGCCCGGGCGTTTCTGATTTTTCGTTAAGCGGTCGCTTCCGTCTGCGCGGGAACGTTCAGTTTTTTGGCAATTTTAGCTTTCTTGTTTGCCGCGTTGTTTTTATGGATTACGCCTTTCGAGCAGGCGCTGTCGATCACTTTGAACGTTTCGGGGAGAAGCGCTTTCGCCTCTTCGATTTTTCCCTCTTTAATCAGCGCCTCAATTTTTTTCATCGCGGTTTTCACAGAAGACTTGATCATTTTATTCTCTTCATTCTTCTTCTCGTTGACTAATACGCGCTTTTTCGCGGATTTAATATTTGGCACTTTCCTTACTCCTTTGATTGTTTTATCAGATTAACATAGGTATTTTATCATAAACGGCGTTGTAAAGCAACTATATTTTACGGTTTTTACGAGAATTTTCCATAAATTTTTGCGGAATCACCGCGCACCGCTTTTCTTTCATACAATGAACGGCAGGTGATTTTATGAAAGAGAAATTGGGCTTATACGACAGCGGGATCGGCGGGATATCCGTTTTGATCGGAATGATTAAAGAATGGAAAGGCGGGGAATATATTTATTGCGGAGACAACAAAAACGCTCCTTACGGAAGCCGCAGCGAAGAAGAACTCCTGCGGCTGGCGGAAGAAAACGTCAGGCGGCTGACCGAAAGCGGCGCAACCCGGATTGTTTTGGCGTGCAATACGCTGAGCGTTACCGTTTTGGAGACACTGCGCGCCGTCTCTCCCGTCCCGGTTCATGGCATTTTTCCGCCCGATCCTGGGGTGGGCGGAGCGGTGTTTTCCACGCCGGATACGGCCGCCGCATTGGCGAAGAAAGGCGTGTTGGCCGCGCTCTATTCTTTGCCCGGACTGGCGGGAGAAATAGAGAAATCTGTCCCTGATGGTAAAAAACTGACCATTCCTGACCACCTGAAAAAAATCCCGAAGTGTTATGCCAAAATTGCGCTCGGCTGCACCCATTACCGCTTCATTGAGCGCGAGCTGAAAGAGATTTTTCCGCAAGCTGAATTCTGCGACGGAATCCCTTATCTTTTAAAAGAGCTGAAAAGACATATAAAACCTGATTTTTTTGATTATGCGCTTTCTGTATCTTTTATCGGAGAATGCAGAGAAGTCAACAGGACGGTATTCCTCAGATATCTGTAAAGAAGGGGCGCTGGTGGTTATCGGTGACGATTATTACAAAATTTTATAAAAAAATTTAAAAAAATTTTGCAAAAGTGGTTGACAGTGGTCAAAAAATAGTTTATGATAGATGTATCAAACAAAGGGAAAGTTTTTTAGCATGTTCGGCAAGATCTATCGCCATCAGCTCGATGCGAAAAACAGAATGAGGATTCCCGCTAAGCTCAGGGAGGAGTTGGGTGAAAATTACACCATCACCAAGGGCACGAGCGGCTGTCTGTTTGTTTTTTCAGAGCCGGAGCTGGACGGGATCCGCGAAAAGCTGAAGAGCGTTTCTCTGTTTGATGCCAAGGCGATGAAGCCTCTCCGTATTTTTACCGCTTCGGCGTGGGATGCGGAGGAAGATAAGCAGGGCAGAATTTTAATTCCCGAAAATCTCAGAGAGTTTGCCAAAATCAAAAAAGACGTCGTTGTGATGAAAAACGTCAAGTGCATCGAAATCTGGAGCGCCGAAGTGTGGGACGAATACAATTCGGATGACGATTTTGACGATATCGTCGGAAATTTAGGGATTTAAATGGAACGGTTGGCACATATTCCCGTCATGTTGGAAGAATGCATGGAAGGGCTGAATCTGAAAGATAACGGGATATATTTTGACGGCACGCTCGGCGGCGGGGGCCACTCATACGAAATACTGAGGAGGACGTCGGCGGGGCGGTTGGTCGCCACGGATCTGGATACCGAGAGTATCGCACGCGCGAAAGAGAAATTAGCCGAGTTTGAAGGAAGGTTTGCGATCGCGCACGACAATTACAAAAATTTCAAATACGTCCTGAAAGAAAACGGAATCGAAGCGGTGGACGGCATTTTGCTGGATTTCGGCGTTTCGAGCTTTCAGCTGGACGACAAGAGCCGGGGATTCAGCTATAACGCGGACTGCGCGCTGGATATGCGCATGAATCCGGATCAGAGCCTCACGGCGAAAGAAGTCGTCAACACCTATTCGGAAGAATCCTTGAGGCGAATCCTTTCCGAATACGGGGAAGAGCGTTTTTCCGGCAGGATCGCAAAGGAAATCGCAGCGGAACGAAAGAAACGGGAAATCACGCGTTCGACCGAACTGATCGAAATCATCGAGCGGAGCATTCCGAAAAAATTTCAGCAGGACGGACATCCGGCGCGGCGGACATTCCAGGCGATCCGCATCGAGGTCAACCAGGAACTGGACGATTTGAAAGAAACGGTATTATCCATGGCGAGAAGCCTGAAAAAGGGCGGAAGAATCGTCATTCTGACATTCCATTCGCTGGAAGACAGAATCGTCAAACAAGCGTTCAAAGAGCTGGAAACAGACTGTGTCTGCGACAAGAGATTGCCCGTATGCGTATGCGGGAAGAAAAAAGAGATTGAGATTATCACGAAGAAGCCTGTCACGGCTTCGGCTCGGGAGCTCGGGGAGAATCCCCGCTCGCGGAGCGCAAAATTGAGAATTGCCGAAAAAATCTAAAGGAGAAGAGGGGTATGATCACGACACGTCGTTCGCAGAGCGAAATCACAAATGAAAGAACCAATGTCGCCACGTTGGAGCGGGAAGTTCCCACGTCTTTTAACGAGTATCTCGTCAAGGATGCCGTCAATGAAGCGGACGACCTGAAGGTGAGCGAGAGAGCGAGAATTTCACAGAATCTCGATCTCCTCATGAATTACGAAAAGTACCTCGATCAGAAAGAGGAGCCCGTGAAAGCGGAAGCGCCCGTAAAAGCGAAGGCGGAAGCGCCTGCCGCGCCCTATTTTGCGCCCGAACGCGCGCAGACTGTGGAGATCCCGGAAAAGACGGCCGCCGCAGAGGATTTAAAGCCCTCTTCCACGACGATGCAGTTTACCGAGACGGATATGGATACGCTCTATCAGGACCTGCAGCAGGAAGAAGAGAGCAAGGGCTATTATCTGAATGCGAAAGGCAAGCTGATGATCGCGCTCTACGCGCTGGTTGTCGTTGCGATCATGGCGCTTATCATCATCAACACGAGCGTATTGTCCGCGCTCAATCTGAGTTTCCGCGAAAAAAGCGAGAATCTGGCAGCACTGCAGTCCCGCTATGAAGAGATGAATCGGGAATTGGATGAAATTTCTTCGGACGAGCATGTTATTGAGATCGCGGAAGACGAATATAATATGATAAAAGGCTGAGGAGGTCGGTTATCATAGAAAAGGAATTTTCAATATCATTATTACGAAAGAGGTTATTCGCAATGATTTGCGCAATAGCCTTTTTATTTTTGGCGGTTTTGGGGCGCCTCCTTTACGTACAGGTGATCTGGGGCGAAAATCTGCAGGAAAAAGCTGTCGATCAGTGGACGCGGGAGATCCCGGTCGTCGCCGAACGCGGCAAGATCGTCGATCGGAACGGCATCGTATTGGCCGATAACGACGATACATACAGCATCTTCGTCCGCAAGCGCGCGGTCAGCAGCATCGAAGAGGTTTCCAGGGGATTGAGCGAAGCGCTGGATCTCCCTTACGAGTCCGTTTACCAACGCCTCTCCGAAAGCAAATCTTCGGAGGTAACCGTCAAAAAGCAGGTCGGGAAAGAGGCTCTGAACAAATTGCTGGAATACGGGTTTGAGGGCGTCTACTACGCGCGCGACAATTCGCGCGTCTATCCTTACGGCGAATTTCTGACGCAGGTTCTCGGGTTTACTTCTGCGGACGGACAAGGTCAGTCCGGGCTGGAGCTCTATTACAACAAATACCTGCAGGGGATCAACGGCGAAATTCTGTACGAGACGGATATCGTCGGGGTGGAGATCGAGGGAAGCACGCCCACTTATATTCCGGCGACGGACGGGCTGAACGCAAAGCTGACCATCGACTACGAGGTACAGCAGGCAGCGGAAGCCGCCATGGAACGGGCATATCAGACGCATTCTCCGAAATCTGCGCGGGCGATCGTCATGAATCCGCAGACGGGCGAAATTCTCGCGATGGCGAACAAGCCCTCTTTCGATCTGAATGAGATTCCGCGCGACGATCTGGACGCATTGCATGCGTTGAGCCGGAACGGTTTGATTTCGGATGTATACGAGCCGGGGTCTACCTTCAAAGTCCTGACGGCTGCCGCCAACATAGAGGAATATTTACAGGGGAACCGGAACGCATTTTCGCCGGAACACATTTTCAGCTCCAGCCGGTACCGCTATGTAGACGGACAGCGCGTGAAGTGCTGGAGCGATCACGCGAACGGCAAACATTCCAATGAGACGCTGGCAGACGCGCTGAACAACAGCTGTAATCCGGTATTTGTGGATATTGCGCTCGCGCTCGGCAAGGAAAAGATGTACGAATACATAGAAAAATTCAATTACGGCAGCGTGACCGGCGTGGACTTTTCAGGAGAAGCGCAGGGCATGGTGCTGCCCGCTTCCGCAATCCAGAACGTCGATCTCGCTCGGATCGGCTTCGGACAGACGATCGCGGTGACCGCGCTCCAGCTGGCGGCTGCGACTTCGGCCGCCATCAACGGCGGATATTACTATACGCCCTATTTCGTCAGCGAGCTGTACACTTCCGATCACCTGGTCGCCGAAATCAGAAATCCGAAACTGAAAAATCGCGTAATCAGCGAAAAAGCCTCCGAATTGCTGCGGGAAATGCTGGAAGCCGTCGTACGGGACGGCGGCGGAAAGCAGGCTTACATCGAGGGGTACCGGGTCGGCGGCAAAACCGGTACGGCGCAGAAATACGAAGACGGACATATCGCGCAGGGAAAATACGTTTCCTCGTTTGTCGGATTTTTCCCGGCGAATGACCCGCAGTATCTCGCGCTGATCGTCATTGACGAACCCGTCGGTCAGTATTACGGAAGCACGGTCGCCGCGCCGTACGGAAGGGAGATATTCGAAAAGATTATCCAGGCAAAAAATATAAAACCCGTTGAAGGATGAATCGCATGAAATTGTATGACTTGATCGGCGTGCTGCCGGAAAAAACGACGATAGGAAACACGGAGGCGGAAATTGCGGATCTGGAGATCAACAGCAAACTGGTGCGAGAGGACAGCCTGTTTATCTGTCTGAAAGGCACGGCGTTTGACAGCCATTCCTGCCTCTCCGATCTGGAAGCGTACGGGTGCGCGGCAATCGTCTGCGAACGCAAGCTGGAAACGAAGATTCCGCAGATCATCGTGCCGGATTCCCGCGCTGCGATGAGTCTGCTCGCCGCGCAGTTTTACGGGAACCCCGCAAAAAAACTCAAGCTGATCGCCGTGAGCGGCACGAACGGCAAGACGACCACCTGTCATATTCTGCGCAATATCCTCGCGTTTGCAGGCAAAAAGGCTGGCGTAATCGGCACGCTGGGCGTATTTTACGGCGATGTGTTTTTCGAGCCGGAGCTTACGACGCCCGATCCTATCCGCCTGCAGAAGATCTTTCGGGACATGGCGGATGCCGGCGTGGAGTATGTGGTCATGGAAGCGTCCGCGCATGCGATTTATCTCAAAAAGCTGGAAGGACTGTATTTTGAAATCGGAATTTTTACGAACCTGACGCAGGATCACCTCGATTTTTTCAGCGATATGGAGCGCTATAAAGCCGCGAAACTGCGCTTCTTTCACCATGATTTCTGCCGCTATCTGCTCGTCAACAGCGACGATCCCGCCGGCGTAGAGATCATGAACGGCGAAAAGGATGTGTTGACTTACGGCATTGAGAATCCCGCAGACGTCTTTGCAATCGACGTGGAGAGCACGTCGGGCGGCAACTGCTTTGTGATGAATCTCTTTGACCGCATCTTTGAAATCAAAAGCGAACTTTACGGTTCGTTCAACGTCTATAACTGTCTTGCGGCGGCAGCTGCCGCGGCGCTCCTGGGGATTCCGACGGAGGCCATCTCGGAGGGGATTTCCAAAATCCGTTCGGTCGAGGGCAGAATGGAACCCGTCGCGGAAACCCGCGGCGCAAAGATCTTTGTGGATTACGCGCATACGCCGGACGGTTTGGAGAAGGCGCTTATCGCTCTGAAAAAATCCTGTAAAGGGCGGCTGATCTGCGTGTTCGGCTGCGGAGGAAACCGCGACAAGGGAAAACGCGAGATCATGGGCGCGGTTGCCGGGCGCTGCGCGGACTTCACGGTGATCACGTCTGACAATCCGCGCTTTGAAGAACCGATGGAAATCATTTACGCTGTGGAAAAGGGACTGCTGACCCAGTCCGACCGCTACGTCATCGTACAGAACCGCAGAGAGGGGATCCGATACGCGCTCGATTATGCGAAAAAGGGAGACGTGATTCTGGTCGCGGGGAAGGGCGCGGAAAAATATCAGGAGATCCTCGGTATAAAACACGATTATAACGATAAAGATACCATCATGGAACTATGCGCTGCGGATGGTGATCGTACGTGATTTTTGTATTTGCGGGAATCGTCGCCTTGGCTATTTCGGTGATTTTGGGGGTATTCGGAATCCCCCTGCTGTCGAAGATCAAAGCGGGACAACCCATTCTGAGTTATGTGGAAGAGCACAAGGAAAAGAGCGGAACGCCGACGATGGGCGGTTTGTTTTTCGTCATGGCGGCAGTTTTAGCTTACTTTTTCTTTGCTGGCAGGAGCGGACGGATCTCTTACGTCGTCATCGCGATCGGAATCGCATATCTGATCGTCGGCTTTCTGGACGATTTTATCAAGATCAAAAACCGCCACAACCTGGGGCTGCGCGCCTATCAGAAAATTCTATTTCAGCTGGCGATCGGGATCATCGCCGGCGTGTTTTGCTATCTGAACGGACTCACCGTGTTTTATCTGCCGTTCAGCATGCGCTATTTCGATTTTTCCTATTGGACCATTCCGCTCGTCGCGGTCGTTCTGATCGCCACGACAAACAGCGTCAATCTGACGGACGGGCTCGACGGACTTGCCGGAGGCGTCAGCATCGTCTACCTGGCGCTGCTGTTTGCGGTCGTCTCGCTGCAGCTCGCTAACTTCAAACTCAACTATCTGGATGAAAGCGAATACCGCTCCCTGCTCCTTCTGATGATCTGTTTTATCGGCGGTCTCGCGGGTTTTTTGTGTTTCAACACGAATAAAGCGCGCGTATTTATGGGGGACACCGGTTCGCTGTCGCTGGGCGGCTTTCTCGGCGGGCTGAGCATTTTTTCGGGAAATCTGCTGTTTATTCCGCTGTTCGGCATTATGTTTGTCGTCAGTAGCATATCCGTCATCCTGCAGGTCATATATTTTAAACGGACAGGCCGTCGGATCTTCCTCATGGCGCCCTTGCATCATCATTTTCAGCATAAAGGGTATACGGAAGCGCAGATTTGTTACTATTATTGTCTGGCGACGCTCATCGTCGGGCTGTTTTCGTTGATTGTCTATCTATGAGGTGAAATATGGATATTAAAAGGCAGAAATTTATGGTATTCGGGGTGTCGAAAAGCGGCGTCGCCGCGGTAAAACTCCTGCTGAAAGCAGGGGCTTCCTGCTGTTTTTACGAACAGCTTTCTTCTCCGAAAATCGAAAAATCGAAGGAAGAGCTGGTCGCTTTGGGCGCCGTCGACGTGGGAGAAAAAGCGGAGGAGGCGCTGGATCGGGTAGATATACTGGTGTTAAGCCCGGGCGTGGCGATCAACCACCCGCTCGCGGTGCGGGCGAAAAAGACGGGAAAACGAATCTTGGGCGAACTGGAACTGGGCTATCTCTTTTTGAAGACGCCGCTCGTGGCGGTGACGGGGACGAACGGCAAGACGACGACGATCACCATGATCGGAAGCGTTTTGGACCATGCGAAAGTACCGCACGAGCTGGTGGGAAATATCGGCAATCCGCTGTCCGGCAAGATCGATGAGCTGAATGCGGGGGCGCTGGCCGTCACGGAGGTTTCCAGTTTTCAGCTGGAGACCGTTCATGCCTTCACGCCGCACATCGCCTGTATTCTGAATCTCTCGCCCGATCATCTGGAGCGGCATTACAGCTATGAAAATTACATATATCTCAAAAAGAGAATTTTAAAAAATATGCGCGAGAGCGAATATGCCGTTTTGAACTACGACGACGAGACGGTTCGCGGCTTCGCCGACGATCAGAGAGCGAAAATCGTTTGGTTCTCGCTGCAGGAGCGCGTTTACGGCGCTTACAAAAACGGTGAAGAGATCTTTTTCAACGATCAGCCTGTGCTGCGGCTGGACGAGTTGTCCCTGGGCGGGGAACACAACGTGCAGAACGCGCTCGCATGCGTGGCGGTCTGCAAACTGCTGGGGGTGGAAAACGAGGCGATCCGCGCGGCACTGACGGACTTTAAGGGCGTGCGCCACCGCATCGAGTTCGTCAAGACGGTGGACGGCGTTAATTTTTACAACGATTCCAAGGGAACCAACACCGGCTCCACGATCAGCGCCGTGCTGTCGATGAAGCGGCCCACCGTTCTGATTCTGGGCGGAAAAGACAAAGGCGAGGAATACGACGAGCTGTTCCGTATTTTGAAGGAAAACGCGGTTACGCACGCGGTCCTGGTGGGGGAAAGCCGCTATAAGATGATGGATGCCGCGGCGCGCTCCGGCTTTGAGCGGATCACCGTGACGGGCGACTTTGAAGGGGCGATCCGCATCGCCAAGATGTTCTGCGAACCGGGTGGGAACGTACTGTTCAGCCCGGCGTGCGCGAGCTTCGATATGTTTGAGAATTACGAGGAAAGAGGAGAAAAGTTCTGTAAAATCGTAGGGGAACTGACTTGAAAAAGGGGTTGAAGCGCTGGAGCGGCGGCGACGTCTGGCTGATCGCCGCAGTCTATCTTTTGCTGATCATCGGCCTCGTCTTTATCTATTCGGCAAGCAACTACTCGGCGAGCGCTACATACAACGATTCGTTTTACTTTGTGAAAAAGCAGGCGGTCGGAGTCGTTGTGGGGACGGCTGCCATGGCGTTTACGGCCTGTTTCGACTATCGCAGATTCGCTAAAATATCCTGGGTTTTCGCCTTGCTGTCCGTCGTTTTGCTCGTCCTGGTGTTCGTACCCTTCCTCGGCGTGGAGAGCTACGGCGCGAAGCGCTGGGTGGGGATCGGCAGCTTTACGTTCCAGCCGTCCGAATTCGCAAAATTCGGCTTTATCATTTTTGCGGCTGCGTACCTGGCGAAAAATCCCGCCCGTGCCCGAACATTTCGTGGGATCTTGCCGGTGCTGTGCTTCGGCGGCGTTCTGTGCCTGCTGATTATTTTGGAACCGAACATGTCGATTACCGTATGTATGGGCATGCTGATGCTGTCCGTTCTGTTCGCCGCGGGGATGAAAATAAAGCATTTTATGGTGATTCTGGTGCCCGCTTTCCTCCTCGGCGTCGGTTTGATTCTCATCGAACCCTATCGGCTGAACAGGCTTTCCGCATTCCTGAATCCTTGGGCGTCGCCCAAGGGGGAAGGGTATCAGCTGCTGCAGTCGCTATACGCGCTCGGCTCGGGCGGTTGGTTCGGCGTGGGGCTGTTTCAGTCGCGGCAGAAATTCGCATTTCTTCCCTTTTCCGAATCGGATTTTATTCTGTCGATCATCGGGGAAGAGGTCGGTTTCGTCGGGCTGATCGCACTGTTTGCGCTGTTGTTTTTTATCATATTCCGCGGGATACGCATCGCATCCCGATCGAAAAACGTATTCGGGTACCTGATGGCGGTCGGCATCACGATGATTTTCGGAATTCAGGTGGTCGTCAACGCGCTCGTCGTTTCGGGCAGTATCCCGCCCACGGGACTTCCGCTTCCGCTTGTATCCAGCGGAAATACCGCGATCATCGTGTTTATGGCGGGATTCGGGATCCTCTATAATATCTCAAAGCACAACCGGGAAGAGAATCTGAACGAGGGGCTGTTTCTCCGTTAACCTTTTGCACCCGTTCTCCATACTATGATTATGTGAATCGCATATTCATAGCAAAGGAGAAAACATGGGGACTTATCGGATCAGAGGCGGCAGAAAATTGAGCGGAAGCATTCAGGCAGAATCGGCAAAAAACGCCGTTCTGCCTATTTTGGCTGCTTCCATTTTAACGGATGAAGAAGTTGTGATCAGGGATTGCCCGCAGATCAGAGACGTCCTGAATATGATACATATTTTATGCGCGCTCGGCTGCCGCGCGCGGTTTGAAGGAAACAATCTCGTATTGGACAGCTCCAATCTGAAAGGCTACCGCATTCCTTCGGTGCTGAGCCGGGAAATCCGCTCGTCCATTTTTATGCTCGGTTCGGTCCTGGCTCGCTTCAAAATGGCGCGCGTGTCATATCCCGGCGGCTGCGATATCGGGCTCCGCCCCATAGAGATGCACCTGAAAGGGCTGAAACAGCTCGGTGTGGAAATCGACGAGATGGGCGGAGAAATCAACTGCCGCGCCGCATCGATCAGGGCGGGCGATATCTATCTCGATTTTCCCTCCGTAGGGGCAACAGAAAACATCATGCTCGCCTCCGTTTTTACGGATGGGACGACCGTCATACATAACGCGGCGCGGGAACCTGAAATCGTCGACCTGCAGAATTTTCTCAACGCGATGGGCGCATCCGTACGGGGCGCGGGAAGCGATACGGTCGCCGTCGCCGGCGTGAAGAAACTGCACGGCGTCGTCTATAAACCCATCTCCGATCGCATAGAAACGGGGACTTTTCTCATTGCCGCCGCAATGACGGGGGGAGAAGTGGAAATTTCTGGCTGCGATTGCGAAAATATTTACGTTCTTCTTCATAAATTGTCCGATATCACTTGTAAAATCCAATCAAAAAATGATATAATATACCTGAAAAGCAGCGGGCGGCCGGACGCCTTCCATATCGATACGCGTCCTTACCCCGGTTTCCCCACCGATCTGCAGGCGCAGATGCTTGCGCTCTCCACGATCTGCCGCGGGACTTCGACGATTACCGAAAATATTTTCGAGACGCGGTTCAAACACGTGGCGGAGCTGAAGAAGATGGGGGCCGATATCCTGGTGCGCGACCGTACGGCGGTCGTTTACGGAAAGAAGCGCCTCTATGGTGCAGACGTGTATGCGCACGATCTGCGCGGCGGTGCGGCGCTTGTCATTGCCGGATTGGCTGCAGAAGGGGAAACGAGCGTTCACGATATTCACCATATCGAGCGCGGCTATTTTGATTTGGATAAAAAGCTGAAACTACTCGGGGGCGACATATTAAAGGAGTAACTGAGACGGAATGAAGAAGAAAAATATACTGATCGTCTTTATCTGTATCGCATTCGTGACGATTGTCTGCCTTTCCTGCATATCGGCGTTTTCCATTGCGCGCATCGAAATCACGTTTGCCGCCGTAAAGGATTCGTCTCCGGCGTATTTCAAAGAGGTCAAAGAGGATCTCGATTCGGTGATCGGAAAGAGCCTGTTGTTTTTCAATCGGAAAGAGATCGATGAGATCGTCGGCAGGTATCCCTATCTCGAACTGACCGGCGTGGAAAAGGAATATACCAACCGGCTGACAATTTCCATACGCGAACGGGAGGAGCAATATGCCGTCTGGAGCGACAGCGGCTATTATATGCTGGATCAGGACGGCCTTGTTTTGGACAAGCGCTCTGAAAATACCTATCATCTGGATGCCTCTTTGCAGAATATTGAATTAAAGTTCACGGGAATGGCAATTCATATACCGGAGATCGGCTCCGGTGTTTCTGCTGAGGAGAAGGACGCTGCTTGGCTGGAATCGGTATTTGCGATCGGTAAGGCGTTTTATCTGCGCAACACGGTAGACGGTATCATCGTCGACCGGGAAAGGGAAGAGGTCGTTTTGTCGGTAAAAACGGGGATCTCGATTACCATTGAGCGCCCTTTGGATTTTGCGGAGGACAAGCTGAATGAGGCGTGGGACGCCTATGATACGCTGACGGACAAGCAGAAGTCGTCCGGTACGCTGCGCGTCTATCAAATGGACGACGGAACCATCCGGCGGCTCTATACTCCGGCGGCATAAATTGGACAGGAGCAAAAGATAATGCAAAATCAGGTAGTGGTTTTGGACATCGGATCATCGAAAGTTACGGCGCTGATCGGAGAACGCGGCGTCAATAAAACGTTTTTGATCAAGGGATTTTCCGAGCGGGAATATTCGGGATTTACGGACGGGCAGTTTTTGGATGTTCAGAGCTTTTCGGGCGCGGTAAAGGCTGCGATCCGGGAAGTCAGAGAAATCACCCGCGTGAAAATAGCGAAAGTATACGTCGGGGTTCCCGGTGAATTTACGACGGTAATCACGAAAAATCATCATATAGCGTTTTCCAAAAAGAAAAAAATCAGAGAGCGCGACCTGGATGAACTTTTCGACGTCGCTTTCCCGTTCAAAGGGGAGAGTTACCGCATCATCAACCGTTCGGCGGTCTGGTATGAGCTGGACGACTACCGCAAGATGGCGGACCCGATCGGCTGCGTCAGCGAAGTGCTTAAGGGGAGTTTATCTTACGTGCTTTGCGACACCGGATTTATCAACACGCTTTCGCCGATCCTGGAAGAGGGCGGCGTCAGAGAGGTGGAATACGTCAGTTCTGCGCTGGCGGAAGTGCTTTACCTTTTTGAGGCGGAACAGAGGGACCGAATCTGCGTTCTGCTGGATATCGGGTATATCACCGCCAGTTTCTCGGTCGTCAAGGGGGACGGCATCATTTACCAGAAATCCTTCGCATACGGCGGCGGTTATATCACGGGGCTTTTATCCGAGATTCTCGGCGTAGAGCCGGATATCGCCGAAAAGCTCAAGCGGAAGATCAATCTTACCTGCGGGGAAAACGGGGACAACTACAACGTGATCGACGGAGACAACGAATACAATTTTTCCGTTAAAAACGTCAACGACATCGTCGTATACAGCCTGGATGAGCTGTGCGAAAGCATTTCGGCCTGTCTGGCGGATGCGAAAATATCCATTCCCGAATACGTGCCGATTTCCGTCACGGGCGGCGGCGTCAGTTACATCAGGGGGGCGAAAGAGCACCTTTCCAATCGGCTGAATATGCTGGTGGAAGTCGTGGCGCCCAAGCTCCCGCATCTCAACAAGCCCATAGAGTCTTCTTACATTGCGCTGCTGGATCTGGCGCTTACGCAGGCACCGCAAAAAGAAGGATTATTTCAAAAATTATTCAACTAGGAGAAAGAGGTTATGTTTAACAGCGAAGAGCGGACCAATTTTGCAGTGATTAAGGTCATAGGCGTCGGCGGCGGCGGGAACAACGCCGTCAACCGCATGATAGAAGCCGGCATTACGAGCGCGGAATTTTATTCCGTGAACACGGACAAGCAGGCGCTGCTCAGATCCAATGCGCAGAACCGACTGCAGATCGGGGCGATTCTGACGAAAGGATTGGGGGCGGGGTCTCTTCCGCAGGTCGGCGAGCAGGCTGCTGAGGAAAATCGGGAAGATCTGACCGAAATTATCAAGGGAACAGACCTTCTGTTCATCGCCGCAGGCATGGGAGGCGGTACGGGGACGGGCGCCGCACCCGTGATCGCGCGGATCGCGCGCGAAATGGGGATCCTCACCGTCGCGGTGGTCACAAAGCCCTTCTCTTTTGAAGGGAAAAAGCGCGCGGAGAATGCTGCGGAGGGAATCAATAACCTGAAGAAATACGTCGATACACTGGTTGTCATCCCGAATGATAAACTGCTTCAGGTTCTGCCCAGCACGACTTCTTTTTACGATGCGTTCAAAGTTGCCGACGATGTGCTCCGCCAGGGAATCAGCGGGATCGTCGATCTGATCTCTACGCCTTCTTTGATCAACCTTGATTTTGCGGACGTCAATACGATCATGAAAGATCAGGGGCTCGCTCACATGGGGCTAGGCCGCGCAAAGGGCGAGCGCCGCGTCATCGAAGCGGTTCGCCAGGCGGTTTCCAGTCCGCTGCTCGAGACGACGATCGAGGGGGCGAAGGGCGTTATCCTGAATATTTCGGGCGGAAGAGACATGACGCTGACAGAAGTCAACGAGGCGGCAAGTCTCGTGCAGGGGGTAATCGATTCTTCCGCAAACATCATCTTCGGAACCACGGTGGACGAATCGATTACGGATGAGATTTCCATTACGATTATAGCCACCGGATTTTCGGGCGTAACGGAGGAAGCGGTGGAACAGCCCGCCGCGAAAAAGCCTGAATTTACCAAGGAGAGCCGCAATATTCCTCCCTTAATGATGGATCTTGCGGAAGAGAAGAAAGAAGAAGTACAGCCCGTGGTCGAGGTGGAGCGGCGCACCGAGCGCGCGGCAGAGCAGAAGGCGCCTTCCAGACCGGCGTTTATGGAGACGCAGAAGGCGGAAGAAGAGGATGAATTTGATATTCCCCGCCCGCGTTTGGAACAGAAAAAAGAAAAAGAACTCCCGACGTTCATGAAAAAGCTATTCGGGAAAAAGTAAGAAAAAATAGATTGATTTGAAATTATTTTATGTGTATCATAATCAATTTGGTTTTTATTGAGGAGATATCTCAATAAAAACAGAGGTGCGGAATAACCGCACCTCTGTTTTATTGTCTTTCAGGATACGATTGGGAGGTTTGTTTGGAGAGGTATAGATACAAAGGATTAACGGAGGTTCTATGTCTGAAAAAAAGAAAAAGTGGAGGAAATTCCGGCATCGCGTCGTAAAAGCGCTGGCTTACGCATTCTTTTATCCCTATTCTGTGATGCGATACGGCATTCATGTAGAGAGCATGAAACGCCCCGGAAAACAGCCGTACTTGCTGCTCAGCAATCACCAGACCGCATTTGATCAGTTTTTTGTCGGGATGATCTACCGCGGTCCCGTCTACTACGTTGCGTCCGAAGATCTGTTTTCCAACGGATTTGTTTCCGGCTTGCTGCGTTATGCGGTCGCGCCCATCCCGATCCGGAAGCAGACGACGGATATCCGCTCGGTCATGAACTGCATCAAAGTGGCGAAAGAGGGCGGAACGATAGCCATAGCGCCTGAGGGAAACCGCACGTTCAGCGGACGCACAGAGTACATAAAGCCCTCCATCGTCGGACTGGTCAGAGTATTGAAACTTCCCGTTGCGTTTATCCGCATCGAGGGAGGGTACGGCGTTCAGCCCCGTTGGAGCGACGTCGTGCGAAAGGGAAAAATGCGCGCGTATGTCTCCCGCATTCTTTCGCCGGAAGAAGCCGCCCGCCTGACGGACGACGAACTTCTGCAGCTGATCTGTTCAGAGCTTACGGTAAATGATTTCGAGCAGGAAGGCATTTATCGGCATAAAAAACTCGCCGAGTATCTCGAGCGCGTGTTTTATGTCTGTCCGGACTGCGGGTTTTCCGTACTGCGCAGCGAGCGGGATACGGTCACCTGTACGAAGTGCGGCAAAAAAATCCGCTATCTGCCCGATCGTACTTTTCAGGGCGTCGGTTTTGATTTTCCCTTGCATAATGCCTTGGAATGGTATGATTTTCAGTCAGATTACGTCAACTCTTTCAATTTGACTGCAGACTGCAGTGTGCCGTTTTTTGAAGACAGGGCGTCTTACAGCGAGGTGATTTTATATCAAAAGAAAAAGATTCTGGCAAAGACCGTGGAATTGAAACTTTACGGCGACAGAATCACGCTGGATTTTGCGGCGGAGCATATTGAATACCCGTTCCGTTCTCTGGATGCGGTGACGGTTCTCGGCCGCAATAAGCTGAATATCTACTTTCAGGATCATGTCTTTCAGTTTAAGGGAGACAAGCGCTTCAATGCGGTGAAATACGTCAATTTTTACCATCGCTATCGTAATTTGCAGGAAGGTAACGAACATGGAAAATTTTTGGGACTTTAGTGTTTGGGGCTCGTTCAATCTCGTCGCGTTGCTGCTCGTCAGTTTGATCGTAGCCAATATTCTTAAAAAACTGATTAAACCGTTGGAAAATTCGTTGATTCCCACTTCGGTGCTCGGCGGCATTCTGCTGCTCATCGCATCCACGATCTATAAGGCCGTGACGGGAGAATCCATGTATAACACGCCTTTCTTCGGCGGAAACGGCGGGACCGCGCTGGAAATTCTCACCTATCACACGCTCGCGCTCGGGTTTATCGCCACTGCGCTCAAGTCGACAGGCGGTAAAATGACGAAGAAGCGGAGCGCTGAGATCTTCAACACCGGCGTCACGACGGTTTCCACTTATCTGATTCAGGGCGTTTTCGGGCTGGCGATCACGATCGTCGCCGCGCTGATCGTCGAGGATTTTTTCCCCGCGGCAGGCATTCTTCTTCCTTTCGGGTACGGGCAGGGAACCGGGCAGGCGCTGAACTACGGAAATATCTACGAGACGGATTACGGCTTTGTCGGCGGCAGAAGTTTCGGGCTCAGCATCGCGGCGCTCGGCTTTCTGAGCGCGAGCATCGGCGGCGTAATTCATCTGAATATTCTCCGGCGGAAAAAGAAGCTCAGCATAGGTTCTGCGAAGGAAAAGGCGGTTTCTTTAAGCGAGGTGCAGTCGGAAGGGGATATTCCCATGAATAAGGGCATCGATAAAATCACCGTGCAGATCGCTTTGATCGCCCTTGCTTATATCCTGTCATATCTGGTAATGCTCGGGCTGGGAGAACTGCTCCCGGGCATGAGATCGGTTATTTACGGATTTAACTTCTTCATCGGCGTTTTAATGGCGACGCTGGTAAAGCTGGTACTGAACTTTTTTAACAAGAAACAAATTGTCAAAAAGAAATATACCAATAATTTCTTGCTGACGCGGATCGGCAATTTCTTCTTCGACGTGATGATCGTCGCCGGAATTGCCGCCATTCAGCTGGATGCGCTTGCGGATTATTGGCTGGTCATTCTCATTCTAGGCATAGTCGGGCTGATTATAACGTATATTTACAATCTCATCGTCGCGCGGGTGCTGTTTAAAGATTATGCGGAAGAGCAGTTTCTCGCGATGTACGGGATGCTCACCGGAACGGCGAGCACGGGGATCATCCTTCTGAGGGAATATGATCCCGAGTTTTCGACGCCCGCCGCCGATAATCTCGTCTATCAGAATTTTCCGGCGATCGTATTCGGGTTTCCGATGATGCTGCTCGCTACGTTTGCGCCGAAACAGCCTTTCTGGACGATGATTATCCTGATCGGTTTCTTTATCGCGATGAACGTTATTTTATTCCGCAATCAGATCTTCGGCGGCTTACGGGCGCGCAGAAAGGGCGTTGCGGATACTGGAACGGCCGAAGAGAAATCAGCTGCCGGAGAGGGAAGTGACGAAACGTCGGCGGAATAAGCGGAACGATGCCGTTCGATACCTCTGAAAAACGCCCGCCGTTAAAACGGCGGGCGTTCTGTTGCCATCGTTTATTTTGTTCCGAAGATACGGTCTCCGGCGTCGCCAAGTCCGGGGACGATATAGCCGAATTCATTCAGCTTTTCGTCCAGAGACGCACAGTAAACGGGGATCTCCGGATGCGCTGCGGTAAAGGCTTCGATGCCCTCCGGGGCGGCGATCATGCACATAAACTTGATATCCGTGCAGCCGCGCTTTTTCAGAAGTTTTACCGCGTCGATCGCCGAGCCGCCCGTGGCAAGCATGGGGTCGCAGAGGATGATCTTGCGGTTTTTGATGTCGTCCGGCAGTTTGCAGTAATATTCGTGGGGTTCCAGCGTTTTTTCGTCGCGGTAAAGCCCGATGTGACCGATTTTCGCGGTCGGGAAAAGGGCGGAAATGCCGTTTACCATGCCGAGACCGGCGCGCAGGATAGGGACGATCGCCACGTCGTTGCAGGCGAGAACATTGCATTTCGCTGCGGCGATGGGCGTTTTAATCTCCACTTCTTTCAGCGGAAGATCTCGGAAAACCTCGTAAGCCATCAGCATGGCGATTTCCTCGACGAGTTCTCTGAACTGCTTGGAAGAGGTGTTTACGTCGCGCAGAAGGGAAATTTTGTGAGTGATCAGCGGGTGTTGAAAAATGGTTACGTTTTCTCTCATGTGTTTTACCTCTGTTTCTCATAAAAAAAGCCGTAAGCCGGCTTCTTTCTTTATTCCGAAGCGGTTTCGGCAGAATAGGCATTCAGAACCGACTGAACCAAAACCTCTCTCGTTTCCGTGTTGATGGGATGTGCGATGTCTTTGAATGTCCCGTCTTTGCCTTTTCTGCTGGGCATCGCGATGAAAAAACCGTCGGGGCCGTCGATGATCTTGATGTCGTGAACGACGAAACACTCGTCGAACGTCACGGAAGCGACGCCTTTCAGCTTGCTGTCTTCGTTTTTGACCAGGCGGACGCGCACATCTGTTATTTTCATATTACCTTACCTCTCTTATCCTATATTATTTTTATTGTAGCACATAACGCGCAAGATTTCAATAGGGTTTTAAAAAGTTTTTGCCTATTTGCGAAAAAAGTTTTTCTGTGTCAAAAATTGTCTGTCCGCGGCATAAAATGAAGTATGATTTCAGGTGTTTTCAAAAAAAACAGGCGCTTTCACTTTATCGGAATCGGGGGCGTCAGCATGAGCGGACTGGCACAGTTTTGCCTGAAAGCGGGCTGTCGGGTGAGCGGAAGCGATACCGTTATGTCCGATTATACAGGGAGGCTTGCAGAATCCGGCGTGAAGATTTTTATCGGCCATGCCCGGAAAAACGTCCGCGGGGCAGAAGTCGTTATCTATAATTCGGCGATTGCAGAGGACAATCCGGAACTGTGCGCCGCCCGCGACAACGGAAAACTGATTCTCAAGAGAAGCGAGCTGCTGGGGGAAATTCTCTCTCTTTATTCCAGGAGAATCTGCGTTGCGGGGTGTCACGGAAAGACCACAGTCACCGCAATGCTGACGCAGATCTTCCGGTACGCGGGGGAAGATCCAGCGTATTTCATCGGGGGAAACGCTTTGGATTTCGGCAATGCTGGCGTTTCCTTTTCCGGGACGGCGATTGCGGAAGCGTGCGAATTCCGCCGCAATTTTCTCGATCTGAATCCCAATTTCGCAGTTATTACCAACATCGACGACGATCATATGGATTGTTATCGGGATCTGGCGGATCTGACGGACTCTTACCGCAGATTCGGAGAAAACGCGCTCTGTTTTATCAATGCGGACGATAAAAATGCCCGTTCGGTCAGGAAGCCGGGCGATATCACTTACGGGATAAAATCAAATGCGGATTACCGCGCGCTGCATGTGAGCAGCAGACAGGAACGCTATTCGTTCGATTTTATGCGGGGGAGCGAATGTGCTGCGCCGATCTGGCTGAACGTGGTGGGGGCGTACAACGTCGCAAATGCGCTCGCCGCCGCAGCTGCTGCCGACAGACTCGGCGTTCCGCCGGAGACGATCGCCAGGGCATTGCGGGATTTTCGTGGGGTAGAGCGGAGAAACGAATTCTTGGGGGAATGGTGCGGGGCGGAGTGCTACGCCGATTACGCGCATCATCCGCGGGAAATTGCGGCATCTTTGGAGACCTTCCACAAACTGGCCGGCGAAAAGCTGGTCGTTGTCTTCCAGCCGCACACCTACTCCAGAACGCGTCTATTATTCGGGGAGTTTCTCGAGGTCCTGCAAAAAGAACCCCGCCTGATTTTATATACCGCTTATGCGGCGCGCGAGCCTTATGACGTGGCCGGCAGCGCATATACGCTGAAGCGCGCGCTTCCCGCCGCGGAATATGCGGATACGCCCGAACGCCTGGCAGATAAACTGCAAGAAATGCTCCGCGCGGATGATAAACTTCTGATTCTGGGCGCGGGAGATCTCTATGAAATTGTGAAGAAAAGACGAAAGGAAAAAAAGCCGCTGTAAAGCGGCTTTTCCCGTTTAATGGATATATTTGTTCTTCGGCTTTTTGGGCTGCAGCCTCAGCTTTTCCGCCAGATTCTGCAGCATTGCGGAGAGGGGAACGTCGATCAGGACAATGCACACGACGATGAGAATGTGCTGCCAGTATTCCGAGAGGGGAGACATCGCTTCCGAAAGTCCCAAAAACTCCGACCCGTACATACAGCAGAAGATGGACCATATAAGCGTAATCACCAGCACGAGCGAGAACAGAACCGAACGGAAAACGTTGAACGGCTGACAGATACGGAAGAGCATGATCAGCCCGGCGTATGTCATCGCGTATACCTGCATAGCGATGTAGATCTGCGGACTGACGGCTTCAAATCCGAGCAGGGACTGTGCCAGCTGTACCAGCATGACGCTGAAGACCATCAGAAATGCGCCCGGCAGAGCTCGGCTAATGACGAAACTGATAAATTTTCCTTCCACCCGGTTGTCGTTTGCCTGAAACGAAAGTCCTGCGGAAGCCAGCCCGATGATGATAATTTCTAGAAAGAGCATCATGGACGGCGTAAACGGATAGCTCTTATTCGGAATGATGAGCATCAGAACGGATAAGAACATTGTGAACATCGTCTTCATCAGATAGAGGGAGGCGGAATGCTGTATGTTGTTGATGACGCGCCGCCCCTCGTGCACGACCTTCGGCATGGAAGAGAAATTGGAATCCATCAGAACGAGATGGGATACGTTCCGCGCCGCATCGCTTCCCGAAGCGACGGTGATCGCACAGTCAGCTTCCTTCAGTGCGAGGATATCGTTGACGCCGTCGCCCGTCATGGCGACAGTGCGCCCGGCTGACTTCATCGATTTGATGAGGATCGCCTTCTGTTCGGGCGTGACGCGTCCGAAGACCGTATATTTGCTGGCGACATTCATGACGTCCCGATCGCTCAGCCCCTCCAGGCTGATGTAATCTTCCGCGCCCTCGATGCCGACGCGCCGCGCAACTTCGGAGACGGTTACGGGGTTGTCGCCGGAAATGACCTTGACGGCGACGTCGTTGTCTTTAAACCACTGTATGGTAGCCACCGTGTCTTCCCGGATATTATCCGTTATGGTGATCAAAGCGATGGCTTTCATGTTGGCGGGAACGTTGTTGTCCGCCGTTATGCCGTTTTTGGAGTAGGCGAGCACCAGTACCCTCAGGCCCATCGAGGCATACTGGTTGATCATTTTGCTGAGTTTTTCCGGAATCTCTTTGAGCACGAATTCCGGCGCTCCGAAGGCATAGGTCCCTTCTTCAAAAAAAGTTACCGCAGAGAGTTTCCGCGCCGAACTGAAGGGAAGAATTTTCACCGCTTTCAGCGAGTTGTTGTGGCCGAAATGATTGTACAGGGCGATCGAGGTCTGATTGTTGTCGTTCAGCGCGCAGAGCATGGAGCCCATAATCTCGCTGATGGTATTCGATGTATTGTTGTTCAGAATGATGCAGTCGCTCACTTTCATTCTGCCGTCCGTGATCGTCCCGGTCTTATCCAGACAAAGGACGTCCACGCGCGCCAGCATTTCAAGGGAATAAAGGTCCTGCGTCAGCGTGTTGTTGCGGGCGAGGCGGATTACGCCGACCGCAAGCGCCATGCTGGTCAGAAGCAGCATACCGGAGGGGATCATGCCGATGATCACGGTCGCCGTCAGTTTGACCGCCTCGTTTACGCCCACGACGGCGTTGTTTTTGAGGAACATCAGAATGGCGATCGGAATGATAATGATGCCGACGATCGTGATGATCATCTTCATGGAGTGCATCAGTTCGGAATGCGGCTTTTTGTATTTTTTCGCCTTTGCGGAGAGTTTCTCCACATAGTTTTCTTTTCCGATTTTCTCCGCGCGCGCCCGGCAGTTGCCGCCCGTGACAAAGCTGCCCGCATACAGCATATCTCCGGCCTGTTTGCGGACGGAAACGGATTCGCCCGTCAAAAGCGACTCGTTGACCTCGATGGACCCCTCCATGACGATGCAGTCGGTGGAAATCTGATTCCCGATGGAAAAACTGATGACGTCGTCCAAGACGATCTCGCGCGTGGAAATCTCTTTCTCCACGCCGTTTCTGATGACGTGCGTCGATCGCGACGAAATGAGAGACAGCTTTTCCACCGTCCGTTTCGCCCGGATTTCCTGAATAATGCCGATTAAGATATTGGCGAGAAAAATGAGTACGAAAAAGAAATTGGAAAGCTCGGCGTGCACGCATGCGAGCGCCACCGCAACGATGGCGCAGAGCAGGTTAAAAAACGTGCAGATATTGCCGACGAAGATGCTTTTGTAAGATTTGGAATATTTCTGTGCGACAAAGTTGACCAGATCGTGATTGTACCGTTCGGTCAGCTGTTCGTCGTTCAGTCCCTGATCGGGAGCGGGGTTATAGCGCTCCGCCTGATCGAGGGGGAGGGGCTGAAACTTTTTGCGCTTCTTCTTCAGGTTTTTAAAGTAGTCCACCGTGGAACGGTAGATCGTGACGAAAGCGCTGTCCGACCGTTCGGTTCCGCCGAACTCATCCGCGGGCTGCGTCGGTTCCGCTTCGCTTTTCTTTTTTTTCTTCTTTTTTTCCGGTTTTTCGGGCATGACGACAGGCGGCTGCGTCTCAGCCTCTGCCGCAGCGGGGGCCGCCGCGCCGTCTTCCGGAAGGATCTCGATGGCGGCGGGCTTCGGGGAAACTTTGTTCCGCTGTCCGCTCCGCCCGGCCGTTTCGGTTACGTTTACGGACGTATCTTCGATCGTCGCCGGCTCCTCGGGAGAAGTTGTCGTCTTTTTCGTCTTGCTCATATTCCTTCCTTATCTGTTATACGATGATGTTGATCAGCCGATTGGGAATAACGATCAGCTTTTTGATTTCCTTACCGTCCAGCGCGGCGGTGATTTTTTCGTCGTTTAACAGGATCTCCTTGATTTCCTCCTGAGAAACGCCGTTTGCTAGCATCAGTTTCCCGCGCATTTTGCTGTTGATCTGTACCGCTACTTCCGTTTCGTCCTTTACGAGCGCAGACTCGTCGCACACCGGATAGGATGCCGTAAATACGGACTTTTTATTACCGCATGCTTCCCAGAGCTCTTCCGAAAAGTGGGGGGCACAGGGCGCCAGAAGCAAGATAAAATCCGCAAGCGATTCTTTCAGCAGTTTTATGTTTTTCTCTTCTTCAGGCAGCGCGTCGTATTTCGCGAGCGCGTTCGTAAATTCCATCAGGCGGGCAACCGCAGTATTGAAGGAGAAATGGTCCATGTCGCGGTCCACGCATTTGATCGCGTAATTGCGCGCGTATAAAAGGTCTTTCTCCGCCTTTCCGATCTTGCTGTTTTTCGGGCTTTTATCGGTTTTTTCTTCGATGATCGCCCGTGCAACCCGCTCAGCCCGGTCCAGATATTTTGCAATCGCCTTGATTCCGTCCGAATTCCAGGGACCTCCTTCCGTGTAGGAAAACCCGAACATCAGGTACATGCGGAATACGTCCGATCCGTAAACGGAGATATAGTCGTCGGGAGAGACGATGTTCCCGCGGGACTTGGACATTCTCATGCCGTCCGGTCCCAAAATTACGCCCTGATGAATGAGAGAACGGAAGGGTTCGCTGAAATTGAGGTAGCCCATGTCGCGGAGCGCTTTGGTGATAAACCGCGAATACAGCAGGTGCATGCAGGCGTGTTCCGCTCCGCCGACGTACTTATCCACCGGCAGCATCTTGTTGATGAGATCGGAGTTGAACGGTTCTTTTGCATTGTTTGCGTCCGGGTATCGGAGATAATACCAGCTGGAGCAGACGAACGTATCCAGCGTGTCGGGATCTCTATGCGCGTCTCCGCCGCAGACCGGGCACTTGACGTTCATAAAGCTCTCGCATTTAGCGAGCGGCGATTTTCCGTCCGGTTTGAATTCCACGTCGTACGGGAGTTTCACGGGGAGATCTTTATAGGGAACGGGGACAATACCGCACTTGTCACAGTGAATGACGGGAATCGGTGCTCCCCAGTATCTCTGGCGGGAAACCAGCCAGTCTCTCAGTCTGTAATTGATTTTCGGTTCACCGGCGCCCATCTTCACGAGTTTCGCAATGATCGCTTTTTTCCCTTCTTCCACCGTGAGACCGTCGAATTCCTGGCTGTTCATCAGGATCCCGTCTTCGGTGTAAGGGAGATCGGTGTTGCCGGAGGGATTGCTGATGACGCGCATCAGTGGGAGACCGTATTTCTGCGCAAAGGCGAAATCCCTTTCATCATGTGCGGGAACTCCCATCACGGCGCCCGTTCCGTAAGAATACAGCACGTAATCGGCGGCATAGATGGGGACTTTCTTTCCGTTGATGGGATTGATCGCGTACGCTCCGATAAAAACCCCCGTTTTTTCACGCGTAGTGGAAAGGCGCTCGATTTCGTTGGTCTTCGCCGTATTTTCCACATAAGCGAGAACGTCCGCCTTCTGTTCTTCGGTCGTCAGCTTCTGAACAAGGGGATGTTCGGGGGCAAGGACGACATAAGAGACGCCGAACAGAGTATCCGCCCGCGTCGTAAACACGCGGAATTTATCTCCGCTCTCGCAGGTAAATTCAACCTCGCCGCCGAAGGATTTTCCGATCCAGTTGCGCTGCATCGCTTTGGTGTGTTCGGGCCAGTCAATATCGTTCAGGCCCTGCAGCAGTTCTTCGGCGTACTTGGTGATCTTAAAAAACCACTGCGTCAGATTTTTTTTGACGACCGTCGTGCCGCAGCGCTCGCAGGCGCCGTCCACAACCTGTTCGTTTGCAAGCACCGTGTTGCAGGAAGGGCACCAGTTGACGGGCGCTTCCTTGCGGTAAGCGAGTCCGTTCTCGTATAACTTCAGGAAGAGCCACTGCGTCCATTTGTAATAATCTTCCTGACAGGTTTTGATCTCTGCGCTCCAATCGAACATCGCCCCCATGGCTTTCAGCTGTTTTTCCATGGTTTCGATGTTTTTCAGTGTTGAATCCTGCGGATGAATTCCCGTTTTGATCGCATAGTTTTCAGCGGGCAGACCGAACGCGTCGAATCCCATCGGCTGAAAAACCTCGTATCCTTTCATCTTTTTATAACGGGCGAAACTGTCTGTCAGCCCGTAGTTGTACCAATGGCCGACATGCAGCTTGGCTCCGGACGGATAGGAAAACATTTCCAGGCAATAATATTTTTTGGAAATTTCCTTATGATTAAAGGTATTGCTTTTGTCTTTCTCCCAGAAGTCCTGCCATTTTTTCTCAACTTTCTTCATGTCCATAGGAAATCCGATTCCTCCGCATTCTAGCACTCACGAATATTTCTATAATTATACAACTTTATCAGACAATAGTCAAGAAGATAGAAAAGCATTCGGCGGCGAAAGCAAATATTATGTTTTGAAGAGCGAAGATGTTAAAAGAGTCAAGCTGGGTATTGATTCCAAAAACGCTATTTCAGTGTTATCCGTAAAGTTTAAGTTCATGGCGCGGGAAAAAAAGCAATTTAAAAATCATAGGATCTCTTTCACGATGAGATGAGAATAAATCAGCTAAACGGGCATGGATTGAATTGACTTTATTTGTCCTTTACGTTAAAATAGAATAAACTGTTCAAATCACTGTCCGCGGCACTCTTTTGTCGTTTAAGGCAAAGAGAGAAGCGCTGTAAGGAAATTTTGTTTTCATTGGAAGCGAAGGGGCGGAATAGCGATTGGTCGGCGAAGCCGCAATCGCGTCACACGCAACCTTGCGTGGAGAATTAAAAAAAGAAAACGCCTTGATCTGAATCAAAGCGTTTGGCAGGGGAGACGCGATTCGTAAGGAGCGAAGCGACGGAATAGCGATTGATCGGCGAAGCCGCAATCGCGTCACACGCAACCTTGCGTGGAGAATTAAAAAAAGAAAACGCCTTGATCTGAATCAAAGCGTTTGGCAGGGGAGACGCGATTCGAACACGCAACCGACGGTTTTGGAGACCGCTACTCTACCGTTGAGCCACTCCCCTAAAAGCATAGATATTATAACTTAAACGGCGTTATAAGTCAAATAAAAAGGAGCATAATTTTGAATAAATTTAAACTCGGCGTCATCGGCTGCGGTTTTATGGCGCAGGCAATACTGGACGGAATATTGAAAAATCAGCTCATATCTCTGGCAGATCTGATTGTCAGCGATCCGGTGGATGGGAAGCTGCAAAAATATCGGGAAATCGGCTGCAGAACCGCCAAAGATAACCGCACCGTCGCAGGAAATTCCGAATTCTTGCTGTTTGCCGTTAAACCGCAGCATTTGAGTGCTTGTTTGCGGGAAATCGAAGGGGAAAGCGTAAAAAAAATCATCAGTATATTGGCTGGAACGAAAAAAGAAGCGTTCCGCAAAGTTTTTCCGGATGCAGCCGTGGCGCGCTGTATGCCGAATACGCCCTGTTCGATCGGGTGCGGAGCCGTCGGACTTGACGTCGAAGAGTTTTCGGAAAAGGACCGTTCTTTTCTTGCCTCTTTGTTTTCTGCGCTGGGAGAAGTCGTTTTTCTGCCTGAGTCCAAACTGAATGCCGTGACGGGAATCAGCGGCAGCGGGCCCGCTTATGTTTATCTGTTTACGGATGCGCTGATAAAAGCAGGCGTCAGAGAGGGGCTGAAGGAAGAAGATGCCAGAAAACTTGCGGTGGCTACGGTCATCGGAGGGGGAGAAATGATGCGCAGGCATGCGGATATCCCCTTGGAGCAGCTGATTTCGTCTGTGTGCAGCAAAGGGGGGACGACGCTGGCGGCAATCGATGCGCTTCGCAAAAACGGGCTGGAGAATGCTTTGACGGCGGGCGTTTCAGCCGCCGTGCGCCGCGGAGAGGAACTGGAAAAGCTCTTATGAAACAAGTGACCATTTATACCGACGGCGCCTGTTCGGGCAATCCCGGCGCCGGAGGCTGGGGCGCTATTCTCATGTTCAACGGCAGGGAAAAGGAAATTTCCGGCGGCGAACGGGAGACGACCAACAACCGCATGGAATTGATGGCGGTGATTGCCGCATTGAAGAGACTGAAAGAACCTTGTGAAGTGTGCCTTTACAGCGATTCGCAGTATGTTGTCGGCGCGTTTGCCAATCGCTGGGTGGAGAGCTGGCAGAGGAACGGATGGCGAACAGCCAATAAAGGGGAGGTAAAAAACGTCGACCTTTGGACGGAACTGATTGCGCTGACCCGCAGGCACAAAGTGGAGTTTATCAAAGTGAAGGGGCATGCGGACAATGAATTCAACAACCGCTGTGATAAACTGGCGCGGGAAGAATGCAAGCGTTTTCTGCCGGAATGATTTATAAAACCGGGAAGAAACAAGTATAATAGTTATTATGGATGAAAAGAAAAAACCTTTCGTCATAGCGAAAGAGATCCTGACTTTTATACTGATCTTTCTGTTGGGCGCAGTGGGCGTCGTGTTTTCCGTGCTTTTTATAGAGACGTTTGAAAGCGGATTTCTCTATGACTACGGGGGGCTGATTAAGGGAATTTCCGTCGCTTTGATTACACTCTGTACGGTTTTGGCGTTTGTATTCAGGGGAATTCATAAGGATTTTATTTACAAATGCTGTTATATCGTCATCATTTTCGCGGCGGTCGCTCTGGTCGGGCTGTATCTGTTAAGCAGATTCGGATTTTGGGAAAAGATAACGAGCGTTGAAGAGTTCAGGGAATTTATCGATTCTTTCGGCGGAGCTGCGGTATTTATCTTTATCCTGATTCAGTTTGCTCAGGTCGTTCTGCTTCCGATTCCCAGCTTTATCACGGTCGGGGCGAGCGTGCTCTGTTTCGGGCCGTTCTGGGGGGCGGTATACAGTTTTATCGGCAGTTTTATCGGGTCCGTCGTCGCTTTTGCGATCGGGCGCGTATTCGGCTATAAAGTTGCGCGATGGTTGGTGGGGAAGGAAAATCTCGATAAAGCGATTGCTTCGGTCAAGGGAAAGGATCGTGCAGTTTTAACGTTTATGTTCCTTTTCCCTTTTTTCCCGGACGACGTGCTGTGCTTTGTCGCGGGGCTGTCTTCCATGACGTGGCTTTTTTACCTGATTATGATCTTCATAACGCGGTTGATTTCCATTTTCACGGCGACGTTCTCTATGAACAACAGCATTATTCCTTACGACACGTGGTGGGGGCTTTTGCTTTGGGGCGTTGTAATCGCCGTTACGGTGCTGGCGACTGTCTGGATCTATAAAAAGGGCGATAAAATAGAGGCGTTTTTTACAAAACGGCTAAAATCAAAAAAAGCAAGAAAAGATATAACAAAATAAAATATAATTATGTTTGACATAATTTATGGTGACAGATGAAAATTTTAATCAGTAATGACGACGGTATTCACAGCGAAGGGCTGCAGGTGCTCGCCCGCGTATTGTCCGAACGGCATGATGTCTTGGTAATCGCGCCGGCGGACAACTGCTCCGCTTATTCACATAAATTGACCATACATACTACCGTAAAATTAAAGCGGTGCGATTTTGGAGATCGTATCCGGGCTTATTCGCTTACGGGCACGCCGGCGGACTGTGTGAAATTCGCAAAAAACGTGTTTTCGGACTTTCAGCCGGATGTCGTGTTTTCCGGGATCAATGTCGGTGAAAATCTGGGGACGGATATTCTTTATTCCGGCACGGTCTCCGCAGCCCTGGAGGGCGCCGTCTATCATCACGTGGCGATTGCGCTTTCTTCCGTCCCGCGCGCGGGGAATTCCTACGAGGCGATCGCCCGCTTTGCGATGGAGCACCTGGATCGCCTGCTGAAAGTATCCGGAGAAGGGACCGTTTGGAATATCAATTTTCCGATGATGAACGAGCCGCGGCAATATGTGTTTACAAAACTCGGAACGCAGATTTATTCGGATTATTACGAACCGGTCGGGGAAGACGAATATTTGCTGACGGGATCTCCCATTTCTCATGAAGAAAACGAGGATGACTGCGACGTTGAGTGGATGAAGCGCGGCTTTATCACGATTACGCCCATTGTGTTCGATCGGACGGATTATGCGAAATTGTCACTGTTGAGGGAAAAATGGGAAGCGTAATTGTAGTGGGCGGTGGACCTGCGGGCCTGATGGCGGCTTACTGCGCCGCGTCTCGCGGCCGAGAAGTGTTTTTGCTGGAAAAAAATGAGAAATTGGGGAAAAAACTTTATATTACGGGGAAAGGGCGCTGTAATCTGACGAACCTGACCGCCCCGTCCGATTTTTTGGAAAACGTGGTGACGAATCCGAAATTTGCGACCGGTTGTATTTATCGCTTTTCCCCCGAGGATACCATGCGTTTTTTCGAGGAAGGCGGGCTGAAGCTGAAGGTGGAACGCGGCAGCCGCGTTTTTCCGCAAAGCGACCGCGCGAGCGATGTGACGAAATGCCTTGCAGGATATTGCGAGCGGGCAGGAGTCAATGTAAAGTTGAATACCTGCGTCAGGAAAATTGAAAAAAGGGAAGATTTCTGGTATGCCGATACGGACGGCGGCACTTACAAGGGCGAATCCGTCGTTATCTGCACGGGCGGCGTTTCTTATCCCGTTACGGGCTCTACCGGAGACGGGTATGAATTTGCCCGCGCGTTCGGTCACAAAATCGTCCCGCCTCAGCCGAGCCTGGTCGGTATCTGCATCGAAGGGGATGACTGTGGAAAGATGCAGGGGCTTTCTCTGAAAAACGTGCGGCTTTCGGCGTTTTATAAGGAGAAAAGGATTTTTTCCGAACAGGGGGAAATACTCTTCACGCATTTCGGAGTTTCAGGGCCGCTGGTGCTGACGTTGTCCGCGCGGATCAACCGGCTTCCGGTCGGCGAAATCCGGCTGGAAATCGATTTCAAACCCGCGTTGACGAGAGAAATGCTGGACGCGCGCCTTCTGCGGGATTTTGAGGCGCTCAGAGGCAGGAGGCTGAAAAATTCGCTGGATATGCTTTTGCCGCGGGCGGTAATACCGGTGCTCATCTCACGCCTCGGAATCGGAGGCAGCCGTTCCAACAGCGAAATCACGGCTGCGGAGCGGAGCCGGCTGGTTTCCCTTCTGAAAGGATTTCCGCTTCGGCCGACAGCTTTGCGCCCGGTGGAAGAGGCGATCGTCACGGCGGGCGGCGTGGACGTTTCGTCCGTTCATCCGAAAACCATGGAGAGCAGGCTCGCGCCGGGGCTGTTTTTTGCGGGGGAAGTGCTGGATATCGATGCCCTGACGGGCGGATTCAATATACAAATGGCGTTGTCTACGGGGTTTGCCGCGGGGACGCACGCATAGGAGGAAGTATGGAGATTTACAATATCGCGTTGGACGGCCCTTCGGGCAGCGGAAAAAGCACGGTGGCGAAAGCGCTGTCTCAGAAATTGGGCATTTTATATCTGGATACCGGTGCGATGTACCGCGCCACCGCCGTCAAAGCCCTGCGCCTCGGCGTCGATCCGTTGGATGAACGCGCCGTTGCTGCGTTTCTGCCAAAACTGGATTTGGATATCCGTTACAAAGAAGGGGCGCAGCATACGTATCTGGACGGAGAAGACGTTTCGAAGGCGATCCGCGAACCGCAGGTCTCGATGGCGGCGTCTAATATATCCTCTCTGAAATGCGTGCGCCTGAAGATGGTGGAAATGCAGCGGGAAATCGCGTCGAAAATGTCCTGCGTGCTGGACGGACGGGATATCGGATCCTTCGTGCTTCCGGGGGCTAAATATAAGTTTTTTATCACGGCAAACGTTTCTGTGCGCGCGGAGCGGCGGTATAAAGAATTGAAGGAAAAGGGATTCGATGTGGACTTTAACGCGCTTTTGGAAGAAATCGAACAACGCGATTACAATGATCGCACGCGGGCGTTTTCTCCGCTCGTAAAGGCGGAAGACGCGATCGAGATCGATACTTCGGATATGGACGTGGGGGGCGTCCTGTCGAAAATTATGGGGTATCTGGGAAAGAGTCATGAATAAGTTTTGCGAAAATTTGATCATGGGGACGTTTCGCCTGTTTTATCCGGCGAAATACTACGGATTGGAGCATATTCCGGAAGGGCGGGCAGTGTTTGTCTGCAATCATTTTTTTGCGCTCGATCCGCTCTTTGTATTCAGCGTATATCAGAAAAAGGGAGACATTTACTTTCTCGCGAAGAAAGAGCTGTTCCGCAAAAAATGGGCGGGGGATATTCTGAAAGAATTCGGTGCAATCCCCGTGGATCGCGAGAACGTAGACCTGCAGACGATGATGGCGGCGCTGCGCGCGTTGAAGGAAGACCATAAACTCGTGATTTTTCCGGAAGGGACCAGAAATAAAAAGGACGACGCGCTGCAGGAGCTGAAGGGCGGCGCTGCGATTTTTGCCGTGCGTACAAAGAGCCCGATCGTGCCTGTCATGATGTTAAAGCGCGCCCGCCTGTTTCGCCGCACGAAGCTGATTTTCGGAGAGCCCTTTGAATTCAGCGAATATTACGGAAAGAAACTGACGGAAGAAGACTATCGGAAACTGGACGCAGAACTGCGCGAAAAGATGATCGCGCTGCAAAGTCAGCTGAAAGCGCTTTGCGCGAAGAAGAAGGGGCGGAATGGAAATCGAACTGAGCGGTGAAAGCGGGTTTTGTTTCGGGGTGACGGATGCGGTCGAGAGAACGGTGTCGCTGAAGGGGGAAGACGTCTACCTTCTGGGCGAGATCATACATAATGAAGCCGTGATCGAACGCCTGAAAAAGGCCGGCGTCAAGACGGTGAACGATATCGAAGAAGTCCCCCGCGGCACAGTGGTGATCCGCGCGCACGGCGTTGGAAAAGACGTCTATGAGAAGGCAGAACGCAAGGGACTGAAAATAGTCGACTGCACCTGTCCGAACGTGCGCAAGATTCAGAATATCGTCCGCGAGCATTACGGGCAGGGTTATCGGATTGTGATTCTCGGGAAAGCCGACCACCCGGAAGTGGTCGGACTGAACGGTTGGTGCGGGGGAACGGCGCTCGTGATTGACGAAAATACGGCGCCCGATTTTTTGCGTTATGAAAAAGTCTGCGTCGTCGCGCAAACGACCTTTTCCAACGATAAATTTGAACGTTTTTTAAAAAATATTCCCAAAGAATGCCCAAAAACAGTTGAGATTTTTAAAACTATTTGTTATACTACTATAAAAAGGCAGAAAGAAGCTGCGCGTCTTGCGGAAACCTGTGACGCCGTCATCGTTCTCGGCAGTTTCAAGAGCAACAATACCAAGGAGCTCTATGAGATTTGCCGGCATCGCTGTAACGACGTTTTTTGGATTTCTTCGCCCGACGAATTGGACACAAAAAAAGTAAAAAATTTTAAGAAGGTAGGGATTGTATCGGGCGCGTCCACCCCGATGGAGCAATCTCTGGAGGTTATCTCGAACATGGAGAACATTACAGAAGTTAAGACACCCGAATCCAACGAGGAGATCGCAGTCGTCGAAGAGCCCGCAGCGGCGGAACCCGTAGAAGCCGCTCCGGTCGAAGAGGTCGCAGAGGCGCAACAGCCCGCGGCGGAAGAAAGCACCGAAAAAGTCGAAGCATCGGATACGATGGAGGCGGCCATTGCCAAGATGGACAAGAAGCCGCAGAGATTCAGAATAGGGCAAGTAATCACGGCTACAATTTCCGCGGCGACGGAAGACGGATTAGCTTTGTATATCACGAATACGAAGAAAGAAATCATGCTCGCCAAAGAAGAGATGACCGAAGCGTACAATAAAGCCGATTACGAAAGCAAGATCGGCGATGAGATCAGAGTGATGATCGTCGGGCTGGATCCCGTCGTTCTTTCCGAAAAGGCGATGGTAAAGGTCCTTGAGGAAGAAGCGGAGATCGAAGAGATCAAAAACGGCAAGATCTTTACCGTCACCGTTACAGGGTCCAACAAGGGCGGCCTTACGAGCAAATTCGGCAGTTATCAGGTCTTTATTCCCTCTTCTCAGATCCGTATCGGATACGTGAAAGAGCTGGATAAGTATATCGGCAAGGAACTTCGTTTAAAGGCGGAAAAGATTGAGACGGAAGGGCGCCGTCAGATCGTCGCCTCTCAGAGGGTGATTCTCGAAGCGGAGCGTGCGGAACGCGAGGCGCAGAAGGCCGAACGCGAACGCATTTTCTTTGAGAACATCCATGAGGGAGATATCGTAACCGGTACGGTCGTCCGCTTCGCGGCGTTCGGCGCGTTTGTTCAGGTCAACGGGTTTGACTGCCTTGCGCATATTTCCGATCTCAGCTGGACGGGCTGCAAAAACTGCGCCGACGTGCTTGAACTCAATAAAACTTATGAGTTCAAGGTGCTCAAAGTAGATGAGGCGGCAAAGAAGGTTTCGATCGGCTATAAACAGCTTCAGCCGAAACCGTGGGATTTGGTTCCCGAAAAGTATCATGTCGGGGATGTGATCAAGGGTAAGGTCGTCAGAATTGTCAGTTTCGGCGCCTTTGTCGAAGTGGAAAAGGAAGTGGACGGCTTGGTTCACGTTTCTCAGATTTCGAACGAATGGCTGGAAAATCCGACTTCCGCTCTGAAAGTGGGCGAGGAGATCGAAGCGAAGATTCTCGAGATCGATCCCGAAAAAGAGAAGATGACGCTCTCCATCAAGGCGCTTTTGCCGGAGGCGGAGAGAAGACCTAGAAAGTCCGACAATAAGGGGGAGGGCGAAGAGAAGCCCCGGCGCAACAACAGCGCCAGAAGACCCGCCCGCGTTGCGGAAGACGATGAGCTGAGAGGTTGGACGGACAGCAATAAGGGCGGTACTTCCATCGCTGAAATGCTCGGTTCTCTGGAAGAATAATCCGGTAAAATAAAATCAATGAAAGCCGCACGCAGATGCGGCTTTTTTGTTTGTAAAAGAGAGGGAATTTTTCCCTCTTTTATCATATCGGAAAGAGAACGCTAATAAAATATACAAAGTTATGAACATGGAATTTCTGCCGCAGCATATCGCGCGCGCCCTGAACAACATCGATACGGACAAGCTGTATGAGCTCCGTCTGCGGCGGGATTTCCCGATCGTGTTGAACTACGGCGGGAAAAACGTGTTCCTGACGCCTGCGGGAGCGAGCCTTTCCGCCGATGATGCGATCGCTTCCAATGCGGGAGAAATCGAGGAAATCGTTTATGCCGCCTCCGAATATTCCGTCTATGCAAACGATGAAAAAATACGCAGCGGCTATCTGACGGCGCAGAACGGGGTGAGGATCGGGCTGGCGGGAGAATGCGTATGGGAAAGCGGCAGAATCACGACGATTAAGAATATATCTTCGCTGAATATCAGGATTCCGCATAACGTCATCGGCTGCAGCGATCGTTTGTTTGCGCAGTTGAAGGAACGGAACGCGTACAATATGCTGGTCGTTTCTCCTCCGGGCATGGGGAAGACGACGATATTAAAGGATATTGTGCGGAATCTCGCCGAAACGAGAAAAAATGTTCTGCTGATCGACGAGAGAGGGGAACTGGCAGCCGGACTTTCCAACCCCTTTTGCGACGTCGTCAAATACGGTTCTAAGTTGTATGCATTTTCCTACGCGCTCCGCTCTCTTGCCCCGCAGATTGTCGTGACGGACGAGCTTTCCACGGAGGAGGATTTCCGCTTTGTTTCCGCCGCGGTGGATTGCGGAATCGATGTAGTGGCGAGCATGCACGGCCGCAGTCTGGCAGCGGCGAAACTGCGCCTGAAAGAGAAAGCCGGTTTATACGTTCTCCTGGACGGAGCAGTGGGAAAAATCAGGGAAACAGTATGTTAATCAAGATCATATTCGGGGTAATTTCCGTCGCCGCGTGTACTGCGGGCGGGTACTGGCTTTCGCTGCGCTTCGTAAAGCGGCGCGCGTTTTTCTTGGATTTCTGCGCCTTTAACCAGCTGATGCAGCGGGAAGTCGGTTTTGCAAAGAGTACGCTGAAAGAAATTTTTGCAAAGGCCGATTACGGCGCAGAATTTACGCAGGCGATACGGATGTTTGAAGATAAGAAGGCAATCGAACTGCCGCTGCTGAACAAGAGGGAAAATGAATTTTTACAGTCCTATTTCCGCGTTCTCGGAAAGACGGACAGCGCTACGCAGCTGGCGTTTTTCAACGCGCAGAAGGCGCCGATCGAAGGATATTTGAATACGGCAAAGGAGGATGAGACGAAATATCGCCCGCTCTATATTAAATTGGGGTTTCTCATCGGGTTGATTCTCTTCGTCATCATGTTATAGGCGATGGATATCTCTATACTTTTCAAAATCGCTGCGATCGGTATCCTGATCACGGTTATCACGCAGATCCTGAAAAAGAGCGACCGGGACGATATCGCCACGCTGGTCGGCCTTGCGGGAATGATCATTGTTTTGACATTGGTGATCGGCATGATCGCGGATCTGTTTGAAACGATAAAAAATATATTTTATCTCTTTTAAAGCATGTTGCAAATCGTCGCGCTCGCATTGATCACGGGGATTATCGTGATCTATTTGCAGGGCGTCAACAAAGAAATAGCGCTTTTGGCAGGCGCCGCAGGCGGGATCCTGATCGTGTTTCTCGCTTTCGGATATCTGAAAGATATTTTTTCGGTGATATCCGACATCGTCGCGTTGAGCGGAATCGACGGAGAGCTGTATAAACTGATCTTCAAGATCGTGGCGGTCGCTTATCTCGTCGAATTCGCCGCCGGCATCATAGAGGATTTCGGGCTCCGCGGACTGGCTTCAAAGCTGGTCTTCGGGGGAAAAGTCATCATCTTGGGAATGGCGCTCCCCATTGTCGCTGCGCTTCTCAACATTATCGTCAATCTGGTATCATGAAAAAATTTTTGATTTGCGTGCTTGCGCTGCTGGCAGTCACGGCGCTTTTTCTTCCGGAACGCGCGTATGCCGACGAATTGGGGGATTCCATCGACGAACAGCTGGGCGAGCTGGATCTGTCAGAACTGGAAGAATATCTCGAACGGCTCAAAGAAGAGAGCGGTAACTTTTTTCAGTATGGTTTTCTGGAAGAAGTAAAAGATATACTGAACGGAAAATTCAACGTCGACTACGGCAATCTGCTCTCCGGGGTGCTGGGTGCGCTGCTCAGCGGCGTATACGACCTGATGCCGACCTTTCTTTCCGTCGTGGCGATTGCCGTATTCTGCGGGATCTTCAATGCAAGCAAAGGGGATTTTTTATCGGATGAGATCAGAAATCTGATTTTTTTCGTCTGCTTTTCCTGCGTCGTGCTGTTGCTGATCAATGTTGTTTTTATACTGATTGAAAACACGAGAAATACTATAAATAATATAGCGAATTTTAATGAAATTATGTCACCCGTAATATTTACTTTGATGGCGGCAAGCGGCGGGACGGTGTCTGTTTCTGTCTATCAGCCCGCGGTGGCTTTTCTCACAAACGGGATTGTGCGGATTATACTGGACGCCGTTCTGCCGCTCAGCACGCTGATGATGGTGTTCAGCGTAGTATCCAACCTTTCGGTTTCGACCAAGCTGACGCGCTTTGTGGAGTTTTTCGGCAGCCTAAATAAGTGGCTGATCGGAATCAGCTTTACCGTATTTACCTTTTTTCTGTCCGTTCAGGGCATTACTGCCGGCGGGATAGACGGGATATCGCTCCGCGCCACGAAATATGCGATATCCAACTCCATTCCCATCGTGGGCGGATATTTGAAAGACGGCGTGGATCTCGTGATCGCCAGCAGCGTATTGATTAAAAACGCGGTCGGCGTGGTCGGTATTATCGCGGTGTTTTTCGTGATTCTCTCTCCTTTGCTGTGCATCATGTCCTTTCAGCTGCTGCTGAAACTGACTTCCGCGGTCATCGAGCCTTTGGGCGACGGCAGGCTCTCCGGCTTCTGCGCATCGCTTTCCAAAAACGTCAATTATCTGACCGCCAGCATTCTTTCCGTCGGCCTGATGCTGTTCCTCACGATCACGCTGATCATCTGTTCGGCGAACGCTTTCATATGAGCGCCTGGATCCTGAGCATCGTCGGAATCATTCTGGTTACGACGCTCGTCAGCATTGTTCTGCCGGAGGGAAAGCTGGCGCGTTACGTCAAGAGCATCCTGGCATTTGCGACGATACTCGTCGTCATCGCGCCGCTGAAAGAGATCGGCGGAAAGGAATTGGATTTTTCCGGGATTTTCACTTCGTCTGAAAGCGGATATCAGGAGTCGTTTCTCTATTATATCAATGAAAAAAAGGCCGCCGCGCTGGAGCAGGGATGCCTCGCAAACCTGGAAGAGGCGGGAATGACCGGGGCAAAGGTCACGGTGCTGTTTGTTGACGATGTTACATTTTCCATCGAAAAAGTACAAGTAAATGTCAAAAATTTGGTCTGTCAAGAGGATAAGCCGCATAATGATAGGAATGTAGAGATACGGCGGCGCTTGGCGGAATACTTAAAAATCGAGGTCGGGCAGGTGGAACTTTATGAGTGAAGAAAAGCGCAAGTCGTTTCTGGAAGGGGTTAAGAACAGGAAAGTATGGGAGTACGGGCTGGTCATCGTATTGGTAATAGCGGTGTTCGTCTTCGTATTGACTACCTTTTCGGATAACGAAAGCCGGGAAACGTCTGCAGACGATCCCATTGCAACCTACGTAAGCGATCTGGAAAAGAAACTCTCTTCCGTTCTTTCCGCGGTGGAAGGCGCCGGAAAAGTCGAAGTGATTATTACGGTGGAAGCGGGCATGGAGACCGTCTACGCGTACGAAACGGTGACGAAAGGGGACGTTGTCACGGAATCTCCCGTTTTGGTCGGCGGAAAGCCGGTTATCGTCAAGGAAATATATCCGCCCGTCGCAGGCGTACTGATCGTGGCGAAGGGAGCGAACAGCATTTCCGTCATGCGAAAACTACAACAGGCGACAATATCACTTTTAAATGTTGATATTCAGCAAATAGAAATTTTGACAATGAAATAAAAAAGGAGAAAAAGCTATGTCAAAGAAAAAGAAAATCATCGTGTTGTCCTGTATGATCGCTCTGCTTGCGGTTACTGCTGTCTTTAACTTTGTTCTCACCGACAGCAAACTGTTTCGCGGCGACGGAGACGCGGTGACGACGGCAAACTACTTTACCCAATACCGCTCCGAGCGCATGACTTCGCGCAACGAGGAACTGTTGCAGCTGGATGCGATCATCTCCGCCGCAGGCGAGGAAGATTCCGCGGCAAAAGAGGACGCGCTCGCCATGAAGGTGAAGATCACCGAGATCACCGAGCACGAACTTCTGCTGGAAAATCTGATCAAAGCGGTCGGCTATGAAGACGTCGTGGTGACGATCGGCATGAATTCGGATAACGTGAATATCATCGTAAAATGCGCGGAACTCACGCTGGACGATACCATTAAAATCTACACGATCGTCGAAGAGGAAGGCGTCTCTACGGTGGAAAATATAAAAATTATTCCAATTTCCTAAAAAACACTAGCAATATCCGATGTTTTATGGTATAATCTATTTAATATTGGGTTATACGAAAATACAGATATTGTCAGAGGTGTTTCATGGCATACTTTAAGCACAACCCCGCGGGCGGGCACGAAGGTAAAATCGTCTACAACGGCGGCATTATCAATGGCATTGCGCTCCTGGCGTTGGCGGAGATCGACGGGGTGGAAATTTTTACCAGTCGGAAAAAATTCAGGAAAAGTACAAAAAAATCCCTGAAAGTCAAATTTGAAAAAGACGGAATACACGTTGGTATCGCCGTAAAAGTACATTTCGGAACCTGTGTGTCGGATATGGCGTTCAAGATTCAGGAGAGCATCAAGCATAACGTTGAATCGATGACCGAATATAAGATCGCTCAGGTAGACGTTAAAGTGCTCGGCGTAATCTTTGACGACGAAGAAAACACGATTCAATCATTCCGGATGCCACAATGATTTGTGGCATTTTGGTGTTTTAAAGGAGAACGGATGAGAACTGCGGCGAGAGAATGCGTTTTGAAATACCTGTATGCCGAGCGGATCAATGACGAGTGCGGCGGCCAGTTGTTTGAATCGCTTTTGAAAGACGATAAATTGAAGGAAGAAGACCGGGCCTTTGCCCGCAGTCTGCTGGCGGCCGTCGAGGAAAACAAAGAGCAGCTTTTAAATGAAATCGCCTCGCTGTCGGTGGGGTTTCAGCTGGAGAGAATGTTTGAGATCGATAAATGCGCGCTCCTGATCGGCATGGCGGAAATCGCGTTTTTTCAGGATATTCCCTTCGTCGTCTCGGTAAACGAAGCGGTGAATCTGGTGAGCAAGTATTCCACGGAAAAGAGTATGGGGTTCGTGAACGGGATATTGGCGGAATTCGGGCGCCGGCGGGGGCTGAATTCATGAGCGCCGAGGTGATTGACGGCGCCGCATTAGCGGCCCGTATCAAGGCGGATATCAGAAAAAAGGCAGAGGCCTTCTTTGAAAAAACGGGGCGTAAAATAAAGCTCGCCGTCATAATCGCGGGGGGAAATCCCGCTTCCTTAATCTATGTCAGGAACAAAAAGAGGGCCTGTGAAGAGGTTTTTTTCGACTCGCTCGAGGTTCGCCTGCCTGCCGAAGTCAGTCAGAAAGAAATGGAAAGCGCAGTGCTCGCTTTGGTAAGCGACCGCGGCGTGGACGGGATTCTGGTACAGCTGCCGCTTCCGTCCGGGCTCGATGAAAGGAAGATTCTCTCGTTGATTCCGCCCGAAAAAGACGTCGATGGTTTTTCTGCGGAAAATATGGGAAAGCTGATGCGGGGAGAGCCGGTATTAACGGCGTGTACGCCCGCCGGCGTCATGCGGATGCTGGAGGAAGCCGGCGTTTCCCTCGAAGGAAAAAACGCCGTCGTCCTGGGGCGCAGCAACATCGTCGGAAAGCCGGTTGCACTCTTGCTTCTGAACGCGGGTGCTACGGTGACGATCTGCAACAGCAAGACGAAAAGACTTCCTGAGATCTGCCGGACGGCGGATATTTTGGTCGCGGCGGTGGGGCGTCCCCGCCTGGTTACTGCCGACATGATAAAACCGGGTGCCGCCGTTATCGATGTGGGAATCAACCGCGTAGACGGAAAATTGACGGGAGACGTGGATTTTGCGGCGGTTGCCGAAGTCGCGGGGTGGATTACGCCCGTGCCGGGCGGCGTGGGGCCGATGACCGTTGCGATGCTGCTCTGTAATACCTATCGCGCTGCGGAGAGGAGATGCTGTGAATAAGGAGCGCTATCTGAAATATCTGACCCTTGTCGAGGAATCTCTCGACGGGGTTTTTTCCGGTCTCCGGGATTGCCCGGCCGTCTTGAAAGAGAGCATGCGCTATACCGTTACGGCGGGCGGAAAGAGAATCCGCCCCGTTTTGCTTTTGGGTGCGGTCGATGCCATGGGAGGAGACGTGAAGAAGGCGCTGCCGCTTGCAGATGCGGTCGAACTGATTCACACTTATTCGCTGATTCACGACGATCTGCCCTGTATGGACAACGACGATATCCGCCGGGGGAAGATCGCCAATCATCTGAAATTCGGCGAGGCTGTCGCACTGCTCGCGGGAGACGCGCTGCTGACGCTGGCGTTTGAGCTGGCGGGGAACGCCGTCGCCGGCGGATGCGATCCCCGCGTCGTCTCCGTGATCGCCGAATATGCCGGTTATGCCGGCATGATCGGCGGGCAGGCGGACGAACTCTCGGGCGGCGAGATGAACGAAGAACGCCTGCTTGCGATCGAGCGGAATAAGACGGGGCGCATGCTCCAGCTGCCGCTCGCGCTGGCGGCTTTGATTTGCGCGGAAAAGAGGGACTTATTCGACGCGTTTGCCGAACAGTTCGGCATTTTGTTCCAGACGATGGACGATTTATCCGACCGGACGGAGAAGGTTTCTTCCAACGCGGTTTTGTTTTTCGGCTGCCGGGAGGCGAAAGCGCGTGCGGAAAGCGCGTTCGCCGCGTGCGTTGAATGCTTGAAGGAATTGCCCTACGATACTTCCTTTTTGGAATACGTCGTTCGCATGATCGCGGGGAAAGATGAGAATTGATAAGTTTTTGGCGGAGCGCGGAGATTATCCTTCGCGTTCAAAGGCGAGAGAGGCGATCGACCGCGGGGAGGTGCTGATCGACGGGGTGCCTGCCCGCCCTTCTTCCGAAGTTTCCGCCACTTCCGAAATCCGCCTGCTCACGGATGCCGGCGGATTTGTCTCGGCGGGCGGGGCGAAACTGCAGAAAGCGCTTTCGGATTTCGGTTTTTCTCCGCGGGGAATGGTATTTGCAGATATCGGGGCGAGCACGGGCGGTTTTACAGACTGCCTGCTGAAGAACGGAGCTGCCCGCGTGTATGCGGTCGATGTCGGCGTTTCTCAGCTGCACCCGCGCCTCGCAGGAGATCCGCGCGTCACTGTATGCGACCGCACCAATGCCAGATATCTGACGCGCGATTTTTTTCCGGAACCGCTGGACGGGGCGGTGATGGACGTCAGCTTTATTTCCGCAAAGCTGCTGATGCCCGCCGTCTGCGGGATATTGGAGGAGGGCTGTCCCTTTCTTTCCCTTCTGAAACCTCAATTTGAATGCGAAGAGAGAATCAGGCTGAAGAACGGCATCGTCAGAGATGAAAAACTGCGCCTGAAAATATGCGAAGGCATTTATGATTTTGCGGTTTCCTGCGGGCTTTCGCCGCAAAAGTTTACGACGGCGCCGCTGCGCGAGGGGAAAAATACGGAATACCTGATGCTTTTTACGAAGGGCGGCGCTATCCGGCTGGAAAAAGATGCGCTGTATTGCGAAGTAATGAAAAAAAATTAAAAAATTTTTGCATAAAAGTTGAATTTTTTGAATTTTTATTGTATGATAGAAAAAGGATGAAAAACAAAGTCGGTATTTATACAAATCATGCGAAAGACGTCGGAGGGATCTGGTCGAAAAAACTCGCGCGCCTTTTGAAGGAAGCCGGTTATGAAGTCTGTCCCGTAGAGGAAAACGCGCATCCGGAGGGAATCTCCGTTCTCTTCGTGTTGGGGGGGGACGGAACCATTCTCGGGCAGACCGAGTACGCTTCCGAAAACGAGATTCCCATTATTGGAATCAATGCGGGAAAGCTCGGATTTCTGACCGAGTTCGAGACGTTTGAGATGGAAGCCGCGGTATCCAGCTATGCCGCGGGGACACTGAAAAAAGACTGCCGCATGATTTTGAAAGTGGAGTGCGGCGACGCGGTGCGCTATGTTTTGAACGACGCGGTGATTCAGCGCTTCTATGCGCAGGAGGAGAGCAGCATCGTCGTCAACGTGGAAGCGGCGATCGACGGGATTTTGGTGGACAAGGTCAACGGAGACGGGGTTATCGTCAGTACGCCGACCGGCTCCACGGCCTATTCTCTTTCGGCGGGCGGCGCGATTTTAGCGCCCGGCATCAATGCCCTCTCCTTAACGCCGATCAGCGCGCATTCTCTCCACCACCGCCCGATTATCTATTCGGCGGATTCGGAGATCGTTCTGCGCGTACCCGGGGGAGGCGCGGCGGCTCTGTATGCGGACGGGAAATTTGTGACCAAACTGTCCGCGCGCGATAAAGTGAAAATTACAAAGGCGGAACAGCGGGGGATTACCTTTCTTCGGAAAAGGGATTCTAACTTTTACAATCGCCTGTTGCTGAAATTAAACAATGCAAACGGTTAGGAGGAAATATGTTAAAGAAGGATCGTCATGCTAAAATTCTGGAAATTATCCGGCAGAACGAAATCGATACGCAGGGAGAACTGACGCAGAAACTGAATGAAATCGGCGTAGAGGTTACGCAGGCTACCATTTCCCGCGATATCCAGGAATTGCATCTCATCAAAATTGCGGGCAAGGTCAAAAAGTACAAATATGCTTTCATCGATAAAAGGGAGAATTTCATTCCGGATAAAATCGTCAACTTATTCAAAGAAATTCTCGTATCCATCACGTGCGTCAACAATCTGATCGTGATCAAAACGCTTTCTGGGAACGCGAGCGCGGCGGGAATGGTCGTAGACCGCATGAATTTTTCGGAGATTCTCGGCTGCGTGGCGGGCGACGATACGCTGTTGATCATTACCAAGAGCAATTCGGATGCGGAAATGGTGATCAAAGAATTTAAAGAACTCATGAAATAAGTGATATGCTGAAGAAACTCGTCATCCGCAATATCGCCCTGATGGATTTTGCGGAAGTGGATTTTGAAAAAGGGCTGAACGTGCTGTCGGGAGAGACCGGCGCGGGAAAATCGGTTATCATCGATTCTCTCAATTTCGTTCTCGGCGCGAAGGCGGATAAGACTTTGATCCGCTACGGCAAAGAGGCGTGTTCCGTTCAGGCTGTTTTTGAAGTCCCCGATATCGAGGCGCTGAAAGAAGTCCTGCGTTCTTTCGATATTGAAGACGACGAGTTGATCATCGCGCGAAAATTCGGCGCGGACGGCCGCGGGGAAATCAAGGTGAACGGTTTTCCCTTTACGGCGGGAATGTTGAAAAAAATAACGCAGTATCTCGTCGATATTCACGGGCAGAGCGATCATTTTTATTTGCTGAAAGAATCCAATCAGCTGGAATTGATCGACGGATACGCGCAGGATTCCGTCACCGCGGTCAAGGCAAAGCTGCGTGCGGAGTTTGCCCGTCTGAAGGAGATCCGGGAAGAGCTGGAAGCCTTGGGAGGCGACGAAAGCGCGCGTGCGATACGCCTTGATATTTTGGACTATCAGATCCGCGAGATTTCGGAAGCGGAACTCGTCGAGGGGGAAGAAGAGTCCCTCGCGCAGGAGCGGGAAAAGCTCGCGAATGCGGAGAAAATCCTGCAATCGCTTTCCGTCGCGCGGGACTGTCTCAGCGGAGAGGGCGGCGTATTGGACGTCTTGCAGACGGCTTGCCGGAATGTCGGGGCGCTTTCCCGCTACGGCGATGTATACGCCGCGCTGGGCGAGCGCATGGAATCTCTGCAATATGAATTGGACGACGTCGAGCGCGCTTTGGGCGATGAAATCGACGGTATGGAGTTTGACGACGGAGCGTTGGAGCGCGTCGAAAGTCGCCTGGAATTATGGAAACAACTCGGCAAGAAATACGGCTTCGGCTATTCCGAGATCATGCGGTTTTTCGAGAATGCGACGGAAGAGCGGGATAAATTAGCCCGTTTCGACGAACTGTCCGAATCCTTGGTAAAAGAGGAATCGGCCGTTAAAAAACGCCTTTATGAAGGTTATCTGGCGCTGCAGGAGATCAGAAAGAGCGCAGCGCAGGATTTCTCCGCTGCCGTTACGGAGCAGCTCCGCTCTCTCGGTATGAACAGCGCCCGGTTTGCCGTTTGGTTTGAAGAGATCCCTCCGTATTCTCCGGATTTGCATTTTGTGGGGGAAAACGGTTTGGGACGGCTGGAATTCCAGTTTTCCGCGAACAAAGGGGAACCGCTGAAACCCCTTTCTAAGATCATCAGCGGCGGGGAAATCAGCCGGTTTATGCTGGCGGTCAAAACGCAGTCGGCAAAGATGCAGCGCATTTCGACTTATGTATTCGATGAGATAGACGCGGGCATCAGCGGCACTATCGCCAAGGTGGTGGCGGAAAAATTCGCGGATATCGCGAAGGACACGCAGATTCTGGCGATTACGCATCTTCCGCAGATCGCCGCAATGGCGGATCGTTCTCTTTTGATCGTAAAGACGGAAGAGCCCTCCGGAAAGACTGTTTCCACGATTCGAACGCTCGATGCAAGAGGGAAAGTGGAAGAGGTTGCGCGGCTGATGGGCGGCGATCCGAAGAACCGGCTGGCGGCGGAGAACGCGGAAGCGCTGATCGGGCTGGCCGATCGCTACAAATCATAGAAAAAGAGGGTTTACCCCCTCTTTTTTGTATATTACGCCCCTTTCTGCACATTCTAATCGGGTGTCGGGGGTAAAATGAAAAAGACTTGTTTTCGGTTTCTGGTTGTGATTGTAGCGCTTTTTGCGGTATTTTCGGTTCATTCCGTCTATTTTGGCTTTGCAGACGGAAATTATGTGTATCTGGGCGGGATGCCCAGCGGATTTGCCTTGGAAACGCGGGGCGCGCACGTCATCGGTCTCTGCGACGTCGTCGGGAAAGACGGCGTTTATTCTCCCGCGAAAAGCGCGGGCGTCAATGTCGGCGACATCTTGTTGAAAATCGACGATACGGAGGTCAATACTGCGGAAGAGATCGAACAGGCTTTGAAGAAGGTCGGCGATAAGGCGGTGCTGACCGTTTCGCGCGGCGGAGAAAAGATCGTTTTGGAAATTACGCCCGCCGTAGACGCGATGGGGGCGAAAAAGCTGGGGCTTTTTGTCCGCAGTGCTGTTAACGGGATCGGGACGATCACTTATATCGATCTGAAACTGAACTTCGGCTCGCTCGGACATCCCGTCCTCACGGAGGACGGAGCTTTGCTGGAAGTGTCCGGCGGAAAGGTCTATGCCTGCAACATCACCGGTTACGTAAAGGGGGAACGGGGCGTCCCCGGGGAGCTCCGCGGTCTCTTTCTGCGGGATAAATCCATCGGCACGATTGAAAAAAATACGCGTACGGGGGTGTACGGCGTTCTGGACGAGGGACACGGCATGGCTTTGAACAGGATCAAAGTCGCCAAAGAAGGCGCCGCAAAGGTGGGAGAAGCAAAGATATATACGACGATCGACGGCGTCACGCCCAAAGAATACCGCATTTCTATCGTAAAGGTGGATCAGGCGAATCCCGATAATAAAAATCTCGTCATTAAAATCACGGATAAAGACCTGCTGGAAAATACGGGCGGAATTCTTCAGGGAATGAGCGGCAGCCCCATCGTGCAGGGAGGCGCGCTGATCGGCGCCGTAACGCACGTATTTGTTAACGACCCCACGAGAGGATTTGGGATATTGGCAGAAAATATGATTGGAAAATAAATATTTTTATGTCTGTCATAATGAATATTATTCGGCAAAATACAGAAAATATTTTTATCTGAACGGAGGTTCTATGAAAAAGATATTTTCTGTATTTTTTGCGTTAATCTGTATTGTTTCCGCACTCACCGGAATACTCGGAATCGGAGCGGTATCGGCGGCACAGGCGGGCGGACTCGCCGTCAAAAGCCGGTCCGCTTATCTCATGGATTACAACAGCGGTACGCTGATTTATGCGAACAATGAAAACGAAGAGCTGCCCATTGCCAGCATGAATAAGGTTATGACGCTGCTGCTTTGTTTCGAGGCGTTGGATGAAGGGGCGTTTTCTCTGGACGATTCGATTACGGTCAGCGCCGAAGCGAGCGGTATGGGCGGTTCTCAGGTGTTTCTGGAAGCGAATAATTCTTATCAAATCGGCAATCTGATCAAGAGCATCGTCGTCGCTTCCGCCAACGACGCCTGCGTGGCGATGGCAGAGCATATTGCAGGGAGCGAGGAACTCTTTGTCGAGCGCATGAACGAGCGGGCAAAGGAACTGGGAATGACGCATACCGTCTTTATCAACTGTACGGGGCTTCCCGGAGCCGGGCAGCATTCCACGGCGAAAGACGTAGCAAAGATGTTTTCAGAACTTTTGACGCATAAAGATTATTACCGCTATTCGGGAATCTGGATGGATAAAATCGAACATGCCGAAGGGAGATATACCGAAATTTCCAACACCAATAAACTGATTCGCTTTTACGACGGCTGCGACGGCGGAAAAACCGGCTATACGAGTGAAGCGGGGCACTGCCTTGTCGCTTCCGCAAAGCGCGGGAATATGCGCCTTGTTTCCGTGGTGATAAAGGCGCCGGACAGCAAGGTGCGTTTCGGAGACGTCACGCAGATGTTCAATTACGGCTTCGCCAACTATATGAACAAGACGATCGTAGATGAAAATACGCCGCTTGAAATCCCGGTGCGTGTGGACGGCGGGAAAAAGGACGAAATCCAGGTGATTCCCGAAAAGAGCTATTATCTTTTTTCGGAAAAGAATAAAAAGGACGCGCTGGAAATCGATTTCTGTCCTTTGGAAAAAGTGAAAGCGCCGATAGAAAAGGGAGAACTGGTCGGCTATCTGAAAATATACCGCGATCAGATTGAAATCGGAGAAGTGGCCGTTTTGGCAAATGAATCGGTTGCGCGTTCCACTTATTTTGATACAATCAAAGATATTGCGAAAGATTGGGCGATCTGAAATTGAAAAAAGCACTTGCGGGTGCTTTTTTCTTGCCTTTTTTTTTATTTTTTTATATAATACTATTTAAATTAAAATGAAACAGGAAATAATTTGAATGCCGTCGATAAATGATATCTTAGCCTTTGTGGGATCTGTCTTTGCCATTCTGATCGTGCTGCCCATGCACGAATTTGCGCACGCGTTCGCCGCCGTAAAATGCGGCGATGAAACGCCGCGCGTCTATGGCAGATATACTTTAAACCCGTTCAAGCACTTCGATCTGTTCGGGCTGATCAGCCTTTTGATCGTTCATTTCGGCTGGGCAAAGCCGGTGCCGATCAATCCCGTTAATTTCAAACATTACAGAAGGGATTATTTCTGGGTCTCCGTCGCCGGCGTTCTGGCAAACCTGATCGGTTCCTTTCTCTTCTATCCGCTTTCTAAGCTAATGTTTCTCGCGGCGGGTGCGGTCTATGAAATCGTCTTTCTTTATTACCTCTTTCGTCTGATCGCCTACATATTCCGGGCCTGTTTTTTAATGGGGCTGTTTTACTTTGTTTTCAATCTGATTCCCGTCTATCCGTTGGACGGATTCAGGGTGTTGGAAGTCGCGTTGAAGCCGAACAACAAATTTCTCGGGTTTTTGCGTCAGTACGGGAGATATATTCTCTTCATTCTGATTTTCTGGGGATTTGTCGTGGATGCTGCCGGATTTCCGCAGCTTGACTTTCTCGGCATGTTCATCAACTGGGCGGCGGGGTGGCTTGCGTTTCCCATCCAATGGTTCTGGGGGTTGATTTTTGATGGCGGAATTTGAATCTGTCGTCGATTATTCGACGAAACTGGAGAATTTTGAGGGTCCCCTCGACCTGTTGCTCCATCTGATCAAGGAGGCGAAAATTGAAATCAAGGATATTTTCGTTTCGGAAGTGACCGATCAGTATCTGCAGTATATCTCGAATCTCAACGAAATCGACGTCGAGAAGGCCAGCGAATATCTGATTATGGCGGCAACGCTGCTGGAGATAAAGTCCAAGGCGGTTCTTCCCAAAGTAGAGGAATATCTCGATGAAATAGAGGATCCCGAGCAGGCTCTGATCCGCCAGATCGAAGAGTATAAACTGTTTAAGGAGGCGGGAGAAAAGCTGAAACAGCAGGAGACGACAGCGCGTTTCTATAAGCCGCCCGAAAAGAGTGCGGGAGAGGTTAAAATCGTCTACACCGATTTTAATTTGGACGGACTGATTTCAGCCTTTTCCAAACTGCTGCTGAAAGTGGACGAGCGTTCCAGGGCGAAAGATGAACACAAGGAAATCCCGAAAGATGTCTTTACCGTAGCGGATAAAATCGATTTCATCCGCGACACGCTTCTGGCGCGGGAATCGGTCAGCTTTTTCGAGTTGTTTTCCTCGCATTGCACGAGAAACGAACTGATTACTACGTTTCAGGCGATGCTGGAACTGCTGAAGCATCAGTTTATCCGCGTCGAGCAGAACGATACCTTTGACGATATCACGATTATTTTAAGGGAAGACAGGAGTGACGAAATTGGAGAAATTGACGAATATAATTGAATCGATCGTCTATGTTTCGGGAAATGCGGTCGAAATCAAAGACATTGCGGAAAAACTTGGCGTGCCTGAAAAAGAAATATTAAAAAGCGTAAAAGAATTGCAGGAGCGGTACAGCGGAGCCAGCGGGCTGCACCTCTTGATGTTCAATAAAAAGCTGCAATTTTCTTCCAATCCCGACTATGCCGATCAGGTCGCGGCGGTATTGAATCCCATCCGGGAGCGGGAACTTTCCCGCAGCATGCTGGAGACGGCGGCGATCATCGCCTACAAACAGCCGGTCACGCGGCTCGACCTGGAAGAGATCCGCGGAAACAGCGAGTACGCGGTGCAAAAGCTGCTGGAGCTGAAGGTGATTGAACCGGTCGGCAGAAAGGATGCCGTCGGCCGTCCCGTTCTGTACGGCACGACGGATGAATTTTTAAAGCGCTTTCAGATTTCGTCACTGGACGAACTGCCTGATTACGATACGCTCATGGAGAAGATTCAGCTGCTGCACGGAAAAAAGGAAGACGGCGATTACCTGTATCGCAAAGACGAGTACATAGAGGAGGTTTCCGCGGCACAGGACGCGCCGGAATCTTCTGCGGAGCCGGCTCTTTCCACCGATGAGCCGCAGAGCGGGGAAGGGACGGAGGAGGATCTCGGGCTGCCGCCCATCGAAGAAGAGGAGCTGCCCGATTTTCTGAAAGGAGAGGACGTAATTAAAATCTGATGGATCTTGAGTTATTGAGGTGGATTCACGCCAACTGGCATCAAAGCGATATCGTCAATCAGATCATGAAATGTATCACGATTTCGGGAAACGGCGGAATTATCTGGATTGTCACGGGAGTTCTGCTGCTGCTTTTCCGAAAAACAAGAATACCCGGACTTGTAATGCTGATTTCGCTTGCGGCCGGATTTATCCTGAATGATTTGATTTTAAAGCCGCTCGTCGCAAGGCAGCGCCCCTTTTTGGAAGACGTTTCATTTTGCTCGTTTCTCGCCGAAATCGGTTTAAAAGAGCCTACCGGCTACTCGTTTCCCTCGGGGCACAGCTTTTCCTCCCTGAACTGCGCCGTCGTGCTGACCTTCTTTTTCAAGAAGAAGGGGTTGCCCCTTTTGCTGTACGCCTTACTGATCGCTTTTTCGCGTGCGTTTGTACTGGTTCATTACCCGTCCGACATTCTGATGGGAATGATTTTCGGGATTATGACCGCCGTCACGACAATCGCCGTCTATCGGAAGATCGCAGAAAAAGCGGAAAGCAAAAAGAAAGGGGACAGAATAACACAATCATAACAGAGATGACATAAAAAACGGCGGAGCGCTTATCGAAAGCGTTCCGCCGTTTTTTGGTCGGAGTAGCGGGACTTGAACCCACGACCTCTTGCCCCCCAGACAAGCGCGCTACCAACTGCGCTATACCCCGTCGCTGGAATCAGCATGTATTATTTTATTAAATTCTTTTTGTTTTGTCAATCTTTTTGAAACGGATATCGACAATTTGTCAAGATTTTTTTACTCTGATGCCGTTACATTGTAAAACATTTTTTAAAGTTGTAAAAAAATTTTTTGAAAATCCCTTTTCTATTGCGATTTTATCCGGCGTATGGTATAATCAGATTATCTTATTGAATGCGGTGAAAAAGAGTGAAAGAGTATTTGATCGGGATCGACGTCGGAGGTACGTTTATCAAAGGCGGGCTGATTGACCGTACGGGACGGATTTTTGCCAGCGGCGAAATTCCTACAGAGCCGAGATCGGGCGCGGAGCATATATTGAGCAATATCGCATCTCTGATCGCGCGCATGTCCGCTTCCGCAGGCGTGAGACGGGAAGAAATCGCGGCGATCGGCATGGGGATTCCCGGGCTGATCGATTCCCATGTCGGAACGGTCGCTTTTTCCAGCAACATCAGCTGGGACAAGGCGCCCATCTGCCGGATATTGGAACAGAAGACCGGCCTGCCCGTAAAAATAACGAACGACGCAAATGCCGCCGCCCTGGGCGAGGCGCATTTCGGCGCGGGAAAACGGTATGCAGACAGTATTTTTATCACGCTGGGAACCGGGATCGGCGGAGGAATCATCGTCAATAAAAAGCTGCTCGAAGGCAACCGCGCGGCAGGAGCGGAGATCGGGCACATGATCATCGTCAAGGACGGAGAGCTTTGTTCCTGCGGGATGCTCGGCTGCTTTGAAGCGTACGCGTCGACGAAAGCGTTGATCCGCGATACGAAGCGCGCCATGGAAGCGCATCCCGAATCCGCCATGTGGGAAATCGGCGGGACGGACGCGGTGGACGGAAAAACGCCTTTTGCTTATTCGGACCGGGACGAGACGGCAAGGGCTGTTCTGGAGCGCTATTTTTCTTATCTCTCGACGGGGCTCGTGAATCTGGCCAATATTTTCCGTCCGGAGGCTATCATAATCGGCGGCGGCGTAAGCGCGCAGGGCGATAAGCTGCTGATTCCGCTGCAAGAGCGGCTGGATCGCGATATCTTCGGGAAAGAACACGGTCCCAAAGTTCCTCTTTTTATTTCCGAACTGGGCAATTCCGCCGGCTTTTTAGGGGCCGCGGCGCTGAATATAGAACCGATATCGACGTGCAAAGGAGAGTAAAATGAAGTTAAATTACAAAAAAGTAATCTTTGTCGGATTTGCCTTTTTTCTGATTCTCGCTTTCTGGCAGGCATACGACGCGATCGTGCCTCTGATGCTGGTAAACAAATTCGGTTTGAATCAGACGGTCTCCGGCGTGATTATGGCGCTTGATAACGTTCTCGCCGTGTTTATGCTGCCTTTGTTCGGTTCGCTTTCGGACAGAACGAAATCAAAATACGGCAAACGCACGCCGTATATCGTTCTCGGCACCATTGTCGCGATCTGCGCGTTTATCGGTTTATCCTTTATGGATAATCTCCAGCTGAATAACCTGAACGCCAAGCTGAACGGAACGCATTATCAGGAGATGCTGTGGGAAGAAAACATGGAAGTATCCAACGGCGAGTACAACAGCTTCACCAATCAGGGGGTAGTCAAGAATTACAGCCTGCACGATTACGCCGCGCAGATCAATTTCAACAAAAACTACGACGAGTTGACGGATACCGAAAAAGAGGCCGCAAAGTCCTGGTACCTTTCCGTCGATTACGATACGACGTATTACTACAATAAGGATGCATCCGCTCCTTATTCTTCAACCGAACGCGAGGGAGACCGTGCGGTCAACGCCTTTTCCAATCTGGTGACGCCCGCGCGCAACCAGCTGGCGTTCGAACAGACGAAAGAAAACCCTGTTCCGCTGATTTTCTTCATCATATTGCTGCTGGTGACATTGGTCGCCATGGCTACCTTCCGTTCGCCGGCAGTCGCGCTGATGCCCGACGTCACGATCAAACCTCTGCGGTCTCAGGCGAACGCGGTGATCAATCTGCTGGGAACGGCAGGCGGAATATTTGTCCTCGTCCTCGGAATGGTGTTCGGTACGAGCAAAGCCTCCAATCAGATGATGTCCTTTACCTGGTATATCGTGGCAGTCTGCGCGATCATGGCACTGGGACTGGCGCTCTTTATCCTGAAGGTCCGAGAACCGAAATGGGCGAAAGAGATGGAAGAAGATACTCAGAAATACTGTCCGGAACCCGAGCTTCAGGAAGCAGAGGGGACGGCGAAACAAAAACTGGACAAGAGCCATCTGACCTCTCTGCTGCTGATTCTCGCCTCCGTCGCACTCTGGTATATCGGATACAACGCAGTGACTTCCAAGTACTCGCTCTATGCGAGCAACGTCTTGCAGAAAGATTACAACCTGACGCTGCTGATCGCACAGGGAGCGGCGATCATCGCCTATATTCCCGTCGGCTTTCTGGCGGGGAAGATCGGGAGAAAGAAGACCATTCTGATCGGCGTCGCCATGCTGACGGCGGCGTTCGGCGGAGCGATTTTCGTCAACGCCACGACTTCGGATCTGCTGATCAATCTGTTGTTCGCCCTTGCGGGAATCGCATGGGCTACGATCAACGTCAATTCTTTCCCGATGGTGGTGGAACTTGCGAGCGGCGGCGACGTCGGAAAATATACCGGTTACTATTATACTGCGAGTATGGCCGCGCAGATTTTGACGCCCATTTTGTCGGGCGCGCTGATGGATCTTGCCGGAAATATGCGTCCGCTGTTTCCGTATGCGACTGTTTTCGTCGCGCTGGCATTCGTGACCATGCTTTTTGTCCGGCACGGCGACAGCAAGCCGATTAAGAAACCCGCGCTGGAAGCCTTTGACGTGGAGGAATGATGGATTATTTAGAGAGAATCGGCGCCGCGGCGCAACGCGCGGGAAGGGCGCTGCTCAATTTAACGGAAGATGAGATCAACGCCTGTTTGCGGAACATCGCGGATGTCTTGGAATCACAGTCCGACCTGCTGATTTCGGCCAACGAATCGGATATCCGCGCTGCGCGCGAAAAACAGATCAAGGAATCGCTGATCGACCGCTTGCTTTTGACGAAACCGCGTATCGCCAAGATGGCGGAGGGCCTGCGGGAAGTCGCCGCGCTGAAAAGTCCGGTCGGGGAGACGATCTATTCCTACCGCAAGGAAAACGGACTAAAAATAGCCGAGCGCCGCGTTCCGTTCGGCGTGATCGGAATCATTTACGAATCACGCCCCAACGTCTCCGCGGACGCCTTTGCGCTTTGTTTTAAGACTGCGAACGCCGTGATTTTGCGCGGGGGCTCGGATGCCCTCCATTCCAACAGCGCGATCGTCGGCGTCCTTAGGCAGGGATTGCGTGCCTGCGGAATAGAAGAGGATGCCGTCACGCTGATCGAAGATCCGTCGCGGCAGACTGCGGAGTCGTTCATGCGGCTGAACCGCTATGTCGATCTGCTGATTCCGCGCGGCGGCGCCGGATTGATTCAATCCGTAAAGGAGCGCGCAACCGTGCCCGTAATCGAGACGGGGACGGGAAACTGCCATATTTATATCGACGAATTCGCCGATCTCGGAAAAGCGGTTCCCATTGTCTTTAACGCAAAGACGCAGCGTTACGGCGTTTGCAATGCCTGCGAATCGCTCGTCGTACATGAAAAAATTGCGGCGCAGGCACTGCCCTTATTAAAGAAAAAGCTGGATGAAAAACAGGTTGAACTGCGCGGGGACGATGCGTCCCGCGCGATTCTGGCGGGGATGACTGCCGCGACGGAAGAGGATTTCGGCATGGAATATCTGGATGCGGTACTGTCTGTCAAGATCGTTTCTTCGCTCAATGAGGCGATCGAGCATATCAACCGCTATCATACGGGGCACTCGGATGCAATCATAACGGAAAACAAAGCGCACGCGGAGAAGTTTATGAGAGAAGTGGATTCCGCGGCGGTTTACGTCAATGCTTCGACGCGCTTTACGGACGGAAACGAGTTCGGGTTCGGCGCGGAGATCGGCATCAGCACGCAGAAACTGCATGCCCGCGGGCCGATGGGGCTGACCGCTCTCACGACTGCAAAATTTTTCTGTTACGGTGACGGACAAATCAGAGAATAAAGAGAAAAAACAAGAGAAAACCTTCCGGGAACGGAGGGTTTTTTATTGTGCGGGCGGAATTGAAAAATATTTTGCCGATAGTGAATTAAATCGCTTGACAAATAGAAATAATAATAGTAAAATAAATTCGAAAATTGGCACTTAGGTAAAAAGACTGCTAACAAAATAAGGTCGTCAGTGCTAAGGCGGTGAGGGTTTGAAATTATCCGATCGGAAGAAAAAGATTCTGCAGCTCGTCGTAGATGATTATATCAGTACCGCGCAGCCGGTATCCAGTAAGAGCATAACGGAAAAGTATATGCCGGATATCAGTTCGGCGACCGTTCGGAGCGAGCTGTCCGCGCTCGAGGAGATGGGGTATCTGACGCAGCTTCACACGTCCAGCGGCCGCGTGCCTTCGGCGGAGGCCTATAAACTGTATGTGACCGAGCTGATGGATAAAGCTAAACTGACCCAGAAAGAGATCCGCATGATCAGGGAAACCTTTTCCAGCCAGGCGGATAATCTGGAAGAAGTCGTGAAAAACGCCGTGAAGGTAATCAGCGATCTGACCGACTATACGTCGATCGCGCTTTGCTCCCACTGCGACAAGGATACCATCGTAAACATCAAGATATTCCGCTACAAAAAAGATACGGCGCTGTTGCTGATCGTCACGGAGCAGACGCTGATCCGTGATCGCTTTATCTCTATCCCGGAGTCGATGACGGACGAGCAGATCGAGAACGCGAACAATCTGCTGAACCGTATCTTTGTGGGAAAGCAGTTTGAAGAAGTCGTCAGCGTGTCTCGGGAACTGGAAGAGGAGTTTTTGAGTTACCGCGAGATCTTCGAAAGCGTAATCGACGCGATCGAGCATTATATTACAGACGAAGACGACGTTATTTTGGAAGGGCAGGATAAAATCCTGAACAATCCCGAATACGAAGATATTGAGAAAGTGCGCAATTTTCTGTCCGTCGTGGCGAGCAAAGACAAACTCGCCGGCATTTTGTCCGACGGCGGAGAGGACGTTGAAATCAGCATCAAAATCGGAAAGGAAGCGGGTAAGGACGTGCCTGACGACTGTTCGGTCGTCACGGCGACTTATTCGGCCGGCGGCGTTAAGATGGGAACTTACGGCGTGATCGGCCCGCGGAGAATGGATTATCAGAGAGTGATTTCCGTCTTGGAAAGCGTCGGCAGCATATTGGAAGCGATTATCAATCAGAAATAAAGGATACGGCAATGAAGAAGGAAAAGGACTATCAGGAAACGCCTGAAAATCAGACGGAAAACGGAGCGGCGGAAAATGCCGCGGAGGAATCGGAAGAGGCGGCTGTCTCTCCCGAGGAAGAGAAGATTGCCGCGCTCACCGCGGAGACGGAAGCATTGAAAGCGTCCGTCAGCGAATACAAGGATAAGTGGATCCGCAGCGTGGCGGAATTTGACAACTATAAAAAGCGAACCGCGAAATGCGAATCGAAAGCGTATAAAGACGGCAAGTCCGAAATGCTGAAAAAAGTATTTTTTATCGGCGACAGTCTGGACTGGGCGCTCGCGATGGAACTGGATGAAAAGACGGCGGACGGGATCCGTCAGCTTCGTAAAAAATTCGCCGCTTTTTTAGAGGGCGAGGGCGTGACGGAGATCGACCCCGTCGGGGAAGTGTTTGATCCGCACGTGAGCGAGGCCGTGATGCAAGTGCCCGCAGAAGAGGGAGAAACGGCGGGAACGGTCAAGCAGGTCGTTCAAAAAGGGTACAGATTCGGTGACGATATCATACGCGTGGCGCGCGTCATCGTCATCGGCTGAAATAAATTTGCAAAATACGAATAGAAAGGAGATAGATTATTATGAGTAAAACAATCGGTATTGATTTGGGAACGACAAATTCCTGCGTAGCAGTGATGGAAAACGGGGAAGCGGTAGTAATTCCCAATTCCGAAGGATCCAGAACCACTCCTTCGGTGGTAGGTTTTCAGAAAGACGGGGAAAGATTGGTCGGGCAGGTCGCCAAGCGCCAGGCAGTCGCCAACGCGGACCGTACGGTTTCCTCGATCAAGAGGCATATGGGGTCGGACTATAAAGTGACGATCGACGATAAAAAATATTCCCCGCAGGAAATTTCGGCTATGATTCTGTCCAAGCTGAAAAAGGATGCGGAAGCATATTTGGGAGAAAAGGTGACGGACGCCGTTATTACCTGCCCGGCTTATTTTACAGACAGTCAGAGACAGGCGACGAAGGACGCCGGCAAAATCGCCGGGCTCAACGTGCTTCGCATCATCAACGAACCGACTGCGGCCGCGCTCAGTTACGGGCTTGACAAAGAGGGCAAAAATCAGAAGATCATCATTTACGATCTCGGCGGCGGCACGTTCGACGTCTCCATTATGGAAATCGGCGACGGCGTATTTGAAGTTCTGGCGACCAACGGAAACAATCTTTTGGGCGGCGACGATTTCGATAAGCGCATCATGGACTACATGGTTACCGAGTTCAAGAACAAGGAAGGAATCGATCTTTCCAATGACAAACTCGCGATGCAGCGTCTGAAAGAAGCCGCGGAAAAGGCGAAAATCGAGCTTTCCACGCTTTCCAAGACGAACGTCAACCTGCCGTTCATTTCTTACGACCCGACAGGTCCCAAGCATCTGGACATCGATATAACCAAACAGAAGTTCGACGCTTTGACCAAAGACCTGGTAGAGGCGACCATCGAGCCGCTGAAAAAGGCGATGGCGGATGCGAAGCTGACTTACAATGATATTGATAAGGTAATATTGGTCGGCGGTTCGACGAGAATTCCCGCGGTAGTGGACGAAGTGAGATCCATTACCGGAAAGGAGCCCTTCAAGGGGATCAACCCGGACGAGTGCGTCGCGATCGGCGCGGCGATTCAGGGCGGCGTTCTTACCGGAGAAGTAAAAGACGTACTGCTTTTGGATGTCATGCCCCTCTCTCTCGGCATCGAGACGCTGGGCGGCGTGACGACCAAACTGATCGAGCGCAACACGACCATTCCGGTCAAAAAATCGCAGGTATTCTCCACAGCTGCCGATAATCAGACTCAGGTAGATATTCACATTCTCCAGGGTGAAAGAGAGTTTGCCAAGGACAACAAGACGCTCGGACGCTTTGAGCTCGTGGGGATCGCTCCCGCACCGAGAGGCGTGCCGCAGATCGAAGTTACGTTCGATATCGATTCCAACGGCATCGTGAACGTATCCGCAAAAGATCTGGGAACGGGCAAATCGCAGAATATCACGATCACCTCTTCCACCAACCTTTCCGAAGCGGATATCGACAAAGCGGTCAAAGAAGCGCAGCAGTATGAAGAGGAAGACAAAAAGCGGAAGGAAGTCGTGGAAAACCACAATAAGCTGGACGGCATGATTTTCACCGTTGAAAAGACGCTGAAAGACCTCGGCGATAAAGTTGACGCGGAAGACCGTGCAAAACTCGAGGAAGAGATTAAAACCGCCAAGACCGAGCTGGAGAGCAACGACAACGGCAGAATGACCGCGGCGTTCGAAAGGCTGGCGAATGAGTCGCAGGCCGTCTTCGCAAAGATCTATCAGAATGCGCAGCAGCCGGAAGGCGCTGCGGCGGACGGCGATACCGAATTTCACCAGGGCGGACAGGAATAATCCGAATTAAAGAAATTGAAGACGGAATACTGGAAGGCGATGCCTTTCAGTATTGCTGTATAAGGACTTTTTGTTTATGGCGAAAAACTATTACGAAATTTTGGGAGTGCCCAAGACCGCTTCGCAGGACGATATCAAAAAAGCCTACCGGAAACTGGTCAAAGACTATCATCCCGATCTGCATCCGAACGATCCCGCTTGCGCCGCTAAATTCAAAGAAATCAACGAAGCGAACGAAGTGCTTTCGGACGAGAAAAAGCGCAAGCAGTACGATTTCGAGCTGGAACATCCCAATGCAGGCGGGTTCGGCGGATTCAGCGGCTTCGGCGGAGGCGGGGCGTCCGGCGGGTTCGGCGGGTTTGAAGATATTTTCGGCGACATTTTCAGTTCGTTCACCGGCGGCGGCCGCAGCGCTTCCGCTTCCGCAAAGACGCGCGGCCAGGATATCACGCTGGAGCTGAAACTGAGCTTTTTGGACGCGGCGAAAGGCGCGAAGAGAGAAATTACTTACAGCAGGAACGCTCCCTGTCAGACGTGTAAAGGGACGGGGGCAAAAGGCGGGACTGCCTATAAAACCTGTCAGAAATGCGGCGGAAGCGGACAGGTGCAATATGTTAACAACAACGGGATTTTCCGTTCTGTGAACGTCCGTCAGTGCGACGAATGCGGCGGAACGGGGAAAAAGATCCTCGAACAATGCCCCGACTGCAAGGGGAAGGGGTTCGTTCGGTCTACGACGAAAATTACAATCGATATCCCCGCCGGGGCGGACAACGGCAGTTATATGAAAAAGCGCGGGTTCGGCGAGGCGTCGAGAAACGGCGGAGAGTCGGGCGACCTGATCATCGTGTTTTCTGTTGAACCGAGCAAAATTTTCCGCCGCAAGGGGTTTGATCTCTATGTGGATGTTCCCATCTCTTATAAGACGGCCGTGTTGGGCGGAAAAGTGGAAATCCCAACCATCGACGATACCTTTTCCTATTCGATCCCCGAAGGAACGCAGAGCGGAAAAATTTTCTGTATCCGCGGCAAGGGAATCCGCACCAGTCGAGGGACGGGCGATCTGTATCTGAATGTAAACGTAGAAGTTCCGACCAAACTGAGCAGAGATCAGAAAAACACTTTGAACGCTTTGGACGACTCTCTGGACATCAAACAGTATGCTGCAATGAGGCAGTTTAAAGATAACATAGAGACCTTTTACGGCAAAAATCCTTACGAAAAGAAATAAATACGGGGCAGGGAGACGCAACGGTCTCCCTGCTTTTGGTGAAAAGAGATGAATTATACGGAAGTTACGGTCAGGACGACGACGGAAGGAGCGGAGCTCGTCAGCGACGTTATGTGGGAATTCTCTCCCTACGGCGTCGCCATTTACGATAAAAACGATATTTTTGACCTTGCAAGGACGAATAAGTCCTGGGATTATGTGGACGAGGACTTGTTGGATAAAAGTCCCGTCGTGTTGGTAAAGGGGTATCTCGGAAAAGAAGAAGATCTGCGCGCATTGCTGTTACGGCTTGATAATCTGAAAAAAACAGCGCCCTTTTTAGGGAGCTTGGAAACGGTCACCGCAACGGTTGACGGCGATGAGTGGCTGGAAAAATGGAAGGAGCATTTTCGTCCCATTCCTCTCGGGAAAGTCGTGATCTGTCCGGAATGGATCGGCTATGTGCCGAAGGCGGGAGAATCCGTCGTGAAATTGGATTCCAATATGGCGTTCGGCACGGGCGAACACGAAACGACAGCCATGTGCATAGAACTGCTGCAGGAATATCTCAACACAGGAGACGTTGTGCTGGACGTCGGATGCGGAAGCGGCATATTGGGGATTTCCGCTGAAAAGCTGGGCGCGTCGTCCGTTGTTATGACGGATATCGACCCGTGCGCGGTCGAGTCCGCAAAGCATAATTGCGAGATCAACTGCACGGAACACGGACAGGTTTTTCAGAAAAACCTGCTTGACGACAGCGAGATAAAGGGAAACTTGATTCTGGCAAATATTATGGCGGAGATTCTGATCGCGTTTTCCGCTGACATCGGTAACAATCTTCTGCCCGGCGGGACGGTAATTCTGAGCGGCATTCTGAAAGATAAATTGACCGATGTGCTCAGTGCGTATGCGAAAAACGGATTCTTCCCCGATCGCGTACTTGAAAAGGGCGAATGGTGCGCGGTTGCTTTGAAACAAAAATAAAATGAAAGTAGTTGTATTTACGCTCGGCTGCAAAGTGAATCAATGCGAAAGCGACGCGCTGATCCGCGGCCTCCGCGACCGCGGTTATGAGGTAGCGGACGAATTGATCCCCGCCGATCTCTATATCGTCAATACATGCGCGGTAACCAATGAGGCGGAACGAAAATCAAGGCAGATGGTCGCGCGGATCCGGAAACTGAATCAAAAAGCGCGCATCATCTTTACGGGATGCGCCGCAGAGCGGACGCCGGATTTGTTTTTGCAAAGGCAGAACGTGCAGCTGGTAACGGGTACGGCGGCAAAGGCGAAAATTCTCGATCTTTTGGAACAATGCGGAAAATTCGTTCAGGAAGATAAATCGCAGTATGAAGAACTTCTGCCGGTAAAGACGCTGAAATCGCGCACTTACATCAAAATTCAGGACGGATGCGACAACTTTTGCAGCTATTGCATCATTCCTTATTTGAGAGGACGCAGCCGTTCCCGCGATTACGAAAAGATAGCGCGGGAAATCAGGGAGACGGAACCCGTTGAAGCGGTGCTCAACGGAATCAACCTTTCCGCTTATCGTTATAACGGAAAAAATCTGACCGATCTGCTGTATTACCTGAAAGACGTTCCGTGTCGGATCCGCCTGGGATCTCTGGAAGTCAACATCATTGACGATGCGTTTCTTCTCGCCTGTCAGTCCCTCAACGATTTCGCGCCCCACTTTCATCTGTCCCTGCAGAGCGGCTCGGACGCTGTCCTGAAAAAGATGAACCGCCATTATACGGCGGAGGAATATCTGGAGAAAGTAAAGTTGATCCGTTCTTATTTTCCGGACGCGGCTATTACGACGGATATCATCGCCGGATTTCCGACGGAAACGGAGGAAAATTTTGAGGAGACGCTCGCCTTCGTGCGGCGCGTTCGATTCAGCGCGATCCATTGCTTTCCCTTCAGCGCGCGCAGCGGGACGGTTGCGGGGCGCATGAAGGATCTGCCGATGTCCGTCAAAAAGGAAAGAGTGGAGCGGCTTCTGGCGGAGGGAAAAGCCGGGCATGAAGCGTTTATCGCCGAAAACCTGAATACCGTACAGGAATTTATTCCCGAAACAGAGACGGACGGTTTTTGGGCGGGATATACGGGAAATTATATCCGCGTTTATGTTGAAAACTGCAAAGCGGGCGGGCGATATCGCATACGCCTTACCGGGCGCTTTCGGGACGGCGCGCTCGCGGAAATCATAAATTAAAGGAGGTCAGAAATGGACTGTATTTTTTGCAAAATTATGGCGGGTGAAATTCCCTCGGAGCGGATTTATGAAGACGATAAAATGGTCATAATCAAGGACATCGATCCGAAAGCTGCCCGGCATTATCTCTGTATCCCGAAGTCGCACTTTCAGTTGCTTTCCGAAATGAACGCCGAGCAGAGCGACCAGCTGAACCATTGCTTTCAAACCATACCGCTGCTGGCGGAGAAGCTGGGACTCACGAACGGCTATCGGCTGATCGTCAATCAGGGGGACGACGCGGGGCAGAGCGTGCCCCACCTTCACATCCATTTGCTCGGCGGGCAAAAAATGGAGTGGAATCCCGCATAAATTTTCAGTAAACGGCGGCGATTCGCTTGACAGCGATTCGCTCTATTTGCTATACTGTTAAAGCTAAATCGTTTAGCTATTTTTTGCCGTCGGGCAAAGGAGGGTTGTAAAGAATGTCTACGGTTCGTGTTGGCGAGAACGAGACCATCGAGAGCGCGCTGCGTCGTTTTAAGAGAAAATGTTCGCGTGACGGCATTATCGGTGATCTGCGCCGCAAAGAGCATTATGAGAAACCTTCTGTCAGACGGAAGAAAAAAGCCGAAGCGGCGAGAAAAAGAAGTATAAAAGGATAAATAGATACCTACTAATGAAATTCGTTAGTAGGTATTTTTTTATAAACTGCAAAAAATGTCGAAAAAGAAGAGGTGAAGAGAATGGCAAATGAAGCAAAGTCGGTAAAAGAGGCTGCCCGCGAAGCGCGGAACAGACTGGGCAGCGGGTATTGGCAAAAATTTTACCGCGAAAGGGAAGTGATTATGGAGAAAGCCAAGGCGGAAGGGATATCGGAATCCAAAGTGAAAGAATATTATGCCGATATCGCAGAAAAGGAAATCAAGGGAAAAGATCTGGATTTCGAGGCTTTTTACCAAAACGTCAAGCGGCTGCTGGATGCGGAAGGGGAAGTAGGAAACGCGCTCGGCAGACTGACGGATAAAGCGTATTACGAATCTCTGACCTATGAACAGCGGCAGAAGTACAATCTGAATTTGTCCGAAAAATACATTCGTTCTCTGGAACGGTATTATCGGGAAAAGAAGTTTGAAGATATCAAGCAGATTATCATACAATGACCAATTAGCCTGTTGCTTAAAGAATCTTAGGCGGGAAGGTCAATAAACATTCCCATAAAAACAAAAGTCCGGCTGCGGAGAACCCGTAGCCGGACTTTTATATGGCGCTTTCGCAAGAAAAATCCCCCGGTTCTACCGGGGGGAAGATAAAAAATTGCTTGAGCATTTTAATAATAAAAAAGTAACCTTATAGTTAATACAGTTCAATAATAGAATAAGAAACCTGTTTTACAGGTGTGTGGAGCAATAAGACGCTATAGTAAAGCGTTATCCGTTAACGGGCCGGCTGGTTTACCCCTTTTATAGGGTATGAGCAAACCACCGGTTGGTAGTTTTGATTCTCTTTGACTTGTCTTTGATTCAGAACGCTTCGCATCGGATATTTTTGCGAAACGTAAAATTTTATTTTATAAATAATATCGCGCCTTGTCTTCCTTTATCCCTATTTATGTTATAATGGAAAAAACTTTTGCACAGGGAAAATTTGTTGTTTTTTATAGTTTGATTTTGAAATAGAAAAAACACACGCCGAGGGAGATTACGCTCCCGGGTGCGTGTGTCTGAATGGTAGGGACAGTAGGACTCGAACCTACGACCTCTTGCATGTGAAGCAAGCGCTCTAACCAACTGAGCTATACCCCCATGAAAACGCTTCGGGGAAGCGTCCGGTTCTGGTCGGAGTAAGGAGACTTGAACTCCTGGCCTCATGGTCCCGAACCATGCGCGCTACCAACTGCGCTATACCCCGAATTCATTTGCTAATCTATTTTACTATAAGCGTTAAATTTTTGCAACCAAATATCACTGTTTTTTTCGAATTTTATAAAAGAATTTTTTAATATACCGACTGCAGGCGTTTGAAAAGTGAAATTTCAAAAGGATTCCTTTTTTAGGTTAAAGAATTTGTAAAAAGTCAATTTTTGTTAAATAAATAGAATAGATTTGCTATTTACTATCTTCTTTTTGCTATTTATAATGAAAATACGGGTAAAGAAAGGAAGGAGACAAAAGGATGAAAAAATGGGTGTGTTTTTTGCTTGCCATCTGTTTTGCATTGACTGCATGCGGGGGCGATCCGATTGATACCGGAAAGAACCCGCCTTCGGGCGGCAGCGGGGAAAATCCGTGCGACTATACGATTGCGGTGGACAGCGGGAAAGCGATCAATATTCTTCAGATCACCGATCCGCAGATCACGGAAGGCGGAATAGAACAACTGAATTCAAAGTGTTTCAAATATATCGATTATGCGATCGAAGAGTCTCAGCCCGATCTGATCATCGTAACGGGCGATATTATCTACGGGAGATACGATCAGAACGGCGCTTTGCTCTCCGCGCTGATCGATTATTTTGAGGAAAAAGAAATCCCTTGGGCGCCGGTATTCGGAAATCACGACAACGAGTCGGCAAAGGGAACAGACTGGCAGTGCGAACAGTTTGAAGAGGCGGAGCACTGTTATTTTGTCAGAAGAGAAAATCTGGGCAACAACGGCAGCTATTCGATCGGCTTTACGGTCGGCGGAACGCTTGTCCGGGTGCTGTATATGCTGGATGCGGGCGGATGCACGATGATCGACGGAACCGACCGCAGTGCGCCGATGGCGCTGACCGACGCGCAGCTGAACTGGCTCAAGGAGACGCAGGAAAGCGCGGCGAAGTTTGCGGGCAACACAGTGAGCGGCTTTGTCGCAATGCACTACATGCCCTCGTTTATCGCGACGTCCGTCATGACAAAATACAAGGAAAACATCACGCAGCTGCGGGAATACGCTATCCCTGAGAATCAGGACGGCGATTTCGGCGGATTCGGCGGGAAGTTCTCGCGCACGTTTGACCGCGATCAGTCTTACTATGATTTTCTGACCGAAAACGGGATCGACGGGATCTTCGCGGGGCATGAACATCTGAACGATGCGAGCGTGATCTACGAGGGCGTGCGGTTGACTTACGGTTTAAAGTCCTCCGAATACGATTCCTTCCGTTTCGATAAACTGGGCGGTACGCTGATCACATTGGACGGAACGGCTTATTCCGTCGAACATATCTATTATCCTGTGTCTGTTTAAAAGGGGAAACAATGAAGAAAATTTTAATGCTGGCAGAGGCTGTGCTGCTTTGCGCAGCCTGTATTTTTACGGCGCCGCTTCCGCGCGCCAATGCGGCGGAGACAAGTGCGATTGCCACCTATTACGCGCGCTCGCAGACGCTGATGACGCCGCCGACCGTGGTGACGCGACTGAACAGTTCCCTCGATCTGGAGGCGTTTGCCGGGCGGGTATCCGGTACCATGGTGCGCCCGTCCAATCTGATTGTGCCGGTCGATGCGGAAATGAATGCGCTGGACGAAAACGGCGCCGTGATGATGCCGTTTGCGGAATTATATCAGACCTATCTCAGGACAAAAATCATCCCTCTGCTTGCAGTAAACGGCGAAGCGGCGGCGCAGAGCGTGATTTCTTTTTTGAATGAAACGGGATATGCCGATATCGGCGTCCTGTCATCTGACGTCGCCCTTGTCGACGGCGTGCGCCGGGCATGCCCTGCGGTACGCGGCGTATGGGATCTGTCCGCGGCGGACATCGGGGCAAAGACTGCCGGAAAATTAGTAATCGAAGCGAATACCGCGGGCGTACAGACGATCATTTTCGGCGCGGAACAGGTGAGCGAACAGTTCATTTTTGATGTACAGGCGCGCTTTAAAACGGTATGGCTCGCCCTGCAAGAAGAAAGCGAATTTTCGGTTTATTCCGCGGTTTCCAAGGGGGCCTATGGACTGATTGCAGACGATTACGCGGAGATCTACGAATGTTACGCTTCGTTTGACCAGAATTCGCTTGCCCGCGCCTTCATGAACATCGGGCACCGTGGGCTTCCCGAAAAGCGGGCAGAGAATACGCTGGAAGGCTGCATTGCGGCGTATGAAAGCGGGGCGACGCACGTAGAGATCGACGCGAAGATCTGCAAGAGCGGGGAAATTGTCATCATGCACGACGACGGTGTGGAAACGACGACAGACGGTTCCGGTTCGATTCAAAATATGACGCTGGAGGAGCTGAAAGAGCTGAACGTCATCGGCAGCGACGGCACGCAGGAACCCTGTAAAATTCCCACGCTGCGGGAGATTTTCGAATACTTTAAGGGAAAGGATATCGTTCTCGTCGTCGAGATCAAGACCGAGCAGGAGAACTTTGCAACCGCGTTCAGAGGCTTGCTGGAAGAGTGCGACATGTGGGAACAGGTCGTCTCCATATCGTTCAGTGTCAGACAGCTGCAGAGAATGCGCGCAATCCTCCCTGAAATTCCGATTGCCGACCTCAACTCTCCCGCGCGGGACACACTGATCGAAAATCTGATCGATTTCAACACCTATACGAAAGTATCCAATCCCTCCAAATCGGTACTTTCGGGCAATCTTTATATGACGTATAATCTGATTGCGAGGGGATTCCCGGTCTTTTACTGGACGCAGTATACGCCTTCGGATACGGCGAATGCGGCAGCGGAGGGATGTACGGGCATAACGACCAATCATGCGGATTCGCTCGGCAATTACGTCAAATTCATCGTACCGGAAGAGGGGCTGTCCGTTTCTTCCGCCGCCGACTTGAACGACGCGGAATTTTCGGTAAAAATAATCGGGTATAACCGCACGGAGGCCGAAACGATGGCATCCGTCTTCGCCTGTGAGATCAGCGAAACGGGTGCGGAGGTCATCCTGCAGGTCAAAAAAGATAACGTGATCCGCTATTCCGCTCCCGTATGGATCGCGTTTGCCGAAGATACGCCCGGAGGAGACGAGCCCTCCGATCCCGTATTGCCGGGCGATTCCGATCCGGAGATCCCGCCCGAAGAATCAGACAGCTGTGCTGGCTGCGGAGGCGCTTTGGCTGCCGAGGCGGGAGCCGCGGGAATGATTGCGATCATTACGGCGATGAGCCTGATGAAAATAAATAAAAAGAAAGGAGAAAAAAGATGAGAAAGAAGTTGATGGCTGTTTTGCTCATGACGCTGTGTCTGTCCGTAATTCTGGCAGGCACGGGATTGTTTTCCGCAAACGCCGACACGTTCGACGGCAAGACGAATCTTGCTGCCGATCAGAGTATGTGGGTAACGGATCCGATTTCGGATTCCACCTATTTTGACCAGAACGGAATTCATTACGTAGATTTCGGGCAGGGGCAGAATTACGCGGGAATCTCCCTGAAAGAGCTGCTGCCGCGCGCCAATACCATTACGTTGAAATTCAAGGCTTCCGCGGCGAATCAGGCGGGGACGCTGAAAATCGTATACGGAGACGCTTCGGGCGCCATCAACGGAAAAGCCTTAAAGCCCTGGGAGATCGACGGCGGCGCCGAACATTTTGCCGTAGAGATCAAAGCCTCCGCTATCTTTATGTATCAGTACAATATCGGCGGCACGTATGCAAGCGGCAATCAGAAGACCTTTACGGTCACTTCCGCGCTAACCAATTACATTGACGGAAACGAACATACGTTGGCGCTCACCAGCGAATCTTCCGCTACCGGGATTGACGTGAAACTGACGATCGACGGAACCGTTCATTTTGATCAGACCATCGCAACTTCGGAAATGAACTGCAACTCCGTCTTTACGATAGGCATGGCTTCCAGCTCATTGGTCCAGGACGAATTCGTCGTGTCCGAGCTGTATATCAACGCCGATAAAGAGGATGCGGCGGAGATCGATCCCGAGAATATTTTATTTGACGGGGAAAACTGGGTAACGGGGAAAGCCGTCGAAGATCAGGTTGTTTTGAACGCGGAGAAAGGAGAACTAACGGTTCAGAACTGTGACAAAGGCAATTATTACGTCGCTTATCGGAATGAGCTTCCGCTGGCTTACACGATGGAAGGCAAAATCAAATATACAGGCGTTCCCAAAGAAGAAATATCCGATCCGGACAGCCGGAAGGGCCTTCGCATTTTGCTGTTCAGCACGGCGGAGGCACCTGAGGCGATCGCCATAGACGGGAGCGCTGCGCTTTCCTACTGGTATCAGTTTGACGCGGACGGCAACGTGTGGCTGATGGAGGCGAAGAACGGCGAAGCAAGTGCCGTCGGCGGCGAGTGGTTTCCCGACCTGATCAACGGGACTGTCAATACCTTTACGATTGCCGTCAATCCCGTATTCGACGGAGACGCCTCCTATATCGCGCTTACGTTCAGCGCTTCCGGCAAAAAACTTTATTGCGAGATCGCATTAGACGCGGCATATGCGTTTGACAATTATCTCGCGGTCGGCGGATATAACGACAGCGTACAGAACCTTTCTTTTGTCCTGAGCAGTATCAAAGTCAAAGACAAGTACGCGCTGGAAACGGAAGCCGTGGATATCGCGGGCGTCGCGGATTACTGGAGTTTTATCGGGTCGAAGATTGAAAACGGCGATATCGTGGCGCCTGACGGCGCCGCTTACGGCACTACGACCAAAGCCGCGGCTATCCCCGCGATCGGAGAGGTATCCTTCAAAATAATTTCCGATACGCACGGAAAGGACTGGAGCAACTATGTGTATCTGTGCCTCGGCTCCTATTCCGGAAGCGGCTGGCACAATGATATGGATGGAAGCGGCGATGTGGATTTCAATCTTTCGCTTGGAAAGAACTATTACAAATTCTATTACTATTATGCTAATAGCACCTCGGTGACGATCGATACGGCGACCGCAAGCACTACGAATCTGATGGATGAAGCGGAACACGAATTCCGCTTTGTGACGGCGGTCGTTGAAGGGAAATATCAGGTACAGCTTTATCTGGACGGAAAACTGCAGGCGACCGTTCTCTATGAAAACTGTCCGATGCAGACCGCCGAGCAGCTCTATTTCTTTTTCCGTCAGACGGGCGGAAACGGGTCGATCACCATTACCGAATTCAAGATCAGCGCAGTCGAGGATCTCGAAGTGAAGACGCTGATGAACGAAATCTTCGCTCTGCCGCACAAAATAACGGCGGATAATCTCTCGGACGTAAAGGCGCAGATCGCCGTGCTGGAAGGCAAATACGATGCACTCGGCACTGCCGACCAGGAAAAGGTGGAAAATATCGGCTATGTCGATTTTGTCAAGGAGGAGGTCGCCGCATTTGAGACCTTGCTTGCCGACCAAACCGCTGCGCAGGCAGTGATCGATGAAATCGCGGGGATATCGGTGCCCGAAACGATTACCGCCGAAAACGTCGCCGCGCTGAAGAGCGCAGTCGAATCTGCCAGAACAAAATATAACGCTTTGACCGATGCGCAGAAGGCTTATGTGACAAACCTCGATGTTCTTACGGCGGCTGAGGGAAAAATCGCTTCCTATGAACAGGAAGCTGCCGATCAGGCAGCGGCGAAAGCCGTCGAAGAAAAGATCGCGGCGCTCAATGTTCCTGATACGCTGACCGAAGACAACATTGAAGGCGTCAGAGCCGCAGTCGAATCGGCGCGGGAAAGCTACAATGCCCTGACCGAAGCGCAAAAGGCTTACGTGACCAACCTCAGTGTGTTGGAAGATGCCGAAGAGAAGATCGCGGCATATCAGCCGTCTGCGGAAGATAGCTGCAACTGCAGTTCGACCGTAGGGTTCGGCACGCTGTTTGCGGCGGCAGTTCTGCTCAGCGCGGCGGTGTTTGCGCTGAGAAAAAAGAGAGGATAATTCTGAAGCTTCTTCCTGAGTGACAAAACCCCCTGCGTAATTTTCTGCGCAGGGGGCGTCGCTTTATTCCTCTTTTTTCTGTTTTACGGCGTTCTTATAGGCATTGGGACATAGGCCGTACTTGGCTTTGAAAGCTCTTGAAAAAACGTAAATGGAGGAGTAATTGAGCTGATCGGCAATTTCGGTGATGGAAAGGCTGCTCTCTTCGATCAGCTGTTTTGCCATCGTCAGCTTTTTGTTCGTGAAATAGTCGGAAATGGAGCCACCCGTCTTATTCTTGAAGGAACGGGAGATATAGGCGTAATTGTATCCGAATATCTCCGCCAGATCGGTCAGGTTCGCAATCGTCGTGAGGTGGGTATCGATATAATTGATGACGTTGAAGCAGAGAAATTCCGTATTGTTGATTCTCGGCGGGGAATACGCCGCGCCTTTGACGCGGTTGATGCGCCGCAGAATTTTCAGTATCACCGTCTTCAGTTCGTATTCCAGAAGATAATTGGAATGCTCCGCGCGTTCGTTGATCTCTGCCAGCAGATTCTGAAAATAACCGGAGTAATGCGGCAGATGAAAACAGCGCTGGCATTTGTCCAGCCGGAAAATCGATTCGTTGTTGAGCAGAGGAAAGAGCTCGCTCGTCTCCGTGAAGTTAAAGGCGCAGAAACAAAAGCGCAGCGGTTCGATGTCGTTGGATACGATTTTATGGATTTCCCGCGGCAGAGATACGTAAACGTCTCCCTGGGAAACCTTTGTCGGGATATTGTTCGTGTAAATTGTCCCGTTTCCGGAGAAAATAAAGGTAAACTCAAACCAGTTGAGATGCGTGTGCGAATCGACCACGTTGCCCGAATCGCAGAGCATTTCGCCCAGCTGATACAGCAGCAAGTCGCTGTACTCCTCCGGTTTCTGCGTAAAATTGTTGTCGTAATGATATCGTACTTTCATGGCTTACTCCGTTTTCTATTGTAACCTAATCAGAAAAATAAAGCAATTAAAAAACAAAAAAAGTTTATTTTCGGGCTTAAAAAGGCTGTTTCAGTGAAAAACTAGTCAAAATTTATCAAATAACAGGTAATCCTTTGTCATTTACATTGCCGGGCATTTATATTATCATAGGTTTGTAAAAACGGTCATCATCTTTAGATGATGCAAGAGGAAAAGATGTCAAATCGAATTTTTAAAAAAATTATGGTGATCGCATTGTGCTTGGTCGTTCTCCTTTTATTCGGAGGATGTACGACCGCGCGCGTCAGCTTTAACCGGGACGGATCCGGCTCCGCCGTCGTGACGGTGGAAAAAGAGGGCGTTTTGCGGGACGATCTGGAAAAAAAGATCGATGAAGTCATTGCCGGTGTGACCATGCAGTCCGCCGAATCGGATCGGCTTTCGCTCGGCTCGATCTCGGAAACGGAAGACGCCTGGATTGTGACGATGAACTTCAAGCGGATCTCCAATCTGGGCGGATTGGGCTATTACCGCTTTCTCGACGGAAAGAGTTTCGGCCAGCAGCGCGTGGAGCGGAATCTGTTTTCCAATTTTGCGAAAGGTTCTTTTTCTTCCAAGGGATCCAATTACGACAATAAGACGTATACCATCGCGGAAGACGAGAAAAACGCGGTTCAGCCGCTGACCGCGGAGGGAGAACAAGTCGACCTCAGCGTTTTTTCCGATCAGTCCGGTGCGTATTACACGGAGGACTACACGTTTTTTTCGTACGTCATCTGCGGCTTTGAAGGCGTAACGTCCATCGAGTTCAGTTTTCCCGGAAAAATCGCTGTCATCGGCGACCGCAACCTGGAATTGCTGGACGATTCGACGGTTCGGGTAACGCCGTTCGCCGTCACTGCAGACGTGATCGGCATCGATGAAAACGGGCAGGCGTACCGGGAGGAAGGCGTTTCTCAGACGGCGTTTGCCGGCTACGTCATCTTCCTTCCGGATACGGATTATACGCTCCCCATCGTGCTCGGCTGTATCGGTCTGCTGCTGATTGCGGGCATTATACTCGGAATCACGACGGGCGCGTTCAGGAAATTCGCGCGCTCAAAGACTGCTAAACATATCTGGAAGCACAAGGTCCTGTATCTGTTCATTCTTCCCGGCTTCCTGCTGATGGCGATTTTCAATTACGCGCCGATGGCGGGGATTATCGTCGCTTTCAAGAATTATACGGTAGACGACGGGATTTTCGGCAGCGAATGGGTGGGCTTTTCGCATTTTATTACGCTGTTTACGCATCCCGGGGCGGAATTCTGGATGATCTTCCGCAATACCGTCGTCATGGCGGCGCTGAAATTCGTATTCAGTTTTCCGGCTTCCATCATTCTGGCGCTGATGTTTAACGCCCTGCAATGCCGCCTGTTCAAGCGCTTCGCGCAGACCATTTCCTATCTGCCTTACTTCGTCTCATGGGTGGTGATCTCGAATATCGCTTACGTATTTTTATCGGCGGACGGAGGAATCATCAACAACATACTCGTCGCCAGCGGCGCTGAAAAAATCCGCTTTTACAGCGAACCGAAATATTGGTGGGGGATTCTCACGTTTACTTCTGTATGGAAAAACGTCGGCTGGGGAACGATCGTCTATCTGGCGGCGATCACCGGGATCAATCCGGATCTTTACGAGGCGGCCTCCATCGACGGCGCTTCCTCCTGGCGCAAGCTGTGGACAGTGACCATTCCGGGAATGATGCCGGTGATCGGCATTCAGCTGATCCTCAATATGGGCAATCTCATCAAGGATGACTTCGACCAGATCTACTCCATGGTCATGGGGGACAACTACTCGCTTCGTCCGGTCACGGAAGTATTCAGCAGTCTAGTTTACCGTCAGCTGCAGGGCGGCGTAGCGGGATTCAGTTCGGCGACCGCAGTCAGTTTCGTTCAGAGCATCATATCGTTGATTCTGGTGCTGGGCGCAAACGCAATCGTCAAAAAGACGGACAATCAGGGATTATGGTGATGCTATGGTAAGAGTAAAATCCGAAAAGATCTTCAATGTAGTGAATATCATTCTGATATCGCTGCTGTCGCTGTCCTTTCTGCTTCCCGTCGCGCTGATTTTGTCCGCGTCCGTTTCGACCGCCGCCTCCTTTTCGCAGTACGGCTATACGCTGATTCCCAAGGAATTCGATCTCTTCGCCTATGAATACGTGCTGGTATCCAATCCGCTGTTTTTGAGATCCCTTTGGAACAGCATCTTCATCACGGTAGTCGGCACCTTTCTGATGGTAGTCAATACGACGCTGTTTTCCTACGCCCTGACCAAAAAAGAGCTGGTGGGGAGAAAGTTTTTCTCGTTCTACGCCATTTTTACCATGCTCTTTGCGGGCGGCACCATCCCGTATTATCTGGTTGTGACCGGAATCGGGCTGGATCAGTCGCTGTGGGCGATCATCCTGCCCGGTTCGGTCAGCGCATGGAATATCCTGCTGACGCGCAACTTTTTCGCAAATCTCCCAGAATCCATGCTGGAAGCAGCAGAGCTTGACGGCGCGGGACACGTAAACGTTCTGCTGCGCGTCGTACTGCCCACGAGCTTTCCCGTGATCGCGACGGTTATTCTCTTTACCGCGGTCGGGTTCTGGAACAACTGGTTCGGACCGCTGCTGTTCATCGATTCCGTAAAAAACAGAGATTTGCTGCCGATTCAGGCGCTGCTGCGCGAGATGCTCAATAACGTGGAGTCCATTGTCGGGAGCAATCCCAATATGCCTTCGGAGGCGATCAAAAACGCGGCTGTCGTCGTGGCGACGCTGCCCATCGTCATCGTCTACCCGCTGCTGCAGAAGTACTTTATCAACGGAGTGATTCTTGGCTCCGTGAAAGAATAATAAAGGAGAAAAAGATGAAAAAATTTGTCAGTTTATTGTTGGTTTTTCTTCTGTCGCTTTCGTTTGCCGCCTGCGTCGAAAGAACGCCGAATCCGAGCGGGGAAACGATCGATCTCGAGATCTTCGTATCTTCTTCCGAAGTATCTTCCCGAAGCGACGACGCTTACGTCAGGGAGAAAATTCAGGAAGCCTTTTACGAAGACCGCGGAATCAAAGTCAACCTGAATGTTCAGGTGCTCTCCGAGTCCGATTTCAATACCACGATGGCAAACAAAATGGCAGGAAACAGCTGGGATGCCGCCGTCGGATATATCGGACAGGCGGGGATCGATGAGATCATGATCAGTCAGAATGTCTGTATGGAAATCGGCGAACTGGCGGAATCGTATGAAAATCTCTATGCGCTGGTCGAAGACGAAATGACCGCCACGACGACGATAGACGGAAGTGTCTACGGCATTCCCTCCCTTGAGATCACGAATCAGTACGGCGTTCTGATCCGCAAGGATTATATGGAACAGGTCGGCTACACGACCGAACCCGGACATAACGACGATCTCGGCGCCGTGACGGATCCGCCCGCAGGGAGGAAAAAGACGCTCGTCAACATCGACGATTTCACCGACATGATGCGCAGGATGAAAGCGCAGATCAGCGGGCTGAAGGCTCCGCTCAGCGGATATCCCTGGGACGTGGAATCCACACTGACCGTCGGTCCTTTCTCCGATTCCGGGTATACCTTCAAATCCGTCGTCTATGATGAAGACGGCGGCATTGAGGAAGTGCTTCCCGGGCAGATCGCAGATGAATATTACAAGACGATCACGTATGAGTACATGTGGTCGAAAGAAGGGCTTTGGGAGGAAGAATGTTATACCGGTCAAAAACTCAATAAATTAAACGCTTTCGTAAACGGCACGACCGCAATTTACGTCGTGGATCCCGAGATCACCAAGCTGATCAACGTGGCGAGACAGGCAAAGAAAGCGAATCCGGATGCAGAGTTTACGATCCTGGAGCCTCTGTACGGCGTGGATGAAAACGGGAATACGACGGAAAAGCGCGGATATATGAAAAAGCAGTCTGCCACCAGCTGTCTCGTGATCAACAAAAAATCCGAAAACGCGGAAGTGATCCTCGAATATCTCGATTGGCTGGCGGAAGACGAAGCGAATTACAACCTCGCGAAATACGGGGTGGAAAACGAACACTGGGTGGATGCGGGCGAAGGCCGCTACACGTATCCCGATTCCAAAAAAGACCGTTACGAGACCAATCCGCCCTATTCCGGCATGTACGCGCTTTTGAAATGGGAGCTCTATTCCTATAAGCTGTACGATAACTATACCGAGGAAGAATATGGCTGGATCGATTTGGTCCGCAATGCGGAGACATTCAGCAACGCGTGCGAGAACATGCTCTTTATCGGGGAAACGACGGATATGGCGCTGAATCACCAGACCGCGGAAAACGACTTCTTCCAGGACTGCCTGGTGAAAGCGTGGGAAGGTACGATCGATCCGGCAATCAGTTTCCGGAGCAGCGTTGAAAAATACAGAACGACCGCCGCAGAATATATCGAATGGCTGACGATGCAGTATTCGCTCTATGTCGCGGCGAGAAGTTAAAAAAAGGAGGAGAATATGAAAAAATTTTTAGCATGCTTCGTCGCGCTGATTCTTTGCGCGACGGCGGGAGTCGCCGCTGTGTTCGCGGCCGATTACGAGGTTTCTATGGACGAGGCGAACAACCTCGCCGTCAATCCCTATAACTGGCATCAGCCTACCGTATCCAACGCCGTGGTGGAATTTACGGAAGAGGGAATCCACATGGAGAGCTTCACCGCGAATCAGAACGCCGTCACGGTGTATGCGGGAGCGAGAACGGGCGAGTTCAGGCTGCAGATGTACGTCAATGCGCACCTGAACGTCCCTTCGCCGGAAATGGCAGATTGGTGCTACTCCAACCTCTATATCACGTTCCTGATTGACCGCGACCCGCAGGAAACCGTCGCGGAGTCTGCCGTTCCCTGGTACTCCAACGATTGCTATCTTTCGCTGGGCGTCGGGCTGGATTCGGGAGGAAAGCCGAGATGCCAGTTTTTGAGCTACAACGCTTTTTCCAATAATTGCAGCACGTACGACTACGTGGGAAAATCCTCAGATATCAACATTGCGGACGGCCAGAAACACTGGATTGAAATCGACTGCCGCAATTTTGAAACGGAGACCGATTCCGGCAAAAAGCTCACCGCATACATCGACGGCGCGGAGGCGGCAAGCTATACCTATTACGACGACATTTACTATGACGCGATGACGCAGCAGGAATACGAGGTCAACATCAGCGAGATTACCGGCTGCATCGGCATCTATGCAAACTCCGACTGGCCTGCGGGCATTTCCGCCAGCAGAATGGACAACTATGTCGACATCGAAAAACTGCAGGTCATCGCTTATGACAACAGCGAAGAGGGAGAATACTTCCCGCAGCTGACCGAGCCCGAATACGAAATCAAAGCGATCGACTATGTGACGCAGGCGAAGTACGATGTAGGCGAACTGATTGAAATCAAGCTGACCGACCTCTTTCAGTACGAAGGGACGAAGGAAGTGACGTATACGGTGACGGCAGACGGCGCGCCCATCGGCGCGATCAGCAACGGCTTTTGGGCGTGGACGCCGGAGACCGCCGGAAATTACGACGTGACTTTTGAAGCGGTCGTGGAAGAAGATAACGCCGCCGTCAATTATCTGACTTTGCGCGTAGCGGGCGAATCGGGCGGACAGACGAACCCGGGAGGGGACGATGACGACGGAGGCGCAGGCTGCGGCAGCACTGTCGGGACCGGTGCGGCACTGTTGAGCGCAGGTGCGCTGGCGCTGGCTGCGGCGATCATGAAAAAGAGGTATCTGAAATAAGATTTTTCTGATTCGGGGGAGAAACCATGAAAAAATTGCTTGCTTTGGCTGTCGCATTTTGCTTGTGCGCGGTCTCGGGATTGACGGCGGCGTTCGCAACCGGTTATGACGTCCCGATGAAGGAGGAAAACAACCTTGCCGTCAATCCCTATAACTGGTATCGGCACAGCGTTTCAAACGCCGTCGTTGACTTCACAGAAGAGGGGATCCACATTGAGAACTTTACCTCCAGCCATCAGGCGCCCACCGTATACGCGGGGGCGCGGACGGGAGAATTCAGACTGCAGATGTACGTCGACGCGCATCTGAACGTCCCTTCTCCCGAGATGGCGGATTGGTGCTATTCCAACCTTTCGATCGCCTTTCTGATCGACAAAGATCCCGAAAACTGCGTTGCAGAAGACGCCATTCCCTGGTATGCTTACGATTGCTATATGGTGTTGGGGCTGGGGCTCACCTCGGGAGGCGTGCCGAAATGCCAGTTTACGAGTTACAATGCGTTTTCCAAGAGTGGACAATCCGGTTATGTTGGCAGTTCGTCCAACATCAATATTGCAGACGGGCAGAAGCACTGGATCGAGCTCGACTGCAGAAATTTTGAAACGACCGAAAACGGTAATATTGAAACAGGCAAGACCTTTATCGCCTATGTGGACGGCGTCCAGGCTGCGCGTTATGATTACTATGACGGAGTATACTACGATGCAAAGACGCAGCAGGAATACGAAGTCAACATCAGCGAGATCGCCGGCTGTATCGGCATCTTTGCCAATTCCGACTGGCCTGCGGGCATCGCTCCCAGCCGGATGGACAATTACATCGATATAGAAAAGCTGCAGGTCATCTCTTACGATAACGGCGACGAAGGGGAATATCTGCCTCAGATGTCCGAACCGGAGTTTGAAATCAAGGCGATCGATTATGTGACGCAGGCGAAATATGACGTCGGCGAACCGATTGAAATCAGCCTCGCTGATCTCTTTGAATATGAAGGGACAAAGGAAGTAACGTATACTGCGAGCGCGGGCGGAAACCCCGTCGGCACGATCTCCGACGGCATCTGGACATGGACGCCGGGGACTGCAGGAAACTATGAAATTTCCTTTCAGGCGGTCGTGACCGAACACAACTCCGCCGTCAATTATCTCACGCTGCGCGTAAAAGGCGACGGCGATGAAGCGAACCCGCCAGAAGAAGGCGGGGAAAATGAGCCGGACGGCAACAGCGGCAAGGAGAACGGATGCGGAAGTTCGATGGGAATCGGCTGTTCCCTGAGTTCCGTTCTTCTGCTGAGCGTCGCCGCGGCGGTTATGAGGAAAAAACAATTATGAAGCGATTTTTCATTCTGATACTGGCGCTTTGCTTTTCGCTTTCCGCGTTTGCCGGATGCGTCGAGACGGGGGAAAAGCCGAAAGAAGATTACCTTTTGGAAAGCGAGATTTCGATTGATCCGGAATATACCCGCTACGATATCGCCCTTTCCAACGGGAGAAAGACAGAGGGATACGGCTGTCAGGTCGATACGCATATTTTCAAAGAGAGCAACGGCAACTACTATTCCGAAGAAGATTTTGAAGAGTGGCTCGCCAGAATCGACGATATGGGGCTGCAATCCATTCGGACGCAGGTGTTTCCGGAATGGTATGAACGCGGCAACGACAACGGCGATTACGATTTGTTCGATTACGAAAGCCCGAACGTCGACATGGAGTCCATCGAAATGCAGCAGCTTTACAGGCTTTTGGATCTCTGCGAAGAGCGCGATATCAAAGTTGATCTCAGCTTCTACGGCTGCAATCGGATTTTTGCCTCTCAGGACGGCAAAATTTCAGGCAGCTGGCTGGCAAATACCTATACCGGCAACTGGATTACGGCGCCCAAGACAGAAGATGAAAACGGCAATTCTTTTGCCGGGAATGAGGAATATGCCGAGAGCGTGAGCGCGCTCCTTTCCTATCTGCTGGACGTCAAACAGTACACCTGTATTTACGAGTTCAGCCTGTTTCCCGAGCCGAATCTCTCTTTCCTGGATCCGCAGGGAAAAAGCAACGATAACGCTTATGCGGCGTTCTGCAAAGTCGTTTATGAAAAGTTAAAGGCGGACGGGCTTTGGGGCAGAGTTCTGTTTTCCGGTCCGGGCGATTGCGCAAACGACCCGGCCCGCTATGAAAATTATACCAAACTGCTCGCGGGCGTTTATCAGAAAAACACTTCTTCCGTCTATCGCTTCAACGACACGAGCACAAATGCAGAGATGTACGAATATGCGAAGACGCTGGTAGATATCTGCGATCGGGAAGGCATCACGTGGGGCGTCTGCGAGAGCGGGACGGACCGCTATATCGACCCAGCGAATCAATCGGATATCGACACCTATGAACGCGCGCTGTTCCTCGCCCGTCAGATGATTCAGTTTACGAACGCGGGGTGTACGAACATCAAATACTGGGTCTTAAACGACGTCTGGTATGACGGCTATATCATGCGGCTGGGGCTTTGGAAATTGGCTGACGAGCGTTTTTTTGCGGAAGCCCGCCCGCAGTTCTACAGCTGGTCGCTGATCACGAAATTTGCGGCTTTCGGGAGCGATATCTATCCGGTCACGTCTTCTGACGAAGACGTCTGCATGGTAGCATTTAAATTGCCCGGAGGCGAGTGGTCTTATTTGATCGCAAACAATTCAGCGTACACCAGGAAAATATCAATCGTCAACCGCTGGAATTCCGCTCAGACGACGTTCGACGTCTATGAATTGTCGGGCAGCACTGTACCGAATACCAATCGCGTGCTGACGTCGCAAAAAAGTGAAACCGCGGAGAACTGCGTCGTTTCCCTGACGCTCAGGGCCAACAGCTTCACCGTGCTTTCCAATCTCAGATAATCGGGAGAAAACGCCATGCGTCAATTTATCGTTCGCGCGCAGAAGGGGCGTACGGAAGGGTACGGCTGCCAGATCGACACGCACGTCTTTTACAATCATTATACCGAAGAAATGTTCGCCGAGTGGCTGCGGCGGATCGACGCCATGCGGCTGCAATCCGTGCGGACACAGGTCTTTCCCGAATGGTATGAATGGAAGCAGGGCTGCCGCAATTTCGACACGGAAGAAATGCGTTCCCTGTATCGCCTGCTGGATCTGTGCGAGGCACGCGGGATCAAAGTTGACCTGAGTTTTTACGGTTGCTGCAGGATATTCCGGTCGAGAGACGGAACACGGCGCGGCAGCTGGCTGGCAAACGGATTCGAGGGAAACTGGATTACGGCGCCCCGTCTGAAGGATGCGTGCGGCAATCCGTTCGACGGTTACGGCGCTTATGCCGATTCGGTGTGTGCGCTGCTGCTTTATTTGCTGGATGTAAAACAGTATACCTGTATTTACGAGGTAAGCATATTTCCCGAACCGAACTGTTCCTTTTTCGATGAAGCGGGAGACTGTAAGGATGAATCGTTTATCGCCTTTTACCGCGTCGTCGCCGAGCGGATCGCAGGGGCGGGGCTGAAAGACCGTATTCTGTTTTCCGGCCCGGGCGACTGTGCGAACGACCCGGGCCGTTATCGAAACTACGTATCCGGATTGGGGAACATCGTGAAGAAAAACACGTCGTCCGTCTATAAATTTACCGAATCGTCTGCAAACGCGGAGATGTACGGCTATGCGGCGGAACTGGTATCCATCTGCGCCGCGCAGGGCAATACGTGGGGCGTATGCGAATGCGGTTCTCATCACTTTATCGATCCGGCCAATCAGTCGGATATCGATACTTATACGCGCGCCTTATTTCTCGCCAGGTTCTTTATCAATCTGACCAACGCAGGCTGTACGAATATCAAATATTGGGTTTTAAATGATGTTTGGTACGGCGACTATGTAATGCGGCTGGGACTTTGGAAACTGATGGACGAATGCCGCGGAGAGGCGCGGCCGCAGTATTATGTGTGGTCATTGATCACGAAGCTGACCGAATTCGGCAGCGAAATCTATCCGCTGGAGAGAGACGAGACCGTATGCGGAACGGCGTTCTGCCTGCCCGACGGAGCATGGGTTTACTTTTTCGTCAACAACGGCGCGGTGCCGGTTCCGGTTTCCGTTGCGAATCATCTGATCAAAGACCGGATATTCAGCGTTTATACCGTGACCGAAGAGGTCTGTACCGGAAAGGCAGAGGTAATTTCCGCCTCCGGACAGATTGCCGCCGAAGACGGAGAACTGAAAGCAACGCTTTCTCCGAAGAGTTTTATTGCATTGAAAGGTTAAGGAGGAACTATGAAAAAAGCCACCGTATGGATCTTATGCCTGTTGTTCGCGCTGGGGTGCTTTGCCGGCTGCGGCAACGACGTGATCACCAATCCCGTGATTCCGGCTGGTTACACCGAGTACGCTATCCGGGAGAGCAGCGGAAGGAAGACGGAGGGATACGGCTGTCAGATCGACACGCATCTCTATAAGAGCTACAACGCGATGACGGATGAGGAACTGCAGATGACCTACGACCGCGCGCTGGAAATGAACGTTCAGAATATCCGCACGCAGGTCTTTCCGGAATGGTACGAGCGGGGCAACGACAACGGCGATTACGATCTGTTCGATTACGAGAGTGCGAACGTAAAAATGGATTCCGCCGAGATGCAGCAGCTCTTTCGTCTGCTCGATTTCTGCGAAGAGAACGAAATTCTCGTTGACCTGAGTTTTTACGGCTGCAACATCAATTTTCAGTCGGAAGACGGGGAAATTGACGGATCCTGGTTAGGGGCGCCTTTTACAAACAACTGGATCACCGCTCCCAAACTGAAAGATGAATCGGGCAATGCTTTTCCGGGCTACGAAGAATACGCGGAGACGGTTTACGGCCTGCTCAACTATGTTTTGAACATAAAAAAATACACCTGCGTCACGGAATTCAGCGTATATCCCGAACCTAATCTCGCATTTGTCGGCGCGGACGGAAAAGTGACGCATTCCGAATATGTCAAATTGTGCAAAGCTGTCGACGAAAAACTGAAAAAGGAAGGAATCCGCGATCAGATCGATTTTTCCGGGCCGGCTTCCGCCGTGCAGAAGGTGACGGAATTTCAGGCTTATATCGACGACCTGGATTGCGTTTACGACAAATACACCGCCTCCACTTACTGCTTTAATGCGACGGACAGCAATGAGAATTATGCGGATTTCGCTTCCAGCCTGTCCTGGATGACGGACGAAGTCGGGAAGAGCGTCGGAATTGCGGAATTTGGCTCGGATTATATAATCGATCCCGCAAATCAGACGGACATCGATACGTATGAGCGCGCTTTGTTCCTCGCCCGTTATATGATCTGCCTCACCAATAACGGCTGTACCAGCATGAAATATTGGGTGCTGAACGACATCATGTACGGTAGTTTTCTGATGCGGCTGGGGCTTTGGCAGTTCCGCAACGGAGATTGGAAGGCGCGGCCGCAGTATTATACCTGGTCTCTGATCTGCAAATATACCGAGGTAGGCTCCGAGATCTTCCCGATTCAATCCGAAGACGGCGATGTCTGCGGCGTGGCCTTTCTCCTGCCCGACCAAAGCTGGACCTATCTGTTCTGCAACAGCGGCGATTCCTCTCAAAAGGTCTCTCTGGTCAATTACAACCGGGGCTATCCCAAAAGCATGAACGTTTACGAAGTGCGCGAATCCATTTTGGACGGCACCTGTAAGCCGATTCAATCCTCCGAGACGCTGCAGATTGCGGACGGCGCGGTCAACTATACGTTAAAAGCAAACAGCTTTGTCGTTTTCTCTACGAAATGATGCAGTCATTAAGAAAAAAATACGAATCGCTCTTTCGCGGCGAACTGCTGAACAGCTGCGCGCCGTTCTGGCTGAATTACGGCGTTGACCGGAAAAACGGGGGCGTTCTGAACTGCCTTGACCGGGAAGGCAACGTATATTCGACGGATAAAAGCGTCTGGATGCAGGGAAGAACTGCCTGGACTTTTTCCCATTTATACCGGAAATTCGAGCAAAAGCCCGAATACCTTTCGTTTGCCGAAAGCTGTCTTTCCTTTGCAAATGCGCACTGTATCGATCGGGACGGAAGGATGTTTTTTACAGTGACGGAAGACGGCCGCCCGCTGAGAAAGCGGCGCTACTGGTTCAGCGAGACGTTTTACATTCTCGCCAATGCCGAATACGCCATGGCGGCACACGATGCTTCTGCGCTCGAGCGGGCGAAACGGTATTACGATTTCGTTTTAAAAATGTACCGCGATCCCGAATCGGATCCCTATCGCATTGCGCCGAAGTGCATTGCTTCTACGCGTTCGATGAAAGCGCTGGCCCGTCCGATGATCCTGCTGAACGTCGCATCCGTCATGCGCGGCGCTGATCCCGAAAGGACGGAGCTGTATGACGACGATGCCGCCGCGCTGATCGAAGATATCAAATGCTTTTATTTCCCCGGGAAACATGCTCTTCTGGAAAACGTCACGGCGGATAACCGCTATTTAAGCGAGGCGGCGGAAGGCAGGATCGTCAATCCGGGGCACGATATTGAAGCCAGCTGGTTTTTGCTGGAAGAGGGGCTTTATCGCGGAGACGGCGCGCTGATCGATTTCACGAAGACCGTTTTCGACGATGCGATCGCGCGCGGCTGGGACGAGGAATACGGGGGCATTCTCTATTTCAAAGATCTGGAAGGAAAGCCCGTCGAAGCCTACGAGCACGATATGAAGCTGTGGTGGCCCCATAACGAAGCCGTCATCGCTTCGCTGAAATTATACCGTGCGACCGGAGAGCAAAAGTATGCAGACTGGTTTGAACGCATTACGGAGTATGCCTTCAGCCATTTTTCCGATCGGAAGTACGGGGAATGGTACGGGTATCTCCGCAGAGACGGCAAGCCGACGGAACCGCCCTGCAAGGGGCACACCTACAAAGGGGCGTTTCACGTCATGCGGATGCTGATGAAAGTTCTGGAGTGCTTTGATGATTGAGAATCTGAAATGCAACCAGCTGGAATATCCGCTCTCGGTAAACGATAGGGCGCGCTTTACCTGGGGGATCGCCGGCGGGATGCAAACTGCTTTTCGGCTCAGTCTCTTTTCGGGCAACAAACTCGTATGTTCTTCCGGAAAAGTGCATTCCGACCGGACGGTCTATACGGAAGTCCGGGAATTTGAACCGGAGACCGCTTACCGGGCGGAACTGACGGTATGGACGGACAAAGGCGTTTTCCGTCGGACGTGCGGATTCCGTACGGCGCTTACGCGCGGTTTTTCCGCCAACGCCGTCTGGATCGGTGCGCCCGTAAAGCAGGAAGGCAGCCCTGCCGGCTATTTCAGAAAGGAATTTACGGTGACCAAGCTGAAAAAAACATACGTCTACCTGTGCGGCCTGGGGCTTTACGAGCTTAAAATCAACGGGGAAAAAGTCGGCGGCAGCGTGCTTTCCTGTCCCTTTACCGATTACCGCAAAACCGTGCTTTACGAAGCGTTCGATATAACCGCCTATTTGCGCAGGGGAATAAACGCGGCTGAAGTGACGCTGGGAGACGGCTGGTATCGGCAGAATACCGAAGACGAATGGGGATTCTGGCGCGCACCCTGGAGAGACGAACAGAAACTGCTCTTTGAAATGAAGGGCGCCGCAGACGTGTTTTCAGATGAAAGCTGGCTTTGCTCCTCCGGGGAGATCGTCCGCTCCGATCTTCGCCTGGGCGAAACCGTAGATCTGCGCTGTAAAACCGATTGGAACCGCGCGGTTCATGCCGTCCGCGCAAAGGCGCCGGACGGCGCGCTGAAATGCCTGGATTTTGAGCCGATCCGCGTCTGCGGGGAAATTCCGTTTGTAAAAGCAGTTCCGTACGACGGGGGCGTGCTGCTGGACTTCGGGGTCAATCTCTCGGGCGTTATCCGTTTCAGCGGACATTTGAACCGTCGTCAGAAAATAACCTTCCGTTACGGCGACCGACTGGATGAACGGGGCAGAATCGATAACGCCAGCAACGCGCAGTACATCTATCGCTCTCCTTACGGTTACCAAACGGACACGCTGACGGCAGACGAAGAAGGGCCTGTCGTATTTCAGCCGAAATTCGTCTATCACGGATTTCAGTACGTCGAAATAGAGGGCTTGGATCGCATTCCGGAAAAAGGAGAAATAACGGCGCTCTTCTATCGCAGCGGTTTTGAACGAACCGCCTCGTTTTGTTGCGGAGACGAGATAATCGACCGCTTATTCCAGCTGGGAACCGCCTCCGTACTCGCCAATTATGTCGGTTTTCCGAGCGACTGCCCGCACCGCGAAAAAAACGGATGGACGGGCGACGCGCAGTTATCTTCCGACTGGTTTTTCCAGGGGTTTTCCGCCGACCTGAATCTCCTTCAGTGGTTGGACGATCTGCGGGACAGTCAAGCGGAAAACGGCATGATTCCGTGCATCGTCCCGACCGGCGGATGGGGATATGAATGGGGAAACGGCCCCGCCTGGGATTACGCGTTTTTTGCACTGCCGGCATGTTTTCTCCGCTATCGCGGAGACGATTTTGCGGCGCGCAGGTATTTTCCCTGTTTAAAGCGCTACTTTTCTTATCTGGAAAGCCGCGCGGCAGGAGATTTGCCGGAGGTCGGACTTGGCGACTGGAACTATCCGAAGGAAATTGCGATGGAGATCTGCCCGACGAGACTGACCGATTCCTGCTATTACATGAAAATGGCGGAACTTCTGGCTCAATTTTCGTCCGATCCGACAGAATGCGCCGAATATGAAGAGAAAGCGCGCGCAATTCGGGAACGCATCGCCCAGCAGTACATCCGTTCGGACGGAAATGTCGCAAACGGCAGCATGACGGCCCTGGCGGCTGTGCTGTATTTCAATGTCGTTGAAGGGGACCTGGCCCGGCGCATTTTTCAGAAACTGGAATCCCTCGTCGAACAGTCGATGCACTACCGCGCCGGCATTCTCGGCGTAAAATTCATCAACAGAGTGTTGTGTGAAAACGGGAGGATCGATCTCTTTCTGAAATTGCTTCAACAGGAAGATTATCCGTCCTTCGGAAATTGGATCCGCCGCGGCGCGACTTCTCTTTGGGAAGATTTTGAAGGGACAAATTCGCGCAATCATCACATGTACAGCGATTTCTGCGCGGTTCTTCTCACTTATGTGACGGGAATCCGCCAGCGCGGCGCCAATGAATTTGAGATATGCCCGTATTGCGGCGCGTTTGACTATATATACGGCGAACGCGCGACGCCCGGCGGAGTTCTCTCCGTAAAGAGGGAGAAAGACAAAGTGATCGTGACCGTACCGCCGAATACGAAAGCGGTGCTGGTATGGAAAGAAAGGAAAATTTTTCTGAAAGAAGGCAAAAACGAATGGAAGTTTTAAAAAAGAAATTCAAAGCCGGCATCATCGGCTGCGGCAGAATCCTGCCGATGCACGCCGTGCCGCTCTCCGTCTCGGAAGAGGCCGAAATCTCAGCGTTCTGCGACATCAAAAAAGAGAGGGCGGAAGCCGCCGCGCGGAAATACGGAGGAAACGCCTATACGGATTATCGGGAGATGCTGGAAGATGCGCGGCCGGACGCCGTGCATCTGTGCGTGCCGCACTATCTGCATCCGGTCATCGCCGAGTATGCGATGCGGCATCATTGCAGCGTATTATCTGAAAAGCCGATGGCGATCCGCCTGGAAGACGCCGAGCGCTGCGTGAAGACGGCGGAGGAAACGGGCGTTTTATACGGGGTCATTTATCAATGCCGTTATAATACCGCTTCCCGATTCGTCAAAAATGCGCTGGAAAGAGGAAAACTGGGGAAGATCATCAGCGCGCGTTCGACCCTCACCTGGCTCAGATCCGATCACTATTACGACGATTCGGACTGGAAAGGGACATGGGACAAGGAGGGAGGCGGCGTCGTCATCGATCAGGCGATCCATTCCATCGATCTCGCAAACTGGATGATCGGATCCGATCCGCTCTATGTTTCAGCCGGGATCGCCAACCGGGGGCACGAACTGATTTCCGTCGAGGACAGCGCGGAAGGGCTGATCCGATATCGCAACGGCGTTGACTACGGATTTTATTGCATGAACAATTACGGATGCGACGAACCCATTGAAATCAGGCTGCTGTGCGAGAAGGGGAAAGCAACCTTTTCTTACGACGAAGCCACGATCGTTTATGACGACGGCAGAACAGAATCCGTTGCGCAGGAAAGAGACGATCTCGTCTACGAGGGCGGGAAAGACTACTGGGGATTTCAGCACCGCAAGCAGATCGATCAGTTTTACCGCGCGCTTTCCGGGAAAGAACCGCTGGAGATCACCGGGAAAGAAGCGCTGAAAATTCAAAAAATCGTCTGCGCGATCTACGAAAGCGGAAAAACCGGCAAAAAGATATATTTTTAGGAGGTCAGCATGAAATTAGGCGTAATTGCCGACTGTCTGAAACTGCCGCTGGCGGAAGCCGTTGAAAAAGCGGCCGCGCTGAAGCTGGACGGCGTACAGATCTACGCGACCGGCGGAGCGTTTTCTCCCAGCATGCTCACAGACAGGGAAAAGGCTTTTTATCGGGACTTGCTTGCGCGTACGGGGCTTACCGTAAGCGCGCTGTGCGGCGACATGGGAGGGCACGGATTTGAAATCGCCGCGGATAACCGGGAGCGGATCGAAAAGACGAAGCGGATCGTCGATCTTGCGGCAGAATTCGGGAGCAGAGTGGTCACGACGCATATCGGCGTGATTCCCTCCGATCCGAAGGAACCGCGTTACCGGATCATGCTCGATGCACTCGCAGCCTGCGGAGCCTACGCGCACGAAAACGGCGTGACCCTGGCAATCGAAACGGGGCCGGAACCCGCTGCGGTTCTAAAGGGGTTCATCGACCGCATACCAGCCGGGGTCGGCGTCAATTTTGACCCGGCGAACTTCGTCATGGTGACGGGGCAGGATGTCGTCGAAGCCGTATTTCTGCTGAGAGATTCTATCGTGCATACGCATGTAAAGGACGGAGTCATGCTCCGCAAAACGGATCCTAAGATCATTTATGACTGTTTTGCGGAGGGCGGAATCGAAGCTTTGAACGTTGCGGATTATTTTACCGAAACGCCCATCGGCGAAGGGAACGTTCCCTTCCGCGCATATCTGAATGCCTTGAAAGAAATCAAATACGACGGGTTTTTGACCATCGAGCGGGAGGCCGGTTCAGAGCCGATCGGCGATATCGAAAACGCGATCGCATATATCAAAAATCTATTGGAAGAGGTATCACAATGAATGAAAAAATCGTCGCCGCAGTGATCGGCTGCGGCAGAATCGCCACCAACGGTCATTTCCCTGCGCTGAAAAACCTGGGAAATGTCAGAATCAAATACGCCTGCGATCTCATTTCGGAAAAGGCGGAGGCGAAAAAGCGCGAATATCCCGGGCTGGTTGAAAATGCGATAACCGATTACCGGATCGCGCTGGAAGATCCCGAGACAGAGGTGATTTTTGTCCTGACACCGAACTTCGCGCATTATACGATCGCGATGGAGGCACTCTCGGCAGGAAAGCACGTCTTCTGCGAAAAGCCCATCACCGTCAATTACGAGCTGTCCTGCAAGATGGCGGAAAAGGCGCATACAACGGGGAAACTCCTAAACATCGGCGTCTGCAACCGCTATAACAGGGCGGTGGAACTGTTGGAGGAAATGAACCGCAGGGGAAAGTTCGGCAAAATCTATCACGTATACTGCTCGTTCAGGAGCTACCGCTGCATCCCCGGATTGGGCGGAGATTTTACGAATAAAAAGCAATCTGGCGGCGGCGTTCTGATCGACTGGGGAGTGCATTTCCTCGATCTGGTACTGTACGTGCTCGGAGGGGCAAAAATCAGAACCGTCACCTGCGACGCTTACAGCGAAATGGCGAAAGACATATCCTCTTACAGCTATACCAGCATGTGGGCGGAAGACACGAAAAATCCGAACGGCGTAAACGACGTGGAGGACTTTATCAGCGGGCATATCCGCACGGATAAAGCGTCTGTTTCCTTTAACGGCGCCTGGGCGCAAAACATCGATCAGGAGGAGATGTTCGTCGATTTTCTGGGAGACAAAGGGGGCGCGCGGCTCTCGTACGGCGGTCATTTTACGTTTTATACGACGGATGAAAGCGGCGTGCTGCAGACGGTAAAACCGACTTTCAATATCCCGAATCAGATCGAATGCGAAGACCGCGCGTTTTTACAGGCGGTAAGGGAAAATAAAAAGACAAAAACGTACATCGACTGTATTCTGGAAAGCGCAAAACTGCTGGACGCGCTGTACGAATCCGCAGAGAAAAAAGCGGAGATCCGCTTTTAGGGAGTTATTATGATTAAAATCGGGTTTATAGATAATTTTCTGAGCGAATGGCACGCAAACAATTACCCTGAGATGATTCGCAGCAATCCGAAAGCGAAAGAATACGGCATGGATGTCTGCTTTGCCTATGCGAAGACGGAAGTGTCGCCTTACGACGGCGTGACTACGGACGAATGGTGTCAAAAATACGGCGTTATGCGCATGAACTCAATCGAGGAACTGGTGGATCGGTCTGACTGCATCGTCGTTTTGTCTCCTGATAACCCGGAACTCCATTTTGAATTGTCCGAATATGCGCTGAAAAGCGGAAAACCCACTTACATCGACAAGACGTTCGCTCCCGACCGCGCCGAGGCGGAAAGAATTTTTCAAGTCGCGGCGGATAACGGCACGCCCGTATATTCCAGCTCTTCGCTGCGTTTCGCTTCCGAACTGGAGGCTTACCGCCGGGAAGATTGCCTGCCGAAATCCTGCATCGCGGTGGGGCCGTATCTTTTCGACATCTATGCGATCCATATTTTTGAGATCATCTGCACGGTGATGAAAACGGGAGCAAAGAGGATGATGGCGGTACAGAACACGAAAAACCGCATTCTCCTCGTCGATTACGGCGAAGAGCGGCTCGCTTCATTCGTCCAGATGCACACGGACGACAACGGCGTACCGTTTGAGGTTTCCGTCGAGATGGAAGACGGAACTTCCCGTTTCCACATGATCGGAGAGGACTATTTCCGCAGATTCATCGATGCGCTGGTAGGGTTTTTCATCGACAGAAAACCCGTCGTCCCGTCCGGTGAGACGGCAGATCTCATGAGTATGCTGGAAACCGCGAAAAAGGCGCTTGCCTCTCCTTATACCTGGTACAGCCTTTAAAAAGGAAAGGGAATACAAGCGTTTTTCCGGTTCTTTTCCGCGTTTCGCTTTACATTCCGGAAACATTCGGATATAATAAATCCGAGGAGAAAATTATGAGAACACGCGAATCGGAAGAAATGTACCTGGAAACCATCCTGATCTTACAGGGGAAAAAGAAAAACGTGCGCTCCATCGACGTCGTGGAGGAGATTAACTATGCGAAATCGAGCGTGTCGCGCGCGGTGAATCTGCTGGAAAAGAAGGGATATATTAGATTTGACGAATTCGGATATATTCACTTTACCGAAGAGGGGAAAAAACGCGCCGAAGATGTGTACGAAAAACACAACGTTCTGACCGCTTTTTTTCAGAAAATCGGCGCGACGCCCGAATCGGCGGAATATAACGCATGCCGCATCGAGCATGTGATCAGTCCGGACATGTTCGATCTTATCAAAAATTATTGCAGTGAAACGAAATAAGAAGGGTTTTTATGCCCTTCTTTTTTTGTTTCGCCAAATTTATCCATTCTTTTTAAAGAGAAAAACCGGACATATATTGACAAAATTCAAATAATCGGTTACAATAAAATCATAAAAAAATGGAGGCTTTCTATGGGTTACGAGGAAAAACTGAAACAGCTTGCCGATAATTACGGGGATTGGTGGGAAAAAGGCTTTCAAACGCCGCGCATGACGAGCGAACTGTATCCTTACGATAAGATGTTCAGCCCGATCCGCGTCAACAATCTGACCTTGAAAAACAGGCTTGTGATGGCGCCGATGGGCAATATCGACATGTGCGAAGAGACCGGGCGCCCGAATCAGAAGATGCTCAAATACTTTGAAGAGCGCGCTAAAGGCGGCGTGGGGCTGATTACTTCCGGTTTAATTCCCGTGACGTTCGGGATTGACAAATCTCTCATTGAACTGGGAGAACTTTCCTATTTTCCGAGAATCGATCGCAGCCGCACCGTCTATTCCGCGTGGCGGGATCTCGCCGGAATGTGCCACGCGCACGGAAGCGCCTTTTTCATTCAGCTGACGGCAGGGCTGGGGCGCGTCGGAAACCCGCAGTGTCTCGTCAATCAGCTGAAATTTCCGCGCAGCGCGTCGTTTAACCCCAACTGGTATATGAAAGAAGTTCCCTGCCTGCGTCTTTCCGACCGCAGTCTCCGTAAGATCATCAAGCGGATCGGGCAGGGTAGTGCGGATGCAAAAGCCGCAAATATCGACGGCGTCTATCTGCACGGACATGAGGGGTATCTGATCGAACAGATCTCCAATCCCGCCTTCAACCGCAGAAAGCTCGGTCATTTCGCCAATTACGAGACTTTCGGCATAGAGATGATCCGTGAGATCAGAAAGAGAGTGGGGCCGGACTTTCCGATCATGTACCGCATCGATCTGAGTCTGGCGCTCAACGCTACCTATAAAGACAGGATGAAGTCGACAAAGCCGCTGAAAAAATTTCAGAACGAGCGCACGGTCGAACAGACGCTTTCCTACATGGAAAAACTCGTGCAGGCGGGCGTTGATATGTTCGACGTCGATCTCGGCTGTTATGACAACTGGTGGCTCCCGCATCCGCCCGCTTCCATGCCGGCGGGATGCTTTTTGGATATTTCGGAGATCGCGAAGAAGCATTTTAAGGAAAGGAACGTCAAATCCAACAAGGGGTTGGAAGTTCCCGTCGTCGCAGTCGGCAAACTCGGATATCCCGACTTCGCCGAACAGGCGCTGCGGGATGAAAAGTGCGATATGATCATGCTCGGCCGCCCCTTGTTGGCGGACGCCGACTGGTGCAACAAAGCCTATGCCGGAAAGGTACGCGATATCCGGCCGTGTATCGGCTGTCAGGAAGGCTGCCTCAACGAATTTGTGGAAGGCGGTCATCCGCAGTGCGCAGTCAATCCGAGGACGGCGTTTGAAGAGGAATACAGCGCGGAGATTCCGAAGGCGGAAACGCTGAAACGCGTCGCCGTAATCGGAGCGGGTCCGGCCGGCATGACGGCCGCGGAAACGCTGGTTGCGCGCGGGCACACCGTGGATCTGTATGAAAAGAGCGGATCGGTCGGCGGAAACGTGGATCCCGGCAGTAAGGCGAAGATCAAATACGAGATGAAAAACTATCTCGATTATCTCCGCTATACCGCCGAAAAATTAAAGGAAAGCGGCAGATTTAACCTTTACTGCAACTGTGCGCCGACGGCGGAGGCACTGAAAGAAAAGAAGTACGATTCCATCGTCATTGCGACGGGCAGCAAGCAGAAGCGTCCGCCGGTGGAGGGTATCGAGGGAAGCAACGTTATCTTTGCGGTGGATGTGCTGCAAAATCCCGAGCTGGCGGAAAAGGCAGAGCGCATCGCCGTGATCGGAGGAGGCGTCGTCGGCGCGGAAACCGCTTATTATCTGGCGTATGAAATGAACAAGCCGGTGACCGTGGTTGAAATGGATAAATTCATCATGAATCATACCTGCACGGCGAACCGCGGGCATATTATTCACTATCTCGAGGAAAAAGGCGTTGAACTGCTGAATTGCACAAAGCTCGTCAAAGTGGAAACGGACGGCGTTGTGCTCAGCAAAAACTATCATAAAAACGTCCCCGATCCTTATAACACCTGGGCGCCGATTTTGCCGGAAAACATCATCAATCCCATGGAAAAGAAGGTGAAACCGCAGTACAAAGAGCTGAAGGTAAAATGCGATCTGGTCGTCTTGGCGACCGGCGTTTCCAGCGATAACGAGCTTTATTACGAATTGCTGAAGACGCATGCCGCGCCTGAAATTTTCAACGTAGGCGACAGCTTCAAGGGAGCAAAGGTCTTTGAAGCCGTCAGAAGCGCATACCGCAAAGCGAGAACGATATAAGGAGATTGATCGATGGAATTCAAAATGAAACTGACGGATGAACAAAAAGCGATTTTGAACGGCCGCGACGGCGAAGTGATGGCGAAAGTCATGGAGACGGTAGTCATGTACGGCGATATTTTCGGCGCGGAAAAGCTGGTGCCCGTCACGCATGCAGACGGCCATTTGGTCACGAGCTTCGGGATTTCTCTCATGAAGCCCCTGTTTTCCACAATGGAAAAACTGAATGCCGCGGGAATTAAGACAAAGGGCAAGCTCACCGTCGACCCGCGTCCCCTGGAATATGAAAACGTGAAATGCAACCTGCTGGAAAAAATCGGTTTCCACGTCATGTATTCCAAACAGAAGGAATACGAGGAACAGCTGATGAAAGTCGGGCTGCGCGATAGAGATTCCTTTACCTGCACCTGTTATTTGGACGAGGTGGGAAATCAGCCGAAGAAGGGAGACGTTCTTTCCTGGGCGGAAAGCAGCGCCGTCGTATTTGCAAACTCCGTTCTGGGGGCCCGCTGCAACCGCAACAGCGGCATGCTGGATCTGTTCGGATCGATCATCGGTTATGTTCCGTATTTCGGCTTGGTGACGGACGAGGGGCGTAAAGCGACCTGGAAAGTATACGTCAAGACGACGTCGAAACCGGAGGCGCAGATACTCGGAAGCGCGATCGGCATGAAAGTCATGGAGGAAGTTCCCTATGTTTACGGCTTGGATCAGTGGATCGGAAACGAGCTGAACGACGAGACGGTATCTTATCTCAAAGATTTCGGGGCGGCGACCGCCAGCAACGGCGCAGTCGGCTTGTATCATATCGACGGACTGACGCCGGAGGCGAAGGAGAGCGGGGAAGCGCTGATTACAGAGGATGCAAAAACCTACATAATCGACGATGAAGAATTGGAACGCGTCTATAAGAGCTATCCCGTTATGTGGAAAAATCCGGACGCGAAACCCAATCTCTGTTTTATCGGATGCCCGCACTTATCCTATCGGCAGCTCTGCAACTGGACGGAAATACTGGAAAAATCGCTGAATGAGACGGGGCGGAACAAGGTGGTGCTGACGACGATCATGACGACCAGCCCGCAGGTAAAAAAGAAATTTATGGCGACGCCCTATTATCAGAAGCTGACCGGAATGGGGGTAAAAGTCGCAAGCATCTGTCCTCTGATGTTTACGAATAATCCCATGACGAAAAAACGCGTCATCCTGACAAACAGCAATAAACTCAGAACATATTCGACCGCGCGGTACTTCAAAGACGAAAAAATCGCTGCGATTATAACCGGAAAGGAGGGAATCTGATCATGAAGGAATTTAAAGGAAGAGTGCTCGCCGCGGGGAATTGGAAGGGGGAGGCCGTCGTCTCCCGCCAGGGCGTCAACACTTTGGCGACCTTTCAGAAAAGCGCTCTAAAAAACGCAAAGGAAGTAATCGTATCCGATCAGAATAATCCGGATATTTTCGGGGAAAATATCACGGGTAAAGCATTGTGCCTCCCGATTACGATCGGTTCGACGACGGGTGGTCTCGTCATTCAGACAATCTGCGCCATGAAAATCAATCCCGCCGCTTTTTTGTTCAGCGAGCATATCGACAGCTTGGCTGCAAGCGGTATTGTGCTTGCAAAGATCTGGGAGAACAGCGACGTGATCGCCATCGATCAGCTCGGGGACGAATTTCTGAAGTCGGTTCAAACGGGCGATACGGTGGAAATCAAGGAAGACGGCAGTGTGATCGTCGGCTGACCGGCTCGGTATAATTTTTGACATTCGGCAGATATTAGTAATGTGTTTAGCATTTATCTGATATCTGCCGTTTATTTTTTACTGATTTTTCCCTTATTCTGTACGATGACGGGATATTACGATCGATGCTGCAAAAAAATTTTTTTATCCGTCTATCTCTTTTGGAGCTTTCGGATTTGGAGCGGTTATCTCTCGCTGGAAAAGGGGAAAGCCGTGTTTCACTATTCGGATAAAAAGGCGAAAATACTGCGGTTTCAATCTCCCGAAGCGATCAGAAAACAGTTCGACACCACAAAGGGAATCGAATTGTACGGAATCGAGCTCTATACGGAATACGGCAGTGAATATCATCTTGCCGTGCCGTTCGCTGCGGGGATGATCCAAAAAATTATTCTCGATATCGTCTTTTCCGTGATGAAAGCGAAACGGGATTTCATGGCTTTAAAGAGCAATACGCTGTTGGTTGAAGACGATACCCGATTAAAAGTCGCCGTAAAAATGACGCTTTTATTAAATCTGCTCACGATAGTGATGATATTGATAAAAAAGGGAATGGAGAAATTGATTTATGCAGGAAAAGGAATACAGAGAAAACAAAATTAACCGCGTGATCGACACGGCAATGAAAAATTTAAGCACTTTGGTGGATGTCAATACCGTCATCGGCAAGCCCATGAAGACAGAAGACGGGAGCCTGATTATTCCCGTCTCCAAAGTTACGTTGGGATTTATGACGGGAGGCGGAGAATACGGAGAGGTCAAGGTCATGAAAAAGGACCGGGCAATTCCGTTTGCCGGAGGCAGCGGAGCGATCGTTTCGATGAAACCGACCGGCTTTTTAGTCAACGACGGGAAAGGTTACCGCGTAATCGCTGCGGCAAACGAGCCGTATGAAAAAATCCTGGATGTAGCAAGCGATTTGCTGGCTTCCGCACAGCAAGGAGACTAAATTTATGAAAAAATTGCTCTCACTTATTTTGTGCTGTCTGATCCTGATCCCGATCGTTCATATCCGCTCCGGGGCCGTATATGCGGCGGCAACGACGTCCGAAATTATCATGGAAACATCCAGCGGCCGCGTCTTATACGAAAATAACGCGGATGAAGCGCGCCCGATGGCGAGTACGACAAAAATTCTCACGGCGCTGATCGCGGCGGAGTCCTGCAATCCGGACGATGTCGTAACCATACCGAAGAGCTGCGTCGGCGTGGAAGGCTCCAGCGTATACCTCGAAGAAGGCGAAAAACTGACCGTAAAAGAGCTTTTATACGGTTTGATGCTGCGTTCCGGAAACGACTGCGCCGAGGCTTTGGCATGCCATATTTCGGGTTCTGTCGCTCAATTTGCCGAACGGATGAATCAGAGAGCCGTCGAATTGGGCGCTGAGCACAGCCATTTCACCAATCCGCACGGGCTGCCGGATGATGACCATTATACGACCGCCAGGGATTTGGCTAAAATTGCGGCCTTTGCACTCGGAAATCCGCTGTTTAAAGAAGTAGTTTCCACGCGGCGCGCAGAAATTTCCTGGGCGTCACATGAATATAACCGCGTTCTCATCAACAAAAACAAGATGCTGAGCGAGCTGGAAGGCGCTACGGGAATTAAAACCGGATATACGAAAAAGGCCGGCAGATGCCTGGTCACCAGCTGTGAGAGAAACGGAATGGAGCTGGTTTGCGTGGTGCTGAATTGCGGGCCGATGTTCGAACGTTCAAAAGAACTGCTGAACGGCGCGTTTTCCGGCTATCAATTGACGACGGTTTACCGCAGCAGCGACGTCATCGACTTCATTCCCGTGGAAGGAGACGACGAACCGTGCGGCATTTATATCAAAAACGATATCCGCCTGCCTTTAACGACGGAAGAGAGGAAAACGCTGAAAATCGTATACGACTATCCCGATCAATTGGTGCCGCCGTTTAAAAAAGACCATCAAATCGGCGAAATGAAAATATATGCCTCAAATAAGTTGATTTTTTCCGAAAAAATCTATACTATTATAGGGAAGTAAATTTGAAGAAGGTATGGTTTTTTGCGCATCAACAAATATCTCGCGGAATGCGGCGTCGCATCCCGCAGAGCCAGCGATAAGCTGATCGAGGAAGGCAAGGTAAAGGTAAACGGGCGTATTTGTACTTTGGGAGACGAAATTACGCCGGGCAAAGATTCGGTAACGGTTGCAGGACAGAGCGTGCTGCCCGTTGCAAAATACGATTATTACATGATGAACAAACCGAAAGGCTACGTCTGTACGGTGAAAGACGATAAGGACAGGAAAACCGTCATGAGTCTTCTGCCTAACAATAATAAGCGGATTTTTCCCGTCGGAAGGCTGGATTATGACAGCGAGGGGCTGTTAATTCTGACGAATGACGGGGAGCTGACGTTCCGGCTGACGCATCCCAGAAATGAAATTCCGAAGACTTATTTGGTAAAAATCGAAGGCGTGGTTACGGATGAACAGCTTTCGCATTTGCGCGCCGGGGTAGTCATAGAGGGCGTACGGACCAAAAAATGCAACATTAAAATTGTGGAGCGCCTGAAACAGGAGACGAAACTGCACGTCACCATTTCCGAAGGGAAAAACCGTCAGATCAGGAAAATGTTTGAAAGCATCGGAAAGGAAGTCATTTTTCTGAAGCGAATCAAAATCGGCGAACTGACGTTGAGCGGGCTGAATCGGGGAGAGGTTCGGTCGCTCTCGCAAAGAGAGATCGATTATCTGAAAAATCTTTAAAATAATAAAAGAAGAATAATAAAAAAGGATCGATTCCGATCCTTTTATTTTATTTCGTTTCAAATTTTCCGGATTTAATCAATAAATACTGGAGCCCGAAAAACACCAATACGTCGAGAGCCAAAAGACACGGCGTAATGAAGCGAGGAATCAGCTGTCCCATATCGGAAAAGTTCGTATTCATCAGTAAAACTATAGCTAAAACAACTAAAATTATGTTAAATATAATTATCCCTGCAGTGAGAAAAGTATTTCTCATATTGGTTGGGATCTCAATTGTTTTAGCCGGCGCCATAAAATACAGCGCGACCATCACGGCAGGAAAAATCAACGTGACCAGCATCAAAACCACATACGGAGTCGTATCGATCTGAAGTTGCTTGGCGGAAAGTGAAAGAACCAAAAGTTCCAATAATACCAACAGATATACGCCCAATGAAGCCGCCATATTCAGTTTGTTGAAAAACAGCAAGCCCTGCGTCTTTTTCTTTTTCTGCGGCGTAGAAATACGAATTTTAATGCCGTCTTTTTCCGCCTTTTCAAAGAGATCTGAAAAATCCAGCTTTCTGGAAGCATGTTTCGGAATCAGATATTCATCGTAGGTCGGCTCGTCGGAAAGCGACGCTTCTTTTTCTTCCTGATTCGCAAACAAAACGTCTTGAACTGCCGGTTCCTGTTCGGCAAACGCGTCGGAAACCTCATCGGGTTCTGATTTTACGTCGCGTGTCTCCGGGCGGATCAGGCGGCTTAAAGCGCTTTTATAGCCCTCAGCCGCTTCGGTTTCCTCGTCGGAAACCACAGTGCTTTCCCGCGTCGCCTCGGGGTGTATCAGGCGATTTAACGCGTCTTTATAATTGTAATTCTGATTCGGCTCAAACGAAAACGCACTGGCAGATTCCGGTTTAAAAATCGGTTCGGGCTCTTTATTCTGCGTCGAGGGAAAAACAATGACTTTTTCGTTCTCCGCAGGGGGCTCAGCAAACGCGGATTCTGTCTCAGACTGCGTAGCGGGGGAAAATTCTGCTTCCTGTGCAATTTCCGGCTGGGGCTCTTCCAAATGCTCCCGATATGTTTTTTTCGGCGAAACTTCGCCCGTTACGAGCAAGTCGATTACATCACGGGAAAATTCCCAATTTTGTTGGTTTTTTTCTACAAATTCCTTTCCGGATTCTGTCAGATGAAAATACCGCCGTCTTCCGCCGTTTTTATCAGTGTCGTCCGATTCGCCCCAATACGCTTTCAAATGCTTTGAATTTTCCAACCGTTTCAGCGCGCTGTACAGGGTTGCCTGACGGATTTCATATTTACCTTCGGTGCGATCTTCGACTTCACGGCAGATTTCCAGTCCGTTTTTATCTCCGTCCAAAAGGGTTTTCAATATAATTGTATCAATATGACCGCGTATTAAATCGCTGCTGATCGAATTATTTTCCATCTGTGATTATAAATTCCTTTCGGGCTTTTTTCCATTATACAACGAAATCGGATTTAAGTCAATGTTGTCAAACATAATTTTGCTGAAAAAACGCGATAAACGCGAAAAAAATTTAATTTTTTCTTTCTGCGGATAAAAACTTGACAAATTCTTCGCAATTTGATATAATTTATTCGTAAAAGCTGTGTTTTGCGCATAGTTTTATATATCCCCTGTTTTTGCAAATCGTAAAAAAATGAGGAAAATTATGACGAATTCCCCTCTGTAAAATTGTGGAATTCATGTTTACGTCAGCTGTAAAAATCCCCCCGGAGGTATTTATATTGGATAACTATTTTAAAAACCGTGATTTTGCTAACCTTGAACGCATCAATCGCATCAAAACGGAGTTGCCTTATTTTTGCGAAGAATTCTTTATCGGAATCGAGAATCGCACGACGACGCTCACCCGTTTAAATTATGCCTACGATCTGCGGGTGTTCTTTCAATTTTTGTCGAAAAAAAAATGGAATAAAGATGTTTTGTCGATCACGCTCGACGACATGAATTCACTTGACGCAAGCGACATCGAAATATTTGTGAGTTCCCTGAGTCTTTATGAAATCAACGGAAAGCGCGAACATTGCTCTGAACGCGGCAAAGCGAGAAAATTAGCTACAGTCCGTTCCTTTTTTAAATATTTTTTCAATAAAGGGAAGCTGGAATCCAACGTCGCGGCAAAAGTCGCCATGCCGAAATTGCACGATAAAGAGATCATCCGCCTGGAAAGCGAAGGAAAAATCAACGAAGTTGCGGCGATTTTGAATACGACGGAGACGGGAAGCGGACTTACCCCCCGCCAGCAGGCTTACCATACCCTCACGAAATCGCGGGATGTGGCGATTTTAACCTTATTTTTGGGGACGGGGATTCGTATCAGCGAATTGGTCGGACTGAACGTCGGCGACATTGATTTTGCTACAAACAGCTTCGTTGTGACGAGAAAGGGCGGCAACCGTACGATTTTGTATTTCAGCGATGAAGTAAGTTATCCTTTAATGGCCTATCAGGAGGAGAAAACAAAGAAGAATCAGGAGAAGGACGCTCCCTTCTTTTTATCTCTGCAAGATAAGCGAATCAGCGTGCGCAGCGTGGAAAATCTGGTGAAAAAATACGCGCAGATCGTTTCTCCGCTGAAGAAAATCACGCCGCATAAACTACGCAGTACGTTCGGCACCAATCTTTATCGCTCCACCGGCGATATCTACATCGTAGCGGATTGCCTCGGGCATAAAGACGTCAATACGACTAAAAAACACTATGCGGCAATTTCAGACGACATCAGAAAAAAGGCGGCGCGGTCCGTGGTATTGAGAGATGAAAAATAAAGAAGAAATCGCATATATTATCAAACCGTTGTTTGCTACTTTGTAGGAATCGGAACTGGAAGAGATTATCGCACTCGCGCAATCCGCCGGAGCAAACGTGTACGGCTATAAAACGCAGCTGGTCAAACAGATTGCGCCGGCAACGTTGATCGGAAGCGGCAAACTCGAAGAGATCCGATTTGAATTAGAGGATTCCCCCGTCAACCTGATTATTTTTGACGGCGACCTGACCTCGTCGCAGGCGATGAATATCAGCGAAATTTTGGGCGGCAGAAAAGTTATCGACCGCACCGCCCTGATACTGGATATCTTTGCTTTAAACGCGAAGAGTACAGAGGGAAAACTGCAGGTGGAGCTCGCCCAGCTGAATTATCTGTATCCGCGCCTGAAGGGAAAGGGTTCTGCTCTGTCCCAGCAGGGCGCGGGCATCGGCACGCGGGGACCGGGAGAAACGGCGCTGGAGACCAACCGCCGCTATCTTCGCGGGCGGATTCACTTTTTGAAAGAGCGGCTGAAAGAAATTGAAGCGAGAAGAAAACTGCAATCTGATCGCAGAAAGAAAAATGAAGTCAGAACGGTCGCCCTGGTCGGATATACCAATACGGGAAAAAGCACGCTGCTGAATGCCTTGACCGACGCCGGCGTAGAGACGAAGAATCAACTCTTCGCCACGCTCGATCCGACGCTCAGAAAGACGGAAATCGAACAATTTCCCGTGGTATTTGCAGATACGGTCGGATTTATCAGAAATATTCCGCACGATCTCGTCGAGGCATTCCGTTCCACCCTGGAAAGCGCCGTCAACGCAGATCTGATTTTGATCGTGTGCGACTCGAAAGCCGATTGGGAGATGCAGCTTAAGACGACGCAGGATACGCTTCGTTCGCTAAACTGCGATGCCCCTATGCTGATAGTTTTCAATAAGTGCGACGGAATCGAAGACTTTTCCGTATTTCCGAAAGACGCGATCTTTATTTCCGCACTGACAGGAGCAGGTCTGAATGAATTAAAAGAAAAAGTCATCCGGTATTTTCAAGAACGTTTTATTACGGCAACATTGTCAATCCCCTATGCCGAATTCAAGATCGTGCAATTCATACGGGAATGCGCGACTGTTCTCAGGGAACGATATGTTGACAGCGGAATTGAATTGGAGGTTTCGGCAGAAAAAAAATATTGGGAGAAGATAAAACCGTTTGTCATTGAAAAATAAATCTGCAAAAAACAAACAAATGTTTGACATTGTTTGATCGATCCGCTATAATATAATTGAGGTGGTTCAATGAAAAATATGGAAGGAAAACTCGAGCGGGTATATCGGTTTGTAGAGCATTATATTGCGGAGAACGGCTTTCCTCCCTCCGTCAGGGAAATTTGCGAACAGGTCGGGATCAAATCAACCGCTACCGCTTATTCGTATCTGAACCGTCTGAAAGATATGGGGCGCATCGACAAGACGGATTCCAAGAAACGCGCATTATCTCTGACAGATAAGACCGCACTGAAACGGATTCCCCTGGTTGGCACCGTCACTGCGGGCACGCCGATTCTGGCAGTCGAAAATCTGGAAGGCTACTATCCCCTGCTGCCCGACTTTCCGGGCTCGGATGAGGATTATTTCATGTTGCGCGTATTCGGCGACAGCATGATCGAGGCGGGGATTTACGACGGCGACAAAATTATCGTTAAACGCCAAAATACGGCCGATAACGGCGAAATTGTGGTGGCCTTGATAGAAGACAGCGCTACGGTCAAGCGCTTTTTCAAGCGAGAGAATAAGATTATTCTGCACCCTGAAAACAGCGCTCTGTCCGATATTATATTGAATGACGTCGTAATATTGGGAATCGTCGAAGGTTTGATCAGAAAATTTTAAATTTGCGGATTTTTAAGATCAAACTCTTTTTTCTCGCCCCTCTTAAAGCAGTTTTTTGCCAGGCGAAGATCGGCGGTGCAACTGATCTTCACACCCGCTGGTGTTACAGGCCTTTTGCTGACTATTTTAAAAGAGCGTCTTTCACAAAGGAAAACGCTCTTGATGATTTTTACACCTTTTTTTCGATGCGTTCCAAAATGCTTTCCAAAGCAATCTTGCAATGTTCATACGTCAGTCCGCCCTGCAGATAGGCGATAAACGGCTCTTTTACGGGGGCATCCGCAGAGAGCTCGATCGATGATCCCTGAACAAAGCAGCCGGCAGCCATGATGACCTCCGATTCGTATCCCGGCATTGCCCAGGGCAAAACGTCGACATAGCTGTCAACAGGAGAAACAGCCTGAACGGTCTGAATAAACCCGATGAGTTTTTCGCGGTCTCCGAACCGGATCGCACGGATAATATCTCCCGGGATTTCATCCGGCGCGGGAGAAGTGTCGTATCCGATCTTTGAAAATACTTTTCCGAACAGAAGAGAACCTTTTAATGCCTCTTTTACAACGTGCGGCGCCAGAAACAGCCCTTCGTAGTAATATTGATAAGTAAACGCGTAGGAGCCGACTTCTCCCCCGATGGACGGGGCAGTCATGCGGTTCTGCACGAGTTCGATATACTCTTTTTTGCCGGCGAGATATCCGCCCGTAGGCGCAATGCCCGCGCCTGGATTTTTAATCATAGAGCCGGCAACGAGATCCACGCCCGCTTCAAGCGGTTCCTGTTCCTCCACAAATTCCCCGTAACAATTATCCAGCATAATGCAGCCCGTATAGCCCGTTTTCCGTATTCTGCGTACGGCTTGCCCGATCTGGCTGATATTCAGGGCGCTTCTCCATTCGTAACCGCGGGAACGCTGCAGGTATATCATTTTAGGCTGACGGAATGCAAGATATGCTTCAATCGCCTCAAAATCAAAGCCGCCGTTTTTAAGCGGAATCGTTTCAAATGAAATGCCGAAGTCCTTTAAGGAGCCGTTGCCTTTCCCGTCGATAACGTCGATCAACGTATCGTACGGCGTTCCCGTAATAGACAAAAAAACGTCTCCCGGGCGGAGAATCGCATAAAGCCCTAATGCCAGAGCATGCGTCCCTGAGACGATATTCGGAGACAAAACCGCCGCTTCCGCCCTGAAGATATCCGCCATAATGCGGTTTAATACGTCGCGCCCCTCGTCTCCGTACCCATAGCCGGTAGAGGGCGCAAAGTGACGGAGCGCCAGTTTGTTGTTGCGAAAAGCGTCCAGCACTTTTTTCTGATTGAAGAGAGCGATTTCATCCAGCCGTTCATACAGCGGCCGGAGCGCTCGCTCGCATTCTTTGATCCATTCTTTCATCCTATCTGCTCCATAATCCGCTCCGCCATCGATTCGGCAGAATCAACGGCGAGCATTTTCAGCTCCGGATCCCGTTTAAAAAAAGTAATCTGCCGTTTTGCATAGCGCCGCGTGTTCATCTTGATTTCCTCTTTTAAATCTTCCATCCTGCCGCCCGTTTCGAGATACCGCATCGTCTCCCGATAGCCGATCCCCTGCATACTCTGCATTTCCGCCGTGATTCCCCGCCGTTTTAATGAGGCAACTTCCTCGATAAGCCCCTCTTGGAACATGCGGTCCACGCGGCTGTTGATCCGCCGATAGAGCTCGCCGCGCAGAAAATCCACCGAAAAACTGCGGTAAAAAACACGCGGTTTAAAAGAATCCTTCATTTCCGATTTCCCTCGTCCGGTCTGTTCGTAAATCTCCAATGCACGGATCACGCGTTTGACGTCGTTCGGATGCAGTTTTTCCGCGGTCTCCGGGTCGATTTGTTTCAGGCAATCAAAGACTGCCTGATTCCCCTTTTCCCGCGCCATCTCTTCGTATCTGTGCCTGATTTCGGTATTCCCCGCCGTTTTTCCGTAAGAAAGATCGTACAGCAGGGAATTGATGTAGAAACCGGTTCCGCCGCAGACGATCGGAATTTTATGCGCCGCTGCAACGGCATTCACGCATTGCATTGCGCGTTCACGATAATCCCCGACGGAAAAATCCGCCGTCGGAGGAAGAATATCGATCATGTGGTGCCGGACTTCCCTTTGCTCGGCCTGCGTCGGTTTCGCCGTACCGATATCCAGCCCCCGATAGATATTCATCGAATCGGCGGAAATGATTTCCGTCTCCAGCCGTTTGGCGAGCGCGATCGCCAATTCCGTTTTGCCGGAAGCGGTCGGGCCGCAGATGACGATCAGCTCGGGCTTCAGACGATCCGTTTGAACCATTTATCGATCTCCGTTCGCGTAACTTTGACGGCCACCGGCCTGCCGTGCGGGCATTTCAAACCCAGATTTCCGTTCATTTTTTTCAAAATAATCTCGATATCTTCCTTCGACAGAGAATCTCCCGATTTGATCGCGGCCTTGCAGGCCGCCTGCGCGAGGCGATCCTTCAATATCCCCTTCAGGCTGATATTCTTCAATGCGTTCATGCCATCGAAAATTTCCTCGAAAAAAGCGTTGAAATTCATTTCCGTCAACTCGGTCGGCAGGGCGGATATCTTATAGGATTGATTGCCGAAGTTCTCAATTTCAATCCCCATTGCATTCAGCATTTCCAGTTTATCGGATAAAAACAAGTCTTCCTGATGGTTCACGTGGAAGACATAAGGGGCCAACAGCGACTGAATGACAAGCGTCCTGTTCTCCATACGTTCAATCAGGGCATCGTAAAGCAAGCGTTCATGCGCCGCATGCTGATCGATAAAATAGAGTGCGTTCCCCGACTCAAAAATGAGATAGGTATTCAGAGCCTGTCCGATGATGCGGACTTCTTCGGTGACTTCAATTTCAGTCTGCTGTTTTTCACGCGCCTCATCCGGCGGCACAGCAAACGTCGGAACGGGTTTTTCATGTTCCGGTGTCGTTTTTCTCTCCGCTTCCGCGCGCTCAAGTTCTTCGATAAATTTCTTGTTTTCTAAAAATATCCGTTCGTCTGTCCCTTTTGTTTCTGTCTCAGGTACTGCAGAGTGATCGCAGAACGAGGCGATAAACGGTTGATTATGCGTGACAGAATTATTCCTTTTTTCATTAGAAATTATATCGTCTTTTTCTTGATTTAAAAAATTTTCTGATTGAGAAACAACAGGCTCTTTTATAATTTCCAGCGCCTCACTCAATCCGTCCAGCACTTTGGATACGACCGAATAGATCGTGCCGTAAATCACTTGATTGTTGGAAAAACGCACGTCCGTCTTGTTCGGATGCACGTTCACGTCCACTTCATCCTGCGGAACCCAAACGGACAGAACATAGAACGGATATTGACGCTTCATCAAATAACTGCCGTAGGCGTTCATTACGGCGGAAGAAACCGTGCTGTTTACGACATATCGCCCGTTGACGAAGAGCGACTGATACGTCCTGTTTGGCTTGGAAAACCCGGGTTTTCCAAGATATCCGCTGATTCGGATTCCGTTTTTCAACGTATCTACAAAATAGCAATTCTTGACCGCATCCACTCCGTAGATGCCGATCAGGGCATCCTCCAGGCTTCCCCCGAAAGATTGATACACCGGTTTTCCGTCCGCAGTATAGCGGAAGGTGACGGAAGGATTCCCCAGAATAAACCGCGCAATGATATTGGAAATATCCCCTTCTTCTGACTTCGGAGTTTTGAGAAATTTTGCGCGCGCAGGCGTATTGAAAAAGAGCTGACGAACGGTAATCTCCGTTCCGGAAGAAATCGGATAATCCTCCGCCTCCTCCATTGCGCCCCCCTCCGCAGAGATAGAAGCGCCGAACTCCTGACCGGAGGGCCGCGACGCAATCCGCATTTTGGATACGGAAGCGATACTGGCGAGCGCCTCTCCGCGGAATCCCAGCGTCATGATGGCATCCAGATCCTCCACGCAGCGAATTTTGCTCGTGGCATGAGGAAGCAGCGCTTTTTTCAGCTCGCTCTTCTCAATTCCGCTGCCGTTATCAGTCACTTTGATGCTGCTGATACCGCCATCGCGAATCTCCACCGAGATGCGGTCGGCGCCCGCGTCAAGCGCGTTTTCTACGAGCTCTTTCACCACAGAATAGGGCCGCTCGACGACTTCACCCGCCGCGATCCGATTATAAATGGAACTGTCCAAAACATTGATCATTGCCATAAATCAATTCACCTTTTCTTTTAATTCGCCGAGAATATGAAATGCCTGCATGGGGGTTACGTTGTCGAGATTGATGTCAGCCAGGATCCTTTCGACTTCGCTTTTCGGAGGCTTTTCCGAGGCAATATCGAATTCCTGCTGACGCGGACGCGCTGCAAGATCGTTCTTTTCCAGATCCTTCAGTATTTCTTTCGCGCGGCCGGTGACCTCTTTCGGCACTCCGGCAAGCGAAGCGACTTCGATCCCGAAGCTGCGGTTTGCGCCGCCGCGCATAATTTTACGGAGGAAAACAATAGTGTTGTTGAGTTCTCTGACCGTGATTTTATAATTTTTAACGCCGTCGAAGACGCCCTCCAGCTCGGTCAGTTCATGATAGTGCGTGGCAAACAAAGTCTTGGCCCTGAGATTCTTCGTAATATACTCCACAACCGCCCAAGCGATGCTCAGTCCGTCGTATGTACTTGTCCCTCTACCCACCTCGTCAAGAATCAAGAGGCTCTTTTCCGTTGCATTCAGCAGAATATTCGCCACTTCCGTCATCTCAACCATAAAGGTGGACTGATCGAGCACCAGATTGTCACTAGCGCCGATCCGCGTGAAAATACGATCGACCAGCGGAATCTCCGCGCTCCGCGCAGGGACGAACGAGCCGATATGCGCCATCAGCACAATCAGCGCCACCTGCCGCATGTACGTGCTTTTTCCCGCCATATTCGGTCCGGTGATGATCATCGTACGATTCTCTCCCGTATCGAGATAAGTGTCGTTCGGAATAAACTGTTCGCTTGAAAGCGCCTCAACGACGGGGTGTCTCCCGTCGACGATATTCAGCGCTCTGCCGCCCTCTACGATCTGCGGCCGCACATAGCGGTTTTCCCGCGCAACGATCGCAAACGCGTTGAGGCAATCCAGCACGCCGAGAGAATCGGAAGCGTCCGTTAAACTCTCTATTTCTTTGAGAAGTTTTTCTTTGATTTCGGCAAACAGACGGGCTTCCAGCCGCAGAGCCTGCTCATTGCTGTTGAGAATCTTCTCCTCCAGCGTCTTCAGCTCTTCCGTGATGTACCGCTCTGCATTTGCAAGGGTCTGCTTGCGGATATAGTGATAGGGAACCATATTCTTGAAAGAATTGGTTACCTCGATGAAATACCCGAAAATGCGGTTATATGAAATCTTCAGGTTTTTAATGCCCGTTTCCGCCCGCTCCCGCTGTTCCATCTGCGCGATGATCGTCTTGCTGTTTTCCCGGAGTGCGCGGTACTCGTCCAGCTCCTGATTGAATCCCGGGCGGATATAACCGCCGTCTTTCAGCGTATTCGGAGCCTCCGGATCGATTGCGTCGTTCAACAATTTTGCGATATCGCCGAAATCTTTTACCTTTGCGAGAAGATCGGAAATGATCGGGGCGTTCAGGCCGACCAGCTGAAACTTCAGATTGGGAATCACTTCCAGCGAAGCGGCGAGCGCAAGACAGTCGCGCGGATTCAGATTGCCGTTGGAAATTTTCCCCGCCAGCCGCCCGATATCCCTTACTGAACGGAATTGTTCGCTCAGGCTCTGCCGGATCAGCGTATTTTTGTACAGCTCTTCCACGCCGGCAAGGCGGTATTCGATCTGCTCCGGCTTGTTGAGAGGATTTAAAAGCCAATTCTGAAGCGTTCTAGCCCCCATGTTGGTCTTCGTCTTGTCGAGCAGCCACAGCAGCGTACCGTAGCGCTTATTCTCTCTTAAAGACCGCGTCAGCTCGAGATTCTTGATCGCATTGACGTCCAGAATCATATAATCGTTTGCCGTCTCCAGCTTGATATGCGAGATGATTTTCAGACTGTGTTTTTGCGTCTCTTTTAAGTAAGCGATCAAAGCGCCCGCGGAGGAAACGGCGAGATCGTTTTTCTCCAGACGATAGGCGTCAAGATTCTTGACGCCGAAGTGAGATAAAAGCGTGTTTTTTGCCGAGACGGCGTTAAATTCCCATTCCGAATAACAGTGAAACTTCGGCAGAACTTTGTGTTCGACGAGCGGCGTCCTTCCGACAGATTCAAAAGCCGCGGCATTTGAAATGATCTCTGCCGGATTGATGCGCACAAGCGCGTCCAGAAGATCGGAGGCGGCATCTTTTCCCATATAAACCTGCACATAGAAATCTCCCGTCGTGATATCCGCCCAGGCAAGAGAAAACCCCTCAGCGGATCGAAAAACTGAGGCAATAAAATTATTGGCTTTTTCATCCAAAAGCCCCTCTTCGATCAAGGTGCCCGCAGTGACGATCCGGATCACATCCCGCTCGACAAGCGCACCCTTCGTCGGTTCGGTCAGCTGTTCGCAGATTGCGACCTTCTCCCCCTGTTCCACGAGTTTGGCGATATATGTTTCCGCCGCGTGATACGGCACACCGCACATCGGAGCACGCTCTTCCAATCCGCAGTCCCGCCCCGTCAGCGTGAGCCCCAGCAGTTCGGAAGCCCGTTTTGCATCTTCAAAAAACAGCTCGTAAAAATCCCCCAAACGATAAAACACAAGACAATCCTTGTGTTTATCCTTGACCTGCAGATAATGTTTCATCATCGGTGAAAGCGCCATTTCTTACTCCTTTTCCCCAACCGCTTCTCCGAACAGGGATACCCCGCCCGTTTTATAAACCTTTAATGAGACAAACTTTCCGATCGGGTCATGATCGCTCTCAAAATAACCCATTCGGCCGAATTCGTCCCTCCCCAGATATTTTTTCTTTTTGCCGTCGTATCCCTCGCAGAGAATTTCCACCGTCTTTCCCGCATACGCTTTGGAGAGTCTGCGCGTCATTTCGTTCTGAAGGGCAATCAGGCGCACGATCCGGTCTTTGGAGATATCCTCCGGAATCTGCCCATCCATTCCGGCGGCCTTCGTTCCCGCTCTCCGGGAATAGACGAACATAAACGCGCCCGAAAAACCGGCTTTTTTCACCAAATCCAGCGTATCCTGAAAGTCCTCTTCGGTCTCCGTCGGAAAGCCCACCATAATATCCGTGGAAACCGCACATTCCGGGATGTATTTTCTCAGCAGTTCCAACTGGCGGAAATAATCTTCTCTCGTGTATTTCCGGTTCATCAGTTTCAGGATGCGATCCGAACCGGACTGAACGGGCAGATGCACGCTCCTGCAGATATGGGGCGTCTCTCTCATTGCAAGAACCAATTCCTCGGAAAAATCCTTCGGGTGATTGGTCATAAAGCGCAGGCGGTAGTGCCCATCGATCGCCCCTATTTTCCGCAAAAGAGAGGGAAAATCCGATCCGTCGTTCAGATCTTTGCCGTAAGAATTGACGTTTTGCCCCAAAAGCGTGATCTCTTTGTATCCCTGCGCGATGAGTTCCCTGCATTCCGCGACGATATCCTCCGCCTTGCGGCTGCGCTCCCGCCCCCTGACGTAGGGAACGATGCAGTAAGTACAGAAATTGTTGCAGCCGTACATAATGTTGACCCATGCGTTCGGATAGCTGTTTCTCTTTTTTTCACTGCAGTCCGTCTCCCCTTCGCGTTCAAGCACTTCGATTACGGCTTCTTCTTGCGATAAACGTTTGGCGACCAGTTCGCCGAACCGCTCGAGATTGTACGTCCCGAAAATAATATCCACAAAAGGCAGCTTTCGATGTAATTTTTCGGCGGCATCCGGCTGCTGCGTCATACAGCCGCCGACGGCAATCAGCAAAGAAGGGTTTTCTTTTTTCAGTTTTTTCAACGCGCCGATGTTTCCGTAAGCGCGGTCTTCCGCATTTTCGCGGATGCAACAGGTGTTAAAAACAATGATATCGGCGGTCTTCTCATCCTCCGCCTCCGTATATCCCATGCCGGTAAGAATCCCCGCGATTTTCTCCGATTCATGGAGATTCATCTGGCACCCGTAAGTCGTGATATAATACTTTTTTCCCATGTATTTATTATAATATGTAAGTCGAATTTTGTCAAATTCATTCGTATATTATTCGGGAAAAGTTCTATACTAAAATGTATGAAAAAACTTTTGAAAATTACGGGAATCATCGTTTTGGCGGCAGGGATCGCGCTGTTCGCGTTTTTTCTGTATTACGTCGCTCTCACGCACTCTTACCGTCTGGACGAAACGAAACTGAAACATATCGAAAACGCTTATTGCTTCTATGACATCGACGGAAACAAGATGGCGGACGTATCCGGGCGGGAAAATGTAGTTTCTCTGTCTGAAATCAAGGAAGATACCAAAAACGCCTTTATCGCGATAGAAGATAAGCGTTTTTACCGTCACAACGGAATCGACTACAGAGGGCTGGAGCGCGCGCTGTGGAACAATATCAAGAGTTTTTCCATGAAAGAAGGGGCATCCACCATCAGTCAGCAGCTGATCAAAAATACGCATTTATCGGGAGAAAAAACCCTGAAGCGCAAAATGATCGAATGGAAGCTGACGCGGGCGCTTGAAAAAGAATATTCAAAAGATGAAATCCTTGAAATGTATTTGAATACCATCTATTTCGGCTCCAATGCCTACGGTATCGCGCAGGCTTCCGAAGTGTATTTCGGCAAAGCGCCTTCCGAACTTACGCTGGAAGAGAGCGCCGCGCTCGCCGGGCTGATCAAGGCGCCTTCCGCTTATTCCCCTCTTTCCCATCCGGATAAATGTTCAGAGCGTAAAAACGTGGTCTTGAATTGCATGAAAGAACAGGGATTTATCTCTGAAGAAGATTATCAGGCAGCGCGTTCAGCATCGCTGAATCTGAAAGAAAAGAGTGCTTTTTACAGCTACTTCGATCTTGCCGCCGAAGAACTTGAGGAGATCTTTGCAAATCACCTTTTTCTCTTATCAAAAGCGAAAATTTACACTTACTATTCGGAGGAAACGCAAAGCGCACTGGAGAGCGAGCTGAAAGAAAATACGGTATCTTCGGATGCGAAAGGCATCATACTGGACAACAAGACGCGCGGCGTCAGCGCGGTTTATATGACGGGAGGAGATTTTCGCCGTCTGCCCGGCTCTGCGATCAAACCGCTGCTTGTCTATGCACCGGCAATCGAAGAAAATAAAATCTGTCCCCTTACCCCGATCTTGGACGAAGAGACGGACTTTGGCGGCTATTGCCCGCATAACTATAAGGACGCCTATAACGGCTATCAGAGCGCGACGGAATGCCTGGAAAAGAGCTCAAACGTCGGAGCGGTCAAAATCCTGAATTATGTCGGGATTGACAGGGCCGCCGCATATCTTCACCGATTGGAGATCGAAGTTCCCCAAAGCGACCGTTCGCTGGCGCTTGCCCTGGGAGCGATGAGCGAGGGGGTAACGCTCCAGGAGCTTGCGGGAGGTTATTCCGCTTTGGCAAACGGCGGCGAATATCTCCGTCCCTCTCTCATCAGACGCGTGGAAGACGGGGACGGAAACACCATCTATCGCCACGGAGAAAGCGGCGAGCGGGTTTTTTCAGAGGAAACCGCATATCTGACCGGGAAGATGCTGATGTCCGTAGTGAAAAACGGCACGGCGAAAAAGATGAGCTTTAACGATTATCCGATTTGCGGAAAAACCGGCACGGTCGGCGGAGAGGACGGAAATACCGATGCTTATGCAATCTCCTACACCAGAGAATTTACGGTCGGCATCTGGCTGGGGAATCGGGACAACGCAAAGATGCCGAATGACGTGACGGGCGGAGGGCTGCCCGCTCGTTACAGCGCGGAACTGTGGAACTTTCTTTACCGAGAAAAATCCCCCGCCGCATTTGAAATCCCTGCCGGCATCAGCGAAATCAAGCTGGACAGAATATCATACGAGACTTCACACACGCTCGTTTTGGCGGACGCGATCGCTCCTGAGCGGTACGTAATTCCCTGTGAGATCAAAGGCGGATTTACGATCAAAGAGCAGTCCGATCGCTTTTCTTCGCCAACTTGCGAAAATATCGATTTTGAATATAATAACGGAGTATTTACGATTCAATTATGTCAGACAGAATTATATTCGTTTAAGATCTATCGAAACGGTGAATTGCTGCTGGACACGAAAAAAGAAACCGGCTCCGTTTTTGCAGACAGCGAACTCGCTCCGGATACCGAATATGCTTATTCCGTCGTCCCCTATTATTTCGACGGAACGACGGAACACCTCGGCGAGGAAATCTTACTGACAAAAATAAAGACGCCGAAACATTCGGCGTCCGCCCCGGATCATTGGTGGGAAGACGATTAAAACGCAAATTTTTCAATGCGTTCCATCGCCTCTGAAATCAGGCCTTCGATATCCAAACGGCTTTCTGCGCGCTCTACCTTTGCCAAATCCGGCCGGATTGCTGGAAATTTCGGCAAAAATACCGTACAGCAGTCTTCGTATGGCAAAATGGAAGTTTCGTACGTTCCGATTTTTTTGGAAATTTCGATAATCTCCAGCTTATCCATGGTAATGAGCGGCCTGAGCACGGGCATTGTCACCACGGCGTTGCTCGACGTGATGCTCTCGATCGTCTGACTTGCGACCTGCCCCAGACTTTCCCCCGTGACAATCGCCTGCCCGCCGATCTGCTTTGCCAGCCGCTCGGCAATGCGCATCATAAAGCGGCGCATCAGCGTTATCATGTATTCTGACGGGCATTTCTCGTGTATGGCTTCCTGAATGTGCGTAAAAGAAACGACGTAAAGATCGATCCCCCCGTTATACGCGGCGACCTGTTTCGACAATTCGATCACTTTTTCTTTCGCCGCTTCTCCGGTATATGGGAAACTGTGGAAATGAAGCGCAGAGATTTTCATTCCCCTCTTTGCCGTCAGATAACCGGCGACGGGACTGTCGATTCCCCCCGAAATCAAAAGCAAACCCTTTCCGGCAGACCCGGTCGGCATTCCGCTCAACCCGCGTTCATAATCGGTAAATAAAAAGGTCTTTCCGTCTTCCCGGATATCGACGGAAAGAAGATAATCCGGATTTTTAACTTCAACTTTCAGAGAGGTATGATATTTTTCGAGGATCTTCCCGCCGAGATATCTGGATACTCCCATTGAATCGGGCGTAAAATGCTTGTCCGCACGATTTGTCTCCACTTTAAACGTACCGCTCTTTCCGCTCATCAGATTGAGGGCTTCCGCTTCGATTTCCGCCAAGTCATTTCTCACCACGCTCGCGCAGCTGAAGGTATGCACGCCGGCGACTTTTTTCAGCCGATCGGCAATTTCTCCGTAATCGGACTGGTCAAATCCCTCTATCACGTAACGGCTGTGCATGACGATCATTTTATGGGAAATCCCTTCCAGCGCATGCTCGATGTTCTTTTGCAGCATGCGCTCAAAGTAACTTCTGTTTTTCCCCTTGAGATGGATTTCGCAATAGCGTATAATAATCGCTTTTTCCATTTTATTACCTGTTTTTTATTATTTTAGCCAGTCTGTTGACCAGTTCCTTTATCCTGTCCGCAGCGGCGGAGACTTCTTCTTCCGTATTTTCGGGAGAAAAACTGATACGGATTACCCCGTCGTTATTCGGATAGCCGCACGCTTCGATCACGCGGCTGAACCGATTTTTCGAAGAGCATGCCGAGCCGTTCCCCACAATAATCCCGCAATCTTCCAGAGAATGCAAAAGAACTTCTCCTTTGATCGGATGCACGGAAAAGGTCAGGATATACGGCGAAGCCTGTTTGGAAGAGATAAACTGCACCGTTTCTCTCAGCTTATCGCGTATAATGCCGTTCAATCTTTTTACGTGAAGGAAATTTTCATCGATTTTTTCCAATCGCGCGCGCGCCGCATATTCGAAAACCTTGATTCCGAACACGTTTTCCGTTCCGCTTCTGAACTCGTTTTCCTGTCCGCCTCCGTATATCAGCGGGGGCAGATGAAGCCCCTTTTTTTTGAACAGCGCCCCCGTTCCTTTCAAGCCGCCGATTTTGTGCGCGCTGACAGCGTAAAGATCAACCGCTTCGGGTAACCGGCAATTTATTTTTCCGTAAGCCTGAACGCCGTCGCTGTGAAAGATGCAGGAGGGTGCGATTTTCTTCACCTCCTGCGCGATCCTTCCGATATCGTTGATCGCGCCGGTTTCGTTGTTTACGTGCACGACGCTTACCAGCCCCGGCTTTTTATCTGCCACCAACCGAAGCAAAGAGTCCACGTCTGCGCTTCCGTCCTTTTTCAAAGGCGCGAAAGAAACGTCTATTCCTCTGTTTTTCAGTTCGGCAAAGCTCTTATACACGGCGGCATGTTCGCCCGCCGTCGTAATCGCCGCTCCGCGCTTTGCCGTGCCGAAAATCGCCTGGTTATCAGCCTCCGAGCCGCAGGAAGTAAACACGAGGTCGTGTTTGGAAGAGAGCGAACGACAGATAAATTCCCGCGCGGCGTTCAGTTCTTTCCGCACGGAAAGCCCCTCCCGATACAGCGCGGAGGGGTTGTAATACAGTGATTCGTTAAATTGTGCTGCCGCTTTTACCGCGGAAAGATCGGGGCGGGTCGTCGCGGCGTTATCCAGATATATCATTTGAAATCTTTTTCCACGATTCCCCTGTTTGCAAATTTCAGAATATTGACGAGCAGCTCTTCCGTACATTCGAGGACCATCAGCTTTTTTCCGTCTTTTAAGTTGACCGCAAGATAATAATAATCTTTATTTTCCGCAGGTTCTTCGTTTGAAGTGTAAATCTCCCGCTTGATATCGGGCGCATTTGCCAGTTTATTATAACTTTCGCTGCAGATTTTTCCGAGCTGAAAGATGTCGGATACGTCAAACTTGACGATCGGTTTTCTCTTTACATGGTAAAAAACCTTTGCGATCCGCAGTGAACCGGATACGAACGTATAATCATATTCGACGTATGTGCGGAATTTCAATCTCCCTGCGACAATCCCAAGCGCCAGCATCAAAGCAGGCGGAATCACGGCAAACAAGATGAACGCCAGGACATTCTCAAGGGAACTGAACAGCATGATAAAAAACAGAAGCGCCGCAATCACGTATGAAACGATGGAAGTGACGCGGTAAACGTTGTATCTTCTCTTCGCTTTTTTTTCATCGACCAGCGCCGTGGTCTCTTCGTAAAAAATTTCCTGCATTTGATTACCTAGTTTCAGAATGATTTTATCATAACATATTTTCGGATTTTTTTCAATCCATTTTTCATATTCTGAAAAATTTTGTCTATTATTTCAGCGTAACGACGGTAACGCCCATCTCCCCTTCGCCGTAACGGCCGCCGCGGAACTGATCGACGTAACGGTTTCCCTTCAGATATTGCCATACGCCGGCGCGCAGGCGCCCCGTTCCGAATCCGTGGATAATTTTAATCTCTTTTTGACCGCTTACGACGGCCCGGTCGATAAGCGCCTCCACTTCTTTTACGCCTTCCGGCACCGTCATGCCGATGATGTTGATTTCAAGGGAATAAACGGGCGAAACAGGCGGCCGCTTCAAGTGAACGGGCTTGCTCTTTTTGCTCTCTCCCTCTTTTTTCTCCGGTTCCAAAAATAACTGATCGATTTTTGTAACCAGCTCCATGCCGTTTACGCGGACGAAGATTTTATCGGGATTGGATATTTTTTCCACCACGCCGGTTTTGTCGACGCCCTGGATGTAGACGGAGCTTCCCCGTTTCAATTCCGCCAGGTTCGTTTTCTTCCGCCCGGCAACCGGAATTGCCTCCTCACTGAAATAGCGGTTGTTTTCTATTTTATTCCGCATGGTGCGCGCTGAAATAAGATCGCCTTCCGTGAGTTCCTGCCTGACCAACAGCGCTTCCAGCGCGGAAAGCAGCTCGTCTGCCTCCGCAACGCGTTCGGAAATGATTTTCCGCGTCTCTGTTTTTGCGTTGTTCTGTATCTTTTCGCGTTCCTGCTGCAACAGTTTCCGTTCCCTGCGGATCTGCTCCAATTCCTCTTCCTTTTCCGCAGAATACGCTTCCGCTTTGGCCTGCGTCTCTTCGGCGCTGTGCCTGGCGCGCTCCGCTTCGCGCAGGACGTTTTCAAAAGAGATCTTTCTGTCGGAAAGGTATTCCGTCGCGCGTTCGACGATCCCCGCCTCCAAACCCAGCCGCCGCGCGATTTCGATCGCGTTCGAGGTTCCGGGCGTCCCGATATTGAGGCGATAAAGCGGCGCGTAAGTCTCCGCGTCGAAATCCATGGAAGCGTTCTCGATCCGCTTATCCGTCATCGCAAATTCTTTCAGCTTTGAATAATGCGTTGTGATAATGCCCGCGCACCCCGAGGAAAGCAATTTTTCGACGACGGCGAGCGCTATGGCGCTCCCCTCTTCCGGATCCGTACCCGCTCCGATTTCGTCGATCAGAACCAGCGAACCGGCACCGGCGCGATCGGTAATACCGATGATGTTTCTGATATGAGACGAAAAGGTGGATAAACTCTGTTCAATGCTCTGCTCGTCCCCGATGTCGCAGAATATCTCGCTGAAAACGGCGATTTCCGCGCACTCTTCGCAGGGAAGATAGAAGCCGCTGGCAGCCATCGCACAAAACAGTCCCGTCAGTTTCATCGTGACGGTCTTGCCTCCTGTGTTCGGCCCGGTAATCAGGAGAAAGCGATAGGTTTCCCCAAGGTTCACGCCGATCGGAATAACGCGGTCTTTCTCTATCAGCGGATGCCTCCCTTTTTTGAAACGGATCCGCCCCGCGTCGTTCAGGAAGGGCACAGACGCGCGGGTACGGTAAGCATAGATCGCCTTCGCATAACACAGATCCAGCTCCGCGATATTATCACAGGTATACAAGAGCCGCTCCGCAATGCAGGCAACGCGTGCGGACAAATCCGAAAGAATTTTTTGAATTTCGTTCTGCTCATCCAGCAGAGCGGTTTTTAATTCGTTGTTGTATTCCACAACCTGTTCCGGCTCGATAAAGAGCGTCGCGCCGGTGGAGGACTGATCGTGAATCAATCCGCGCACCATTCCCCGGTATTCCGCCTTGACCGGAATCACATAGCGGTCCCCGCGCATCGTGACGACTGTATCCTGTAAAAATTTGCTGTTTTCTCCCGTCAGGTATGAGCTCAACTTGTTGCGGATACGCTGATTCAGCAACTTTATCGTCCGCCTGAGCTCCGCAAGTTTCGGCGAGGCGGAATCGCTCATCTGATGATCCGACAGGATCTTTGCGCCGATTTCCCGCTCAAATTGCTCGTCAAAATATAACGAAGCCGCGATTTCCCGCAGAATCACGATCTCATCCGCATCGACCCGGGCAATGTTTTCGCTTAGGGTTCTTGCCGCCCTCAGTGCGGAGGCAATTTTCAACAGCTCGCCCATGGAAAGTATGCCGCCGATCTCCACGCGGGACAGTTCGCCCCTGATATCCTCAAAAAACGGGATCTGACAGGCGTTATACCGAAAGAGCAGGCGATAAGCCTCCGTCGTCTTGGCGAGAACATAGTTCGCCGTTTTTAAGGACGATTCGGGCGACAGCTCCTGAATCTGCCGCTTCGTATCCTCCAAAACCGCATATTCCGAAAGCTGCGATAAAATTTTATCATATTCCAAAGCGCATAAAACGCGTCTTTCCGTCATTTACTTCATTCCCCTTACTGTGTTGCCGGAGGTATGATCCGGCAGCAGTTTTTTTAATATTTCGGTCTGGTCACCGACGGCAAACAGTTCTTTTATGAGGTTTTCGCCATACAGGCGGAAATCGTAGAGCCTGCTTTTGATGTTTTCGCTATCCGCTACGAGATCCTGCGGATTATAAATTTCAAAACGACAGGTCGTCAGCCGATAGCGACGTACGGCGTACTTTCTGTTTTCTCCGTCCTTTAATTCCAGCCTGTGCCCCAGCCTGCAGTTTTTGCAGTGCTTTCCGAACGGACAATAAATCAGAAGCATTACGGGGATTTTCCCCAGCGTAAAAGCGTAATTTTTCTCATAACGCGCTGCGCTTTTCAAATCAATTTCCCGCGAAACGGCAGCTTTTTCAAACGCGTTGAGCGATATTCCGTTGGTAAAATTGCATCCGGTGCCCAGAAAACACTTTTTTCCGCAGGCGCGCGCCAATTCGGCTCCGCTTAGATTTTCCGCATAAAAGCCGTCAAAATCCTTTACCGCTCTCTTTAATAATTCCGCATCCGCGCGATTAAAAAACGCAGGCAGATACAGATATTTTTCACAACCGCGCGCCCGCGAGAGAAAGCGCTCGATCGCTTCTTGATCTGCATAATCGTCCGGAGCAAAAATCGCATCCGTCACAGTCGCAGGCATTTCTGCCGGATGGTTTACTATAACGGCCAGCCGATGATTTTCAATCTGATTATGCGTGTCATAATTTACTATAAAATCATTATATTTTTTATTATGATTTTTACCTTTAAATACTTTTTCGAATAATTCTCTGCGGCAAGCATTCAGCGTGGATTTCGGAAGAAATATGTGCTCTGTCTCCACCTTAATCTCAGGGCGAAACGGATACCGGTCTATCTTTTGAAAACACGATACGACGTCTTCCTCCCGTATCTCCGCATTGATTGCGGGCTCCAACGGATGAGCCGTCTCAACGCGGTAGGTTATCCCCTTGCTTTCGGCGATAAATTCTCCGCGTTCTCCCGCAAGCAGGCGGACACGAACCGCGAGCGGCAGACATTTTTTCTCTTTCTTTTCTCCCTGCGGCGAAGTGACGGCTATTTCATCTCCGACCGCCGCATTGCCGCTGTAACGGGCAATACAGATTCCGTTTTTGACTTGCCGCACCACGCCGTTTCCGCACTCCGCTCCGTCGCGTAAAATTTTAAAGCAATCCCCTTGCCCGCATTGCTCCGAGCGAAAGCGCAATTCATGTTTGCCGCATGCAAATACCGTCCCCACGGTTTCGCCGATATGTCCCGGCGTTTTAGCGGAAATCAGATTGGTATCCTGCCCGAAGGCCAAGCCTTTCGTATAGTTGCCGCGGTTAAACGCCCGTCTCAGCTTGCGATAACTCTCCTCGGGATTTTTTCCATCCAGAATATTTCTGTAATATTCCGTAGCGGCGGAGACATATTCCGCGCTGCGGAGACGCCCTTCAATTTTGAAAGAGGTCACCCCTGCTTCAATCAGCTTGCCGATTTCTCTTCCGACGGAGAGATCTGCCAGCGACAGCGAGTAGCCCTCCGTCAGGCGCCTTCCGTTCTCGTAATAAGCGTATTGTTTTCTGCACGGCTGTTTGCACAGCCCGCGGTTGCCGCTGTTCCCGCCGATCAGACTGCTCATATAGCATTGCCCGGAAAAAGAAGTACAGAGCGCGCCCTGTATAAACGCCTCCGTCTCGATGATCTGACTGATCTCGGAAATATCCTGAAGCGCCGTCTCACGCGCCAAAATCACGCGGGAAAAGCCGTACTGTTTTGCAAGTTCCGCGCCGTAACGATTATTGATCCCCGCCTGCGTGCTGAGATGCAGCGTCAGTTCCGGATAAAGCGCTTTGATTTTTTTCCCGAGCACGGCGTCCTGCAGGATAAACGCATGTACGCCTGCAGCAGCGCTTTCTCCGACGGCGCGCAGCAACGGGCATACTTCATCGTCCTTAACCAACGTATTGACGGCGACGTAAACCTTGACGTCGAACAGTTCGGCGTAACGCACGCAGTCCGCAAGCTCTTCGATTGTGAAATTCCCCGCATTTTTCCGGGCGGAAAAGTCCTTCAGTCCGAGGTAGACTGCGTTTGCGCCGCTGTCGACGGCGGCACAGAAACTTTCCCGATTTCCGGCCGGAGATAACAATTCCAACATTCCAGCGACAATCGTTATTAAACGCTATCTCAGCGCTGCGCCGCACTCCTTCTGCAGCGCATTCAGTATATTCTTCATAATTCCGTCCACTTCCTCCACGTTGAGCGTGCGATCCTGCGCCTGGAAGATCAAATTGAACGCAAGGCTCTTCTTCCCTTCGCCGATCTGCGCCCCCCTGTAAAGATCAAAGAAGGATACGCTTTCGAGGCATTCCGTTCCGTTTACCCGAATGCACTTTACAAGGCTTCCGCAGTCGACCGCATCGTCGACGACCAAGGCCAAATCTCTGTCGACGGCGGGATACTTCGGCGCCGCTTTACAGAGGAACTTTTCGCAGCCGGAACGCATCATTTTTTCGCAGTAAAGCTCGCCGACGTAGACTCGCCCGTCAATTCCCGCCTTTTCGGCGACCAGCGGATGAAGTTCTCCGAAATAGCCGACTGTCTCTCCTGCGACGGAAAGAGAAGCGGAGCGGGTCGGATGCAGGCATGCGGCGGAGCCCCGGACAAATTCGACGCACTTTCCCGTGCAAAACACGGATATAAGCGATTCGATTACGCCCTTCAGCGTGAAAAAGTCCTCCTTTTCCCCGTAAACGCACAGGCTCAGCCGCTTTTCTTCGATTGGCAGCGCGCCATTCTCCTGCGGGTGATAAACGCGGGCGAGCTCAAAAATACGCCCGTCCAGATTTCTGCGGTTCAGATTTTTCGCCGCAACGCGCACAACGGAAGGCAAAAGCGTCGTACGCATCACGCTTAAATCTTCGCCGAGCGGATTCTTAATCCTTACAAACTGATGTTCGTCTGAAGCCTTGTCGATGAGAAAATCGTCATATTCCCGCTCGGAGACAAACGAATACGTGATGATCTCGTGAAATCCCATTGCGCAGAGGGTCTCTTTCAGCGAATCTTCGCGCGCCTGTTCGGGCGTTTTTCCGCCCTTCGTAATTTTCCCGGCACTCATCAGATGGGATTCGATATGATCGTAACCGTATTCCCGAATCACCTCTTCCGCCAGATCGGGATAGTCCTCTATGTCTTCGCGATAGGGCGGAACCGTCACGCTGATCTCGTCGCCCCGCAGTTCCGTGACGAACCGGAGCCTTTCAAGAATCTCTCTAATCGTTTCCGCCGGAACCTTGATTCCCAGCACGCCGTTGATTTTGGAAATGGTCGTGTGTATTACTTTTTCGGTCAAAGCCGCGCCGAGATCATAGCGATCGCATGCGATCGTACCGCAATGCAGCGCTTCGATCAGGTGCAGTGCGCGATTCATCGCGACTTCGCCCGTATAAGCGTCAATTCCCTTCTCAAAACGGGCGGAGGAATCGGAGGTCTGCCCCAATTTACGGGAAGTCTTTCTGACGTTGTCACGCGCAAATTTCGCCGCTTCCAAGACGATTTCTTCCGTACTCTTCTTGATCTCGCTGTTTAATCCGCCCATAATGCCGGCGAGCGCCACGGGCTTTGCCGCGTCGCAGATGACGAGATGATCGGAAGTCAGATCAAACGATTTTTCATCCAGGGTCACGATCTTTTCCCCTTCGCGCGCCCGCCTTACGACGATTTTTCTTCCCTCCAAATCGTTCAGATCGAAGGCGTGCATCGGCTGCCCCAATTCAAGCAGGACAAAATTCGTGATGTCGACGATATTGTTGATCGAGCGCAGACCGGCGCTTGCAAGACGACGTTTCATCCAAAGCGGAGAGGGCTCTATTTTTATGTCGCGCACATAATGGGAAATATAACGCGGACAAAGATCGGGCGCGCTGTTTTCTACGGTAATAACGGACGTCGTCTTTACGGCATCATCGGTATGATAGGAAAGATCAGGCTCTTTTAACGGGCAGTTCAGTACCGCGGCTACTTCACGCGCTATCCCGAAAATACTCTGGCAATCCGGGCGGTTTGCCGTGACGTTGATGTCGAAAATCACGTCGCCGATCCCCAGAGCCTCTTTCACTTCCGCACCGAGCGGATAAACCTCCTTCAGAATCAAAATGCCGTCGACGCTTGCCCCCGGATAAAAGTCGTCCGTTATGCCGAGCTCTTCCCCGCTGCAGAACATACCGTTGGAGGGAATGCCGCGCAATTCTCCGTCAAAAATGCGTTCTCCGTTATCCAGCGTGGCGCCGTTCAGTGCGACGGGGACCAAATCTCCCTCTGCAATGTTTTTAGCGCTTGTCACGATCTGCAGGAGGCCGTATTGCCCTGCGTCGATCTTCGTCACGCTGAGCTTGTCCGCATTCGGGTGCTTCTCGATATTCAGAATTTTCGCGACGACGATTTTATCGATGTTTTTTCCCTTATATACGACTTCTTCCACTTCAAAGCCGCAGGAAAACAATTTTTCTTCCAGTTCTTTCTCCGTTACGCCGATATCGACATAGTCTTTCAACCAAGACAAAGGCACTTTCATTTCCGTCTTCCTCCTATTTTCTCCCGAACTGCTGCAAAAAGCGCGTGTTGTTTTCAAACAGCGTGCGAATATCCGGAACGCCGTATTTGATCATCGTAATCCGCTCGATCCCCAGGCCGAATGCCAGACCGGAATAAACATCGGGATCGATCCCGCAGTTTTCCAGCACTCTGCGGTTTACGATGCCGGCCCCCAGAATTTCAATCCAGCCAGTCCCCTTGCACAGTTTACAGCCCTTTCCGCGGCACTCCGTACAGCTGACGTCTACCTCTACGCTGGGTTCCGTAAACGGGAAATAAGAGGGCCTTAAGCGTATCTGCGTATCTTCGTCGAATATCGTCTTGAAAAAAGCGTCCAGAAGCCCTTTCAGATCGCAGAGCGTAATCCCCTTGTCGACCACAAGCCCCTCGATCTGGTGAAACATCGGGGAATGAGATGCGTCGTCATCCGCGCGGTAGACACGGCCGGGACTCAGAACCTTGATCGGCGGCTTTTTCGCCTCCATCGTGCGGATCTGTCCGGGTGAAGTGTGCGGGCGCAGTACGACGTTATCCGAAACGTAAAAAGTATCCTGCATATCTCTCGCGGGGTGATCCTTCGGGATATTGAGCGCCTGAAAGCAATAATAATCATACTCGATCTCCGGCCCCTCAAAGATCTCAAATCCCATTCCGCAAAACGCGTCCAAAATCTGGTTCTTGACGATGTTGAGCGGATGCAGATTGCCGACGGCAGCCTGTTTCCCCGGCAGCGTAATATCCAGCCTTTCCGCTTCGAAACGCGCTTCCATTTCGCGCTTTTTCAGGATCTGGTCGGTAGCCGTCAATTCCGCTTCGATTTCCGATTTCAGATCGTTGACGCTCTTGCCGAACGCCGCCCGCTCCTTGCCGGGGATATCTTTCATCCCTTTTAAAAGAGCCGTGATCTCTCCCGATTTCCCCAAAAACCTGACCCGCAATTCATTCAAGCCTTTTCTGTCGCGGAGTTTTTTGATTTCCTCCTTCGCGCGGTTCAGCAGTTCTTTGATTTTCTCCTGCATAATTCCTCCGATAAAAAAAATACGCCCTATCACATAGGGCGAAAATTTCGCGATACCACCTAATTCACCTGCCGCCGGCAAGCCTTATTGAGCGATAACGGGGCAACCGCCGCAGCCTACTCAGCAGAATGCCGTTCGGTGCGGAACTCCAAAGGGAATAACGCGCGCATCCGTCGGAAAACCTTTCAGCCCGCGAGTTTCCCTCTCTTGCACGGACGATTCGGCGCGTCTGTCTTTTTCATCGTTTTGTAATCATTATAAAGAAAAAAAATGCGCTTGTCAAATCTTTTTTCAGGAGGAGGCGAAAATACTGTTATGCAGATAAAATTCGGGGACCTTCCCCACTATGACCGCCTCGCAAATCAGCACGCTGGTCTCAGAACACACCGTTTTTGTCCGCGTGGGAATCACGATGTCGGTTTCCGCACGGACGTTGAGATAGACGGAATGCCTCGTCTGATTGATCCCCGCCTCGTCGAACTCCGAATAAAACTGACACGTGACGTTTCCGATCGTCACGATATCGAGATAGATCTCTCTGCCGTATCCGGATAGAACGCGTATGCCGGAAAGCGTGCCGAGCGGCACAGGGAGCCCTTCTTCATAATACTCTCCCAGTTTTTCCTGCGCCGTATAGGCGACAAGGCGGTTGATATAGTTGATTTTGACCGAATTTGCCGCGAGAAGCTGTATATCTCCGCTTTCGTTTCGGGTCACGGTGACGACGTCTTCATAATTGGTTTTGTCCTCCAAGGTCAAAAATACCGCCTGATTGACGGCAGTCGTCATGAGCGCATCGATCTTCGACTCGCTGATTTCGATTACAGACGAAACGATTTTATGATTGAAATAAAAATAGCCGGCAAGCAATATGCCGACTAAAACAATCAAGCGGAAGATCCGTCTTTTTTTCGACTTTTTTCGGCGATAACTCTGATACATCGCTATATTATATCGCCGATCAGTTCTTTTTAGACCTCGCTTTGAAAATCAGCGCGAAAAAATAACCGAAGACAATCGCCGCGGTGATTCCCGCCCCTGCCGCCGTGATTCCGCCCGTAATCGCCTTGAACAAGCTCTCTTTCGCTCCCTCCATTGCACCCTTTGCCAACAGATATCCAAATCCGGAAATCGGGACGGTAGCCCCCGCTCCAGCAAAATCGACCAGGTACTGATAGATGCCGAACGCCTGCAAAACGAGCCCCGACAGAAGAAAATAAACCAGAATTCTGCCCGAGGTCAGTTCTGTTAAATTGATGAGAATCTGCGCGACGGTGCATATTGCCCCGCCAACGACAAAAACCTTTACAAACATCCATACAATTTCCATTTATCCCTCCACCACCACGGCGTGAGCGACGCAGGGAATCGACTCCCCCTGCTGCGTGGTAATCGACGACAGCAGAGCGCCCGTAGCCATGAACAATACGCGTGAAAATTTTTTTTCGCACAGCTTTTTATAGATATAAGAATTGAAAACGACGGCGCTGCATCCGGCTCCCGAGCCGCCCTGATATTCGTCTTCTTTGATGTTATAGATCAGTTCTCCGCAGTCGACGTGCTGTTTTTCGATGTCGTAGCCTTTTTCCCACACGAGATCTTTCAGGATCCGCGAACCGAACACGCCGAGGTCGCCCGTGATGATCAGATCGTAACAGTCCGGCGTTTCCCCCGATTCCCGGAAATGTGATACCAGCGTAGACATCGCCGCGGGCGCCATCGCCGCCCCCATATTGTTTGCATCCGTCACGCCGTAATCCACCACTTTGCCGAAAGTCGCCATCGTGATTTTCGGTCCCCGCCCGGCCGATGACAGGACGGCCGCACCGGCCCCCGTAACCGTCCACTGCGCTTGCGGCGGGCGGGTTGAACCGAGTTCCAAAGGATAGCGGTATTGCCGTTCTGCGGTCGAAAAATGGCTCCCTGTGGCGCAAACGACGTTATTCATATATCCGCCGTCGATCAGGGCGGCGCCGAGCGCCAGAGATTCGCTCATCGTCGAACAGGCGTTATAGACGCCGATAAACGGAATGCTGTAATCGCGCGCGGCGAAGCTGGCGGAAATAATCTGATTCAGAAGATCTCCCGCGACGAGTGCGTCGATATCAGAAAACCGCTTCTTTGCATTTGAAATTGCATGGCCGATCGCAAAAGAGAGCATTTTGCACTCCGCTTTTTCAAAAGTCTTTTCTTCAAAACGATCGTCTTCTAAAACGGTGTCGATACAGCTGCCGACGCTGCCCTCCCCTTCCTTTGGTCCGGCGATGGTATGCGTGCCGATGATAACCGGTTTGTTTTTAAAATAAATCGTATGTTTTCCCATCAGAATATCAAATGAATCAAATAGTATATCAGTCCGACCGCGACGCTGCCCGCCACGCCGAATACGATAATCGGCCCCGCAATGACGAACATTTTTGCCGCCAATCCGTAAATAAATCCCTCTGATTTAAATTCCATCGCAGGAGATACGACGGAATTTGCAAAACCGGTGATCGGCACAATCGATCCCCCTCCGGCATATTTGCCGATCCGGTCGTAAACGCCCAGCCCGGTCAGGAATGCGCCGAGAAAGATCATAATGACAGAAACATAAGCCGCCAGCTCGTCTCCGGTCAGTCCCAGCCCGAATTCCAGCAAATAGCGGAATCCCTGACCGATACAGCAGATCACTCCGCCCACCCAGAACGAACGGAAAATCGACCGCAGTTCATGCGACCGCGGAGAAATCCGGGCAATATACTCATTATAATTCCGGTTATAGGTCTTGCTTTTGCCGGTCATTTCCGCTCCTCCCGTTTGGAAAAGGAGTTTACGACGCTCTCCCGTTCGGAGCTCGTCTTCAAATACTCAAAATCCTTGTTCTTCATATTGTTAATATGAACCAATACGGCATTTTCATACAAAAAAATACGGTCAAAATTTTAACCGTATTTTTTCGAGAATTTTATTTTCCAGCCGGCTGATCTGCACCTGAGAGACGCCCATGTTTTCCGCGATCTCACTCTGCGTCTGATCCCTGAAATACCGAAGGATGATAATTTTCCTTTCCCGTTCGGGCAATCCCTCGATCAGAGCAGAAAGCTGTATCTTATCGATGAGATCTTCCGGAGATTCTTTTGACGGTATCTTGTCGATCAGCTCCAGGCTGCTGTCGTCTTCCCCTGCCTGATCAAACAGCGAAACGGGCATTCGGGCGGAATCCATCGCAATAACGACTTCATTCGGTTCTACGCCCATCTTTTCCGCAATATGCTCGATTGAGGGAGGCGCATTGTGCGCGGTCTGGTATTCATCGATATAGCGGTTGATTTTATTCGCCAATACTTTTAAGGTGCGGGAAACTTTGATCGCCCCGTTATCGCGCATATAACGCTTGATCTCTCCCACTACCATCGGAACGGTATAGGTGGAAAACTTTACGTTAAAACTTTCGTCGAAATTATTGATTGCCTTTAAAAAGCCGATGCATGCAATCTGAAATAAATCGTCATATTCCACTCCCTTATTGCGGAATCGCCTGATGATACTTTTCAGAAGCGGCGCGTTGCTCTCAAGAAGCTGCTGCTTTGCCTTTTCGTCTCCGTTTTTTGCCCTTCCTATGTAATAAATCGTCTCATCACGCTCCATAAGCCCCTCAACCGATGCAGGGGGAAATCGTCTTTTTCATGGATATAACAGTGCCTTTGTTCTGCTCGGATTCTATCGTTACGTCTTCCATAAAAGACTGGATGATCGTAAATCCCATTCCCGACCGCTCTTCTTCCGGCCTGGTCGTGTAAAAGGGCTGAAGCGCCTCCTCCAGATTTTCGATTCCCACTCCGTTATCGGATATTTTGATATGTATCGCGTTGTCTTTGATTTCCGCTTCCATCGTCACGATTCCTGGCGTATCGGGATAACCGTGAACGACGCAGTTTGTGACGGCTTCGCTGACGGCAGTCTTGATATCCGACAGCTCAGCGATCGAGGGATTCAACTGCAGACAGAAACAGGAAATGACGCTTCGCGCAAACGTCTCGTTTTGGGAGAGGGATAAAAATTCGATTTTCATTGCGTTATTTTCCATAAGTTACCTCTATCAATATTTCGGCATAATGCCGTACAACCCGGAAATTTCTATGATTTTTTCCACGTTTACCGAAGCGCCGGACAAAAACACCGGTATACCGAACCGCTTTAGTTTTTTATATCGTCCGATCAGCATTCCGATTCCCGTACTGTCCATAAACGATAAACCGGAAAGGTTAAAGACAAACCGCTTGATATTCAGGTTATCGTCGATCAGGCGGTCAAGCTGATTTTTCGATTGCCCTGCAGAGTATTCATCCAGTTCCCCGTTGAGATATACCGTCATATTCCCGCCCGTATTTTTATACTTGATGTCCATAATTTCCACCTCGGAACCGTTAGTGATTTCAGTCTAACACAAATAAAAAGCCGAAATTTAATCTTCTTTTAATTTCTGTGTTTTTTCTTGTCGAATCGGCAAAAAATAATTTATAAAATTTTGAAAATACCCTTGAAAAATCGTTGACTTTTTTTTCAAATTATTATATGATATACAAGCGTTGATCAAAATACAACGGGGTGTAGCGCAGTTGGTAGCGCACGTGGTTTGGGACCATGGGGTCGGGAGTTCGAGTCTCTTCACCCCGACCAAAATCGCCAACGCGACAAGGGCCTTTAGCTCAGTTGGTTAGAGCGGTCGGCTCATAACCGATTGGTCCGCGGTTCGAGTCCGTGAAGGCCCACCAACATAACACCGCAATCAAACGGCCCGGTAGTACAGATGGTTAGTACGCCAGCCTGTCACGCTGGAGGTCGAGGGTTCGAGCCCCTTCCGGGTCGCCATTTTGAAAATACTTGTCAATTTGACAAGTATTTTCAAAAAAATCTTGTTTTTGAATGCCTCGGTAGCTCAGCTGGTAGAGCAAAGGACTGAAAATCCTTGTGTCGGTGGTTCGACTCCGCCCCGAGGCACCACCTTTATAAAAAAACGTTCATGACATATCATGAACGTTTTTTATTTTCTTTCCCCTGCTTTACATCAATGCCTTCAAAGGTTTTTTATAAAACTCTGTCCATGCGTACGGCTTGCCCTTACGCCACTTTATTTTAGCAAAAAGTTTTTTTATTTCGATTGAAACCGTTTGATTTTTTTGATCAATATGTTATAATAGATAAGCTAAGTTTTTAGTTTTGAAATAATTTTTGCTGGTGTAGCTCAATTGGCAGAGCAGCTGATTTGTAATCAGCAGGTTGCGGGTTCGATTCCAGTCACCAGCTCCAAGATAAACATCCGACAAAATGTCGGATGTTTCGTTATACTTTTTTTAATCAAACATTGTTTCAGACATAAAAAAAACGCCGCAAGGAAGCGGCGTTCTTTTTTTTATCATTCTTTATCTTGCGCTCTTCTTTTTCAGCAATACGATTGCCGCACCGGCAAGAACTACTCCAACAAAACTCAGGGAAAGCCCTACCGTGCTTCCGCAGCCGCTTTCCTCGGCGGCAGTTACGGTGACGGTTGCCGAAGCACTCTGATCTCCGCAGGTAGCGGTAATTGTAACTTCGCCCGCTTTGAGCGCCGTTACCTTTCCGTTTTCATCGACGGTTGCAATGCTCTCGTCCGAAGATCTCCAGGTGACGGTTTTATCCGTCGCGTTATCGGGCGTGACAGTCGCTTTGAACGTCACGTTTTCACCCACCTTGATGCTGGCGGAAGTCTGATCCAACGTCACGTTTGTAACGGGAATTTCCTTTGCCTTGACCGTAATGGTGCAGGTTGCGCTCTGATCTCCGCAGGTAGCGGTAATCGTAACTTCGCCCTCTTTGAGCGCCGTTACCTTTCCGTTTTCGTCGACGGTTGCAATGCTCTCGTCCGAGGACGTCCAGGTGACAGTCTTATTCGTCGCGTTGTCGGGCGTGACCGTGGCAACCAACGTCACATTTCCGTCCACTTCAAGCGTCGCGCTCGTTTGATCTAACGTGACTTTCGTAACGGGAATGACTTTCTCTTTTACCGTGACAGAACAAGTGGCACTTTGAATTCCACTGGTGGCGGTAATCGTCACGTTGCCTGCCTTGACTGCCGTCACCTTTCCATTTTCGTCAACGGTTGCAATGCTTTCATCAGAAGAAGTCCACGTGACGGTTTTATCCGTTGCATTTTCGGGAGATACCGTCGCTTTTAAGGTTACGCTATCCCCTTCTTCCAATTCAACAGATGTCTGATCCAACTTTACTTCCGTAACCGGAATTACGGAAGGATCCATGGGTTCCACCGTAATGGTGCAGGTTGCGCTCTGATTGCCGCAGGTCGCGGTAATTGTAACTTCGCCCTCTTTGAGCGCCGTTACTTTTCCGTTTGTGTCAACCGTAGCAATGCTCTCGTCCGAAGACGTCCAGGTGACGGTCTTATCCGTCGCATTGTCGGGCGTGACCGTGGCAACCAGCGTCATAGCAGTCCCAGCTTCCATCGTTTCACTCTCTTTATTCAAGGTAATTCCCGTGACTCCGATATCTCCGGAAACAACGACGAGTGATTTATCTTTTGCCGTATACTGCAACACGAGGTCATTGGCGAGATACGAGCCGCTGGCAAACGTAAGGCCGGCCTTAAACTCAAACAACTGATCATTGTCGGGATTGAATCCGGTATTCGCTGCAGAGGCAATACGCAGTGTTCTTGCGCCGTCCGCATTGGCATGGATCTGCCAGACAGGGGTATTCGCAGTAAAGCGCGCATCTCCGTACATTTCATAAACGCTCTTTCCGTTGATATACAGATGTGTCATCAAATTATAAGACAGCCCTGAAGAAGCGAGATAATCCGCCATCGCTCCGGTTGCCGCAGGTACGGTGGAATCTTTCTGCCGAATCGGAGAAGAACCGTATTCAACGACTACGGCATTATTGTCAACGATAGATTCTGCAAACGTAAGAAGCAGCCATCCGTTTACGCCGCTGTCTTTCAAATCAAACGAATAACCGGTCAGTGCATTCACCTGTTTCTGTTCCACCTCAAAGGGTTCTATGGAAGACCAATATTTAAATGCAGGAATATAGTAACGCGTAATATCTTCTTTGAGAATATAGCCGGTTTCGGAGACAAAGTCTTTAGAAACACTGAGAACAATGTTTTTTGTGACATCGATGATTCCGGTAGACTGAACCGTTCTCAGAACGATATCCGTACCGTTTGCCGCAATCGAAATTGCAGGGATATTCTCACCGTCTTCATTCTCGAGCTCGCTGAACTGTTCGTTCCAGGCTTTAACCGTCTTTCCGCCGATCTGAATCATCGTCGCGTAGGCATCGTTAGCCTGTAACCCGTCCGCTTCGCCGGCAACGACTTCCAGTTTGAATTTTAAAGTGATGTCATACGTCGCTGGCATCGTCGCGCCTGCGGACGTCTCTGTGATCGCATTCACCGTATTGAGGCTGTTGGCCGCGCCGGCAGTCTCCGCCACCGACCAACCGCTAGAGCCCAGTTTAATGGTGAAATCTTTTCCCAGATAATCGGTGAAGATCATTTCGCTCACTTCCGGTTTTCCCGTAGGATGATAGTCCTTCGCCAATTCACCGGGGAGATGCAGCCCTGCCTTCAAAGTGATTGTATCACCTGTTTTGAACGTATAAGAATTAGGATAGAGATAGAAGTCACCGCTCAGCATATGAATGCTGAACTGACCGGCTAAGGGTTCATCATTCAAATAAATAAACTCTTTTAAAGCATGACCGAGATCCGTCCAGTCCTGTATGTTGTTGTAATTCCTGACGCGATTGATGGACGAACCGGAAAAGGAAAACGTCTTTCCGCCCAACTGCGCATTGGAAGCGATCCCGCTGTCGAGTTCGGCCTTCAGTTCTACGCTTTCCTTGGAACCGGTTTCCGCCGTCCTGATCCAACCGTTTACGGTATAGATCAGTTTTACGCTCTGCGCGACAGAGGCGGCTTCGGTCCAATCCTGATTGGGAAGCGGGAAGCCCGCCAGCATTTCCAACGTGTCGCCGAGTTTAAATGCCTCGCCGTTATTGGTAACGGTTACGGTCTGAGAACAGTAGTGCATGTTAAATCTGCCGGTGTTGATTACTTCTCCGTTGTAAAGCAAATAATCCTTTACCGCCTTGTTGTTAATCGTTCTCCCTTCCAAATTGGTTAAATCGTTTCCACCGACTTTCTGATCGAATTTAAAGCCGATATCCGTGATACCGTTCTGAAATTCAGACGGGTAACTTGTTACCTTGACGGTAACGGCATCGTCCGCACTTACAAACGCGACTGCGGTAAAACAGCACAGCGCCGCAAGAACACAGATCAGAAGGCATAAAATTTTGCTCCGTTTTTTCATACATTTTCTCCTTTTTTTATTTTTTCCCTATCCGGGACGGAACCTTATTTCTTTTTGCGAAGCGCAATTGCTGCGCCTGCAACTAATCCGAGTGCGAGGACGGAAGAGACTCCCAGGAAGGAACCGCATCCGCTTTCAGGCGGGGTCACAGGATCCTTTCCGTCGTCGGGAGGCGTCGTTTCCTCCGCGCCCGTTGCGTTCACGACAATCTTGAACTGAACGGAGAACGTTTCTTCCTCGATGTTCTTCGTTCTGACCGTAAAGGTAAACGTTCCCTCTTTCTTGTTGTTTAAAAAGTCCTTGCTGATGGTAATCGTACCTTTTCCGTCGGTCTCCCCGGGCGTATACGTGTAGTTTGCCGCGAGGATACCGCCGCCCGAGAAGGAAGCCCAAATGCCGTTTTTAATGTCGATGTTGACGACGAGATCTTCCGTGCCCGCTCCGACTTTCCAGTAATAAGTATCTTTATCTACCGTGGGCGGCTGCGTCACCAGCCCGGGATCGGAAAAACGTATGGAAATTTCTTCGCTGCCTCCGTCGTTGCGCGCATACAATTGATAGACGTCGTACGCCTTCCCTTCAAACCATTCATACTTGATCGTAATGGTCTTTGCGGATTCGTCATACTGGTAGAGATCGGAAGAAACTGCGGTCATACCGCCGTTTCCGTCCGGTTCCCAAAGCGTAATCGCGCCGTTTTCATAGTTTTCGATCCCGACAGTGATGTCTTCACCCGAATCGCCTACGACTTTCAGCGCTTCATCATCCGTACGGCGCGCCGCATTAAAGCCCTTGACAACAATGGTATTTCCCTTGGCTGTACTCGCATTGTCTTCAAAGAAATGGAAATACGGATAAGCCATATAGCCGCTCGCTTCGAAATCGCTGAGTTTTGTCACCAAACCGTCAAAAATCAGCTTTCCGTTATGGTACATGTCCGTTCCGTCCTCGCCGACGATAAAGGTGATGATATCCATATTGGAGCGGTTTTCATACGGCTTGGAAGCGGAATTGGTAAGGTAAGATTCCTTTCTGTTGTTTTGCGGTCTGTAAGTAGGCTGCGCCAATCCCGTCGTCGTCTGGAACATAATGCCGTCGTTCTCTGCCGCAATGGAATCGCTGAACGAGCTGACGCCGTTCGCTACGCCTTTTCCGTCCTTGTTAAAGACGTCAAACTGCATGCGCGTAATGGAATCCAGTACGTTGGGGCGCCCAAGCCCTACCGCATACCATACGGCGGAAGCGTTGGATACATCATAGCTGTACTCGATGTTAATCGGCTTTCTTACGTCGAATCCCTTTGCGCTGATCAGGTGTTCCCGATAGCGCAGCTCCGAACCGGGAAACTGTGCCGCGCGCTGATCGGCGATTCTGTATTTGACGGTATCATCGCTGTTATAAGTGATAATATCCGAGCCGAACTGGATGAGCCCGTTTTCGATATAGTGCTTCTGAATTCCGGGCTGAACGTCGTACACGCTGAATTGCGGCGTCTTTTCCTTCGTATAAAATTCAAAGGTCAAGGTACAGTCGGAGAGATCCATTTTGATCTCGCGGGAAGGAATTGCAGTGAGCCCGTCAAAGGCAAAAAACCACATATCTTCCTCTTTATGAATATCGATCACGTGTCTTTGGTCTTCGATGACGGTATAGGTATCGAAACTTTCAAGATAGCGGATCCCGTCACTGTATAGTTTGCCCTCTTCCGCCTTATAAGCCGGGTTCAGCAGATACACGTCGCACTGCATCTTGTTGACGTTGGTCGTGGCGTTCTTGGAATACAGAGCGTAAATTTTGAATTGAACGCCGATTCCCTCCGACGTAAGCGCCGTCGCCAGAAGATAATTGCTCCCGTTCGCGCGCGCGTCCGGATCGATATCGATGTAACCGGCCTGCGCGATGACAAACTCAAAGGAAGCGCCTTCGTTCAAATTTACCGTATCTTTGTAGGTAACTTTGTTGGAGACGCCGGCTGTACCCGCAAAACGGGCGACCTTTTCGGAGCCTCCGGTCAGCGTCACATTGGAGTCTGCGGGTGCCCAGGGTTTCTGATCGTCTGCAAACGCAGCCGTCATGCCGAGCGTAAAGGCCGCAACCAACAACGCGACAAGAGCGATTAAGAGTTTCTTTTTCATGGTTCCTCCTGTTTATTTTCCGCTGAAAATATAATTTAATCTTCCGACGGGGGCGGATTCGCCCGTCGTATAGTAGCTTTCCATATTCCAGGGATCGGTAATATTGTCCGCAACTTTAAACCGTATGGTAAACGCTCCGTCAATCCCCAGCGCGCTCTTCGGAATTCTATACTGCATGTATTTCCCGGAAAGCGTAAAGTTTGCAATTCCCTTCATCTCAAACCCGACGGAACTTCCCGCCACGAGCTTTTCCACGCTGCACTGCCCCGTATAGGATGATTGTCTGTTGATCAGATAATCATAGCCGTAAAACGCTTCGTTTTCCTGCCCGTCCACGTCAATCAGGAGATTCATCCAGTTCGCGGCTTCCGGATTTGCCATAATATCGCTTTCGCAGGCTACCAGCACGTAAATATTTTCTGCATCATGCGTCACGCGGATTTCCGCGATGTCGTTCACGAGAGAATCGTCTTTATAATGAATGGACTCGACAAATCCCTTATAGTCCCGGTTAATTTCACCGGTAAAATCATAATAGACGTCGGTCACCGCATTCCATTGCGTCAGGCCTTTGGAAATATCGATCGCCCCCGTTTCGCTCCCGCTGAGCGTTCCGCTGTTTCCCTTTAAGGTGCGGATGTTGCGCATCATCTGCAGATAGTAATTATCAGCGTAGCCGCCCTTCATCATCTCGATATCGCGGGAATATTCCTTGTTGACCGTATCGACGAAATAGACGCGCTTTCCCCGGCATTCCGGATAGGCGGAATTGTTCCCGAGGTTTGCCGCGCTTTTGATCGCCACCCATTCGTTCCAGCCGGTTACGAACGTGTATTTGACGTCCTTTTGCAGTGCGACCTGCCACTCTTCTTCAAAATTCAGTCCGGATTCGATGGCTTTATCCGAATGGTCGGGGCCGTTTGCCGTCGTATAGCCCCTGCCCCACATTTGGTCCGCCAGTTCGGCTGACAGCAGCGCATCCGAAAACGGCAGATTGTTATGCTGCGCCACGCCTACGTTGATGGTATCCGTATGCACCTGCTGCGGGCGGTTCCAGTCGATCCAGGGCAGTCCGTTGTCGTAATATTTTTGGTTCGGCCACTGAGATTCCCAAAAGTCGAAAAAGTTCAGGATGGTCTGATCGGAAACGATATGATCTTCTTTGTTTGCCGAGCCCTCTCCGTTGGTGCTCTCGGGATCGGTAATCGCGGCAATCCGCGGTTTTTGACCGTCCGGCATAAACCACAGGTCTTTATAATACCCCTTGGAATAGATTCCCTCTTTTTCCAGCACATTATCCGAAGAAGTCGGACGGCCGTAATACAGTTCTTTAATTACTTTGCCCGAGAGGCTGTTCAGATAGAACATGAATTTGGGCACATCCCATCCTTCGTCGTACATCTCCTGCATAATGGGAAGAATCGTACTTACGACTTCGATATAATCAAACCCGTTGGTACAGTCAAAAGCGATAAAATCGATCCCGGACAAAGTGAAGAGCTCGAGATGCCTTCTGATCACCCAAGGATCGCGGCTGTTGTAATAACCGTACAGAGGCTCACCCCAAAAGTGATATTTCCCGAGCGGGCTCTCATCGGTTCCGTCCGTATCCCATAAAGCGTCCGGATTTTCGTCGATCAGCTTTGTCACGTCGTACACGCCGTTCATTTCACCGCCGTGATACCCCAGCCAAGTGAAATAAAACAGACCGACGTAGCGCTCTTTGTCTTTTTTATAGCCGTCCATGTAGCCGAAACTGCGTCCGAAATCATCGGTTGCCGACAACTTATTGATGGTATCCTGGCGGGACGTCGTGGAAACGGCAAGATCTCCGTCCATTACGAAGGTGTAAGAGGGATTGTTTTTGTCGCCTTTTTCGATAGTCATGTCCCCGCCTCCTTCTATCGGGTCTTTGCACGCAGTCGATACGACAGCCGTGAATAAAATCATAAATGCCAAGAACAATTTTCCGATTTTGTTAAATAAGCTCATTTTTTCCTCCCGATATTTATTTTACATACCCGTAGGTATAGCTGAGTGCGCCGATCGGCGCAGAATCGCCCTGAATGTAAAAGTTCATCCGATCGGTTGCGTCGACATGGTCGGATACGCGGAATCTAACGGCGTCTGCTCCGCCGATCAGATCTTTAGGAATCGCCACCGTCATCACATTTCCGTCGATGTTTACGGAAACGTCCCCTTTGACCGTATACCCGCCCGAGCCGATTTCAGACAGTTTTCCGTATGTATGATTCACTACGTAGCGGAAGTCGGAAGCGGAATCGGTAGCCAGCCAGATATTCATAAAGGTAGTGTCGCCCGCCTCATAGGCAGTGATCGCTTCTGCCGTTTCCACTCTGAAATAGAGATTTTTATTATCGTGCGCCACCTTGATATTCGTGATGTCATTGCGGTTCGTATCGTCTGTCAGCTGTTCGGAACCGTCGTAATTGCGATAATTCCGCGCCATGGCGTCGCCCTCAAAATCGCGGTATTCCCACGCCTTGCTCCAGTCGCCGTTTGCCGCTGCGGCGTTATTGCGCACAAAATTGGGACTTCCGTCATATTTATAGCGCTTCACGTTCTGCACCAGCTGCATGAAGTAATTGTCGCCGTAACCGCCCTTCATCATCTCGAGATCGCGCGAATACTCCATATTGAAGGTATCGACGAAATACACTTCGTTCGCCTCAAAAAATTTGATGGCGATCCATTCGTTCCAGCCGGTTACGAATACAGTATGGACGTCTTCCTGCTCGTCGTCATCGTAAGTTGCAAATACAGAATCCCACTGTTGCTCGAAATTGAGCCCTTCCAGTACGCGCTCCGAGTTGTTGACGTTTTCAAATTGATCAAATCCGCGCCCCCAGTTCAGTTCCTGCAGGCTCATGCGGCTGACGGTATGCTGCGCAACCGATACGCTCATGATCCCTTCGTGATTCAGCTGAGGATACTGCCAGCACATCCACGGGAAATCTTCTTCGTCGTGCGTCGGGCTATTAGGCCAGTCGACCGTCCGCATGTCGAAGAAATCGGTATAAAAAGAGTCATCTCCGGAAAATTGACGGGCATTTCCCCCGATCATCGGCTTACCGTTCGGCGCATACCAAAGATCGGGATAATAGTATTCCGAATCTTCACTGTAAAATTGGTTGTATATATTTTTTACCGTGCTCTTCGAGCCGGCATTCGTCAGAAACATAATTTTCGGGACGTCAAAGCCCTGCTTCTGATAGCGGTCCAGAACCTTCAGCAATTCCCTGACTACGTTGTCGTAAGTAGGGCCGTTCGTCACGTCAAAGCCCAAAAAGTCAATGCCAGCCATGGTGAAAAGTTCCACATGGCGCGTCAAGACCCACGGGTCGGCCGAATGGTAATAGCCGTAAAGCGGTTCTCCCCAGAAATGATAGGATCCCACCGGGCTGACCGAACTCGCCCCGCTCCAAAGTTCATCCGGGTTATTTTCCAGCAAGTCCGTAATGTCGTAGATCCCGCTTGAATGAGCACCCAGCCAAAGGAAATAGAAGAGCCCGACGTCTCTGTTTTCCCGTTCGTCCCGGGCGGCGGTTATCGTGCGGCCCAGCTGGTCGACGCCGGAAACCGCTGCCGAAGAATAGACGAACTGCCCTTCTTCCCTCCGGCAACCGACCAGTGAAAATGCAAATATAAAAACCAAAAGTGCAACCGTAACGCGATTCAGTTTCTTCATAATCACCCCTTCAGTGCAGAAGTCGAAATTCCTTCAATCAGCTGTTTCTGGAAAATCAGAAAGACGATAGCCGGAAAGATCGACATAAATGTTCCCGCAGCCATCTTTAAGTTCGCCTTATCCGGCGTGACAAAGGTGTAGAGCGAATCTTTGAAGATCGCATAAGCGAGCGTATCTTTGCCTTCCTGGCTGAGATAGAGCAGCGGACCGTAGAAATCGCTCCAGTTCGCGTTAAACACGGTCACCATGATGAATACGAGAACGGGAACGCAAAGAGGAAGCATGATCTTAAAATAGCGCTGAATGGGATTTGCACCGTCGATTTTCGCAGCTTCTTCCAGTTCATAGGGTACGCCGATCATATACTGCCTGATCAGGAAAACGTAGATTGCCCCGCCCCCGAACAGATTCGGGATCGTGAGCGGCAGAAGCGTATCCAGCCAATGGAAGCTGTTGAACATCACATAGAGCGGAATCTGTACGACAGCGCCGGGAAGCATCATGGTTCCCAGCATGATCGAAAAGATCAGCTTTTTGCCCTTAAAGTTATATTTTGAAAAACCGTATGCCACGAAAGACGCGGAAAGCGGAATGGCGATCAGATTAAAGACAATGATCTTCAGCGTCTGAATCAGATAGGAAAAATAATTATTTTCCGCAAACAGCTGAACCCAAGCCTCAATGCTGAACGGAGCCGGAAAGATTTCGACGGGGAATTTCTGCACCTGCCCGCTCGTCATCAATCCGCGCAGAACCATAAAGAAATAGGGAAATACCAAGATGAAAGCAAGCGCCGTCATCAGCAGGTAAATCAGTACCCGCCCCGTTATTTTCTTTGCCTTCGCACGGTTGTTGGCATGTCTGACAGTATATTCCATATCATTCATCCCCCGTATAAACCCATTTATTGGTAGCAAACGTGATTCCCGTCAGAATCGCGATGATAACGAAGAGCACCCATGCGAGCGCGGAAGCATAACCGAAATCCTGCCCGCCGAAGCCCTCGTTATAAATTTTAACGGCGATAAAATAGATGGAATTCCTGGGCCCGGCGCCGTCGTAGCCGGCAAATACCATCGTATGGTTGGTCTGCATCGCGCCGATTACGCCCGTGACGAGATTATAAAAGATCATGGGCGTGGACAGCGGAACCGTGATGCGGAAAAACCGCCGGAAAACGCCCGCGCCGTCGATCTTGGCCGCTTCGTAGAGTCCGTTGGGAATGTTTTTCAGGGCGGCGAGCCACAGCACCATGCCGCCTCCCATGCTCCAGATATTCATCACGATCACCGAAGCCATGGCGGAATCGGGATCAGAGAAGAACCCGCTCGTAGGCAGTCCGAGTGCGCTCAGGATCAGATTGAATACGCCGAGCGTCGAAGGGTCCATCAGCTGGCTCCAGATCACGCCGCTGACTACGCCGGGAATTACGACCGGAAGATAGTAGAGCACGCGGAACGCAGTCACCCCTTTGATCTTCTGATTGACCAAAACCGCCAGAAGATAGGAAAGGCAGAGATTCAAAGGGACGCTGATCAGTCCATACAGAAAGGTATTGCCGAACACCTTCAACACTTCGTCGAAATCCGCGCCGAACATATAAGCGAAATTGACGCCGGGATCGAACTCAAAAGTGGAGCCCTGATAATTGTAAAAACTGTAAACGAAGGACTGAATCATCGGATACAGCGTGAAAACGGCGATGCCGATGACGATGGGGGTAACGAACATCCATCCCGCCCAATTCCGGCTCCACATCAATTTCATCCTTTTACGGAAATCTCCGTTTACTTGCGAATTTGTCTTCATGTATTATTTCGAAATATGTTTGTTTAAGTTTTTCGTCAGTTCTTCCAGGCAGTTTTCAACGGTGTAGTCGAATTTTCCGCCGGTGCAGCTTGTAATATCCAACATAAAACTGGAGAAATCCCCGACAAGCGTTGTCTTTTTGCTGGCGTCGAAGCGAAGGAAGAAATCCTCCGAATAGTTGCGGTCTCCTTCCCAGACGGTAGCTTCCAGGTTCAGGTGGCGATAGCCGTTGCCCCACTCCGCCGTGTTATAGTCCGAAAGATCGTTGCGGATGGAGGGCGTGTTCATGCCCGCTTTCGCGAGGATGTTCTGCCCTTCCTGCATGGTGATATAGTTCAGGAACTGCCATGCGAGATCGCGCTTTTCCGCCGCAATTTCGGCATTGATGCCGTACCCGGGAATCCCGAAGCCGAAGACGCCTTTTTCACCGTTGATCAGAGGGAACGTAACGATATCGTAACCTTCGCCGATATAACCGCTGTACTTTTTAATCGCGCTCGACGTATGGAAGAGCATCGCTCCGTTTCCGTTTTCATAGTTTGCGCCGCCTCCGTTCGAGGGGGCAATATATTTCTTGTCAATCAGATTCCGAACCATCGCGACGGTATTCTCCATCGCGTCAGAATCGAACGTCCACTTCCCGTTCTCATCGCAGATCTGTACGTCCATCGACCGGAAGAGAGAGAACATGACCGGAGCCCACGTAAAAGTATGGTCTACCAGATATCTCCCGTTCCCGGCAGTCCAGCCGTTGCTGTCATAATATTGACGGAGCGCCTCGCAGACCGCCAAAAAGTCATCCCAGGTCCATCCGTTTTTAATAATGTCGGTAGGAAGCTGATCGTCCGGATAGGTTTCGTTCCAATACTCGATCGCGGCATCCGTATAAGTTTTGTTCAGATGAGTGACGATGCGGTCGGAAGAACGCGGAATCACATACTGATCGCCGTCGTAATTCTTCTGCCCCATCTTCCAGGCTTCCGCGACGAACTGCTCTTCATAGGAGGGATCGTTCGCTTTCATCGCGTTGATGTAAGGTTTCAGATTCAGGAAATAGCCGCTGGAAATAAAGCTGAAAGATTCCGTTTCGCTCGTATAAATGATATCGGGGAGCTTTTCGAGCTTGACCAGTTTATCGACGTCCGTTATGTAATTGCTGCCCGTAATCCGCGTAATCTCAACTGTGACGTTGGGAAACATCTCCTTGAAACCCTCTGCGACCTGCTCGATCAGATCCGCTTCGAACGGATCGGGCGTCACCCCGACGGTAAGCGTAGCCGTCTGGTTGTAATCCTCGTCCGTCATGTCGACGTTGACTTCATAGTCGTCTCCGGGATTCTCAATCTCGCGCTGGCCGACGCAGCCGACAAAGGAAAAGGTAAACAAAAGAGCCAACAGAATGGAAATAATGCTTTTTTTCATAGTTTTACTCCTTTCAGTAGTTATTTCTGTTAAGAATGCCGGCAAAACCCTTGGTTTTGCCTCATTTTTTTATAAAAAAATGAACATTATGTATTTTTGCATTTCGTCAGAGAATCGCGGTAAACCGGATATGCCACATATTCCTTTCGCACTCTCTGCGCACTCCCTACAATCTCTTCGATCGCCTGTCGGGCGATATCTTCTCCCTGCTGTTTTTTATCGATCCCTATGGTCGTGAGCGGCAGCATTGCGAGTTCGGACATCCTGATATCGTCGCAGCCGATCACCGAAATCTCTTCCGGCACTTTTACCCCCGCCTCCGTCAGCGCGCGGATACAGCCGAACGCCGTCAGGTCATTGGTGCAGAAAACCGCCGTGATATCCGGATGCCGCCGCAGCATTTCCTGCGCGAGGCAATATCCGATTTTATCGCTCATCTGACCGAAATCGCTGTTATAAAATACTTCAGCCTTTTCAAAGGGCAATTCTTTCAAAGAACGGAACCACTGGACGCCCCGTCCATCCATGCTGAAGCCCGCTTCATCCTGCGACGAAAGATAGGCGATTTTTCGGTGCCCCAATTCAAATGTCCGCGCCATCAGCTCCCTCATGGCGCTCTCGTAACGGTTGACAAACATAGAGCCGACCGATTCGTTAAAATTGATCATCACGGCATTATAACGCGTCAGTTCCTCAATGAACTGATCGGGATACTCGTTCGTCATAAAATTCACAACGCCGTCCAGCCTGCGCTGCGCGATCGCATTCAGTTTGTTTTGCATATTGTTATCCAGCAAAAACAAAGATACGATATAGCCGTGCCGGCTCGCATAGCGCTCGATATACTGCGCGATCTCCATATGATACGGATTTGTCATCTCATAGATCGCTATGCCGATATGGTTGGACCGTCCCGTAACAAGGTTCCGCGCATTCTGATTCGGAATATAGCCGAGTTCACGCATCGCGCTGTAAACCCGTTTAACTTTGTCCTGCGAAACGCACGACTTTCCGTTTACGACGTTAGAAACCGTCGCTTCCGATACGCCCGCGCGCACTGCAACCTCTCTTCTTGTTACCATAACACCTCTTTAACGCGTGTTAATTTTAAATTGACGCGCGTTAATTTCATAATGATTGTATCATGAAACAAATCACTTGTCAATACCCATTTTAAAAATTTTTCCAAATTTTTTTTAAAAATTTTAAAATTCGAGAAAAAACCGACCGATTTTTAATATGAAAAAACCGTAAAACACGCTTATTCGATCCCCCCTGCCAAACCCTAAAAGGGCAAACCGCCGCGGAATCTTGATATCCGCGGCGGTTTATCAGCTTTTTAAAATATTATTGCCGGCGATCCATACCGCAGGGATATGTGGTTTCCGCCTGCTTTTTCCCCTCTTTCACCATTGCGTAAAAACGATAACCGCCCGAAAAATGAAAGCAATTATATCCGTTCTGTGAGAGAATCCGGCAGGCAAGATAACTGCGCAGTCCGCTCTGACACATAATATAAACAGGTCTATCCTTTGGAATGGCGATCATGCGTTCCCTTAATTCATCCAACGGGACGTTGATAAAACCATCCGCATGTCCTTCGGAATATTCTCCGGAAGTTCTCGTATCAATCAGAGTTACGCTTCCGTCGCGCAAAATTGCATCGATCTCGTCGTGATGGAACTGTTTGACCTTTCCTGTTACGATATTTTCTATCATATACCCCGCCATATTGACCGGATCTTTTGCGGAGGAATACGGCGGCGCATACGCAAGATCAAGTTCAGCCAGCTCCGTTGCCTGCATGCCCGCCCGGATTGCCGTTGCAATGACGTCGATCCGTTTATCCGTTCCTTCCTGTCCGATAATCTGGGCGCCCAACAGTTTAAGCGTGTTCCTCTCATATAATACTTTCATCGTCATGGTCTTTCCGCCGGGATAATACCCAGCATGCGAAGCAGGCGACAGTACGATCCGGTCATAATCGATTTCCGCCTGTTTTGCCTGCGCCTCGTTGATTCCCGTTGACGCGACCGTCATGTCGAACAATTTGAGAACGGAGGAGCCCTGCGCGCCGTCGAATACGCTGTTGCCTCCGCAGATATTATCCGCCGCAATTCTCCCCTGCTTGTTGGCGGGGCCTGCCAATGCAATCAATGCTTTCTTTCCGGTCACGAAATGCTTTACTTCCACGGCATCTCCGACGGCGTATATATCGGGAACAGATGTTTCCATGCGATCATTGACTACAATGCTGTTTCTGATCCCCAGCGCCAATCCCGCCCGTTTCGCCAGATCGGTGTCGGGCGTGACGCCGACCGCGAGCAGAACCATGTCGGCAACCATTTCCGCGCCGCTCGCCGTATGGATAACGACCGAACCGCCCTTCGTCTCAAATCCCGTAACGGCCGTACTGAGTTTCAGCTCAATCCCCCTCTTGCGCATTTGCGCATGCACTGCGCAGGCCATGTCGAAATCCAAAGGGGCCATCAGATGATCGGAATATTCAATCACCGTCACTTTCATACCGAGCTGAGAGAGGTTTTCCGCCATTTCAACGCCGATAAAACCGCCTCCGATCACAGCCGCACTCTTCGGCCTTTGTTCCCGGACAAAGCGATGTATTTTCAAAGTATCCTCCACCGTGCGAAGGGTGAAAATTTTGCCGTTATCTATTCCGCTCATATTCGGGCGCGTCGGTTTTGCGCCGGGAGAAAGAAGCAGCTTGTCATAGCGGTCTTCCAAGGTCTCTCCTGTCATTAAATTCCGGACGACGACGGTTTTCTGTTCGGGACGGATCTCTATGACTTCATGCCGTACCCGTACGTCCACCCGAAACCTCTGCCAAAAACTTTCCGGCGTCTGAAGAAACAATTCGTTTCTGTCCGTAATGACGCCGCCTACAAAATACGGCAATCCGCAGTTGGCGTACGAGACGAACCCCGTCCGCTCGTAAATCGTGATCTGCGCCCTTTCATCCAGTCTTCTGATACGTGCCGCCGCGGAAGCGCCGCCTGCAACTCCTCCGACAATGATTACTCGCATTTTACTTCTCCTTTTTAGTCGTTACACCGATCGTTTTGAACTTTTCTCAGATCTTTTCTATCCTGAAATACTGCCTACTAAGGCTGCGCCTCTATCCATCTGCCGCCGCATAAAGATAATTGAAACGCAGTTTCTGATTCCGGCAGCGCTTCCCTGTAATTATTTTTATCCGGCGGAATGAGATATCAGCCTCTTTTTTACTTCAACAACTCTAAAACCGCGGCTTTGGAACGCGCGCCTACGGCAGACTGCACCGGGACGCCGTTTTTAAAAACCACAAGCGTCGGGATGCTGAAGATCCGATAATCTGCGGCAAGCTCCCGTTCCTCATCTACATTCACTTTTCCCACTTTAAATGATCCGTCCGACTCTTTGGCGATTTCGGAAATTACGGGAGCCAGCATGCGGCACGGACCGCACCAGGAAGCCCAGAAATCCACGAGTACTGGTTTCTCCGATTGCATTACTTCGCTTTCAAAATTTTCTCTTGTCAGTTTGATTTCTTCCATTTTATAACACCTTCCTCTTTATTTTTCGGTTTTATTTTACCACACCGACAGAGAAAAAAACGTGACTAAGTCTCATTACGGATTGAAAAGACGGTTCAACCGTTAAGCTGCCCGATAAGGACAGTTAAAACATTCTTTTTTTATCATGTTTCCGGTTTCAAATTTTTCATAAATAATTTGTTATGCAGGTAAAAATTCGTTGACAATCAAGGGAAATATTGATATAATAATTGAGCTTGAATCGTCACGGGAAGGTTCCAGAGCGGCCAAATGGAACAGACTGTAAATCTGTCGTCAGTGACTTCGGTGGTTCGAATCCACCCCTTCCCACCAATGTCGTTAAAGTTTGAACACCTGAAAACGAAATACATGTTTGTAAACGGTGTCGCGGGCTTTATCGCATACCATTAAAGAAAAAGCACAAGGTTGAAAGCCTTGTGCTTTTTCTGTTCTCAAACCTATGCAGGCAACTATATCACCGTAAAACACAAAGATAAGAGCAAGCCCGACAAACATAAAATAAAAACAGGTTTCATAATATTGCTTAAATAATTGACTGATTATTTTTTTATCCTTTGATTTTTATATAGATTTCACTTTGTATTTGATTGTCTGTTAAAACAATAGTCTTTGAAAATAACCCGTTTTGAGTTTCTTCGATTGCTTTAAACAGACCGTTCTCATATAATTTTTGATTTATATTTTCCGACGGAATCAGGTTTACAGTCATAACTGTATTGAGTACAAATTTTATATTGTTCGATCCGGTAGCCGTAAATTCCCATAAAGAAACCGAGTTTAAAATATCATTAAGTAAAACCCGTTCGCCCCCTATGTCTTTTAAGGGCTCTTTTATAATCGTGTAATCGCTGGCTTCTTGCTTTTGAATTTGCACGGCATAAAGTTCGTTTTTGTTAGAAACAAACACATCTATATTAACATACAATATATTTCCGGTTTCATCTGTTCTGATTACGCCGCCGTTTTTCATATAGATAGTGTCGCTGTCCGTATGAATTGTTTGTTCTATACTTTGACAAAAAGTATTTAACTGCTTGATGTTTTGATAGTTCGTTTGCTGTATTGTGTATTCGCTTACACCGTTTGATTTCGGTAAAAGAAATAAACTGAGTATGAACGATAATATAACTGTAAATGAAACAAGACTTACAACAATAAGGGATTTTTTTGATTTAGATATCGTAATATTTTTTTCAACAATGAGCGTTTCGGTTTCCTTATCATAAAGTAATTCGTCTTTTGAAACAGAAAAAAATTCGGCAAGAGCATTTAACGACGCTTCTCCCGGCAACCCCAAACCGTTTTCCCATTTTGCAACTGCACTCCTGCTTACAAATATTTTTTTAGCAAGTTCTTCTTGTGATAGCCCTTTATCGGCACGCAATTTTTTTAATTTTTCATTAAACTGCATAACGCTAATCCTTATTATAGAAATTTACGTTATCATTATAGCATAAAAAAGACAGAGAATTATAAAAAATGACTGTTACTTCTATAAATCCGGGTGTTACTTTTGATACTATTAACCACGTTTGAATCGCTTCATTAAATTGAAACTGAAGTCATTTTGCGTTGCTATTTCCGTAAGGATATTTTCTCTGACGCAAATTCTGTTAGAACGCGGGAGCAAGTTTACGGCAAAAGAAAATCTGGCGTTCGTTTCCGATCTATTGAAAGGCCCCCCGGAAAAGGACTCCAGAAAAAAATTATTGACAATCTTGCCTTTTATGATGTATATTTATATCGAGAAAACGCGGTTTGACGAAACAAATGCACTTGTGGACAGGCTGAAAGCGTGTACAAACGCTACCCCTTACTCCGCCAGCATCCGCACACAGCAGTGCATTTACATAAAATAATATTTTTACGGAGAGAAAACCGTTCGGGCTTCGATCTGAACGGTCCGAAAGTAAAACGATGTTCGGTTATATGAATTGTTTTAATGCAATCGGCCTTGTTTTTGTGGCGGCAATGATGATACCCAACGTTATCTTTGCCATAAAAATCAGGGACGGTTTCAGAAATATGTACCACAATAAATTTGCGGAAATGACGGAACAGATCTCGCGTTATGCGTGCATCATTCTGATGGTTTTCAATATTCCGTACACATGGACGGGCTTCTGGTTTCCCCTTGCTAAATCGCTGTATATCATCGTCAACGCAGCGCTCATTGCCGCCTATCTGATCATTTGGGCCGCGATGAACAAACGAGACGGAATGGTCCGTGCGGTATTGCTTTCAGCGATTCCTTCATTGATTTTTTTCTTTTCCGGCGTAATGCTCGGCAGTATTTTTCTCACGGTATCTGCAGTATTTTTTGCCGTATCGCATATTCTCATTTCGGTAAAAAATGCACAGAAAACCGATAAACCTCCGTTGAAAAAGAAAATACTCCTATCCTTTACAGCGATTTTTGTGTCGTTTGCCGTTCTGCTCTGCGCAGTATCCGGCGGAGCAGTATATCTGCAATCAAAATCGTTAAGCGATCTGACAAACATGTCCGCCGCGGAAATGATCGATTACTGCTGCACGGACAAAAACGCTAAAATCAGCGTGGCAACAATAGAAGCCGGAGAGATCAGCTATTGCGTTTACGGACAAAACGTCGATCAGAATGCCGTTTACGACTATGAAATCGGTTCTGTCAGCAAAACGTTTGTCGGGCTTATGTTTGCAAAGGCTGTAAGCGAAGGCAAAGTCTCTCTTTCCGACAGTATTTCAGTGTACCTCGATTTAGAAGAAGACCGATATTTTCCGACGTTGGAACGCCTTCTGACGCATACTTCAGGCTACGCTCCTTACTACTTTGAATGGCAAATGGCCGGCAACAGGTTTGCGCAGATTTCAAACGATTTTTACGGAATCGGCAAAGACGCGTTGCTGAAAAAGGTCAAAAACATCCGGCTTAAAAATAAGGACTATCCCTTTGCCTATTCCAACTTCGGCCTGTCTGTAGCGGGACTCGTGCTGGAAAAAATCTACGGGAAAGAATTTACCGCCTTAATGAACGAATATATCAGGGAAGAATTATCTCTCAACGATACCAAAGCGGCAAAACAAAGCGGAAATCTCGAAGGCTATTGGAAGTGGAGCGACGGCGACGGTTATCTCCCCGCCGGTTCCATTATTTCAAATATAACCGATATGGCGGACTATCTCAGTCTTTATCTCGGCGAAACAACTTCTTATTTTGCGGATACTTATCGAGAATTAAAGAAAATTGACGCCAATCATCCGAGTTACGAACAAAGAAACATCCGTATGGATTCCGTCGGCATGACGTGGATGATCGACAACAAAAACGATATAATTTGGCACAACGGCGGAACAACTGCCTATAACAGTTATATGGGATTTTACAAGGATAAAAGCAAAGGGGTTGTGATCTTGAGCAACCTTTCGCCGAACGAAAAGATCTCCGCAACCGTAATCGGCACAAAACTGCTTTTAGGCTGAGCCGAACTTGTATTTTTAATTGAAAAGGGGCTTGCCGTACGCAAGCCCCTTTCTTAACTGAAAATTAAGGAAAGTCCCCTTTCAACGTTTTAATCCGCCCGCTGCTCGATCATCGCCTTTACCTTCATCAGACGGGTCAGGCTTCCGCGTTCGTTTTCTTCTAGCTTCATCGTGATATAAGAGATGGTCTCCTGCAGATCCGGAATCATGACGTATTCCAAGGCATTGACGCGCCGCTTGCTCTTTTCGATCTCGTCCGCCAGCATCATCATTGTCTTTTCCGTCTCTGCCAGTTTAACCAATTTGACGAGCACTTTCCCGACGAGAGCGACCGATAAATCCGCCTCGCTCGTCATTCCCACAAACGAATAGGGATACGGCTGTTCCGAACGCGATTCCTTCAGCCGCAGTTCCGGCACGCTTACGCTCATGATGTTTTTCGTCCCGTAATCGAGATCGACCGTAACGGAAGGAATCGCAAACGCAAGTTCGATCTCTTCCGTGGAAAGAAAACTCCGCGCCACGGCAAACTGCTTCAAAACGGCTACCACATCGTTCTCCACCTCGTCGCGCATGCACTTGTTTTCGCGGACGACAACGGAAAAGCGGCGGACCATCTCATCCGTCTTATCCTTCAGCAGCTTATGACCGCGGATCGCGGTTTTCAGGCGCGCTTTCAGTTTTTTCAGTTCCATCCGCGTGGGATTTACGTTAATTCTTGCCAACGGAAAACCTCTTTACTCGTTTTTGTCTAAATATTGATCGATATATTGGCGTTTGATCCGCTTCAGTTCAGACTGCGGCAGAATGCGCATCAGCCTCCAGCCGAGATCGAGCGTGTCGACAATGCTGCGGTTTTTCTCAAACCCTTGCGCGATATACTGCTTTTCAAACGCCTCCGCGAATTTCGCATAGAGCCGATCGACTTCGGATAGCGCCGCGTCGCCCAAAATTGCCGCGAGTTCCTTGGATTCTTTTCCCCGCGCATAAGCGGCGAAAAGCTGATTCATCGTATCCGCATGGTCTTCCCGCGTTTTGCCCGCGCCGATTCCCTTGTCTTTCAGACGGGAAAGCGAAGGCAATACGTCGATCGGAGGCAAAATCCCCTTTTTGTACAGTTCTCTGGAGAGAATGATCTGCCCTTCCGTGATATATCCGGTCAGGTCGGGAATGGGATGCGTTTTATCGTCTTCCGGCATCGTGAGAATGGGAATCTGGGTAATCGATCCCTTTTTCCCCTTAATCCGCCCCGCACGCTCATACATGGCGGCCAGATCGGTATAGAGATAACCGGGGTAACCTCTTCTCCCCGGCACTTCCTTCCGCGCCGCCGAAATTTCGCGCAGAGCTTCGCAGTAATTGGTGAGATCGGTAATGATGACGAGAACGTGCATGCCCAGTTCATAGGCGAGATACTCCGCCGCAGTCAACGCCATTTTCGGCGTCGCCACGCGTTCGATCGCGGGGTCGTTTGCGAGATTGGTGAAGAGAATCGTCCTTTCGATCGCTCCCGTCTTCTTAAAATCGCGGATAAAATAATCCGCTTCCTCATAGGTGATGCCGACGGCGGCAAAGACGACCGCGAATTTTTCCGCGCTGTTGAGCACGCGCGCCTGCCTTGCAATCTGCGCGGCAAGTTCGGCATGCGGCAATCCGCTCATGGAAAAAACGGGGAGTTTCTGTCCCCTGACCAGCGTATTCAGTCCGTCGATCGCGGAAATGCCCGTCTGGATAAACTCATTCGGATAATCGCGCGCCGCCGGATTGATGGGCTCGCCGTTTACGTCCATGCGCTTCGCCGCAATGACGGGGGCGCCGCCGTCCCTCGGGTTTCCCATTCCGTCGAACACTCTGCCGAGCATATCCTCCGAAACGGCAAGCTCCAGCGAATGTCCCAAAAAACGCGCTTTGCTGGTCGCGATCTGCAGTCCCTGGGAACTTTCAAAAAGCTGAACGAGCGCCTTGTCACGATTAACTTCCAGCACCTTTCCCCGGCGGATCTCCCCGTTATTCTGCTTGATTTCGACCAGCTCATTGTACTTTACGCCTTCGACGCCCTCCACGAGCATCAGCGGCCCGACGACCTCTTTGATCGTCTTATATTCCTTTAACATCAGTCGTTTCCTCCGTTCGAGAGCGATTTGATGCTTTCTGCGATTTCTCTGGAAATCGCGTCAAACGTTTCGATTTCCGCTTCGGGAATGTATTTCGCGCGGCCTATCTTCTCCCGGACAGGCAGGCTGATCAGGGAAGCATACTCCACGTCGCGCGCCAAAGCCTCGTTTCCCAGACGATGGAAATCGTAAATCAGCTTCATCATCTGATACTGCTTCTCCAAAGACGCGTAGGTATCCACTTCGTGAAACGCGTTCTGGTGGAGATAATCTTCCCGGATGGATTTTGCCGTCTCCATCGTCAGCCGATCCTTATAGGACAGCGCGTCCGCGCCGACCAGGCGGACAATTTCATTCAATTCGGCTTCTTCCTGTAAAACGGACATGGCAAACTGGCGCAGTTTGGAAAAATCCGCGGCAATATGCTCGTTATACCAATCCGCAAGGCGATCCGCGTAAAGAGAATAGGAGATCAGCCAGTCAATCGCAGGGAAATGCCGCTTATAGGCGAGTGCGGAAGAGAGCCCCCAAAATACTTTTACGATGCGGAGCGTTGCCTGCGCAACCGGCTCCGACAGATCGCCGCCGGCCGGCGATACCGCGCCGATCGCCGTGATGGAACCGAAGCGCTCTTCCTGTCCGCACACGCGCACGATGCCCGCCCGCTCATAAAATTCGGCGAGACGGGAAGAGAGATAAGCGGGATACCCTTCTTCTCCAGGCATCTCCTCCAGCCGTCCGGACATTTCTCTGAGCGCCTCCGCCCAGCGGGACGTCGAATCCGCCATGATCGCGATGTTGTATCCCATATCGCGGAAATACTCCGCGATCGTGATTCCCGTATATATGGATGCCTCCCGCGCGGCGACCGGCATATCCGAAGTGTTGGCGATGAGGACCGTACGTTTCATCAGCGGTTCTCCCGTCTTCGGATCCTTCAGTTCGGGAAATTCATTTAAAACGTCCGTCATTTCGTTTCCGCGCTCGCCGCAGCCGATGTAGACGATGATATCGGCATCCGCCCATTTCGCGAGCTGATGCTGTACGACAGTTTTTCCGCTGCCGAACGGCCCCGGCACCGCTGCCACGCCGCCCTTTGCGACCGGAAAAAGAGTATCGATTACCCGCTGCCCCGTCACCATGGGCATGCTCGGGGACATTTTTTCCATATAAGGTCTGCCTTTTCTGACCGGCCATTTCTGAAGCATGCAGATCTCACGCGTTTCATCGCCGCTCCTTAACACTGCGACGGTCTCGGTGATATTGTATTCCCCGTCCCCGTTGGAGACGACTTCCCCTTCCGCCCCATGCGGAACCATGATTTTATGGCGGACGACCGCCGTCTCCTGGACGTAGCCGAGTTCGTCCCCCGGCTTGACGCGGTCGCCGACCTTTGCCGTCGCATGATACGTCCACTTTTTTTCCCGATCCAGGTTATGAACGGAAATTCCCCTGGAAATCCGATCGCCGTATTTCTCGTAAATCTTTTCCAAAGGGCGCTGAATGCCGTCGAATATACTCTCGATCAATCCGGGCGCCAGCTCCACGGAAAGCGGTTCTCCGGTGCTTTCCACCGATTCTCCGGGGCCCAGTCCGCTGGTCTCCTCATAGACCTGCACGGACGCCCTGTCTCCTCTCAATTCGATGATCTCTCCGATCAGCTTTTTCTCGCTGACCCGAACGACGTCGAACATCTTGCAGTCCGCCATATTTTCCGCCACGATCAGCGGTCCGGAAATTTTTACGATCTTTCCCTGCATTTTCAGTCTCCTAATCTCTGTTTAAAATATCCACGCCCAGCGCGCGTTCCATTTCTCTGCGGATACAGCTCTCCCCGTAGCCGTTGCTCCCCGCGCCCGACGGAACGGGTATGATGATCGGATAGGGCATGTTGACATAGCGCCGGACAACGTCGTCGATTTCCTTTGCCAGGGTATCCGTAATAAAGATAATCGCATAGTCCTTCGCCAATTTCTTTACGAGGTCGCGCGCCTTTTCGACGTGATCCACGCCGTACGCGTCCACGCCGCCGGCCTTGAACGCCAGAACGCTGTCTCCGTCCCCGATAATCGCCATCTTACCCTTCATAGGCTTCCCTCAGTCTTTCCTGAATTTCAGATCTGTCCAATTTATTGATCAGACCTACCATTATGATGCGGAGATTCGTCAGTTCCGCGCGCTTGTAATAGCAGTAAAGCATAAACGGTGTACAGCCGGACATATCATACCGTTTCTTTTTAAAGTGCAGAAGCAGAGCGTCGTCGCTCAGCTTTTCAAACGCCGAAAGGGGTTTCGCTTCCGCCGCAGCGTCGATCGCCGCAAACGCGAAGTCGCTGAGATAAAAATATTTTAACTTTTCTTTCAGCGTCTCGAGCGGATCTTCGGAGAGCGCCTTTGCCTCGTTCTCCGTCAGGCGGCCTCCCGGAACCCGCATTTCGAGAAAACGGGCGTAATTTCTCGCCCGCAAAGCGCTTGACAGATTTGCGGTATCCGCCATCACGGAATAAAGCGCCTTCAGATCGCCGTTTTTGGCGGAGCATTCTTTTCTGTCCGCAAAAAGCGCCCGCTTCATCGCGTCTCCGATCCGCGCGCCCGTCGCCGTACCGTTGACAAACGCATTGTCGCAGTACAGCAACGCGGAAGCCATCGGAGGCGGAAAGGACGCATAATCGTCCGCCATAATTTTTTCTTCCATACGGGCCGGATCGATATCTCCGCCCGCCGTCAGCAGCGGTTCCGCACTGATTTTCAGATGCTTTGCCTTGATCAGCGCCTCCGCATTGTGATAATCGCTTTCGGCGAGAAAGAACCGCCGAAACGCTCTGCTCGGAGATACTTCCCGCACGAAGCGGTTGAGTTTTTCCCGCTCCGCGCGCAGCAGAGCTTCAAATTCCAGGGCAGATTCCGCGTTCGCTCCTTCGCCGAAATTCACTTCCCGCAGGATTTTCAGCGCGTCTTCCGCAGAATCTGCCTGGAGCATACGGTTGAAACGGTCTGCTCCCAAAAGATAATTCTCCGCCGATTTCGCGCGCGCATTCGCATAAAAAGGATTCCCTGCCATGCGCCCTCCCGTCAGCCGAACAGCCGGTCAGCCGTTTCCGATTCGATTTCCGGCTGAATTTCCTTCAATAACGTTTCAAACGTGAGGTCTTTGTCGCATTTCTCGTTTAAGAGCATCATTCCGCCCGAAAAAGCTCCTAGCTCATCGGAAACGGAAAGATTTTTTTTGCGGCATGCGGACAGAGCGCCGACCTCTCCCGCCGTCACGGGTGCGCCTTTCGCCAACACGACGAGGTCGCCGCGGTCCGCACACTGCTCCAGCATCTTTGCGATTAAGGCAATATACGTATCGTGATCCAGCGCGACCAGCTTCTCCAACGCGCGCGCATATACTTCGCCGAGCACTTCCTGTTTGGCAAAGAGAATCGCCTTGCGGATATCGAGATCTGCAACCGTTTCTCTGCGCGCGTGGATTTCCTTTACTTCTTCGCGCAAGAGCTCCGCCTGTTTGGAAGAATAAAGTTCCGCCCACTCCTCCGCGTCCCTCAGCGTTTCCGCACAGTTTTCCTCTGCGGTGAGGCGGATATTTTCCGCGCGCGCGGCAGCGTCGTCCAGAATTCTCTGAATAATTGCTTCTTTCCCTTCCATATCAAAGCATTAAAATTGAGATGACCAATCCCAAAATCGCATAGGTCTCTACCATTGCGGGGAACAGAATCAGCTTGCCGGAAAGCTTCTCATTTTTCGCAACGGCGTAAATTCCGCTGACCGAAGTCAATCCCTGAAAGATTCCCGAAATCAACCCGGTCAAAGCCAGCGGCAACGAAGCGAACAGCAGCTGCTCCGCCGGTAACGTCGCTACCGATCCGAGACCGATGATCGCGAATACGAACCCGTAAATCCCCTGCGTCGCAGGAAGAACGACCAAAATCAAAACCTTGCTGAATTTCTTCGCATCGTCTGCAAGCACGCCCGAAGCAGCCGAACCGGTAAAATACAGCCCGATCGCGGATCCGACGCCGCAAAGCCCCGCGCAAAGCGCAAGTCCCAAATATCCCATACTGAAAAACCTCCAATTATTTCGTTAAATTGATATATTCCATCTGCGAGCCGAGCGGCGCAAACAGCCGTCCTTCCCCGTCGTAGAATTTTGAAAAGAATTCGATGTATTGCAGGCGGCTGTCATGAATATACGCGCCCAACGCCCCCATCGCCAGATTGAATGCCTGACCGATCAGAATGACGAGCGGACCGAACACATAGCCGAATCCGCCTCCGCCGATGAGATCGGCCCCCATGTCGTTGAAAATACTCCCGACGATCATCCCCGAAAGCAGCAATCCGAAGAGCCTGGCGTAACTTAAGACATCGGACATCAAATTGATGACGCCGTATAGCGCGCCGAACCCCTTGGAAAATTTCCCGAACCCGCGTTCCTTCCGTCCCGCAGTAACCATCGCCAGGAGCAACGCAGCGACAAGCATGATGATTCCCGGCAGCTGCATGGTCTGGAAAAAGCGCTTCAGCCCGTCCGAGAATACGACGCTGGAATTCTGGTAGATCTTAAAGTAATCCATCAGGAAGGAAAATACCGCAAAAATCATGCCGATGAAAAACAGAACCCAGGTCAGCGCATCAAAAATACCGTCCGCAATCTTCCCTTTTCGGAAACTGTTAAACGCTTTCATGAGATATCCCGCCATGATATGAAGAACGCCCAGCCCCAGACAGAAGAGCAAAATCAACATCATGTTGGCGGTACTCATCTCGCGGTTAGCATTATCCGGCACGGGAGACGGCAGTATCTGAAACGGCAGCGCAACCCCGAAAAAGGAGCCGAATATGACGCCGAACAGAATCGTAAACAGTCCGCCGTAGAGAATAACGCCCATCAGTTTTTTAAAGCCGGTATCCCTTTTGATCGCCAGCTGAGCCGTCAGCCCCGCGGCAAATAAAACCAGCCCGTACCCGATATCCGCCATGATCAGACCGAAGAAAACCATATAGAAGAAAAATACGAGTTTGTTCGGGTCGATTTCGCGGTAATTCGGCACAGAGTACATGTTTGTCACAAACTCTGCCGAACGAATTACGGGGTTGTTCTTCAGCAAGGTCGGCGGTTCATCTTCTTCCGTCGGCTGAGAAAACTCCAAAAATATGGCGTTTGAAATTCCGTACAGCGCATTTTTGACGTCTGTTTCCCGCTCCTTCGGAAGATACCCCTCCAGCACAAATGCAGAGGCAGTACAGCGGAACTGCTCGCATGCTTTGAGCTTTTCAAGCTGAAAGCGATAAAAATCCGCCAAAATCTTCATATTCCTCAGATTAGCGGCGCGGTAGCAGGCTTTCTTCGTAATTTCCCATTCAAACACTTCGCACTCCGCTATCTCTTTCTCGTACGCCTTCTTTAAGTCTGACGGAGTTGTCTCCTCCCGGAACGGACAGGCGGAAAACCCGAGTTCGTTCATTTTTGCGGAAACGCTGTCCGCATCTGCCTTCATACAGATAACAGATACGACGGCAGCGCGGTCCTCCGCCAAAACATCAAATTCTCCCGCCGGAAAAGTTTCCAAAAAGGATTGCAGCGAAGCGAGATTTTCAAGCGGCAATGTGCCGAAAAAGCACTTTGTGGACAGCGTATCGCGAAAGTCGCAAAAACGCTCTTTCATGCCGAGAAAAGGAGACAGCTGCGAGAGAAGATTGGAATATCGGATCCGATTCGCCTTGTTATTTAAAAGGCGCTCCGTATATTCCTCCGTCTTGCTTACAACGTAAAACAACTCCACTTCGTTTCCCGGCGCGGACATAAATTCGTCGTAAGCGACGTCAAAGCCGTCTTTCGCCCCCTCCAGATCGCGCGGATAAAATTCGCTTTTCTTTGCCCGCGCCAGCTGTTCTTCCAGAAACGAAATCGCTCGATTCAAGCGGTCATAATCCTTTGTCAGGCGCTCTTTCAAATCAGCGTTGGCAAAAAAGCGGGTATCCTCGATTTCCTCCGTCTCCCGAAGTTCAACCGCTCCCGTACGGTGCAGCGCGTTTAAAATTCTTTCCCGCTCGTATGAAATGCCGATTAATTTGAGTTTGGACATTTCAACTATCGCCATTGCTCCACCACCTTTTTCGCAATGTTCTCCGCCGCCTCCTCGATGCGAGGCCGCGCAGCTGTTTTCAACGCTTCCGACTGCGCATTCCCCTCTTTCATGCGCTCAAGATAGCGCGCCTGTGCGGCAGTCTCCGCCTGTTTCAATTTCTCTTTCCGCAGTTTTTTTGAAGCATCGATCGCATTTTCTCTGATATTTTCCGCCTGCTCGTCCGCGGCGGACAAATCCGCCTTTGCGCGGAAATTCGCCTCTTTTACGATTTCATCTGCACGCGCTTCTGCTTCCAAAATAGATCCGATTACCTGATCAACCATCATCGACGCTTCCCTGTTAAAAACTTTTTTTCATTATACAATAATTTCGGAAATATGGCAAATGTTTTTATCATCAGAACAATGAACAGTTGCGCAACTTTTGTCTATTTCCTTCTCAATTCTCCTGCGTATCACAGGCTTATTGCTTCGGATGCGAAATCAGCGTTCATTCTTATTTTTGTGTAAAATTCAATAAAAATTTCTCAAATACTTGTCGCAAATACTTGCAAAATTTCATAAAATTTGGTATAGTATATCAGCACTGTGATGGGAGCATAGCTCAGTTGGGAGAGCATCTGCCTTACAAGCAGGGGGTCATAGGTTCGAGCCCTATTGTTCCCACCATCACCTGCGGGAATGGCTCAGTGGTAGAGCGTCGCCTTGCCAAGGCGAATGTCGCGAGTTCGAATCTCGTTTCCCGCTCCATTTTATTTCGAGGGGTTTAAGTCTCCCTTGACAAGGCGCCATAGCCAAGTGGTAAGGCACGGGTCTGCAAAACCCTAACCCCCGGTTCAAGTCCGGGTGGCGCCTCCAATTTGTCGCCGCTGTGGCGGAATCGGCAGACGCAAGGGACTTAAAATCCCTCGGAGTAACATCCGTATCGGTTCAAGTCCGATCAGCGGCACCAAAAAAACGAGAGGATTTAAAAATGCATCCTCCCGTTTTTTGTTTTTTTAGTAAACTGTAATCATTTTGTAGATTTTTTCAATTTATTTTTCCGTTTGCCGTCCCTTAATCGGTGCTATAAGGACAGCCGCCTGTCACTTTGTCGCCGATATGGCGATAAATTTATTTTGGAGAGTATTATATCTGTAAATTTAATCAATTTATTCTGCGCCTTTCAGCGCTTCTACCATATTGATCTTGCTGTTTTTTATCGCAATCAGCCCTCCTACCAGAAGAGACATGCCGAACGTGACCAGAATACTCACACAGTATGTCAGCGCACCGAGCATAATTTTCAGCTCATATTCGGTTGCAAGCAAAGCGATCAGTAAATGCAATACGCCCACTCCCGCCGGTATGCCGAAAATCACGCCGATTACCGTAAGCCACATATTTTGGCTTATCAGAAGCCCGCCTATTCGTTTATTCTGAAAACCTACTACTTTGAGCGTAGCGAGTTCTCTGTACCTCTCGGTATAGCTCATTACGCCGAGATTATATAATACGACGATTCCGAGTATTACCGCCGCAAGCGCCAAAAGCAGTACCATAGTATTCATTACATCCATAAAGCTGTCGTAGCTTTCCATTATCTTCGCCTTACTCTGCATACCCGAAATATAGTTTTGCATTTGAATATCGGTACTTAAAACATCGGTAAACGCCGCGCTGTAACCGCATTCCATTCCTATGCTTTCCGCATATTCTCTCGTCATCGTTATATTTTCTGTAACCACAGAGCGAAGCACCCCAGCAACTTTTATGTTATATACACGGTCGCTTCCGTAAGGAGAAAATACTACCGTGCTGCCCACGGGGTATTGATCCGACAACCGCATACAGACATAAGCTCCGCTGTTTGACAACTCTGATTGCTTGCCTTCTGTATCGATAAAACCAATCTTGCCGTTATCTACCGTATAAATATCCAAAAGCCTCGTTTCCCCGTCCGCTTCGCCGCTCAACGAATAGAGTATATCTGCGTTATACGCGGCGGCAAAATCCTCTGCCTGTTCCGCGGTTACCGTTTCGGTAAAGTTTACGCGCGTTTCATATTGATAGATATCCCGATCAATCGTATTTAAAAAGCCCGTCATTGTGTCTTTCATACCAAGGCCGCCCACAAGCAGAATCGTGCAGCCGATTACGCCGATCAACGTCATGACAGAACGCGATTTATGGCGCATCAGGTCCCGTATATTCCATCGCGTTCCGAACGAGAGACGATTCCAAGCTTTTGTTTTTTCTCCGGGCAGCGGCTTGACCTTTTTGGGAGTGTACGGACGAAGCGCATCCGCCGCAGTCCCCTTAAGCAAGGAACGAACGGAAAGGAAACTTATGAACGTCAGAAAAGCAATAACTGCAAAGATAATGATCCAACAGTAATAAGGCATATGCAACGACCAATCCGGCATATCGAGATAAGTCCCCATCATTCCGTCCGGATTGACGATTATTGCGGCAATGCCGTATCCCAATCCTATTCCCAGCAGAGAACCGACCGCTCCGAGAAACAGCCCGTATGCCGTAAAATGCCTTATAATTTTGCCATTCTGAAATCCGAGCGCCTTCAAGGTTCCGATCTGCGTTTTTTCGCTGACACAGATGCGGTGCATTGTGGTTATCATGGTAAGGATTGCAATGGCGAGGAAAAGCACGGGCAATACGGAAGCCATTGTCTTTCCCTCTTCGATCTCGCCGCTCACGCCGGCATAACTCTTATGTAAATCTTTTTCAATCAAAAGCGTAGTTTTGCCGAGGACGGCGTTAACCTCGCTTTGCAGCGTCTCTTTATCCAAATCAGAGATAATATTGATCTGCGGATAAATCATAAAACCGTTCATAGCCGATTTTACGGTTTCGGGAGAAACGTAAGCAAAACCAAAAGATTTGAAATCAGGCATCAGCTGATTTTCGTCAGCCGTGCAGATCATGTACTCGCTGCTCTTGCAAAGCCCCACTATCTCTGCGCTTATTTCAACGTTGCGATATACAACGGTGAGGAGATCGCCGATTTCAAAGTGATTTGCTTTGGCGAATTGATCCGACAGCCAAATGCCCTCTGAAGTCTGGTCATACTTTTTTCCCGACGTAATGAGCATCGTCGAAACGGTATAATCTTCTAAAACTGTAAGGGCAAGCGATTGATCGGCGCCGCTCAATCCGACATTGACCGAAAAGAAGCGGCTCGCCTGATTCACCCCGTCGATTTTTTTCACGGCATCGATGTCTTCTTCGGAAAAGCCCTGATCATGATACAGGCGGTAATCCGCATAGCAGGTCTGCTCAAAAAACAAATTTGAATCGATCTCCATACTGTACCACTCGGCATTAAACCCCATGAAAATGCCCATGCCGATAGCGATCATGATGATCATAGATATGAACTGCGCCTTGTACTTCCAAGCGGTTCTCAGCAATTTACGCCAAAGCATTACCAGTCCACCTCATCTGCACTCAAAGGATGTTCCTGCGCTTCGCAGGCCTTAATTCTGCCGTTTTTCACCTTGACAACCACGTCAGCCATTTTAGCAATGTTCTGATTATGCGTAACAATCACGATCGTCTTTCCGTAATTACGGGCCATAGACAAAAGCAATTTCAGAATCAGCACGCCCGTTTCGCTGTCGAGCGCGCCCGTAGGTTCGTCGCATAAAAGAATCTTCGGATTTTTTGCCAATGCGCGCGCTATGCTTACCCTCTGCTGTTCCCCGCCCGAGAGTTCCGCCGGAAAGTTCTTCAAATGGTCTGCAAGCCCCACTTCTTCTAGCATTTTTACGGGATCGAACGCATCCCCGGCAATTTCTTTTACAAGAGCAACGTTTTCATACACGGTAAGCGTGGGGATAAGATTGTAGAACTGAAAGACAAATCCCACCGTTTCCGCACGATATTCGGCCAGCTCCTTTTCCGACAGCTTGGAAATGTCCTTTCCGCAGACCGATATCCTTCCGCTCGTCGGGCTGTCCAACCCGCCCAACAGGTTTAAGAGCGTGCTCTTCCCCGCTCCGCTCGGCCCGAGTATTACGACAAACTTCCCTTCATCCAATGAAAGATTCGCTCCGTCCAACGCCTTTAATTTGTGATCGCCTGCCGTATATACTTTTGTTACATCTTGAAACTCGACTATCGCCATTTTTCTCTCCTTTGGTTCGCTTATGCGAACTACTGTCATGATAGTCTTTTTTTAAAACTTTGTCAAGTAAATCGCTGCCGAAACAGACGAAGAATCAGCGAATTTGAAAAGACTTTTCGCTTATGCGGGATCTGCTCCCCTGCCGATTTTGCGCAATTGCTTTTCTGTAAAGATTGTGGTATAATTTTAAGTATAATTAAAGTTCATATGTTTTGATTAAGGAAACAATATCGGAGAAATATATGAGATTGCTGCTCGCAGAGGATGAAAAGGCTTTATCAAAAGCGCTAACCGTCCTGTTAAAACACAATAATTACTCGGTTGACGCCGTATACAACGGTCAGGAGGCACTGGAATATCTCGAAGCAGATATCTATGACGGCGTTATTCTCGACATCATGATGCCGAAAGTCGACGGACTGACCGTATTGAAAACAATACGGGAAAAGGGCAATACCGTCCCCGTGATTCTGCTGACCGCGAAGTCTGATTTAAACGACAAGATCACCGGGCTCGACTACGGCGCCGACGATTATCTTGCAAAGCCCTTTGCAATGCAGGAACTGCTGGCGCGCATCAGGGCGATAACGAGGCGCAGGGACGGAAAAATGGACGGCGTCACGCTTTCCTATAACGGGGTACAGCTGAAAAGGCTTACGTTTGAACTTTCCTATCAGGGTAAATCCGTGAAGCTGAACAACAAAGAATTTCAGATGGCGGAGATGTTCATCGGCTCGCCCGGGAGAGTGTATTCCGTAGACTATTTTATGGACAGAGTATGGGGATTTGACAGCGAAGCGGAAATGAACGTAGTTTGGGTATACATCTCTTATCTGCGCAAAAAGATAAAAGAGATAGGGGCGCCGCTGAAAATCACTGCCAACAGAAATGTCGGGTATTATCTGGAGCGCGCCGATGATTAAAAAGCTGCAAAAAAAATTCATTCTGATTGCGACGGGCGTCATATTTGCCGTCGTCGCGGTTCTGCTGACCGCGATCAACGCGGCAAATTACGCCGATATAGACAGGACCGCAGAGAAAAAGCTGGATTTTATTATCAGCAATCACGGAGAAATGCCGCGGGCGTCGCAGGATAATCAGCGCGATGACATGAGACCTCCTGAAGGAGGTTTTTCACCTGAAATGCCGTATGAAACGAGATATTTCACGGTGACGATCCTGGAAAACGGAAAAACAGAGGTAACGCTCGATCATATTGCCGCTGTCGACTCGGATACCGCCGAAAATTACGCCAAGTCCCTGTATGAAAACGGCAGATATGCCGGTTACCGCGGTGATTATAAATACAGAGCCGTTTCGGAGGAAGGCGTCGGCACGACTTACGTCTTCCTCGATTGCAGCCGCGAGTTAGATACTTTCCGCACGTTTCTTTGGACGAGTATCGCCATCGGAGGCGCCGGCATTCTCGTCGTATTCGCGCTCATCCTGCTGCTCTCCAATAAAGTGGTAAAGCCTTATGCTGAAAGCTACAACAAACAAAAACAATTTATTACCGACGCCAACCATGAACTGAAAACGCCGCTTGCCGTCATTAAAGCGACAAACGAAGTGATAGAGATGGAAAACGGCGCAAGCGAATGGACGCAGACGATAGAAAAACAGGTCGCGCGGCTGACAAGCCTTACCGATCGGTTAGTGTTTCTGTCGCGTATGGACGAAGAGCATTTCCCCTGTGATATGAGCGAATTCAATCTTTCGGAAACGGCAAAGGAAATAGCCGCCCCCTTTGAAAGCCTTGCCATTATGCAGGAAAAAGTTTTTAAATGCGATTTCGGATCAGACGTTTTGCTGAACGGCGATACCTCTCTGATCGGTCAGCTTATCAACATCCTATTGGATAATGCGTTCAAATATTCGGACGAAGGCGGTTCCGTAACCCTCCGGATCGGGGCGGATGGAAAATGCAGGTCTATCACGGTAACGAATACATCCGACAAAATCGATACGGATCACCTTGACAAGCTCTTTGATCGCTTTTACCGTTCGGATAAGTCCCGCAATTCCGAAACAGGAGGCTTCGGAATCGGGCTTTCGGTGGCAAAGTCGATCGTACATTTGCATAAAGGAAAAATAACGGCGCAAAGCCCCGACGGCAAACAAATGATCTTTACCGTTACCTTCTCCTGACTGAAACTAAAAAATTATTGAAAAAAAGACTGCGAAAACGCGGTCTTTTTTAAGTTCATCTAAATTTTGCGATATATACTGAATGCGTAAAAAGGAGACGATCTCATGACTTATCAAGACATCTTCAAAAGATACGAGCTGAAATTTCTCATAACCGACGAGCAGTTGAAACGGATGCAGGAAGTTATGCGCGAACACGTCGAGCGCGATAGATTCGGCAGGAGTGCAATCTGCAATCTTTATTACGATACGCCGGATTTTCTTCTGATCCGGCGTTCGCTGGATAAGCCTTTCTATAAAGAAAAACTGCGCGTCCGAAGTTACGGCGTGGCGAGTTCCGAAAGCACCGTCTTTGCGGAACTGAAGAAGAAATATGATGGCATCGTCTATAAACGCAGAATTTCCATGACGGAAAGTCAGTCAGTAGAATTTTTACAGGGGCGTCTTCCCCCGCAATCGCAGATTTCAAGAGAAATTGCTTATATGTTCGAGTATTATAAAATGCTCGCTCCGGCCGTTCATCTCTCGTACAAGCGGGAGGCTTTTTACGGAAAGGAAGATAAAAACCTGCGCATCACCTTTGACAGTGAAATTCTTTACAGGACTTACGATTTGAGTCTGCAAAAAGGGATTTACGGATCGCCTATACTGTCGGACGGAACATATTTAATGGAGATAAAAACCGCAACGGCGATTCCCCTGTGGCTTACGGCATTTCTTTCGCGGGAGAAAATCATGAAAACTTCGTTTTCAAAGTACGGAAAGGCTTATATCAGCATTTATCATAAATTGAAAAAAGGAGAACAGCTCTATGCTTAATTCAATGTTATCGATTTTTTCAGGAATTTTCGATACCCAATCGCAGGAAGTGATCTCTGTCGGCAACTTTTTTCTCTGCATCGGCGTCGCAATCGTACTCGGTATGGGAATCGCTTTTCTATGTACATTCAAAGCCGGCTCTACAAAAAGTTTTTTCATCTGCCTGTCGGTCGTTCCTGCCGTCGTGTGCGTAGTGATTATGATGGTAAACGGCAACATCGGCGCGGGCGTTGCCGTGGCGGGTGCGTTCAGCCTGGTGCGTTTCCGGTCTGCCCCCGGGACGGCGAAGGAAATTGCGGCTATATTCCTTGCAATGGCTATCGGTTTGATTTTAGGCATGGGATATATCGCATACGCGGCGCTGTTTGCGGTCATCATAGGCTTGTTTATGTTCGGACTGAATATGATCTCTCGCAAACAAAAAAAGTTTATTTCGGAAAAAACCCTGAAGGTTACCATTCCCGAAGATCTGAATTATGCGGATATTTTTAACGATATCTTCGAGGATTATACGAACAGCTGTGAACTTACCCACGTCAAGACGACAAATATGGGAAGTCTTTACAAACTGACTTACAGAGTAACGCTGAAGAATGCGCAGAGCGAAAAGCAAATGCTGGATGAAATGCGCGTGCGGAACGGAAATCTCGAAATTGCAATTATGAATCAGGAGGGCGAAAGCTATGAACTGTAAAAAATCTTTAACGCGTTTTTTTCACTATAGCCTATGTCTGATACTTGCGCTCGGCATCTTACTGACGGGGTGTGATTTATGGGAATTGAAGCCGGATAGCGGCGTCAACGGCGGAAACAACACGGATACGGAAAACGGCGCGGAAGCGGAATTGCCCGATATTTTTGATGATGAAGAATATGAAATTACTGACAACACATTTTCGGTAACGACAGACGCTGCGGACGGTTATACCCTGGAAAACAATATCTGCACAATAACGGCAGCCGGCGTTTATACCTGCACGGGAAGTCTTGCCGACGGTCAGATCATCGTCGATGCAGGCGACTCCGACGTGGTGGAAATCGATCTCAAAACGGTGGAAATTGCCTGTTCCTACGGCGCGCCTGTTCTTATTCTCAATGCCGACAAAGTGGAAATATCCGCGAAAAAAGACACGAAGAATATCATCATAGACAAACGGACGACTTGTGAAGAAACAGACGAAACCGCTGCGGCAATTTACAGTGAATGCGACCTGAAAATCAAGGGCAACGGAGAATTGTCCGTAAAAACTTCGCTCAATAACGGGATCCATACGAAGGACGATCTGGACTTGAAAAATCTGACTTTATATGTTTCTGCGCCGAATCATGCGATCAAGGGGAACGATTCGATCACTTGCGAAAACGCGACGATAACGGCTGTATCCACCGGCGGAGACGCATTGAAGACGAGTAATTCCGACATTTCAGACAAGGGCAATCAGCGCGGCACTATAACGGTAAACGGCGGTTCCCTTGAACTATATGCATGCTGCGACGGGATCGACGCTGCTTATGACGTGATTATTACGGACGAGGCAAAGGTAACGATTTATACGAATACCTATTCCTCTTACACGACGGAACGGGTAGAAAAATCCGAAAGTACGATGTATTTCCGCTTTCCGGGCAGCGGTATGGGAATGCGGCCGGGACAATCATCTTTTCCGTATGCTTCCTACCAGTATTCGGTACTGTTTACGCTGAACGACGGCAGTGAAGTATGGGAAAACCTTTCAACATCCGAGACTATAGGCTCTTACATTTTTTATCAAGTGAGCCTGCCCGCAAACGCTTCCGCTTTCTGCCTGTACGCTTATAATTCATCCCAGACGCCGCAGAGTACAGATTCATACGCCTATCGCACGGAGAAGAAAAATTTGAATACATCTTATGATACGTTTTATATCAGCGGAATCTCCGGCAGCACCCTTTCGGGCGGTTGGACGAACTATTCCACTGTCACGTCGCAAGGTCCGGGCGGATTCGGCGGCATGGGAGGCGGATTCGGGCAGGAAGGCAATCCGAATGCGGCGGAATTTTCCTGCAAAGGAATAAAGGCCGATAACGCCATATCGGTTGAAAGCTGCACGATTACCGTTTCCTCCTACGATGACGCCCTTCACGCGAATAACGATGTTTTGCTTGAAAACGGCAGTTACGGCCAGGGTAACATAACGATCAGTTCGGGAACGCTTATGCTGACTTCAAAGGACGACGCGATCCACGCTGATCAGGATTTCAACGGTATCGGCGGCAATTTGACGGTAACTGCCGCTTATGAAGGAATCGAATCCAACCGCATGTACTTTAACGGCCTTACGGCTTACGTTTATGCCTCGGACGACGCCGTCAATGCGGTGGCAAGCGGGAATTATAATCCGCTTATCGAAGTATGTTCCGGGCTTATTGATTTGGAAGTGCCGAGCGGAGATACCGATACGATGGATTCTAACGGCAGCATCAAAATTTCAGGCGGCGTCGTTATTCTTAAAAACGGGCAAAGCGGGAACAGTATGACCGGCGGTACAATCGACTGTGACGGAAGCATTTCTGTTACGGGCGGAATCGTCATTGCGATCGGCGCGGCGGGCAATGTGATAAGCGGCGCTAAAAGAAATACGTCGGTATCCTTTTCTGCAGGCAGTTACACATTGAAAAATACAGACGGAACCACAGTTGCCGAATTTACGCTGAGCAGCACGCATAAGGGATATATAATCTATATCGGCACGGGTGGGACATACACGCTCTATTGTGATAATAATTCCGTTTTAAATTTCAGTTTTTAATGATGCAAGTTGGTGTCACTTATATTAAAAAATCCTCCGCAAACAGGCGGAGGATTTTTTTACACGATGATGCAATAAGTTATCTTTTATTTTCGGTCAGGCAGGTTTGAAGTCTTTTTCTCCTCTTCGTCTTTTGAGATATGACCTTCTCTCCTTCCGATTAACAACGCAGCCACCGGGTTTTTCGCAGCGTAACGGTAAAAGCATATTGCCGTTTTGATTCAGGCGGCTATCCATTTCGCCCTGCAATCATTTGATAAATTCAACATGGATATCTCCGTTGTTTCCGCTCAAGTTCAGGTACTTTTCACCGCCTTCCTTTTTTTCCGGCAAATTCGATTCCCCTTTTTTGATGCTGCATTCGATTGAAAAGTCGTCCCATCCGCCGACAAGCGAGCCTGTAATATCGCCGTTCTTTACTGTCGCTTCCATACCTTTTCCGACAAAAAGCTCTTCAAATACAATATCCCCTCCGTTTGACGAAAGAGAAATCTCCCCGCTGACCGCCAGAGAAGATACCGTTATCGCTTCGTTTGTCGTCCTGACGTCCAAACGGGTCAAACCGTCGAGCGGGACGCGTATTTTGATCGTGCGATATTCTTTTGCGGGTTTCGTGCCGATAAAATCCGTCCAATCTTTGTCGAAAACAAGTTTTACCGTCAGTTCACTGCCCGAAAGAGAAATATCGTAAAATTCTTTCTCGCTTTCCGCGCAGTCGATGTGGATGCGTCCGTCGTCGGAAATACCCACTTCGACCGCCCGATCCTCTGCGTCGACGCAGAGAGCCGTTATCTCCGCGTCCCCGGAATCATAATTCCGCGCGGTAAACGTTCCCCCGTCTGAACACGCGCCGAACAGAGCGGAAAACGGTAAAAGTGCCGCTACGATTAAAAAAAGAATTGTTTTTTTCATAAATAACCTCCTGTCGTCATTGACTTGACTTTTCGATTTATCCTGTATTATAATCATGATAAACCTTTTTGTTACACAAAAGTCAAGAAAAAAAGAGGCATTATGGAAAAAATTTTTTCAATCGAAAAAGCGGCAAAAGCAGCCGGTACGACAGCGGAAACATTGCGCCATTACGACCGGATCGGATTGGTAAAGCCCTGCAAAACAGATGAATGGACGGGTTACCGCTACTATTCGGAACGGGAACTTGTCCGACTGAATACCGTCCGCGCGCTGCGCTGCATGGATCTTTCGCTGAAAGAAATAAAAGAAATCCTGGAATTGGACGACTTTGAAAAGATCATTTCGCTTCTAAAACAGGCAGAGCGAAAAGCAGATCAAAAAATGAAAGAATTGACCGACGCCAAGTGTAAAATTCAGAGGGCAAGGCAATTTTATGAGGAAAAACGCACCAATCAAGCGCAAAGAGAGAGCGCGTTTGTACAGACTTTTCCGGAACGGGTCATTCTGCTTTCCGACAGGCTGACGGAGCCGACTTTGGATAATCTGTGGGACTACCATCGTCATTTTTATGCGCAAGTCGGAGAAGAGAAGAAAAAAGATTTTTCCTTTGAAGATCTCGCCGGAATTTACGAATCGGAAGGCCGCGCGCACTTATTTGCTTTATGTACGCGTTTTACACCCGCAGAAGGGCTGCTGTTTTTGCCGCAGGGAGATTATCTCTGTCTCGATTGTACGGAGAAAACGCGCCGAGCGGCAATTGAAGAAATAAAGCGCACGGCGGAAGCGGAATATGCCGTTAAACCCCAATTTATTCTTTCCATTGTCGTGATATCAGGCATCCTGCAATGGAATTATCAGGTCCAGATTTACATCGGAAAAAGCGAAAACGTTAAAACAGACTGCCCTGCACCGTCGACTCGATAAGCAAATTTCAATCAGTTAAAAAAGCGCCAGCTGCCGGTATTCCGTCTTTGGAACCGACCGCTCCCGTTTCAGACCGGCAATCGCGGAGAGAAACGGAGAAGGTTCCCCGCTCGTCGTGAGAATCAGCTCTTCTTTCGCCCGCGTGATTCCCACATAGAAGAGCCTGCGTTCCTCTTCCGTATCCGTTTCTTCGCCCGTCGCAAGGGGCAGTAATTTATCGTTTATGCCGTAGAGGAACACAACGGGAAACTCCAGACCTTTCGCACCATGGAGGGTGGCCAGCCGGACTGCTCCGTCCGCAGGGTTTCCGTTTGGCAGCAAAACGTCGCCTTCTCCGCCCATGCGCATCGCTTCCAGAAATTCAGGCATATCCGCATAGCGCGCCGCATCGACCAGCTCCCTGAATGCCGCCGTCTCAATGTGCATATACGCCTGCCATTCGGCAAGTATCTTTCTCGGGCGCGACCGCAGCGTCGGCTGAAATTTCTCCTTCGCCCGGAGAAAAGCGGAGCGCCCGCCCAAAAACTCCTCTGCCTGAGCGGTTTCTTTTCCGTCGCAGATCGCGCCGAAAAACGAAAGCGTTCCGCTCACTTCCGCGGCTTCCAAAAAAGACTGGTCGCTCGCGGAGAGGCAGGGTATTCCCTCTTTCCGGAGACATTGCTCCACTGTACGGAGGGCTCTGTGCGTGCGCGCGAGAACCGCTATTTCACCGAAGGAATGCAGCTTTTCTTCCCGCCCTTTTCCCAGCATATCCAAGCCGCCTGCCATGCGCGCAATTTCTTTGGCGATAAAAATTCCCTCGGACAATGCAGATACGCACTCGGCAAGGCGCACGGCGGCGCCGTCTCTTTTGACGGGCAGCAGCGCGCGTTCCCCTTCGTTTGCGGAAATTGCCTGCAAAGCGCACTGCAGGACCTGCGGCGTGGAGCGATAGCTTTCGACGAGGCGGACCGTCAGCGTATCGGGATAATCCTCCCGCAGTTTTTGAAAGCAATCCGAGGCGGCGCCGCGGAACGCATAGATCGACTGATCGGGATCCCCGATCACGAACAGCCGCCCGTTTTCCCCCATCCATTTTTGAACGAGTGTATACTGCATGGAATTTACGTCTTGAAATTCGTCCACGTGCAGCCAGCCGAACGTTTTATTTCCGCGCTCCAGCGCAATGGAAAGCAGATCGTCAAAGTCCGCAACGCCCGCTTGGCACAGGCGCCTGCAATAAGCGTCGATGCTCTCGGATTTTTCGCCTTTTCCGTTTTTATACGCGGATACGTCGCTCAAAAAACGCCGCGGAGTGCATTTCATCCCGAATTCGGCAATCGTTTCCCGCGCGAGTTTCAGCTGCAACGCCCGTTCCGCAAGAGAAACATCGCCCAATATGGAATAACAGATAGAGTGAAAGGTTCCAATCGTGATTTTATCTGCCCGCTTCACCCGCGCACGGAGCCGTTCCCGCATCTCCTCTGCCGCCCGCACGGTAAACGTGACCGCACAGATTTCTTCCGGCTTTACGCCGTTTTCCACCAGCTGCGCGATGCGTTCTGTGAGCGTAAACGTCTTTCCCGTACCGGGACCGGCAATTACCGCCGTCACGCGGGAATCACTTTGCACTGCAGTTTCCTGTGCGACGTTTATGGTTCTTCCTGCAACAGGCGTATTTTTTTCGTTGTCCTGTTTGCAAACACTTTCTGTCGCGGGGGCGACAGCGATTTCGGGAATTAAACAGTCTTCTCCCGCGGCAATCTCCTCCAAAAAGGAGATCTGCCCGCTTGCATTTTTCAGTTCTTCGGATGTAAAAAGCGCGAGCTTGCCGTATTCTCCGTCAAACCCCGCCGATTTAATGACCTCTCCTGCACGCAGCCGGCGGATTCCCTCAGCAATCCTGCTGCCGCCCGCAAGCGTCAGATCTCCGGGCGACGCCTCGCGCAGGATAAACGATTCCGTTCCCAGTTTTTTCAGCATCTCCAGATACTTCTGCTCCGCGCGGTTTCCGCCGGCGGCAACGCCCAGAGACGCCGCGATCACTTCAGGCAGCGGCATGAGATGTTCAAAGGGCTTTGCATTTTCGGGGAGGAAGTTTTCCGGCCGCTCTGCGAGCTGTTCCAGCCGATGCAGCACGCCTATGGTGATCTTTTTCCCGCAGACGGGACAGCGGCCGCCGTATCGGTCTGTCTCCTGCGGCGTCAGGCTCAAATGGCAGTTCCGGTGCCCGTCCAGGTGATATTTTCCCTCCTCCGGGAAAAACTCAAGCGTTCCGGCAAATCCCTGTCCCGTTTCCAGCGCTTTTTTCAGTGCAGGATAAGAGAGCGGCGCGTCGATGAGATTGCTCTCTCTGCCGAGTTTTGCGGGAGAATGCGCGTCCGAATTGGAGATCATCGTGTATCCGTCGAGCATCGCCACTCTTCGGTTCATCAGGGGATCGGATGACAGACCGGTTTCCAGCGCGTGAATCTGCGAAGAAAGATCTCCGAAACATTCTTCCAGCGAATCGAATCCCGAAAAAGCGCCGAACAATGAAAAGTGCGGCGTCCAGATATGCGCGGGGATAAAGACCGCTTCGGGGCAGATATCGAGCGTGACCGCAAGCAGATCTCTGGAAGAAAGCCCCAAAATAGGGCGGCCGTCTGAGCGGATGTTTCCGATCGTCTCCAGCTTGAATGCGAGTCGTTCGGCAGCGTCCAGCGACGGCAGCAAAATCACGTTATGCACTTTGCGAACTTTTCCGTCCTGCTTATAGATACAGCTGATCTCCCCTGAAACGACAAAGCGCGGGGCTACCGGAAATTCGCAGATATCGCGAAGGCGCGCATTTTCCTTGATGCGGTAAAGCCCTTCTTCTGCGGGTTCAAGCGCCGAAGAAAGCTCTTCTCTCCAGGCGGGATGGGTAAAATCACCTGTCCCGACGATGGTAATCCCCTTGCGCCTTGCCCACAGGTCGAGGTTGGGAATATCGGCGTTTCTCCCCGTAGCCCGGGAATATTTTGAATGAATGTGTAAATCGGCTAAATACATGCTTTAATTATAGCGCCGAACGAAAACTTTGTAAACAAAAATTTACAAATTCTGACAAATTTTGCATACCATTCAATAAAAAGCCGTGTGCCGGCAGGTAAGACAAATTTCAGCAGTTAAAATTACTTCCTGAATTTATTTATACACGTCAAGATTACTGAATTTCCATGTTAAAGATTAAAAGACAGGCTTTTTACCTGTCTTTTTCCTGGTTCAATTAAGCGTAACGTCTTTCAGCCTGTTGTACTTCTCCAAGGAAATTGCTCTGATGAGATCCAGGTTTTTGCCGCTGGAAAACACTTCGTCGCTGATCTTTTTGGCCAGAAAGATCGACGCGGTGGAGTAGTTCAGATTGCCGAGTTCTCCCATGAATTTTCCGCTTTGGCGCGTCCCCAAAAAATCCCCGCTGCCGCGCATCTCGTAATCGTATTCGGAGATCTTGAAACCGTCGTTGGTCGTCTTCATGATCTTGAGCCGTTCGACCGCGGACGGAGATTCCGATCCCGTCAGCAAAAAGCAATAGCTCTTCAGCTCCGAACGCCCGACGCGACCGCGCAGCTGATGGAGCTGCGACAATCCGAAGCGCTCCGCATTATAGATCACCATAATGCTGGCATTGGGCACGTCAACGCCCACTTCGATCACAGTCGTGCTGACCAGACAATCCAGGCGACCCTCTTTGAAATCCGCCATCACCGCGTTTTTCTCCGCATCTTTCATTTTTCCGTGCAGCAAGCCGAGCCGCAGCCCGAATAATTTATGGCTGAGTTCCTCATAGAGTTCGGTCACGCTCATGATTGCCCCTTCTTCGTCTTCCTCGATCTTCGGGCAGACAAAATAGACCTGCCGGCCTTTGCCGACTTCCCCGCGGATAAATTCCAGCATATCCTCGTATTTATAATGCGGGACGACGTTCGTCTGTATTTCACAGCGGTTTTTCGGCTTGTCCTCGATGGTGGAGATATCGAGATCCCCGTAAAAGATCAGAGAAAGCGTGCGCGGAATAGGGGTCGCGCTCATCACGAGCATATCCGTTGCCTTTCCCTTGTCCGTCAGCACCGCCCGCTGCGAAACGCCGAAGCGATGCTGTTCGTCGCACACACAGAGCGCGAGCGATTCAAACGCCACGTCGTCTTCCAATACGGCATGCGTGCCGATCAGAAGGCGGATCTCCCCGCTTTTCAATTCGCCCTTGATCGCTTTTTTTTCCTTTGCCGGAACAGAGCCGGTCAGCAGACCGATCCGATATTCGGGGAAATAACGCATTGCAAGGGCAAAGCTCTGCCGCGCAAGCACCTCCGTCGGCGCCAGCAAAACCGCCTGATAACCGCTTGCGAGAGCGGCGTAAAGCGCGCACAGCGCCACCGCCGTTTTTCCGCTGCCCACATCACCCTGCAGAAGCCGATTCATGACGGTTCCGCCGCGCAGATCGGAAAAAATGTCGTTTACCGCCTTTTTCTGCCCGTCTGTAAAGGCAAAAGGAAAGCGCTGGGCAAAGTGCTTCAAGCCGTCCGCATCTATGCGGTAACGCCTTGTTCTTACCTGTTCCCGGCTTCCTTTTATAAAGCGGAATGCGGAAATCAGCGAGAAATATTCCTCTACCGCAATGCGCTCGGCCGCCAGATTTTTCTGCTCGAAGCTATCCGGCTGGTGAACGGAGCGATAGGCGTAATATAAATCGGGCAACGCGTATTTTTTGCAGAGTTCGGGCGGGATAATCGTCTCGGGGCGCTCTGCAAGCAACGCGGTTTTTACGCTGTCGCGGATCACTTTCTGCGTCAGGTTCCCGCGGCAGGAATACTGCGGAACGATTCCCTTCAATTTATAATTCTGCCCCATCTCTTCAAACGAAGGATTGACCATCGAGGGCTGCCCGAATTTATTTTGTACTCTGCCGTAAAAGAGATACTCCCTCCCAGGTTTCAGCCTGCTCAGAACGTAGGGCTGATGAAACCAGATGACCGTAAAAGGTTCGCCGTTTTGTTCGCAGACGGCTTTGACGTATTTCGAGCGGTGTGCCGAATACAGCTCTTTCGGAACGGCAACGACTTTCCCGTACGTCAGGACGATGTCGTTATGATAGCAATCCCTGAGCAGCTGACGCTTCCTCAGATCCAGATAGGCGCGCGGGAAAAAGGATATCAGCCCGCGCGTATCCGTAACGCCGAGCTTCTTAAAATCCTGTTCTCTCTTTTCATTGATTCCCTTGATCGCCTTGATATCCATTTCCGCAAAAAAGGAGAAAACATTTCGTTTTCTCCCGCAATTTCTATTCCAGTGAAATGAAGTAATAATAGATCGGCTGTCCGCCGTACTGCAGCTCGACGTCGCAGTTCGGATATGCCTCCGCAACCATCGCCTGCAATTCCTCTGCCTGCGCCTCTTCTACGTCCTCTCCGTAATATAGCGTAATCACCTCGTCCGTGCTGCTCTTCAGCGAAGCGATCAAATCGAGGGTCACCTGATTGATCCCGTCTCCCTTCGCGAGAATTTTCTTATTGTCCAGCCCGATGATATCGCCCTCTTTCAGGTCGAATCCGTCCACCGTAGTCGTTCTGACCGCATGTGTGATCTGCCCTACGACGACATTGTCCAGCGAATGGACCATATTGGCCTTGTTGACTTCTACGGAAGCCTCCGGATTGAAAGCCAGCGCCGCAGCGAAGCCCTGCGGGATATTTTTGGTGGGGATAACGTGAATCTTGCGGTTTTCCACCAGCGATTTCGCCTGTTCCGCCGCTAAAATGATATTTTTATTGTTCGGGAATACGAAAACGTTATCTGCGTTGATCCGCATCACCGCGTCCGCAATATCGCTCGCGCTGGGGTTCATGGACTGCCCGCCCTCTATGATGCCGTCGACCAGAATGTCTTTGAAAATCGCCGCGTTTCCCTTCCCCGCGGAGACTGCGAGCATTCCCATTTCCTTTTTCTCCGCTTCGTATTTTTTGCGGAGTTCCCGGTTCTGCTCGAGCATGTTTTCGATCTTCACCTTATCCAGCTCGCCGAGCTCCAGCGCGTTGGAGAGCGCGACGCCCGGCCGATTGGTGTGAACGTGCACTTTGACCAGTTCCAAATCGCCGATGACGATGACGCAGTCACCGATGGTCATGAGCTTTTCACGCAGCCGGTCGATATCGGCAAGCGTGGTCTTTTTCTTGATATTGATGATAAAAAATTCCGTACAATAAGCGAATTCAATCACGCCCAGGTTGAGAATATCGGCGTGCTCGAAATTGTTGTTGTCCTGTTTGTTCTCGTTGATTACGGCGACCGCTCCGCCGACATCTTCCCCGATCAGAGCCTTATACATGCCTTCATAGAGACACATCAGCCCTTTGCCGCCGGCATCCACAACGCCGGCCTTTTTGAGGACGGGAAGCAGCTCGGGGGTGAGCTCCACCGCTTCGTTTCCCTTTTTCAGGATTTCAGGGAAATACGTTTCAAAATCCCTGTTTTTCGATTCGATATTCTGGGCGTGCTCCGCCACCATTCTGGCAACCGTGAGCATGGTGCCTTCTTTCGGTTTGGAGACCGCATTGTATGCGACCTGCGCGCCCACAAAGAGCGCTTTGGTAAATAATTTGGTATCGATAAAATCGTGCGCGTCGCGGATCGTATTGCAGAAGCCCCGCAATACCTGAGACAGGATCACGCCCGAATTGCCGCGCGCGCCGCGCAGAGCGCCCCTGCCGACCGCATCGGCGATGTCGTAAATGCTGTTCGTCTTGATGTTGTTGAGTTCTTTGACTGCCGATTGCAGCGTGAGGGACATATTCGTCCCCGTATCTCCGTCCGGAACGGGAAACACATTGAGAGAATCAATGGTCGGACGGTTCAAATCCAATAATTTAGACGCGGTAAGAATCATGTTTTTCAACATGGCGCCGTTTATTTTTTTCTGCATTACTAACTAACTCCGTCAATCCCTAGCCGAATTATAATTTTACGCCCAAAATATTGACGTTCACGGTATCGACCAGCATGCCGGTAAACTTTTCTGTCTTATACTTGATGGATTCCTTCAAAGCTTCCGCAACCGCGTTGATCGAAACGCCGTACTTTACGACTACGTAAACGTCAATAAAGATCCTGTCTCCCAAGGTGGAAATCTTTACCCCCCGCGTGACAGAATCTTTACAGAACACTTCGGCTATCGTAGCAAAAAAGCCGCAGGACACAAACTCGACAATACCATAGCATTCCATAGCGACGTGCGAAACGAACTTCGCTATGGCCTGATCGGAAATTGAAATTTCACCGTAAATGTTGTTTGTGTTGACCGACATATTTTGCCTCGATTATATTACTATTGTTAATTTTACAATATTTGATTGATTTTTGCAACAATATTACGAGAAATATCCCAATTTTTTTAATATTTAAAAAAAATATATGCAAATTTCGGTTTTTGACGAAAAAATTCTTGCTTTTTTCGCCGAATTATGGTAAAGTAACTATGCTTAAAATTATGGTGAATCCCTTTGGAGGTGTTAATATGTCGAGAGTATGCAGCATTTGCAATAAAGGAAAACTGTCGGGCAATCTCGTGAGCCATTCTAATCGCAAAACGCCCCGCTTGTACGCGGCGAACCTTCAGAAGGTTAAGATTAAGAAAGCGGACGGTTCCGTCAAAGCCGAATACGTCTGCACCCGCTGCTTAAAGAGCGGAAAGGCAGAAAGAGCTTAACAAAATCAGATTCAAAAAAGAGGTTGCGGCGCAACCTCTTTTTTCATCTCTCGTTTTTCCTGCAGAATAACAAACGCAGCAGTCCTCTCAGCATCCTGGGCGCTTTTACACAGCAGATTTTCATAGTCTGTCTCCTACGTTATAATATATGCGGCAGACGGAAAAAAATCCCATAATCTTTCAAATTACCGCTTCGATCTCAGCGTTTCGACGGCTTTCGCGCGGTCTTCTGCACGGAACACGGCGCTTCCCGCCACGACGACGTTGGCTCCCATCGCCTTCACCATTCCCGCGTTCTGTTCGTTAATTCCCCCGTCAATCTCGATATCGATCTCTTTTCCGAGCGTAAGAATCAGTTTTTTCACTTCCTCTATTTTTTTCAGAACGGAAGGGATGAAGGACTGCCCCCCGAACCCGGGAAAAACGCTCATCAGCAATATCATATCACATTCTTCGGCGACGGACGCGACCGCGGAAACGGGCGTATCCGGATTGATCACCGCCCCGCACTTTTTTCCCGCCGCGCGGATCAGCTTCAGCGTATCCGAAAGCGTATCCCCGCACGCCTCGGCGTGCACGGTTATGATGTCGGCGCCTGCCTCCGCAAACGCCCCGACGTATTTTTCCGGATGTACGATCATCAGATGCGCATCCAGCGACAAAGAGGTATGCCTGCGGATATCCGCGATCATCTTGGGTCCGAAGGTGATGTTTTTTACAAAGACGCCGTCCATAACGTCGCAGTGGATCATGTCTGCGCCCGCCGCTTCCAGCGACCGCACCTCCTCTCCCATTTTGGAAAAATCGGCGGATAAGATAGACGGGGCAATCTTAATACTCATGTCTTTTCTCCTTTTGTTCGGCAAAAATTCTGCAATATCTCTCGTATCGTCCCTCGGATACGATTTTTTCTTCCACTTTTTTCTTGACCGCGCAGCCGGGCTCCGCGGTGTGCGTGCAGCCGCGGAAACGGCAATCGGCGGCATATTCTATAAAATCTTCATAGTAATCTTTGATCTCGTCGGCGGAGAGGTCGGCTTCCAAAACGGCAAAGCCGGGCGTATCCGCGATACGGCAGTTTCCCGCCTGATAGATGCTCGAGTAAGTGGTCGTATGTCTGCCGCGGCAGGTCTTTTCGCTGAGATCTCCCACCCTCAGCGACAGCCCGCACAATCGATTGATCAGAGAAGTTTTCCCCACGGCGGACTGCCCGGCAAAAACCGCCAGCTTTCCGTCCAGCCGCTTTCGCAAATCTTCCATGCCGCTCCCCGTCTTTGCGGAAACCTCCAGAATATCCGCGCCGAGCGAGCCGTAATCCCGCCTGATCGCTTCGTACGGCAAGCGTCCGATATCCGCTTTGTTTACAGCAAAAACCGCATCCACGCCCTCTTTTCCCGCATTCACGAGCATCTTGTCGATGAGCAGAAAATCGGGAGCGGGTTCCGCCGCTGCGACGATGACGACTACATCGACGTTCGCGACCGCCGGACGCACGAATCGGTTTTTGCGTTCGGAAATTTTGAGAATCACTCCGTCGGCAAATTCCACGTAGTCGCCGACGAGCGCAAAATCAGATTTCAGTTTCATCTTTCCGCGCAGAGAACAGACGAAAGTTTCGCCGCCGGAAAGGACTTCAAAGCGATTGCTGTGCGCCTTGACGATCTGCCCGATCATCTTGTTTCCTCCCCGATGTAATTTCTGCGCAGCTGACCGCAGGCTCCCTCGATATCCGTTCCGATCTGCCTGCGGACGGTGGCGTGCAGGCCCGCCTCGTTCAGCCATTCCATGAATCGATACGCATTTTGGTCGGTAACAGCCTTCAGGTGTTTTTCCTTTACCGCGTTCAGCCTGATCAGATTCACCAGACAGGGTTTTCCCTTCAGCAGCGCCGCCAGCCCTTCCGCATGGCGCCGCGTATCGTTTTTGCCCAGGATCAGGACGTACTCAAAAATATAGCGCCGGCCTGTTTTTTCAAAATAACGCTCGCAGGCCGCCGTGATCTGCGCCACGGTATACTTTTTCCCGATCGGCATCAGTTCTCGCCGCTCTTCGTCGAACGGATTGTGCAGAGAGATCGTGAGATTGAGAGAAATGCCCTCTTCGCTCAGCCGTAAAATTTCCGGAACCAGCCCGCACGTCGAGAGGCTGATGTTCCGTGCGCTGACGTTGAGCCCTTCCGCATCCGTCACCGCGCGCAGAAAACGCAGCGTTTCTTCGTAATTATCCAGCGGCTCTCCGCTTCCCATCAGAACGATGTTCGTCACCTGCCGGTCTTCCGGCGTCCCCCCGAGAAAGGCGTTCACCGCCAGAACCTCGGTCAGAATCTCCCCGCCGGTCAAATTGCGCACGAGTCCGCCGATTCCGGACGCGCAGAACGCGCACCCCATGCGGCAGCCCACCTGCGTGGAAACGCACTGCGTATTGCCGTACTTATACTTCATCAAAACGCCTTCGATGATATTGCCGTCCGCCAGCGCAAACAAAAATTTGATCGTACCGTCTTTTGATACAAAGGTCTTGCGGATCGTAAGCGCGCGGTCGATAAACCGTTCTCCCAGCTTCTCTCTCAGCGCTTTCGGCAGATCGGTCATTTCATCGAACGTCTTATACCGCATCACGGCGCGGTAAATCTGGCGGGCGCGAAACTTCGGCTCGCCCATGCTTTCCAGCACCGCGGTCAGTTCTTCGATTGTACAGTCAGCCAGCAATTTTTTCATTGTCTTTTCAGTTTCGCGAGAAAATATCCGCCGCCGAGAGAAATGTGCGGCAAAAACTGCAGCATTCCCTCGCTGATTTTGACGTGCGGAAGCGCGCTTTCAACTTCTGCGGGCGAGAACTCCGGATGTCTGCTTAAAAAAACGCTTACGATATCCTGATTTTCGCAGGGAAAGACAGAACAAGTCGCATAATACAGCATGCCGCCCGGCCTGACGTAGCGGGAGCACGTCTCCAATATCTCCGCCTGCGTCTGATTCAGCGACGGAAGAGAAGTCTCTTCTCTATTCAGCTTGATATCGGGATTGTCGTTGACGACGCCGAACCCGCTGCAGGGAACGTCGCACAAGACGGCGTCGAAGCAATCGTCCAGCGCCGGATCGTGTACGGAGGAATCCCATACCTTCGCTTCGATATTCTTCCGCTTCATCCGTTCCGCGTACTGCCGGATCAGCTCCACGCGGTGCGGATGGAGATCGAAGCTCAGGACTTCCCCGCATTTTTCGGATAAATTGACGCTCTTCCCCCCTGGGGCGGCACAGGCGTCCAACAGGCGCGCGCAGGGCTCCACCGCCGCGCAGATCGCGGCGGAACCGACCGACTGAAAGGTATATTCTCCCCGGTCGTAACCGGCATCCCTCGCAAAATGCTCCGCCAAAAAAACAGAAGACACGGGAGTTCTTTCAAACAAAACGCCTCTTTCTTTCAGATAATCCGCTCCGTCGCAGCCCGCCGGGAAACGCAGCGCGGTCTTCTTATTCGCAGAGGCCATGATCGCCTCCGCTTCGGCTCCGTAAGCCTCCGTCAGCATGCGCACCGCAAAGGCGGGATAAGAATAACGCACGGATAACCTTTCGGCCGGGTCATCCGGAAAGGCGATTTTTTCCCTGGAAAAACGGCGCAAAAAAGCGTTTACAAAGCCGCACGCCCCTCTTTTGCCCAGCCGCTTCGTGAGCTCCACGGCGTTGTCGATGACGGCATAAGGCGCTTTGTTCATATCCTCCATCGCGTACATCGCGATTTTCAGAATCGTACGGATCGCCGCTTTCGGCAATTTATCCGTGAACTGCGCGATGTAATACCCCAGGCGGATATCGTTATCCAGAACGCCGTAACAGATTTTCACCGTCATACGGCGGTTTTTCTCCTCGATCGCGGTGTCTAAAATCGCCTGTTTTAAAAACGCCTTTTCCCCATAAACTTTGTTTAATATCGTATAGCAGTCGTAAAAACAATTGATCATTTCAGAATTGTCCCCGCCGGAATGGGGCGGCCCGCCGAAAACTCCTTCGCGCTCATACGGCGCTTTCCCGCCGGCTGGATCGAGAGGACGGAAACCGCCCCGTCGCCGCAGGCGATCAGCAGTTCGCCCTTTCTTTTTGCCGGGAGAACTTCCCCCGGCGTTCCCGCCGCGCATACCGTTTCCACTTCCCAAACCTTGACGGTCTCGCCGCCGTATTCAAAGTAAGCGCCCGGCCACGGATTGACGCCGCGCACCAGGTTCCGGACCTCCTCCGCGCTGCGGGTAAAATCCATTTTTCCGTCCTCTTTGACGAGCATCTTCACGTGCGTTGCCCGTTCTTCATCCTGTTTTACCCAGACGGCTGCTCCGCCGGCAATCACGGGCAGCGCTTCGCCGATCGCATCCGCGCCCAACAGGGAAAGCCGTTCAGATAATTCTCCCGCGGTCTCGTTCGCTCCGATCTCCAATTCTTTTTGCAGCAATATGCTCCCGGTATCGACGCCCGCTTCCGTCTGCATGATCGTGATCCCCGTTTTCTTCTCCCCGTTGATCACCGCCCACTGAATCGGCGCGGAGCCGCGGTATTTCGGCAGAAGGGAAGCATGGACGTTGACGACGCCGAATTTGGGAATATCGAGAATTTCCTGCGATAATATCTGACCGAATGCGCACGTTATCATGAGATCGGGCGCGAGGGCTCTCAGATCGCCGACGCCCTCTTTTCTGATTTTTTCGTACTGAAATACGGGGATCTGTTTTTCCGCGGCAAACGCTTTCACGGGAGAAGGCGTCAATACCTGCTTTCTCCCTACCGGCCGATCCGGCTGAGTCACGACCGCCGCGACGGTATGGTCTTCCTCCAGCACCCTTTTCAGCGAAGGTACGGCGAATTCCGGCGTCCCCAAAAAAACGATCCTCATTCGTCCTCCATTCTTTTCGCTTTATCGATGTAGAGAACGCCCTCCAGATGGTCGTACTCGTGGAAGATCGCCCGCGCGAAAAACCCCTCCGCTTCCAATGTAAAAGGCTGACCGTCCCTGTCGAACGCGCTGATCCTGACGTAATTCGGCCGGGTCACCGTTCCCTGCTTTCCGCGGACGGAAAGGCACCCCTCCACGCCCGTCTGTTTTCCCTTCTGCAGTAAAATGCGGGGGTTGACAAATTCAAAGTATCCCTCGCTGACATCCACCACGAAAACGCGGCGCAATATGCCGACCTGCGGCGCGGCGAGTCCCGCGCCCTCCGCCTTTTTCAGCGTCTCTTTCATGTCGTCCAGCAAAAGATGCAGTTTTTCGTCGAACGACGTCACCTCAAAGCTCTTTTTCCGAAGCGTGGGATCGCCCACCTGTAAGATGTTTCTGATAGCCATTCTTTCACCTGTTACGTTAAATTATTGGGGTTTTCTTCCACCTGCACCAAAACCGACTTCGTTTTATAGGGAAGACTGATTTTGTAAATTGCCTCGATTTGTTCCCTCTTTCCGCTGTTCAGCCGCATGAGGATCTGATAGCGGTACTTTTTCTGAATGCGCTTGATCGGCGCTTTCATGTAGCCGAAAAAACGAAAATCGCGTTCGTTATCGAGGTAAAAAGCGTTCAGCTCCCGATGAAGGCGTTTTAATACGTCGATCGCCTCTTCCTCTTTCTCGCTCTGTATCAGTACCCGCACGATATCCGTGTAGGGAGGAAAAGCCGTCGCCTTGCGAAGCGCTATTTCATGGGTATAAAAGCCCTTGTAGTCGTAATCCGTCGCAAATCCCAGCACGTAGTTGTCCGGCGAATACGTCTGCAACACCACCTTGCCCTTTTCTTCCGCCCTGCCGCTGCGGCCCGCGACCTGCGTGAGAAGCTGAAACGTGCGCTCCCCGCTGCGGTAATCCGAAAAGTGAAGGCTCATGTCCGCATCTAAAATCCCGACCAAAGTCACGGAGGGAAAGTCGTGCCCTTTCGCGATCATCTGCGTGCCGACCAGAATATCCGCCTTGCGCGCGGAAAACTGTTCCAATATTTTATAGTGCCCCTCTTTCGTCTGCGTCGTATCGCGGTCCATCCGGAGAATCTTTGCCGCGGGAAACATCTTTTGCAGTTCCATTACGATGCGCTGCGTCCCCGTTCCGCCGTGCCGCAGGTAGGTACTGCCGCAATTCGGGCAGGCGGAGAGCATTTTATAGCGGGCGTTGCAGTAATGGCATTTCAAGGCGTTTTCATCGATGTGATAGGTGAGCGAAACGTCGCACTGCTCACATTTCGGAACGTAACCGCATTCCGTACAGATGACGGACTTGGAGTACCCTCTTTGATTCAAAAATAAAATTGCCTGATTGCCTTTTTCCAGACAGGTTTCCAGTTCCTCTTTCAGATACGAGGAAAACGCGGTATGGTTTCCCCGCCTGATCTCCTGCCGCATGTCTGCAATTATGATCTCAGGCAGCGGACGGCGGTTGATGCGGTCGGGCAATTCGGCGAGAAAAAACTCTCCCCGAAGCGCCCTCCTGTATGTTTCCACGGCGGGCGTAGCGCTCCCGAGCACCAGCTTTGCACCGCAGTGCTCCGCACGGAATTTTGCGATATCAAACGTCGAATAGCGCGGGGAAGTCTCGCTGCGGTAGCTTCCGTCGTGCTCCTCGTCTATGATAATCAGGCCGAGATGCTCCAACGGCGCAAAGACTGCGCTGCGCGCGCCGATCGCAATTTTCGCCTCTCCCCGGCGCAGGCGCCACCACTCGTCATAGCGCTCCCCGGCACTCAGACCGCTGTGCAAGATCGCAGCGGAATCGCCGAAACGCGCGCGCAGCTGCCGCAGCATCTGCGGCGTGAGAGCGATTTCCGGCACCAGGAAGACGGCGGTTTTTCCGCGCGCGATGGCGTTTTGGATCAAATTCAGGTAGACCTCCGTCTTTCCGCTTCCGGTGACGCCGTGCAGCAGAGCGACCGTTTTCTCCGTGTTTTCGATTCCGTCCACAGCTTCCTGCTGACGCGCCGTCAGGCGCACAGGTTTATCTTCCGATGAGATATCGCGGTAGGGAGATCTGTTCTCCCGTTCGGAAAGGACTTCGATGAGACCTTTCCCGTACAGTCCGAGGATAGCCTCCCGCCCGAATTTTTCGTTCAACAGCGGCGCGCGAACGCGTCCATTTCCCTTCAGATACGCCAGCGCCGCCCTCTGTTTGACTGCAGTCGAACGAAGGGACGCTTCCATCTGCGCGTAATCCCCCTCTTTCAAAACGTAATAGCGCGAAATCTGTTCTCTGATCTTTCCCTGGCGCATCTCTGCCGGCAAAAACAAGCGGAGGACGGAGGCTGCCGGCGCAAAGTAGCGCTTCTGCATAAACCGCATCAGCGAAAACCCTTCCTCCGTGATCGCCGGCAGTTCGTCCAGCACGGACAAGATCGGCTTGATACGATCGACAGGATAAGCGGAAGAATCCTTCACTTCTATGACGTAACCCTCGATTTTCTGATTGCCGAAAGGAACGACCACGCGGCAGCCCGCCCGTACGGCGATTCCTTCAAAGGAGTATTCAAAAATTTTATCGACTTCGCTGTCCGCAATGTCGACGATCACATCCGCAAATTTCATCTTCCAAAAAAGAAATATGTCCGGCAGATACGGCCGAACATATTTATGTACCGCTAATCGTTTGTAGCTTCCAATCTGCCTTCGTAAATTTCTCTCGCAGCAACCGAAAGAGCCTTTTCTTTATTGGGCAGCTCGTAATTCTGCGCCTGCTCCAACAGCTGGCGGGCGCGCTTCGCCGCGACGACGCACAGCGCGTACTTTGAACCTATTTTCTGCGCCAACGCGTCGATGGGAGGTTCCTGAATCATCTATTTTCATCTCCTTTTTGGTTTTTTTCTCTTTCTATGATCGAGACGACTTCGGCATAGCAGCGCTCGGGGTCGTCGTTCAAGACAGTGTAATCGTACCGGTCGGTGATCGAAAGTTCGTAAGCGGCGCGCGCAAGACGAATTCTGATCTTTTCCTCCGTCTCCGTCTTTCTGCCGCTCAGCCGCTCTCTCAGGTCTTCGATTCTGGGCGGAACTATCATGATGAGCACGGTTTCCGGAAATTGTTTTTTCACTTCCAGTCCGCCGTTGACGTCAATCTCCAAAAGAACGTCTCTCTCATGCAGTTTTTCCAGCACTTTGTCGCGCGGCGTACCGTAAAAATTTTCAAAGTGCTCTGAATATTCAAGCAGGCCGCCGTTTTTTATCTTTTGCTCAAACGTTTCTCTGGTGACGAAATAGTAGTCCTTTCCGTCCGTCTCTCCCTGCCGTGCCGGACGCGTCGTCATGGAAACGCTGACAAACACATTCGGATTCCGCTCCGCAATCATATTGGCGATCGTCCCCTTTCCGACGCCGGAAGGGCCGGAAATGACAAATAAAATGTTTCTCATCGCTATTCTATATTCTGTATCTGTTCTCTGATCTTTTCGATTTCACACTTCAGATTCAGCCCGAAATTCGTGACCGCTAAGTCGTTTGCCTTCGAGCAGATCGTATTCGCTTCCCGGTTGAATTCCTGAATGAGGAAATCCAGTTTTTTCCCCGCGGCGGGCAGATCGATGATCTTGTAAAACTGCGTGATATGAGAGGAAAGGCGCGTCAGTTCTTCGTCGATATTGGACTTATCCGCAAAAAAAGCGACCTCGTTTAACAGGCGGCTCTCATCCGGTTCCACATCCGCAAGAATCTCCTTCATGCGCTCGCTTAACCTGGCGCGGAATTCGGAGGCGACTTCGGGCGCACGCGCTTTGATGCTGTCAACGATTCCGCGAATGGTCTCCATGCGGACCGATATGTCTTGTTTGAGCTTTTCACCCTCCGCAAGGCGCATTTGGTTGAGCTCCTCGCAGGCGGATTTCGTCACTTCCCTGACCGCGTCTCTCAGAAATTCCAGATCGGGCGTTTCCCCCGAAAAGGAAACGATCTCCGCATTTCGCATCAGCTGAGAAACCGTAATATCGTTTTCCAGGGAAAATTCAGCGGAAAGAAACTGCGCCGCCGCGAGATAGCTTTTCGCAAGCCCGCGGTCGATTTCCAGTGCCGCCGTCTTTTCGCGGCGGTCTGTAAAGGTGACGAACACGTCAATTCTGCCGCGGCCGACGTATTCCCCGATCGTCTTTCGGATCACGTCTTCAAGCGCGGCAAACGCACGGGGGACTTTGCTGTTGATATCGAGATTGCGGTTATTGATGGACCTGAGCTCCATCGTCAAGAGGACCTCTTCCGTCCGATACTCCGCTTTCCCGTAACCGGTCATGCTGTACATAGATACCCCCAGTGTTTACCGTAATTGTATAAATTGTAACACAAAAATCAAAAAATATCAAGTTTTTATCATATCTTTAAATGTTTCTTCGTCGATAATTTTGATTCCCAGTTCCTTCGCTTTTTCCAGTTTGCTCCCCGCATTTTCCCCTGCGAGAACCATCGTGGTGCTCTTCGATACGCTGCCCGCCGTCTCTCCGCCCAGCGATTCGATGATCGCCTGCGCCTCGGAACGCTTAAAGTCTGCCAGCGTTCCCGTCAGGACAACCGTTTCTCCCGAAAAAACGCCTTCTTTTACCGTCTGATCCCAGTAAGGCGACACGCCAAGCGATAAAAGAGCATCCAGCTCTTCTGCATTGGCGGGATCGCGGAAATAAGCGCAGATATCCTCCGCGACGGTTTCTCCGATATCCGCCATCGCGACCAACTCCTCTTTTTCGGCTTTTCTGAGCGACTCGATGTCCCTGTATCGCTTTGCCAGATCTTTCGCCGTCTTCTTGCCGACGTTGCTGATTCCCAAAGCAAAGATAAAGCGGTTTAAGGGAACGTTTTTGGACTTCTCAATGCTCTTCATGAGATTTTTCGTCTTTTTCTTTCCGAAGCCGTCAAAGCCGGAGAGATCTTCGGCAGTCAGACGGTAGAGATCGGAAAAGCGGTCGATTACCCCCTCTTCTACAAAGAGCGAAGCGGTCATTTCGGAAAACCCGTCGATGTCCATCCCTTCCTTGCTGGCAAAATTGGCGATCTTGGCGATCAGCCGCGGGCGGCATTCCGCATTCTTGCAGAACAGGTTTGCGCCGACCTCCTCCAGGATGTCCCCGCAGTACGGGCAAACCGTCGGCTTCTCGACTTCCCGGTCAGTTTCATGCGTCTCCGTCGTCCCCAAAATTTCGGGAATTACGTCGTTGCTGCGGCGGATCAGAACCCGGGAGCCCACTTTTACGCCCTTTCTCTGCATGTCGCCGTAATTGTTCAGGGTCGCGCGGCGGATTGTAGCGCCGCTCAGCTCCACACCGTCGAACAGAGCGAGCGGCGTCAGCTTTCCTGTGCGGCCGATCTGCCACACAACGTCGCGCACGACGGTGGTCGTCTCTTCCGCCTCAAACTTGTAGGCGATCGCCCAGCGCGGAAATTTATCGGTGCTTCCCAATTCTTCCCGCACGGAAAAATCATTCACTTTAACGACCGCCCCGTCTGTTAAAATATCTATATTTTTTCGATTATTTTCAATTTCTTTTATGACAGACAGAACGCAATCGACATCCTTGCAGACACGGAAAAATTCACTTACTTTAAATTTGTTTTTCCTTAAAAACGCAATGCATTCTTCCTGCGTTTCAGGCATCCCCTCAGACATATAATTTACGTTATAAAACATAATTTCCGGCTTGCGCTGCGCCGTAACGGCGGGATCTAGGTTTCGTATCGCCCCCGCCGCGGCGTTCCGGGCATTTTTCAGCGGTTCTTTCGCCGTCTGATTATAGCGTTCCAAAACGGAAAGGCGAATGATCGCCTCCCCCTGGACCTCCAGAACGCCCTGATAATCGATCGTCATGGGAAAGCTCTTGATGGTAAGCACCTGAGCGGTCACGTCTTCCCCCGTAACGCCGTTTCCGCGCGTCGTCGCCCGTTCGAATCTGCCGTCGCGGTAGGTCAGACAAATGGTCAGGCCGTCGAATTTATATTCCACCGTATAATCGATTTCGCGCGGCGCGATCTTCTTCACGCGCGCGTCAAACGCCCTGATCTCCTCTTCCGTCACAGCCTTGTCCAGGCTGTACAGCCGTTCGATGTGATCGTGCTTGCGAAAAGATGATACCGGCTCTCCCCCTACCCGCTTTGTCGGAGAATCGAACAAGACCGTTCCCGTTTCTGCCTCCAGGCGGACGAGCTCGTCATATAAAACATCGTATTCCCGGTCGGAAACCGTGGGATTATCCAGCACGTAATACTCGTAAGCATACCGGTTCAAAATATCCACGAGTTCTCTCATTCTTTCCTGCTTCATTTTCCTTATCCTTATTCCACAATTTTCATCGGCGCAAACTGAACGGAGAGCGATTTGATCCCGACGCCTTTAAACGCGACGTCCACAACCGTATTCGGCCCGCTTCCCTTGACAAATACGATCGTCCCCACGCCGAAACGCACATGCTCCACTTTTGCGCCCGCCACGAAGCGCCCCACGTCTACGCCTTCGTTTTTCACTGGTTTAGACTGTTTCATGAACGTATTCGCATACTGCGTGGAAAATCCCGTTCCGTTCGCATCGCTTGAACCGTAATCGGGGTCCCCGTAGGCAGGTCGGGAGAACTCCTTTTCGCGCTCCCTGGGTTTATCCGGATTCAGCTTGTGTTCCAGTTCTTTGAGGAAACGGCTCTGCATCATAAACGAACGTTCGCCGTATAGATAACGGCTCTTCGCACGCGTGAGATAGAGCCTCTCCCTGGCGCGTGTAATCGCCACATACATCAGCCGGCGCTCTTCCTCCAGTTCTTCCGGTTCATCCATCGCACGGGAAATCGGAAAAATCGACTCATCTAATCCGACGATGAAAACACAGCGGAATTCCAGCCCCTTTACGGCGTGAATGGTCGCGATGGTCACGCAGTCTTCCGTATTGATATCGTCGATATCCGAACTGAGCGTCACGGAATTCAGATAATCGGAAAGCGTTGCCCCTTTATTTTCGTAACAAAAACTTACAATGGAGTTTTTCAGTTCTCCGATGTTCATCTTTTTGGAGAGATTTTCTTCCGAACCGTCTTCAAACAGCTCCATAAAGCCCGTCTTTTCCAAAATCAGATCGAAGATATCCGCAGGTGCAAGCACTTCCTTTTTAATGATCAGATCCCGCATCAGATCGCGGAAAGCCACCACCTTTGCCTTTGCGCCCGCAGGCATCGGTATGCTCTCCACTTCAATCACCGCATCGAACACCGAAAGCCCGTATCCCCGCGCATACTCCCGCAGCAGATCTACCGTGCGGTCGCCGATCCCGCGCTTCGGATAATTGATGATGCGGAGCAGAGATTCGTCGTCCAGCGGGTTGTTCAGGAGTTTCATGTATGCCAAAACGTCCTTGATCTCTTTGCGTTCAAAGAATTTAAAACCGCCGAATACGCGGAAAGGGATTCCGTATTTCGTAAATTCCTGCTCAAAAGCGCGCGATATCGCGTTCACGCGCATCAGGACGGCAAAATGCTGCGGCCGGTAGCCGTTGCGCGCCATCAGACTTTTGATCTGAAGCGCGGCAAACGTCGCTTCGTTATTTTCATCCGAGCCGATAAAACTCTCGACTTTTACCCCGTCTTCGTTTTTGGTCCAAAGCTCCTTTTTGCGCCTGCCGACGTTATTGGAAATAACAGTATTGGCGAGATCCAGAATTTTTTGCGTTGAACGGTAATTCTGCTCCAGTTTATAGACCTTTGCCCCCTCGAAATCATCCTCGAAATGCAAAATGTTTTTGATTTCCGCCCCGCGCCAGCCGTAAATACTCTGATCGTCATCGCCCACGACAAACAGATTTTTATGTTTGGAAGCCAGCCGCTTGATGATCAGATACTGAATCCGATTGGTGTCCTGAAACTCGTCGACATGAATATAGCGGAATTTATCCGCGTAATATTCCAGCGTTTCCGCGTCTTCTGTCAGCAGGCGATAGGTTTTGACCAGAATATCGTCAAAATCGAGCGCATTGGAATGCAGAAGTTCCGCTTCATAGCGGCGGTAAACCTCGCAGACCAAGCGGATATTGCGCACTTCGCCGTGCGCTTCCTCATACTCATCCGGATCCATGTAAGCGTTTTTTGCATTGGATATATGGGTTTTCGCCTGTTTCAGCAGCTTTTCGTCCTCCGGATCGACTTCTGCGACGATGCGTTTTAAAACTCTGTCCTTGTCTCCCTCGTCGTAAATCGTAAAGTTATCGCCGTAACCGATCTTCTGAATGCGCGCCCGCAGGATCCTGACGCATAAGCTGTGAATGGTAGACACCCACAGCTCATTGACGTCGACCCCGAGCTTATCCAGCCGTTCCCGCATCTCGTTCGCCGCCTTATTGGTAAACGTAATGGCCGCGATCCGATAACAGGGCACGCCTTTCCCCAACACGAGGTAAGCGATGCGGCTGGTCAGAACGCGCGTTTTCCCGCTTCCCGCCCCCGCGATGACGAGAACCGCGCCCTCCGTATCCTTGACCGGTAAAATCTGATCTGAATTCAATGACTGTAAAATCCTGTCCAACATAATGTTTCCCTTTGTTATTTTATTATAACATGTTATAATTTTTTTTTCAATTCCTGAAAACCCAAATCAAATAAATTGATTTAATTTTTTCATTGTGATAAGATAAAAAAGGTAATTATGAAAAAAACTTGGCTGAACGGAAAAACGGTCATCATCAGCGGCGCTTCCAGCGGGATCGGTCTGGAAACTGCCAGACAGCTGATCGACGGCTACGGCTGCAACGTGATCGGAATCGCGCAGAACATTGCGAAACTGACAAAGGCGAAAGAGCTTTTGGGCAGCAATTTTTCCTATTATTCATTCGACGTAAAGAGCGAAGAAAACTGGAAAAACTTTCGGGACAACCTCCTGGAAAGAGGAATTATCCCGGATATCCTGATCAACAACGCGGGTATTCTGCCGCGTTTCTCCCGCTTTGAAAAATACTCCGACCGTGAAATCGAAGACGTACTGCGGATCAATTTTCTCTCCGCAGTCTATGCCGTCAGAACGCTGCTTCCGCTGATCGGGCAGTCAAAGACGCCCGCCGTCATCAATATCTCTTCTTCCGCAGCTTTGGCTCCGGTCGTCGGGAATTCCCTCTATACGGCGAGCAAAGCCGCGTTAAAATCCTTTACGGAGTGCCTGCAGCTCGAGTCGAAAGAGCGGTATGTCGCGTTTGTCTGTCCGGGATTTGTCAAAACGGATATATTCAGAAATCAGAGCAGCGGTATTTCGGACAGCAAACTGATCGAGCGCTTCTGCAGTCCCTGCGAAAAAACGGTGCAAAAGCTCGTCCGTAAAATCGCAAAAAAGAAAAAACGCATCATCGTCGGCGCCGATGCCTATTGGTCGGACATTGCCTATCGGCTTTTCCCCCGTTCCGTCGGAAAAATAATCGGAAGCGTTTTAAAAAAATCCAAACAGAATATCTTCAGCGGGATATTCGAGGAGTAATATGAAGGAATATTTTACCACCAAACGCATCGCAATGCTCGCACTGTTCACCGCGCTGATCGCAGTCGCGACGGCGGTGATCTCCATCCCCGGCCCCATCGGATACACCAATTTCGGCGACACGTTCATCTACATCGGAGCGGCTCTGTTCGGCCCCGTGTTCGGCATGATCACCGGCGGACTGGGAAGTATGACGGCAGACCTTTTTCTCGCCCCGCAATACGCGCCGTTTACCCTGATCATCAAGGGACTGGAAGGATTTTTATGCGGTTTTCTCTTTCGCCTTTTGACCAGGCGGAATCAGAACCGCTTTCTCTCCCTCCTGATCGCCTCCATCGTCGCCGCGTGCGAGATGGTCGCGGGATATTTTGCAACCGAATGTATTCTGTATACGGCTGAAAGCGCGTTCGCGGCGATTCCTGCGAATCTGATTCAGGGCGGCGTCAGCATTGCGGCGGGGATATTCGTCATTGCCCTCCTGCGCGGCGCCGCAGATGCGGAAACGGTTTTATTCGGTTCTCCTTTCGCCAAAAAAGGCGAAATCCGCGTCGCCCTCTTTCATGACTTGTCCGGGTTCGGCCGCTGCTCGCTCACGGCGGCGATCCCCGTATTTACTTCCATGGGAATCCAGGCTAATCCGTTTCCCACGGCGATCCTGAGCAATCAAACGGGATTTGACAGCTTTTATATGCGGGATTTTACGCCCTTCTGCGAGGCGTATCTCGCCGAATGGAAGAAACTGAACGTCTCGTTCGACGCAATTTATTCCGGCTTTATGGCATCGCCTGCCGAGGCGGACATCATAGGACAGCTGATTGAACAGGACAAAAGCGCCATGGTCGTAATCGATCCCGTTCTCGGCGACAACGGAGCCTTTTACAAAAACTTTACAGACGATCTCGGGGAAAAAATGAAGCGGCTGGTTGCCCGCGCAGATTACGTTACCCCCAATCTGACGGAAGCCTGCTTTCTGTCCGGAGAATGTTACGAAGACGTCGCAGGCATCGCAGAGAATGAAGCATTTTTCTCGAAAGTTGCGGAAATCGGCGAAAAGCTGCGGAAAAACGGCGCAAAAAACATTGTCATTACGGGAATCGTGCGCGGCGGAAAGATCTATAATGTATGTTTTTCGGAAGGAAAGGCATTCCGGATCGCGTTCCGCCACTATCCGCAGCATTACTCCGGGACCGGAGATCTCTTCACATCGGTAATGACTGCCTGTATTCTGAAAGGAAAATCGCTCAGGCGCGCAGTCAAAACTGCCGGACGGTTCGTCAAACGAGCTGTCGGCTATTCGGTCGCACGCAATACAGAAGGGACTTTCGGCGTCGATTTTGAACAGTTTTTGCACACATTGCACTAAAATGCACTCGCTGAACGCAATCAGTAAGCCAGCGTGCTTATTTTTCCCTTTTACAGTTTAAACGGCAGACTGATAATTTAATGAATACGAGGTGTTTATGATAGGCATTCTGTACTTCAGCTCAACAGGAAACAGCCTGTATATCGCTCAAAAGATACAAAAACGGCTGGGCGGTCAGATTAAATATATTCCCTCGTACGAGGGAAACGGCGGAGAGTTTGAAAAAATTATAGTGGTAACCCCCATTTATTCTTACGGACTCCCTACTTTCGTATATGACCTGCTGCCGCGCCTTGACAGACGGAAAGAAATCATTATCATACAAAACTACGGCGGAATAATTGGCGGCGCAAATTATCTGGCTTATCAATATTGCGCAAAAAACGGGTTGAACGTAAAAGCAGTTTATGTCGTTAAAATGCCTGAAAACTATACTTTAACTTTTACCGTTCCTCAATTTTATATTAAAAGTACGCTTAAAAAGGCGGAAATGCGCATAGAAAAAATAATCGATAAAATAGAGAACGAACAATACGAATTGCCCCAAAAGCACAAAACCAGAGAGAAAAGATATCTCATCAACAAGTCGAACTGGCACATCATAGGAGAAAGATTTGTCGTCAACGAGAAATGTGTAAAATGCCGGAAATGCATCAATGTATGCCCTGCGGGCAATATTGCCTTGGTTGACGGAAAAATCGTATTTGAACATAACTGCGTTGCGTGTTTAGGCTGCTATCACCGTTGTCCGCAGAAGGCTATAACATACCTCGGAAAGAAGAAAAAAGACAGGTACATCAATCCCAACATAAAGCAAGATGATTTGGGAAAAGATTTATAAAAAATGTTGTTCTTTTGCCGTGTCATGAGAAACAGGCAAAAAACTTTTGAATATTTGGTTTTTATGCAGGCATAGAGCGCGATTTCAAACGCTTAAATTATTTTTCTGATTTTGCCCGACTTTTGCGAAGATATGGCAGTTTGTTAATTCTTTTTGCAAACGCCGGAAATTATAAATTTGCTGTACGCATCATTCTGCCATTTGGCCCCCCTTACGCACTGCCACGGGAGATTATAATAAAAAGAGCGAAGATTTTTTAAAACTTTCGCTCTTTTTTACTATAAGAAATATCCTTTTCAGATGCTCTTTTATATTTAATTATTTGTATTTATTTTTTATTGTTTTCAATTAAATCGACGACATCCTGAACGGTTTTGATATTGACGGCCTCCTCATCCGGAACCGTAACCGAAAACTCTTCTTCCAGGTTCATCAGCATTTCAACGACATCCAGAGAATCTGCTCCCAAATCCTTGACAATTTCTTTCTCCGCAGAGATTTTTTCTGCCGGAACGTTCAGTTGTTCCGCCATCAATTCGATCACTTTTTCAAGCGTGCTCATAGTATTCCTCCTGTTTTCTATCATGAATCATGATGTTTACTCATTTATCTTATAACTTTACGCCAAATTTGTCAAGCGTTTTTCACCTTTGCCGCCGGTTTGCGCATCGTCAGCGATATGCGGTTCTTCTTCACGTCCACGCCGAGAACCCATACTTTTACGATCTGGCCGACCTTTACGACCTCGGAAGGATGCTTAACATAGCGATCTGAGATCTCCGAAATATGCACCAAACCGTCCTGATGTACCCCGATATCGACGAACGCGCCGAAGTCAATGACGTTGCGAACCGTTCCGATCAGCTCCATGCCCGCCTTCAGGTCTTTGATATCCATAATATCGTCCCGCAGAACGGGCTTCGGCAGGCTGTCGCGGATATCGCGTCCCGGCTTTAAAAGTTCGGCAACGATATCTTCCATCGTCGGCACGCCCATGCCGCACTCCGCCGCGACCCGCTCTTTTCCGTAAGCGACGATTTTCTGCGGCAGTTCTTTCAGCCGCCCCGCCTTGATATCCTCTTCCGTGTAAGAGAACAAACGCAGTAATTTTTCCGCCCCTTCGTACGATTCCGGGTGAACCGCCGTATTGTCCAAAATATTTTTTCCGTCCGGTATCCGCAAAAATCCGGCGCATTGCGTAAACGCCTTTTCGCCCAGTTTGGAAACCTTCAAAATTTCTTTCCGCGTCGCAAACTTGCCGTTTTCTTCCCGATACGCCACGATATTTTTTGCGATCCCCGCATTTAACCCCGCGACGAATTTTAACAGGGAAGCGCTTGCGGTATTCAGATCGACCCCGACGGAGTTCACGCAATCCTCCAAAACGCCCTCCAAAACCGCATCCAGCCGCGCCTCCGGCATGTCGTGCTGGTACTGCCCCACGCCGATCGCTTTGGGATCAATTTTAATGAGTTCTGCCAGCGGATCCTGCAGTCTGCGCGCAATGGAAACCGCGGAACGCTCAGACACGTCGAAGTCCGGGAATTCTTCCGCCGCCAGCTTGGAGGCGGAATAAACGGAAGCTCCCGCCTCGCTGACGACCATATAAGAGACATCCGCATCGATTTCCTTCAAAAGCTCTGCAACGAAAATTTCCGATTCCTTGGAGGCCGTTCCGTTCCCGATGGAAATGACCTGAACGCCGAACTTTTCGATGATCGCCTTCATCGTGCGTTTTGCCTCTTCCTTTTTGTTCTGCGGGGGCGTAGGATAAATGACCGTCTTATAGAGTACCTTTCCCGTTTCGTCGACGACAGCCAGCTTGCACCCCGTGCGATATGCGGGGTCAAAGCCGAGCACGACTTTGCCTTTTAAAGGAGGCTGCATCAGCAGCGGCTTCAGGTTCACCTCGAACATTTTGATCGCCTGTTCGGAAGCCTGCTCCGTCAGATAAGAGCGGATTTCCCGCTCCATGGAAGGCGCGATCAGGCGGTCGTAGCTGTCAGCCGCGGCCGCTCGTACCTGTTCGGTAAAGATACTGCCCTCCTTCACGGCGGAAGCGGCGCAGATCCGGCCGGCAAAAGCCTTGTCGATCTCCACTTTCACGCGGAGATATCCCGTGTCCTCCCCTCTGTTCAGCGCCAGCACGCGATGGCTTTTCACTTCGCAAACCGGTTCGGAATATTCGGCGTACATTTCATACGTCTTCGCCTCTTCTCCCTCTTTGATCAGTTTTGAAGAGATTTCCCCCGTTTTCAAAAAGATATTTCTGAGTTTTTTGCGCAGCGCCGCGTTATCCGAAATGCGTTCCGCAATGATATCCCGCGCGCCCGCAAGTGCTTCTTCCGGCGTACTGACGCCTTTGTCTTCTCCTACAAATGCAGAAGCAATTTCGATGATATCGCCCGCTCTGTCTTCCTGTTTTTCCATGCGGTCGGCAAGGGGCTCCAGTCCCTTTGCAATCGCCATGGTGGCGCGCGTCTTTTTCTTTTGCTTATATGGGCGGTAAAGATCTTCAACTTCGGTCATCGTCTCGGCCGCTGCGATCGCAAGCTCCAGTTCTTCCGTCATCTTGCCCTGTTCGGAGATGCTCTTTCGGATCTCATCCTTTCTTTTCTCCAAATTTTTCAGATAGGTAAGCCGATCGGAAAATTCACGCAAAACCTGGTCGTCGCAGTTGCCGTGCATCTCCTTGCGATAGCGGGCGATAAAGGGAATGGTGTTCCCCTCTTCAATCAAATTGACGATGTTGGCTGCGTAGGTGGGACTGAGGTTAAACTCCGTCGCCAGTTTTTGGGTCAGATTCATTTTCTCTTCATACTCCTGATTTTTTCTTTTTCTTCTTTCGTGACGCGGTTTGACTCCGTTATTTTTTGCAGCGTCTTGTTATATGTAAAGTCGGATAGAGCGCAATGTTCTAAAAACGCCGCCGTTTCCCTGCGATATTTGACATAGCAAACCGAAAGCAGCCATGCCACCGCCATATCGACGTAATATCTCCCCGCCGGGATCCGAACCGCACGCTCAAAGATCATTCCGAGATACGCTTCCTCCAGATAATAATCCAGAAGAATCACCGCGCCGACTCTGCAGATCATCTCCTCCTCCGAACGCAACAGCTCGTCCAATATCGGCAGGAAAGCCTCTTTTTCCCGCCCGATCGCGCGAAAAGACGACACACAGCAATCGCAGACCGCCCAGTTTTCCGCTAAAGGCAGAAAGGAAGCGAAACGCTTGGTAAACGTTTCCCATCCGCAACGGTCCGCTCCGATTACAAAGCCGTACAGCATTCTCTCTTCCACGGTATCCAAAGCAGCTTCTCTGAGATAGGCTTCGGCTTGTCCGGCGCTCACGATGCGCTTTGCCAACTGCCTGAGATCAGGGATTTTCACACCCATAACCGGCAAATTTGTATGGTATATCCGCTCGTTGAACCGCTTTAATTCGGGAGAAGCGAGATTTAATAATTCTTCTTTATAATTCATAATAATTCATCGTATAACAACAGCATTTCGCCCGGCTTCAGTTCCGTTGCTCCCTCCAATTTACGCCGGGTCAGCAGATCGAATAAGACGCCGCTAAAGCGAAACAAATACGTTCTGTCTCCGTTATTGACCGCCGCAGTCACCGCCCGCCCCGCGGTTCTCCGTTCAAAGACAAAGCAGAAGGCGTCCGAAAAGACTTCCCGATACGTCCCGCAGGCAAACACGAAAATTTCAGAGCGCAGTTCAGCGATCCTCCGATACCACGATAAAATCTCCTCATCCTCCTCGCCCCAGGGAAAGCAGCGGCGGTTAAAGGGATCTCCGAACCCCTCCATTCCGATTTCGTCGCCGTAATAAACGCAGGGAACGCCCGGCAGGGTAAATTGCAGCAGAACAGCTTTCTTCAATCTGCAAACGGCAAGCGCGCGTTCCGCTGCGGTCAATTTCCTATCAGCAGCCTCCGCCTTGCTCTGCGGCATGGATTCCGAACCGAGAACGGACAGAATCCGCGCGGTGTCGTGCGTATCCAGAATGTTCATCAGCACATCCAGACAGCATTTCGGATAATGATCGATCAGCCGGGCCATCGTCCGGGAGAGCGCCTGCGCGTCGCCGTATTTGACAAATCGAATCACGGCGTCCTTTAACGGATAGTTCGTGACGCTGTCCAGTTCTTCTCCGCAAAAATAGGGCTTCCGCTCGCCGTAAGCGATCTTCTCAGCGGCGTCTTCCCACACCTCTCCAATCAATAAATTTTCAGGATTTTTCTCTTTAATTGCAGAACGAATCTGTCTGACAAAATCAGAGGACAATTCATCTGCAACGTCCAGCCGCCAGCCTCCGACCTTGTATTCGGATAAGACGCCATTTCCTCCCGCAATAAATTGCTGAAAGGCCTTACAGTCTTTTCTGATTGCGGGGAGAGTCCTGATTCCCCACCAGGCGCTGTATCCATCGGGATAGTCAAAAAATTCATACCATTCCGCATAAGGGGAATCCTTGCTCTGATATGCGCCGACCGAAGCATAATTTCCGTACCGATTAAAATAGATGCTGTCCGCCCCCGTATGGTTGAATACGCCGTCTAAAATCAATCGGATTCCGTACTCCTCGGCTTTCCCGACGAGCGCACCGAAATCCTCCGCCGTTCCCAAAAGCGGGTCGATTGCATGATAGTCCGCCGTATCGTAACGATGGTTGCTGTATGCGCGAAAGACGGGGTTCAGATAGATTGCCTTCACGCACAGAGAAGAAAGATAGGGCAGTTTCTCAATGATCCCCCGCAGATTGCCGCCGAAAAAATCGTTGTTTTGAATTTCTCCGCTTTTGTCCGGGAGATAATCGGGAATGCCGCCCCAATCCGATCTCAGGCATTTGCCCGACTCGATCGGGAAATTTCCGACCTTATAAAAGCGGTCGGGGAAAATCTGATAGATGATACCGCCCTTGATCCAATCCGGCGTGACAAAACCGCGGCAGTACACCAAAAGGAGATACTCGCCGGGATCGGAAAACGATCCGTAGAGCTTCCCGTCCGAGCCGAACAGCCTGCCGTCGACCGAAAAAAGATACCAATATAACCCGATTTTTTCCGGCTGAACGGTACATTCAAAGGCGCCGTCCCGTCTCTCCATGAAAAAGGATTGCGTTTCCCCCGTCTTCTCCTCCCGCAGCAGCAATTCACAGCGGACAGCGCTCTCCGCAAAGATGCGGAAAGTGATTTTGCTCCCTGCTTCGATTCCCCCGGCAACGCTTCTGCAAGCCGGGTCGAGCGGGAAATAATACGGCGCCATAAATTAAAACGCCCTTAAGTTCCAAATGTGCTCCGCATATTCGCGGATGCTGCGATCAGCGGAAAAAATACCGGCCGAAGCGATGTTCTGCAGCGACATTTCCGCCCACAGCCGACGGTCGCGATAGGTTTCGTCCACGCGGCTGTGCGTCCGGCAATAAGCGTCGAAATCAGCCATGCACATATAGGGATCCGCCACAGGGCGGTTTGTCAGCAAATACGCCGCGATATCCGCAAACGATTCGCCGTTGAACCCCGCGGTGAGCGCCTCTATCACTTTGCGCAGGCGCTCGTTGTTCGTGTAGTAACGGGTGGACTGATAGCCGTCCTTCCAAAGCTGCTCTACTTCGTCTGCCGTAAGGCCGAAGATAAAGATATTCTCTTTTCCGCAGGCCTCGCTCATCTCGACGTTCGCCCCGTCCAGCGTGCCGATGGTAAGCGCACCGTTGATCATGAACTTCATATTTCCCGTGCCGCTCGCCTCTTTTCCCGCCTGGGAAATCTGTTCCGAGACTTCGGTGGCAGGCATCAGCTTTTCCGCCATCGAAACGCAGTAATTTTCAAGATAGACGACCTGCAGTTTTTTGCTTATAACGGGGTCTTTTTTAATATCTTCCGCCAGATAGCAGATCAACTTGATAATCTGCTTCGCAAAATAATATCCGGGCGCAGCCTTTGCTCCGAAAATAAAGGTCTTAGGCAGCACGTCAGCGCCGGGGTTTTCCCTGAGATCGTTGTAAAGCGAAATGATATACAGAGCGTTCAGAAGCTGCCGCTTATATTCGTGCATGCGCTTTGCCTGCACGTCGAACACAGAATCCGGATCCAAAGTGATCCCCTGATATTTTTTCGCAAAGGCGGCGAGCTGTTCTTTCTTCACTCTCTTGATCCGGTTCAGCTCGGATAATACCGTTTCGTCCTGCGAGAACTGTTTGAAATCCGCCAGCTTTTCCGCATCCATGATAAAGCCCGGGCCGATACAATCGGTCAGCAGAGCCGTCAGTTCCGGATTTGACTGGCACAGCCAGCGGCGATGCGCAATTCCGTTCGTCACATTGCAGAATTTCTGCGGATATATTTCATAAAAGTCTTTGAATATGCTTTCTTTGATGATCTCGCTGTGCAGCCTGCTGACGCCGTTTACCTTATGCGACGCCAGAACGCACAGATTCGCCATCTTCACCTGTCCGTGGGAAAGAATCGCCATGCGGTCGATTCTGTTCCAGTCCCCCGGAAAGCGGTTCCAAAGTTCGCCGCAAAAGCGCTGGTTGATCTCACGGATAATGCTGTAAATCCGCGGAAGGCGGCGCTGCACGAGGTCGTCTGCCCATTTCTCGAGGGCTTCGCTCATCACCGTGTGATTCGTATAGGCGACGGTGCGCGTCGTGATGTCCCACGCGGCTTCCCACGAATAGCCGTGCTCATCCATCAGCAGGCGCATCAGCTCCGGAATACAGAGAGCGGGATGCGTGTCGTTGATATGGATCGCAGCGCGGTCGGGAAGCGTATCCAGAGAACCGAAACGGCGGAGGTGATCCTTGATGATATTCTGCAGGGATGCGGAAACGAGAAAATACTGCTGTTTTAAGCGGAGAGATTTTCCTTCCGAATGGTTATCCGACGGATACAGGACTTTGGAAAGGATCTCCGCTTCCGCATCTTCCTGCATGCTTTTGAGAAAGTTCCCTTCCGAAAAGGTCTTCATGTCGAAGTTTTCGGGATTCTGCGCTTTCCACAGGCGCAGAACGGAAACCGCCTCGGTATTCGCCCCGGAAACCATCATATCGTAGGCGACCGCTTCCACCTCTTTCGCGTCGTAATGCTCGACGCGCATGCCGTTTTCCGTCCAGATCTCGCGGATATTTCCGTCGAACCTGACGCGGAACGTCTTATCCGTACGCTGAACCAGCCAGACGTCTCCGCCGGGCAGCCAGACATCCGGCAGCTCCGTCTGCCATCCGTCTACGATTTTCTGCTTAAACAGGCCGTACTCGTACAAGATCGAATAGCCCATCGCAGGGTAGCCCTGCGTTGCCAGCGCATCCATAAAACAAGCCGCCAGCCTTCCGAGCCCTCCGTTGCCCAGCCCGGCATCCGGCTCCAAATCGTAGAGCTCCTCCAGACAATGGCCGTGTTTTTTCAGATAGGCGTCGATTGCGCCGCTGATCCCCAGGTTGTAGGCGTTGTTTTTCATGGACTGCCCCATCAAAAACTCCATGCAGAGATAATAGACGCGCTTTCCGTTCTGTCCCTTGTATTTTTTATAAAATTTATTGCGCTGTTCCAGCAGAATATCGCGGATCGAGAGCGCGACGGCCCGATAAATTTGATCCTTGCTTGCCTCTTTGACAGACACGCCGAAGTATCTCGAGAGTTTCCCCTCGATCAAGGCCGCGGCTTCTTTTTCCGTAAAATTTTTGGTCATTCATTTCTCCGATCAGATTAGTTTTCGATAGACCTCTTCATATTCCCCCGCGCTGTGCGCCCAACTGAAATCGGTCGCCATCGCGCGCGCCCTCAGTGAAAGGAAGGCTTCTTTGTCATAATATGTCCGAATCGCCTGATTGATTACGTATAGCATATCGTGCGCATTATAGTTGCGGAAGGAAAATCCGTTCCCGCTCCCTTCGTACAGAGGCTGAATGCTGTCGTTCAGCCCGCCCGTACCGCGTACGATCGCGACGGTGCCGTAACGGCTGGCTATCATCTGCGACAGACCGCACGGTTCCATTTTGGACGGCATCAGGAAGAAATCCGCTCCCGCGTAAATTTTCCGCGACAGATCCTGATTGAATTCGATGATCGCAACGCACTTCCCCCGATACTGATTCGCCAGCTGTGAAAAATACGCCTCATAGCCGCGGTCGCCCGTCCCCAGGATTACAAACTGAACATCCTGGTTCAAGACGTTTTCGATCACCGCTTTTACGAGATCAAACCCTTTATGCGCCACCAGCCTGGAGATCACGGCGATCATCGGCACGTCTTTTACCGGCAGATTCAGCATTTTCTGCAGAGCTTCCTTGCAAACCGCCTTTCCCTCCATATGATCGGGAGAATAATTGGCGAACAGATAGCGGTCTGTCTGCGGATTGTAATATTCGTAATCGATACCGTTTAAAATTCCCCTGAGCTTCCCCGCATTGCGGCTGATGATACCTTCCAGCCCGTGAGCAAAATAGGCGTTTTTTATCTCCTCCGCGTACGTCGGGCTGACCGTGTTGACGATATCGCTCATCTCGATCGCCCCCTTCATCAGATTGATACAGCCGTCGAATTCGACCGTATCCTTCACCCATCCCGGGAATCCGAACAGATCGTCCATACAGTCAAGCCCGTATTTTCCCTGATACTCGATATTGTGAATGGTAAAGACCGTTCTGATATCTTTATAGCGCTCGTAATTTCCGTAAATGCTCTTCAGATAGATAACGGCGGCAGCCGTCTGCCAGTCGTTGCAGTGCAGAACGTCCGGCCAAAGCATAAAATGCCCGATGGTTTCCAAGATCGCCTTTGAGAAAAAAGCATATCGCTCGCCGTCATCGTAAAAACCGTAGATGTTTCCGTCCCGCTTAAAATAGTATTCGTTGTCAATGAAATAAAAATTGACATTCCGGTAGAGATAGTGAAACACGCCGCAATATTGACGGCGCCAGGAAAGCGGCACTTCAAAACTCCCGATAAAACGGAAATTCTTACGGTATTCGCCCGAAATCTTGGAGTAAAGCGGAAGAATCACGCTGATTTCATTTTCTTCCGATTTCGCCAGTTCGGCGGGCAAAGAGCCCAAGACGTCCGCCAGCCCGCCCGTCGCGATAAACGGCGCCGCCTCAGAACCGGCAAAGACGATACGGCGTTTTCTCGTCACCGTGATCTCCGGCGTCACAATCTCCGGCTTTTCTTTCCTTTTTTTACCCGCATTCTCTTTTACAGTCGTTTTTTTCGTCGCCATTTCCCATTCTCCTTATATCATATTGCCTTTTGAAATATAAAACGGATGATTTTCACTGCCCGAAAGCGTGCGTTTATCGCGGATCACCACGTTTTTATCTGTGATAATGCAATTCAGCGTCACATTTTCGCCCGTCACCGTGTTCTGCATGAGGATGGAATTCTTTACGACGGTGCCGCGCGCGATCTTTACGCCGCGGAACAGAACGGAATTCTCCACTTCTCCCTCGATCATGCAGCCGTCCGCAATCAGCGAATTCTTTACGATCGCCCCCGCGCCGTATTTCGTCGGCGCGGAATCCCTGACTTTGGTAAACACGCTTCTGTCCCCGAAAAGGTCGCTCCGTACTGTTTCATCCAACAATTCGAGCGTATGCTCGTAATATGCCTGCAGCGAGGTGATCCCGACGTAATAACCGTCATGCCGGTATCCGCAGATTTTCAGCCGCTTGAGGTTCTTCGCCAAAATATCTTCCGTAAAGTGCTTCGCATTGTGAGAGATCGCGTCCAGCAGCAGATTTTGCAATGTGACCTTCTTCATGACAAACATGTTCATGCTCATATTGCCGCTCTCGCTGAACGTCTCCTCATAACGGATATTCGTCACGCGGTCCTCGCCGTCCAGGTCGAATGCGATCACCTTGTTCTCCGAACATTCGGCGGCGGCGTGTTTTCTGTACACGACCGTGATATCCGCATTCCGCTCGGCATGCGAACGAATGACGGCATTATAGTCGATCCTGCAGACGTTGTCGCAGTCGGTCATCACCACGTATTCTTCGTCTGCCCGCCACAAAAAGCCCATGATTCCCTTCAGCGCCTCCAGACGCGAGGTATAGAGGCGATCATTGGAAGTATCCCCAAAGGGCGGCAAAATAATAATACCGCCGTTTTTACGCGCAAGATCCCAGTCTTTTCCCGAACCGATATGATCCATCAGCGACTGGTAATTGCTTTTGGTGATGACGCCGATCGTATCGATCCCCGAATTGACCATGTTGGAGAGAGGGAAATCAATCAGCCGATATCTCCCGCCGAAGGGAATGGAACCGAGCGTTCTGTGCTGCGCAAGTTCCGGCACGTTGTTATCGTGAATATTGGAAAATATTATGCCCAATGCTCTCATGTTACGCATCCTCCCTTTCTGCTTCCAGCATTTTTCCGCCCGCAACCGTTTCGCCGTCTTTCACCGTGACGCCGCGCCCCAGAACGGTGATACCGTGACCGGAATCCTTATGTTCCCCCACCTTCGCGTTTTTCCCGACAGACGAATATTCGTCGATAATCGAGTATTCCACGACGGCGTTCTCTCCGATCACGACATTGCTCATGATGACGCTGTTTTTGACGACCGCGCCCTTCTTCACAATTACGTTGCTCGAGAAAACCGAATTGTCCACCGTCCCGTAGATTTCACAGCCGGACATTATGATGGAATTGTTCGCTTTTCCTTCCGCTCCGATATACTGGGGCGGAGAAAGCGGACTCCTCGACTGAATCACCCAGGAGGAATCCCACACGTCAAAGGCGGGCACATCCCCCAAGAGATCCATGTTTGCCTCGTACAGCGAGTCGATGGTACCGACGTCCTTCCAATATCCCTCAAAGGGATATGCCATCATTTTTTCCCCGGCGTCCAGCATCGCAGGCAGCACGTTTTTGCCAAAGTCGTTGCTGGACGAGGGATCCTCGTTATCCGCCTTCAGATAGCGGTAGAGTTTATCCGTTTTGAAAATATAAATTCCCATGGAAGCGAGATCGCTCTTCGGATGTTTCGGCTTTTCCTCGAACTGATAAATGTCTCCGCTGTCTCTCGTATTGAGAATGCCGAAGCGGGACGCTTCCGACAGCGGTACGCGAATCGCCGCGATCGTGCAGTCCGCGTTATTTTCGATGTGATAGTCGAGCATTTTCGAGTAATCCATCTTGTAGATATGATCTCCCGACAAAATCAGAACGTAATCGGGATCAAACTGCTCGATGAAGTGAATATTCTGATAAATCGCGTTGGCCGTTCCTTTGAACCAGTCGGAAGAGTGTTTTCCCTGATAAGGAGAAAGAATATGTACGCCGCCGAACGCCCGGTCAAGATCCCACGGCTGTCCGTTGCCGATGTAATCGTTTAAAATCAGCGGCTGATACTGCGTCAGTACGCCGACCGTATCGATCCCGGAATTAAAACAATTAGACAGCGGGAAATCAATGATGCGATATTTCCCGCCGAAAGGAACCGCCGGTTTCGCAATTTTACTGGTCAGCGCATACAAGCGGCTTCCCTGACCTCCCGCAAGAAGCATTGCCACACATTTCTTTTTCCTTAACATATACTAATCCCCTTTAATAATATTTTGTCTTGTAAAATAGATGCAGCTCAGCTTTGGCAGAAAGACCGAAATGGAATCGGCCTTGCCGTGCTGCTCTTTCTTCTGCGACTGATAAATTCTCTTGTTAGACTTTCCTTCCCCTCCGTAAATCCTGTCGTCCGACCGCAGTGCGACCCGATATTTCCCCCGATCGACGCCCAGCCGATAGGTATCATAATCGACGCCCGAAAAGTTGATGAGCACAATCACCGCGTTGCCCTTGCGGTCTTTGCGCTGAAAAGCGATCACGTTTTTGTCCGATTCATCCGGCGCGATCCATTCAAACCCATCCCACGAATCTTCGATCTCGTAAAGAGCCGGCGTATCGAGATAGAAGCGATTCAGATCCCGATTATACCGCTGCAATTTTCTGTGAGATTCAAAATCCGTCAGGAAAAACTCCAGTCCCTCGCTGTAATCCCATTCCTTGAACTGCCCGTATTCGCAGCCCATAAACAGGAGCTTTTTCCCGGGATGAGACATCATAAATCCCATAAACGCCCTGAGATTGGCGAACTTCTCCGCGTAGTTTCCCGGCATCTTGTCCAACAGCGAACGCTTCCCGTGCACCACTTCGTCGTGGGAAATGGGGAGAATAAAATTTTCGCTGAACGCATACATCATGGAAAACGTCAGCTTATTGTGCTGATAGCGCCGGAAATACGGATCGGTCTGCATATAGGAGAGGATATCGTTCATCCACCCCATGTTCCACTTGAAATTGAACCCCAGACCGCCCATAGAAACGGGCTTCGTCACCATCGGAAACGCCGTGGATTCCTCCGCGATCATCATGGCGTACGGAAAACGCTCGAATAAAACGGTGTTCAGCTTTTTGAAAAATTCGATCGCTTCCAGATTGTAGTTCCCTCCGTATTCGTTCGGAAACCACTCTCCCGGTTTTCGGTCGTAGTCCAGATAGAGCATGGATGCAACCGCATCGACGCGCAATCCGTCGATATGGAACTGCTCGAACAAAAATACCGCGTTGGAAATCAGAAAGGACTGCACCTCCGTCCGCCCCCAATCGAACACGCGGGTGCCCCATCCTTTATGCTCCTGTTTATCCCATCCCTGGTACTCATAACAGGGCGTCCCGTCAAACTCGTACAGCCCGTGTTCATCTTTCGGAAAATGCGCCGGAACCCAATCGAGGATCACGCCGACGCCGTTTTTATGGCATTCGTCTACAAACGCCATAAAGTCTTTCGGCGTACCGAAGCGCGACGTCATGCTGTAATATCCGGTCACCTGGTACCCCCAGGAGCCGTCGTATGGGTATTCGGCGAGGGGCATCAGCTCGATATGCGTATATCCCATCGCTTTCACGTAGGCGATCAGCTCCGGAGCCATATCCCGGTAGTTGTAGTAATTGCCGTCCGGATAGCGCTTCCAAGAGCCGAAATTAACCTCGTAGATATTGACGGGGCGGTCGTAGACGCGCTCCTTGCCGCGCAGGTCCGCATAGTGCCCGTCGCCCCACGGATACCCCTCAAGCGCGTACAGCCTGGAGGCCGTTGCACTCGGCGTTTCGCTGTGGAACGCATAGGGATCCGCCTTTAAAACGACGCCGTTTTTGGAACATACGGCAAATTTATAGCGGTCAAACTCCTTTAAGCCCGGGATGAACAGCTCGAACACGCCGCCTTCGCTGACGCGCTTCATCTCGTCTTTCAGCTCCCAGCCGTTAAAATCCCCCACGACATAGACCTTTTCCGCGCGGGGCGCCCAAGTGCGGAACCAAACGCCCTTCTTCTTTCTGTAAACGGCAAAATGAGCTCCCAGGTATTCGTATGCCCGGTAATTCGTACCCTGATGGAACAGGTATAAAGGCAGGTCTTCTTTCATATCAGCAGATATAATCTTCGCTCTTTTGGGCGGCGGAATTCATCTTCGTTCGGACAGAATCATATCCCTTTTTCCCCAAAAGCGCATAGGTGGCGTCTTTTCCGCCTTCTACACCCGGCTGATTATAGGTATTGAGATTGAGCATCTCCCCGCAGAAAGCCGTCTTCATTTCAAAGAAATACATCAGTTCCCCCAGCGTAAAGGCATTTACTTCGGGCAATATCACGGTATGATTCGGGCGATTTGCCTCCGTCAAAGCGTATTCGGTCGCCTTTCTTTCCGCCTGAATCAGCTCGTTCAGCGTATGCCCGGAAAGGAAGGATACATCCGGAATCTCCTCGCATCCCTTCGGTATGGGACAGACGGTTCGATAGCGTTCGACGGCAAGGAAAGTTACGACTTTATCGAAGGGGCCCTCGCGATACAGCTGAACCTGGGAGTGCTGATCGGTCACGCCGAGCGCCTTTACGGGCGTCTGCCCCGCATAAATTTTATTACCGTCGTTATCCGTTGCTTTGCCGAGGCTCTCCGCCCACAGCTGACAATACCAGTCCGCCATATACTTCAGGCTGTCTGCATACGGCATCATCACGGAAATGTTTTTGCCCTTTTCCATGCTGATAAACTGAAGCGCCGCGGCGATCAGCGCCGGATTTTTCTTCCAGTCTTTTCTGCGGCTGATCTTGTCCATATATGCGGCGCCCGCGAGCATCTCCTTGATATCGACGCCGCAAACCGCCGCAGGCAATAAGCCAACCGGGCACAGCTCGGAAAAACGCCCGCCCACGCCGTCCGGGATGTAAAACGTTTTGAATCCCTCTTTCTGCGCGATCTTAATCAGATTGCCCGTGCTTTCGGAAGTCGTCGCGATGATGTGTTTGCCGGCATCCTCTCCCAGCCGCGCTTTCAGTATGTCGTAGATGATCAGATACTGCGCCATGGTCTCGCTGGTCGCGCCGCTCTTGGTGATGACGTTGAACACCGTCTTTTTTACGTCGATCACATCCAGCAAAGCGCGCATACGTTCGGGATCGACGTTGTCTTCTACATAAAATTTAGGCGTTTTGCGAACGGATTTCGGCAAATCGTTGTAATGCAGATGACAAAGCGCCTGAAAAACGGCGATGGGGCCCAGAGCGGACCCGCCGATTCCGAGCACGACAAAATAATCGAACTTCTTTTTGATTTCCCGCGCGGTCTCTATGATTTCCCGGACCTCTTCCGCCTGATTATAGGGAAGATCCATCCACCCCGTCATGCCGACGCCGCGGCTGTCTTCCACGCGCTGAAAGGCCTGGCGCATCAGATTTTCGCGTGCGGAGAGCTCTTCCCGCCGGATCCCCTGTTCGGAGCCGACATATTCCGCCATCATGTTGTTGTAATCCAGTTTCAATGTCATGGATTCTTTCCATTTTGCATTCAGATAATTTGCTTTCATATTCCCTCGCACATTCTGTTTTACCGCACAAAAATCTTCGTTTTGTACGCTTCTATTTTAATTCATTTTATCCTGCTTGTCAATATCGAAAGGAAAAATTTTACAAAAGAAAGGCAGAGCTTTCGCAGCACTCCGCCTTTTTATGCAAAAAAGTCCTTTAAATAAGCCACACTGTCCAACAATTCGGATACGTCGCCGTAGTTATTCTGATAGACCTCGATCACGACGGCGCCGTCAAAGCCCACGTCTCTCAGATGAGCGCGCAGTTCCCGAAAGGGAAATACGCCCTTCCCGGGGAGGCACAGCTCTCCCGTCTCTGTTCTGTCCGAAATATGTACGGTCACGATATCACCTTTCATATCGTCGATAAATTCATGAAAGGAACAGCCGCTCTGCCATGCCTGTTTGACATCCAGCACACCTTTCAGCTCCGGGCAACGCTCTTTTAATTCTCCGAAAAAGCCGGGGAAATTATAGTAAGCCCAATGCACGTTTTCATAGGCCAGCGCAACGCCGTGGCGCCGGCAGGCACGGATAATTTTGCCTGTTCTTTCTCCGATTTTGGCAAAATCCATTTTCAGCGGCGTCTTCTTCAGGCGGGCGACGCCGTGAAAGGTATAGCTCTTTGCGCCCAACCTCTCCGCAGAGGTCAAAACGCTTTCCAGCATATTGAAAGCGTCCTCCTCCGCGCGGAGCCCGGCGCTGTAAAGCTGCGGCTCGAACTGCGTATTCAGGGTATGTACGGACCGGATTTTGATCCTCTCTGCGTTCCGTTTCAAAAGGGAGGCAAATTCTTCGGTATATTCCGAATAGGTGGAGAGAAACACCTCCGCGACGTCCACTCCGCTCCGATCCAGATATTGCAAAGCGTCCTCCGTCGTCATGCGGAGAAACAGGGACGCCGTCGATACCCCGAACTCCATGCTATTCGATGATCGGGTCGATCACGCCGAGTTCGCCGTCGCTCCTCTGATACATCACCCTGACGGCGTTCGTCTTTTCATCCAAAAAGATGAAGAAAGAATGGCCCAGAAGTTCCATTTCCTCCGCTGCGGCGGAAACGGACATCGGGTAGATCGGAAAGCGCTTCGTCTTGACCACCTGGCTTTCTTTCAACTCCACCGCAGGTTCAAACAGTACGTTTTCCTTGAACGCCTTGTTCTTCTGCTGCTTGTCGAACATCGTGCGGTACTTTCTGATCTGCCCTTCCAGTTTGGGCAGAATCAGATCGAGATTGTTGTAAAAATTATCGCTGATCACCTGAGCGCGGACGAGTTTCCCGTGGTAGTCCAGCATCACTTCGGTCTTCATCGAATTATTTTCTTTTTTCATAGAAACTTTGCATTTGGTATCGCCGTTTTCAAAATATTTATCCAGCTTTTCGATCTTTTTGATCGTCATCTCTTTTAATTTTTCGCCGGCTTCATAGTTGCGTTCGATAATTTCGATATTCATAAAAATACCTCCTTGCGTTTCTTGATAATATATTCGCCGCAAGGAGGTAAAATCCCTTTTCTTCAGTTTAATTTTCCGGATTTAAATGTCAATTTTCCGTCGAAGGCGTCTATCGTGACCGTTTCTCCCTTCAGGATATTTCCCTTTAAGATTTCCTCGCTCAGCCGGTCCTCGATTTTTCGCTGAATCACCCGCTTTAAGGGGCGCGCGCCGTACCCTTCTTCCCCGGCCTGCGCGAGAACATAATCCACTGCCGCGTTTCTTACCACCAGGTCGACGCCGATTGCCAGCAGCCGCTTTCTCAACCCGGAAAGCAATATTTCGACGATCTCTGCCAGCTCCGCTTTTTCCAGCTTGCGGAAGGTGATGATATCGTCGATGCGATTGAGAAACTCCGGACGGAACTGGCTTTTCAGCGCGTCTCTGATCCGATCCTTCATCTTGTCGTATTCCTGATCCTGCGTGCCGAAGCCGAGCGTATTGACCTTATTGACTTCCGCCGCGCCGACGTTTGAGGTCATAATGATGACGGTATTTTTAAAGTTGACCTGATGCCCCTTGCTGTCCGTCAGCCGCCCCTCGTCCAGAATTTGCAGCAGCAGATTGAAGATATCCGGGTGTCCCTTTTCGATTTCATCGAACAAAATGACGGAATAGGGCTTTCTCCTCACTTTTTCGGTCAGCTGCCCAGCCTCGTCGAACCCGACGTATCCGGGCGGCGCGCCGATCAGTTTTGCGACAGAATGCTTTTCCATATACTCGCTCATGTCCACACGGATCAAAGCGCTTTCATCGCCGAATACCGCCGCCGCGATCGCTTTGGAAAGCTCCGTCTTTCCCACGCCCGTAGGACCGACGAAAATAAAGGAGCCGATCGGCCGGTTCGGGTCCTGCAACCCCGCGCGCGCGCGGCGGATCGCCGCAGATACCGATCGGATCGCGTCATCCTGCCCGATTACGCGTTTATGCAGAGCATCCTCCAGTTCCAGCAGCTTCTGCGCTTCTGTCTGCGTCAGGCGGGAAACGGGGATTCCCGTCCAGCTGCTGACGATTTTCGCGACGTCTTCCTGCCCGATCTGCAATTTTGCCTTTACGCGGCTCTCCCGCTCGATATCTTCGAGATCGGCTATCTTCTCCCTGATCTCCCCGATCTGTTTATCCAGCTTTTCGATCCGCTCGAAATCCCTGCGGCTGACCGCCTCCTTTCTCTCTACCTCGATTTTATTGAGAAGACGCCCTTGTTCCCTGATTTCAGCCGGCGCGTTGTAGCTGTCCAAGCGCACGCGCGAAGCGGCTTCGTCGATCAGGTCGATCGCCTTGTCCGGCAGGAAGCGATCTGTGATATAGCGTTCGGAAAGCACAACCGCGGCTTCGATCGCCTCGTCGCTGATGGAAACCTTGTGATGCGCCTCGTATTTATCGCGCAGGCCTTTCAGAATCTCGATCGCAGACTCCTCATCCGGCGCTTCCACCGTAATCGGCTGAAACCGCCGCTCGAGCGCCGGATCCTTTTCGATATACTTGCGGTATTCCTCCAGCGTCGTAGCGCCGATGGTCTGCATTTCCCCGCGGGACAGCATCGGCTTGAGGAGGTTCGCCGCGTCGAGATTTCCCTCGCCGCCCGATCCCGCGCCGACGATGTTGTGAATTTCATCGATAAAGAGAATGATATCGCCGTCTTCCCGGATGAGATCGATGATCTTTTTCAGGCGTTCCTCAAAATCGCCGCGGTAGCGCGTTCCCGCCAGCACGCCGGACAGATCGAGGGAAAAGACGCTCTTGGATACGAGCAGATCGGGTACGTTGCCCGATACGATGGCGAGCGCCAGCCCTTCCACCACAGCGCTCTTTCCCACGCCGGGTTCGCCGATCAAGACAGGGTTGTTTTTCGTGCGGCGGGAAAGCACCTGAATGATGCGGTCAATCTCCTTTTTTCTGCCGATCACGGGGTCCAGCTTGCCGTCGCGCGCCTTTTTGGTCAGGTCGACGCCGAATCCGTCGAGCGCGGAGAGATTTCTGCGCTCCTTTGCAAATTCCCGCGCGCCGGTCGGCAGTTTTTCTTCCGCTTTCGCCTTGGGGGAAACAATCTGGCTGCCGTCCGATTTTGAAATGAAATCGTCCAGCATAATGAGCATCTGATCGATGTTGACTTTCATCCGTTTCAGCAGATAGTATGCGGTGCCGTCAACGTCCGCCAGAATCGCCATCAGGAGATGCTCCGTCCCGATAAATCCGGCTTCCAGGTTGATGGAAAATTCCTGCGCGGCATCCATAATGTGCTTTGCGCCCGGCGTAAACCCCTTGATGTTGTAGTTCTTGTCCACAGAAGCCCGCAACAGCTTTTCATAGCGCTCGCGGTCTACGCCGCAGGATGAAAGAATCGACCCCGCGACGCCGTGGTCGGAAGACAAGATCAATCCGTATAAAATGTGCTCGCTTCCGATATAGCCTGCGCCGAAGCGCTTTGCCGCCTTGCCGGCGTTCTGCAGCACCTCTTCCGCATTGGAAGAAAAATTCTCGTTATAGGACATATTTATCCCCTTTCAGAAATTTCATTGAAAAAAACGGAGACGATCTCCGCGCGCCTGCGCGCACATTCCTGCGGGCTCAGCCTTCGCCCTTCGTTCAGGGAAATCGTCGCCGGGCGCATCGCGATTACCAGATCGTCTATCTTGCGGATATCAAAGGGCAGGATCCCCAGCACGACGCCCATCTTGACGCTCGCCGCCAACTGTAAAAATTCGTCGTAATCGAGCAGCGCGCAGTTGGTCAGAATGCCGAACGCTCTGCCGCACCGATCTGCGACCTGCAGCCGATTGCGGCGGAAATAATCCCTGCACATCGCCTGTTCCGCCTTGCAGAGACTGATCACCGTCTCCTCCACCGAGTCCAGTATCTCCTTTTCGGAGACGCCCAACGTCACTTCGTTGCTCACCTGATACATATAGCAGTCCGCCCTGCTTCCCTCTCCGTATACGCCGCGGATCGTCAGCCCGAGTTCTTTTATCTTCGGAAGCAGCTCTTCCAGCCGCCTGCTTTCCGTCAGCGCAGGCAGAAAGAGCATGACGGATGCGCGCATCCCCGTCCCGAGATTGGTGGGACAGGCAGTCAGATATCCGAGCTTCGCATCGAATGCGATCTGAAACGCCCGCGCAAGCGCGTCGTCCGTCTTTGAGAGCATTTTATAAGCCTCCGCAACCTGCAGTCCCCGCATGAAACACTGTTCCCGAAAAACGTCTTCTTCGTGAATCATCACGGAAATACTCTCGTCACGGTTGATCAGTACGGCGCTTCTTTCGCGGTTGTCGATCAAAGCCTGACTGATCAGATGGCGCTCTTTCATTCCTTCGATGGTCAGCTCCGGCATGGACGAGAGAATAAAAAGGTCGAAGGGCTCCAACCGGTTGACGGCGGTCAGGGCGCGCTGTATCACGCTCTTTGCAAACGCCTCGTCCCGAATATAAAAACACTCTTCCGTCAAATTGCGCGCCAGGCGGACGCGGGAGGATATAATATTGTAATCCAGCTGATTCGGGCGGTAAACTTCCATCACCTCAATCCTCTGTTCTCCAGTTCTCTGGCGATCTGTTTCAATTCGTCGTCCAGCGCGGCGGCTCTCTTGGGATTTCCGTCCAAAATCGCCTTTTCTTTTTTGCTCAGGAGCGAATCGTATTCAAAGATAAGCTCGTAATCGACGCTCGTGATACCCGGATTTTTCCCTACGTGTTCGGTTTTTCCGTGCATTTCCCGAATTACCGCTTTCAGCTCTTTCGCAAAAGCCTGATAGCAAGCCGGACAGCCGACCATTCCCGTATCGTAAAACCCTTTCAGCGTCGTGCCGCAGACCGGGCAGCATTTATTCTCCTTCATCGCTATAACCCGGCCTTGCTTTTCAGCCGCCCGATGCACCGTTCCGCATTGCGGTAAATTGCATCGATATCTTCGCCGATATCGTAATTGCCCCTGTTATACACGATCTTTCCGTTTGCCACCGTCATCAAAACGTTCGCGTTGTCCGCAGAATAGACGATATGCTTTTTCAAATTGTTTTCTGGTCTGAAATTCGGCGCGGAAAGATCCAGCAGAACCATGTCCGCGGGGTTGCCGCGTTCGATCGTACCGCCGGGAAGCCCGAGGGCGCGGTATCCGCTCTCCGTCGCCGCAGCGAAAGCCTGTTCCGCCGAAACCGCCGCCGCATCTTTCATGACGCCTTTTTGCAGACAGGATAACAGATACATTTCCCGAAACATCGAGAGCGCGTTGTTGCTCGCCGCGCCGTCCGTTCCGAGACAGACCTTCATCCCGTTCTGCAGCATGGAATAGACGGGGGCGATTCCGCTCGCCAGTTTCAGATTGCTGGAGGGATTTGAGGCACAGAACACCTCTTTTTCCGCCAACAGGCGCACGTCCTCTTTCTCCAGATACGTGCCGTGCGCGATGACGCCGCCGAAGTCGAAAAAGCCGATTTTACACAGAAACTGAACCGGCGTGAGGTTTCTGCGCACCGTGCACTCGCCCGTCTCTTTCAGCGTTTCGCTGACGTGCGCGGTCGCCGGCGCGCCGTACGTCTGCGCGAGATCCGCCATGCCGTACAGCAGCGCGTCGGACGCGAGATATTCCGAATGTACTCCCAAAAGATAGCGGATGCGCTCGTTTTCCCGAAATTTCAGATAATACTCTTCCGCATGCTTCAGGGCGTCCTCCGTCCCGCCGGACAGATCGGCAGCGCCGCACCACATTCCCATCGCCAGACCGGACTGCTGAACGGCGGAAATGATCGCGTCCTCCCCGTAATACATGTCGGCGATCGCCGTCGTCCCGCCGCGCACATACTCCGCGGCGGCGAGCATCGTGCCCCAATAGACGTCATTCTCGGTGAGATGCTCCTCCAGCGGGAAAATGCGGTCGTGGAGCCATTCCTGCAAGGGCAGATCGTCCGCAAGCCCGCGGAAGAGAACCATGGCGGAATGCGTATGCGCATTCGCAAAACCGGGAATCAGAAGATTTCCGCCGCAGTCGACGACGCGTTCCGCCGCAAACTCCTTCGGCTTGCCGACATAGACAATTTTGCCGTCCGAAACGTGGACTTCCCCCTCTGAGACGGAAGCGCGGGCGGATGTTAAAATTTTAGCGTTGCGGAATAAAAGTTTCATATCCGTACGGATAACTCCCTGATTTTTTCTTCGATCTGTTCTTTCAGATCGTCGCGCCTCAGCGCGAAATCGATATTGGCGCATACATAGCCTGCTTTGTCACCGATATCGTAGCGGACGCCGTCGAAGTCGGTCGCCAGAAGACGGCTTTTCGACGCGAGAATGGAAAGGGCGTCCGTCAGATAAATCTCTCCGTTTAAGACGCGGGATTTTTTAATGTAATCGAATATTTCGTTGGTAAATACGTACCGCCCGATAATCGCATAATCCGACAGTTCCCTGCCAGGCCGCGGCTTCTCTATGATTTTTGTGACGATTTTATGATCCGCCCGCTGGTCGTGGATTCCCAGATTGCCGTACTTCGGCAGATCGGCTTTCGGAACGCGCATCGTCGCGATCACGCTTTTATTGGTTTCACAGCAGATATCGGCCAGTTTTTTGATACAGGGCGTCTCGCCCGCGCCGTGCGCGATCACTTCGTCTCCCAGCAGAAGCGCGAACGGTTCGTTTCCGATCAGGCGCTCCGCGCACAGAACCGCGCCTGCCAAGCCGTTCAGGTCGTTCTGCGTCACGAATCGGATGCGTGCCAGGCGGGAAGGTTCCGCCGCCAGGCGATAAAGTTCTTTTTTCCCTTCCTCTTTCAGTTTGTTTTCCAGCGCGGAATTCTCTTCAAAATACGAGCGTATACTGTCCGTATTTCCGCTCACGACGATCACAATGTCTTTGATCCCCGCTTCGACCGCCTCTTCGACGATGTAATGAATGGACGGCTTGTCGACAATCGGCAGCATGGGCTTCGGAATCGCCTTCGTCACCGGCAGAAACCGGGTTCCCAGCCCTGCCGCCGGAATAATCGCTTTTTCTATTTTCATCGATATTCCCCTCGATATTTCCGCTCGATCCCCCGAATTTTTTCAATGCGCGCAACATGTCTGCCTCCGTCGAAAGAAGCGTGCAGAAATGCGTCCACGATCTCCAGCATCAGCCCCGCCCCGATCACGCGCGCGCCGAAGGCGATCATATTCGCGTCGTTGTGGTTGCGCGTCGCCTTGGCGCTGAACACATCGTGACAGAGCGCGCAGCGTATGCCGTTCACTTTATTGGCTGCGATCGACATGCCGATCCCCGTACCGCAGATCAGGATACCGAAATCGCACTCGCCCCGCGCGACGCATTCCGCCGCCGGCAGTGCGTAATCGGGGTAGTCGACGGACTGCGTGCCGTCCGTCCCGAAATCAACGTATTCGATTTTATTTTTCTCCAGATAATCCGTCAGGACAGGCTTTAAAAGATAGCCGCCGTGATCGCAAGCAATTGCAACTTTCATAATTCCTCCGTCATTTTTTGCAGCAATACGTTGCAAACGCGTTCCAACGCATGCGAAATATCGATATAGTTTTCCAGAGTCCCGCCGAAAGGATCGGGGATATCGCCGCCTCCGGCGATTTCCGCCGCCGTCCGCACGTTCGGCCAATCGCACAGCAAGTCCCGCTGCCGCTCCGTCATCACGATCACCAAATCGCTCCGCGCCATCATCTTTTCCGTAAGCCTGCGGGAACGGAAGGCGTAATTGACGATGCCCAGCTGTTTCAGCGCGAGAAAGGCATTCGGAGACATTTTTTCCCCTTCTTCTGCCTGAATTCCCGCCGAAGAGACCGCGACGCCCCTGATTCCCGCCCATTTCAGCTTTTGCTTTAAAATCGCTTCCGCCATGGGACTGCGGCAGGTATTGCCGGTGCAGACAAACAAAATACGCTTCATGACCGGCTGCACGCCTTATTCAGGCGGTTGGAAATGCCGTCGTAGATTCCGCCCTTGTCGGGCAGACGAACGGCAATCAGGCAGGTGGCGCACTTTTCTCCCTCTCTCAGCTTTTCATAGAGATGTTCGGCTATTTCCTCCGGCGTGAATCCTAAAATCAGCTTGTTGCCCCTGAGCGATTCCGCCACCGTACCGGCACAGAGAAAATAGGGGGTTCCCCCCTGCGCCGCACAGGCATCGTAATATGCCTGCGCCTGTTTCAGCTCTTGCTCCGAAAAGAGAACCGTCTCGCAGGAAGGCGCATAGTGTTTGTATTTAACGCCGGGAGAACGCACGCGATCTCCCGCAAGATGCTTTGCGACCTCGCAGTCTCCCGCGACGGAAGCGATCATCTCCTGCGTAACGAGCCCCGCGCGCAAGATGCGCGGAACATCTCCTGTCACATCCAAAACCGTACTCTCGATACCGCCCGAACAGGGCCCTCCGTCCAAAATCAAGGGAATTTTTCCGTTCAGGTCCTCGTAAACATGGCGGCTGGTCGTGGGACTGACGTGTTTGGATACGTTTGCGGAGGGCGCTGCGACCGGGCTGCCGACCGCCCGCAGAAAGCGCTGCGCCCCCTCGTGAGAGGGAATCCGCACGGCAAGCGTATCTCCTCCGCAGGTAGCGACGGAAGACACGACACCTCTGCTTTCAAAGACCATCGTCAAGGGCCCGGGCGTATAACGCCCGAGCAGATCGCGGACATAGCGATGCCCGATCTTAACCAGCCGCTCCAAATCGTAACCTGGATAAACGTGGGCGATCAGCGGATTATCCGCCGGCCGTCCCTTGACGCGGTAGATCTCCCGCACCGCCTCGTCATCCGTCGCGATCGCCCCCAGCCCGTAAACCGTTTCGGTCGGAAAGGCGACGACGCCGCTCCTGCCGAGTATTTCACGCGCAAGAGACAGGCTCTCTTCCGAAATTTCCCTGATCTCCGTTTTCATTTTATCCCCATATATCGTCGTCCGGCGAAAGCGGCGGCTCCTCCGGGGCGGGAATATCCGCGTCGTCCGGAACGGGAACGTCCTCCAATCCCTGAATCTCATCGCGGTTATAGACGGGCTCCTGCGGCTCGTTTTCCACCAGATTGATGAACTTGGTGCATTCGCCCTTGAAGTAGAGCTTCACGACGCCGGTCGGGCCGTTTCGGTGCTTCGCGATGATGATCTCTGCGACGTTTTTCTGAACTTTCTCTTCCAATATCTCCTTTTCCGTCGCGAAATTGTCCGGCCGGTGAATGAACATGACGATATCGGCATCCTGCTCGATCGCGCCCGACTCACGCAGGTCGGAAAGCTGCGGGCGATGCCCCGTGCGGCTTTCCACCGCGCGCGACAGCTGGGACAGCGCGATGACCGGCACGTTGATCTCCTTCGCCAAAATTTTCAGACTTCTGGAAATCTCGGTGATCTCCACCTGCCGGCTTTCCGCCGAGCGCTTGCTGCCCGATGACATCAGCTGGATATAGTCCACCATGATGAGATCCAGCCCGTACTTGCGCTTGATCCGGCGGCATTTCGAGAGCATCTCGGGAGGCGTGATCAGTGAACTGTCGTCGATAAAAATTCTGGCTTTCTGAAGGGCGTTCTTCGCTTTGCCGATCTTGATCCAGCCGTCTTCCCCCAAATCCCCCTTCAGCGCCTTTTCCATGCTGACTTCGGCGACCGAACAGAGCATTCTCTGCACCAGCTGATCCTTTCCCATTTCCAGTGAAAATACCATGCAGACTTTTCCCGGCAGCTTGGTCGCCACGTTTTCCACGATGTTCATCGCAAATGAAGTTTTGCCGGTTGCCGGGCGCGCCGCGATCAGCACGAGATCGGTCGGATGCAGGCCGTTCGTGAGATAATCCAGCTTTGTAAATCCCGTTCTCATCCCGCGGAAAGCGTCTTTATCCTTGTTGATCTGATCGAATTTTCCGAGTACTTCGGGAATCACGTCGTTGATTTCGACGATCGAACTCGTATCCATGGACATTGAAAGATCGAAAACGGTCTTTTCCGCGAACGCCAAAGCGCTGTCCTGATTCTGACTGGAACGGGCTTCTTCAATAATCGCAGTCGCGCCGCGGATCAGCTTGCGCAGCAGGCCGTCGCGCAATACGATCTCGTAATAATATTTATAGTTCGCCGTAGAAGGCACGATCCGCGTGAGGTCTGTCAGATAGGAAATTCCCCCTACCGCCTCCAGAGCGGTGTTCCGCTCCAGCTGGTCGGTCAGGGTGACGAGATCGACGGCCTTTTTCTGCTCGTATATCTCGCGCATCGCATTGATTATATGTTTATGCGATTCGGTATAAAAATTGTCCTCCGACAGCGAAGCGAGCAGCTCCAGCTGAATCTCGCTGTCCAGCAGCAGACAGCCGAGAAGAGATTGTTCCGCCTCCAGATTATGCGGCATTTCATTGATATTCTTCGCCATAGCATTTACTCCCGAAGCGGATTACCCGAGCAGCAACCGCCTCAAATCTTCCGCCGTTCCCTCGACGATATTTTTCTTTTGAATCAAAAAAGCAAGCTGCGCGCTGACATAGAGATAGAACGCGTCCTTCCGCTCGACAACGCGAACGAGTTCACTGTATAAAACTTCCTTCGTTTCGGCTTTTTTCCCGATCTTCGTCTCGATTTGGAACCGATCCTCGCCGAAGACATACGTATTGACGATCTCTGCGAACTGACCTGCCGTCAGCTTTTTCACCGTGTTTCTCAGCTTCAGGACGATCGCAACCGACAGCAGCGCGGTCGCCGCCAGCAAAAGCAGAAACAGCGTAAGAGCTGCGGGGAAAAAGATCCCCAAAACGCCCGTCGCGACCGTCAGAACGACAAAGATCGCCGGCGTGATCCATCTTCGGTTGAGGATCAGCACGGTATACGCGACAAAACTTCCGCAGACCTTTTTATCGTTTTTACAGACTGCACGGACCATTTCAAATCGCTTCGAATTCGGCAAGCGTATCTTTAAATACGTTCATCGCGTTGTCGAACGCCGCCGTCTTTGTCAGATCCACGCCGGCAATCTTTAAGAGATTGACGGGATTATCGCTCGAACCGGAAGATAAAAACGCGAAATAATCCTTAACGGCCGGGGCGCCTTCCTTCAGAATCCGGTCGACGATCGCCATTGCCGAAATAATACCCGTGGCATATTTATAGACGTAAAACGCATTGTAGAAATGCGGGATGCGCGCCCATTCGTATGAAATCTCCTCATTGGATACCACGCTTTTCCCGTAATATTTTTTATTGAGTTCCAGATATTCGGAGGATAGTTTCTCCTTCGTAAGCGGCTCGCCGTTTTCCGCCATTGTATGCGCGATAAACTCAAATTCCGCAAACTGCGTCTGGCGGAACAGCGTTGTGCGGATCATCTCGAGGAAATAGGAGAGCAGATACTTTTTCAGCTTTTTATCCTCCGCTTTTCCGAGAATATGCTTCAGCAGCAGCACTTCGTTGACCGTACTCGCGACTTCCGCGACGAATATCTTGTAATCCGCTTTTGCGTAATGCTGCGCGTGATTGGAAAAATAAGAATGCAGGCTGTGCCCGAGTTCGTGCGCGATGGTAAACACATCGTGCGTGGTCTTCTGATAATTCAAAAGTACATACGGATGCACGTCGTAAACCGCGGTGCTGTACGCCCCGCTGCGCTTGTTATCCGTTTCCATCACGTCGATCCAGCGCTCGTCAAACGCCCGCTGCAAAAGCGCGACGTAATCGTCGCCCAGCGGCTGCAGGCCCTCTTTCACAAGGCGGAACGCGTCTTCGTACTCCAGCTTCAGATCGACGTTTTCCACGACGGGAACGTACATATCGTACATATACATCCTGGATAAGCCCAAGGCGCGCTTTTTCGCCGCGATATAGCGGTGCATCGCGGGAAGCGTCTTGTGGACGGCTTTGATGAGATTCTGATAGACGACGGGGTCGACGTCTTCATTCGAGAGCGCCATAGCCAGACAGGAATCGTACTTTCTCGCCCGCGCGATAAAGACGTTTTTCCTGACGTTCCCGGCATAGATCGCGGTAATCGTATTGAGAAGGGAAGCGTATGCGCCGTACATCCCCTCGAACGCCTTTTTCCGGAGCGCCCTGTCGGTTCCGTTCATGACGACGCTGTAAACGCCGTGGGTCAGCTGGATTTTTTCGCCCTCTCTGTTTTTGATGACGGGGAATCTGATATCCGCGTTATTGAGCTTCATGAACGCGTTTTGGAACTGAGAATAAACTTCCCCGCCCATGGCGAGCAGATTTTCTTCCGCAGGCGAGAGAACGTGCTTCTTGCTCTTGATGACCGTCGTCAGAAAATAATCGTAATCCGCAAAATCCGGATCGTCCCGATACGCAATCAGGACGGATTCTTCCAAATGCGTGAGTTCCGGCAGCAGAAAGGACAGGTTCGCATTCAGTTCGACCAATACGCTCTGCGCGCGCATAATCAGCGCGTCCGCAGCCGAGTCCGCCGTATCCGAATCGCGCTTCATCATCGCGTAAACGTAAAGTTTTTCCAGTTTCAGGCTCACGTCGTCCTGCTTTTTCATACAGGAAAGAAAAATCTCTTTTTCCCCCAGTTTTCCCTTGAATTCGCTGAAATCGATTTCTTTTTTCACTTCGGACAAAAGCGCTTCCCACTCTGCTTCGGAAGAAAAAATATCCGCCAAATTCCACGTATATTGCACTGCAACCTGATCTCTTTTCATGTCTGACCTCGCTTAATTTTTATTGCTGTGTATGGGCGCCGGCATTCTGCCGCCCCGCCCGATAAATTTTTCCGCACTGCCTTTCTGCACGGCGATGATGGGCGCGTGCCCCAGCAGTCCGCCGAATTCAACGGTATCCCCCACCGTCTTGCCCGGAACCGGGATGACGCGCACGGCGGTCGTCTTGTTGTTGATGACGCCGATCGCGGCTTCGTCCGCGATGATCGCACTGATCGTCGCGGCAGGGGTATCGCCGGGAATCGCGACCATATCGATGCCGACGCTGCAAACCGCCGTCATCGCCTCCAGTTTATTGAGCGTGAGTTCTCCGGCTTTTACCGCCTGGATCATGCCGATGTCCTCGCTGACGGGGATAAACGCGCCCGAAAGCCCGCCGACGTTGGAACTCGCCATGACGCCGCCCTTTTTCACGGCGTCGTTGAGCATCGCCAGCGCTGCGGTCGTCCCGTGCGCACCGACCCGTTCCAGTCCCATTTCTTCGAGGATATGCGCGACGCTGTCCCCCATAACCGGCGTAGGCGCCAGTGACAAATCGACGATGCCGAATTCCGCGCCCAGACGGGAAGATGCCTCGCGCGCAATCAGCTGTCCGACGCGCGTAATCTTAAACGCCGTTTTCTTGATGATCTCCGCCAATTCGCTGATACTGCAATCCGGCGCGCGTTCAATCGCCCTCTGTACGACCCCGGGGCCCGAAACGCCGACGTTGATGACGGCCTCTCCTTCCCCCACGCCGTGAAAAGCGCCCGCCATAAAGGGGTTATCTTCCACCGCGTTGGCGAACGCGACGAATTTCGCACAGCCGAGCCCGTCCTTCTTTGCGGTTTTCTCCGCCGTTTCCTTTATTATCCGCCCGAGCAGGCGGACTGCGTCCATGTTGATTCCCGACTTGGAAGTTCCCACGTTGACCGAACTGCATACTCTGTCGGTCACGGCGAGCGCTTCCGGAATGCTCTCGATAAAAGAGCGCTCCCGCTCCGTCATTCCCTTATGGACGAGCGCGGAATATCCGCCCAGAAAATCCACGCCCACCGTCTTTGCCGCCTGGTCGAGCGCCCGCGCGAGGACCACTTCTTCCCCCGGAAAATTTGCGGTCAGAAAACTGGCCGGGGTGATCGAAATGCGCTTGTTGACGATCGGAACGCCGTACTCCCGTTCCAGATCCTCTCCCACCGGCACGATCTTCTCCGCACGGCGGCAGATCAGATCGTAGACGCACTTTGCCGTTTCTTTCGCCGTCTGCCGGATACAGGAAAAGAGGGAGAGCCCCATCGTGATCGTGCGGACGTCGAAATGCTCTTTATCGATCATCTCGATGGTTTCCAGAATTTCGCTTCTGTTCAGCATACTCCGCTCCTAAATTTTATGCATGATATTGAAAATATCCTCGTGCTGAACGCGGATCGCGACGCCGATCTTCTCGCTGAGTTCGCGCATCAGCTGCGAAAGCTCCGCAAGCGCGACCTTACTCGTCCCGAGATCCACGGACATGATCATTGTAAAATTGCCGCTCATGATCGTCTGGCTGATATCCTCGATATTGACGGAAATCTCCGCCAGTAATCCGCTCACTTCCGCAATGATGCCGGGCTTGTCCCGCCCGATAACGGTTATGATGGCTTTCATTCGTATCGTCTCCTCTATTGAATTTCATAGCTCAGCAGGATATTCGCCTGCGTCACAAATCTGACCTTCATCCCCGCGGTTATCGGGGGAAATTCCTTTTCCGCGTCGAACAAAACTTTCCGTTCGAAAAATTCCTGTTTTTTCTCGCTCCATTCCGAAAAAATAAGGCACTTGAAATCGACGCCGTCTTTCACTTCGATATTTTCTTCAAAGCGCAGAAATTCCGCCGTCCACTCCTCTTTCAAACCCACGTCCACATCCTTGAACATGTGATAGTAGCGGTTTACGCGCTTGAATTTGATTCCCAGAAAAACAAATGCGAAAATGACGTAAACGGCCGTCAGCGCAAACGTGCCCCATTTCACCCAGCCGATCTCGGGAGCCTGATAGGGCAGGAAGAGAAAATAGACAAAGAGACCGATCGCGCCCAGCGCGTAGATCCCCGTCACGATATAAAATACCGTCAGCACGTTTTTTCTCTGTTTTTTGCAACGCTCGAAATCTTCTTTTTCAAAAATATCCGTCATACAATAAACTCCTGTCTATGAAAATAATCCTTGCACAAAATTCGCCACCGGCAGAAACGCCTCGGTAAAGAAAGTGACGATACCCTTCACGGAGACCGACCATCCCGGCACGACGCCGACGATCTGATTCCCCGAACAGTACCCGTATGCGCTGCGGCTGTCCATACTGTTTTCCCGGTTGTCGCCCAGATAAAAATACTGACCTTCCGGAACCGAATAGAGATATGCCCGCTCGGTCTCCGACCATTCGCCCGTGACGGTGCTTCCCTCCGTTTTGCCGATCGCATAAGATGATTCGTCCAACAAAACGCCGTTCCGGTACACTTCGCCGCTTTCTGTGATCTTGATCTGATCCCCGCCGACGCCGATCACGCGCTTAATGATGAGCGCGCCCGGTTTTTTGCCCGAGATCACCACGATCTCGCCGCGTTCGGGCCGGATATTGCGAACCGCCAGCAGAATATCCCCGCCCACATAATCGCCGTCTGCCGACATTTCTCCGCCATAAAGCGTGTTGTTCATGGACGGACCGAACACCTGCACCCGCATCAGGATTTTGTTGTTGACGATCGCTATGATCAGAACGACGATCACCAGCGCGCAGCAAAAGAGCAGCCAGCTCATTTCGTTCTCTTTTTTTGCGTTCAGAAGACGTTCTTTCAATGGGGCTCCTTTTCTTCTATCCTGCACTTCACCGCTTTTTGAAAGGAAACGCTGTCCAGCATCACGATGCGTCCGCACGTTTCGCAGCGGAGTTTGATATCCGCGCCGATCCGCGTGATCTCCCAGCGATCGCCCCCGCAGGGGTGCTTTTTTCGGGTAATTACGCGGTCGCCGATTTTGTAATCGCTTACAGCCATAAAATGTTATTGACGAGATACTCCCCGTCGATATGCAGAATCAACAGATTCACGAGGTTGGGCGTGCGCAGCAGGCGCCCCTCCTCCGTCTTGAATCTGTTGAAAAAAAACTTCAGCGAATGCCAGGTTTCTCCGCCGGGAATCTTTCCGTCCGCATAATAATGCGTTTCTTTTTCCGTATCGGCGCTGCAGACCAGTTCTACGAGGACGGAGCTCTTTTCGCTCGCGTACACATCCATTAAAAGAATGGAATTTTCCGTGAGAAGTTCTTTGATTTCGTTGATTTTATAAGTCTTTAATCCGCCTTCGCCGTACGCTCCCGCAATGTCCATAGGGCCGGTTCTGACACAGACGGCGTTTCCGTTTTGACTCAGAAAGGTATCACCGTACATGATACCCGTCTGATAGTAGGGTATAAACAGATCTTCGGAACATTTATTGTTGTAGATCAACCTGCTGCCGCTGGAAACGGGGTGTTCCGGCTCTACGCTTTTCGCCGCGATCTTGGTCGATTCGGTAAACCCGTTAAGATAGGAAATTTCCGCGAAAAAGAAGAGTTTTTTTATCCCCTTTTCCGGATACAGCCGAAAATAATAGCGATTTCCCTCGCGGAATTGCAGCGGAACCATCTCCCAGCAGCGCAAGGCGGGGTTCGTTTCGTTGGAAGCGGTATGTACTTTCACCTTTTCGACGGGGTTTCTGTCGGCCGAAACGCATACGAGAACAGAGTCGTCCGCCTGCTCCAAAGTGATGTCCGAAGGACCGAACAGAGGCTCCTGCCCGGGAAAAAGCGCATTCATAAAAAACAATTCCAGATCTTTCAGCGCCTTGTTGTCGAGATAACAGTCGGCGTTTACGGAAAGATACAGCGCGGCGGGAATCTCGGGAGAAATGCGCGCCAGCGTATCCGCTGCGCGGTCGCAGTCACAGAGCGCGTGATTGGTGGAGGTCATCATTAACACGGGGCACTTAACATACTGCGCGTAAGCCTGCACGTCGATCGCGGCGAGATATCTGTAATTGCCCTCGTCGAAATCGGGATCCGGATGTTCGCCGAATCTGAAAAACTTAGCGTAGGCGCGCCAGCCGACGCTAAACGCCGTGGCCGCGCAGTCTACCTCCCCTTCCATCGCGGAAAGATACCACGCGATATCTCCGCCGACCCCGGAGCCGTAGACGCCCACCCGCTTTCCGGGATTCTTTTCTTTCAAAAAACGAACGCCGTAGCGTGCAGTGCAGCCCCATTCGTAATAGGGCGTATCCGACGCATCTCCCTCCAGGGTCGGCTCAAAGGACTTTGCGTCGCCCGCCCCGTCGGGATAATGCGTCCCTTCCGGCAAAGCGGAACCGGCGTATTCTATCGACAAGACGCCGAATCCCTCTTTTGCGAACTTCTCCATCAGCGCTTTGTCTTCCTTTTTTCCGAGATCCGGCAAAAACAACAGAGAAGCGCTGACAGCGCCGTCTTCCCGACAGGCATAAACGCCCGCAACCGAAACTCTTTCGCCTGAGATCTCCCGCCCTGAAAAGCGCACTTTTTCCCATACGATTCCGTCGCAGGACATGCGATCCGCAGCAACCGCTTCCGGCGGCAGGACTGCATCCGAATTTTTCCATAGCGTCACGGGCGTCAAGATTGCATTCGACATGTGTTCTCCTAAATCGAGAGCGAGACGACCGAGCCCCGCTCTTCCGTCGCTCCCTGTACGAGTATTTTTGCGTTGATTCGGTGTTTCAATTCCGCTACGTGCGAAATCAACCCGATGGAAAAGTGCGTATTCTTCAGCTTTTCCAGACTGTCCATCACGGTATCGACCAAAGTTTCGTCGAGCGCGCCGAAGCCCTCGTCCAGAAAGAAGAATTCGATCGGCGTGTTCGATTTTTCACAGATAGCGCCGGACAGCGCCACCGCGAGGGACAGAGAAACCAAAAAAACTTCTCCGCCCGAAAGGGTGTTGACGCTGCGCTTCATCCCGCCGTTCAGATTATCCGAAATAAAAAATTCTCTTTCGTAATCCAGCGAATAGCGGCCGAGCGTGAGTTCGGAAAGGGTGAAAGAAGCTGAATGCGCGATTTCTGACAGGTATTCGTCGGCGACAAACTCCATCAGAGACTGCTTTTTTACGAGGGAGGAAAGCTGATCGACCAAGGCGAATCGGCGCTGCTTTTCCGCCTTTCTCTTCTCGATCTCGCGCTTTTTCTCCAGCATTTTCAAATAGTCTTCCAGCTTGACGCGCTGCGCCGCAATCGTACCGTCGTCGCTCCGCAGCATTCCGTCCAATTCCGCCAGGCGCGCGCGGCGGGCGTTCAATGCGGCAACGTCCACCGACGCCCCGCCCAGCTGCTCCTCGGCATGCGCTCTTTTCGCCTGCCAAAACAGGCGGCGCTGCTGAAACTGGTCGATTTCTCTCTGATAAACGGCGACCTGTTCTTCGGACAAAAATGCCTCGCGCGCCTGTGTGATAGATATTATACCACACTTTTCCATGTTTTGTTTCATGATTTTCTGATTTTCTTGGATGATTTTTTTCAAATACGCGATTTTTTCCTCCAAAGCCGCACGTTCTGCGGCCGCCGTTGTAAGAACCGCCCGCGTTTCATCCAAAATCTTATCCCAACGCTCTTTTTTTTCGGCCAGTCGATTTTTTTCCAGCGAAAGCGCGTCGAAGATTTCCTTCACGCCCTTTCCGCCGGTAAAGGCGTTTATTTTCCTGCGTTCTTCCCTTGCTTCCTCCGCTGTACGCTCCAGCTCATCCCTCCAATCCGAGAGACGCTCTGCGCGGTTTTCCGCTTCTTTGCGCTTCACGGCGCGCGCGCTTTCCAGCGCCGAGCGCTCTTTTTCTGCGGCAGAACGCTCGCTTTCCCTCTTTTTATGCGTCTCAAGCGCCTCGTAGAGAGCGCGTTTCAGCTCGTCGGCGTCTTCCTTTGCGAGATTCAGTTCGTTTAATCTCTCTTCGATGAGCGCAAGCTCCTTCTGAAAATCGAGAGAAACTGCCTTTTGCAGCGGAGAGGTACCGTATGCGGGCAGCGCCTTCAGCCAGTCGGAAAAATAATTTTTCCAATCCGCGAGCTCTCTCGACAAAACGATTTTTTCAACCGAGCGCTCAAACATGGAAAACACGTCGCCCTGCTCCAAACCCGCGATTTTCTCCTCCAGAGCCGCCAGCAGCACCTCCAGCCTGCCGACATCGGCGTTCAGGGAGGAGATTTCCCGCTCGGCGTCAGCCGCTTTTTTTTGCAGCGCTTCTATTTTTTTCTCGCGTTCTTTCAGGTCGGATTCTTTCGCAAAATACGCCCCCGCCAGCGCGAGCTTTTCCGTCAGAGCGTCCGTCGTTTCTTGATAACGGCTGTACGCCTCATCGTTTATTATGTCTGACAGAATTTTATCTGATTCTTCCTTTAATTTCTCATTTTTTTCAAGGTTTATCAGGACAGCGGACAATTCCTCTTTTGCCTCTTCCGCCGCGTTTAAGTAGGCAATCACCTGCCCGGCGCCCTCTGCACGGGCGATTTTCTCGCGGCGGGCCTCGACTTTGGGAAGCACGTTTTCAAATTCAATCAGCTTTGCCTTTGCCTCAGCCAGTTCAGCCTGAATCCGTTCCGTTCTTTCTTCGCGGTCGATATCCCTTTTCAGCGAAATATACTCCTCTTCGCGCTTTGCGCGCTCCTCTTCCCGGCACATCAGCTCCGCTTCCATTCTGCGGTAATCCTCCCGCCTGTAATCCTCGTAAAAGCGATATTCCGCATCGATCTGATCGATTTCTCCCTTTAATTTCCCCCAGCGCTGCTGAACCTTATCCTGCAGCTGAAAGCCGTAACGGTCGAGGGAAAACAACCGCCCGACGATATCCAGGCGGTCGCGCCTCGGAGACTTGACAAAGCGATCGAATTCTCCCTGCGGCAGGACGATGCACTTTTTGAAATCCTCGTAACTGAGTCCGATGATGGCGTTCAGCCGCTCGGAAACGCGGTTCATCCCCTCTTCCACCGCGCATTTAGCGCCGTTTTCTTCGCGGTATAGAACCGCCGAAGCGACTTTTGCCTCGCGGTTTTCTTTCAAGGGAAATTCCCTGACCACTTCATACAGGACGTTTTTCCCCTCTTCCCGCGTTTCAAATTGAAACACGACTCTTCCTTTCCATTTTTTTACGTTGACGAAATCGCCCTTCTGCCCCTTTTCCGAGCGCCCGTACAGCGCGAGCGTGATGCAGTCTAATATCGTGCTCTTTCCGCTCCCCGTATTGCCGAAAATCCCGAACAGGCCGGCTTTTATCAGAGGTCTGAAATCAATTACCTGGCGGTCCGAAAAGCTGTTGATCCCTTCTATTTCCAGTCTGATCGGCTTCATTGGTTCAATTCCTCCATGATTTCGAGATAGAGCGAGAGCAGTTCCTCTTCCGGCTCCTTGCCGTATTTTGTCTTGTAATATTCAACGAACATCTCACGGTCGGACAGATTTTTCCGCGACAATTCACGCGCGGACCGATCCTCCGTCAATTCGAGATTCAGCTTCAGCAGATTGGGAAACAGCGTGCGCAGGTGCTTGTTCTCAGAAAAAGCAAGCGGGCGGCTCAACGTCAGCGTCAGTTCAACATAGTAATCCCGCGCTTTTTCCAGCTTCGCTTCCGCGTCTGCCAGATCACAGGCGGAAATCCGTTTCAGCCGGACGCCGCTCTGCAGAGGAATCTCCCTCAGATTTTCGATTCTTCCCCCCGAAAGGTCAAAGACAACGACCGCTTTTTCCACCGAACACTCGTCGAACGAATATTGCAGGATCGCCCCCGAATAGCGGATCGTCCCCGTTTTATTCATCACTTGTTTTTTGTGAAGATGCCCAAGAGCAATATAAGCGCAGTCGGGCATGATACTTCTGGATACGGCGCGCGCGCCGCCCAGGTCAATCTCACGTTCGCTGTCCGACACCTCGCCGCCGACCGTAAAAAAATGCCCGACCATTACGACGGGAAGCGCCTCCGCGTTATATGCGACGCCCGCATGCAGCCAACGCTTCATTTTATCCGAAAACGTTTCGCCCTCTACGGCGTTTTCCTTATAGCGGTTCTCCGTCGGATACGGGATCAACGACAAAAACGCCCGTTCTTTGTCCCCGCTTTCACACGTCAGCCATCCGGCTCCCGCGGAGAGAACGCGTGCGTTTTCCGTCGCAATCCCGGCGCGGATTTCCGCGTTGATATTTCCGGCCAGGACGATCCCCAGCTTTTCCGCCAAAGGAACAGCCGCGCAAAGGCGCATCGCGTCGTCGTGATTCCCGCTGATGACGACGACCAGCCTCTTCCGCGCGGACAATTTCATGACGGTATCGTAAAAGAGATCTTCCGCTTCCGCACTCGGCAGATACGTATCGAACACGTCCCCTGCGACCAGAACGACATCCACGTTTTCCTGCTCGGCAACGGATACGATTTCATCCAGCACGGCGCGCTGCTCTTCCAGCCGGTCTCTCCCTTCCAGTTTTTTCCCGATATGCCAATCGGAAGTATGTAAAAATCTCATTTGCCCTCACAGCGGTAAATACCACAATATTTTGTGTCCGCGAAAAAAAGAAATAAAATATCTTGATTTTTTTCCATAAATATTATAATATGATTAAAGAAATAAATCAAGTATTCGGACTAGGGAGATAGCATACATGGCATTTTGCTCTTTCGCAAAAGAATATTCCGGCGCCGCCACAACGGATATCGAGAATATTTTTATCTACGAATATTTGCCGGACGCTTCCGGAGAAGCCGTCAAAGTGTATTTATACGGCTTGTTTTTGTGCCAGAATTCGGAGTTTGACATGAATCTGCCGAAATTCGCCGAAAACGTAAAACTGCCGGAAGAAACGGTCGTGCAGTGTTTCCGGTATTGGGAAGAATTCGGCGCCGTTTTGATCGCGGAAGAGGAGCCTTTTCACGTTCAGTTTCTGCCTTTACGGAAAGCAGTCGGCAGCAAACCGAGAAAGATCAAGCCGGAAAAATACGCGAAATTTACCGCGGCGCTGCAGCCCCTTCTCGCCGGGCGCATGATCGGCACGAGCGAATATTCGGAGTATTTCAACGTGATGGAGACGTACAATCTAAAGCCGGAAGCGCTCCTCATGATCGTGAAATACTGCGCCGACCGTAAGGGCAACGATATCGGATACCGTTATATTCTGAGCGTCGCCAGGGATTTCGGCAAACGCGGCATCAATACGGAGGAAAAAGTGGAAAAGGAACTTTCCGCCTATGTCCTGCGCACCGCCGAACTGGAAAAGCTCCTCCGCGCGCTGAACGCCAAACGGCAGCCCGAGCCGGAAGATCTGAACTACCTGAACAAGTGGACGAAGGAACTCGGATTCGATTACGACACCATATTGTACGCCGCCGGAAAAGTCAAAAAAAGCAGCATCGCCAAGCTGGATGAATTCATCGCCGAACTGTACGCGCACAAGCGTTTTTCCAAGCGCGAGATTCAGGATTATCTCGACAACAAGCGTTCTATTTACGAACTCGCGGTAAAAATCAACAAAGCGCTTTCCGTTTACTATGAAGTGCTGGATACGGTTGTGGACAACTATACCTCCCGCTGGCTGAACAGCGGCTATCGGGAAGACGCCCTGCTGCTGATTGCCAATTACTGCTTCAAACACAACAGGAACACGCTGGAAGAAATGGATACCGTCGTGAATGCGCTCTGCCGGGAAGGATTGATCTCCCTGGAAAGCATAGCGGAATATTTCAGGCAGTCCGCAATCGACGACAGGCTGATCCGCAACATCCTCGAGACCGTGGGGATCGGCAGAAATCCCAACAGCTGGGACAGAAAGAACCTGAAACTCTGGAAGAGCTGGAATTTCACCGACGAAATGATTTTGGAGGCAGCCAAGGCGGCATCCGGAAAGGCAAGCCCTATCGCCTACATCAACGCAATTCTGGGGAACTGGAAAAACGCCAACGTCTTTTCCCCCGACCAGATTGCGGCATCCGCGCCGAAAAACGGTAAAACGCAGCATTTTGCCAACGAACACAAATATTCCAAGGAGGAACTGGACGCAATCATCGACGACGTTGCGACCCTTGAATTTTAATCATGGCATCCCTTTCCCACATCGTGGAACAACAACTGCAGGCGAGCCGGGAACAGGCGGAATACCGCGCAGAGCGAAATCTGAACAGAGCTTTGGAGGACGGATCGTTCCGGCAGGCATACCGGGAACTGAAGGAATTGGAAGTACGGCTGGCCGTCGGCGGCATCGATGCAAAAGAAACGCCGCCTCTGCAGAAAAGAAAGATACAGCTGAAAGGCATTTTGGCAGAACGCCTGAAGAAGCTCGGCATGAACGAACAGGATCTCGTGCCGCAGTATGCCTGCAAAAAATGCGGCGATACGGGCATTTCGGGAACGCATTTCTGCACCTGTTACAGAGAAAAACTCGCCGCGCTGTCAGCTTCCCCCATCGGCATTCCGATCGGTCTTTGTCCGACTTTCCGGGACGATACCGCGGCCAAACCGCAGGCGCTCGAGACCCTCTATCGGAAGATGAGAGAATTCTGCGATAAATTTCCCTCGACTGCGATTCGAAATTTGCTTTTTACCGGATCCACCGGGGGCGGAAAGACCTTTCTCGCCAGCATCGTCGCAAGAGAAATTTCCGAAAAAAAATATTCGTCCGTCGTCGTCACGGCATTCGCTTTAAATCGGCTTTTCGTTCGTTATCACACGGAGCCGGGCGAAAAGCCGGATCTCTCCCCGCTGACCGACTGCGATCTGCTGGTAATCGACGACCTCGGCACGGAACAGATCTATAAAAACGTGACGCTTGAATACCTGTTATCCACGATATCAGAGCGTATTCTGGCGCAGAAACACACGATCATCACTACAAACCTCACGCCGGAAGAGCTGCTCGACCGCTACGGAGACCGCCTGTACAGCCGGCTGATGGACAAAAGGATCGGAAGAGCGATCAAATTCCCCGATACGGACTTCCGCCTGATCAAAGAATAAACGGCAGCCGAGCCGAACGGGGCGCAGATTACAAAAAATAACCGCCGCTGCGATTTGCAGCGGCGGTTTCCAATATAACCTAAGAGGGAGGCTATAACGGACTGTGAGCGATTCAGCGATAGAGCGGGCCGTATTGCGCGCACGCTCTGTAATCGGCGCCCTCTTTATCCCGCGTGCCGAACGCAGACCATGCGTGCGGGCGGTAAATATCCTTGTCTTCCAGATTGTGGAAGGAAACGGGCATTCTCAGCATGGAGGCGAGCGTCACGAGATCCTTTCCGACGTGTCCGTACACGAACGCGCCGTGATTCGCGCCCCAGTTCGCCATCACGTTATATACGCTGCTCCCTGCCTCTGCGGTTGCAGTCAGCCGGGGAACAAACCATGTAGACGGCCACGTTCTGTCCGTACGATATAAAAGTGCGTGATCTACTTCCGCAGGCAGGGTCACCGTCCAGCCTTCCGAAATCTGCAGGGTGTAGCCGATCCCGTCCACCATGTTGACGCGCGCGAGCGTCACAGGCATTTCGTGCTGCGTCGAGAAGGAAGAAGAGAAGCCGCCGCCGCGGAAATAGCCGCGGTTTGCGGGAGAAAATTCAGTGTTATCGAGCATTGCGTCGATGTCCTTCTGTTCTACTTCCCACCAGCGCTTCATGCAGTAGTTTCCGTCCGCATCCACGCTCACACCCGTGCCGTCCAAGGCCGCCGCGCCCGAATTGATCAGGTGCATAAATCCGTTCGCCGCCTTTCCTTCCGGTTTCCAGCCGGTCACTCTCTCGACCGCTTCCGGACTCCAATAGGTTCTGACGTCTGCAAAGACGCTCGAACGCCCGGTCAGCAGATGCAGAAAGAGCATCGCGATCCCGTTGCAGTTGTCGTTTTCAGTCGCAAGTACGGTCGGCTGTTTCTTGCCGTTCCAGTCGAAAGTAGAGTTGAGAATGGCCTCCGTAAAGTCTCCGTTCGGGAGATAATCCGTCCACATTCTCTGCCCCTGGAAGCCGCCGAAAATCGCATTTCTTCCCAGCGCCTCTTCGTTGCAGGTCACGTGATCCAGCATGCGCTCGGAGTCCATTTTCTGCGAAGCGAGTTTGGGATTCCCCAGCATGATATCCCTTACGATCAGCGTCATTTTTACGACGAATTCCCACTGCTCGTCCAGCTCTTTTCTCGTAAAGTCTTTCTGTTCGAATGCGGTCCCGTTCCAGTCTTTGCCCTCTTTTACCTTTTCCTTGACGAATTTCAGCGCCTTTTCATACTCCGCATGGTCGTAAATCGCAAAGTCGATGCGCCGTTTGATCTCCGTCATATCCACCCACTCGGTGCGGATTCCCAAAAATTTCTGCATGAGATTGGCGTCGGCAAAACTTCCGCCGATTCCCATCGCCACGCTTCCGATCCCCACGTAGGCTTTATCTCTCATCTGCCCGACGGCCACCGCGCAGCGGGCGAAACGCAGGATCTTTTCTTCCACGTCCGGCGTGATGCCGCTCATGTTCATATCCTGCACGTCTTTGCCGTAAATCGCAAATGCGGGCAGCCCTCTCTGGGCATGCGCAGCCATAACGGCGGCGAGATAAACCGCCCCCGGGCGCTCCGTGCCGTTAAAGCCCCAGACCGCTTTTACCGTCAGCGGATCCAGATCCATGGTTTCGCTCCCGTAACACCAGCACGGCGTTACGGACAGCGTCGCGACGACGTTCTGTTCCCTGAAGTATTCCGCGCAGCGCGCAGCTTCCGCGCCGCCGCCGATCGTGCAAGGGGAAATTACGACTTCGCACGGCGAGCCGTCCGCGTAAAACACGTTTTTCTCAATCAGCTCTTTCGCGGCATTCGCCATTCCCATTGTCTGTGCTTCCAAGCCTTCCCGAATGCCGCCCCATCTGCCGTCGATGGTCGGCCGAATTCCGATTCTCGCTTTCATTTATCTGATCACTCCTTTTTTCAAAATTATATTCGCGTAAATCTGCTCCTCACCGGATGCGATTACTGCAAACGCTTCCTTAGCACGTTCGTAAAAAGCGAAACGCTCCATATATCCGATCCGCGCATTCGGCTCTTTTTCTGCCGCCACGCGCCTGTAATCTTCCCAAATCACGGGGACAACGGCGTCCCCCTTTACCACTTCCATCAAGATAAAATTTTCCGCCGCGTACGTATCCAACGGCATTACGCTCAGGATTGCGGACAGCAGTTCCGTGCCGCCGATCCCGTCCGCGCGGACGACGCGCCTGCCGTACTGTACGGCGGGAAAATTCGCATCCCCTATCACGATTTCGTCTCCGTGCCCCATTTCCGCCAAAATCTTAATCAGCTCGGGCGACAAGAGTTTCGGTATCCCCTTTAACATAATTTCCCCTCAATTTTACAGCTATCTGCGCGGAATACCGCGCATTGATTGTTTGCGGCGGCGAGACCCGCCGCCGCAAATTCAATGAACCCGTTTCCTTAACCCTTGTAGAAGATATTTTCTTCTTCCAGCTGATCGATGTTTTCGGACGTGTACCATCTTCCGCCGATACCGACGTCGGAGACCGTTTCGCCCGCCAGTTTCTTCGCGGCAAGCTCTACCGCCTTGTAACCGATATTGTAGGAATCCTGCGCGACAGAACCGACGAGAAGCCCGTACGTTTTACCGGCGTCCTTAATCCAGTCATACTGATTGGTGCCGCAGTCAAACCCGCAGAACAGAATGTTTTTATAAGTATCCGCATTGTCCGAAACTTCCGGGTAAACTTCATTGACGACGCCTTCATTGGTCATGAAAATCGCAGAGACGCCTTCGTTGTTCAGCGCCTGAAGGGCAGCCTTATACTCACCTGCGTTATTCGTCTTTGCCTGAAGGTGGATTTCAATCGTGAACCCGTCCGCCTGCGCAAGAGCCTGGATCTTCTCGATAAAGCCGTTCGCTCTGTCGAGCCCGGTGGCAGTCGCGTCGTGCCGGATTACGCCGACATGATACGTCGTTCCCGCAGTCAGCTTATTGTTATCCTTTAAATATTTATAAAAATTTTCCGCTACAACCGCCGCGGCAGCCTTGTTATCCGTCGCGACGCTGCCGACTGTGGGATCTTTCCCCTCGGTGATATCCGCGCCGTCCGAATACAGACCGCTGTCAAATTCCACAACAGGGATTCCCTTTTCAAACGCAGTGACCAATTCGTCGGTGAAACCGAGCCCGATCGTCGCGAGCACCATTGCCTTTGTGCTCGCGTTCCCCAGAGCCGCCTGCACCATTTCGCGCTGGGTACCGACGTACTCTTCGCTTTCGCCTACAGGCCCCTTAAACGTGACGTTATAGCCGTATTCCTCCCCCGCCGCCATAGCGCCTGACTTGACCGCCTGCCAAAACGCATGCGTTTCTCCCTTTGCAATGACCGCAATGGTATCTTTACCGCCACCCCGCTGACAGGCTGCTCCCGCAAAAGCAATGACCCCGCACATCAGAACCGCCAGTACCATTACCAGCTTTTTGCCAAACCGTTTCATAAATTTCCTCCTGTTTTTTTTAATTTAAATCGCAAGACTGCGCTTTAACCGTTCTTTTTGCGGCGCTCCGCATGTTCGGCACGCCTGGCTTTCGCTTTGTAGGCCTTCTCTTCCCGCCTGATACGGGTATCTTCTTTTTTCAGCCCGGGCAGCTGTTCTTTCCGCTGTTTTTTCAGCGCGAGGATCTCCGCATTGATTTCCGCTATGCGATCCTGCGCCTCTTTCGCCACGCTCTCTTTCGTCTCCAAAATCGCAGCAGCGGCTTCGCTCCCCTCTTTTTTCGCGCGCTCTATGATTTCTCTCGCGGCTCCCTTATCGGCTTCTCCCGACTTTTTCAAAGCTGCCGCTTCCGCTCTTCCCGCTTTGACGGCCGCCCTTTTGGCGCGTCCGGCGCGGATGGAGACGTCGCCAGCACGGGATCGCTGAACATCTCTTTCAACGCGCAGCGCTTCGACTTCCTCCGCCGTCGTTCTCCTGAGCTTCTTTGCCCCGCGCTCGATTTTCACGCGGTTCATGGATTTCTTTTTGAATACGTCCAGCAAAACTGCGCCGACAACAATCAGACCGGTCACCGCATAAGTTATGAACGTCGCGGTGAGCGTACTGTCAAACTGAATCAACGTAAAGTTGAGCCCCTGCCGAATTACCACGAGGATGATCGAGCCGAAAATGGTACCTATGATCGACGCAAAGCCGCCCGTCGTGCTGGTCCCGCCGATGTATACGCCGGCGATCGCATCCAGCTCCATCCCGTTCCCGCTCGCAAGCGTCAGAGAAGGATTGGACGCCGTCCAGAAAAGCGCCGCCATGCCGGCGAACAGACCGCCGATCGCATACGCAATGACTTTATATTTATCGACGTTGATTCCTGAAAGGCGCGTGGCTTCCTCATTGCTTCCGATCGCCAGGATGTACCGGCCGACCTTCGTCTTGTACATTACGACCATGCAGATGATTGTCAGAACAATGACCCAGACAAGGCCGATGGGAAAGCCGTTCAGATTTGTAAAGATCTGCTGGAACCAGCTGGACGCCGGGTACTTGATCGCAGAAGAGCGACCGGTGATGCTCTCCGCGATTATCGCGGAAATCCCGCGGGAAAACAGCATGGTACCCAGCGTTGCGATAAACGGCGGAAGTTTGCACTTCGCCACCAGAAAGCCGTTGATCAGCCCGAACACCAGCCCGAAGATCAGCATCAGCGGAATGGTCAGCCAAAGCAGATCGTTGACGGTAGTCGACGTTTCGCAGATCGCCCCCGCCATAACGGCGGACGCGATGCAGGAAGTACCGATGGAAAGATCGATCCCGCCCGTCGCAATGACGAACGTAACGCCCAGCCCGAGGATCGCGTACGGAACGAACGACTTTGTCATCGTCAGCAAGTTGCTGGAACCGGCAAAGCTGCTGTTGATCAGCGTGAAGATCAGAAACAATATGAGCGTCGCGCCGATGATGATCATGTTCTGCATTCCGTGCACTTTGACGTAATTGACCGTCTTTACGCCGAACTGGCGGCTGCGGCCGCGCAGATTCAGCGTCACTTCATATTGGTTTGCCACTTGTTTCATTTTAGTTTTCCTCCCTCTTTGTCGCAAGTTGCATGATATTTTCCTGATTCGCTTCAGAAATATCCAGTTCGCCTGTTTTCCGCCCCTCGCACATCACCAGAACGCGGTCGCTCATGCGGAGGATTTCCACCAGTTCGGAAGAAATCATAATGATGGATTTGCCCTGTTTCGCCAAATCGTTCATCAGCTTGTAGATTTCGCTCTTCGCCCCCACGTCGATTCCCCTCGTGGGTTCGTCGAAGATAAGAATATCGCTGTTTTTGATCAGCCACCTGGCGATGATCACCTTCTGCTGATTGCCGCCCGAAAGGTTTTTGAGCGCCTGTTCCATGGAAGGCGTTTTCGTGCGGAGTTTTTCATTTTCCGCCTGCGCCTCCTCTTTCAGAAGCCGATCGTTGATGAGCCCGAATCTGGTATAGCGCTCCATGGAAGAAATCGCCGTATTCTCCGCAACGGATTTAATGAGCATCAGTCCGTAACGTTTTCTGTCCTCGGAAAGATAGCCGATTCCGTGCTTTACCGCGTCTTCAGGAGATTTGATAAATACCTGTTTTCCGTTTACATAAATTTCGCCGCTGTCGTAGGGATCCGCCCCGAAGATCGCCCGGGCGACCTCCGTCCTTCCCGCGCCCATCAGCCCGGAAAACCCGAGAATTTCTCCCCTTCTCAGCTGAAAACTGACATTTCTGACCGTCTTTCCGCTGGTGAGGTTTCTGACTTCCAGAACGACCGGCGCATCCTTCGGAACTTCGCTCTTGGTCTTGGGATCCTCATAGACCACGCGGCCGATCATCATGCTGATGATGTCGTCTTTCGTGACGTCCGCCGTGTTTACCGTATCCACATATTCGCCGTCCCGCATGACGGTTATGCGGTCGGAAATCCGGTTGATCTCATCCATACGGTGGGAAATGTAGATCATCCCGATTCCCTTTGCCTTCAGATCGGTCATGATCGTGAAAAGCTCTTCGATTTCCGACTGCGTCAGCGCGGCGGTCGGCTCGTCCAGAACCAAAATCTTGCAGTCCCTGGAAATCGCCTTTGCAATTTCCACCATCTGCTGTTTTCCGACCGTCAGTTTTCCCAGCTGAAGGGTGGGATCGATGTTGATGCCGATATGGCGGAAGAGCTTTTCCGTCTCTTTGACCATATCTCCGTCCCTGATGATGAATCCGCCGGCCATTGCTTCCCTTCCGATAAAGATGTTCTGCGCCACCGTCAGATCGTTCATCATGTTGAGTTCCTGGTGAATCATGCTGATCCCCAGATTCTGGGATTCGCCGATGTTTTTCACCGCATAGGGCTTTCCCTCGTACGTGATTTCCCCCGCATCCGGCTGGTGTATCCCAGTAAGCACCTTCATCAGCGTCGATTTGCCCGCGCCGTTTTCGCCGACCAGCGCGTGCACCTCGCCGTAACGAAGGTCAAAATGAACGCCTTTCAGCGCATGCACGCCGGAAAAGCGTTTATCGATGCCGTTCATCTCCAGCAATAAGTTCATAAGCGTCCCCCCTCTTCGGATCCTTGCAATTTTATTCTAATCCGGCCGGTCAGATTTTTCAATAGCTCTGATTGCTGAAAAAAAATCACAAAAATTGACATATATTTTCAAAAAAAGGATTGAAAAATACAGCGAAATACGGTATAATACTGATAAGGTATATTGGTCCGTGCCAATATCCGCACGAAGGGCGCGCCCTTCGTGCCTCTTATCCAAATAAGAGGCAAAATACATGAGAGGGAGGCAACATGAAAGGACTTCACCGTTCGGACACAAGCGTCCGACAGCATTTCGCACTGACGAAAAGCAACGCCGTTAAATTCAATACCAAGCTCTTGTACGCGGGTAAACTGCAGCGGTCAAAACACTGGAAAGAAGTGCTGCACTCGCATGAATTCTGCGAAATCATCTACATACTTTCCGGGATGGGGAAAGTGCAGATCGGAGAGACCGTCTATTCCATCAAAAAGGGAGACATCCTGGTCTATCACCCGAATGTCCCCCACATGGAATACACCGAGGGAAAAACGCCCCTCGAAATGGAATTTTTCGGCATCACCGGTCTGGAGCTGAATCAGCTTGCGCCCGATCATCTGCTGCCGGGAAATTTCTGCCCCGTCATTCACACCGGGGACAGCTCGAAAAAATTCGAACTTTATTTTCAGTCTCTGGTCGACGAAACGGAGAGCGTACTCGCATACAGCGAGGTCATGTCCGGATACTGGGCGAAGCTCATTCTGACGAGTATCCTGCGGCTCATCAACGTGTCCGAACGAACGCTCGTAAAAAACATGACTTTTTCTCGCATCCACAATTATCTGACCGAAAATTTTGCAAAAATAGAATCCATCGAATACGTCTGCAACGAGCTGTACGTCAGCAAATACTACCTCTCTCACGTATTTAAAAAATACACGGGGATTTCTCCGATGCAGTATGTCGCGCAATGCCGGATTTCCCACGCGAAGAAGCTGCTGGAAGAGACCGATCTTTCCGCAAGAGAGATTTCCGAACGCTGCGGATACGAGGACTGCACAGTCTTTTTCAAGACCTTCCGACGGCTGGAAGGCATGACTCCCATCGGCTATCGGAACGATATCCGCAGAACGGAACATCAGGACAAAGCCATTCTTTCGGAAGCGGCGTGCACGCAGGCAAACAACGCCATCTGAAGCGAAAATTAAAAGAGCGGGAAAAACCCGCTCTTTTTAATCTGATGATCTCAGAGAACAATTTTCAGTAAATCGGAGAATTGCTCCAGACGGTAATTCGTCTTGGGATATCCGGAGGCTTCTCCCAGCCCTGCGGTACGGAAGCCGCCCGCGACGCCTGCCTCAATGCCCGCTTCGGCATCCTCCACGATCAGACAGTCCGCCGGCTGTAACCCGAGATATTCGGCAGCTTTCAAAAACACTTCCGGATCGGGTTTTGAGCGGGTCACGTTGTTTCCGTCCGAAACCGCGTCAAAATACCTTTTCAGATCCGTCTTTTCCAAAATCAGCGGCGTGTTTTTGCTGGAAGAGCCGACCGCAAGCAAAACGCCCGCTTCTCTCAGCCTGACAAGCGTGTCGCGCACGGATGCGGAAACGTCCGCCGGCGCCATATCTTTCAGCAGCGCGCGGTAAGTTTCATTTTTCTCGGCGGCAAAGCGCTCCTTCTCTTCCTGCGAATACACCCTTTCACTGCCTTCCAGAATAATCTCCAGACTCGCCGCTCTGGAAACGCCGCGCAGGCGGTCGTTGATCTTTTCATCAAAATAAATGCCCAGGCGATCGGCAAGCGCCTTCCATGCGCGATAGTGATAGCGGTCGGTAAAACACAGCACCCCGTCGAGATCGAAAATAACGCCCTTAAAATTCATGATCAGATCCTCCGTTTTGTATTTATGTCCGTTTGTTTCAGTCCTTTTTCTCTTCCTGCGGCGCGTTGAGCAGCGCAACGCCCATTACGTCTTCTACCGCAAGGGAAAAACAAAGCCCCTGCCCGACGGTATTCAAACCCGCCGCATGGATGATGGCAGACATGATTTCAGCTTTCAATGCCTTTTCCGCAAGAATCAGAATCATTTCTTTTTCCGGCTGAATGGGGATGCCAAAGAGTTTTTCCGCTTCGTGCGCGCCAGCGCCGCGGGCGTTGATGATCGTGCCTCCGCGCGCACCGACCTGCCGCGCCGCATCCATGACGACGTCATTGAAGCCCCTATTTACAATTGTGACAATCAATTCGTAATCCATTATTTTCTCCTTTCGGTCATACCCGATAAAATTTGCAGGGTGGCGGGGCCGCCGACGCTGACGACGGGAATTGTAAACGCGATTCCCCGCCCGGGACGGTCAAATCTGAAATCCTTCCGCAGACACCCGTAGATCCCCTCGATGCTGTCTTCCATAACGGTACATAGAATCAGTACTTTTTCCGACTCACCGATGCCCAGAACTTCCAGCAGATCGGACTTCGCCGTACCGTGCGCATAAATCGCCTGAATAAAATTAGCGCCGATATCCTTGATTTTTTCAATCAACTTTTTCGCGCAGTCCCGCTCGGATATGATCATCAGCGCTTTTAATCTGTTGCTCATTTTCTTCTCCTCGCCGATTTTTTATTTTTTCTGCCCTTGCGGACAGATTCTTCCGGCAATTCGGGAGACCAGTTTTCCAGCTCCAGAATCTGCCCCTCCTGCTCCAGCAGCCTGCGGAAGCGCGCCGCGGCTCTTTTTTCCGCCTTGATCGTATGAATCCGGTAGGTCAGCCCCAGAATCTGCACCGTGAGCAAGGGGGTCATGGCGACCATCGCGACGATCCCGAACGCATCCGTCATGATCGCGGACGTCCCGCTGATCTCAGCGCACGCGCCGATCGCAAAGGGCAGCAGGAACGTGGCAGTCATCGGACCGGACGCAACGCCGCCCGAATCGAACGCGATCGCCGTAAAGATCTTCGGAACGAAAAAGGACAACGTCAGCGCCACGGCATACCCCGGCAGAATCATATACCAGATGCTGATTCCCGTCGCCACGCGGAGCATGGAAAGCCCCAGCGCGCATGCCATGGAGATCGCCAGGACCTTCAGCATCGTCGAGCGCGTGATGGTCCCTCCCGTTATCTCCTCCACCTGTTTATTCAGCACATGCACGGCCGGTTCCGCCAAAACGATACATGCCCCAACGACCATCCCGACCGGAATGATCAGCCAGCGGCTGACTTTTGCCAAAGCGCCGCCGATATACTGCCCCGCCGGCATAAATCCTACGTTCACGCCGGTAAGAAAGATAGAAAGTCCGATATAAGTATACAGAATACCGATTATGATTTTCAAAAGCTGACGGACATGCAGCTTGAGGACGAAGATCTGAAAGATCAGGAAAAAGCCGACGATGGGAGCGAGCGCGATCGCCACTTCGCCGAGGTAATGCGGCAGGCTCTCCGCGTAACAGCGCATCACTTCCCCGAAAGTTGAAAAGGTTTCGGGCACGGAAAGTGTATACTCCAGCGAAGACGCGTCGTTGACAAGCCCCAAAATCAAAACGGCGATAATGGGGCCGATCGAACAGATACCGATCATGCCGAAACTGTTATCCTGGCTGTTTTTGCCGCCTAAGACGGCAGAAATACCGACGCCGAGCGCCATGATAAAGGGCACCGTGATCGGTCCCGTCGTTACGCCGCCCGAATCGAACGCCAGCGGAATAAATCCCGCATCCGAAAACGCCGCCAGGAGAAACAGAACGCCGTAGAAAAAAATCAAAACATAATTGAGACTGATTTTCAGAACCGTCCGCAGAACGGAAACGATCATGAACAAACCGACGCCGAACGCAACGGCGAGGATCAATTCCCACTTTCCGATCATCCCGTCAACCTGCGCCGCCAGAACGGAAAGATCCGGTTCAGCGATCGTAACGATGACGCCCAGGATCAGACAGACGATCAGAATGAGCCATACCTTGCGGGACTCCGTAATTTTTGCCCCGATATGGCCGCCGATCGGCTCAATCGCCGTATCGCAGCCCAGCGAATACAGCCCCATTCCCAAAATCAGCAGGAATGCGCCGAAGATAAAACTGACCAGCTGCAGCGAATCCATCGGCGAGACTGCAAAATTCAGAATCAAAATGATGATTGTGATCGGCAGTACGGCAAGCAATGCCTCTTTCAGTTTATGTAAGAGAATTTTGTTCAATAGGCACCTCCGTTATGTCTGTCGTAATAAAATATAAAATTTTCAGAAAAAACAAAAGAAAAATTAAAACAGCCCTTCCACAAAATCATTTGCATTGAAAAGCTCGATGTCGTCTATTTTCTCCCCCGTACCGACATATACGACGGGAACCTGAAGTTCTCCGCAGAGAGAAATGACGAAGCCTCCTTTCGCCGTGCCGTCCAATTTCGTCAAAACGATTCCGTCCAACCCGATCGCTTCCTTAAAGACATCCACCTGATTGTAGGCATTCTGCCCCGTTGTGGCGTCGAGCGCAATCAGTTTATAGAAATTAGCTTCCGGATATTCGCGCGTCACTACGCGGTCCATCTTCTTGAGCTCTTCCATCAGATTGGCTTTGACGTGCAGACGGCCGGCCGTATCGATGATCAGGACGTCTGTCTTTTTCGCCTTGACCGACGCGATTGCATCGTATACGACTGCGGAGGGATCCGCCCCTTCCGCGTGCTTGACGATGCGCACTTTGGCACGCTCCGCCCATACCGTAAGCTGATCGGAGGCCGCCGCACGGAACGTGTCCGCCGCGGCAATCGTCACGGATTTCCCCTGGCTGACAAAATAATTCGCCAGTTTGCCGATGGTCGTCGTCTTGCCGACGCCGTTGACGCCCACCATCATAATCACTGCGGGAGAAGTGATTTGCACCTCTTCCGCCTCCGTCAAAGTGTCGTACAGCTCGTCTTTCAGCAATTTGACGACGTAGTCTTTATCCTTGCACTTCTCTTCGATAGCCACGTCTCTGATATTTTCTACGATGTTCATCGCAGTCTTGACGCTGACATCCGACGAGATCAAAATATCCTCCAATTCTTCGTAAAACTCATCGCCCAGCTTGTTTTTTGCAAACAGCTCCACGAGTTTTTTGGACAGACTTTCCTTTGTTTTTCTGAGAACTTCCTTTAATTTTCCGAACAGCCCCATTATACGGCCTCCTGATCCATAATATCGCTCAGCTTGACGGATACGATCTTGGAGACGCCCTTTTCCTCCATCGTGACGCCGAACAGAGAATCCGCCAGCTCCATCGTCGGCTTTCTGTGCGTTATGACGATAAACTGCGTTTCCTGCGAAAACTTCTTCAGATAACGCGCGAAGCGGTCGACGTTCGCCTCGTCCAGCGCGGCTTCGATCTCATCCAGAACGCAGAACGGCATCGGGCGGAGGCGCAAAATCGAAAAGAGAATCGCGATCGCCGTGAGCGCCCGCTCTCCCCCCGAAAGCAGGGATATTTTCTGCAATTTTTTCCCGGGCGGCTCCGCAATGATGTCAACCCCCGCCTCCAGCGGATCCTCGACGTCCGTATAATCCAGCTCCAGCATGGCCCGTCCGCCGCCGAACAGCTCTTTGAATATCTTTTTAAAATTCTCGTTGATGGTATTGAATCCCTCGTTAAAAGTTTTCAGCATCTCCGCTTTCAGCGTATCGATCGCCTGCTGCAGATCGGCCTCTCCCTTTTCGAGATCCTCTTTCTGAACCATCATTTCGTCGTAACGGTCTTTGAGCACTTTACAGTCCTCAATCGCGTTCGGGTTGATGGACCCCAACGAATTGATCTTGCGTTTCAGGCGCGCAATCTCCTGTTCGCCTTCCGCGCTGTCATACCCCTCCTGCCGCCACTTGACTGCGGTTTCGTAGCTCTCCTGATACTCCTCCCAGATCCTCTGCTGCATATATTCGATATCCGAATCGATTTTTGTCAGCGCGATCTCTTCGGCATGCTTTTTTTCCGCCAGTTCGTTGATACAGTTGGAAAGCTGGGCGCGCAGCTCGTCCGTGCGGTTCAGTTCCTTGCGGAGAGCTGCCTTTTCGTTTTCGATATTGGCGATATCCCGCCTTAAACCGTCTACGTAGTCCTGCTCCGCCTTGGAAAGAGCGACCTTTTCCGCGCTGCGTTTCAGCTGACCGATGATCTCTTCGGAATTCGCGATATTCGCTTCGCGCTCTTTTGCCGACTCGGTTAAACGGTCGATCTCGGACTTCATCCACTCCGTATCGGCATCCAAAGAGGCGATATCCGCGTTCAGCGCCGTCAATTTTATCTGCAACTCCGTACTTTCCCCGGAGAGCTCCGACTGGCGCTTTCTGAGCAGATCATATTCGGACTGATGCTTGGAGGCATCCTGATTTGCGCTCTCCTTCGCTTCCGCGAGTTTTTCGGAGCCGCTTAAAATCTTCTGAATCTCCGTTTCCAGCCGCCGGATTTTCAGCGTGATCGACTCGATATCTTCCGCCCGGGACTCGATGTCCTTTTCCAGGTCGATCAGCGACGCTTCGGATACGTTCAATTTTTCCCGCACCAGCAGCTGTTCCTGCCGCTGGGACTGATACATTTCGTTCAGCATCGTCAGATCGTTCATCGCGGCGTCGCGTTTTTCTTCCGCCTCCGCTTTCTCGCGCTTGACAGCTTCCATTTCCTTCCGCTTGACCGCGAGTTTTTCCTTGATTTCGTCCAGCTGACGATCGCCCGCCAATAAATTCGGCGTATCCTGGCGGCGGGAACCGCCCGTCATGGATCCCTGCGGATTGAATACGTCGCCTTCCAGCGTCACGATTTTAAAGGCAAATTTATACTTATTCGCAATATTGGTCGCGTTATGGATCTGATCGACGATCAGCGTATTGCCCAGCAGATTGGAAATGACGTTCTCGTAATAGGCGTCATACGTCACCAGGCGATTCGCCAGTCCCAGCGCCCCCGGTTCCCGCAGAGCGGAACGGACCGCGTCGTTCTCAAATCGCGGTTTCATGGACGTGACGGGCAAAAACGTGACCCGCCCCGCGCGCGTCTGTTTCAGATATTCGATCAGATATTTGGCGTCTTCCGTGTCTGCGGTCACGACGTTCTGCTGCGAAGCGCCCAAAGCCGTTTCGATCGCGACGTCGTATTTCGCTTCCGTGCGGATCAGCGACGCGACGACGCCTTTGATCTTGGAGGCGATGCGCTTATCCTCTTTTGCGGAAACCAGCAGCCGCCTGACCGCCGGCATATAGCCCTCGTAAGATTCCTTGATGCCGACGATGAAGTTTTCCTTTGCCGCCAGCATGGTGATGTTTGAATTGAGATTGTAGAGCTTATTGTCGATATCGGCGACCGCCTCGTTGCAGTCGCGCACAGCGTCTTCCTGCTCCAGAATCTGATTTTTCAGGTCGGACACCTTGCGGTCGAGGTCGCCGAGGTCGCGGTCCAGAACTTCCTTTTCCCCGAACACGCCCGTTCTCTTTTCGTTCAGAGCGGAGAGCTCGCCTTCAAGCTCCTGTCTGCGGTTCTGAAGCGCCTGTTTTTCGGCGCCCAGGGATCCCTTGTTGAGGTTGATGTCAGACAGAGACTCCATCGACTCGATCATCTTGCGGCGGCTCTCTTCCGCAAGCCCCTCGTACGCGGTCAGCTCCGCCACCACTTTGGCGAGCTGTTCTCCGATTTCCCGCGCGCGCTGCGTATTCGCCTTGATTTCCGCCTGTTTTTTCGTCTTTTGATCCGCATTGTCGGCGATTTGTCCGCGGTGTGCCGCCGCCGTCTGTTCGCTCTCTTCGATTTCCGCCTGCAGGCGTTCGATCTGCGAGCGCAAAAAGGAAATCTTTTCGCCGTAGAGTTTCGCTTCCCCCGCCTGTTTTTCGATATCCACGGTTTTGACCAGCAGCTTCTCATGGAGATCGTTCAGCTTTGCATCCGCGCCGTTGATCTGCTCAAATACCGCTTCATAGCGGCGCTGAGCGCCCTCGTATTCTCCCTGCCGGACCGCGCCTTCCTCCGAAATCCCGCGGATACGGGTGTTGATTTTTTCCTTTTCCACCGCGACGTTATCGTATTTCGCGATATATGTATTGATTTCATGATGCTTCAGCTGCTCGGAGAGATCGCGGAACTGGCGCGTCTTTTCCGCCTGCCGTTCCAGCGGCGCAAGCTGCGCTTCCAGTTCGGACAGCACGTTGGAAAATACAAACAGATTTTCCTTCGTGCGTTCCAGCTTCCGCTGCGTTTCGTTTTTACGCGCCTTGAACTTTGCAATCCCCGTCGCCTCTTCAAAGATGGCGCGGCGGTCTTCCGGCTTGGCGGACATGATTTCCTCCACCTTACCCTGCCCGATGATGGAATAGCCCTCTTTGCCGATCCCGCATTCGTGCAGCAGATCCACGATATCTCTGAGGCGCGCCGGCTGCTTGTTGATGTAGTACTCGCTCTCGCCGCTGCGGAACAGCTTTCTCGTGATGATCACTTCGTTGTAATCCAGGCTGAACATGCGCGTGGAATTATTGAAAAACAGCGAAACTTCGCAATAGGAAAGGGATTTCCTCTTCTGCGTTCCGCTGAAAATCACGTCCTGCATGCTGGAGCCGCGCAGCGTCTTCGCAGACTGCTCTCCCAAAACCCAGCGGATCGCGTCCGCGACGTTGGATTTCCCGCAGCCGTTCGGACCGACGATGCCGGTAATTCCGTCGTTAAATTTAATTTCGACCTTATCGGCAAACGATTTAAAGCCGTAAAGTTCCAGTTTTTCGAAATTCACTTCTTTTTCCTCGTGCCGGATTTCTTTCTCCTGATCTTCATCAGCGCTTTGCCGGCAGCATCTGATTCCGCTTGTTTTTTGCTCTTCCCGACGCCGACGGCGCGCGGCTCGTTATCCAGCCGTACTTCTACCGTAAACACGGGATCGTGGTCTGATCCTGTTTTTTCCAGCTGCACATATCTGATCGCGCCCAGTTTATACTTCTGTACGTATTCCTGAAATGCGCTTTTGCTGTCTTTTTCGGGCGCCGCCTTCTGCTTCACGGCAGGCGTCAGCTCCTTTTTCAGGCATTTGCTCTGCAGCAGCGTACGATAAATAAACTTTTTCGCCGCCTCCATGCCGCCGTCCAGATAAATCCCCGCGACAACCGCCTCATAGAGACTGGAATAGAGTTTTTCATCGTGGCTGGCGTGCATATTGAGCCCGTTCCCGAGCAAAATCAGTTCGCTGAGCCCCAGCTCTTCCACCACCTTCTGAAGGGGTTTTTTCGAAACGAGCTTGGACCGTTCCTGCGTCAGCTTTCCTTCGCCGGACATATCGCTCTTAAACAGATATTCGGTCACCACCAACCCCAGGATCGCGTCGCCGAAAAACTCCAGCCGCTCGTTGTCTTTGGACTTGTTTTCATTCGCGTATGAGGCGTGCGTAAAGCACTGCCGCAAAAGAATTTTATCGTTGAACCGATATCCCAAACGCTGTTCACATTCCGCTACGTCAAAGATCATAAATTAAACCGTTTCCCCTGTGCTGTCCGCCAATTTCAATTTGATTTTTCCGATGATATCGCGGTCGGCTGCTTCCGCCGCCTGCAAAACGGCGTTTGACACCGCCACGGCTTTGGAGGATCCGTGCGCCTTGACCACAACTTTTTCCACGCCCAAAAAGACGGCGCCTCCCTGCTTGTTGTAGTCCATCTTGTTTTTGATGGCGCGGAACGCGTCTTTCAGCAGCAAACCGCCGATTTTCCCCTTCAGCGTGGACATGATTTCCTGCTTCATGACAGTCATCAGACTGGCGATCCCCCCTTCCAGGCTCTTCAGCGCGACGTTCCCCGCAAAACCGTCGGTCACGACGACGTCAGTTTCTCCCGAGAGGATATCGCGCGCCTCCATATTGCCGACAAAGTTGATTCCCGCATCTTTCAGCAGCGGAAAGACCTCGCGGTTGAGAGCGTTCCCCTTCGTATCCTCCGTCCCGTTGGACAAGAGCGCGACCTTGGGCGCAACGACGCCCTGCGCTTCGGCATAGGCCGCCCCCATGAGCGCAAACTGCAGCAGATTGATCGGCTTGCAGTCGGCGTTCGCGCCCGCATCTAAAAGCAGCACCTGCTTTCCGTCTTTTTCCGTCGGCAGAACGGGACAGAGCGCGGGGCGGGAAATTCCCTTGATCCGGCCCAACTTCAGCGTCGCCCCAACCAGAAAAGCGCCGGTAGAACCGGCGGAAACGAAGCCCTTGACCGCTTCATCCTCTTTCAGCCGGCGAAACCCGACGCAGAGGGAAGAATCCGGCTTGCGCTTGATTGCCGCAGTCGGCTCTTCTTCACAGGAAATGACTTCGGGAGCGTTCAGAATTTCCACGCGCCCGGCATCGTAGCTGCGGCCCTTTAAAACCGCTTCGATCTCCGCTTCCTTGCCCGCGAAAATCAGCGACAGATCCCGTCTTTTCGCGAGCGCGTCAAGCCCGCCCGCAATCACTTCGGCGGGGGCGTAGTCACCCCCGAATGCATCTAAGATTATCTTCATATCAAAATTCCAGATTTCCCACCGTACGAGGGAAGGGTATCACGTCGCGGATGTTGGAGATCCCGGTCAAATACATGATCATCCGCTCGAATCCCAGCCCGAACCCGGCATGCTTGACGCCGCCGAACCTTCTCAGATCGAGGTAAAATCCGTAATCCTCCTCCTTTAAATCGAGTTCTTTCATGCGCGCTTTCAGCACGTCCAGCCGCTCTTCTCTCTGGCTTCCCCCGATCAGCTCGCCGATGCCCGGCACCAAAAGATCGGACGCGGCGACCGTCTTGCCGTCGTCGTTCAAGCGCATGTAAAACGCCTTGATCTCCTTGGGATAATCGATCAAAAACACCGGCTTTTGAAAGACCTCTTCCGTCAGATAGCGCTCGTGCTCGCTCTGAAGATCCGCCCCCCAATAGACGGGGAATTCAAACCGGTCTCTGACCTTTTCCAAAAGTCCGATCGCCTCCGTATAAGTCAGGCGGACGAACGTGCTCGACGCGACGTTCTCCAGCCGTGCGAGCAGCCCCTGATCGACAAACTGATTCAGAAATGCAAGCTCGTCTTTGCACGTGTGCATGACGTGCGAAATGACGTGTTTGACCATTCCTTCCGCACAGTCCATATCGTCCGAGAGATCCGCAAAGGCGATTTCCGGTTCGATCATCCAAAATTCCGCAGCATGCCGCACGGTGTTCGAGCGCTCCGCGCGGAAAGTGGGGCCGAACGTATAGACGTTGGAAAACGCGAGCGCGTACGTTTCGGCATCCAGCTGCCCGGAGACCGTGAGGCTCGCCTTTTTTTCAAAAAAGTCCTTTTTATAATCCACGGCGCTCTTCGACTGCGCCAGCCGATCCAGATCGAGCGTCGTCACCTGGAACATCGCGCCGGCGCCCTCGCAGTCGCTCCCCGTGATGATGGGCGTATGAACGTAGACAAATCCCCTGCTGTGGAAATAGTCGTGAATGGCAAACGCAGCCTCACTGCGAATGCGGAATACCGCCGAAAAGGTGTTCGTACGGGGGCGAAGATGCGCGATTTCCCGCAAAAATTCCATAGAATGGCGCTTTTTTTGCAGCGGATAATCGGGCGAAGATTTGCCTTCGACCGCGATGCTGTCTGCATTGATTTCAAACGGCTGCCGGTTCTCCGGCGTGACGACGACTTTGCCCGTCACGACGAAAGAGGCGCCGACGTTCTGCTTCGCGATTTCATCGTAATTGCCGATCTTTGCCCGATCGAATACGATCTGCGTATTTTTAAAGCAGGAGCCGTCGTTCAGTTCGATAAAGCCGAATGCCTTGGAATCCCGGACGGAACGGGCCCACCCGGCAACCGTAACGGTCTGACCGTCAAACGCAGGCAGATCCGAATATATTTTCTTCAATTCTGTTCGTTTCATAGCTTCCTCTTATTCGGCGATGCCGATCTCCTTGATATAGGTCTGCCGCCGCTTGATGATTTCGTTTTCCGCAAACTTCCACTGCTGCTGAATTTCCAGATTGGTCTCGAGCATGGGGTTGGATTCCAGATGATCGATTCCGTCCTCGATGATATTCAGCATGATGCGGTTGATAATGATCGAATTGATCCCCGAATTTTTATACTTCTGCTTGATTCCGATCAGGGCCATCTCCAGTTCCTTCGGCTTTTTGATGGAATACAGCACATTGATAAATCCCGTCGGAAAGAGTTTCCCCTTGTGCTTGATCAAGGCGTTGCAGATAGAAGGCAGTACGATGCCGAAACCGGCAACGTCCCCTTTCTCGTCCACGAGAAAGGAGATATAGCGCGTATTGACGATGGAGGCAAACTGCTTCAATACATTTTCTCTCGCTTTGCCTTCTACGGGTACGTAACCGTCCAAATGGCCGTAAGCGTCGTTCAGCGTCTCAAAAAAACCGTCGCTGTACTTTGAGAGGATCTCCTTCACCGTCATCGTCTCCGCGACGTCTTTCACCCTGAGCCTGTTTTTGAGGCGCTTGCTGATGCGCACGATCTTATCGTAAGGCTCTTTCGGAATCGAAAAGCTCCGTTCGATCCATTTTGATTCGTCGCGAAAGCCAAGTTCAGGCATCTTTTCCGAAAAATAAGGGTAGTAATAATTCGTCGCGTAAGTGCTGCGCCTGTCAAACCCGTAAGTCAGCATTCCCTCGCGGTCGGTATCGTTGAACCCCCAGGGGCCGTGGATGACCTCCATCCCCTTTTGTTTTCCGAACTGCTCCACCGCGGAGAACAGAGCCCTGAATACTTCGATGTCGTTGATACAATCCAACCGCGAAAAGCGGATACACTTTCTTTGATTGAGTTTATTGTATGTACGATTGATGATCCCGGCGATCCTCCCGACGACCTCTCCGTCCCGGTACGCCAGAAAACATTTGCAGTCGCATTCAGCAAGGCTGAAATTTTTATTCGGATTCAAAGTGTTTATCTCGTCTGCCGAAAGAGACGGAACATAATAAGGGCAATCCTGATACAGCTTGAGCGGATACGAGGCAAAAACCTTAATATCCTTTTTTGTAGAAACCTCTTTTACAACAACCATAGTTTTCTCCCAATCCATCGAAAAATCAGAGGAATTAAAAAAATATCTTTTATAGTATACTATAAATCGAAAAAAATGACAATTAAAAAATCCCCGAAATTACTCGGGGATTTGACTAATTTTCAAACTTTTTGTCTTTTTCGACTATGACTTTGGGCGGTTTTTCATCTTTTAAGGACATAATATAATTTCCGTATTCCTCATCCGTCAAGTGAATTACCTTGTTTTTCTTTTTCTTCGACATAATAAAATGCTCCTTATCTAGATTGAACGCGCTTTCACGCCGTCACTCTTATTTTAACCCCGGATAAAGAGATTATACGCTCTCGGAAGAGGTGTTTTCCCGAACGAGCGGCAGGAAGGCGTTTTCTTTTTTCTTCCCGCCGCGCAGAACGAACACGCCGCAGAAAACGAGATAAATGAGCCCCAGCAATCCCTGTACGGGATAGACGTAGTCTACGATCGCCTTCAGCCCGAAACGCGACAAAACAAACGCCGCGAGACAGACGGTCAGAACCCCTAAATTCTTTTTTTTGTGGTAAGCAAACCGGTATAAAGGATAATAGGAAGTCAGGAGCGTGGTAAAAATACCGAAAAAAACGACTATGCCGAAAATCAAAGCGGCCGCTCCGCTTCCCTGAAACAGATAGTACAAAGGCATTTCGGCATTCTGCGCATTTGCGCCTTCAAACGCCACGGCAGACATGATCAGAACGATCATAAGAGATAATATGACAGACATAATTATAGATGAAATTATCTGACATTTTCTATCGATTTTTCCGCCAAGACCAATCATTACCTGCGAAGAAAGAAAGAGGTTCATTGCGGCATACAGAACAATTTTAAAATCCTTCGTTCCGCTGACCTGCGCCGGCAAAACAGAAAATTCCCCCTTTTTCAGCAGGAAGAAAACGACGATCACAATCATAAACGGGACCATAATCAGGTTGACGGCGGCAATTCCCCTGATTCCTCTGCGCAGACAGAAAGTAGACACCAGCAGACAAACGACGGACAGCACGGGGATTTTATGCAGGAACGATTCCGTCAGCGCATCCAGCCCCGCCAGCATGCTGCAGACGGATATCATGCAGGAAAAAAGAATCACTCCTTCCAGCAGCGGGTAAAATTTCCCGAAGACCGCACGGTTTGCCCGCGTCTCCTCCCCGAATTGTTCGCCGATACGGAACAAAATCATGGTGAATAAGAAAAAAATCAGCCCGACCATGTAAACGGACGGGATCAGCATGGCTCCCGAAAAAAAGCTGACGATCTCCCTGCCGGAGATAAACCCCGCGCCGATCACGCTTCCGATTACGATAAAGGACGAACTGACGATCTGATAAAATCTCTTCACACTTTAACTTATGTGTGATTTCAGGATTTCATACCCTTTTTCTGTTCCATGATTTTGCGGTAAACCTTGTCGTTGGAAAAGTCACGTTCTTTCTCATATTCCCCGCCGAGCGACTCGATCGCCAGCTTCAGCTCCTGAAAATCCTGATAATTGATCTCTTCGCGCTCGATCAGCTCGTACAGCGCGGACAGCGCTTTCTCATCTCCGTAGCGCCGGACAAACGCGGCGTACAGAGGAATCTCTTCCGCATGCGAGAGAAGCGCATCCGTCAGCAGACGCAGGATCCGATCGTCTTTTTGCGCATGGGAGAGAATATCCAGCAGAGACGAACGGTCTTCCTCCGAAGCGCCTCCGTATTCCTTTAGAATACTCTCCTTTACGCGGTCGGGATATTCGCATAAAATCTCCGTACAGAGTTCCTTGCGGTCCCTGCCGACCGAGGGATCCAGGAGAAAATCGAGATATTGGCCAAGCGGCTTGACGCTGCCCATGTCTTTCAGAAGATTCATCGCGTAAAATACGAGCTCTTCTTCCGCCTCTCCGAGCAGAGAAATCAGGGGCTCTTCCGCGCCGTCCGCATCCATTATCGATTCGCAGAGATAATCGGAAACCGCTACGCCTTCCCGGACATGCCGCGCCAACAGCCCGACGAGCGCCGCGCCGTCCTCGCCGGCATAATACTTTTCAGGCGACTTTCCGCCCAGTTCGGCCAGGCGCTCCGAACCGAATGCCTCGTACAGCTCCGCGATTTTTTCCTCCCAGGCATCTTCCGAGTATTCCCCCGCATGTTCTTCCATGTATTTTCTCAGGCGCGCCTCAAAGATCGCGTCGATATCCACCAAATCAATCATTTCCTTCCACCTCTCTGATTAAAGAAAGCAACGCTTTCACCGCCTCGTAATCCGCGCCGAACATCTGCGCCGTTTCCCTGATTCCCCTGTTCTTTTTTCCGCTCGTCAACGCAATCCCCGCGGCCAGCACGGAGGCGTCCTTCACCTCCCCGAGCCGCTCGCTCAGCAGCAGTTCGTAATACAGACGGCGCGTCGTTTCCACCAAACCGTCGAACGCGGCTTCGCCGTTTACCAGCAGCTTCGTAAAAGCGCGCGCATAGGCCTCCACAAACAAGCCTGCGCGGTCCTCTTCCGAAAAATCCAGACTCATAAACTGGATCTTTCGGAAAAAATTACTGAGGACGATCCCCGCGCTCTTGTCGTACTGCGCCAATGCCAGCTGAAAGACGATTTCCTCCTTGATTTCGTCGTATACGGAAGCGTCCAGCAGGACGTCCAACAGGTAATCGCGCGCGCATTTTTCAGTCGAACGGGACAGCACTGCCACAGCCACCGTCATCAGATTGACGTCCATCGTGGAAAACGCCCAGTCGATCAGCTCTTTTGTTTCCCGTTCTTTTACCTTTTTGTTCAGTTCCCGCTGCGTCTTGCGGAACAGATCGCGCAGGCGGCGGATACGGGCTTCGCACTCCTCGTCCGGAACCCGGTAGTAATACGCCAGAGGCTTTGCGTTTTTGGCGCCGAGCGCCTCCATTTCATCCGAGACGCGATAGTAATAGAGCGCAACCGGATTGACCTGCGTGATGCGGAGAATTTTGCCGAAATACGAACGGGCCTTGGAATAATCCCCCGTATTATAGGAAGCGATCCCCGCGAGAAAGAGAATTTTCGTCTCGTAAGGATTGCGGCCGATCAGTTTTTCGAGATAAAAGAGCGCTTTTTTATGTTTCGCCTGTTCGCATAGCGTAGTAGCCAGCTTGTAGACGTCGTCATCGGCGTCCGAACCAGCCTCTTCCGCCCGTTTCAGGCAGAGCGCGGCCTGTTCGTACTGACCGCAATAATGATAAATACTCGCCAGCGTGCAGAGCGCCCGCACGCAATCCGGCCGGTAGACGAGCGCTTTTCTTCCCGCAGAGACCGCCTCCTGTAACTTCCCGCTGAAAAAGTATGCCAATTCCAGCTCGCAAAGGGCGTCCGCGTAGCGGTCGGAACCGGGATAAACTTCGGACAGAATCTCGATGGCGCCCGCATAGTCTCCCTGCAGTATCTTGCGCTTTCCCCGTTCGACCGCTTCGGAATAGTCCACGCATTCGTAGGGATAGACGATTTTATATTCTTTTTTGTGGTTGACGACTTCATCGAAATACTGCATCATATTGTCGTCGATATATACCTTTGAAGCGTCCTGAACGTGAGCGAGCTGCTCGTTGAAATAGAACCCCGCCATATCGACGTTTCCGAGATAAAAATAGCTCGTGCCAAGCCCGTTGTAAGCAATGGAGTAATTCTTTTTGCTGACCAGATTGAGAAAACGAAACCAATAATTGATCGAGAGTTCATAATGCCCCATATCGAAATAGAGATCGGCGATGTCGCCGTAGATCATTACGCCCCTCGATTTATCTTTGCTCGCCAAAAGCAAGGTCAGACTTCCCAACAAATCGTTTTGATCCGACTTTTCTTCCGCCAGCTGACGGTAAAATTTATAGGTATTTTCAAATTTGATTACCTTATCGCTCATTTTTACCCAATAAACGGTCTACATCGCTTCGGTCAAAAACATATTCGGTGTTGCAAAACTGACAGCCGACCGAGATTTTCCCCTGTTCGTCCAGGATATCGTAAAGCTCGGATTCGCCCATTGAGAGCAAAATCGATTCGATATATTCCCTGCTGCAAAGACAGCGATAATGCGCCTCGGTCTCTTCAAAGCGTTCGCACCCGAAATAGTCACGCAAAAGGCACGCGAGGTCAGCGCTCTCTATCAGAGAACTGATGTTGCCGAGACGGGAAATCGCCTCTTCCGCGCGGGCGATATTTTCTTCGCTCGCTCCCGGCAGCGCCTGTATCACCGCCCCGCCTGCCCCGACGCAGCGATAATCCACGCCGATTTTTACTCCCAAAGCGAGCGCGGTCGGCTGTTGTTCGCTGTATAAATAATACGCGGCGAAATCCTCCGCGATTTCCCCCGACACCAGCCGGCAGGAGCCGGTATAGGGCTCTTTCAGCCCCATGCTCTTCACGACGGTGAGCCTCCCGTTTTTTCCGACGCAGCCGCCGACGTTCAGCTTCCCGTCCGGGCGCAAAGGCAGCTCCGCCCGCGGATTGTCGATATAGCCGCGCATATCCAGCGCGCTGTTTCCGCAGACGACGATCTGTCCGCCGACGCCGTCTCCGCTGATCGTAACGGAAAGTTTATCCGATTCGTTTTTCAGCGTGGACGCCATAAACGTCGCCGCCGTCAGAGAGCGCCCCAGCGCCGCGGCGGAGAGGGGCGACAGCTTGTGAATTTCGATCGCGCGGTTGACCATTTCAGTCGTATCCATCAGGCAGAGACTCAGCTCGCCGCCGAAAATCATCGCCTTTAATACCCTGTTTTTTCGCATTTATCTCACCCTTTTCGCAATAAAATTGATCCGGAGGGAATTTTCTTTCAGACGCCGCCCGCATTCGCCCTCTTTCTTCAGGATCTCAAATCCGGCGGCGGCAAGCGCTTCCGAAACCGCTTCCGGCTCGTGAATATACTGCACGTGCCGCTCGTCCCTTCGCTCATAAACCGCTCCGCGCGCAAGAAAAAAGGTGAGATCCATTTCCACGCGGTCTCTCTTTAAGCGATTGAACCAAAGATAGGAAATATCTTCGTTATCCTCCCCGAAAAGGTTGTTCCCGAGGACGTTCCGCAGTTTAAATGGGCTCGATATGTCAAACATAATCATCCCGCCGATCATCAGACAATTTCTGATATTTTCAAATAATTCAACGAGTTTTTTCGACGGGATGTAATTCACGCCGTCGTTGATGACCGTCACAAAGCCCAGATCGGCAAAACCTTTCGGCCGAAGCATATTCTGATGCAGGTAAACGATCCCCGTCCCTTCCGAACGAGCCATCGCCTCGGACAGCATCTCATACGAGAGATCGGCGCCCACCACGTCGCACCCCGCCCGGGAAAGCGCCCGCGTAAAATAGCCCGTCCCGCAGGCGAAATCCGCACCGCGGAGAACGGGCGCATACCGAGCGACCCGGGCGCAGACGTAATTTGCCCATCTTTCGTAATCGCCGTCGGCGGTCAGACTTTCGTAATATGCCGCCAGCACGCTGTAAGCGTTCATTTACCTTCCTTTTTCCTGCGCGATTTTTTCTCTTTCTTTTCCAAAAGCTTACGCGCTTCTTCCTTTCTTTTCTCGCGCTCGTCTTCGAGTTTCTTCTCCTCTTCCGTCAGCTGGTACTGCTCGTCGTCCTTGTGCGCCTCCACGTACTCTTCCGCGTCTTTATAGATCGCCTCCTTGCTCTCCTGCAACTTTTTCAGGTCTTCGCGGTTAAACGTCGTCGGCAGTTCGACCAACTTCAGCTCGTCGTCCGTAATCGGCTTGATGGGGCGCGTCGTAAGAGCGGATCTGCCGAACTGCTGCATCTGCTCTTTATAGCGCTTGATCGATTCCGCGTCGTCTTTATTGACTTTTTCGTAGATACCGCGGTTTTTCTGCGCCCCCGGAACGCGGTCGTTGATAAACTTATCGAACACCCAGTGACTGTAATCCGTCCAGACCAGCAGGCCGACGGAAAAACCGAAGGTAAACAGCAGCAAAATTCCGATCGTCGTAAAAATACCGCCCAAAAAGGTGAGAATGACCGAAATCAGACTCAGAAACAAAAAGAAGATATTGGTCGGGATCAGGGAGATCGTCATTAAAAAGGCGTTTTTGATCAGCTTCCAGAAACTGAGCTGATAAGTCACGCCCATGGAAATCATCCAGAATACCATGACGGTCGCCAACGCAAGCACAATATAAGTCGCCCCCTTCGCGATCCACAGCAGCCACGCCTGGCTCTGCCCGAGCGCCAGCATCAGATCGGTATAGGCGAGGGAAATTTTACTGAGGACAAAGAAGATGGAATATAGAAGCAACGCCCCGACGATCACGCCGAAGTTCTGCTTGATGCCGCGCCAGAAATCGTTTGCGACAAAAATCCCCTCTGTCCAAACCATATTGCGGATGACGTAAGCGCCGCCCGCCACGCCGATGGCGGCGATGACCGCCGCAAGCGGCACAAACAGATAAGTCGACGTCGTGACCATTACGTTGACCTGTTCGGTGACGCCGGTCATATCCGGAATAACCGGATACCCGATTCCGATATTCTGAGAAAACGGCGTATTTCCTCCCACATAAGAAGCATACGCCTGATTATAGACCAGAACCAAGACCAAAGGGATAAAAAAGAGCAGAATCAACAAATTGACGCCGAGCAGCCTCGTCCAGCTGCCTTTCAAAATATCCCAAAACAAACCCCAGCGGTTGCTGGGAAGCGTCGAACGGGCGTACCCTTCCGATTTTTCCGAGCCCATGATCATCCGGTTGATCAGTCCGCCGATTTTTCCTTTTGCCATTCGTAATCTCCTAGCCGAATTATTCTCATCTATTTTACACTAAAATAAAATTATTTTCAACAAAAAGAAGATACCAGTTGAAAAAACTTTACTTTTCACGCTAATTTTGATACTATATTTTAAATTTGAACAAGCGAATATTACTACGGAGGTAATTATGAGAAAATACAATATCGCCGTCGTCGGCGCGACCGGCATGGTCGGCAGAAAATTTCTGGAAGTACTGACCGAGCGCAATCTTCCCGCCGATCAATATTATCTCTACGCTTCCGCGCGGAGCGCCGGGCAGACGATAGAATTTTTCGGGGAGCCCCACACAGTCATCGAGCTGAAGAAGGAAAATATCGTCGATAAGAAAATCGACATTGCGCTCTTTTCCGCGGGCGGAGACATCAGCAAGGAATACGCCCCCGTATTCGCCGAACACGGCGCTCTCGTCATCGATAATTCCAACGCCTGGAGAAGAGACCCGAACGTCCCCCTGATCGTCCCCGAATGCAACGCGGAAGACATCAGGAAACATCACAACATCATCGCAAACCCCAACTGTTCGACCATTCAGGCGGTGGTCGCATTAAAGCCGCTCCATGAGCGCTTCAAAATCAAGCGCGTGGTCTACACCACCTACCAGGCGGTCAGCGGCGCGGGCGTCAAGGGATTCAACGATTTAAAGGGAGGGATCTGCGGAGAGGCGCCGCAAAAATTCCCCTATCCGATTTTCGGCAACTGCATTCCGCACATCGACGTTTTTCTGGAAAACGGCTATACGAAGGAGGAAGATAAGATGATCTTCGAGACCAAGAAGATCCTGAACGATTTCTCCCTCAAGATCACGGCGACCACCGTGCGCGTGCCGGTTTATTACGGGCACAGCGAATCCATCAACGTGGAGTTTTTCAATCCCTGCACCGCGGAAGAAGTCAGGGAGGTGCTGTCCCGCGCGGAGGGCGTCGTCGTACAGGACAATCCCGCCGAAAACCTCTACCCCATGCCGTTGACGGCGGAAAACAGAGACGAGGTCTTTGTCGGGAGAATCCGCAAGGACGATACCGTGGAGAGCGGCGTCAACCTGTGGGTCGTCGCGGACAATATACGGAAAGGCGCCGCGACAAATGCGGTGCAGATCGCAGAGAAAGCAATCGAAATGGGATTAGTCAGATAATATGAATCCGGAAGAAGCGCTGAAAAATATTTTTGAAGAGATCAAAAACGGCAATCATCTGGGAGAACCGATTACGCTGGTCGGCGCGACCAAGACGGTAGATCTTCTTACGATTCAGCGCGCGATCGACTGCGGTTTAAAGGCGGTGGGCGAAAACCGCGTGCAGGAGTTCAGGGAAAAAGCCCCCTTCCTGCACGGAGCGGAAATTCACTTCATCGGCCATTTGCAGACCAACAAGGTCAAATATCTGATCGGCAACGTATCTCTGATTCACTCGGTCGACAGTCTGCCGCTTGCGGAAGAAATCTCAGAACAGAGCGAAAAAAAGGGACTCGTCACCGACGTTTTAGCGGAAATCAATATCGGCAAAGAGCCGACGAAGAGCGGTTTTTCCGCCGAACAGGCGGAGGACGCAATGGATAAAATCTCCTCTCTGCCGGGGATCCGCGCGGTCGGGCTGATGGCGATGCTGCCGAAATCTGAAAATTCAAGATATTTGAGCGATTTGTGTTTGCAAATGCGCGCGATCTATGATACAATAAAAAAGGAAGGATTCCCCGTCCGGTATCTGTCGATGGGCATGAGCGAAGACTATCGGATCGCGATCCGGAACGGCAGCAATATGATCCGGCTCGGCAGAGCGATCTTCGGAGAAAGGAGCAATCCGCGGTAATTATGGGATTATTCGAGTTTTTTCAGCGTTCCGAAAAGGAAAGCGCCGAACGGAGGCGCATCAACATCGACCGCTTTCAGCGCGGCGAAGAAAGCGCGGACACCGTACAGAAGGGGCCCGTCACCGTATTTCACCCAAAATCGTTCAAAGATGTGGAGAAAATCATTTCAACGCTGAAAAACGGACAGCAGGCCGTCGTTCATACGGGCGAACTCGCAAAAGACACCGCTTACCGCGTACTCGACATGCTCTGCGGCGCGATTTACGCGCTGGACGGCGGCGTGTATGAAATGGAGAACAACATTTTCCTCTTTACCCCGCACGGGATCGAGGTGAAATAAAGAAAAAAAGACGGGGTTCCCTGTCTTTTTTGTTGAAACAGGAGAAAAAAATGAATCAGACTATTTTGGTGTTGGATTTCGGCGGGCAGTATAAAGAGCTGATTGCGCGCAGAATCCGCGAAAAACACGTTTATTCCGTCATCGAGCCCTGCACGATCTCCGTCGAACGGATCAGAGAAATCAACCCGATCGGCATTATCTTTACGGGAGGCCCTTACAGCGTATACGCGGATCACGCCCCCAAATGCGATCCCGCCATACTGAAGCTGGGGATTCCCGTGCTCGGCATCTGTTACGGCATGCAGATCCTGGCGCACATGCTGGGAGGCAAGGTGGAGTCCTGCGCCGTCAGCGAATACGGAAAAATCAAGACCGATCTCGATCTCTCTTCCCCCCTCTTTTCGGGGCTGAAAGAGTCGGAAATAACGCTGATGAGCCATACGGATTACGTTGCCGAACTGCCGGCCGGCTGCAGGACGACCGCGACGACGCGCGATTGCGCCTGCGCCGCTTTTGAAGACGAAAAGCGGAAGTTCTATGCCGTACAGTTCCACCCGGAGGTGCAGCACACCCCCAAGGGAAAGGAAATGCTCAAAAATTTCGTCTTTTCGGTCTGCGGCGCCAAAGGCGACTATACGATGGACGACTACATCAAGCGCCAGGTTGCGGAGATCCGCGAAAAGGTAGGCGACAAACGCGTGCTCCTCGGGCTCTCCGGCGGGGTGGATTCGTCCGTCGCCGCGGCGCTCATTTCAAAAGCGGTTCCCGGGCAGCTGATCTGCATTTACGTGGACCACGGCTTTATGCGCAAAAACGAGAGCGAAGAAATCGACCGCGTTTTCTCCAGGATGGATCTGAACTTCGTTCATGTGGATGCGGAAGCGCGCTTTTTGGAAAAACTGAAAGGCGTCAGCGATCCGGAAACCAAGAGGAAGATCATCGGAAAAGAATTCGTCTGCGTATTCGAGGACGAGAGCAAAAAACACGGGCGTTACGATTTTCTCGCGCAGGGGACGATTTATCCCGACGTCATTGAATCAGGCGCAAATAACTCCGCGAATATCAAGAGCCATCACAACGTCGGCGGACTGCCAAAAAACATGTCTTTCACCGGGCTGGTAGAGCCCTTGCGCGGGTTATTTAAAGATGAAGTACGCATACTCGGCAGAAAGCTGGGATTGCCGAAGGAATTGGTACAGCGCCAGCCCTTCCCCGGGCCGGGGCTCGCCATCCGCGTGATCGGAGAAGTCACCAAGGAAAAACTGGATATTCTCCGCGAGGCTGACGCCATTTTCCGCGAAGAGATTATCCGGCACAAAGTCAAGGCGCACCAGTATTTCGCCGTGCTCACCAACGTGCGCTCGGTCGGCGTCATGGGAGATTTCCGCACGTATGACTACGCAGTCGCGCTCCGCGCCGTCGTCACGTCCGACTTCATGACCGCGGAAGCCGCTCGCATCCCCTACCCCGTCCTCGAGCACATCGCGAGCCGCATTGCAAACGAAGTCAAGGGCGTATCCCGCGTGTGTTACGACGTCACGGGAAAGCCCCCCGCTACCATTGAATGGGAGTAAAGAGACGGCAAGTCGCGTAGAATCGCCGCAACGCGCCACTTCTTTCATCGAAAAGGCAGAAACGACTGTTCTTGCGGTGTATATTGCCGTTCCGGTTTTCTGTTGTGACAGGCTTGATTATAAAGAGAGCGCAAAGAAGCCGGAGCAGGCGGGTGTTTTCAATCCCGATGTTTTTCCAAAGGAATGAAAGAACCGAACAGAAAAGTATGAAGTTCCCTATCGATTTTCCGCCGCGCCGTTTCTTCGGCGCAGACGCGGAATGACGGTGAAAAAATGGAATGTACCTTGAGAGCTTGGAAGCCGGAAGACAAGGAAAAACTGGCAGAGCTTTTAAACAACCGGAATATCCTGAAAAATCTGCGGGACGGAATTCCCTTTCCGTATACCGCAGAAGATGCGGAGCATTTTATCCGCTCAATGCTTTCGGCGGACAAGACGCAGACGTTTGCTTTTGCAATTACGGCAAACGGCGAGACAGTCGGCAGCATCGGGGCATTCCGCGGCAACAACATTCACGCTTACACTGCGGAACTGGGGTATTATATCGGCGAGCGCTTTTGGGGAAAAGGGATCGCCACATGCGCCGTCAGGCAGATCTGCGATTATATTTTTAAAAATACAGATATTATCCGTATTTTTGCAGAACCCTTCGCCCGCAACGCCGCATCCTGCCGCGTGCTGGAAAAAGCGGGCTTTCAATACGAGGGGACGTTGCGGAACAACGCAGTGAAAAACGGCAGCGTTTTGGATATGAAACTGTATGCGATTTTAAAAAAAGATTCCGCAGTTCCGTGTTAGCGCAGCAGATATATAACGGAATTGAGAACAATATCGCTTTAACTTGCCGATATATTTTTAAACGCCCCGCCGGCATTGCTGCCG